>ERZ1066123.12-NODE-12-length-249382-cov-91.048222_pt1 | contig 249382 bp, 215 predicted proteins | sample MGYA00382770_ERZ1066123 | MGnify/ENA primary metagenome ERZ1066123 (study PRJEB33369, sample SAMEA5778353) | biofilm metagenome | biome: Industrial cooling water; feature: Water cooling tower basin; material: Biofilm | place: United Arab Emirates | collected...
TTGATCAACTTTGGGAGTACTTCGATCGCACCGGAGAGCAACATTTAGAAGGTCAACATGAATATAACTTTGAGGTTGAGGGCGACCCCTCGCGGGTAACGCAAAGCGCGCGCCTCTTGGTTCTGCCAAAAGACAATTCAGGCGAAGCAGTTGTGATCGATCGAATCGGACAAGTCGAATCAACCTTCGAAGCAAGACGGTTTGAACATTTGATGGGACGGTTCGCGACCACCTACCAGCAAATTCAACTGGCTAAAGCCCAGGAGAAAGAGAGCCAGGAATGGGAACGAGGATAAGCAAGGAGGATTGCACTTCTTAACCAAGTTTCAATCCTGGTTGAGACAAAATTTCGTCACGCCACATCCCCAGTCTCAGAAGATAAGCCAACTTGGGGCTTGCAGTCTGTGAAGGTCAACGATTCAGGGTCTAGAAAATCGGCAAGTGCCATTTCCAGTACCAACTCCACACTGTAGCCAATTTGGCGGGCGTGATTCAGGTATGCAGTACGAATATGATCGGGTAGCACATCTTTAATGGACATTCATTTTGTATGGGCGATACTGGATTTGAACCAGTGACCCCTTCCGTGTGAAGGAAGTGCGCTACCACTGTGCTAATCGCCCGTTGAGTAATTACTGATTGGCTAAAAGCAGCCTATTTATTCAGCATGCTTAATTTTAACACTGATCGATCGCTCTCTTCGCTCAAATTTCAAGCCTTAACCAAATCCTTGACCGCGGGTCGTTTTTGCTAACACCAGCAAGTCACCGTTTTGGCTCCCGACTGCGAGCTGGTGCCCTTGGGGTTGCCAAGCGAGACAGGAAAAGCCATCGGGGGCACCGTTTATCGACTGGCTTAGACGCTTTGCTTTTTGCCAAAAACAGAGTCTACTGTCGGATGCAGCGGATGCAAGGAGCAGACTGTTAGGTTGAAACTGAATTGCCTGTATCGGTTCTTCGTGTCCTGGAAGAACGCGTCCTTCCCAGCCTTGGGCCTCATCTTCTTGTTTTTCCCAAACAACGAGGCCCTCAGCACTGGCGGCAGCGAGAAGGGGTGCCCCGATCGCCGTGAAGACGGTTGACCAAACTAGTTGGCGGATTTTACTGGGAAAACCACGCATCACCCAGGGCGCTAGGGGTGTGTCTGAGGCGATCGCGGCGGCATCTGATGACGTGTAGGACTCGTTCCACTCTAGGACGGTAATTGTGCGATCAAGATTACCGGAGGCAATGTACTTACCATCGGGCGACCAGGCAACGGCCATGCTGGCGGAGGGAATCGTCAACAAATAGGGGTCATCATCCCAATCGTTGGCTGTCCAAATTTTTACACCTTGATAGCCCCCCACTGTGAGCCGGTTACCGTCAGGATGCCAGGTTATATCCAGGGCAGAAGAGTCATGAAAATTCAATGTCGTCGCAATTTCACCGGATGTAGCTTCCCACACCTGCACATATTTACCCAAGCTAAAAGCCAGGAGATTTTGGGTGGGACTCCAGGCCAGCCGATCGATCCAATCGGTGGAGTTGCCCAGAGTCAGGAGCAATTCAGGATCTGGCGAATCCAGTCGCCAGATGTGAACTTGCCCACTTTGGCCACCTGCCGCCAGGAATTGACCATCTTGAGAAAATGCTAAACAGTCTACCGAACAGCTATTGTTGGCTGGAAGCAGAGTAAGCGGCTCTAGGTTGGAGTTTTGCTGCCACCAAATGACCTCGCCAGCGGCAGAGCTAGCGGCAAAGGATTTTCCATCTGGAGCGTAGGTGATCACGGTCACGTAATCGGATAACTGCCCTGTCCAGGTTGGTTGAAATGATTGTTGCCCCCCAAGTTTGATCATTTGCCTTTTTCCTATCGTTTAGACCAAACAAGCAAGAAAATCTGCTTTGAGTTGGGCTGCGTCCAAATTGCGCCCAATGAAGACGAGTTCATTCTTGCGAGTTTCGCCGGACTGCCAGGGGCGATCGGCTTTGCCATCAAACAACATGTGAACACCTTGAAAGACAAAGCGGTGATCTTCGCCCGCAATATTCAGAATACCTTTCATCCGAAAGATGTCAGGCCCCTGGGTTTGCAAGAGCATGCTCAACCAGTCGTTCAGTTTATTCCCATCCAGTTCGCCAGTTTCGACGATCGCCACAGAACCAACCGTTTCATCGTGTTCGTGAGCTGTTTCGTTCAAAAATTCGGGGTCAATTTCCAGCGCTCGATTCAAATCGAAGGCTCCAATCCCCAGAAGTGCGTCCATTTCTAATTCGGCGTTGCGGGTACGGTAGATTTTAGCCAGGGCATTCATGCTGCGAATGCGCTGCTCCAACTCGTCGAGTTCGGGCGGAGTAACCAAATCAGTTTTGTTGAGCAGAATTACATCGGCAAAGGCAATTTGTTCTTGAACTTCTTCGGCTTCCCAATGCTGCCAAACATGTTTGGCGTCAACGACTGTGACCACTGAATCCAGATTGGTTTGTGCCTGCACGTCTTCGTCCATAAAAAAGGTTTGAATCACCGGAGCGGGGTCAGCCAGTCCAGTGGTTTCAATGACGAGATGATCGAACTTGTCGCGCCGCTTCATCAAGTTGCCAATGATCCGAATCAGGTCGCCGCGTACTGTACAGCAAATGCAACCGTTGTTCATTTCGAAGATTTCTTCGTCGGTGTTGATGACAAGTTGATTATCAATCCCAACTTCGCCAAACTCATTGACAATCACAGCCACTTTCTTGCCGTGTTCGTAGGTCAAGATGCGGTTAAGCAGGGTTGTTTTGCCAGCACCGAGATAACCAGTGAGGAGAGTTACAGGTACACTCTCTTGAGTTCCGGAGGCAATCATAGGTTTACCACTTAGTTATGGGAATCATTATCAAAGTATAGCTTTTGCTCGATTTGCTGAGCGAAGTTCTTTAAGGCTTGTTCGTAGCGATCGCCAGCGACATCAATCAGGTTATTGTGATCAGCCTGGGCGATGGGCAAAAATTGTTTGGGCGGGTTGGCCTGTTGGTATAGAGTTTTGCCGTGATGAAATGGGATGACTCGATCTTGTGTTCCGTGAATAATGAGCAGCGGCTGGCGAAGGGTGCGGATGCGATCGAGGTTGGGGAAGCGATCGAACAGGAGGAGCGGGAAATAAGTTACGACTCGAAACACGCTGGTGAAAGCACCTTCCAAGATGACTCCAGCAACGGCGTGACGAGTTGCAAGGTGTAGGCTGGGGCCACTTCCCACAGAAAAGCCATATAAAAGGATGCGAGCGGGGGGAATTCCTAGCGTTTGAGTCAGGTAGTGATAGGCCGCCTCAACATCTTGATAAGTATTTTGCTCAGAGGGATAACCTTGACTGGTGCCGTACCCCTGGTAGTCATAGGCGAGAACCGAAAACCCAATCTGGCGGATTATTTCAATCACAGGTCGAATCGTGCCCAGGTCGCTACCATTACCGTGACTGTACAAAATTGTGAATTTAGCATCCGAGTTAGATAAGTAAAGAGCTGAGATCTGTTGGCGGTTCTGAGTGGTGAGTTTGATAATTTCTGGGGTGTCTTGATAGGTAGACACCGGAGGCTGAAATATCAGGCGTTCAGCAAAAAAATAAGCACATAAGTTTAAGAACAGATAGCTCGTTAGCAATGCCAGTAGAACCATTCTCAACCCCTGCCCTAATTGCGATCGTCCCTGTAGAATAGCCCTAACATCAATATTCATGCCGTCGTTTTGCTGCAAATCAACTTAATTTTGCTGGCATCATAGCGTTTTCCTGGAATAGCCTCTACAGCGTTTTTCCAAGCAACGGAGGTCCACCAGCAATAAATTGGGTCGAACGGCGTGAAACCCACCAGCCTCATTGGGGCTATTTGCGGTCTTTTTACACTGGCAGTTGAATAATCTTTAACACCGAATTTACGCATTTGAGTTTATAACTGTAGCAGTTTGAACACATCACAATAAACTTGCAATGGTGTTAGGAGAAAACTAAATGAAATTGGGGATCGTAGAGTTAGCAGGATTGGCCATGGTGAGTGCAACGGTTTTAGGCCCAATTCAATTGCGCGGAGTGGCTCAGTTGAGTGTGGCTCAAGCCGATCGCCCAGCATCAGTGGAACCTCAGCAAAACGATCGCCGCCCAGCGATCGCTAAAGTGAATCCGCAAAAGCCGATTCAAATTCGTGTCATTAGTCGCACTCAAGAACCCGTAGTCGCCTCGGTGCTTCCGGTGGTTGGCGATCGACCGGTGGCACCAGGGAAAAGCGTTACGTTCGGACGGCTACACACCAGCTATTTACCTTTACCCATGAATGTGCAGGTTTCATTACAAAATGATGTCGATCCCAACCAACCAGTCAGCGTGTATCTAGATGTGAAAACGGCAGGGAATGAAATCATTGTGGGTGTCCGCACAGCCGTAGCTGGAACGGGTAACACGTCCCAAACTGTGAATGTCAGTCCGCAGGGACTAATTTATGTCTTTTGAAGTTCTTTGAATTAGGCGGCGATTTCCTGAATCAGTTGATGTTTTAGCAACAGCACGACTGCTTGTTCCTCACACCTTAATGCAGACGTTGGTTCCTCAAGCTCTTGTTGAAGCTGGGTTGCCATGACTTCAAACAGTGAACCTAATTCAAAAGCCTCTAGAATCGCTGGATGAACATAATACTTGCGACATGTAGCAGGGCGATTGCCGAGATGTTGAGCAACCGTTTTGATCGCTTGCACGATCGCCCGCTTGACGGCTGTGGCAGATTCGCAAGCCCCGATCGCGTGTAGCTCTCGCGCCGCAAGCACTGTACCAGCCCAAGTTCGAAAGTCCTTTGCAGTGAAGTCTTGGCCTGTTATCTCTCGTAAATAAGCATTCACATCGCTAGAATTGATTGCTTGCCGCTGTCCCGCTTCATCAATGTATTGAAATAATTCCTGGCCTGGAATGTCCTGGCAGCGTTTAACAATTTTCGCAAGACGCCGATCGTGTAGTTCAATATCGTGTTCCACGCCGCTTTTGCCGCGAAACTTAAAGTGAATAGTGGACCCACTCACTTCCACATGGCGATCGCGCATGGTGGTTAAACCAAATGATTTATTCGTTTTAGCGTATTCTTCATTTCCAACTCGAATCCGCGTCAGCTCCATCAACTGCACAACAGTTGCCAGCACTTTCTGTCTTGGCAAACCAGGCAATGCTAAGTCGTGCGCAAGTTGCTGCCGAATTTGGGGAATCGCTTCACTGAAGGCAATCATTCGAGTAAATTTCGTTTGATCTCTGAACGATCGCCACTGAGTATGATAACGATACTGTTTACGCCCTTTAGCATCTCGTCCAGTTGCCTGCAAATGACCATACGGGTTTGGACAGATCCATACATGCTCCCAGGCGGGTGGAATGCCCAATGCCTCAATGCGTTTAATTTCTGCTGGATCTTGGATCAACTGTCCAGCAGGATCTTTGTAACAGAAATTATCACCCTGTTTCTCCCGTCGAATACCTGCACCCTCATCAGTCACATACTCCAACCCGAGTGCTTCCGCAGACTCAACAGGATCAGCAGTAGCAAGTGCATTTAAGTGTTTTTTAATCTTTCGATCGTGATGCTTCGGCAACATAGGTGCAACTCAAATCATTTACATAAAAATAAGAATTAAATAAATAGCAGCTTTTGTAGAGACAAAGCTTTGATTAAACCACTTAGGTTAAGGAAAACGTTGTAATGTCGATTCTAGAGATTATGAACCATGCTTTTCTTCAACCTGTAGAAGTAACTTTCGTGTGGCTACACCAATGAAAATTTGCGGTGAGTAGCTCGATGCAAACATCGGTCTACCTCCTATGCCTCCTGTTAGCAGGACTACAGACCATAACGGCAACTCTATTCCCGATGATAGAGACAACTTTCGCAGGAAAGTTCTTTCAATAGATAGAACAAGTGCATTGATGAATCCGCCATCATGCAACGGAGCTGGTGTGACTTGATGCAAGTTAGAAAATTAGCGAATTTATTGAAGGAGAATGGAAATGTCGAAAGTGAATCCAATTCAAATGCAAAAGTTCCTCAAAGGAATGGACTATCCCGCAAGCAAAGAGGAATTGCTTGACCATGCAAAGCAAAATGGGGCAGACGAAAATGTCTGCTCCACGTTAGAACAACTGCCTGATGAGGAGTACGAAACTCCAGCTGATGTCAGTAAGGCCGTGGGCAAAATTGAATAGATCCGGCAAGTCCCCCTCCTAATTTAGGAGAGGGACTTGCAGCAATCTTGCTTCAAAATTTCCGGAAAGAAAAGGATAATCCCCCGCCAAGATGCTCCATAAAATATCTCGGCGAAGGATTTGAGTTTACTGTTCGGTGAAACAGTTCATGCTTACGGAACTAAATGGAACAAATCACGTACAACGCTATATCCAGCCAAGTCCCACAAAAGGTAAGCTAGAAAACCGATCATTGCCAGACGGCCATTCCAAAGTTCTGCTTGGGGCGTGAATCCAAACAAAAACGCATTGCGATCGACTCCGTTATAAGCTTTGGCAACAGCGGGCAAATCTTGTGAGCTGCGAGATTCCATGACGTATACTCCTACCTACAAGTGGTGAACATCAAACAAGTGGTGAACATCAAACACTGATTCAAGTTAATAATTTTTAACTTCATTAGGTATCCACCTATAGTTTGAGATCGCTAAATACAGGAACCACACATTATGGACTTTGTGCAATTGCCCAATAGTTTTTCGCAACAATCAAATCCTTTTGTGCAGATGCCCAATGATTTCAATACATCGCATTACTACTATGACGAGTATTGAAATTTAGTTTTTAGGTGAAGGGTTGCAAGTTGTGTGTTGGATCGCGATTGAGAGTAACCACGGATGAACCAGCAATCTAAAATTTGGCAAACCAAAACTCATCCCAAAATTGCTGTGATGCGATCGCTCCCTGGCTTAGGTGATTTTTTATGCATTGTTCCCGCACTTCGTTCGCTACGTGTTGCCGCTCCTGAAGCTCACATTGCATTGATTGGCCTTGCTGGAGTCAGCCACTTAGTCCGACGATTTGCTGCTTACATTGATGAACTGCTCATTTTTCCAGGCTTCCCAGGAATTCCAGAAGTGCCATTCAACGCTGCAAAAACTCAGTCTTTTTTAGAACTTGCTCAGTCATCTGAGTTTGACTTGATTTTGCAAATGCATGGAAATGGGGTCTGCACCAACAAATTCATTGACTTGTTATCAGCCAAGCAAAAGGCAGGATTCTGCACTAAAGATGGTTATTGTCCAAACGCATCTAGTTTCCTGCTCTACCCTGAGACTGTGCCTGAAGTGTGGCGACATTTACGCCTGATGGAGTTTCTGGGAGTATCTCACCAGGGGCCACAACTGGAATTTCCCATTTTGACAGAGGATTGGCAAGAATGGACCACGATCGCGGCTAGGCGCTCCCTAGCGGCAAATTATGTGTGTATCCATCCTGGAGCTAGTACTGCCGATCGCCGTTGGCCACCCGAGCATTTTGCCCAGATTGCAGATGAACTGGCGATGCGGGGGCTGCAAGTTGTCTTAACGGGCACCAGGCAAGAACTTGACCTGACAGAAGCTGTGGCGGCGGCAATGAAATTTCCTTCCTTAAATTGGGCAGGATGCACCAGTTTGGGCACTTTAGCCATTTTGTTAAAAGGCGCTCAAATTCTAATTTGTAATGACACTGGGGTTTCTCATTTGGCAGATGCACTCCAGACTAAAAGTGTGGTGATCTTTTCCAATTCTGATCCAGTTCGTTGGGCACCATTAAATCAACGACTTCATCGCATAGTATGCACATCTAAGCAACAACCGAGTTCTTGGTTGTATACAAAGCCAATAGTTTCGCCAGTATTAACTGAAGTCTTTGACTTATTAGAGCAGGATTTTGCCTATGCTTCCTGAAAACTGTCCTGAAATTCGTCGCTTGTTACTCCTATATTTTATTAATGAGGTTGATCTACTTGCTCAATTCCTATCCGTTTCAAATCAGATTTGTCATCAGTTTCCAACTTTGGATATCGCGTTGTTACTGCTAAATGATGAGCAGTATGGGATTTATCCTGTTCACTCAAACATCAATTTAGATTGTTCCGAGTTGTCTTTAACACCTAGACCGAGCTATGGTAGCTTGATTGATCGCTTGCAACAAGGTTCATTCGATGCCGCGATCGTTTTAACGGCCCCCCATCAATCTCCTTATTCACTGGCGTACCTTTGTTACCTGGCTAAGATTCCAATTCGTATTGGTCAGTCTCAAGAATTTGGGGGAGGGGTGCTATCTCATTGGATACAACCGCCAGCTAGCCGCATTTCGATTGAAGACTACAACAGGCATCTACTGCAATTTGCTGACTTCTTGAGTGCAGCCAATGCACCCCTAGCGATCGCCTAACAATCCGATTCCACCTTTAAAGAACTTGATGTTTATGGGCTTACGCATTCTCACCTGGCATGTTCACGGCAGTTACCTGTATTACCTGACTCAGGCACCGCATGAGTTTTATTTGCCTGTAAAACATGGCAAACCCGAAGGCTACGGGGGCAAGCTGGAGGGATTTGCGTGGGGCGATAATGTGCATGATATTGCCGCTGAAGACATCCGAAACCACCATTTTGACTGCATTCTGTTTCAATCGCGGCGCAACTTTTTGGAGGATCAGTACGAAATTTTGTCTGAAGCCCAACGGCAACTGCCGCGAATTTATCTGGAACACGATCCACCCCAAGACCATCCCACGAATACCCGTCATATTGTGGATGATCCTGACGTATTACTTGTACATGTTACACACTTTAACCAGTTGATGTGGGATTGTGGCCAGACCCCAACGTGTGTAATTGAACACGGCGTTATGGTGCCAAAAACCATTTCATATCAGGGCGATATCTTACGTGGGATTGTCGTCGCGAATGACCTGCGCAAGCGGGGGAGGCGATTAGGTGCAGATATTTTTGAGCAAGTTCGGCGATCGATTCCTTTAGATTTAGTCGGGATGGATGCTGAATCGTTGCAGGGATTGGGGGAGGTGCATCATTCTCTCTTACCTGGATTTGCGGCTCATTACCGATTCTTCTTTCATCCAGTGCGCTATACAAGTCTCGGATTAGCGGTTTGTGAGGCGATGATCGTTGGTTTGCCGATCGTGGGACTGGCAACCACTGAACTTACAACTGTGATTACAAATGATGTCACAGGGTATATCCATACTGATATTCATCAATTAGTTCAATATATGCAGGAACTCTTGGCAAATTCCACTCTAGCAAATCGATTGAGTCAAAATATCCGTGAGTATGCGCGATCGCGGTTTAGTATTCAGCGCTTTAGTCAAAACTGGAGTGATGTATTTGAGCAAGTAACACAACAATCTCAGTCCAGCTTGTCAACTCTTCACTTTCAACCATAGTGCTTATCCCATGACTAAACGAATTGCATTAATTAGTGAACATGCAACCCCATTGGGTATTTTTGGTGGTGTTGATAGTGGTGGACAAAATGTTTACGTGGGGCAATTAGCCAAACATCTCGCTGCGATCGGGTATGACGTGGATGTTTTTACTCGTCGAGATGCAGAACATTTACCCGATGTGGTGGATTGGCAGCAAGGCGTTCGCGTAATTCATGTGCCAGCGGGGCCAATGGTTTCAATTCCTAAAGAAGGTTTATTACCGTACATGGGAGAATTCACCGCATTCATTCTCAATTGGTGTCGAACACAAGTCGCTTACGATTTAGTTCACGCTAATTTTTGGATGTCGGCGCTGGTTGCTGCAGAGGTGAAACGATCGCTAAGAATTCCCTTTGTCGTTACATTTCACGCCTTGGGCCGAGTGCGCCGATTGCATCAAGGAACCGCGGATCACTTTCCAGATGAACGATTTGCCATTGAAGATCGGGTTGTTCAGGAAGCCGATCGCATCATTGCCGAGTGTCCCCAAGATCGAGATGATTTGCTCCGTTTGTATCAGGCGAATTCAGAACGCATCAGGATTATTCCCTGCGGCTTCGATCCAACTGAGTTTTGGGCGATCGGTAAAGTTCGCGCCCGCTTGACTCTGGGCTTACCACCAGATGCACCAATCATTCTGCAATTGGGGCGGATGGTGCCGCGGAAAGGCGTTGACAACGTGATTCGAGCCTTTGCCTATTTACAGAAAACCGGTTTACAAACTGCCCGTCTTTTGATCGTGGGCGGGGAAGCAGAAGCCCCGGATGTTCAACTCACGCCGGAAATTGGTCGTTTACAGGCGATCGCTGAAGAACTGGGTGTTGCAGATCGAGTCACATTTGTGGGGCGCAAGGGACGAGAGATTCTGAAATACTACTACAGTGCAGCGGATGTTTTTGTCACAACGCCGTGGTACGAGCCATTTGGAATTACGCCGATCGAAGCGATGGCCTGCGGGACTCCAGTCATTGGTGCAGACGTGGGTGGCGTAAAATTCACTGTGAAAGATGGGGAAACAGGGTATCTGGTGCCGCCCAATGAGCCAGAAGTTTTAGCAGAACGGTTAGCTCATTTGTTGAGTCAGCCGCAGTTGATGAGCTTATTTGGACGGCAAGCTATCCGCCGCAGTCTGGAGCATTTCACCTGGCAAAAAGTCACCAGTGCGGTGGCAGCCGTGTATGAAGAGGTGCTGAGCGGAATTCACCAACTGGCCAGCATGGAAGCTACCCAGCTCGCTATTCTAGATCACGGCTTCGAATCGGTACTGAGTGCGGTGAAGCAATCGCAGCAACGGTTATATCCCACCATTCAGGCGGCATCTCAAGCCATGAGTACCTGTTTTTCTCGGGGTGGTAAGTTGCTGATTTGTGGCAATGGCGGCAGTGCTGCGGATGCCCAACATTTTGCCGCAGAGTTAGTAGGACGATTTTGTTGCCCCCATCGCGCTGGCTTACCGGCAATGGCGCTCACGGCAGATACGGCATTTCTCACCGCCTGGGCGAATGATGTCAACTACGATGCGATTTTTGCCCGCCAGGTGGAAACCTTTGCCCGTCCCCATGATTTGCTGATTGGAATTAGTACCAGTGGGCGATCGCGCAATGTGATTCAGGCGTTTGAGGCGGCACGACGACTGAATTTAACAACGATCGCTTTATTAGGTGGCGATGGTGGAGAACTGAGTGCGAAAGCAGATATTTCGCTTGTAGTTCCAGCATTTGAAACACAACGGATTCAAGAAGTGCAAATTCTGATTATCCATCTACTCTGTGAATTAATCGAAGATCAGTTACTGACGACAAATTCTCATTCCACAGAAAATGTGGATCATTGGGTAACTAGCCTATCTGAATCAACTCAGGCAATGATGCCATTTCCCAAAATGATGGCCCCCGATGCCTCGGCTACTTACTGATTAACTTCTTCCTATTACCATTCCAGCAGGAGTCACCATCAATGAATTCATTACGAGATAAAGTTGCAATAGTAACTGGCGGCGGTCAAGGGTTAGGCGCGGTTATTTGTGAGACGTTGGCAGAAGCCGGTGTGATTACGGTTGTTGCCGATATTCAACTGGGGCAGGCTGAGAAAGTCGCGAAAGCTTTGCAGGAAAAAGGGCTGGAGGCGATCGCGGTGCCTCTGGATGTAACTCAAGCTAGTCAAATTGAAACCGTTATTCGAGAGATCTTGGGGCAATTTGGGCGGATCGATATTTTGGTGAACAATGCTGGAACAGATGTCACATTGCCAGTGGAGGAGTTGAGTCTTGCTGACATCGATCGCGTCTTGAATGTAAATTTGCGTGGCCCCTTTATTTTGGCGAAATTGATTCTGCCTTTGATGAAACAGCAAGGCAGCGGTCACATTATCAACATTGCTTCGACTGCATCAAAACGAGCCTGGGCCAATGCTTCAGCCTATCATGCCAGCAAATGGGGATTGATGGGGTTGAATCAGGCTCTGCATGTGGAAGCGCGTCCCAGCAACGTTAAAGTGACGGCGATCGTTGCGGGCGGCATGCAAACGCCCTTCATTCTGGAGCGCTTTCCAGATACCCCATTAGAAAACTTACAAGACCCCCGGAACGTTGCCGAAACAATTCGGTTTGTCCTGCTGCAACCCGATGGTACTGTCATTCCAGAAGTGACAGTCTTGCCCATGCGTGAAACCTCCTGGCCTTAATGAGAGTAAGTGCATGAATTGTAAGGCCGTTTTTCTAGACAAGGATGGGACGTTGATTGAGGATATTCCTTACAACGTTGATCCCAATCGCATTCAGCTCACGCCTGAAGTGACGCAAGCTTTGCAAAAGCTGCATCTAGCCGGATATTTACTAATTGTGATTACCAATCAAGCGGGAGTTGCTTATCAGTTTTTTTCGGAGTCAGCCTTGAGTGCAGTTGAGCAGCGCTTGCATTACTTATTTCGACAAATTGGTGTCTCGTTGTCTGGATTTTATTACTGTCCTCACCATCCGAATGGAATTGTGAACCAGTATGCGATCGCCTGTGATTGTCGTAAACCACAGCCAGGTTTACTACTCCAGGCCGCGCGTGATCATGGCATTGACTTAACTCAATCCTGGTTTGTGGGTGACATTTTGAATGATGTGCAAGCTGGACGAGCTGCCAACTGTCAGACGATTTTGCTAAATAATGGCAATGAAACTGAATGGGAACTATCCCCTGCGCGGTTGCCCCATTATTTAGTTCACAACCTGGCTGAGGCCGCCGAGGTGATCTTGGCCGTAGATCAACCTCATCCCAATGCCCAACCGAGCTTGTACCGTACGCCCAACACAACAGAAAATATTGCATCTCAATTGATCGATCGTTGGCAAGCTTTTAAGGTATTGGTCATAGGTGATGTAATGCTGGACTGTTACCTGCATGGTAAGTCCGATCGTCTGTGTCAAGAAGCGCCTGTGCCGGTTGTGGCTGTGGCGGAACAAGAAGACTTTCCTGGTGGGGCTGCGAATGTCGCGGCAAACGTTAGTCGATTAGGCGCAAACCCCTTTTTGCTGTCTGTCGCAGGGCAAGACGATGGTTATGATCGCTTGCAATGTGCATTAGAACAGCATGCTGTTTATACAGAAGCAGTGGCGATCGCAGCCGAGCGATCGACGTTGGTGAAACAGCGAGTGGTCGCTAATTCGCATTTACTCCTGCGCTTTGACCAGGGAAGTACAACCTCTATTTCATCTGAAATTGAAGACGAACTGACTGAATCAATACGAAGATTGTTCCCTGTTTGTGATGCTGTCATCATTTCAGACTACAACTATGGAGTAATGACATCAAAAATCATTCAGTTATTATCAGAATTACAACAAGATTATCAAAAGACTTTAGTTGTTGATGCTAAAAACCTGACTCGTTATCAATCGATCGGTGCATCAGTGGCGAAACCGAATTACCTGGAAACGCTTCAACTCCTGCAATTGCCTCAGCAAGCTGGCGATCGTGTTGCCCAACTCTTGCCACATCAAGACAAGCTTCTCCATCTAACCGGAGCTAACCGAGTCGCCGTTACCCTCGATCGAGATGGAGTTTTGATGGTTGAGAAAGATCAGCCTCCGTTGCATCTGCCAACCTTGCCCGCTCCCACTCATCACACATCTGGGGCGGGAGATACCTTCGTCAGTACCCTGGCTCTGGCCCTCGCGGCGGATGCATCAACTTTAACTGCGGCTCAACTTGCCACGGCTGCCACAGCGATCGTTGTCACTCAACCTGGAACCACCACTTGCACAGCTTATGAGTTGAGACAAAAAACTAATTCTTTAGTGCAAACGGAAAACTTATATGGTCGCTCGACTACTTAATAATTAACCATTAACTGCATAATATGCCCTATCGAACAATAAATATATGACAAACTGGAATACCGCTAAAAATATCCTGTGCATTCGCCTTGACACGATTGGCGATGTAATTATGACGACACCCGCGATCGCAGCGCTAAGAGCTTTTCACCCCGATCGCCGGATTACCCTAATGACCTCTTCTGCTGGGGCGGCGATCGCGTCCTTGATTCCAGTCTTAGATGACCTAATTGTGTATGATTCACCCTGGCTCAAAGCCACCGCTCCCCGGCTTAACAGCAATCCCGAATTTGCCATGATTGAGCAGTTGCGGCAAGCAAACTTTGATGCCGCCGTCATTTTCACGGTATACAGCCAAAATCCCTTGCCCTCAGCATTTTTGTGTTACCTGGCTGGGATACCGCTGCGACTGGCTCATTGTCATGAAAATCCTTACCAACTCCTGACCGATTGGATCAAAGACCCAGAACCAGAGCAGTTTACCCGCCATGAAGTGCGTCGCCAGTTGGATTTGGTGGCCAGTGTTGGCTGTGAGACCGACAGCGATCGCATGGTACTTCAAGTTCCAGATGCAGCGATGGTAAGAGTTCGAGCCAAATTGGATGCACTGGGAGTTGATTGTGAGCGGCGTTGGCTGGTAATTCATGCGGGTGCAACTGCGCCTTCCCGACGATATCCACCAGCACACTTTGCGATCGTGGCGCGACAACTGACCCAACTGGGAATTCAGATTGTTTTTACAGGAACTCAACCTGAGCAAGAATTAGTCGAGTCAATTCGCTCAGCGATGGAATTACCATCCTTTTCCCTGGTCGATCAACTCACCTTGGAAGAATTGGCGGCCTTGCTGCAACTAACTTCCTTATTGATTTCCAACAATACAGGGCCAGTTCATATTGCCGCTGCTGTAGGCACACCCATTGTCGATTTATATGCTCTAACAAATCCGCAACATACCCCCTGGGGGGTGTCCAATCGAGTTTTATTCCATGATGTCCCTTGTCGAATTTGTTATAAGAGCATTTGCCCAGAGGGACACCATCATTGTTTACAACTTGTTTCACCTGAAACTGTGATAGAGGCAGTACTGGAATTATTAAATTCCTCACCTGTCGAATCTAATTTAGTGAACTATTCCTGTGTCTAGCTGGTTATTTCCTATGGTTACTCTTGATGTTCTAATTCCAACTTATTGTCGCCCAACTGCATTAGCAGTAACTCTAACAAGCCTATGTGCCCAAACCTTTCGAGATTTTCGAGTTGTTATTTCTGACCAAACGGAGGATGACAGTCCCTTTTTGCGCGGAGAGGTGCAAGCGGCAATCCGGGTATTGGCAGCCCATCACAACTTGGTTACGACTCATACCCATTTACCCCGTCGAGGCCTTGCCGAACATCGACAATTTTTGCTGGAACAAGCAACGGCACCTTATATCCTTTACCTGGACGATGATTTGATCTTGGAACCGTGGACGATCGCCAGCTTGATGACTGTGATGCAGGCGCAAAATTGTGGCTTTGTCGGGTCTGCGGTGATTGGGCTGAGTTTTCGAGCTGATGTGCGTCCGCATCAACAACCGGTGGAGTTTTGGCCGGGGCGGGTAGAGCCAGAAACGGTGCAGTCAGGTACGCCAGCTTGGGAGCGGTACAAATTGCACAACGCCGCCAATCTATACCATGTCCAGGAACAACTGCACATCACACCAACTCAGCCTAAACCCTACAAAGTTGCGTGGGTGGGCGGCTGCGTGTTATACGATGCGGCCAAGTTGCGATCAGTGGGTGGCTTTAGTTTCTGGCCCGACTTACCCCCTAATCATTGCGGCGAGGATGTGTTAACGCAATTACGAGTCATGGCTAAGTATGGTGGTTGTGGAGTTATGCCATCGGGAGTCTATCATCAAGAGTTGCCCACGACTATCCACGATCGCAGCATGGATGCACCCCAATTACTGCCACTTTAGCTATGCTAAATGACATTCAAACGATTTTATTTGTGGAATTGTTGGGAGGCATTGGAGATGTTGTGATTGCTCTCCCCGCCATTCAGGCATTGGCTCGATCGCATCCCCAAGCGCAACTTACTGTCCTCACCTTTGCTCCCGGCAGCACTCTGCTGGAATCTGATCCCATGATTCATCAGGTTGTGGCCGCCGATCGTCATCATCCCCATAAATCACTTGAGGAGCTACTCAACCAAACTACATTCGACTTAATCGTATCTGATACGAACTATGGTGGAATTGCAGAGATAATTGCACACTCAAATGCGAAGTATACAATTACCAATTTGTGGCAATCACCTCCACCCAACGAGCGAGTTAGCGATCGCTTCCTGAAGATTCTATATGGTTCTGGATTAATTGAAACTGAAGCACCCAATTTAAATTGGCCCTATCTTCATCTCATAACGCAGGAAAAAGTTCATGCTCGTCAAAGTTTAGGGGCAACCTTTCGACCTTTAATTTACTTCATTACTGATGCTGGCATGAGGATTAAAAAATGGTCAGCAGAATACTTCATTCAGTTGGGCGCAAAACTGGTGCAACAGCATCAGGCGACGATCGTAATTCCATCGGGTTCTGACATAGCACAAGCAAATCGAATTGCCAGAAACATTGGCGAAGCGGCGCAAGTTTTACCGGCGCAATCATTACGAAATTTAGCGGCCCTCTTGGCCGAAGCAGATCTGGCGATCGCCGCTGACACAGGACTGGCCCGTATTGCCGCAGCCCTGAATATCCCGACCATGACGCTGTTTGGCCCTTCCTGGCACGGGCGTTACGGGCAACCAGCACCTCACATCAATTTGCAGGGATTTCCAACTTGCCCTGAACGCAAAATTCATAACTTCACGGAACAATCCTGCTGGTACAGCGGCGAGTGTCCTTATGAGTGGCGATCGTGCCTGGACGATATTTCTCCAGATGCTGTGTTTGAAGCAGCAACACAGTTGTTGCAGGCACAGAGCAACGGTCAGCGGCCAGAAAGGGGAAATGTAAACACTCAGAAAAATGTTGTGTGGCCCGCTCTTGCGCCGGTGAAAGAGCGGCAATGGACAAATGCCCGAAATGTGTTAGTCATGCGGTTGGATAATATCGGCGATGTAATTATGACCAGTCCGGCATTACGCAGCCTTAAAGAAAACTTGCCCCAGGCCAAAATCACATTGATGGCGAGTCCATCAGGAGCCTTGACCGCCCCGCTATTGCCAGGAGTGGATGAGGTGTTGCCGTGGCGCGTATTGTGGCAGGATTTGGGCCGGTTGGAGTTTGACCCAACCCGCGAGTGGGAACTGATCGAAACACTCAAACAGAAACAATTTGATGCCGCGATCGTGTTCACCAGTTTTGCCCAAAGTCCCCATCCAGCGGCGTTGATTTGTGCCCTGGCTGATATTCCACTCCGCTTGGGTGAGTCGAAAGAACAAGACTGGAGCCTAACGCATGCTGTTCCCCCTGCACCGGACGCGATTCATCAGGTCGATCGCAATTTACGGTTGATTGAGTGGTTGGGGTTGCCGGTGCGCGATCGTCGCCTCAGCTTGAACATTCCACCGTTGACTTTTTCGCTGCCGCAACCCTATCTGGTGCTAAATCCGTGGACCAGTTGCCAATCTCGTAATTACGACCCAGAGCGCTTTGCTAAGGCAGCGCGGCAACTCAGCGACATCACTGGCTGGAAGGTGGTTGTCACAGGTGTGGAAAAAGACCGCGAGCGGGCCACTCCTTTGTTAGAAGTTTTGGTGGAACGAGCGATCGACCTAGTTGGGAAAACCACATTGGCCGAATTGGTTGCACTGGTTGCCCACGCTCAACTGGTTTTGACGAATAACACCTCGACAATGCACATGGCGGATGCGACGAACACACCCAATGTTGTGTTGTTTGCTGGGACAGAGCAGGAAGGTCAGTGGCAGCCGCGCTACAGTCCTGTTCGCTTGTTACGTCGCCCAACCGTGTGTAGTCCGTGTTATGCGTTTACCTGTCCCTATGAGTTACAGTGTTTGGATATTTCCGTAGAGTCAGTTGTCGCTGCGGCTTTAGAGTTAATCGCAGACATTAAACCAATCCACGAATGAGCTGAGTTTTAAGCTGTGATTTGACTGAGGGCGACTTGAGATTTAGTAATGATTTCTGTTGGTAGCGAAACGTAGCCTAGTTCTGAAGCAAATTTTTGTCCTTCACTGAGTCCCCAGTTGAATACATCCTTGAGCATTTGGGCTTTGCTTGCATCAGGATATTCGTTGTATGCTAGCAGCCAACTGTAGGTCACGATCGGATAGGCACCAGGTTTATCTGGGTCAGGTACAGAACCGCGTAAGTCATCGGAAAGTTGGATACTCGCCAGCGCATTTGTAACCGATGCTTCTGTCAGGCTAATATACTCGTTCGCTTTGTTCTGAAGGGAGGCGATCGCGAGTTCTAATTGCATTGCAAACGCATATTCTACATAGCCGATCGTGCCACTCCCTTGCTGAATCTGGGCCGCGATACCAGCATTGTCTTTAATGCCTGTTCCCGTTTGCCATTCCACATTCAACCCGGTTCCAATCCGATCCTTCCATGCTGGACTGATCGCGCTCAGGTGAGCTGTGAATGCGGCTGTCGTTCCGCTACCATCGGAGCGATGAATCGGGGCAATGGGCAAGTCGGGTAGCGTTAAATCGGGGTTAAGCGCAGCGATCGCTGGATCATTCCAATTTGTGATTTCACCCAAGAAGATGGCCGGCAAAACTTCGCGAGATAGCTTCAATCCACTTTTGATATTCGGCAGGTTGTACACGACTGCGATGCCGCCCGCCGCTGTTGGGACAAACACCGCGCCCCGCTTTACTTTGGCCACATCAGCATCTGTCGGTGTCACTTCACTGGCCCCAAAATCCAATGTGCCTGAAATAAATTGTTGAATTCCAGCCGCACTTCCAACTGGTTGATAACTGATTTGCACATGCGGATGCATCCGGTTATATTCGGCAAACCACCGCTGATAGAGGTAGTAGGGAAAGGTTGCCCCGGCTCCAAACAGGGTTACAGGCGAAACCGTCGGCGTTGGGCTGGTGGCTGGTTCGGGCTGATTAGAGGTTTGCGCCTGACAGGAAACAACTCCAGCCGTCATGGCTCCTAACCCAACTAAAAACTCGCGCCGATTCAAAAACAGTCGATCGCTCACAACTTCCTCACTTACGAATTATCTCAAGTCTTGTGGATTGAATAGCTGGTGGGGTGAATGTTCCAGCCGCCTTAGAACCGTTCATTAAATAACCTGTAGGGTGGTCGTCTCGACCGCCCGGACGGGCAAGACGTTTGTGAGCAGTTCGGTTGAGCCTCTCTGTCGAGACCTCAGTCGAAGATACCCATCCCACAAAAAATGCAGTTTATTCAATTCTCATTCTTAAGAAATTGATATCAAACTTTTGGCTAGGCGAAACTTTGGATGACTGTCCCGCACATCGTGTGCATTCAGCTTTTACGACTCATTGAAACGTTCCAATGTATCGCGGTTATTATACCTCTGTTTCCCATACGTCAGCATTCCACGTAATTCTACTGATCTTAAATACTCTATCCATGACCTCAGAAAAGTTAGTGACCGATCGCTCCCATTCTCCCATGAGGTTTCTCAATGAGCCTGGTTCTCTCTCATTTGCTATTGCAAGAAGCAGTTGTGCCTGACGCAAAAGCAGAGAATAGAATTGATCTCTCAATAGCCAACGGTTAATCGCCAGTTGCTCAAACACTCTCGTTAGTGGAACAATGTCTCCACCTACAATGAATTCAGGAACTTGTGCGCCACTTCGCAGACGGTTTAAATTCGTAGATATAGTCATAATGTCTGTTTCTAAATCAACTACCATTTTGTACTGATCTAGAAGAATCTGCTTTTCAAAATCAGATCGTCTTGCGATAGCCGTCTTTATTTGCTCCGTTGCTCTGTTTGTTTTCTTAACTTGAGCTAGCAGTACGTTAAAGTCTTCTTTGGTGGCAAAAGTTTCACCCTTTTTCTTGAGATACGCGCCGACGTAGGTAGACAGAACAGCAATGACAGCAAAAATAAGATATGTCCACCATGTTAAGGTAACCTGTTGCTGCTGAATCACCTCTTGAAGCATCTTACGTACAGTTTCAGAATTCATGACGCTACCTCCTACCTATAGTGACATCTCATAATTCTGAAGCTTAGTAATTCTTATATTGGCATTAAACTACCATCTCACTATGCCGCCTTCGCAAGAATCGTCTCGATACTTTGCCTTGAATGAATGGCAATGCAGCCAAAATGGTGGCCTCACGTGGACGATTCATCCATCAGGACCGCTGCCGCGAATAATTTTTTTTCAAACTCAGCATTGCTCATGATAATGGTGAAGAGCTTTGGGCCGACTCCATGTTAGGCGATGAGGGCAGTAGACACGATGGTGGCAGAAACAGCGACAGAATCACGAGGGCGACGATGGGCCAATCATCGAATTTTGTTGAGCGGGCTATGGTTGATGTTGCTGCTGTTGGCGGTCAAAGTTTGGGTGGGGTGGGCCACGCGATCGCTCAGCTTAGCGGCCACCGCCATCCATACTCTTGTCACCAGTTTTAGCCTGTTGTTGAGTGTCTTAGCGCTGTCAGTCTCAACTACCACCAAGCGAGACGCCTGGGGCCATACGCGGTTAGAATCCAGCCTCACCTTGCTGCTGGTTGGTTTTTTGGGTGCAGCCTATTGTTTTTTAGTAGGGATTGCGGCGGAGCAAATCGGGTTTCTGGAGCAAACCAGTGCCGCCACGATTCAACTCAATTCGTCTGTGTTGCAGTTGTTAGCCGGGGCCACGATCGTCAGCCTGGGATTCAGTCTGGTTGGGCATTACCAGGCGCAACTGCAAGAAAATGCCATGCTGCGGTTTAGCTTTAGTCAGGTCTTGCAAGATGCCGGGTTAATGGTAGTGGTGCTGGCCGGGTTAATAGCGGTCAAAGTTGGTTTTGTGTGGCTAGATCCAGTGCTAGCGGGGCTGGTGTTGCTGGTAGCGGCATTGAATGTATGGCGCATTGTGAATTGGCAACTGCCATCGATGATGCGGCAAGTGGCGATCGCGCCCGAAGCCATTGCCAAAACCGCTCGTCGTGTCGAAGGCGTGTTGCATTGTTACCACATTCAAACTCGGGGCATGGTTGGCCGCATGGTGCAGGTGGAACTGAGGTTGATTCTGCATCCTGAATGTGTCGCCGTTGCCCCCGCGATCGTCCAGCGGTTGGAACGATTAATCATGCAGCAATACGGGCCTGCCAAAGTTTCTATTCAGATTGAGCAACCCGATCTACCAGGGACTGCCAATCATCGTGAAGGATGACCAGTAGTACGGATGGGACAATTTTTCATCCCGAATTGAAACATTTTCCGGTAGGGGAATTCCCTCACTTTCAACTCCTTGAATTTGGTTATCTCTGACAAACACTTGCCCCTGGATCATGGCTCGCTGCGTTGCGCGGAGCGCCTCTGCTTTGATGGGTGCGGTTTGCAGATCTTTGTAGAAGCGCGTGATTAATGCCGCTGTCGCTGCATCGTTGACCGCCCATAAACTGGCTAAGGCCGATTTCACACCCGATTGCACCGCCAACCCACCAAAGCCCAGTTCGGCTTCTCGATCGCCCAAGGCTGTGGAGCAGGCACTTAGAACCAGCAACTGCACTTGGGGTTCATTCCAACCGAGTTGACGCACCTGTGGCAGGCGCAATTGTTCATCCCACAGTTGAATAAAGGATTGGTCAATGCTGCCAGGGAGAAAATCGGCGTGAGTAGCCAGATGAATAATGCCGTAAGGCCGCTCCTGCCGCGCTGTTTTTAAGGTGGAAAGGGTGGCGGCTTGATTTAGAAAAGCTCGGCCCGCCCACAACTCATTCACCAGGGTGGCCACTTCTACCTGCACAGAAGGCAGTGGCGGTTGGCCCTGCGTACTTTCATAAATGCCCAGCGTCAGCAATTGGGCATCTCGAATGTTTTCGTAGCGGGTATCGCTGAGACTAATGCTGGGCATGAGGCCAATGCTGTATTGCTCCACTAAAAATTGTTGGCCATCGTGGAGCGCGGCAACGGGTAGCGATCGTAAGCCCGTATCCATCAAAAACACCAGGTTGTTGATCCGGCGCAGATTTAACTCCTGCTGCATGGGCGCAATCAGCCAGCGGTAGAACTGCTGTGCCATTGTCAGGTATTGAGTTGATCGAGTTTTGCGCGGGTCTGCCACTTCAAAACGAAACTCATTGGCTAGTTCCATCACCACTGCGCGGGTCGCCTGGGGGATGCGCTGCCGCATAATATTGCCGCGAGCCGTCACAACCAACACTTCTAATTGATCGTCTGGACGTTCGGCGATCGTGCCTGGGGCTTCTGCGCCTGCCACTAAGCCGGCCACTTCTGCCGGTTTTAATGATGCTGGCACAAAGCTGACATAGATAAACGCTGGTCGAATGCCCGTATCTCGTTCAATTCGCTGGAGGATGCTACGCTGCTCGTCGATCGAGGTTGGTTTTGGTTCTGGGATACCTAAGTAGGCTGTAAACGCATTCGTGAACTTTTCCTCCGGTGGAGTCGGAGTTAGCACGTCATTGCTCACGGGTGGATTGGGCGGCGGGAAGGATGGCGTCGAGTTACAACTCGTCAAATTACAGGGTTGATCGATGACGATCGGCGGCGTTGGCTCGATGATGGGGCCTGCCGTCACGGTTAGAGAAATCGCGCGGGGTGAAGACACCGAAATCACATCATCCACCGTCACCGAAAAGGCGGTGGCCAGCGTTCCCACGAAACCGGCTGGCGGTACATATTCTAACGTGGCATCAGTTGGAATTAGAGTGCCTACGCCTGCATCCACTCCATTCACCCGCAAAATGGCCCCAGGGGCGATCGCAAAGATCCGTACAAACAATGGATCATCCGCATTCGCATCAGCTGTAACCAGGTTCAATGCCGCCACTGTAATGTTCACAGGTTGATTCACATTAGTTGCTGGCAAGGCTTCGACGGTACTGATGGTAGGCGTGTTGTTGAGAAAAGTAATGTTGATCCGACCAGCGGGTGTAGAGAAAGGACTGGTGGGAAAGGGGAAGGTTTGACTCGTCACGACTTCGGTGGCACCAATCAAGGTATCGTCTGCGATGATGCTACCTGCGGTGCCATTCGTCACGCCCGGCCCCGCGCCGACTACAAAAGACTGGTTGGTGGGGCCACCATCATGCTGTATTTGAACTGTGCCGCTTTGCCCATCGAGTACACCAACGGTAAAGATGCTGGCACCCACCTGGTTTGCCCCCAAGCCGCGCACTCGTCCCCGCGCCAGAATATTGACATTTCCACCATCCACATCGCCACCAAACAAATCCTCGCCACTGGTATCGATCGTGTTGAAGGTGATGTCGCCGCCATTACTGAGGGTTTGCAAAGTAACGCTGCCCCCCGGCGTTAAGCCTTCAAAACTGGAACTGCGCGCTTCCACTTGACCAACCGTGATGGTGCTGGTGTTACTGGTCACGGCGATCGTGCCGGCCTGGTCGCCATAGCCGTTGCCAGTCAAGTTGCCAGTCGTCACCGCTCCAGTGGTTGCTGTCAGGGTAATATTGCCGCCTCGACCGAAGGTGCCGGAAGTATCGATGTTGCCCAGCGCCAAACTGCCAGCGGTCATCGTCAGATCGCGGGAAGCGGCAACGATCGTGTCATTGGGGTCGAGCATGGTAATCAGGTTGCCCGCCTGAAACGCGATCGTCCCAGGCGTGTCGAATCCTGCGGGCGCAAAGGTCAGCGCATTATCCAGTAAGTCTTGAATAATGATGTTGTTCGTGGCTTGCAGAATGACATTCGTGGTGTCAGCCAAGGCTTCCAGGGCAGCTTCTGAGATCGTGAAAGACGCGGCTCCCCCGTCCGTATCAAAGATTTGACCATCCAGAATTTGATCATCATTGGGGGCCACAGCGCCACTGACGATCGTGATGTTCACCGGATCAAGTAACAGCGTTCCGGTGCGTCCATTGGCCGCAGTCACATCGACATTGCCGCGAAATTGCAGCGTCTCCTTACCCGACACCTCCACAAACCCGCCATCACCGTTAATTGCCCCACCCCGTGCATTGATCGTGCCGCGGAAGTTCGTGGTTTGGTTTGCCCAGACAATCACCTGGCCACCGTTACCAGTTTGAATGGCATTGGCATTGATCAGAGCATCGGCACTGATGAAGGTTTGGCTGGCTGTGGGTAGAATGCCTGCCCCCTGGTAATCGCCGCCGATGAAAACACTGCCACCCCGACTCAGCCCAGAGGCATCGAGGTTAGCCCCCACCAATCCTACTTGATCGCCCAACACCGCGATCGTCCCGCCCGTCTGCCCAGTGGTAGTGAGCGTGCCACTGGCGATCGTGGTGCCTGCTTGCGTTGGCACCCGCACCCCTGACCCCACCAAACGCACAGACCCATCTGCGTTCAACGTCAACCCAGTGGCATTGCCCAAATTTCCTCCTGTCAGAAGTTGGGCCACGGTGGGAGGCGCAGTTGTAGCCGCTAGCGGGAGAACGGTGAGGGGCTGAAATTCCAGGCTGAGCAAATTTCCCGGTTGGCTGAGACGCACGAAAGATTGACCCGGAACAGCGGCGAGAATGATTTGGCCATTTGGGGCAGTAAGTTGCCCCGTATTGACGAGCGTGCCGCCCACCAGTCCCAGGGTTTGCCCTGTGTTGACAGCCAAATTACCAGCATTGACGATCGCCCCCAGTTGATTCCCAGAGAAGGCAAACCCGTTTGGTGTGCCATTCAGTTCCGCCAAGTTGTTGCTTGTCGCCTCAAACCAGGCACAACCACTGCCACCGTTGCCGCATCCAAACCCGATCGCCGTTGCTGCCGTTGCGGTGAAGGCCGCCGGCACGTTGAGGCTGGCATTGGGGCCAAACACAATTCCGGCGGGATTCAGCAAATACAGGTTGGGCGTACCCCCAGAAATTTGAATCAGGCCATCAATCACCGAGGGATTGTTCCCAACGACCCGGCCCAGAATATTTTGCAACTGAGGATTGGCCAGGAAATTGGCAATTTGTCCCTGCGTTAAGCCAAACTGCCCAAAACTGTGAAACAAGTTGGCTCCATTGCCAGACAGCGTGCCGCCCGTGATGTCAAATTGATTTCCAGTCGGAGTCACGATCGTGTTCGTCCCATCTGTAGCAGGTGCGATCTGAGCCACCCCACCCGCCGCACTCAACCCACCCAACAGTGGCACCGCCACTAACGAAGCAACCAAATGCCCCAACCGCCTTGAACTGTGCCACGATGCGTCTTCAAACCCGAAACTCCTTTGCGGGGGGAGTGGGGGAGTTAGGCTCTCACAAAGCGGGGTGGGAGTGGGAGGAAGTTGCCCGTTACAAATGCTGGGTTTGACCAGAGACTTCAGATTCAAACGGGTTTGAATGGTTTGCCTGCGTAACGTAAACCGCCCCGTCTCTAACTCCAGATCGATCGCGTGAGTTTTTCCTAGCCCACGCCGCCCTAAGGCCCGCTGCAAAATCGTGTGCGTCCGCAGCGTTTGTTCCAGATGCAACTCCTGAGATGCACTGTGGGCATGCATTCGATAGAAATAAAGCGGCTGCCGCACTCGTCGAATTTGGGTCACTTCCGACAAACGCAGGCAGAGGTCGTAATCCTCCACAAAATCCAGCGAATCCTCGATGCCGCCCACCTGCTGATACACCGATCGCCGCAGCAGCCGAAAGTGGAAAGTCATAAAATCCACCAGTAACCGCTGGGGCGAGTAGGGAAGGCGACAACGCCGCCCGTATTGCCACACCTTGCCATCGGCGGCGGTTTCGTAGTAATCGGTGTAAACCATCCCCACGGCTGGATGGCGTTCCAACACCCGCACTGTTTCCGCCAGCGCCGTCGGAGCCAGCCAATCGTCACTATCGACCCAACCGAGATACTGGCCCCGGGTGTGGGCGATCGCCGCTGCCAGAGCTGCGACTCGTCCTTGATGGGGAGCCGCGATGACCCGCACCCGGTGATCTTGCTGCGCATAGGCTTGAGCCAGAGCCACCGAACCATCTGTAGAGCCATCATCCCAAACGATTAGCTCAAAGTTGGTAAAGGTTTGCTGTAAAACGCTGGCGATCGCGCAGCCTAAAAATGATTCTCGATTGTAGGTGGTGATCACCAGCGAAATCAGCGGGGGCATAGCATTCTCCAATTCCCTCAACGGTCTCGGTTGTAGCACCCCTGTTCTGTGGTGAAGCAATTTGGTTCAAAATCTTCAACTTAGACCATCTGAACCCCAGCCTGTCGTTGCCTATTCCCGACTTTCTGGGCGTTGCCCCATTCCCATAATTTCGTAACCGGAATCGACATAGATGATTTGGCCGGTGATTCCGCTTGACAGATCACTACAGAGAAAGGCCGCCGTATTCCCGACTTCGGTTTGGGTAACCGTGCGGCGCAGCGGGGCCACTTCCTCAACGTGGTGAATCATGTCAAGGATGCCACCGACTGCCGAGGAGGCCAGAGTCCGAATGGGGCCAGCGGAGATCGCGTTGACTCGAATGTTGTCTGGGCCTAGCTCAGAAGCGAGATAACGGACACTCATTTCGAGTCCGGCTTTGGCGATCCCCATGACGTTGTAGTTGGGGATCACGCGCGCCCCGCCTAGATAGGTCAACGTGACGACACTGCCGCCGTTCGTCATCAATGGCTTGGCTGCCGCACAGAGCTTAACTAGAGAGTAGGTACTGATATCGAGTGCGGTGGCAAATCCCGATCGCGACGTATTGGCAAAACTTCCCGTCAGGTCATCTTTATGGGCAAAAGCCAAACAATGAATCAAGACATCCAACCGACCCCATTTCTCTTGAACGGTATTGAAAGCGGCCTCGACTTGGGCATCATCCTGCACGTTACAGGGCACAAAAATGCTGGGATTGAGTGGCTCAACCAAGTCAGCGACTTTTCTTTCAAACTTGCCTTTGTCGTCTGGAAGATAGGTGATGCCGATGTTAGCTCCCGCTTTGTGAAGTTGTTGCGCGATCCCCCAGGCGATCGAGCGGTTGTTAGCGATCCCAGTCACCAAAGCATTTTTTCCAGTCAGATCCAGCATAATCCTCTACCGTTAGGAGCCAACTACTCAGGATACTGAAAGATGGGATCGAACGTAACCGGGAAGACCAGAAAGAATATCGTTCACTTTGCTCGCCTGCGGTTAAGATACTGTTAATCCAAATACTTCAGCTCCTTTGATTGCAAGGGTGATGCCGTAGAACTGGGTCGGTAGGAATCAATCCCCAAATATTCCTAAATGTCAGGCATACCCACCGAAGTATGTAGCCACTGTTACAAAAATCTGTTGTGAAGTAAGTTTAAGTGTTCTAAGTTACAGCGTTTACGGTTCAGTTACCGATCGTTTAAGCAGTGTCTGAGGCTCCGAGTAAGGAAATATGGTCGTGACGCAGGACAAGCCACTGGCATCGTTATTTCGTCAAGTTGGGGGAGGGCTGTTCCCACCAGTTGTTGAAACCTTTGAGCGCGGAAAGACCATTTTCTTTCCCGGTGATCCTGCCGAGCGGGTGTATTTCTTACTCAAAGGTGCGGTGAAATTGTCTCGTGTTTATGAGGCCGGTGAAGAGATTACGGTTGCGCTGCTGCGGGAGAATAGCGTGTTTGGAGTGCTTTCTCTGATTACTGGCCATCGCTCCGATCGCTTCTATCATGCGGTTGCGTTCACTCCAGTGGAACTCTTGTCAGTGCCGATTGAACAAATGGAAAAGGCTCTGAAAGACAATCCGGAACTGTCGATGGTGTTACTTCAGGGCTTGTCGTCTCGCATTTTGCAAACTGAGATGATGATTGAAACCCTGGCTCACCGAGATATGGGGTCACGCCTGGTCAGCTTCTTGCTGATTCTCTGCCGCGATTTTGGCGTGCCCACCAAAGATGGCATTACGATCGACCTCAAACTCTCCCATCAAGCGATCGCCGAAGCCATTGGCTCCACCCGTGTGACGGTGACTCGATTGCTGGGCGACTTGCGGACAGATAACATGATCTCCATTCACAAGAAAAAAATTACGGTTCACAACCCAGTCACCCTCAGTCAGCAATTTACATAAAGGTGTTATTGGCCTTGGTCAACAGATCCAGTTGACCAAGCCGCCTTGGCAAGAGGCTACTCAATTCGCTCACACACGTTCAAACAACCAAACATCCAATTCTCAGAGACTTACGGTAGGCTGGAGAGGAGCCTGCCAGAGCACGGAGTTGAAGCATGGTGTGGTAAGCGTTTTGGAGCAGAATGTCCAGCGGGCTGATTCTAATTTTGGCGGTTCTTGTGCTCGGTGGAGTGATTGCTACCGTGGGCGATCGCATTGGCACAAAAGTTGGCAAAGCGCGCCTTAGCCTCTTCAATCTACGCCCCCGCAAAACTGCTACTCTCATTACCATTCTCACGGGGATCGCCGTTGCCGCATCCACCCTGGGGATCTTAATAGGAACCAGTGGCCCATTGCGAACTGGGATTTTTGAGTACGAGCGAATTCAGCGCGATCGCCGTCGAGCGCAGGCCGACTTAGAACTGGCCCAACGGGAAATCCAAGCTTCCCGCAAGGAGAGAACCCAGGTTGAAACTGAACTGAACAAAGCACGGGCCGAACAGACCAGTGTGCAAAAGCAACTGGCCGCAACGAAGGACTCATTGCAAAGTGCTGTTTCCGAACGGGATAAAGCCAATCAAACTCGCGCTCAAGTTCAAACCGAGCTAACTCAAGCCCAAGCTGAATTGGAACGAAATCAGACTCAACTCAGTACAGTGAACAATCAGGCGGCGCGACTGCGATCGGACATCAACCGGCTGCAAGCCGAACGGCAGCGAGTCATCGCCCAAAGTGAAGAAGAAATTCGCGCCAAAAATGCGGTCATCCAGGAACGGGAACAACGCCTGAAAGTCTTGGAAGCCCAGCAAGAGTTTTTGGTGCGTGAGATTGCCAAACTGGAACGAGAGTCGGAAGGGCTGCGGCGCGGCAATGTGGCAATTCAACGGGGGCAGGTGCTGTCATCCGCTGTGGTGCGGATTGTGAATCCACCGGCAGCCCGAGAAGCGGTGGATCAATTGCTCCGAGAAGCCAACCGAACTGCGCTCCAACTCGCCCGCCCCGGTAGCCGCCAGCAGGATCAGGTGATCCTCATTACCCGCGCTGAGGTTGAGCAACTGGCGGGCCAAATTAGTAGTGGTCGAGATTATGTTGTCAGGGTTTTGTCGGCAGCGAACTACTTAACGGGCGAAACGCCGATTCAGGTGGTGGCAGAGGCCGTACCCAATCAGGTGATATTCAACAAAGGAGATGTGGTTGCATCAACCTCGATCGATCCCTCCACTGCCACCGATACCGACATTCAACAACGCATTAATTTGTTGCTATCAGCGGCAACGTTCCGGGCACGACGATTAGGCATGTTGACGGATACGGTGGAAGTCGGGCGTGTACAAAATTTGCTGGCCTTTGTTGAGAAATTGAAAGAATATAAACAACCCGTGGAACTGCGCGCGATCGCAGCTACCCCTGCGTATACCGCCGGTCCCCTCACTGTAGAACTGGAAATTGCCCAGAATGGACGGGTGCAAGTCAGATCGCAAGATTAAAATCGAGTGGGAGTGGGTTAGCATGCAGCAAGGAACGATCGCCTTGAACCATAAACCGCGATCGCAATCCCGCCACTCTCTCCGACTTTCACGAGGCATTCTGAATGGTCAGTCATCGCATTCACTCCCTGGATACTTCTGATACTTCTCCCGCTAATGACGAAGAAGCATCCTATGTCGATTATTACTACGACACTCCAGGCGATCTCCCTGGCACGCTCGACATCGATCCCGATGCGCCGCCGCCCGTCATTGTGCTGATTGACTACAACGACGACAAAGCTATTCGGCAGGAATTAGAGTCACCGGAAGCGTGCATCCCCTACATGGACAGCGAATCAGTCTCCTGGGTCGATGTCAAAGGGTTGGGGAGCGAAGAGGTGTTACAACGCTTGGGCGATGTGTTTGGCTTGCATCCCCTCGTGCTGGAAGATATCGTGAATGTGCCCCAGCGGCCCAAAGTAGAAGAACATGGGGATCAACTCCTGATCATCGCGCGCATGGTCACGCTCCACGAAGACGACAAATCTTTTGAAAGTGAGCAGGTGAGTTTGATTCTCGGCAAACACTACCTCTTAACAGTGCAGGAAGAACCCCGCTATGATTGCTTTGGCCCAATTCGAGAGCGTATTCGAACTGGGAAAGGGGCGATTCGGCGCAGCGGTACTGATTATCTGGCTTACTCGCTCATTGACTCTATCATTGATGGCTTCTTTCCAGTGTTGGAAGCCTATGGTGAACAACTGGAAGAATTGGAGGATGAAGTTGTGGCCACTCCCACCCGTGCCACCCTCCAAAAAATTCATGATATTCGCCGCGAACTGCTAACGCTCCGGCGTGCCATCTGGCCGCAACGAGATTTAATCAATGTCCTGATTCGTGATGGCAACGAGCTGTTGAGTAACGAAGTTACCGTTTACTTACGCGATTGTTACGACCATGCAATTCAAGTTCTGGATATGGTGGAAACCTATCGAGAGGTGGCTTCCAGTTTAATGGATGTCTATTTATCGTCGGTGGGCAATCGCATGAATGAAATTATGAAATTCCTGACGGTAATTTCGGCTATCTTTATTCCACTCACTTTCATTGCCGGGGTGTATGGCATGAATTTCAACACCGAAATATCCCCCTTCAACATGCCGGAGTTGAACTGGTATTTTGGCTACCCATTATGTATGGCGTTTATGACCTCAATCGCCGGTGGGCTGGTTTATATCTTTTGGCGTAAAGGTTGGTTTGAGAATTACGGCGTTGTGAAAGACTCTGTTCAACCAATTAGCAATCGATTGACAGGGGGTACAAAGTTAATTGGGCGTAGACCTTAGCCTGGGTAGGAGGTGTCTGCCGATGTTCTCGCTACCCTGGACACAAGCGCAATTACCTACTGCGCCCCCGCCGACCCCTCAGCCCAGCCCCGAAATTCCGATCGCTCCCAGCCCCCTGCCTTCCCCTATCACCCCAAATCCGCTGACCCAAATTAGCGCCTGGGACGTGTTGGTGTTGATTACCTACATGGTGTGCATCACAGCGGCGATTTCCCGCATTATCAACAGCTTTAACGATGAGTATGCTGTGCGTCTAGATGAAGCTGCCTTGAACCAAAATCTAGCGGATCAAAAACTGGCAGACCTGATCGGGATCAGCTTTGGGTTTGATAAACGCTACGAATTTGGCAAAGACGACAAGCTGAGAAAATTTGGCATTACCATTACCAATAAATCATCGACCCACTCCATTTATGTGGATTGGGACTATTGCACCATGACCGACCTGGGCAATCGGGCACGGCGGGTAACTCGGCTCATGCCAGGAACAACCCTGGATTTATTTCAAGCACAAGCATTTAGCGCGATCGCCCCCGAAACGACGTTGAAAGAAACCATCACGGCTGAAGATGTGCTGAAACGCAAAGAACCCAAAGACGACAAAATCCCGGTTGCGTTGGAGATGGACACAGACAAACCCTTGCTGAACTTTGAAGGATTATTGAAAGGGAAAGACCCAGAAAAGAAAAAGTACACGCGGTTTGTAGCAACGGTTCAAAACCTGGAGTTTTTTCTAGATTTAGCTGTGCGCATTGTCGGCCCCGCGCGATCGTCCGATGACCACGCCCTGATTCGCTGCAAATTCATCCTGCAAAAACTTCCCTGGCAGGCCGGTCTTCCCTGGAATCCCCGATAATTAACTACACACTTGCTGCCTTCTGCCCGCTGCCCTTTTCTGCTACAGCTGATGCAAGAACGAAAGGGCCACCTTCACAAATCGATCGGGTTGCTCTAAAGGCGGAATATGACCGGCGTTGGGAATGATATCAAGTTGGCCTTGCGGCAACCGCGCGATCGCAGCATCAGCCTGATAACGAGGGAGCACTAAATCGTTTTCGCCCCAAATGATTTGAGTCGGCATCTGTAGTTGCGGCAAATCATCCAGCAGAATCAAGTGCTGCCCAGTTATCCCAACAAAAGAGCGCAACGCCGATAAGTTGGCCGCCAAAAATCCAGGCATGCACGTGAGGTCTTCCTGTTCCTTCAACCAATCTGGGGGAGCAGCGAGGGGATTGGCAAACAGCAAAGCCGCTCTAGCCCAAACTCGAACTGGCGCACTGAGCGAGTTTTGAGTGAGCGCGATCGCTACATCACCAAACCCAGGTAGGGTAATCTGCGCTAACAACGGACTGACAGCCCGCCCCAAGCCAGCACTATCAACCAGGATCAAGGCAGCCACCTTCTCAGGAGCGGTGAGGGCAAGCCGGAGGGCCACTAACCCGCCTAAGGAATTACCAACCAAAACCGCTGGCTCAAGCTGCAAAGCTGTTAGAAAATCAAATGCAACTCGAGTTAGAAAATCGATCGAATAAATACGATCGGGTTTGCTACTATGCCCCGTCCCCGGAAAATCAACCGCATAAACCGGATGAACCGCGCCCAGTTGGGGTAACACCCGTTTCCAATCCAGCGCACTCTCACCAGTTCCATGCAACAATACCAGCGGTGGACGCTGTGGCTTCAATTCACGCTCGCTCAAACTTGGGCCAGACTGCAAATAAGCAATGGTCAGTCCATTCACCTCAATGCGCTGTTCTTTAATGTCGGTCACAAAAGCCTCCCAAAGCTCAAACAGAACGTTCGCAATCGCCCAACGGAGATAACTTCTGCTAAAACCAGCATAGTCCAAAGTTTCGACGCATTACAGTTGTTAGGCTACAGATTGGTGAAACGGAGCTGTAGGCGTACCCTGATGAAATACCATTTGCCAACCTGATGAATCTAATCGCCAAATCGACGATCGATTTGTAAAACGGAACAACGCTCCTGATGATACGCCGACCCCAAGGACTGGGCCGCCTATAGCTTTGATCAAACCGTTTAGGCCAGGGAGGAAGTGGCAAAGCTAATACAAGGTAGGGTTCTGACTCGCTTTCGCCATGTTGCTCGCAGCGAAAGCTATCGTTCGGGCGAATCCATCCCAGCCATTTGTTCAATCAACGTGATGATTGCAGTGTAATCCAGATTCTCGTCACCCTGAGCCAAGAGCGCGTTCATCAACTCTGCTGCCTGCGCCGCCCCCAATAACGGCAACCGTAGCTCTCTAGCCGTCTGCGTCACAATGTTCATGTCTTTGCGAAACAGGTTGAGTTTGAAGCCGGGTTGAAAGTCGCGATCGATCATGCGCTGCCCGTGGACTTCCAACACACGACTTTGGGCAAACCCGCCAAGCAACGCCGATCGCACTTTGGCCGGATCAACGCCCGATTTTTGGGCCAGGGTTAAGGCTTCGGCGACGGCTTGCACAGTCATGGCTACAACGATCTGGTTACAGGCCTTCGTGACCTGGCCAGCACCGGCTGCACCTACATGCACGATGTTTTGGCCCATCGCTTGCAAAATCGGTAAAGCGCGATGGAAGGCGGCTGCGTCACCCCCCACCATCATGGACAGGGTGCCCTGTTGCGCTCCAATGTCTCCCCCCGAAACCGGTGCATCTAACGCATCCACACCGTTTGCTTTCAAGATGTCGTAGAGCTTCCGAGATACTGCCGGAGCGATCGTGGAGTGATCAATGAACAGCATGCCCGGACGCACCCCTGCCACCACCCCGGTTTCGCCCAAGACCACGGCTTCCACATCGGGCGAATCCGAAACGCAGGTAATCACCACTTCCGATCGTTGCGCCACCTGCATCGGCGATTCTGCCAGGGTTGCTCCTGCTGCGGCCAATACGTCCAGTGCTGGCTGACTGCGATTAAACACTGTGAGCGGAAAGCCTGCTTTGAGGAGGTTTAAAGCCATAGGCTTGCCCATTAAACCCAGTCCGATAAAGCCGATTGGGGTCATGCTGCCCTTTATCCTTTTCCTGCTGCCTGTTGTTATCTTACTCGTCCATTTTTTTCTGAACGCTTAACGTATTCCGTTCCCAGAATACCTGGTCTGAGTAACCCTGGATGGTTTTGTCGCGGGAGGCCAGTTCCAGGCGCTTTTCGGCGAGCAGGCAGTAGTCCAAATTGATGTCAATGCCGAGATATTGGCGATCGAGCTTTTGGGCCACAACAGAAGTCGTGCCGCTGCCCAGGAAGGGATCAAACACAAGCTCATTGGGGTTGGTGCTGGCTAGGATGAGGCGGGCCAAGAGCTTTTCACTTTTTTGGGTGGGATGGTCAGTGTTTTCGGGCATAGACCAGAACGGAACGGTAATGTCAGTCCACAGATTGGAGGGATGGGTATCGCGAAAATTACCGTGGGGAGTTTCCTGCCAATCCTTCGGGGTGCCATCCTGACGATAGGGGGCCAGCACGCGCCGCCGCAGTTTAACCGCCTCCACGTTGAAGGTGTAGGTGTTTGACATCGTACAGAACCAAATATCTTCGCTGCTATTTTTCCAGTTGGTTCTGGCTCCGCGGCCTTTTTCCCGTTCCCAGGTGATGCGGTTGCGGACTGTGAAATAGCTGGCTGCGACCGCAAAAACAGAAATGGAAGAAAACCAGTCGGCACAGATATAAATTGATGCGGTGGGTTTGAGCAAGGGTTTGAGGGTGGCGATCGCGTCATCTAGCCAAATGGTGTAGGCTTCGATGGTTTGGCGGGTAAATTTGTGTCCGTGAAAGTCTTTGTCCAGGTTGTAGGGCGGATCGAGGATGAGCAAATCCACACATGCTGGTGGGAGCAGGTTGGCCCATTGCAAGCAGTCGCCCCACAGCGTTCGCCCTTGCGGTACTTCTAACAAGGGCGCGGCTGGGAACTGAAGAATGCGATCGCTCAAGCGACTACGATCGGCTGCTGTCAAGTGTAAGGTGCGGTTTCGGGGGGCGCGGGCAAGCATGGGCGGAGATCAAGAGGAACGATTGCATTATGGACTGCGATCGTAATTTAGGAATGATTGCGTCAGCGTAATGATGGATTCAAACTGAAAATTTGCCACCCAATCTGTGAGTACTTGAGCTAAGAGGCCGTGAGCCGAAGGAATTTGCTCGATCAAGGGGCGAATCAGATCGTCAGAGCCTTTGATGGAGAACTCGTAAAGCTGCTCAACCCAGGCGATCGGCATTTGGGTGAGATGAAAGTGCAATTCCGCCGGGGCAACTAAGGTGGGTGACTTCTCCAAAGCTTGGTTTGGCGAGGCATCGTCATCGTAACAGAATTGGAGGTTGAGATGCGCTGCTAATTTTGCCAGTAAGGTTGCTGCTTGCACCGGTTTGGGGAGGAAATCATCACAGCCGATCGTGGCTGCCAGTTCCTGAGTTTCCTCAAAAACGCTGGCCGTCAGGGCAATGATTTTCGTTCGGGGTTGACGGTTAATCCAGGCTTCCTGAGTCCGAATGTGTTTGGTGGCCTCGCCACCACTTAGGGTAGGCATGCGCATATCCATCAAGATCAAATGGGGATGCCAATTTTCCCACACCGTTATGCTTTCTCGCCCATTTTCCGCTTCGCGCACATCAAATCCACAGGAACCGAGCAACTGGACTAAAAACTGCCGACAATCCGGTTGGTCATCCGTAACCAAAATTCGGTAGGACGGTTGGCCAGGGGCCAGGGCCAAAACTCGCCGCGATTCGACAGGGGCACGCCGCTCGCGAGTTGGCGCAGGTTTCACTCGAACTTCAAATTTGAACGTTGTTCCCTGGCCGATCGCGCTGCACGCAATAATGTTACCGCCCATCAAGTGAGCAAACTTTTGACTAATGGATAATCCCAACCCGGTGCCCTCACGAGCTTGTTGCCCAACCTTTGTTTGCGTAAAGGGTTGAAAGATATGATTGAGGTCTTCCGGGGCAATGCCTGGGCCGGTATCTTCCACTTCAAACGTGAGCGGAATTTCATTGGGCCGCAGGTCACTGGATTTTGCCTCTTGGAGGACGCAAACCCGCAAGCTCACCTGGCCGACAGTCGTAAACTTGATGGCATTACCCAGGAGATTCAGCAGTACTTGCCGCAATTTGCCTTCATCTGCCTCCACATACTCCGGTACGTCAGCCGTCCGCTCAACAACCAGCCGCAGTTGTTTGGTTTTGGCCTTAATCCAAAACATTTGCTCCAAATCATCCAGCAATTCATGCAGATTAAATGGAGTTTCTTTCAGGCGGATGCGTCCGGCTTCGATTTTGGACATTTCCAAAACATCATTGATCAAATCCAACAAATGTTGCCCACTGCGATTGATGACATCCAACTGTTTCTGTTGCTCGGAGCTGAGGGAGCGATCGCGGTTCAACACTTGCGTGAAGCCCAGAATCACATTCAACGGAGTGCGTAACTCGTGACTCATGCTGGCTAAAAACTCACTCTTGGCATGACTGGCCGCTACACTTTGTGCCGCTTCCCGCAGGGCAATTTCTTTAGCGTGTTGCAGGGTCATTTCCACCTGCTTATGCTCAGTCACATCTTCGAGTAACACCAGAAACCCCCGCAATTTCTGATCGGAGTTGGAATTGTCGAGGGTGTGATAACTGAGGGGTTGGAGCAAGAGATCAAACCAGCGATCGGCCACTGCCAACTGGCTGTGTTTAATCGATTTACCCTGTCTCAGAAAGTTCAAGCTGGTTTGCCATTGGTCTAAATTTAACCAGGCGGGAACCAGACTGGCGTACAGGTCGTTGCCAACGGTAATGTTCAACCATTTAATTGCGACAGGATTGCAAAACCAAACGGCCCCATCCAGATCCGCCGCGACCAATCCAAGTGGAATAGTTTGCGCGATCGCCCGTTGAGCGGCTTGAGTTCGGCCTAGTTGGTCGGCGATGGTGGCCAATTGCGCCACCCGGGAAACGACTTGCGGTTGCGGCAATGGCTCGGGGGCCGCCGGCAGGAGCAAATCAAGCGGGGAAGGGGCGGGTTGCAGCTCCTGCCGATAATGCTGCCACAGGTAGGCAACGTGTTGACGCAACAAAATTTCTTCTCGCAATTGGTCTCGAATGACCACGGCCATTGTGGTGGCAACCCAGAGCGCGATCGCCGGAGTGAGCGGCAGCCAGTAATTGACCTGAAACAGGAGCATCCATAGCAAGGCCCAACTCACACACAGCCCTGCTACGGCCATTAGCTTTTGGCGGGTCTGCCAAGTCGAGATGAGCCACCCCCAACCGGGGGCACTCAGAAGTAGCAACAGCAGTACTCCCCCCCCCTGTAGCGGCATCAGCGAATTTTGCTGGAGCAGATTCTGCATCAACGTGGCATGCAGATACACGCTGCCAGTCGGCGGATTGGTATCAAAGGGTGTCACCAGCGGCGAAAGCCCTGTTGCCGTCACTCCTACTAACACAATTTTGTTGCGGAAGGCTGCGGCTGGAACTTGGCCACGAATCACCTCAGCAAAGGAGTAGGTGCGCAAATTTTGGGCTGGCCCGACCCAATTCACCCACAGCGGCTGATCGAGCGGAGGAATCGGGATGGGCGCTTTGGTTAAGCTGTAGGTTTGCGTGGCGGCAATGCTTAACGCCGGTTGCGCTTGAATCACAGGCGCAATTTGACGCGGAATACCATCTGGATCTTGGTGCTGCATGACATGCCCGGTGGCGATCGCGGCTGTGGCCAAGTCTGGCACTGGCACCAGTGGCCGACCCGCTTCATCCCAGGCTTGCGCTAACACCACATGTCCATGTTGCCTCATCGCTTCAGCGAGTTCAGCATCCTGAGTGCTAGGCTCTGACCAAATTAAATTCATCACCACGACGCTCGCTTCACTGGCGGTCAAAACCTGGAGCAATTGGGTGTAGTGTTGGCGCGTCCAGGGGAAGCGTCCCAGTTGGGCTAAACTAGCTTCGTCGATCGCCACTAGCACTAGTCGATCGTCCCAGGAACGTGCCCCTCGCACTTGGAATAACCGCTGATAGGTGACTTGCTCCAACGCATTAAAAGCATTCAGTTTAAGCAGCAGCGCGATCGCCAGGGCCACGATTCCCCCCGGGAGCAAGCGCCAACCATACTGCCAAAACTGCTGCTTCATAGCTGAATCAGGACATCGTGAATCTGCCTGCGACCCAGTGGCGTGACGACTGTAATCTGAAGGGCTTGCCTGGAGACCGCTGGCAGCAGCAGGCTAAACTCTCCATTTCGATCAGTGGTTTGTGGTTTGGAATCAACCAATACTAGATTCACCGGATCAACCTTGCCAATAAACCGGAGACTACGAAGCCCAGCTTGAATTCGTCTTTCTAACTGATAACGCAATTCTGTACTATCGCTCAACGGGACAGCCGCTGATGGTGCTTCTCCAGGCAAGGTGAAGTTTTGAAAGCCACCCGGCACAAAGACCCTTTGGCCTTGCGCTGTGGACGTAACAGCACCACTTAAAGTCGCCAAACCGGTTTTGCCGTTCGGTTGAATACTAACGCCAAATTCAGTCCCGCGGACGGCACTGACACCTGCCGGAGTAAAAATTTCCAGGTTAGACCCCCGGTGGGTAAATGGGCGGAGTTGCAATCGCGCCTGTCCGTAGGGCACTTCTAGTACTGTAATGCGGCCATTATCGGGCGCATATGCCAGCGATCGCACCCGAATGTGCGTATTTTCAGCCACTTGAATAAAGCCAATGCCAGTATCAACTTCTAACACTGCCGTGGAACGTTGCCCCGTTACAACCCCGTCACCCACTGATTCCAGGCGATCGCCGGATCTAGATGCACGCCGATTTCCCTGGCGATCGAACATCACTTGGCCTTGATTCTGGCGCACCATCAACCATCGATTTACCCGAACATTGACCGGACGAGGAGCCGTAGAACCAGTGATTGCCAGTGAAAAAAACAAGCATAAGCCAAGGATGGGTGCCCTTGAACGGAAAAGCATGGGCAGCGGGATGATCTGAAAAATTAGCATGATTCGAGCCGTACTAACGCTTGCCAGCCATCATCCCTACAGCAACATAATGTGAATCAAACCAAGTCGAGGTTTCATGAGGACGTTTGATGAAACAACGTTGCTTGCGAAAGACCGAAGATTGCTACGGTGAGAAAAAGTTGGCAAGTACGTAGAATAACACACCTCAAAAACTGCTTCTTGCCACAATCATCTCAACTTTAAGGTCTGGGGTTTAGATTCAATCAAACATCACAAATCCCAGCACTCAACTCTTCCTACGTCCTTCCAAAACCGCCCCCTCCCGGTGTTTCAATTACAAACACATCTCCAGGTTGCATCAACACTTCAGCTTTACTACCCAACTCTTCTACGGTGCCATGGGTGCGATCGACCCAATTGCGCCCGACCTGCCCTGGTTCGCCCCCCTGCAAGCCAAAGGGCGGCACCCGCCGATGGTTCGACAAAATCGCTGCTGTCATCGCCTCCCGAAACTGAATGCGGCGAATGACTCCCTGACCGCCCCGATGCTTCCCAGTGCCGCCGCTTCCGGGACGAATGCCAAATTCCTGTAACAGCACTGGGAAGCGCCATTCCAGAACTTCTGGATCGGTGAGGCGCGAGTTCGTCATATGAGTGTGAACGGCATCCGTGCCATCAAAGTTGGCTCCGGCTCCCGACCCGCCACAAATCGTTTCGTAATATTGGTAGCGATCGTTGCCAAACGTGAAGTTATTCATCGTGCCCTGGGACGCCGCCATCACGCCCAACGCCCCGTATAAAGCATCGGTCACGGCCTGCGACGTCTCCACATTGCCTGCCACTACGGCTGCCGGATATACTGGATTCAGCAAACAGCCCTCAGGCACAATGATTTCCAGTGGCTTTAAACATCCGGCATTGAGGGGAATGTCATCGTCTACGAGGGTGCGAAACACATAGAGAACGGCAGCTTTGCAAACCGCCAGCGGGGCATTGAAGTTGGTGTGCTGTTGGGGCGAAGTGCCGGTGAAGTCGATTTTGGCGGTGCGATGGGTGCGATCGATGGTGATTGCCACCCGAATTTCACAACCATCGTCCATCTCGGTAGTAAAGTGACCATCCTGCAACGCTGCAATGACGCGCCGCACCGCGGCCTCGGCCTGATTCTGAACGTGTTGCATATAGGCTTGCACCATTTCCAGGCCAAAGTGCTGCACCATCGCTTGCAGTTCTTGCACCCCTTTCGCGTTGGCGGCCACTTGCGCTTTCAGGTCGGCCAAGTTTTGAGTTGGATTGCGGACTGGGTAAGGGGCAGCAGTGAGCAGTTCCAGTAACGCCTGCTCCTGAAACTGCCCCCGTACCACCAGTTGAAAGTGATTGATCAGCACTCCTTCTTGCTCAATGCTGGTGCTGGTGGGTGGCATGGAACCGGGTGTGATACCCCCGATGTCGGCGTGGTGGCCCCGAGCGGCGACGTAGAAGAGGGGGGCGGGGGGAGCAGCGAGTGGGTGGGTGGCGGGAGGGAAGACGGGGGTGATGACGGTGATATCGGGTAGATGGGTGCCGCCGTTGTAGGGATTGTTGAGCATGTAAACATCTCCGGGCTGGAAGGCGTTGCCCCGATCGCGGATGAGGCTCTGCACACTTTCGCCCATGGAGCCGAGATGGACGGGGATATGGGGGGCGTTTGCCACCAGTTGCCCCTGCTGGTCGAAGACAGCACAGGAAAAGTCGAGGCGCTCTTTAATGTTGACGGAATAGCTAGTGTTTTGCAGGGTGAAGCCCATTTGCTCGGCGATCGCCATGAAGAGGTGGTTGAAGATTTCCAGGAAGACGGGATCGGGTGAGGGGTGAGGGGGGGTGAGGGGGTGAAGGGGTGGGGTGGGGTGGGGCTGTTGGCTGACTTTGGCCAGGATCAGGTTGCCGTGCGGGGTGACGGTTGCTTGCCAGCCCGGTTCAATGACGTTAGTGCCAGTGGCTTCCAGGATGATGGCAGGGCTGGGTATGGCGTCACCGGGGAGGAGTGTGGCCCGATCGAAAAGGGGGACATCCTGCCAGGAACCAGCAACGTACATGGGGCGAGTGGCGATCCGGGTGAGTGGGGTTGAGCGGCGATCGCTGAGCTTGAGTTCGGGCAGTTCTGCCATCTTGCCGATCACTTCCAGGGAGAGGGCTTCGACAATCACATCTTTACCCCTGGAAATGAAGCCGTAGCGTTGGAAATGGGCGGCTTCGAAGCGGGCTGTCATTTCCTCCAGAGTGCCAAATTCCACAATCAGCGCCGAATCGGTGCCCGCATAACGCAAATGAGCGCGGGGGATGGTTTGCAGTTGGGCGGTTGCATCCAGTTGGGGCAACAGTTCAGCTTGGCCGGATGCAGCTAAGTCGGCGAGGACGGTTTGCAGGTGGTTGATCGCGCTGGCTGCCAGGGTGATTTCGACCGTCCGTTCGCGCATCACACTTTGATTGGCCAATCCCATGCCGTAAGCCGAAAGCACGCCTGCATAGGGATGAATCAACACTTGCCGCATGCCGAGCGTATTCGCGATCGCGCAAGCATGTTGGCCGCCCGCTCCCCCAAAGCAGCACAGGGTGTACTCGGTGATGTCGTAACCACGCTGGACAGAGATTTTTTTGATCGCGTTTGCCATTTTCTCCACCGCGATCGCCAGAAACCCCTCGGCTACTTGCTCAGGTGTGCGGGAATCGGCTGCTGCTGGCTGAATGTCAGCAGCGAGTTGAGCAAATTTTGCTTGCACAATGGCGCGATCGAGGGGCAAATTTCCAGCTTCGCCAAACACTGACGGAAAAAAGTCAGGCTGCACCCGGCCCAACATGACATTGCAATCAGTGACCGTTAGTGGCCCCCCGCGTCGATAGCAAGCTGGCCCCGGATTGGCTCCGGCTGACGCTGGCCCAACTCGATAGCGTGCCCCGTCAAAGGTCAGGATCGAGCCACCGCCCGCTGCTACTGTATGAATCGACATCATTGGTGCCCGCAGCCGCACCCCCGCCACCTCAGTTTCAAAGGTTCGCTCATATTCCCCGGCATAATGCGCGACATCCGTTGAAGTGCCACCCATGTCAAAGGTGACGATTTTCTCCAACCCAGCCATTTTACTGGTTTGCACGGCCCCCACAATGCCACCAGCTGGCCCCGACAGAATACTGTCTTTCCCCTGAAAGGCTTGGGCTGCGGTGAGGCCGCCATTCGACTGCATGAAGAGGAGTCGGGGGGCGACGGGCAACGGGGCAGCGGGGCGGAGTTGGCTGGAGATATGTTCGACGTAGCGGCGCAAAATAGGCGAGAGATAGGCATCCACAACGGTGGTGTCGCCCCGACTCACAAGCTTCATTAAGGGGCTGACCTGGTGGGAGACGGAAATTTGGGTGAAGCCGATCGCCCTAGCAATCTCAGCGATCTGTTGTTCGTGGGCAGGGTAGCGGTAGCCATGTAGGAGGGCGATCGCGCAGGCGTGGATACCGCTGTCGTAAACCGTTTGCAAAGCGGCGGTGAGCCGCTGGGTTTCCGCTGGGGTGATGGCGACGAGTTCTTCACCTGTAGCGCTAAACCGCTCATTCACCTCCAGCACTTGTTCGTACAGCAGTTCGGGCAGGATGATGTGACGGGCGAAAATGTGAGGACGGTTTTGGTAGCCAATCCGCAGCACATCTCGAAAGCCTTTGGTCGTGACGAACACGGTGCGATCGCCCTGACGCTCTAGCAAGGCATTGGTGGCGATCGTGGTGCCCATTTTCACTGCTGCAATTTGTGCCGCTGGCAGGGGGCGATCGCCCGGCACCCCTAACAATTCCCGGATTCCTTGTAGCGCCGCATCCGGGTAACGTTCAGGATTTTCAGACAACAGCTTATGCACCACCAGCGAGCCATCGGGTTTCCGAGCCACAATATCGGTAAAGGTGCCGCCCCGATCGATCCAAAATTGCCATTGCGATCGGGCTGTCATCTCATGCATCATTTGCTTACTCTGATTCACACTGAATGGTTCGAAACGTTAAGTTGATCCGCTGACCAACGGGCTTCGCGGTTTTGGGCACCTGATGCACCCAGTAATGTTGGGTCGCGCCCTGCATCACGAACAAACTGCCATGCCCCAGTTCCAGATGAACCGGCTTTAGCTCTTTGCGGTACTTATGTTTGAGGCTGAAGCGACGAGTTGCCCCAAAGCTCACAGAGGCGATCGCCGGATTGCGACCCAAAGCCGGTTCAGCATCGCTATGCCAGCCCACCCCATCCTGCCCATCCCGATAGAGGTTGAGCAGAACGCTATTGAATTGGGTCGAAACGATAGTTTCAACAGCTATTTTGAGTGCCAGCAATGTGTCTGTCCACGGTGTGGGTTGCATGGTAATGCCAGAGTAGGTGTAAGCTTTCCCAGCATCTCCATACCAGGCGGTGAGGCGCGGCAGCGGAATTTGTTTGTTGAATAGATGAGCGGTTTCCTGGTACCAGGGCGTTTCGGTCAGGAGTTGGGCGAAGATCTGATCGCTCTGTTCCCAATTCCACCATGTTTCAGCCCACAATAAATCGGCATCGGGTAAGGGCAGGCGCATCAGGGGTGCTTGGCGCTCTCCCAGCGTGTGGCTCATGTTCAAACTGAGCTGGCGATCGGTATACTGGCGTTGTATCACAGTGGTTAACCGCTATGTGTCAGTTGTTGGGGATGAATTGCAATGTTCCCACCGACATCTGTTTTTCCTTTGAAGGCTTTGCCGCCCGGGGCGGCAAAACAGACGAGCATCAGGATGGTTGGGGCATCGCCTTTTTTGAAGGGGCGGGCTGTCGCTTGTTCCTGGATGTGAAATCGTCGATCGCCTCTCCCATTGCCGATCTGGTCAAGCGTTATCCTATCAAATCCAAACACGTCATCGCTCACATTCGGAAGGCCACCTTTGGGGCGATCGCGCTGGAAAACTGCCATCCCTTTCGGCGGGAATTGTGGGGGCGTTACTGGGTGTTTGCCCACAACGGCGATTTGCCTAACTTTGAACCAACCAATCAAACCTACTATCGCCCAGTGGGACAAACGGACAGCGAACGGGCTTTCTGCCTGCTATTGAATACTTTACGGCAAGCATTTCCAGGCGCAAAACCACCTTTGAGTGCGTTGTATCCGGTTTTGCAACGCATCACCACCGAAATTGCTCAGTACGGCACCTTTAACTATCTCCTTTCGGATGGGGAACACTTCTTCGCCCATTGTTCCACCAAGCTGTGTTACATCGTGCGGCAGGCTCCGTTTGCGGCGGCCCACTTGATTGATGAAGATGTCACGGTCGATTTTCAAGAGTTAACGACCCCCAGCGATCGCGTGGCGGTGATTGCAACGACGCCTTTAACGGACAACGAAACTTGGACACCGATTCAACCCGGAGCCGTCTTGGTCTTTCAGGATGGGATGCCGCAGCGATAAGCGGAGCGGCAAGAGAATCGTGCTGAAGGCAGAGAGAAATTGCCAATGGCGTTGCTACCGTTGATCTGTCAGCAAGTGGAACGATCGCGATATGGCACGACAAAAACCAGACGAGTCCTTAGACCTGGAGCATTTACCCCAAGCTCAAGTCGAAGCAGTTCCTTCCGCTGGTGCCTCGTTATTGATGGCGGTTGAGACGGATGCGGCGATGGGCGATGATTCCGAGGCTCATTCCCCGCAAGCAGTCTTACGCTCGCTCATGGCCGATAATGGCTTGGTTGCTGTGTTAGAAGCCTTTCAGATGATCATGCAGACTCAGGTTGAACGCTTGCAAGACTCATCTATGCAAACTTATACAAAGCAATTAAATGCTTTTCAAACGGTGGCCCACGATTTGGCAGAACTGATTGCCGATTTGCCACCAGAGTTAGACATTGAGCTGGCGTTGATTCAACTGACTCATACAGCTCCAGCGATCGAAGAAAACTCACTCACACTCAACGAAGACATCGATTAGGAGATGCTTTAAATCTCCTCAAACATGCCGCCGCTAAATCCCATGTCTGCCCGCCTAAAAATCTCTGCATCAATTCAGACTTCTGGATGTAACATGGCTTGCCATAAGGAACGATTCAAGGACATTGACCTATGGCAAGGTATGGGCAGAATTGGGATAGAAAGCTTGGCATTAGCAATAGCTTTGCTCACGGGATGATGGCCGTCTTGATGGCGATCTGGCCATCCATCACATTGACTGCGGCAGGACAGGCGCAACAAGCTCTGCCGCCACCACCAGCGATCCCCAATAATATGGACTTACCCAGTCTGGCCCCCGTCCCTGCCCCGATTCAGGGGGTGCCAATGTCGCCGCCAGCCGGAGTGCCAACGTTTCCGCAAGAATCGATGTATCCCGCTCCTGTCCCGGCACCTAGCCTGATGCCGCCGGGTGTTGGCACAATGCCATCCGGGATCTCGCCTCAGGGCGTGATGCCACAAATGCGCACCTCTTTCTATCAAGTTGTGGTGCCAACGCGGATGGAAGATTTTGCCACGATCGCGAACAAGATGGTGGCGATGGGCGTCCGCCCGGATGCAATTCAAGCGAAAAAAGCGCCGCTTGGCCCCCATCTGGCAGTTGGCCCATTCATCAACTTAGGTGAAGCGGAAGGCGTGAGTAAATATCTGCGATCGGGCGGGATGGATGCCAGAGTGTTTTACAACCGATAGAACAACCCAAATTGGGGTATGACACACTGTCATACCCCACAAAGGCAACGGTAGATGAGATCAGCTAGGCGATGACGGTCAAACCCAAATTAGTAGGAGTCTTCGTCTGCTGCCCTTTGCTATTGCACCTCTGCCTTGCGGCCCTAGCTGTTACACGCTTTCGCCAATTTCGCGGTATTGCGTTTTTTCCGCCAAGCGGCGAAACCCATCCCCACTAACCCTGGCAGTAAAGCGGGTGTGGGAATGGGGGTGATGAGTGAAATATTTCCGGGGCCGGTGATGATGTTGGTAAATGCACCGATGTCATCGTTATCGAATCCGGAGGTCACCAGAAAATAGGTCACGCCGGGGTTCAGCAACACATTGGTAAATCCAGAAATTCCCGGTACAGGTAGGTCAAAGAGGTTGTTGTTGGCAATTCGACCGTTCGCCAGCGGATCGGATGGGTTGAAACTGTTCTTGTATAGAAACAGATAGTTGTCCCAAGCTAAGGGATCGATCGCACCGCTGAGCAGGTCGTATTGCCCCCTGGTATCAACGCTAAAACTTTGAACACTGTAGGAAACTGCTGTAAACGGAGAAAGTTCTACTGGAGCGCTGATTCCGTTTGCTTTAGGGCGATGAAAGGTTGGTTGCCCTAAGGTTGTGCCGTCGTAGGTGATGGTGCCAGCGATCGCGGGCAGCGCAGCCAGCGCAGTGCCGACCGAAAGACAGGCTGTTCCCAGTACCGTGACCAGGAGATTTGATGTGAGTGAATGAGACATAGAACTTACTACTCCATTGCATAAGAATTCGCGGTAGGAGTACCCTGAAGTTCGTTGGTTGCAAAATCCTATAAAGGACTTCGCCGATATATTCCCAAGCTTTCCACAGGTGATTCGATCGATTTAGGACAGAATCCCCATCGTCTGTGAAGCGCAATTTGGTGGAAGCAGAGAGGATTTTGCTCTAAATTCAACCAGTCTACTGACCGAATCTTGGATGAACCAGGTTGAGCTTACAATAAAGGCGGTGATCAGGGTTTTTTCTCTCTCACCGCAGCGGCATAACAGACTTACGAGTTGGCTAAGAACGGCGTGTTCCACCTGAACAATTGGTTTTTTCCCCGTTTAATGAGAATGCATTGGAGTAATGACTAGCGATCGCGGCTTCAACGTGCAGCAATTTGTCGTTACAGCGGCCCAGATGCGGCAAATCGAAAGTCGGGTATTTGCCGCGGGAATGCCGGTCGCAGCCCTCATGGAAAAAGTGGCAGGCCGAATTACCCAACGGGTGAAAGCTTTGCCCCGCTATCGCTCCGGCTTACGCGTCGGGGTGCTGGTTGGCCCTGGGCACAATGGCGGCGATGCATTGGTGGTGGCGCGTGAATTGCATTTTAGCGGGTGTGAGGTCAAGCTGTATCAACCGATCGAGACGCTGAAAGATCTCACAGCGGCGCATGCGTCTTACTGCCATAGCCTGGGGTTGCCCGTGAGTAACACAGTTGCGTCATTATCAGATTGTGAGCTGCTGATCGATGGGTTGTTTGGGTTTGGCCTGGAGCGCTCGCTGACCGGAGACATTGCCACCGCGATCAACCAAATCAACCAATGGTCAATTCCGGTTGTTAGCATTGATCTCCCGTCTGGGTTGCACACTGATACCGGACAAGTGCTGGGCACGGCAATTCAGGCCAGTTTCACCCTTTGTCTGGGACTGTGGAAACTGGGCCTGCTTCAAGATCACGCCCTGCCTTGGGTTGGACAAGCAGAGTTGGTGGAGTTTGATGTGCCACTGGCAGATATTCAAGCAGTCGTGGGAACGGAGCCGGTGCGGCGCATTACTCCAGCCGTCGCGATCGCCCATTTACCCCTCCAGCGATCGCTCACAGCCCATAAGTACACCGTAGGTCACGAGTTACTGGTGTGTGGTTCACGGCGCTATGTGGGGGCAGCGGTGCTGGCGGGCTTAGGGGCACGGGCGAGTGGAGTTGGCATGGTGACGATCGCCGTGCCAGAAACAATCAAGCCCTGGCTGAGCGATCGCCTACCGGAAGCATTGATTGTGGGTTGTCCAGAGACGGCGACGGGTGCGATCGCTGAACTGCCGCTGGAACTTGTTGCCTATGACGCGATCGCCTGCGGACCGGGCATGACGCTGGATGCTTTGCCAGTGATTCAACACGTATTGGCCAGCGATCGACCACTGATTTTAGATGCTGACGGTTTAAATGCTTTAGCCCAATTGGGGGCGACTGTATCCTTACAAACCCGCACTGCCCCGACTGTCCTGACTCCCCATTTGGGCGAGTTTAAGCGGCTGTTTCCCGACCTGACGGATGCCTTACGCTGTCGCCTCACAGCCGTGAAACAGGCTGCGGCCCTAACCGGGGCGATCGTGGTACTCAAAGGAGCCAGAACCGCGATCGCCGATGCTCACACCGTATGGGTCAATCCTGACAGTACACCGGCCCTGGCGCGGGGTGGCAGTGGTGATGTGTTGACGGGGCTAACAGGCGGATTACTGGCCCAAGCGATCGCCGCGCAACAACCTGTCACGCCGTTGGAAGTTGTGAAATCAGCCGCCTGGTGGCATGCTCAAGCGGGAATTTTGGCAGCCCAGGAACGCACCGTGTTGGGCGTGGATCCAGCGACATTGGCCAATTATCTGATTCCCGCGATCGCCTTACCACATCCGCCGCCGACACGGTTCTAGGCTATTTCTTTGTTGCCCATTTTGCTGAAATTGCACTGGAATGTATCCTGTTACGGTGTTGCGGCTGTTGTAGGGCGATGTCACAAATTGGTAAAAGCGACCATCGGGGGCACGAATGGCAGGAGCAGTCAGGTCAACACTGACTCTAGACCCGCGGGGCAAGAAATCAAACGGTGGACGCTGTTGTTGCTGGGGCAGGGTGCTGTAAAAGGGGACTTGGGCTGGCACGACTTGCCGACACGCAAATTGTTGAGCCAGTAGCATTGGCTGGGCGACGGCGATCGTTGTCCCCTCCAGAAATGAACCCGCGCTGACCAAACTGGCGATCGTCACTTCCGCCCCCAAAATCATCCAGCCAGACGGTTTACTTGCATCCCAACCCCAACGCATAACCTACCTCTCCGCGATCGCAACTCAAAATCGCACCCGATTCTTGATTCTAAAGGAATAACTCACGTTTGAAAGAAAATCCTCTAATCCAGCACCCTACCCTTACTATACCCAGGCTCATCGAATGCCTGGCAGCGGGCACTTCTCATTCTGAAATAACTAGTTTCGCAACAGAATCTGCTATAAATTCAGACTTTTTTCTGGAAATTCAAAATTAGAAACTGGAGTATGACTCGGAACGGCTAAATGTACACTCATCAGGGACTAAATACATCATGGGCAGAATAGACAAGATTAAAGCCTCTGGCAAACTGATTGAAGGTAAGCTGCAATCCCTTGCAGGCTACGCTACTGACGACTTAGATCTGTACCTTGAAGGCAAAGCTAAAGAAATGCAAGCAGGCTGGATGCGCACCACTGCTGACATTAAAGATGCGGCTTCAAACCTGGCGCATGGAGTGAAGAAAACGATGGATAAAACCGTCGATCGAGCCACTAAAGCGATCGACCATGTGACAAAACAAATCTAGACACGCTAGTTTTTTTCACTTAAATTTTATTGCCAAAATGGTTTAGGGTTTATTGCTGGCGTTATCGCTGAGGAATAAACCCTTTGGGGCACGCCTCTGCAAACCGCAATGCTTTCAAACAACCATTGAATGAATTTCCAAGCTTGCGTTAGAGTCATTGAAGATTTTCGTACGTATGACTTCCATGACGGATTCTGCATCTTCGGCTGACCTGACTAGCGACCTGCCGGAACGATTGGTGAAATACAAAGTTCGGTATGCCCACCATCGGGAGGTGAATCGGGCGGCTTTAACTCCAATGATGCGGCATTACGTGGAGTTGAAAGACCAGTATCCCCATGCCCTGGTGTTGTACCGAATTGGGGATTTTTACGAAACTTTTTTTCAAGACGCGATCGCCATTTCTCGGGAATTAGAAATTGTCCTGACCGCTAAACATGCTGGGGAGGAAATTGGTCAGGTGCCCTTGGCCGGAATTCCGCATCACGCCCTCGATCGCTATTGCGCCCAACTTGTCGAAAAGGGTTACGCCGTTGCTGTCTGTGACCAAACAGAAGATGCCAGTGAGGCGCAGGGGCGACTGGTGCAGCGGGAAGTAACGCGGGTGATTACGCCAGGAACGGTGCTGGAAGAGGGCATGTTGAACGCTCGCCGCAACAACTTTTTAGCTGCCGTCGTGGTTGCAGGAAGTCACTGGGGTTTGGCTTATGCCGATGTTTCCACGGGGGAATTTCTGACCACCCAATCGGAAAATCTGGAGCAATTAACCCAGGAATTGATGCGGTTGCAACCGGCGGAAGTGTTGGTGCCAATCGATGCGCCCGATTTGGTTAGTCTGCTGCGTCCGGGGGAAAAGTCAGAGCGGTTGCCGGAATATTTGCCGTCGCAGTTTTGCTACACGCTGCGATCGCAGGCTCCCTTTGTCCTGTCGGAAGCGCGGTATCGCTTGTTGCAACGGTTTAAGGTGCGATCGCTGGAAGGCATGGGCTGTGAACATTTGCCGCTGGCCGTGCGGGCGGCGGGGGGCTTGCTGGAATATTTGGAAACCACATCAGAGCGGGGTGTCGGCGAACCGGGGAAGAAATCATTGATCAGTCGGCAGCATTCGGCTTTGCAGCCCGTACCGCTGCAACCCCTGTGTACCTACACCTTGTCGGCATACCTCACCCTTGACCACCAGACGCGGCGGAACCTGGAAATCACCCAAACAGCCCGGGATGGCACCTATCATGGTTCTCTCCTGTGGGCACTCGATCGCACCGTGACGGCGATGGGCAGTCGAGCTTTGCGGCGCTGGTTGTTGCAGCCGTTGTTGCAGGTCGAGGACATTACCGCTCGCCAAAACACGATCGAAGAATTGGTGTGCAATAGTTTTCTCCGCCAGAACGTGCAGAAGTTACTGAAGCAAATTTATGACCTGGAACGCTTAGCCGGACGAGCTGGCTCGGGCACGGCCAATGCGCGAGATCTGGTGGCGATCGCCGATTCGTGTGCCCGTTTGCCAGACCTAGCCGCCGTGGTTGCGCTGGCAAAATCGCCTTACCTGGTGGCCTTGCAAGCGGTGCCGCCGGAATTGGAGATATTAGGACAGCAACTGCATGCCCATTTAGTAGACAATCCACCCCTGACCCTGACCGACGGTAACCTGATCCGGGCGGGCGTGAATTCGCAACTGGATCAGTTGCGGCAACAGGTAGATGACGACCAAAACTGGATCAAAAATCTGGAAGCGATCGAGCGCGAACGAACGGGTATTCCCACGCTCAAGGTCGGCTACAGTAAAACCTTTGGCTACTACATCAGCATTTCCAAAGCAAAATCCAATCAGGCTCCGGCAGGGTACGATCGCAAGCAAACCCTGACCAACGAAGAACGCTACATCACGGTGGAATTGAAGGAACGGGAAAATCGCATCCTCAATGCTCGCGAGAGGCTGAATCGGCAAGAATACGAGATCTTTGCAGAATTGCGAGCAGGTGTGGGCGATCGCGTGGAGTTGCTCCGTTCCGTTGCCAAAAACGTTGCGGCTGCCGATGTGCTGTGTGGGCTGGCCGAAGTCGCCGCTATCCAGGGTTATTGTCGGCCCCAAATCACGCAAGGGCGAGAAATTGCCATCCTGGAAGGGCGTCATCCTGTCGTGGAACAATCCCTACCAGCCGGCTTTTTTGTACCCAACTCAACCGAGTTAGGGCAGCGGGAGCATCGCCCAACGAGCAGCGGGCAAAAGACAGCAGGCAGTGAGCAGAAGGCAGCGGACAAAGAAAACCCAGCGACTCACCCACCCACCCACTCGTTAACTCCGCCGCCTTCTGACTTGCCATCCCTCCAGCCGCCCGACCTGATCATCTTGACCGGCCCCAACGCGAGTGGCAAAAGTTGTTATCTCCGGCAAGTGGGGTTGATTCAACTGATGGCGCAAATGGGCAGCTATGTTCCGGCCCAAGCTGCAACTTTGGCCGTTTGCGATCGCATTTTTACCCGCGTCGGCGCAGTCGATGACCTGGCCACAGGGCAATCTACCTTCATGGTAGAGATGAACGAAACAGCCAATATTTTGAATCACGCGACGCCGCGATCGCTGGTATTGCTGGATGAAATTGGTCGTGGCACAGCAACTTTTGATGGTCTATCGATCGCCTGGTCAGTGGCAGAATATTTGGCAACCGCAATTCGAGCTAGAACGATTTTTGCCACGCACTACCACGAGTTGAACGAGTTGGCTTCAATTCTGCCCAACGTTGCCAATTATCAGGTAACGGTGAAAGAAATGCCAGACCAAATTATCTTCCTGCACAAAGTGCAACCAGGGGGAGCCGATCGCTCCTATGGCATTGAAGCCGGACGACTGGCGGGGTTGCCGCCTGCCGTAATTCAACGAGCGAAACAAGTCATGACTCAAATTGAGAAACACAGCAAAATTGCGATCGGCCTCCGTAAAACCAGTCAGGAGAAATCGGTTAGAGCCAAGGAAAGTAATTCTTATGGGAACTTAGAAGCACCGATCGAGCAACTTGATATGTTCAGTTAGTTCTTCAAACTTGAATACGAACATTAGTTGAGCCGCACCCCATAGGTGATTTATAGCGGTTGTTAGAACACTTAGGCCAGATCACAAGGCTGAAACGCCGCTCCTGGGTAGGTGTTCTGACACACCTCGTTCGACTGAGGCTTCGACGATTAGCTCAGCCGAATCGCGCTCACGCCGAGGTCTGCTACGTTTCACATGGTGACGGCTATCGTTCATCAGGGTGTGTTGCTGGCATTATCGCTGGGTAACAAACCCTTCTCTTTGAGCCAGGCTCGATTGAATAGCTTCGATTGGTAGCGACTGCCACCATCGCATAACACAGTCACGATCGTGTGTCCGGGACCCATTTGCTTGGCCAGAGCTAAGGCCGCACCAACATTGATGCCCACCGAACCGCCCATAAACAGCCCATCTTTTTCCAGAAGTTGATACACCACTCGCACTGCTTCCGGATCTTCAATTTGGATCGCATCATCGGCAGGTGCCCCTTGCATATTTGCCGTCACGCGACTGTTGCCAATGCCTTCCGTAATCGAGGTGCCAGCACTGAGGGTTTCACCTGTTTTGACGTAGCTATACAGGGCACTCCCCATCGGGTCGGCCACAACACACTGAATGGTTGGCTTCTGCTCTTTCAGGTACAAAGAGACTCCAGCATAAGTGCCGCCGGTGCCCGTCGCCGCAACCCAGGCATCTACTTGGCCAGCGGTTTGTTGCCAAATTTCTGGCCCTGTGGTTTCGTAGTGAGCCAACCGATTGGCCAGATTATCAAACTGGTTAGCCCAAATGGCGTTTTCCATCTCGGCGGCGATTCTACCGGATAGTTTGACGTAGTTGTTGGGATCTTTGTAAGGGACGGCGGGTACTGTCCGCACTTCGGCTCCCAGGGTGCGTAACAGGTCAATTTTCTCCTGTGACTGGGTTTCCGGGATCACGATCAGACACTTATAGCCCTTGGCATTGCAAATATGGGCTAGCCCAATGCCTGTGTTCCCAGCGGTTCCTTCGACAACGGTGCCACCTGGTTTGAGCAAGCCTTGCTGTTCCGCGGCCTGAATGATGTAAAGTGCGGCTCGATCTTTTACTGACCCACCTGGATTTAAAAACTCCGCTTTACCTAAGATTTCACAACCTGTTTCGTCGCTAAAGCTGTTGAGGCGAATCAGGGGGGTATTACCGATCGTGTCCACAAATCCGTGTTTGATATCCATCTGAAACTTCCTAAGTCCTTATTAACGATTGTGAAGGATTATGGTCATACTGGAGGCGGTTGTCTCTCACTGTTTCAACTTGGTGGAATCTATGCAACCCCCACAATCCAATATCCCGCTGTCTACTTCTGAGAGCCATCCGATTCGAGTTGATTTTGTCCCCGCGGCTGTGCTGTCTCTGCCGGGGCAATTAGGGTTGACGATCGCCCCTGGCAAGCAAAACTTGGGTCTGCAATTTCGCTGGCAGCGAGATTTGACAGCAGACCTCGATCGCCTACGCGATTATTATCAAACCGATGTGGTGATTTCGCTCATTGAAGCACCCGAGTTTACTCAGCTCCAGATTCCGCATCTGCGGGAGGAGGTGCAAAAACGGGGCATGCGATCGCGGTGGTTCCCAATTCCCGACTTCAGTACGCCGACTTCCAGTGCGTCGCTGCTTCCGCTGGTAGAAAAGATGTTACAGGCAGTGGAGCAGGGGCAAACGGTGGTGGTGCATTGCAAGGGGGGGCTAGGGCGATCGGGCTTGGTGGTGGCATCAGGTCTGACGACTCTAGGCTATTCCGCTGAGGCATCGCTTGCCATCGTCCGCCAGACACGTCCTGGGAGTGTGGAAACTCAAAAGCAGGAGGCGTTTGTAGCCCAATTTGCGCGGGAATGGGCAACCCGCGATCGCGGCTGAATCTGCAAACCCACTCCTTCCCATCTTTGGGTATTCTTGGATTGAACCATTGCTGAGATTCAGGTTAAGTCGATCGGAATATGGCAGGACATAGTAAGTGGGCCAACATTAAGCGGCAGAAGGCGCGGGTCGATGCCGTGAAGGGCAAGGTGTTTACCAAGATCTCGCGCGAGATCATTGTCGCCGCCCGGAGTGGGGTGCCCGATCCAACCGGGAATTTTCAACTGCGGACGGCGATCGAGAAAGCCAAAGCCGCCGGTATCCCGAATGACAACATTGAACGGGCGATCGCCAAAGGTGCGGGCAAAATCGGCCCCGATAATGCGGCCTTGGAAGCTATTCGCTACGAAGGTTACGGCCCCGGTGGAGTGGCCATTTTAATCGAAGCGCTAACGGACAACCGCAATCGTACTGCGGCAGACCTGCGGGTGGCCTTCAGCAAAAATGGTGGCAATTTGGGCGAAACGGGCTGCGTTGGTTGGATGTTTGATCAAAAAGGAGTGGTCGTGGTGTCGCTGGCTCCGACGAAACTCAATGGCCGGGGGCGACGATCGGAATCCACGGCGGCCATCAGCGAAGAAGCCCTCCTCGAAGCCTTTCTAGATGGAGGGGCCGACACCTACGAACTGCTCGAAACTGAAGATGGCACCCAGGCGGAAGCCTGGACTGATGTCACCAACTTGGAGGTATTGAGCCAAACTTTGAAAGACAAAAACTTTCATGTGACGCAGGTAGAATTGCGCTGGATTCCCAACAATACGGTTGAAGTCAGTGATTCTGGTCAGGCCCGGAGTTTACTCAAGATGATGGATGCCCTGGAAGACCTGGATGATGTGCAAACCGTCACAGCAAACTTTGAAATGACTGATGAGCTGATGTCCCTCAGTTTTGCTTAGGCATGAGAACTCGTTCTGAACTGACACGAAATCTTGGAATCCTGCCTCTACAATAAAGCCTGACCAGATAAATGAGGAACGGATTCATCATGCTGGAGTCTGGACTTGGGGAAATCACGATCGAGGACGAACTAAAGCGATTTTTGCTTGTCCTTTGCGTCTCCCTGGCAGTTGCTGCCATTCCACGGATCTTTGGGTGGTTTCGCCAAATTCCCTACACCTTAATGCTGGTGATTGTGGGAACGGGGTTAGCGTGGCTGGACGTGCGCTTAGTCAATTTGTCACCAGAATTAATCCTGCTGATCTTTCTGCCGCCACTGTTGTTTGAGGCTGCCTGGAACTCTAATTGGTCGCACTTGAAGCATCAATTGGTGCCAATTAGCCTATTTGCCAGCCTGGGGGTGGTGGTTTCGGTCACGGGAATTGCAATCAGCCTGACTCAATTGGCTCATCTCCCCCTCACCACGGCCTTGCTGCTTGGAGCCTGTCTCGCCGCCACTGATCCGGTTTCGGTGATGGCGTTGTTCAAAGAGTTGGGGGTGGCGAAGCAGCTTTCCACCTTGATGGAGGGCGAGAGCCTGTTTAACGATGGGATGGCGATCGTGGTCTTTAGCTTCCTGCTGGAATTTGCCCTGGGCACATCGGACTTAGCCCTGCAACCCGTCATCACTCGGTTGCTGATTGTGGTCGGGGTCGGCTTGGGCGTCGGCTGGCTGCTCGGTTTTGCCATCTCCTACCTGACGCAACGATTTGATCTGCCGCTGGTGGAGCAATCCCTTACGTTGGTTTCTGCTTACGGAGCTTATCTCCTGGCCGAAGAATTTGGTGGATCTGGTGTGATTGCTACCGTCGCTACGGGCTTGGTGTTGGGTAACTTCGGCTCACGAATTGGGATGAATCCCCGTACGCGCGTGTTTGTAACTGAGTTTTGGGATTTCATCGCGTTTTTCGTAAATTCGATCGTATTCTTGCTGATCGGCAATCAGATTTACTTTCAAGACTTGAGCAAAAATGGCTGGGCGATCGTCATCACGATTGCGGCGATGCTGCTGTCTCGGCTGGTGTTTGTGTACAGCTTGAGTTTTGTGAGTAACCGCCTTGCCAATTCGCAAATTACCCTACCGGCACAGACGGTCGTCTGGTGGGGGGGGCTGCGGGGGGCGGTGTCGATCGCGCTGGTCTTAAGTGTGCCAGTCAGCTTTCCCGAACGCTCCGACACGATCGCAACGGTGTTTGGGGCTGTGCTGTTTACGCTGCTAGTTCAGGGCTTGACCATCAAACCCTTGCTGGCGGCTCTGAATTTGCTGGGCGACCAACCCATCCGGCAGCAGTACATGGAAGCGATCGCGCGGCGGACAGCCTTGCAGCGGGTGGTGCAATATTTGCAACAGGCAGAACAGCGCCCTGGGATTGAGCCTGAGTTTTACGGCTACCAAATGAGTTTGGTGAAAGGTGAACTCAGCAGCATTGAGCGGGAAATCGATGTGCTGGATGATGAGTATCCCAATGTGCGGGCGTATGCCCAGGCCCAACTGAAGTCGGAGCTACTCGCGATCGAGGCTGAAACCTACGCTGAATTCATCCAAACCGGTCAGCTCAATCATGCCCTGCCGTTGTTGCTGGAAAAAGAAGAGGACGTTTGAGCCTAGACAGACATGCTTGCTGCAATCTTGGCTAGTAGCTGACGATCGCGTTCTTGATCCCGGTTGCTAATTGCTCTAACTGACTGCATTCATGGGTGGCCATTACGGTGATACGGAGGCGGCTCGTGGGCACTGTCGGTGGCCGCACAGCCGCCACAAATAACCCGGCCTGTAATAACGCCTCCCCCAATCGCAAGACGGCAGCAGGCGAATCGACAGTCAGGCACACAATGGGGGAGTTGGAAGGCAGGAGGCAGAGGGCCGGAGGCCGCAAGGCAGTCATTTGCAGGTTGGCTGACGAGAACCCTTCATTTTGACCCGCCCCAAGTTGCTGTTGGAGGTGGGTAATGTTTTGCCACAGCCGATCGCGCCGCTCAGGTTCGGTTTGAATAATGCGAATGGCTTCCAGGGCAGCGGCAGTATCGGCGGGAGAAAGACCTGTAGTGTAAATCCAACTGGGGGCACGATTCCGGAGCAAATCAATTAAAGCGGCTGAGCCAGCTACATATCCGCCTAAGCTACCCAACGCTTTGCTGAGGGTGCCCATCTGGATCAGGGGCCGATCGCGGCAACCAAAATGCTCCACACAACCCGCCCCGGTCGCGCCTAACACCCCTGTCCCGTGCGCCTCATCGACCAGGACCATCGCGTCAAATTCGGCGGCCAGCTTCAGGATGTCTGGTAAGGGGCAAAGATCCCCATCCATGCTAAACACACTATCGGTGAGGATCAGACAGCGGCGGTAAGCTTCCCGATGTTGCTCCAGGTGTTGGCGTAGATCTGCGATTTGGCAATGGGCATAGGTTATGGTTGTCGCGCCGCTCAGGATAGCCCCATGCTTAAGGCTGGAGTGATTGTATTGATCGGACAGAATTAGATCCCGCTGACCGACGATCGCGCTAATTGTGCCCAGATTGGCCAGGTAGCCCGAACTGAAGACGAGCGCAGCCTCTGTTTGCTTAAAGTCGGCGATCGCCTGTTCCAGTTGGGTGTGCAGGTCTCGGTGTCCAGTCAGGAGGCGCGAGCCGGTGGCTCCAGTGCCGTATTTTCGGGTGGCGGCGATCGCCGCTTGCACCAGGCGGTTATCTCCGGCTAACCCCAAATAATCGTTACTGGCAAAGTTAAGCACCTGCCGTCCATCCAGTTCCACCACTGCTCCAGGGCGACCCGCGATCGCTTTAACGGCGCGATGCCAGTTGGCTTGCTGAATGGTGGCGAGTGATCGCTCAATCCAATCGTAGGGGCTGGTCATGGAGCATCTGACTCTGGATGATCGGGGCGAACTTCTGCATTCTTGCCGCGCACTGGGGGCAATTTATCGACCAAACCCATCTCAAAGGCAATTCCTGGCAATTGTCCGGCAAAATAGACTCCCGGCTCAAACATCCGACTTGGCGTAAAACACGCCTGCCGCAACACAACCATTTCTGTCGGGGCAAACAGTCCTTGCAAAATGTGCTGTTCTGGGTTCATGGCTACTTTTTCTCTCTCCGTTAGCCCTCGATGCCATTGAGCTGCATGTAGCTCAAAAGCCAATTAGAAATTTGCGCGCGCCGGGTTTTGCGGGGAACGAGTTCGTTGACTTTATAGCCTGCAAAGCCAAGTTGCTCTTTCAACAGTTGTTTGTTGGCGGGCGGGGTCGATCGCACCAGTTTGACGTTCGGTGGGCGATCGGCAATGAAATCTGGTGGTTCAGGATACGCCTCTCGCCACTCCGGCGCTACGGTGGAAATGTCCCAAGTTTGCCGATCGGCATCGTAGCGATACCCCAAACACTGCCAAACTAGTTGGTTCACCGTGGTATCCTCAAGTTCATCGTTGAGAATACCCCAAATGGTGGCAGTGGAGAGGGGTGGAAGATTCGAGACTTCGGACATACAGCCAGCAACCCTAAACGACCTAACACTAACTTACCGGAATGGCTGCCAACCTGTGCCTTCATAGCCAAATGAACCCTGCTCAGGTTGCAGAATTTCGGTCAGGATTTCCAGCGAATCGACTAAGCGCGGGCCGGGGCGGTTGAAGTAAGCATTGCCATCAGTCACATAAACTCGTCCAGTTTGCACCGCTTTGAGCGAGGCCCAATTAGGATGATGTTGCAGGATATGAGCTTCCTGGCGGGTGCGTTCCAGGTCAAAGCCACAGGGTAGGATGACGATCGCATCCGGGTTCGCTTCAAGCAGACTAGACCACTGCAACCAGGGGGAATGCTGCCCAAGTGCCCCAAACAGCGATCGTCCACCGGCCAGTTCAACGAGTTCAGGCATCCAGTTTCCAGCAGCCATCAGCGGGTCGAGCCATTCCAGGCAAGCAACCGTTGGACGCTGAGATGCGGACAATGGCTGGGTCAGGTTGCGGCAATCGTTGACTCGCTGTTTAAGCGCGGCGATCGTCGCCGTTGCCGAAACGTCTAAAGCCGTTGCAACTCGTTCAATATCCGCCCACACGTCTGCTAACACCGTTGGTTGGAGGGAAATAATCTGCGGCTGACATCCGGTTAAGCTTGCGACAGCGGCTTCCACATCGCCTACACTCACCGCACACACTTCACATTGAGCTTGAGTCAAGATGTGAGTTGGTTGCAGTTCTTGCAACACTTCGGTTTTGACCCGGTAAACGCTAAGTGCTGATTGCAACACAGCGGTGACGCGATCGTGAATTTCGCTGCTAGTGCCCGCTGGATTGAACCGGGGTTCTGTGCAAACAGGCAGGGCTTTGACCTGAGTTGGAAAATCACATTCGTGCGATCGACCCACCAGGAAATCGGTTAATCCCAGCACCGCAATGATTTCTGTCGCACTGGGCAAGAGCGACACAATCCGACGGGGCGGCGTAAAAGTTGTCATGTCAGGTTGGAGAGGATAGAGGCGATCGGCTGGGTGATCCAGTTCAGCCCGACTCGAATTTGGTGATCCAGAGTTGGCATCCGATACAGGTAAGTGAGGCGACGAGCCATCACAGCCGGGAGTCCTTCCAGTTTGAGGCCCATACTGGTTAAGGTGGCATTGTCGATCCCCAGCGTCATCATTTCGCCCAGTGGTTGATACCGGAACGGTAAGAGCGGTCGATCGGTGAGGGCAGCCCAGATATTCCAGGCGGCAAAATCGGATTGCTGGATGGCAACTTGGGCCGTGGCGGGAACTTGCTGCCCAGTGGCATCTTTGCAATCGGCCACATCACCGAGCGCGAATAGATCAGGATACTCGATCGCTTGCAGAGTCGGTGTCACAGTGACCTGGCCGCGCTGGTTGTGCTTCAACGGTAAAGCTGCGATCGCTTCGGCAATCTGGGTGCCCACCGTCCACAGCACAACTTCTACCGGAATCGTATCCACAGTTCCTTTGTAGTTGAGGGAAATAGTGTCGGCAGTCATTGCGTCAACACTGGTTTCCAGATCGAGCCAAACATTTCGCTCGGTCAAGGCTTTTTCGGCAGCCTGCCGATTAAACTCTGTGGATGCGCGCAGGATTTGATCGGCTAACTCCACAATGCGAATCCGGCCTCGATCGCCCAACCGATCGGCGAGTTTGCAGGCCAGTTCAACACCAGAATAGCCGCCACCGACGATCGCCACCCGGATGCGATCTCGTTCGGAAGTTTCCAGCGAGCGCAACCGTTCTTCCAGGCGATAAGCATCGGCGATCGTGCGAAACGGTAAGGCGTGTTCCAGCGCTCCCGGCACTTTGTCCAAAGGCGTTTCTCCGCCCAAAGCCAACACTAATTTGTCATAAGGCAACTCAGAACCATCATGCAACTGAACGTGCTTTGCCTGCATATCAATGCTTGCGACAGTGCCTTGCTGAAATCGCACATTGGTTGCAGCAAGCAACTCTGGATAGGCCGGGGCCACTTCCCACGATTGCAACTCACCCGTCATCAATTCGTACAGCAATGGAGAAAAGACAAAGCGATCGCTGCGATCGATCAAAACAATTTCAGGCTTCGTTTGCGCCGTCCAGGGAAGTTCACTCAGCCGCAATGCGGTATACAGCCCGCCAAAACCGCCGCCCAAAATACAAATCCGCGCCGCTTGCTCAGTCATAACTCAAAACTCTTCCTGGCTGGTGACACCTTTCAGGATAACGAAATTTACGAAGTTTCAGATTTTCGGGGTGAGATTGCGATTGCATCCTGGGCTGCCTCTACCGACCGAAGTCCAGCAATTGGTTAATGACTGTGGCGCAGTGTTGGGTTACCGTTTCCAACTCTTCTCGTTTTGATGATGTGGGTGGTGGCAGTAAATCACCCACTCGCACGGTGATAGGCACCGATCGAGGCCAGACCGATCCCTTCCGAAAAATCTTATCCGTGCCCCAGAGACTCACCGGCAAGAGGGGCACCTGGGCTTTGGCGGCAATCATGGCAGCCCCCAACTTGGGATCAACCACTCGGCCATCGGGCGTCCGGGTGCCTGTGATAAAAATGCCCACCGCCCAACCCTGGGCGAGGGCGTTCATTGCAGCGCGAATGGCACTGCGATCGGGCGAGCCACGTTTAACGGGATAGGCCCCATACAGCACGATCGTTTGCTTTAACACGGGCACCTGAAACAGTTCTTCTTTGGCCATGAAGGCGACTGGACGCCGGACGCAGTTCGCCAGAATGGGTGGGTCAAAGTCGCTGGCATGATTGCTCACGATGATGAGTGGCTCCTGTTGGGGCACCTTTTCCGCGCCAAGGATGCGCCCTCGAAAGTAGGTATGCAGCGTTGGACTGACTACCGACCATTTGAGCAGGTGATAGAGCGCAAGGCTGGCAGCAGGTTCACGATCTTGGCCCATAAGGAGTTTGGAACTGGGTGGTTTAAGAATCAGGCACGGGTAGATCAGGGAAGAGTCGGGGAGATTAGGCCGGAATTTCCGCCAAGGTACTAATGTTAACTAAGGCCAAATCAGGCGATGTGCGCTTAATTAAGCCTGTCAACACTTTACCAGGCCCGATCTCGATCGCTTGCTCCATCCCCAATTCTGCCAGTTGCAGGGAAATTTCGCGCCAGCGCACTGATCCAGTCATTTGTTGGCTTAAGCGTTGTTTCAGGATCTCGGCAGCCGTGGCTGGGGTGGGATCAACGTTCGACAATACTGGAACTTGAGCCGTGGCAAATGCGGCAGCGTCTAACACCGGCTGAAATTCGATCGCGGCCTCTTTCATCAAAGGCGAGTGAAATGCTCCACTTACATTTAACTTCACTGCTCGTTTCGACTTCACTGAGTGCATCACCGTTTCGACGGCGGCTGGCGTACCCGAAATCACCACCTGGCCAGCATTGTTGTCGTTTGCCAGCACCACTCCTGGCGTTTGTTGAATAAATTGATCTAGTTGCGCGCGATCGAAACCCATCAAGGCAGCCATCAGGCCATCCGAGGCACTATCCATCAATTCGGCCCGCCGTTTGACTAGCTTCAACCCAGTGGCAAAGTCGAACACCTCAGCAGCGTAAAGAGCCACATACTCCCCCAAACTATGCCCTGCCACCAGATCGGGCTGTTGCCCACGTGATTTGATCGCATCGACCAGAAGACTCTCCACGACATAGAGACTGGGCTGAGTGTAGAGGGTGCGGGCAAGATTCGCTTCATCCTGGCAAATCTCCAGCACCGACCAACCAAGAATCTCATGCGCCTGCTGGAGTTTGGTCTGAGCGGTGGGCAATTCCAGCAAATCTGCCCCCATACCCACCGCCTGCGAACCTTGTCCCGGAAACACCCATGCAGTTTTTGTCATCACAACCTTATCCGAAGCTTTTGTGCAGTTGCTTATTTTACAACCTCACGCCAATCCAACGAGTTTCTCGCTCAACTCCCACATGCGTTTAGCGGTTGTGTCATCGCTGGCTTTTGCGGATAGTTCCTGCACAAAGGATTTGCGGCCTTCTTGCTGCCGGTTGCCCCAACTCCAATGCACACCGGATTGCTTGAACTCCGGATCGGCCACGACTTGGGCTACCCGCTCTCCCGCTAATTCCTGCGAGACGTAACCGCCAGTAATGTTTTTCTGAAACCAGGGAAAAACTTTTTGGAATAAGGGATAGCTGTTCCGGAACAAGGGCGTATCGGCAACACAGCCCGGATAGAGAGAGTTGAAGACAATCCCAGTGGACTCGTGATAACGGCGATGCAACTCCCGCACGGTGATCATGTTGCATAACTTGCTATCTTTGTAGGCTTTTCCAGCTTTAAATTGTTTGCCGTCGATCATAGCGATCGGGGCTTTGAACCCAGCCTCAAATCCAGCTAAATTGCCCAAATCAGCAGGGGCAGGAATGGGAACCTTCCCCCCCAATTCCTTCGAGTTGGCCGTCACTGTGCCCAAAATAATCAACCGCGGATCGGCAGAACCGGAATGTTTCAAATCTTCCAGCATCAAATTGCACAGCAGAAAATGGCCCAAATGATTGGTCGCTACACTTAATTCATAGCCTTCGGGACTGCGCAGTGGTGCTTTCAACAACGGCAGATAAACCGCCGCATTACAAACCAGCGCATCCAGTGATTTTCCCATGGCCCGGAAGGCTTCTACAAACGTCCGGACGCTTTCCAATGAACCCAAATCAATGTGCAAAATGGTGTAACTATCTTGGGGCAGAGCGAGAGATTGAGCCGCTTGCTCGGCTTTGGAGCGATCGCGACAGGCCATAACCACGTACCAGCCCCGATTTGCCAGGGCTTTGGCTGCATATAAACCGACGCCGGAGGAGGCTCCTGTGATGACGACTGTAGGTTGCTGATCTTGCGCCATTTTCTTAAAACTTTATGAATCGATGTTGACTTTCTTCATGCTCTCATAGGGGTGCGCAAGCAATTTTTTCGTTTCTTTAAGGTCGCTTACAGTTATTTATAATTCCATTTTCTTATGGTCACGATTGATAAGTATTAATCAATGCCAACCGACTTTTATTTTGCTCAAGGCAAATTGAGCCATCACGATCGCCCTTCGAAATTTGATACCCTAGCTTAAATAGTTTGGGCGCAGGGGATACAGAGCGTGGATATTCAAATTGGACGGGGCAAAGTTGCCCGTAGAGCTTACGGTATCGATGAAATTGCATTGGCTCCAGGTCCAAGAACGCTGGATCCTGCTTTGGCGGATACACATTGGACGATCGGTGGCATTGAGCGCGAAATTCCCATCATCGCTAGTGCGATGGATGGAGTCGTAGACGTGAACATGGCCGTTTCGCTGTCACAGTTGGGCGCGCTAGGGGTCATCAACCTGGAAGGCATTCAAACTCGCTATGAAGACCCGAATCCAATCCTCGATCGCATCGCTGCCGTGGGCAAAGAAGAATTTGTCACGCTGATGCAAGAACTTTATGCGGAACCCATTAAGCCTGCCTTGATTGAACGCCGCATCCAAGACATTAAATCTCAGGGTGGGATCGCAGCGGTGAGCGCAACGCCAGTGGCCGCCATGAAGTATGGGGAAACAGTGGCAAAAGCTGGAGCCGACTTATTTTTTGTGCAGGCAACGGTCGTCTCAACAGCGCACCTCTCACCCGAAACGATTACCCCCCTGGATTTGGCTCAGTTTTGCCAGGAGATGCCGATTCCAGTTGCATTGGGGAACTGTGTCACCTATGAAGTGGCTCTGAATTTGATGAAGGCGGGTGCTGCTGCCGTTCTAGTTGGGATTGGCCCCGGTGCGGCCTGTACCTCACGGGGGGTTCTGGGCGTTGGAGTGCCACAGGCCACAGCGATCGCCGATTGCGCCGCCGCTCGCGATGATTATCACAATGAAACAGGCAACTACGTTCCCATCATTGCCGATGGTGGTTTAATTACCGGCGGCGACATTTGTAAATGTATTGCCTGCGGTGCTGATGGTGTGATGATTGGGTCTCCCTTTGCGCGGGCACAAGAAGCACCTGGCCGCGGCTACCACTGGGGCATGGCCACCCCCAGCCCTGTTCTTCCCCGTGGGACTCGCATTCGAGTGGGCACAACGGGCACTTTGGAGCAGATCTTGCGCGGCCCTGCCCAACTTGATGATGGCACCCATAACCTATTAGGCGCACTCAAAACCAGCATGGGCACGCTAGGAGCGAAAAACATTAAAGAAATGCAACAAGTTGAAGTTGTGATCGCGCCCTCATTGTTGACCGAAGGTAAGGTCTACCAGAAGGCGCAACAGTTGGGCATGGGTAAGTAGAACACCTTGGGTGCGGTACGTCCTTGGACACAATTTCTAAAAAAATTGTTTGGTCTTTTTAACAACCTCTGGAAATCCATTCTGAGTCGTTTACAATGAGAATAGCGGAGACGCATGTTTCCGTTCACTCCTCACACCACACTCCGCCTGAACCTTGTTCGGGCGGTTCCTTTTTAAAGGCATTTAGCAGCGCAATTGTGACTATATATGTAGACGTGTTTGAAAAGTCAAATTGTCCCGCTATGGTAGAATCTTGTGAAATACGTATAGGCAAGGATTTTGAGCATGTCTGCAGCCGCACAAGTTACGGACGCAACTTTTAAACAAGAGGTTCTTGATAGCCAAGTGCCTGTTTTAGTAGATTTTTGGGCACCCTGGTGTGGCCCCTGCCGGATGGTTGCACCGATCGTCGATGAAATCTCTCTTCAATACGAAGGTAAGGTAAAAGTTGTAAAAGTCAACACTGACGAAAATCCAACTGTGGCAAGTCAGTATGGCATTCGCAGTATCCCCACTCTGATGATCTTCAAAGGTGGTCAGCGGGTTGATATGGTTGTGGGTGCTGTGCCTAAAACAACGTTGTCTACAACTCTAGAAAAACACTTGTAGAGACGCAGTCTTGCTCTACTAAGTAAGTCCCCTTTGATCCCCGCAGTAATTTTATTTCCATTAGCCCTTTTAGTCGCCAGAACCTCGATCGCTTGATCGGGGTTCTGGTTTTATCTAGCCGATGTCGTCGAATAACTGAATTTGAGGTGGCGACACGATCGCTTGGCGGCAAAGTAGAATGTCGGTGGACTCATTGGGGCGATCGCGTTGCCCTAAATCCATTCAAACTCGGAACATGATGACTGTTTAACAAGTCTTGGTTTCAAGTCCGGTAACCGTCTACCCGCTCCGGAACTTCTTGCCTATCCTAAAGTTATGCCACCCACCACTAAATCAACTGTTCCCGTTGTTGCGGCGCTACCGCTGGCTACACTTCCTGACCCCGACCAACTCGATAACATTAAAGCCCAGCTTGATCTAGTGTTATTAGCGTTGGAGGCACTGGCTGGAATTGGCTCTGAAGCGATGTTGCAGGCAGCGATCGCGCTCAACCTTGAAGCGGTTGTTGCTGATCGCGTGGCACTGTGGCGCTTACGGCAATCCAGTCCGTTACGCAAAGGGCAAGGGGGGCGGAAAAAGCTGGATGTGGAGGAGGCGCGGGCGTTGGTGTTAATTTGTTGTCATTTGGCCAGGGCGCATCAGGAACTCATTCGGCGGGCGGTAACGTTGTTGGAACAGGTGACTGAACAGAACCGGGAACCGCATCATGTTTCTTTACTAGGAGACTATCTCGATCGATTCCATAATATGTATCAAGAGCGCATGGAAGAGGACAATGGGGTAACGCCAGAGGCCCTCACCCAGCTCGCCTTAAAGTTATTGATCGATTTACTGTTTTATAGTGGGCCAAACGGGTCGCGGCGATTGTGGTTAGCCCTTCTCGATCGAACTCGAATTAGCTAAGTTACCTTTATTCTCACTTCCTTATTTCTTTGTCATGGCGCGATCGCACTCTATTCTCCGTCGATACACTCCCCCCACCTGCACCCTGGAGATTATTGCCAAAAATTCGGCACTGTCTCGCTGGGCGGGTCAGCCTGTGGTGAATAACCTCCAGTTCCAGTTAAGCCTGGATGACCCAAAGCTAGACCGGGAAGAGTGGATTACGGTGCGGGGCGATCGCATGCAACTGGCAGCATTGGGTGAAGCCGTCTCCGGCTATGTGCAATCCTTTTTAGGGGCAACTCCAGAGCGGGTGTCAGTGATTCCGGTTGAAGCGGATGGGGCGATCGCGACGTTACCCCCTGCCGTTGCCCCGCACGCCAGCATGGCACCAGCCCCCCCCAACGCTCTAAGCATCTCGCTTCAGCCGAAGGGGTTGCTCAACCACGAGCTACATTGGGGCGACCTCGCGACGGCAGAAACGGGGGCCGTTACTCAACTCAGCACCTTGCAATTATTTGACCTGGCCAATGCTTTGGACGACTATGCAACGGATGTGCTGGAGCTGCCCGAGCGCGAAACACGGGGTTGGGTCAAACCTTTCCCCAGTTGGGCTCAAGTTGCGGCTGTGGTGTTGGTTGCTGTGGGGCTGTCTACTTCTGCGATTCGCTTACTAGATGGTTCTGGAAATCTCACGCCTGCCACCCCCATGACCAGCCAGGGAGCCAGTAGCAGCGATCAGCAAATTGCCACCCAGTTACCCCCGGCTGTTGTGGAGAAAGCGACGCCGCCAGTTGCGTCTAACCAAAAATTGCCACTGCCACCGCCCATTGGAGCATCCCCCAGTCCTGCTCCCGGCCAACCCTCAGTGACCACGCCTAAATCGCCTGCACCTAGTCCGGCGTCCGGCACTGTATCGCCCAACGTCGTTGCCGCGTATCCCGTCCCGGTTGTGCCTAGTGCGCCGACAGTTATTACCGGCACAGCCGAGACTGCATCACCGCGATCGCCGGGCCAATCGGCTCCTGCACCCAATACTAACGCTGACAGCGTTGCAGTGGCACCCCTGCCTCAGACCGCTACCGGACGAGCTTTTAATGAATCTGCTGCACGTTCGCCCGCTGTGGCTTACGAAGCAATTCCGCAAGTGGCGGAGGTGAAATCTTTCTTTCAGCAAAAGTGGAAACCACCGGAAGGCTTGAATCAGATTTTGGAATATTCCATTCAACTGAATGCCGATGGGACGATCGAGAATATCAGCCCCCTCCGCCAAGCCTCCGGAGATTATATCGATCGCACAGGCATGCCACTGGTGGGCGAACCATTCGTGTCTCCGTTAAAAGGCCGCCAAACCGCTAAGATCAGAGTTGTGCTTGAACCCAATGGTCAGGTTCGAGCCTTTCTGGAGGAGTAGGGGCAAGCCGTTCATGGGTGGAACAACTCACATCGATCGACTTGAGCCGTATGTAGCACGATTTGATCGATCGCCTGAACCAATGCCTGCCCCGATTGGCTTGGTTGGTTGACCACAATGCTGAAGGCGATCGTGCCATACTCTGCGTTTTCCAAATACCCTGATAAGGCTCTGACTCCGCGTAGCGTGCCAGTTTTGCCGTGTAGCCGCCCTCGTAGCGGGGTATTGTGAAAGCGATGGCGCAAGGTGCCGTTCACGCCCGCGATCGCCAGCGAATCGAAAAACAGTTCACTTTCAAGCCGGGCATTAATGCGTTTGATATTACCCGCATACATCCCTTCTAAAATAGTGACGAATGTAGCCGGGGTGGCGCGGTTGTTGCGAGATAAGCCGGACCCATCTACTTGCCGATAACCGTTCGTATCCACTCCCAAACTGGCAAGCGCGTTGCGGGCTGCCGTTTGCCCCCCAATCCGACGCAGCAACGAATCGGCCTGGTCGTTGTCGCTATAGCGGTTAACAACTGTAAGCCAGCGGTTCAGAGATGCCAGTCGATCGGGCTGAGACTCACCAAAAATTCTTAACGCTGCGGCTGTGGTCAATAGCTTGACATTCGAGGCCGGAATCAAGGCTCGATCGGCATTGCGCTCATAGAGTGGGGTTGGCGCTGCGATTGGTTTGATGACAATGCCCCATTGCGCTGACCGAAATCTAGGGCTTTCCACAATAGCCGCGATCGCAGACTGTAAATCACCTTGGCAAAATCTCGCCTCTGGCAGCCCATCCAATGGATTAGTTTGAGCAGGCGCTGCCATAGCCTCAGGCATCAGCGGCGTTTGGGCGATCGCGCTACCAGTTCCCCTACCATTTTCAAGGCTCATCCCAATCCCGACAGCCGCGATCATTGCAAAAGCCCTGGAAAGCCGCAGGGGGAGCGATTTGAATAATTGCATCTGGTCTCACACGAATTTTGCCGAAGTACTGTGTAGAAATTTTAAGCCCTTATGGCACAACTTCAGCCCAAATTCTGTAGAAATACTTAAAAAGCTTCAGTCCCATGATCGGGATATGGGTTTGCGTCAGGTGATCCAGGCGTAGCAACGAGGTGTCTGGAGCGCCTGAATACTTCAAAAGCAATCAATCGCCAGTCCCTACGCCTCTTCAGCCGTTGTGCCTGACTCTTGCGGCGCACCGTACTCCTCATCCCGACCAGATCTAAGCAGCCACGCTTCGGCGGCGGCTTGTGCCTGTTGCATAGATTCTCCCAGTACCGGCGTCGCGGGGAAGACATCCGTCAGCGGAATCGTATCAGTGATATGGGTTTTGGTTAGTTGTTTAATCACACTGGGGGCAACGCCTGCCAGCATCAGCTTACTGTCGCGAGTACCCAATTCACTGGCATAGCGTTCCAGCAGTTTGATAAACGTGCTACCCAGTTCATCTCGTCCGCGCAAGCCGAGGATGACGACAGAGCGATCGGCAGTATGGGGATCAGGTAGGGCGGCTTGCAAAATATCGGCACTGGCATAGAAGACGCCAGCACCAGGTTAAATTGCTTCAGGCGCGATCGCGCCAAAATCAAAATCAGGGCGATCGCGCCTAACCCAATTACGGTCGTAGCAATGTCCACTTGATTTAGATGCAAGACCAGATCGAGGGTCTGCGTGATGCGATTGCCCGCTGCACTGTTGTATCCAGTCAACCGCCCCAGTTGTCCCAGCACGATCGTCACGGCAATGCCATTCATAAATCCCGTCAGGACAGCGTTAGAGACGAAGCGGAGAAAGCCATCCCAGCGAAATAGTCCCAACAAGACCTGAAACAGCCCGACTAGGATGGTTAATGTGACCAGGGCAGGAGCTTGCTGCTCTGAGCTAAAGGCTGCCAACACGCCTCCCGTGGCGACAGACATTGCCCCTGTCGCATTAATCGTCATGAATTCAGAGCCACTAACCAGCGAACCGAGGGGAGTTCCCACCATCAAGGCGTGCAGTCCATAAATCGGGTTGACTCCCATCAGCAATGCATTCGCCAGGGCATCGGGGATCATCGTTAACGTGTTGGTGAGGGCGGCGCTGCCATCTGCCCGCCAATTGGGAGACGGTTGCAGTTTAAATAGGTTTGAACGACTCACTCAATTAACACCCCGATGTGCTGACTGGCTCAGGCTGGGCAAAAACATCTTTCTCAGATGAGATTGCTGCTTTTGCTGACTGGGTGCCTGGCATCATTTCAAAGTTTGGGGTGAACTCAACTAAGAGGCTGCGGGGTTGCTCGAAGACCGTGCGATCGCCTTCTAGCTTCGCCTTCCCTGCGACAATTTGATCCTCGAATGTGCTTAACCCAGCCATCACAGACTCTAGGTCACTGCGATTAATCGTAATCGTCAGATCTGGGTTTTCTGCCTCAAACCCCTTGATGTTGGTGAGTGTCGAGTTGCTCATTTCCACCACAAATTTCTCGCCATTGTCCGGTGTGATTAAGTTGATCGTGAACTTGATCCCTACGGCTTTCTGGCTATCGACCCGAATGCCAATAAAGTCGAGCAAGAGTTCAGTAGACATGGCACGAACCGTGTCTGGGCTGACCGCGTTTACCGCGACGCCCTTGGGGAAGCCATTCCGTAGCTCATAGGCGGCAGCCAGGAAACTGTTGCGGACACTGGGGCTTTCTTTCTGATACCCAATCTGCTCAAACACATCTGCCAGGAGGTCTTTTGCGTCCCGATTCTGGGGTTCGGCATAGACTAGCTTGTTCAGGATCTCCATCGCTTCGCGGTATTTGCCTTGGTCGTACAACTCCTTGCCTTTTGGTAGAATCTTCGCTGCTCCCCCCATCATCTCGACGTACAGGGGTGCAGATTCGCTGGGCGACAGCGGAATTAGGGTGGTTGGATTACCATCCCAATACCCCAGGTAACGATTAATCACCGCGCGACTATTGTGTTCCTCAGAACCGTGGTAACTGTGGGCAGCCCATTGCTGTTGCAAACTGAGGGGAAGCTTGTAAACGTTGTGAATCTCGTTGATGGTTACACCCTGGTTCGCCTGGTGCAACACCTCGTTATTCAGATGGGCGTAGGCATCCCGCTGCACCCGCATCACTTCCTGAACTCGGTCGTTGCCCCAACGGGGCCAGCTATGGGAGGCAAACATCACCTCCACTTCCTGCCCAAACAGATACAGGGCTTCATTAATTTTCCTCGACCACTCCAAGGCATCCCGCACCAACGCGCCTCGCAGCGTGTAAATGTTGTGAATCGTACCGCAGATATTTTCTGCTGCCCAGAACGCTTTCCAATCAGGGAAATAGGTGTTCATCTCGGCGGGTGCTTCCGTCCCTGGAGTGTTCTGAAACACCATTCTGACCCCGTCAATGGTCAATTCTTCAATATCTTGCTCAATGTAACGGGTGGGTTCAATCAGTCCGACTCTGCCTGCGGGTACGTTTTTGCCGATCGCCTGATCGACATGCCCCAACGGACTGCGCGGCAACAGCAACCCGTACTGGAAGTAGGCGCGACGGGTCATGGCAGTCCCCGAATACACGTTCTCCGCGATCGCATATTCCATGAAATCTACCGGGGCGATAATCTGCACCTTGCCGCTTTTCACATCCGCCTCATCCACTACACCGCGGACACCGCCGTAGTGATCGATGTGGGAGTGAGAATAGACAACGGCGACTACAGGGCGCTGACCGAGATGCTCGTTGACGAGTTCCAGGGCGGCTTTCGCCGTTTCCTTACAGGTCAACACGTCGAACAGAATCCAACCCGTATCGCCCTTGATGATCGTCAGGCTAGCCAGGTCAAACCCGCGCACCTGGTAAATCTTATCAGGTAGGACTTCATACAGCCCGTAAGCCATGTTGAGAATCGCCTGACGCTGGAGGGAGGGATGAATGCTGTCGAACACACTATCAAAGCTCTGCAACAGGAATTCATAGCTGCTCATATCCCAGGCAACATTGCCCGCTTCTGCCATAATTTGCTTGTAAGGGGGGCGGCGATGAATCCTTTTTTGGCTTCTTCAAAATCACGTTCATCCTCAAACGGTAAGCTCTGGCGTAAATCGTTTTGCCGAGCGATCGTAAATGAAGATGGTAGTTTCCCCTTGGGGTCGAAATGCTCATCTTGCATGGATTGAGAATCTGAGGGAGTTGATGCTGAAATACTCATTTTTGAAGTTTTCCGCAACGACTGGTGGATTCGACTTTTGGAAGAAACTATTAGCGCCTTAGTTTGAACGAAAAATGTACGAAAGTGATATGAAAAGGCTGCACTGGCCAACTAAGGATCATGGATTAAATAAAGTGGCATAGCCGTCTCGGCTGTGGGTGACAGGCAAGATGCCGATTCCACAGAATTTTTCACTTTATTTAAGCCTCATTCCTAAGTCGTCACATCACTAAAAAACCAATATTCGTTGCCAGTCTTGCGGCATGTTCACCACAATCTACTCTTGCTTAATGAATTGAATAATCTGTATTTTCATAGGATGGGCGTCTTGCCCGTCTGGGCGGGTGAAACACCCCCCACAAATGATTTATAGCCTTCGCCATGTGAAACGTGGCAGACTTCGGCGTGAGCGCGATTCGGCTGAGCTCATCGTCGAAGCCTCAGTCGAACGAGGCGAGTCAGAACACCTACCCAGACTCGGCGGTTCAGCCATTTGATATGTCCTAAGTGTTCTGACCATAGTTATAATCCATTCCAGATAGGATAAATGGTGTGCATCTGGAAGCCCCTGTCACTTTAATCTCACTTTGCAAAGTGTTGCACAGCACTGAACGATCGTTGAATCCGGGTTTCAAGCAGTGTTTGGAATGAGAATCGCGATTGCTTCAACGCCCAAAACGCATTTCAGAGAGGCGCTTTTGGGCAGCAGGATCGAGAGAATGGGAGAGAAAGCGTCCGGTTGGTTTCTTCGTTGGTTTGCGTTTTTGCCGCACTTGCAAGGCCACCTGATCTACATCAGCGGCAAGTTGCTCAGCAGACATACACTCTGCACCATACCCGACCACCATGAGTTCTTGAGCGCGATCGTTTGTGGCAACAATTAGGCGGGAATGAAACTTGCGAAGGTCATTCCGAAAAGCTGAGCAAGTTTTTTCGATATAAGTGTCGGCGGTCTGGCCAAAATCGGTGTAGCAAACCGACAAATAGCTGGTGATCACTTCCCGGTTGCTGGGGCAATCGCGATATTGAGCATCAAAAACAATGCGCGTATCGTAGCCCTGGTAGGCACTGTAATTCATCAAAGCTTCAGTTAACCGGCGACGCGCCTCTTCCAACCCTTCCGTGTCGCGCACTTTTTTCAAGTCGTGCCAACTCCCGACGATGTTGTAACCGTCTACAAGCAAAACTGCTGCGGGAGAGGAGCGAGCCATGACGTAGAAACGTGAAGATTTGTGGATAAACCAAACTATAAGTTCAGTTTATCCTACGAACCGCACTTCTCGGTAGCGTTTTTTAATCTGTTGTAAGAGGAACTTGCATCAACCGTTGGCGTAAGCGAACCGGATCCCCTCGATCGACAACTTGACCCTGCTCCAGCAAAAAAGCGCCGTCACAGTAATTCAATTCATCCAAACGGTGAGTGACCCACAAGGCGGTTAATCCTCGCTCTTTGACGAGCCGCTGAACCTGGGCAACGAGTTCTAATTGACTATCGGGGTCAAGCAGAGCCGTCGGTTCATCCAGAAGCAGCACTTCACACTGGCGAGCTAAGGCTCCCGCGATCGCCACCCGTTGTTTTTGCCCACCGCTCAAAGCATAGATCGGACGACGAATTAAGGCTAAGAGATTAACCGCATCCAGGGCGGCCTCTACCCGTTGCCGCGTTTGAGTCACAGTCAAGCCTTCCCCAGCCAGCCCAAACGCAACATCGGCACCAACAGTTGGCATTACCAGTTGATGATCGGGGTTTTGGAAAACAAATCCCAACCGGGGCAATGGTTTGATGAAGCCTGTTTGAGGTTGCAGCAAGCCCGCCAGAAGCTTAAGCAGGGTTGATTTGCCACTACCATTGGTGCCCAACAGCATCCAAAATTCGCCCGTGGGCACTTCCAGGCTACAGGACTTCAACACAGTGCTGCCCTTGTACCACTGAAAGCCTAGATCTTTGACTTGAATGGCGATCGCGTCTGCCACAGGCTGGGTCATTCGGCTAAAGCGAAGAAACCGGGAGGTCTGCCGGAAGAGGTTGCTGTTGAGGATTTCTCGTACATTTGCACTGCAGCGACTTCACTGCTTAGTACGCTAATTTTCTTCCCTGGCTGATGTTCACAGGTCAATTCAAGCAGGCGCTGCTCTCCCGAACGAACCGCCTCAATTACCTGGTGATACGCCGCGTCTGCATCTTCGGCAGCTTTGCGTTGGACGGAAAGAGTCACAGGGGCGCTTTTTAGACTTACGTCAATGATGAACATGAGATCACGGAACAATATGAAGTTGATAACACCCTCATAGTATGGCAAATCGCAATCCGTTATGGGTAGAAATCTGAAGGAATACGGCGCTTGTCCCGCTCAACTCGCCGTTCTTACCGCACCACCGATTGTTGCTTATCTCCGTAAACATCAGTATTTCCTTCCTACGGACGTAAAGAGATGACGAAGGACGCTCGCCAAAGTGTTTAGACTAGAAAGGGAGTGTTAAGCTCTGCAAAGATATTTTGTTCGTCAGCCGTAATCCTACGCCATATCAGCCGTATGCTAGAGCGATCAACCGACCCCCTTGCTGCCGTGTCTAATTCCCCTGATGTTCTCTCAAATTCGTTTCAGATGAACGGTTCAGCGTCTGCTAGTTCGATTCTGAGTGTTCATCCAGATCCTGCAACCACGCCGTTGACCTACACCGATTCGTTTTGCGATCGCCACATTGGCCCCAGCGACACGGACGTGGCTCAGATGTTACAAACTTTGGGGTTTAACAGTTTGACGGAATTGATCGAGGCCACAGTGCCCCAAGCAATTCGGATGCAAGCGCCACTAAAACTGGAGTCAGGGAAGGCAGAGTATGAACTACTGCAAGAACTACGGGAAATTGCCCAGGAAAACCAGGTATTTCGCTCGTTCATCGGCATGGGCTATGCCAACTGCATCACGCCCTTAGTGATTCAACGGAATATTTTGGAAAATCCTGCCTGGTACACCCAATACACGCCTTATCAGCCGGAAATTGCTCAGGGACGCCTGGAAGCATTGCTGAACTTCCAAACCATGGTGACGGATTTGACCGGGCTGGAAATTGCGAATGCGTCGTTGCTGGATGAGGGGACAGCGGCAGCCGAGGCGATGTCTATGAGCTACGGGCTGTACAAGAGTGAGGCTAAAGCATTTTGGGTGTCGGCAGCCTGCCATCCGCAAACGATCGCGGTAGTGCAAACACGGGCCAAGGCACTGGGAATTGAGGTAATTGTCGGTAATCACCAAACTGTCACGTTCGACCAACCCATTTTCGGCGCATTGCTGCAATATCCGGCAACCGATGGCGCAATCTACGATTATCAGCAGTTTTGCGAGCGTGCCCATGCCGCCGGTGCCCTGGTGACGATCGCCGCGGACTTGCTGAGCCTGACGCTGTTGAAGCCGCCAGGTGAGTTTGGGGCAGATATTGCTGTGGGCAATACGCAGCGGTTTGGTGTGCCCCTGGGGTATGGTGGCCCGCACGCTGCCTATTTCGCGACGAAAGAAGCCTTTAAGCGGCAACTTCCTGGGCGGTTGGTGGGAGTATCCAAGGATGGGCATGGGCAACCCGCCCTCCGACTGGCACTGCAAACGCGCGAACAACATATCCGCCGCGATAAGGCCACCAGCAACATTTGTACGGCCCAGGTTTTGCTGGCTGTGATTGCAGGTATGTATGCGGTGTATCACGGGGCCGCAGGGCTGCGGCGAATTGCCACCCGCGTACATCAAATGACGGAAATTTTGGCGGAAGGGTTGCGCCGGTTAGGCTACTCGCTCAAACACGCCGCCTTTTTCGATACCTTGCATGTGGAGGTAGGGGCTGGTAAAGCGGCTGAAATCATTGCTAGAGCGCATTCCCACCGAGTGAACCTGCGGCAGCTTGACGATGGCGCGATCGGGATTTCCCTAGACGAAACCGTTTCCTCGGAGATTTTGATTGCCCTGTTCCAGATCTTTGCGGGTTCCCAGGCAGCGCATTTCACGCCAGAAGATTTGCTGGCCGTTGCAAGTACGAGTTCAATTCCAGCGGCGCTCCAACGCACTTCGCCTTACCTGACCCATCCCGTATTCAACTCTTACCACTCCGAGACCGAGTTGCTGCGATACATGTATCGTTTGCAATTGAAGGATCTGTCGCTCACTACCGCCATGATTCCCCTCGGTTCCTGCACGATGAAGTTGAACGCAACGGCAGAAATGGTGCCCGTTACCTGGGCCGAGTTTGGCCAGATTCATCCCTTTGCCCCGGTCGAACAAACTAGGGGGTATCAAATCCTGTTTGAGCAACTGGAACATTGGTTGGCAGAGATTACCGGATTTGCGGGTATCTCCTTGCAACCTAATGCTGGCTCCCAAGGGGAATACGCTGGACTGCTGGTGATTCGTCAGTATCATGAGTCTCGCCATGAACATCACCGTAATGTCTGCCTGATTCCCACTTCGGCCCACGGCACCAACCCCGCCAGCGCCGTCATGGCTGGGATGAAAGTCGTTCCGGTCAACTGCGATGAGGACGGCAATATTGATGTTGCTGACTTGAAGGCGAAGGCTGAGAAGTATCAAGACACACTGGCGGCCTTGATGGTGACTTATCCTTCCACGCATGGGGTATTTGAGGAAGGAATTCGGGAGATTTGCAACATCGTTCACGCCAACGGTGGGCAAGTTTACATGGATGGGGCAAATTTGAATGCGCAAGTAGGCATTTGCCGACCCGGTGATTTTGGCGCGGATGTGTGCCACCTCAACCTGCACAAGACGTTCTGCATTCCCCACGGTGGGGGTGGCCCAGGAATGGGGCCGATCGGGGTGGCTAAGCATCTTGTGCCCTTCCTTCCGTCCCATCCCGTGATTTCAGTGGGTGGAACGCAGGGTATTGGTGCGGTTTCAGCGGCCCCCTGGGGTAGCCCCAGTATTTTGCCAATCTCCTGGGTGTACATTGCGCTCATGGGCGGCGAAGGACTCACCAAAGCCACACAGGTTGCGATTCTCAACGCCAACTACATCGCGAAACGATTAGAAGGACATTACCCAATTTTGTACAAGGGTAAAAACGGCTTGGTGGCGCACGAATGCATCATTGATCTACGTCAATTCAAGAAAACTGCTGACATTGAAGTAGACGACATCGCTAAGCGGTTAATTGATTACGGCTTCCATCCGCCGACGGTGTCTTGGCCGGTGGCAGGCACGATCATGGTGGAACCGACGGAAAGTGAATCTTTGACAGAATTAGACCGCTTCTGTGAGGCCATGATTGCGATTCGGGCGGAAATTCAAGCGATCGCGGATGGTCAAGCCGATCGGCACGACAACGTGTTGAAGAACGCGCCTCACACCGCCCTTGCTTTAACTGAGGAGTGGAGTCATCCCTACTCGCGTCAGGTTGCTGTTTATCCCACCCGTTGGACGCGCGACAACAAGTTCTGGGCTGCCGTGGGCCGCATTGACCAAGCATACGGCGATCGCAACCTGGTATGTACTTGCCTGCCGATGGAGGCTTACGGAGAATAGAGCAAGCAGAGGGCAGCAGGCTTCTGAGGAAACCCTGCATTGCTTCTAAACCAGGGCTTCCAGGATGCCGCTGCCCAAGTAAACATAAGCTCCTACAACAGCGATGCCGCTAATGACAAGGGCAACGAAGAATTTCCAAAATCTGACTTTTGTGAGTCCCACAGCATAGCTAACCAAATCTTGAGAGATCGGCATAATCAGCATCATGAAGAGAATGCCATGGTGACTGTTGAGGCGATGGGTGAAGCGATCGAGGTCATCTAAGCTGCTTTTGCCGATGAATCGGGCGGCCACTTTACGCCCCAATTTGCGTGAGATCCAGAAATTCACACAACACCCAATCACTGTGGCCAGAAAGCTGAGCATGAATCCGATCTGCTGACCAAATAACACCCCTCCCGTCACAAATACCGAACTGGAACTGAGCGGAGCCAAAATCATGCTGATTGTACACAGGACAAGAAACGCGATCGGTGCCCAAATTCCCAGTTGCTTGATGGTTTGATGAAGGGTGTCTATCCCGATCGCTCGCAGCACCAGAATTGCCAGAGCATAGAGCGCAACGACAATGAGCAACGCCATTAGTATTTTCTTGAGGCGAGAATTGAGCCGGAAACGGTTTGGCATCGAAGGAAAACGTGTACAAATCGGTAGCAGAAACAAGTCACCTTTGAGCGAATCAAGGCTTCAATAATCTTAACGAGATCGCAACCCGACTGAGCTGGAGGAAATTGCGGGAAGTCCGCCAGCATCATGCGTTAGAGTGGATTTATCATGCGATCGTCTACTTATCTCTGAGTTACTTCCTATGGTCGTTACGACAGACCTTGCGCCCGTTCTGCCGCCGGAGCCTGGTCTCGATCCGGACAAGTCCTACGAGATTCTTGCCGCACCGGCAGAGGAAAAATCAGTGGGCGAAGCCAGCTACAGTGGCCTTCTGCTCACACTCCATTCACCATCCGCCTGACCATGAAATTATTCCTGTGCCATCCTTCACCTCGATGAATGCTCCTTTTGCTGCCGAACGCTTGCTATTTACGCCCGCAACCTCCGAAAGCGAGGCTATTCCGGCTATTTTTGCTTTTCCCAATGAATATAGCGTGGGCATTACCAGCCTCGGTTATCAGGTGGTTTGGGCCACTCTGGCAGGGCGAAGCGATGTGCAGGTGAGTCGCTTGTTTACCGATGTCCATGAGCCGTTGCCTGTGGCCCCAGAGCTGTTGGGCTTTTCCATGTCCTGGGAATTGGATTACGTCAACATTCTGAGCTTGATGGAATCGCTGGATGTGCCATTGCGATCGCCAGCTCGCTCTGAAGTCTACCCGCTGGTATTTGGCGGTGGCCCCGTTTTGACCGCTAACCCAGAACCCTTTGCCGATTTCTTTGATGTGATTTTATTGGGCGATGGAGAACTGCTACTGGGTGAGTTTGTAGAAGCCTATAAAGCCGTGCGGCATGCCGATCGCAAAACGCAACTACTTCATTTGGCCATGATTCCCGGCCTTTATGTCCCCAGCCTTTACACCGTCAGCTACGACGGCTCAGATGGGGCTGTACTGGCAATTGAACCGATCACAGCTGATATTCCCGCTCAAGTTCATAAACAAACTTACCGGGGCAATGCCCTGTCTGCCTCCACGGTTGTCACTGCAAAAGCGGCCTGGGAAAACATCTACATGGTGGAAGTGGTGCGGAGTTGCCCGGAAATGTGCCGCTTTTGTCTGGCCAGCTATCTCACGTTGCCCTTTCGTATTGCTGATGTGGAGGCATCGCTGATTCCAGCCATCAACCGAGGATTGCAAGTGACCGATCGCCTGGGCTTGTTGGGCGCATCTGTGACCCAGCACCCCGAATTTGAAAGTTTGCTGGATTACTTGAACCGTCCCGAATTTGACCATGTGCGTCTCAGCCTGTCGTCGGTGCGGACTAATACTGTCACCCCAAAATTGGCTGAAACCCTGGTAAAACACGATTCTCGCTCGATTACGATCGCGGTCGAAAGTGGTTCCGATCGAGTGCGCCAGATCATCAACAAAAAACTGACTAACGACGAAATTGTGCAAGCAACTCTCAATACCAGAGCCGGTGGCCTCAGCAGTCTGAAATTGTACGGCATGGTCGGGATTCCGGGGGAAGACATGGATGACCTGGAACAAACCGTGAATCTGATGAAGACGCTCAAAAAAGCGGCTCCGGGGCTACGCTTGACCCTGGGATGCAGTACGTTCGTGCCCAAAGCCCACACGCCGTTTCAATGGATAGGCGTGAATCGGCAGGCGGAAAAACGGTTACAGTTTTTGCAAAAACACCTGCGCTCGCAGGGTATCGATTTCCGGCCTGAAAGCTATAACTGGTCGGTAATTCAAGCCTTGTTGTCACGGGGCGATCGGCGCTTGTCCCATTTGTTGGAATTGACCCGTCACTACGGTGACTCGTTGGGAAGTTATCGACGGGCCTTTAAAGAACTGCGCGGCAAACTGCCTGGTTTAGAGTACTATGTACACGAGACTTGGCCGCTCGAACAAACCTTACCCTGGAGTCATTTACGAAGTGCTTTGCCGCCATCAACCTTGATTAAGCACCTGGCTTCGGCAACGGCGGAGATGAATCAGCCTGGTTAAGTGATGCCAAAGGGGAATCGTACCGTAGTGTTACAAATAGTTTTTGAAAGTAACGGTGTCACACTACACATCTTCCTCAAAGAAGTCCGAGTTATCCTATATACATAGACTTTTATCCATCTGGCCGCGCGATTCTCATCAGATTTTCTGTTGACTTCTTTACGTCTATACTCCTTGTACGTGTCCGTATGACTATTCCCAACTCGTCCTCATCCTCTAATCCTCTGACTGCCATGAGAAACGGTTCCCCAGAATTTCTTAACTTGCCCGCCGACTCAGAAATTTGGGATCACTTGAAACAAGCGATCGCAGCTAGTTCTGGTTTCCAGCGCTGGCAACTGGAGCAGAACGATAATCTTGATCAATCGGCTTCTGAGCTGGACCGGTTGATTCGCCGTTATCTCCGCGAAACATTAGAAACATTGGCCTATTAATTTCCAGGCAAAAAGGCAGAAGTTAAGAGGAAGGCAGCGGTTAGAAAGTACAATTCTCCCTGGTTATATCTTTTAACCTGATTGACTGACCCAACTCCTGAGACCCTGATTCTTTCGTAGCAGAGATAGGCTTCGAATTTTCTAAATACCAGAAAGGGAACCAATGGATGAATTGATTCCCTTTTTGATGGCAACGATTTGGTTATCTCAAGAAGTCGGGAAGATTAATGCCGCGTTCTTTCAAAATCTCCCGTAATGGCCCAATCCGTTCGATCGCATTTTGGGCCGGTTTTTGAAACTGCGCAATCCGGTTGTATGTTCTGATGGCCCGTTTCACATCCAAGTGAATTTCTTCAGCCGGATAGTTTTGTAGAATTTCCAAGATGGTGAGTTTATTGTCAGCCGCGGTAGAAGCGATTAAGGCTTCTCGTAATGCTTCCCGGTTTCCCTCATCGTTGGGGGTTTGGATCATCTTCCCCAATTCATCCAGCAGTACATTTCCCAGAACATTGTTTAGCCCTTTGTCGAGCGTGCTGCTGCTAATATCCACCGATTGCGTTAAGAGCCGCCGCACTTCTTCTGGCTCGCTATTGGTGCGGCGTAAATATCGCGCTAGGACGGGAGATTGTTCCCCCGTTTCGGCAAATTTTGCTAGCTCTATGACAGATAATCGCTGCCGCAAAATGCCGTACCGAAAAACAATTTCTTCAGCCGCCTGAGCTGGAGCGGCGATCGTGCCTATGGTGGCGATCGTGATGACCCAAAGACCAATTCTTTTCGCGACAAATGGCAAATATTTCATCATCACTCTCAGTTAAAAATTTCCGTTCGATACACGGTAGCATACCCGCTGTGAGAGTTGCTGCTGGTTCAGGTACTTCTGGGCAGGAGACCTTGAATTCTTTCTAGCAGATCACTGAAGCGGAAAGGTTTGGTTACGTAGTCATCGGCTCCGTGATTAAGAACTTTTTGCCGCTCTCTGTCATCTTTCCGCGCCGTAATGATGATGACTGGGCGAGTGTCCCCCTGATCACGGAGCGTTTTGAGGACAGTTAACCCATCCATGATGGGCAACCCCAGGTCCAGCAGCATTAACTCGAAGCGATCGTCGGTTCCAAAGCGTAAGGCTTGTTGACCATCTTCGGCGATCGCGGTAGTAAACCCATTTTTTCTCAACCCCTTTTCGATGAATGCGGCCACGAGGGCTTCATCTTCCACAATTAAAATTTGGCACATTTTCGGAACTCGGCGTAGCAATAGACCCAGATGGCAGAGGGGGCAACATCGGACAGGCTGTATATATTTTATCTCAACGAAAATTATTTAAACCAAGCTGCTGCCAAAACCAGCAATAACCCAGCTATCTAATCTAACAGAAGCATATAAATTCAATATGAATTGATCATGAGAATGTTCTCATGTTTTTTTGTCTTCACAGTTTGAACGGACTGACCTATGCACCGGTGGTGTTGAGGCGATAGCCAATCCCACGCACAGTTTCAATTAAGTGGCTACCGAGCTTCTTGCGGAGATAGCCCACATACACATCCACCACGTTTGAGCCAGGGTCATAGTCATAACCCCAAACTCGGTCAAGGAGTTGTTCTCGACTTAAAACCTGGCCGGGATGCTGAAAAAACATCTCGGCCATCGCAAATTCGCGAGCAGGCAAGTCCACCAACCGATCGCCGACGCGCACCCGTCGAGTTCGTAAATCTAAGACAACATTGCCCGCTTGCAGCGTGGTTTCGACTTGCGCCACGGAATTGGTAGATGTTCTTAAGCGAACTCGCACCCGCGCTAACAATTCTTCGAAGCGGAAAGGTTTCGTGACGTAATCATCAGCGCCTCCTTCTAACCCAGTCACCTTGTCGTGGATGTCGTCTCGGGCGGTGAGGATGATGATGGGCAAATTTTCGCCTTGGCCGCGCAATTCTTCCAACACGCGCAAGCCATCTTTCCCTGGCAAGCCCAAATCTAAGATGAGTAAATCAAAGTTGCCAGCATGAACCAGATCGGGCACTTCCAGCCCATCACTAATGATGGAGGTGGTGTAACCGTGCGATCGTAGTCCTTTTTCGACAAATGAAGCAATCCGGGTTTCATCTTCGGCGATGAGAATATGCGACATAAGCGTTGACTTCTTGCGGAGGGTCTAGGGGCAAAACCAGGGTGAATGTGGAACCAGTACCAAATTGGCTACGGAGTTGAACTTGCCCACCGTGGGCCTCGGCGATCGCGCGGACGATGGCAAGACCTAATCCGGCTCCCTCGGAACGACGACGACTGCTAGAGACGCGAGCAAAGCGTTCAAAGATGCGCTGTTGTTCGGAGTCGGGGATGCCTTCCCCTGTATCGCGCACCCAAAATCTCACTTTACCTTTGGTAATACCGGAACCGATCGTAATCGTATCGGTCTCCTGAGTGTGTTGAGTGGCGTTTTGTGCCAGATTCATAACTGCCTCGGTAATCCGTTGGCGATCGACCACGATGCGGCCTTTAGCGATGTTTTCCAGTTGCCAGTTGCGTTTGCCCAGGGCAGTGGCTTTGACGTAGAGTTCGTTCGTTAATTCCCGTGCGTCAACGGCTTCCAGTTGTAAAAAGTCAGTGCGCTCGGCTTTGGCTAACAAAATCAGGTCGTCTACCATGCGGCTCATGCGATCGAGTTCGCTCATCACAATTTGGCGAGTTTCTTCTTGTTCCTGGGGGTCATCACCCATGAGTTCCAGGTGCCCTCGAATGATCGTGATGGGGGTGCGCAGTTCATGTCCGGCATCGTTAATAAATTCTCGTTGCGTGGAAAAAGCGGTTTCTAATCGATCCATCATGTCGTTGAAGGTGAGCGCCAGTTCCGCCAGTTCGCCTTTGCCGTCTACAGGCAACCGTTGCGTTAAATCGGTTTCGCTAATGGCATGAGCTGTCGCTGTCATGGTGCGTAATGGGGCTAATACGCGCCCCGCCGCTAACCAAGCCATCGCGATCGCGGCCAGAAACACGGGGACGAAAATTTGACTCATGGTGGCGATCGACTCAAACGCTTCGGCGCGTTCACCTGCCGTGGCATGGGCCACCACAAACACCCCCCGCACCTTGCCGTCAAGCTTAATGGGTTCCACCAGAAACAGAATTTTGCCAATTTCTGCGTCGGGGGTTTCCCGAAATCCTTCTTTTGGCTCAAGTTGCGTGGCAAACTGCTGCATTAATTTGCCCTTGCGGTCCAGAAATTTGGGACGCGCTCTGGGGCTGGACTTGTAAAATTGCCCATCGATAAACGTGATGAAATACGACTCGTCTTCTGGTAGCCGCCGCAATAGATACATGCGGAAAAGATTCTCCAAATCTTTCAGATCTTTGGGCGGGGCGGTAAATGCCAATGCGTCTAAGGCTAAGTTTTCGCCGGGTTCTGGTTCATCGATCAACTTTTCGATGTCGTCGTCTGATTTTTCCTCCCGTGAAAGATCGGTTGCGCTAATCTTTCCGGCGGCAAAGGCTTGAAACAGTTCCATATCTTCAATCATGTCCTGCCGTACCCGCTCATCAATGCGATGGTGTAGGAAATGACGGAAGGCGGGAATTGCGGTCAGGAAGGCAACCCCCAAAATAAGGACGTACCACAAAAAAATGCGGCTACGGGCTTCCCCCAACAAGCGAGACAATCCTTTGGGTACGGGATTGGGACGAGATTGGGGCAGTTTGGGCGAGATAGACCGCATGAAAACGAGATATTGAGTGTTCTATTTAGATTTTTATTAGATTTTGATGAAATCTGCATGAGAGGATTCTTATTGAACTTACACTTGACGGCTTATAGGTCAAGGGCTGGAAAACACCGCGTTGACTCTCAATTTTGAGAGCTATGACTAAACTCTGAACAGACTTTTCACATTATTTTTTCGTGAACCATATTTTTCTGATTCGATACAAAAGTTTAACTGATGAAAAGGCTCTCATAAGTTGTTAATTTACACCTCACGCTAGCTTGGCATTCTACGAGTGTTGAAATTTTTGGGCGCGGTTCAAGCCCCGGATTCGACGCTTTTCATGGAGGTCGCCCTTATGCGTGTTTGTGTAGTTGGAACCGGTTATGTGGGTTTAGTGACAGGTGCATGTTTAGCCGCGATCGGGCATCACGTTTTGTGTATTGACAATAATGCTGAGAAAGTAGCACGGATGCAGGCTGGTCAATCGCCGATTTATGAACCAGGCTTGGAAATTGTCATGCAGCGGGCCATGCAGGCCGGAAACTTAGTATTCAGCACCGATTTGGCAATGGGTGTGGCCCACGGTGAAATTTTGTTTATTGCGGTGGGAACGCCAGCGTTGCCGACGGGTGAAAGTGACACTCGGTTTGTGGAAGCGGTGGCTCGCGGCATTGGGGAGCATCTCAATGGTGGTTACAAAGTGATTGTGAATAAGTCCACGGTACCGATCGGGTCTGGCGACTGGGTGCGGCGGATTGTGTTGGATGGTGTAGCCGATCGCCAGTCAGATATTGCTGGATTTGATGTAGTCAGCAATCCGGAGTTCTTGCGGGAAGGATCGGCGGTGTATGACACGATGAACCCCGATCGGATCGTTCTGGGTAGTGATAGTCCACGAGCCATCCAGATGATGCAGGCGTTGTATGCCCCGATCGTGGCGCGCACTTATGCCGCAGATAAGTCTCTCCCACCAGTGCCTGTAGTGGTGACAGATTTAGCCTCTGCCGAAATGATTAAGTATGCAGCTAATGCCTTTTTGGCGACAAAGATCAGTTTCATTAATGAAGTCGCTAATATCTGCGATCGGGTGGGTGCGGATATTACCCAGGTAGCGCACGGCATTGGTTTAGATAGTCGCATTGGGCATAAGTTTTTGCAAGCTGGAATTGGCTGGGGTGGGTCGTGTTTTCCCAAAGATGTATCTGCCCTGGTTCATACGGCTCATGATTATGGATATGAAGCGCAACTGCTCCAGGCAACAATTCGGACTAATCAGCAACAACGTCTATTAGTCGTTGAAAAACTGCAACAAGCACTCAAAATTCTCAAAGGAAAAACGATTGGTTTGTTGGGTCTAACGTTCAAACCAAATACGGATGACTTACGCGATGCACCGGCACTCGATGTCATTGAACATTTAGTTCGACTAGGAGCCAGTGTGAAAGCATTTGATCCGATCGTTGCTGATTCAAATCATCCGGGATTGGCCAAAGTTACGCTCACACCAACCGCTGAGGCTCTGGCTAAAGGCTGTGATGCCTTGGTGCTGATGACAGATTGGCCGGAGTTTCAACACTTAAACTTCGATCGTTTAGCGCCGCAGATGAATCATGCGATCGTGATCGATGGTCGAAATTTCCTTGACCCTCAAACCCTGGAAATTGCTGGTTTCCACTACATCGGGATCGGTCGCCCAACATCTGTAAATGGGGTGGTGGCTCAATTAATGCAACTATCCAAGTCTGCTACCCTGGTTGAGTCTGCGGCATAAGGTATGAGTTAATCCGCAATTCTGATCAATTTTCTTCACTAGAACCCACTTCGTTTAAGGGACTCTCAAACCATGCGTTTAATGGTTTATTCTCACGATGCCTACGGACTAGGAAATTTGCGGAGAATGCTAGCTATCTGTACCCACTTGCTGGCAGAAATACCCAACCTTTCCATCCTGCTGATTTCGGGTTCGCCGATGTTACACAGTTTTCGGTTGCCGAAAGGATTGGATTACATCAAGTTGCCCTGTCTGAATCGCGGATTATTTGGGAATCTATCCGCTAAGTACTTAGGCACTGATACAGAAGAAACGATTCACTTACGCTCGCAACTGATTTTGTCTGCTACCAGCAACTTCAAACCTGATTTGTTGTTAGTGGATAAAAAGCCTTATGGCATCAATCATGAACTTGCCGAAACACTCAACTTTTTGCAGGAAAAGCGCCCCCAGGTTAAGCGAGTTTTGCTGCTACGGGATATTCTCGATCGCAGCGATCGCACCATCGCCGAATGGCAAAAGCATGATTACTATGGGGCAATTCAATCCCTCTACCATCAAGTGCTAGTGGTTGGGGATCCGGACGTGTTCAACCTGACTCAGGAATATCAGTTCCCCCTGGCGGCGGCTCAGAAAGTTCGATTCTGTGGTTACATCCGTAAACCTATGGGCGATCGCAGTCGGACTGAAATCCGGCAGGAGTTACGAGTTCAGGCACCCGATCGCCTCGTTGTGGTGACTCCGGGCGGTGGCGAAGATGGATATGGCCTGATTGATGCCTATTTGGCCGGACTGAAGCTGCGATCGCCACAAGCCTGCAAAAGCCTGATCATTTTTGGCCCAGAAATGCCGTTGCCCCAACAAGAAGAACTCCGTTATCGCGCATCCTACTTACCCGATGTGCAATGGCTTGAGTTTACAGATGATTTGATGAGTTACTTAGATGCAGCCGATGTAGTGGTGTCGATGGCAGGCTACAACACCACTTGCGAAATTCTGTCGCTCAGTAAACCCGCTGTTGTGGTACCGCGCCACAAGCCGTCAGAAGAGCAATTGATCCGGGCAGAACGGTTGGCAAGTCGCGGATTGCTGACAATGGTGCATCCCGATCGGCTTGCTCCCAGCTCATTGATAGAGGCTGTCTGGCAACAATTGGATTCGCCTCTAAACTTCATTGCAGCCAATCGCGTGGACTTGAATGGGCTATCCCGGATTAGCCATCACATGCAAACCTTGCTGGCCGATGGTCCTTCTGGGCGGGCTGCCAGCCTGTCTCATGCGTCTACCGTAGTTATTTAAGTTCAAGATTAATCGGAGGTTGATTCATGAAGCGATTACTGTTCTACTGCCAACACATTCTTGGCATGGGGCATCTAGTTCGGAGCATGGAAATTGTGCGCGGCTTGGTAAATGACTTTGAAGTTTGTTTTATCAATGGTGGCGAGATTATTGATCAATTTCAAATTCCATCTGAAGTCGAAGTCGTAAACTTACCCGCGATTAAAACCGATGCTGAGTTTAAAACGCTACGGGTTGTTGATGACGCTTATACGCTGGCCGAAGTGCAAGAAATTCGCAAACGAATGTTGTTAGATGTGTGCGATCGTATCCAACCTGATGTCGTTATGGTGGAACTCTTTCCCTTTGGCCGGGGTAAGTTTTCCTTTGAGCTAATTCCATTTTTAGAAAAGGCAAAGTCGTTAGAAACTCCGGCCAAAGTGGTTTGTAGCTTGCGTGATATTGTCGTGACAAAGCGCGATCAGGCTAAATATGAGGACAAAGTGTGTCGGCTGATGAACCAGTATTTTGATTTACTGTTGGTGCATGGCGATCCTCAATTTCAACCACTCGAAGAAAGTTTTGCCAAAACGTCAGCGCTCACCTGCCCGATGTATTACACCGGGTATGTTGTTCAACCCCAACCGGATGAGACTTTAACTGTTGCCGAACTGGGTTTAGATCCAGTCCAACCTTTGATTGTGGTCAGTGTTGGCGGTGGGCGGTTTGGGCACGAACTGCTGGATTGTGTGATGAAGGCATCTCCCTTGTTGAAGCATTTGTTACCACACCAAATTCAGATGTTTACAGGGCCGTTCATGCCGGATGACAAATTTGCTGATCTGCAACAGCAAGCGATGGATTGCAGTAATGTTCGGTGCAGTCGTTATACGCCCCATTTGTTGAGTTACTTACGTCATGCCGATTTGTCCATCAGCATGTCTGGCTACAACACAACGATGAATATTTTAACGACTGGGACACGGGCAATGTTGCTGCCTTTTACAGGTAATGACGATCGCGAACAAACCATTCGCGCCCATAAACTGGCTGAATTGGGCGTGGTTGAGGCGATCGGAGCAGCAGATTTAGAGCCGGAGCGGTTTGCTCAACGGGTCATGGCTTGCCTCCAGAAGCACCCAACATCCATGCAATTCGACGTGAACGGAGTCCATACAACGGCGCAGTTATTGAGTCAGCTAGTGTCTGCGCAAGCGGCCGCGTAGAAATATTGAATATCCTTTGGAGACCATCATGCCTCAAAAGATTTGCCTTACAACACTCGAATTTCCACCTGATGTTGGTGGGGTAGGAGAATCAGTTCAGCGTATTTCTAAAATGCTGATTCAAGCTGGTTATGAAGTCCATGTTGCTGTATTTCGCTCCAAGCAACGCCTGGTTTCTGACCACACGCGGAGACGGGCAAGTTGCGCCACAACAGTTCAGGATGGAGTTTATGTGCATCGGATCAAGTCGGCTGTGCGAAATAACTCAACTGAGATTCAAGATTTCTACAGTGATGTCTACTTTTATCTCAAAAGTTTGCATCAGCGATATGGGTTTGACTTGTTCCATGCGTTTTTCATGAACGAGACGGGCTATGTTACAACCTTGCTGGCGCGGGAAGAAAATATTCCAGTGATTAACAGTGTGCGGGGGAGCGACTTGCACAAGCACATTTTCAACCCGAAGAATCATGCGCCGATGACGTGGGTTCTGGATAACTCGGATTGGGTGACGTTTGTGAGTCGCGATTTACAACGACGAGCTGAAGTGTTGGTGCCCAATGTTACCTACAAATCAACGGCTTTCTGGAACTCGATCGCGCCGATCGACTTTAGTCAGATTCCTGTAGTCATCCCGGCTCAACCGCTGTCGGGTTTAGTCATTGGCTCTTCTGGGCGATTGCGCGACAAAAAGGGCATTGAGTTTTTACTGGATGCTTGCGCTCAGGTGCAGGCCAAAATCGATTTAACGGTGTTGCTGATTGGTGATTTTGTCGAGAAGGAACGGGATTACTGGCAACAGGAAATTGATCGGTGTGGTCTAGGCGATCGCCTACAACTCACAGGAATTGTGAGTCGGCAGGAGGCTTTGGGATACCTGCCACTGCTGGATATTTTCGTAATTCCTTCGATTAATGATGGTTGTCCCAATGCATTGTTAGAAGCCATGCTGGCAGGACGGGCGATTATTGGTAGCCAGGTGGATGCGATCGGTGAAATTTTGCAACATGGTCAAAATGGTTGGCTAGTCAATCCTGGTTCTGCGGATGAACTTGCCGCCGCGATTCAGCATCTGGCTTCGCGGCCTGAACTGCGTACCACTTTAGGGCAAACTGCAGCCCAGACGGCACAAATCCAACTCGCACCCGCAGTTGAATTTCAAAATTGGCTGACTGTGTATGAGCGGGTATTCGACACCGCTAATCGCTTTGCTCATCCAGAAATGACTTTGGCGTAGACCAGATACGACAGCCCCAATGGGGTTTCACTGGCACGATTCATCCAAAATTCCGGTCAGGAACACACTAAACCTATTGAATTTCAATCTGGAGACACTATGACTTTTCCCTCAGTCACGATCGTGGTTTCGCCGCGTGAACGGTTTAGCTATACCCGTGAGTCTTTGGAAAGTATTTTTCAGTACACCACCGTGCCATTCTCACTAATCTATGTGGATGGCAACTCACCTCGCCCGATCGCTCAGTATCTAGAACAGCAATCGCAGCAAAGAAACTTTCAACTCATTCGCACGAATTACTATCTTGCGCCTAATCAGGCTCGCAACTTAGCGATTCCGCAGGTCAAAACCGAGTATGTTCTATTTGTTGATAATGATGTTGTGGTTAGTCCAAATTGGTTGGAAGAGCTACTAAGTTGTGCCGAAGAAACGCAGGCGACGATCGTGTGTCCGCTCACCTGTATTGGCAAAAAGCTGCACCAAACGATTCACCTGGCAGGTGGTGAAGCTCACATTTATGAAGAATCACAGGAAGATGGCAGCTTAAAGCGGAAAGTGCATGAAAAGCACTACCTCGTCAATCGTCCGGTGGTCGAAGTGCAAGAGCAATTGCATCGCCAACAATGCGAATTTGCTGAGTTTCATTGCATGTTGGTGCGGCGATCGGTGTTTGACACGATCGGATTGCTGGATGAAAAATTGCTCAGCACGCGCGAACACATTGACTTTTGTATGTCGGTGACAAATACTGGTGGCACCGTGTATTGCGAGCCAGCATCGGTTGTCACCTACGTGCCGGAACCCCATTTACACTGGAGTGATTTGCCGTTCTTTATGGTGCGCTGGAGTGATGCCTGGGAAATTGCCAGCTTGGAATATTTTGCGACCAAGTGGAATTTACCCACTAACGACAAATACTTCAAGAAGCGCTACAAGCGGATGGGGCATCGGCGGTATCAGGGATACCTCAAATTGCTGGTTGATCGCTTGTCGTTTGGCGCGCCGAACCAATGGCTGGAGCAAAAACTCGTGACCTGGGATCATGCCTTGAATCGATGGATAACCGATCGGTATGCGCGCCAAGTCGAAAATCTGAGCATTGCGGAATAATTTAGTGGTTCTAATGATGACTCGTCCTAACTCAAAAAGTATTCGTGCTGCGATGCCCGGAATTGGTCGAATTTTGCGACGATTTGCCCCACAGTTGCATAAGCAGCGATCGCTGTTAACTGTATCCTTTTTGGGACTGCTGGCAGAGATTCTTCTACATTTGCTAGAACCCTTTCCACTCAAGTTCATTTTCGATTACGTCATCTTTCCAGATGTGAGTTCTCAGCCATTACCAATTCCATTTCTGGCCGACCTAAGCCCGTTTATGCTACTGACGGTGTTAACGGCTGGTTTGATTGGCATTGCTGCCTTACGGGCAGTCGCTGCTTACTTGAGTGTGGTGGGGATGGCGACCGCTGCAACTAACATCTTGGCAGAAGTGCGATCGAATCTCTACAGCCATATCCAGCGATTGTCGTTGACCTACCACAATCAAGCTAAGACGGGTGATTTGATCACCCGCGTGACCTCCGATATTGAGCGCTTGCGAGAAGTCACAGTGATGGCTGTGTTGCCGCTTCTGGCGCATTTGCTGACATTGGGGGGCATGGTCATTGTCATGGTATGGATGAATTGGGAACTGGCACTGATTGCGGTGGCCGTGGTGCCGCTGTTCTTGCTGTTGACGGTGCGGATGACGCACAAAATTCGACTGGTCGTGCGCTCGCAACGGCAGCGAGAAGGAGCTATGGCGGCCACGGCAGCGGAGTCGATCGGAGCGATTAAAGTGGTGCAGGCGTTGTCGTTGCAATCGATGTTAGAAAGTGATTTTTCGGATCACAATCGGCGCAGTTTGCAGGACAGTGTCCAGGCCCAAAAACTATCCGCAGGACTGGAACGATCGGTGGAATTGTTGGTGGGTGTGGCAACGGCGATCGTGCTGTGGCGCGGCGTGTTGCTGGTGCAATCGCAAGCGTTGACTCCGGGTGATTTGCTGGTATTCGTTAATTATTTGCGGATTGCATTCAAACCCATGCGGCAACTCGCCAAATACACCGGCCAAATTGCCAAAGCGACTGCATCTGGCGAACGTATTCTGGATGTCCTGGACACGATGCCAGACGTGCAAGATACCCGTGGCGCGCTGGAGGCCCCGGCATTTCAAGGAGCCGTGGAGTTTGCCAATGTTTCCTTTGCCTACGATCGCGATCGGGGGATTCTTCGCAACATGAGTTTTACCGTGCAACCGGGGGAATGTATCGCGCTGGTCGGCCCTTCTGGCGGCGGTAAGTCAACCCTGGTGAGTTTGCTTTTGCGCCTGTACGACCCCACAGAGGGTAGCATTCGAGTGGATGGGCACGACTTACGGCAGTACAAACTTGATTCATTGCGGTCGCAAATCAGTATTGTGCTGCAAGAAAGTGTGTTGTTTGCCGCCAGTGTCCGTGACAACATTGCCTATGGCTGTTTGGGTGCATCTGATGACGAAATCATCCAGGCTGCGAAGTTAGCCAATGCCCATGACTTCATCATGACCTTATCAGATGGCTACGATACCATCCTAGGTGAACGAGGTGCGACTCTATCAGGCGGACAGCGACAGCGCATTGCCATTGCCCGTGCCGCTATTCGTCAAGCCCCGATCGTGATTCTGGATGAACCCACTACAGGACTCGATCAAGAAAACGAACGGGTAGTTACCGAAGCGTTGGAGCGCTTGGCAACAGGCCGCACCACCTTCTGGATTTCTCACAACTTACATGCAATTCAACACGTCGATCGCATCTTCTATCTCGAAAGTGGCCAACTCCTAGAACAGGGGACTCACAAAGACTTGCTGCAACGGGGGGGGCGATACGCGGCCATGCATGCGTTGCAATCTGCGGTTGGTGATCGATCGGAGGACTCCTATGCGCTTAACCACTAAATCGATGATGTCACTATCCCCAACTCGAATTATTCTGGTGCGTCACGGTCAAAGTACCTTTAATGCTCAAAAACGGTTTCAAGGCAGTTGTGATGACTCAACCTTAACCGCCAAGGGACATCAAGATGCCTATGAGGTCGGGCGGGCCTTACGGGGTATCACTCTGGCTGCGGCCTATGTTAGCCCCTTGCAGCGGGCTAAAGCAACGGCAAACTCAATGCTGATGGGCATGGCCGTGACTCCAGCCAACTGTCCGCAAATCGAGTATCGGGCTGAGTTACGAGAGATCGATTTACCGAACTGGCAGGGCTTGTCCTATCAGTATGTGCGCGAGCAGTTTGCGGAGGAGTATCGCTGCTGGAAAGAGCGACCCGATCAGTTTCAGATGATCGCGGAGCGACCCCCCATTCAATCTACGGCTGGAACCGCTGTCGCCACGATCGCGACCACAACCTACCCATTGCTGGAATTGCGAGATCGGGTACGGCACTTCTGGCAGGTTGTCTTGCCACGGCATCGAGGCGAAACGATCGCGATCGTCAGTCATGGCGGCACAATTCGCGCTTTAATCAATGAAGCATTGGGCATTCCGGTTAAACAATTTCATGCCATCCAACAGTCGAATGGCGGCATCAGTCAACTGTTGTTCACCGCTGATGGTGGAGCGACTCTGGAGTGGATGAATACCACTACGCATCTGGGAGAAGCGCTACCTAAGTTGAAGGAGGGGAAGCAAGGGTTACGGTTGCTCCTGGTTTCATCTGAATCGGGTGAGCAACTTCCACTCTTAGCCGCGCGACTGTCGTCAGTTGACATTGATTTTTGTATCGGTGAGATGGAGGCTCAAATGGTTGTGAATAGCTTGTTGCAACACCACCCCGATACGGTGCAACTGCAAGTCGCCCAGCATGATTTTGCTGCGACCTGGCAGCGTCATATTTTAGCCAATCAATCGGCGCGATCGCTGCCCCAACTTCGCCCAACAACGGGTTTAGTGGTGGCCAATCCGAACTTAATTCGCCAGATGATCGGTTTGGTTATGGGTTTACCTGAATCGCAACGGGAATGTTTGGCGATCGCTCCAGATAAATTCAGCGTGATTCATTATCCTTTGGCTAGCCAAACTGCGGTTTTACAAGCATTAAATTTTGGTTAGCCAACTTTGGAATGCGCCAACAACTTCAAATCTTATTCTAGGCATAACGAGGTCATAACCATGAATATATTAGTTACTGGTGCAGCGGGATTTATTGGATTCCATTTAGCCCAGCGATTGCTTCAAACTGGAATTCAAGTATACGGTGTTGACAATCTAAATGATTACTATGATGTCAATCTGAAACAAGCACGATTAGCACAGCTTCAAAACTACGAAAACTTTACTTTTCAAAAATTGGATTTAAGCGATCGTGAAAACGCACTCCAGTTATTTCAAACCCATAACTTTGATTATGTGGTGCATCTAGCGGCTCAGGCGGGTGTGCGCTACTCCCTCCAAAATCCCTGGGCTTACGTCGATAGCAACATCACTGGATTTGTCAACGTGTTGGAGGGGTGCAGCCGCAACCGAGTCAAGCATTTGGTGTTTGCCTCGTCAAGTTCGGTTTATGGTGCGAATACGCAGGTGCCGTTTGCCGTGAGCGATCCGGTTGATCATCCCATTTCGTTGTATGCGGCAACGAAAAAATCAAATGAGTTAATTGCCCACAGCTACAGCCACTTATATGGATTGCCAGTCACGGGCTTACGCTTTTTTACCGTTTATGGCCCGTGGGGGCGGCCCGACATGGCCTACTTCAAGTTTGTGAACGCGATCGCCACTGGCCAACCGATCGAGGTGTATAACTACGGCCAGATGCAGCGAGACTTTACCTACATTGATGATGTCGTGGAAGGTGTGGTGCGCGTGCTGCATCAACCGCCGCAACAAACGCTAGCCGAACAACAGTCTCCAGCGATCGTCAATAGTCGGGCACGCTACAAACTATACAACATCGGCAATCACAGCCCAGTTGAGTTGATGGATTTTATTCGGGCGATCGAACGGGCACTGGGTAAACCAGCTTACTTATCCTTTCTGCCGATGCAACCGGGCGATGTGCTCACAACGTATGCAGATGTGAATGACCTCATTCAAGATATTGGCTTTAAGCCTGAAACTTCGATTGCAACCGGAATCCAGCGCTTTGTGGAGTGGTACAAAGAATACTACTCCATGCCGCAGCAATCGCAAGCGGCGCAGATTTTCTCTCGTTGTTAGTGCTATACATCTTTAAGTTGTGTGTGAGGAAGTAAAATCGATGAGTTTGCGATCGTGGGGCAACTTTGGTCTACCAGATGGAAAGGGTGACTTGCCCCTATGAAATACTGTTCTTTAAGTGGGCAAAGATGGATTGCGTTATTAGTTTCGCTGGTGGTCAATGGGGTGTTTGCTACTGAGTCTAAATCGCAAATTCAGAGAGTCGTTGCTCTCGATCCATCTGATGATCCAATGTTGGCCCCAACGAATGAAATAGGGCCGCTCAACGCGAAACCAGAGCCAGCAATGCAACGCTTGACTGCCGTCAGCGAGTTGACTGATGTTAAACCAACGGATTGGGCTTATCAATTGCTTCAGTCTTTGATCGAGCGGTATGGAGCGATCGCCGGTTATCCCGATCTCACCTTTCGGGGCAATCGGGCGATGACCCGATATGAGTTTGCGGCGGCTTTGGTGGCGGCTTTTCCCCGGGTGGATTTATCGAGCTTCGCCACTCAGCAAGATTTGGCGGCGCTCAAAAAGCTGACGGATGAATTCGCGGCTGAACTGGCTGTCGTGAAAGGCAAACTGAATGCCTTAGAGCGAATTGAGCCAGTATCCACTACGACCAAATTTACGGGGGAAGCCATTTTTGCGGTTACGGGTGTGGCGGAATCTCGCAAGGCTGGTGATCGCGACCCAACTGACAGTAATCTGACGCTTAGCAGTCGAGCTAAGTTGAACTTTAACTCCAACCTGGGTAACCGAACACTCCTCCGGACTACACTCAAAGCCAATAATATCAGCGGTTTGCAGAATGCCACCGGCACCGACATGGCGCGGCTGAGTTTTCAAGGTGACAGTGATAACCTGTTTGAACTGGATGAGGTCAGCATTCGATCGCGCCTCAATCGCCAGGTTACGTTTCAAGGATTTGCAGTGGGTGGCAGCGTCAACAAATTCACCGAAACTCTGAACCCCTTTCTCAACAGTAGTGGGCAGGGCAGCATTTCGCGTTTTGGCCAACGCAACCCGCTTTACCGTCAGGGTGGGGAAGTTGGCTTGGGCTTCAGCTTTAACTTGAATCGGCGCGTCAGTTTGGATGTGGGATATTTGTTCGATCGCGGCAATCGGCCCAACATCGGCATCGGCAAAGCGCCCTACGGTGCGATCGCCCAACTCACTTACGAGTTCAGCAAAACCGCTGGCATTGGTCTCTCCTATGTGCGTTCTTTCAATAGCCTGGATACCAACACCGGCAGCGAACGCGCCAATGATCCATTTAATGATCGCAGCAATGCCATTACGGCTGATTCGGTGGGTGTGCAAGCGGCGATCGGCATCGCCGAAAACTTGGCTGTCGCTGGTTGGGCGGGCTTCACTCGCGCCAGAGCCGCCGACCTGCCCAATGATCCAACCGCCACAATTGTGAATTGGGCTGTGACGGTGGCGGCTCCCAATTTGGGTGGGGAAGGAAATTTGCTTGGCTTCGTGGTGGGACAACCCCCCAAAGTTACCGCTAACGATTTTCAGGTGTGGGGCCGCTCATTCCGCGATCGCGATACCGGGCTGCATTTGGAAGCGTTTTATCGAATTCGCCTGCATCGAGGCATTAGCATTACACCGGGCTTTATCATCCTCACCCATCCAGACCATAATTCGAATAATGATCCAGTGTTCGTCGGCACGGTTCGCACCACATTTTCTTTTTAATTACCCACTTTGGCCGCGTTGGCCTTTATTCACAGTTTGTTTGTCAAAAGTGCATCCCATGGTTTACTGGAAATTTTTTACCCCCATCACGCTTGCTGCTGTTGCTTTGCTCACGCCACAACCCAACGGCACTGCCATCACGCTGGCAGATGGCACAACCTATTTTTTGCATCCGCCGCGATTGCTCGGAGCGGTTGCGACGCAAGATGGCACCAATATTTGGAGTGCTTCCTATTACTTCACCCTCGTGTTTCCCGAAACTGCCGATGAACCCCTCCGCACGATCGTGATTGCGCAGCAGGGTGGATTAGGGCGGCCTATCATTAACGCAAACACGGTTCAAGTGTACGAAGGCACCCGCACGCGGCAGGGCAAAGACGTGCCGATCGCGGCCTCCCAATTTGACTCAAACGCGCAAACCCTCACCCTGACTTTTGATCCCCCCATTCAACCGGGTCGCATCCTGACAATTCGTCTTAACCCAGTGCGCAATCCGGCGATCGCGGGCACCTATCTCTATGGCGTTACCACCTTCCCCGTGGGGACTCAACCTTTTGGACACTTCATTGGTGTCGGTCAAATTCGCATTTATGATAGCAACCAGGATTAAGGCAACCCGGTTTAGCTGCAATTGTTGGCGGAATGACTTTAGAATCTCTGATGAGCGTCTAGACATAACCCCATGGCAGTATTTGACGGCATTGACAGTTTTTATGGTTTGGTGATTGGAGCCAGTCAAGGTATTGGCTTGGAGTTTGTCCGCCAACTCCTGAACAAGCCTGTCACCCAATTCGTATTTGCCACTTATCGCCACACTCCCAGTGCGGAACTGGCAGACCTGGCCGCGCAATTTCCTGATCGCTTGCTGTTGCTGTCAGTAGATGTGACGGATGAGGCTCAGATTGCTGCTGCGATCGCCGAGATTAAATGCCAGACCCAGCGATTGCATTTTGTGATCTACTGCGTTGGTGTGTTGCACGCTGGAGATTTGCAGCCGGAAAAAAGTTTGCAGCAACTGCAATCAGAAAACCTGCTGCGCTATTTTCAGGTCAACAGCATTGGCGTGGTTCTGTTCGCTAAACATCTGGTGCCGCTACTGAAGCACGGCGATCGCAGTGTTTTGGCGAGTATTTCCGCCAAGGTCGGCAGCATCGGCGATAACGAAATCGGCGGTTGGTATGGCTACCGTGCGTCTAAAGCAGCTTTGAATATGTTCATGCGCACCACCGCGATCGAATACCGCCGCAAAAGTCCGAATACGCTGATCGTCCTGTTGCATCCCGGCACCACCGATACGCGCCTCTCCAAACCTTTTCAGCGGGGCGTGCCACCCGAAAAGCTGTTTCCAGTCGAGCGCACAGTTACTCAGTTGCTCAGCGTGATTGATAATTTGCAAGCAGAGGATAGCGGTCAATTTTTCTCCTGGAATGGCGATCGTCTGCCCTGGTAGCCGCGAGAACCTGGAACCAGGACAACCGGAATGCGTCTACAAATAAAGCGCGAAACAGGAGAACTACTGCCAGAATCCTCTGATCGGGGGTAGATTTCAAAAACCTGCCGGTGCTATGAATAAGACTTAATTTATTTGTCTTCCACAACCAGAATTTATACCGAACTTTTCTAAGGTAGTCTTATCTCATACATCTCATATTGTTAACTTCGCTATTCAGGGAGTTTTTACCGTTGCCGCTTCCATCGCCGCGTTATTCAACCATTGATCGACTGTTATGTCTCAGCAATGGTCACGGAGAAGATGTCATTGCTGTGAGAATTTTGCAAGCTTTGCAAAGTCGCTCCGATTGTCCCAAGCTGTTTGCCCTCCCCCTTGTGGGCGAAGGTAATGCTTACCGCAGTTTGGGCGTTCCGTTGATCGGAACGGTAAAAGCAATGCCTTCTGGTGGTTTTGTCTACATGGATGGACGCCAGTTGGTGCGAGATGTGCAAGGCGGCTTGTTGCAACTAACCCTGGAACAGTTCAAGGCAATTCGGCGGTGGGCCAAACAGGGTGGCAGGATTTTGGCGGTAGGTGACATTTTTCCATTATTGCTAGCTTATTTCAGTGGTATTCCTTACGCTTTTGTGGGCACTGCCAAATCGGAGTATTACTTGCGAGATGCTGCTGGTAATTGGCTACCCCAAGTCGGGTTTGATAATTGGTCGGGATCAGACTACCATCCCTGGGAACGCTGGCTGATGAGTCGATCGCGCTGTCGAGCTGTTTTTCCGAGAGACACTTTAACAACGAAGGTTTTGCAACAATGGGCTATCCCAGCGTTTGATTTGGGCAATCCCATGATGGATGGGCTGGAACCCCAAATGGCCAGGTCGCGCCTCCAAAATGTTTCAACTGGGCGCACTCGTACGATGGCCGAAGCTTATTCGCTGGGGCGACCTCGACCGCTCGTTGAGCCTGTTCCCTGCGAAGCTCATGATGATTTGCGCGTGGTAGTTCTACCTGGCTCCCGCATTCCAGAGGCATACGAAAACTGGCAATTGATCCTACAGGCGATCGATGGTTTAAGGCAGGTGTTTGCCGAAAGGCCGATTACGGTACTGGGCGCGATCGCTCCGCATCTAAATCTGGAACCCTTGAGTTATGCCTTAGTTGAGCGGGGGTGGCAGGTTTACTCGCAATCATTGAGCAAATCTCGGCTACCTTACCCGCTGCTCGATCCAGAGGCAACTTGGTTCTGTCAGGGTAATGCAACGATCGTTCTGACCCAACATGCGTTTGCAGACTGTTTACATTTGGCTGATTGGGCGATTTCCATGACGGGCACGGGCACGGAACAGTTTGTAGGTCTGGGAAAACCAGCGATTACACTGCCAGGTAAAGGGCCACAATTTACACCCAAATTTGCCGAAGCCCAAACTCGGTTACTGGGGCAATCGGTGCAGCTGGTTGATCATCCCGATCAGGTGGCGATCGCCATTCAAACCCTGATGCAGTCCCCCGAAGCGCTCCAACGCATTGCCGAAAACGGTCAACGCCGCATGGGCGAGCCTGGTGCCGCACAACGCATTGCCGAACGCTTAATGCAAACCCTATCTGATTGAGCTGCTTCGGTGAAAGTCAGGGTCTTGGGTGCCCAGAAGCCGATCCCAAAAGGTGAAATATAGCCCGTAATGAACGGTGTATTTCAAATGGTGAACCGAGTGATGGGCCGGACCAATAAACCACCGACTCAGCCAGTGATGCGGAAAAGCCAGGGGGAGCCGATCACATCCCAAATGATTCACCACAGCCCAAATGGTCATGGTTGTCAGCACGGCAATCAACGTGATGAAGTGGAGCGGGATCACCAGCACAATCACTACCAGAAACAGCGATTGCACCATGCCTTCGAGGGGGTCAAACGCAAATGAAGTCCACGGGGTAGGATAGCGCGATCGATGATGCCCCTGATGAAACCACCGAAATAGGCGGGGATGGTGAAATAGTCGATGCGTAAAGTAAAAGTAAGCATCTTGCAGAATTAGCACGATGACGTAACTCACCCCCAGATACCAAAAACCATACTGTTGGGCTTGACTATATAAACGAGTCAGCCCCCAGCCATAGCCAGTGATGATCAATGCTGCCGCTAACGCAAATATTCCAGCAGACAGGATAGAAAGCTTGATGTCGTGGCGGATCGATCGCCCATCAACTGGGCGGGGTTGCAGATCACGGTGGGGAGAAACTGGTCGCAAGGGCGAATAGAAAATGAGGTAAGTTCCTCCAGCGACTAAAAAGTACCTCAACAAGATGATTCCAAAGAAGGCGATGCCGTAGTACCCAAACGAGTGATCTGTCAATTGAAACTCCTGATCGTTCTCCTGTTCCCAAGCCAATGCATAGATATTGACAGGATTGCACCTATCAAACTTTTCCTCATCTGATAAGCTTCGGCAATCGTAACAGGAAACTTCAAGTTCTGGTGTGCTTGTTTTGCCGCTAGTTGCCAGGATGAGCGATCGATATAACCGTTCGGTGGAAGTTTAGAATTGCTGACCCCATTTAGATTATGCTGAAGGCTACCTGCACTGGGCGTTAGGAATAAGTGACATCCATCAAATGAGCTTGATTTCCTTTTTGTTGCGATCGTCGTGGCGGATGGTCGCGATCGCAATTATCACAGGTTTTATCAGCGGTGGCAGTAGTGCCGCTTTAATCGCGTTGATCAGTCGCGCCATCAGTCAAGGCATTGGTGTTTCATTAGACACACTCGCGATCGCGTTTGGTAGTTTGGCCTTGATGGCACTCATTTCGAGTATCACGTCCCAGGTTATGTTGATCCGGCTGGCGCAGCAATCCATCTTTCAATTGCGCCTCAGTCTCAGTCGGCAAATTTTGGCTACAGAACTGGTGCATCTGGAAAAACTGGGTGCCCCGCGGCTGCTGGCAACCCTCACCGACGATGTTCAAGCGGTGTCGGATGCTGTGCGGTTGGTGCCATTTCTATGTATCGATCTGGCGATCGTGGTGGGTTGCCTAAGCTATATCATCTGGCTTTCGTGGCAAGTGTTTTTGCTGGTGGTGCTGCTGACGATCGTCGCCTTGGGCAGTTGCCGCTGGTTACTCAAAACTGGGCAAAAGTGGTTAGCCAAAGCCCGCGAGGAACAGGATACCTTATTCAAATATTTTCGTACCGTCACCGATGGCACCAAAGAACTGAAACTCCATTACGGCAGACGGGAGGCATTTTTGCAGGAAGATTTGCAACAATCTGCCGCCGCCTACCGCCGTTACAATACCCGTGGCCTAACCCTATTTGCCATGACCTCCAGTTGGGGTAAATTAATTTTCTTCTTTGCGATCGGATTTGTGCTGTTTGCCCTCCCCAAACTGCTGCGGCTCAATCTGCAAACTCTGTCGGGTTATGTGTTGACTTTTACTTACCTGATGCTGCCTATGGATAACCTGGTCAACTCGTTACCAGTGTTGGGACGGGCCAGTGTTGCACTCAAAAAGATAGATTCCCTGGATATCTCCCTGGCGGAACGGGCAGAAACCACCACTATTCCGGCGGCGATGCGGCAGGATTGGCAAGAATTACGCCTGCACCACGTTACTCATACCTACCAGACCGAACAGGACGATCGCGGCTTTGAAGTTGGCCCAATCGACCTTACCCTGCATCCCGGAGAACTGGTGTTTATTGTGGGCGGCAATGGTAGCGGTAAATCGACGCTGGCAAAACTCATCCTGGGCCTGTATATTCCTGAGTCAGGAGAAATTACTCTGGATGGCATTCCGATTCATCCTGAGAACCGGGAATGGTATCGGCAACATTTTTCGGTCGTCTTTGCCGATTTCTTTTTGTTCGATCGCCTTTTGGGTCTCGATCGCGCTGAGCTGGATCAGGAGGCCGTTGCTTACCTTAAACGCCTGCGCCTGGATCACAAAGTCACGATTACCCAGGGTAAACTTTCCACCACATCCCTTTCGCAAGGGCAGCGTAAACGTCTTACCCTCCTCACAGCGTATCTAGAACAACGCCCCATTTTTCTGTTTGACGAATGGGCTGCCGATCAAGATCCGATTTTCAAGGATGTGTTTTACACCGAACTCTTGCCGCAACTCCGCCATCAGGGCAAAACCATTCTCTGTATCAGCCATGATGATCACTACTTCCATCTGGCCGATCGCATCATCAAGTTAGACTACGGCCAAATTGAATACGATAAAGCTAAAACTTAAGCAACCAGGGAGAAAACATGAATCCCATTCTCGAAATCAGTAACAATTAAGTGGTTGTACATAATTAAGTACACCCCCTACAGTCCCCCTTGCCAAGGGGGACGGCGACAGCCGGGGGTTGTACAAGGTGATTTTTCCTGTCCACGTACTTATTACGCTGGGCAGCCAGCCCGAAAGATGGCTCCGGCTTACCAGATAGCAACCCGTAGAGATGCGATGTAGGTGAACCCTGATGATTGCAGTGCAAGTTGTTTTAGTTCTATTGATCCTGGGCGGCATCGCCTTTTACTTAGCCTGTGCTTTCTTCACCCATCAATTTTTTGCTTTGCGTTCCCCCTCGTCCCCCCTGCCGCCCTCTGCTCCTGCTCCTGCCGTCTCAATTTTGGTGCCTGTTTGCGGCCTGGATGCGGGTGCCTGGGAAAACTGGACATCACTCTGCACACAAAATTACCCCCATTACGAGGTGCTGTTTGGTGTGGTTGATCCCCATGATCCAGCCATGCCAGTATTGAAAGAATTAACCAGTCGCTATCCAGATCAAGTGCGAGTATTCAGCGGTTTAGAACCTCGTGGCATTAACCATAAAGATAGTAGTCTCAGTTATTTGCTAGAAGCAACCGAAAATGAGTATTTAATCTTTGTTGATAGTGATATTCGAGTGCATGCAGATTACATTCGCACTGTGATGCAACCATTGATTGATGACACCAAAGTGGGGATGGTGACGTGTGCCTACATTGGGTTTGAGCCGCGATCGTTGGGAGCCGCGATCGCCTCGTTTGGTCGCTGTTTCGATTTCATTCCCAGTTTACTGATTGCGCGGGCACTGGATGGCGGTTTAAAGTGTGCAATCGGCACCACGATCGCCACTCGCAGAGATGCCTTCAATCATTACGGTGGCCTGCATCTGAATCGCATTGGTTCTGATTACAACATTGGCAAACGGGCGGCCCAAGCGGGTTACATCGTTGAACTTTCCCCTTACATTTTGGAATCGGATACCGGCACCGAAAGTATTGGTGAAGTTTACCAGCGAGAATTGCGCTGGGCACGCACAATTCGGTTCAATCGAGGAGCGCAGTACTATTCCATGATTTTTTGCTACGGAATCGTATTTTGTCTACCGCTGCTCCTGCTCACAGGGTTTGCGTCCTGGGCGATCGCACTCACCGTGGCAACCATCTGCATTCGGTATGGTCAAGTCTGGCTTGCACTCCACAGCATGAAGGCTCCCGGGCTGAAACGATGGTTGTGGGCCTTACCCTTACGCGATGGGCTAAATTTTTGCATTTGGTTAGCGGGTTCCTACGGACAGAAGGTATTTTGGCGGGGCCGGATGTTATGTGTTTATGAAGATGGCCTGATTCGTCAGTGGGAATAGCACTTAAATGTGGGCATCATAGGGGGAGTTTGGTTCCTCATGTTTTTTCTCCTTCGGTGTGCCAACGATCTATCATGCAAAATTTCTCTGAGGAGTGGACAATTTCAGCAACCGCCAGCGATCACATGCTTCTGGAGATGTCCTGGGATTTAATCGGCATCTTCTCCCCGGACGGTTCCATCCGCTATACCAACTCGGTGTGGCACGAGGTCTTAGGCTGGAATCACACTGACTTAAAGGCAGACTTGTGGTTGGAACAGGTTCACCCGGATGATTTATTAACGACGATCGCAAGCATTAATCAGGCCCAACACAGTTCTGGGCCAGTTACTTTTGAGAATCGGTTACAACATCGGCAGGGCCACTATTGCTGGTTAGCCTGGAGAGTGGCGAGCGCGCCCGATGGGTTGTTGTATGCCAGCGCCAAAGACGTTACGGCCCAAATGCAGATGCAATCGGAACTGGCCATCAGCGAGAGTCGCTTGAAAACATTGGCAGATAATCTCCCCGGTGCCATTTTTCAATTTTGTTTTGATCACGGTAAGTGGCGCATGACATTTATCAGTGATGGGATCTGGGCCATCATGGGGATCAAGGCAACCGATGTGATGCAAGATTTGGCTGCATTTACAGCCCGTATTCATCCACAAGATCGGAGACGCTATATTGCTTCTGTCGCTGATGCGATCGCAAACCTCAGTCCGTGGCATTTTGAAGGGCGACTCGTAAAACCCAGCGGCCAAGAGCGCTGGTGGCAGGGGGATGCCACACCGACTCAACTGCCCAATGGGGAGATGGCTTTTTGTGGTGTGTTGCTGGATATTACCGATCGCAAACTTGCGGAGATCGAACTGCAACACGCAAAACAGAATTTAGAACTTGCCGTGGCAACACGAACTCAAGAACTTCAGCACGTCATTCAGCAACTAGAACAAGACAAACTAGACCGCGATCGCGCCTACTATCATCAAGCTCAGATGGAGGCTCAGTTACAACAATCTTTGCAAGAACTGGCGGCAATTAAATTTGCCCTTGATCAATCTGCAATTGTGGATATTTTTGATCGAAACGGTGTGATTATATCCGTCAATGAAAACTTTTGTCGAATTTCTGGCTACACTCAGGCCGAACTGGTTGGCAAAACTCATGAAGTCACTGGTTCTGGACATCATGCCGCAGCTTTTTTTGAGCAACTATGGACCACTATTTCCAGTGGTCAAGTTTGGAAAGGTGAAGTCGAAAATCGAGCGAAAGATGGCACTTTTTATTGGGTTGAAACAACGATCGTTCCAATGTTAGATGCAAATGGTCTTCCCTATCAATACATCGCCATTCGCAACAACACCACAGAACGCAAACAGGCTGAACAACGATTGCGCGATCGCGAGCAATTTCTCCGTAGCATTTATGAAGGCGTGAACCACGAGATTTTTGTGATCGATGTTGAGGCTGAATGTGAGTTTCGCCATGCTGGTCTCAACCCTTTTGCTGAGCGGGTAACAGGTTATCGCAATCATGAAGTACTTGGCAAAACTATGCAAGAACTCTTCGGGCGGGAAGCGGCTGAGATTGAACAACACTTTCAAACCTGTGTGCGGACAAAATCTATGTTGATTTACGAGGAGTGTTTGACGCTGCAAAACGAACCAACCTGGTGGCTAACGACACTCAATCCGCTGAAAGATGAGGCGGGACGGGTGCATCGGTTAGTTGGGACTGCGTTTGACATTAGCGATCGGATGCAAGCTGAGCAAGAACTACGATCGTCCAAACAACTGCTGCAAATTGTGTTCGACACCTTGCCGCAACGAGTGTTTTGGAAAGACCGAGAACTGCGCTATCTTGGCTGTAACAAGCAGTTCGCCCACGATGCTGGCCTCAATTCTCCTGAAGATTTGATTGGTAAAGATGATTTTGACCTTTGGCAGGAAATGGCAGAAATTTATCGGCGGGAAGATGCCGCCTTGATGGCAAGCGGCAATTCAAAGGTCAATATTGAAGAATGCAAGGTTCTCGATGATGGCTCTCAGGCATGGATTCGCAACAGCATGATTCCATTGCAAGATGCAGGGGGAGACGTGATCGGAATTTTTGGGTGTTATGAAGACATTACCGACGAAAAACAGGCCGAAGCTGCATTACGCCAATCGGAAGCCGAACTACGCCAGCAAACACAAGAGCTAGAGCAAACGTTGCAAGAACTACGCCAAACTCAAACGCAGCTCATTCAAAGTGAAAAAATGTCGAGTTTGGGGCAATTAGTTGCCGGAGTTGCTCACGAAATCAATAATCCAGTGAATTTTATTTTTGGGAATTTGCTACATGCTGAACATTACACGGAGGATTTGCTGAAATTACTGCACCTCTACCGCCAACACTATACAACTCCGCCTGCTCACATTATGGAGCAAGAAGAAGATATTGATCTCCCCTTTCTCCTAGAGGATTTGCCCAAATTACTCATCTCCATGAAGGTGGGAGCCGATCGCATCCGGGAAATTGTCAAATCGCTGCGCACCTTTTCTCGGTTGGATGAAGCCGAATTTAAAACGGTTGATGTGCATGATGGCATCGAAAGCACATTGCTGATTCTCCAAAATCGCCTGAAACCCAAATCTCACAATGCTGGTATCCACGTCATTAAACACTATGGTAACTTGCCTCCAATTGAGTGCTATGCTGGCCAGTTGAATCAGGTTTTTATGAATATTTTGAGTAATGCGATCGATGCACTCGAGGATACGATCGCAACAAACGCAGACCCAGCATGGCAACCTACAATTACCATCTCAACCGAGTATTTATTGAAGGCGCAATCAGATGCTAAGCTGCCTCCCTCCACTGTGTGTATTCGAATTATAGATAATGGCCCTGGGATTCCAGAACACGTACAACAACGATTGTTTGATCCATTCTTTACTACTAAGCAGGTCGGGAAAGGCACAGGACTGGGCATGTCAATTAGCTATCAGATTGTCACTGAAAGACATCATGGATCATTGGCCTGTGTCTCACAGCCAGGGCAGGGCGCGCAGTTCATCGTGCAAATCCCAACTAAACAATCCGCTGAAGCCAGCTAACTGACCATTCTTAGGAATAAGAAGGGGCGGGTTTGTCGTTCGATTTCATTGGGGCTGGAACTATGCAAAGGTTGGTCAGGCGCTTAACTCGCGATCGAACGACTAGTTTTTACTCGTGATGGCACGCCAGCATAGCACTGGCGTTGCCAATGCTGGCGTCGGCTTAAATAGAACTGCTTGCTGGTGCTCCGCCTGAGTCATGGAGAAGATGACAGTCTTTTTGTGCCCCAATTTGCCCTATCAGTTAGAAAATTTCAGTATCAGTAAATGTTTTTACTTGAAAATATTGGCGATATAGTTCGCAGCCTATAGTGACTTTATTTCCTAAATGAGTAATCAGTCCCATGCTGTTGAGCTGATGGGCCAGGCTCGATTCTAAAGGCACAGGTTCGGGGGTACTCAAGAGCTGATGAACTGCCCGCAGCAGAGCTGGCTGCTGTTTAAGGATGAGCCAATGACGTTGGAGATGATGATGATAAATTCCCGCAGGCGTTGCAGCAAGTTCCAGAAGATTGCTCAGGCTGCCTTGCTGACAGCTGAGGTGGTAGAGAGCTGTATGGATGAGAGCGGGATGCCCACCCACGATCGCCATGAGCTGATTTACTTGTTTACCCTCGCTCCAATTCAATCCATAGCGTTGGGCCAATTGTTGGACTTGCGCTGAGGTGAAGTCAACGAGTTGGGTTGCGAGTCCCACATTAAACGGGGATTGATGCAGTTGCAGCGGCACATAAACTTCAGTAGAGTGGGCGATCGCTAGCCGGAGATTTTGCCAGATGGGAACTCGTTTTGCCTCTTCATACCAGGAGCGCAGCAAGAGCAACACATCTTTGGCAATGTGCGGATACTCAAAAATTTGATTAAGTTCATCGAATACTAGAACGAGTGGCGTTTTAATTTGCTCTAAAATGTGGTGCCGTAAGTACAAGGTGCAACTCACTTTGCTGCCAATATCGTCATCCCAATACTCATCAAGTTTGGCTTCCAGTTGCAGTTGTCGTGTCACACTGGCACAGAGGCTCCGCAGAAATCGGTTCAAGTCACTACAAATTGCCTGATCCACTTGCGCTAAGTTCAGATAAACGGTGTGGTAATTCTGTGTTTGAGCATGATCAAGGAGACGCAGCAGTAGTGACGTTTTTCCCATTTCTTGGGGCGCTTTGATTCGCACTAAAGCCCCCGGTTGGCAAATTTCCTCACACACTTGACCCTCGATCGGAGGACGCGCTATGTAAAAGGGCGAATCGATCGCGATCGATCCACTCGGAAACGGCGGGTTGCACGCTGGGCTTACAGTTGTGATGGGCGATCGGCTGGATGGTTGTAGGGGTTCTGGTATTTTGGCGTGAGTGTCTGAAGTGGCATACGCTTCGAGCAAAAGCCGACAATTTTTCTTGGTCAGCCGTTGTCCTAGCAGATTTGAGAGGCGATGCAGGAGTTCAGGCGCGACGACATTGGTCAAATAGCCAGGACTATACCCCACTGCTTCGGCAATTTGGTTGTAGGTTTGATATTGCCAGATCCCCCGCAACAGCAATGTTTCTACGGAATTGAGCGGGCGGGTTTGGCTGGCAATTAACTCACGACTAAGATTTTCGCAGAGAATATCAATATTCATGAGAAGTCAGAGGTTGGAGTAGATGACCTGTCAAGCAATCTAGCGTATTGTGTAAATTTTATGAGGTATTTTATAGGATTTTAGGAATTGCCCAATGTCGATGTACAAGATTATTCAGTAGAGAGCGAGTTTACATCAGGTTTAAAGGTGGTTTCTCGCCCAAAATGACAGCGCTCTCATTGCTATATGAATCAGTATCAAGTTGGTGGTAGTTTGAGTCGAGATCATCCCTGCTATGTGCGGCGGCAGGCGGATGACGACCTTTATCAAGCTTTGAGTGTAGGGCAATTTTGTTATATCTTTAATGCTCGCCAAATGGGGAAATCGAGCTTGATGGTGCGAGTATTACATCAGTTGCAAGAGGACGGCGTTTGGTGTGGCGCGATCGACCTATCTCGGATTGGCCGTGAAACTTTAACCCCAGAGCAGTGGTATAAAGGGTTTACAGTTGAACTCTGGCAAGCGTTTGATCTCTGCCATCGGGTGAATTTAAAGCAGTGGTGGCATGAGCGACAGGATCTCTCACCGGTTCAACGATTAGGGCAATTCATTGAAACAGTGCTACTCACAGAAGTGAAAACACCGGCGCAACCTCAACCTAGATTGGTGCTGTTTTTAGATGAGGTGGATAGTCTGTGTGGATTGCCGTTTGCCATCAATGATTTCTTTGGATTGATGCGTGCCTGCTATAACCGTCGCAGTGTGCAGCCGGAATACCAACGACTGACCTTTGCACTTTTGGGTGTAGCCACACCATTTGAGCTAATGAGGAATCAGCGGCGCACACCGTTCAATCTTGGATACGCGATCGATTTAGGCGGATTGCCTCCAGCGAATCTACAACCTCTGGCAGCGGGATTAGTTGGTTGTGTGCACAATCCCCTAGAGGCATTACAAAAAATTTTAGGATGGACTGGCGGACAGCCTTTTTTAATTCAAAAAATATGTCAATTACTAGTGAAATATCCAGTCACGACTCAATCCATTACTGATGAGGTACATATTGCAAGATTGATTAATCAATGCCTGATTCAAACCTGGGAGTTTCAGGATGAGCCAGAACATTTACGCACTATTCGCGATCGCTTGCTGGAGCAGCCCCAATTCGCGACCAAACTGCTGGGCATCTATCAACAGATTCTCACCGATGGCAGTGTTGAATTTGATGGTAGTCGAGAACAGATTGAATTGCTGCTCTCTGGTTTAGTCACGAAGCAGCAAGGAGAATTAGTTGTCAAAAATCCAATTTATCAAGCGGTATTTAACCTCGATTGGGTGCAGCAGCATCTCATGCAACTTCGCCCTTATGCCGAGCCCCTGTCTGCCTGGATTGCGTCGGGTCGAGGGAATGAATCCTACTTACTCCAGGGACAAACCTTACAGAATGCTTTAACCTGGGCATTGGGCAAAAGCTTAAATCTTGAAGACTATCAATTTTTAGGGGCGAGTCAAGAGTTGGCAAAACGGGAAGCCCAAACCGCTTTGCAAGCCGTGGAACAGGCGAGCCAGATGTTAGCGATCGCCCGACAACACGCTTATCGAGAAACACAAAATCGACGCATCAGTTGGCGCTGGCTACCAGGTATGGTGCTGGGTGTGACTGTACCACTTTTGCTGCTGCGGAGCCTGGGATTACTGCAAGGATGGGAACTGAAGCTGTACGATCAGTTTGTGCGCTGGCGACCTTTAGAACCGGTTGACCGTCGCATTGTCATCGTGGCGATCGATGAACAGGATATTACCCAAATTGGGCACCCCATGCCAGACAAGGTGTTGGCGCAGGCAATTCAAACGATTCGATCGCAACAACCTCGCGTCATTGGACTGGATATTTATCGAGATCTGCCCATTGAACCAGGACATACAGACCTGAAGCAAGTGTTTCAATCAACCTCCAATTTATTTGGCATTGAGAAAGTGGTAGGCAATCGAGTTGCGCCGCCACCAATACTTAAGCAAAAAGGACAAGTAGGATTTGCGGATCAAATTGAAGATGCCGATGGGATCGTGCGGCGAGCCTTGCTGGCATTTGGGACTGAGGCTGCAACCCAGCACAGTTTAGCCGTTAAATTGGCATTGCCGTATCTCGCAAGTGAGAGTATTACCTTAAAGCAACGGGATGCAGCAGGACGACGATTTGAACTGGGTCAAGCGATGTTTGAGCGATTTGAGACCCAGGGTGGAGGCTATGTGAATGCTGCCACAGGGCAAAGCTATCAAATGCTGCTCAACTTTCGGGGCACTGAAGCCAATTTTTCGATCGTATCCTTGCAGCAAGTTTTGAACCGCCAAATCGCTGCTGATCTGTTTCGCGATCGCATTGTATTAATCGGCTACACAGCTGAGAGCATCGACGATCGTTTTCATACCCCTTACAGTGGGGATTGGTTTCAGCCAACCCAACCGATCAACGGCGTGACGCTCCATGCCAATATCGTCAGTCAAATTATCAGTGCCGCTTTAGATGGACGACCGCTAATTCGCGTCTGGGCTGATCCGCTGGAGTGGAGTTGGATCATCCTCTGGGCTGGGGTTGGTGCCGTAATCGCGTGGGGACTGCGATCGCCCGTGCAACGGGTTATCAGTCTGGTGCTGCTCAGCAGTGGCTTGATTGGCGGAAGTTATGCTGTTTTCTTAGGGGGTTGGTGGATTCCGGTTGTCCCAACTTTAGTCGGGTTGTGGGCAACCACGATCGCCATTTTACTGATGACAAATAAACAACGCGATCGACTTCATTTTGAATACACCTTTGCACTCTTATTAAACTCACTCCAAGACCATCCTACTGCTGGGCGCATTGCGATCGAATACTTGAAACAATCCGAAACCAAAGAACATCAGATTGAAATCGATCGACAGTTGACCTCGACTTCGCTCAGCCAACGAAAGGATGTGCCCTAAGCGAAGTTGAAGGGCATTACGGCTTTAAGGCACAGGCTGGATACCAGGACTGGATCAATGCGCTGGCTTGCTCGGCGATCAGCATGACAGATCCGGTGCGATCGACCACCCACCCCTGCGCCTCTACGATCGCGTCTCCCCGGTCTTCCCCACCTCCCTCCACCGCCCCATCTCCCCACCGCCTCATCTCCCCATCTCTTCCCCTCTTCCCACTTCGCTCATCCTGCCAAACTACCTGTCCTATCAATGGTTGCCTGGGGTCTTCCGGAATTCCTCCCCGTCCGGTAATCGCAAAGGAACTGCCCTGATCTGCTGGACAGGTTGCTGCAATCAGTTGGCTCGGATCGGTCAGGTCAGTGGGCAGTGTTGTCAGTCCTCGCGTTGGATCAAGGTTGGGCGTTTGGAGCGTGACAGAACCCGTGTCGATCGTCGGGTTTGCCTGGGAAAAAGCCGTAATATCGTTGGTTCGCAAGCGGCGGGGATCGAGTTGGGTGGGATTGGTAGTGTTGAGTAAGCGCTGTAACTCCGGACGGGTACGCAGATTGAACCCCAAGAGTCCCTGCGCGGCGATCGTAATTTTGCCCCCCGAACCCGCGATCGCATTAGCAATGATGTCATTATTCTCATTTGGTGCAGAGACAATGAATCCTGCATTAATTGTGATGTTGCCGCCTGTGCCACTGCCAGCCGCGTTTGTCGTGATCCGGCTGCCTCGGCGCATGAGCAACAGCGGCGTAGTCAGCGAAATATTCCCTTCTCCAGTGTTGGTGTCGGCCCGAATGCGACCATCATCCGCCAGCGTAATTTGAGACTTCGATTCAATCGTTATGTTGCCTGCACTGCCCGATGTTACACTCCCCGTTCTAATTTCACCCTGGGCAACGTATAAGCGATCGCTGATCAAGACAATATTACCCGCATTCCCGGTCGATTCTCGGAAGCTCTGCGCTGCCAAGTTACTGGCAGTTCCACCGAGGGGGTTGGGGCCAATCACTTCGATCGATTGTGCCCGCACGGTCAAATTACCGCCATTGCCTGGGGCAAAAGTACCGACTGAAATCGCTGCGCCGTCTACCACACGTAAACTCTCGGTTTCAATGGTCAAATTGCCTGCATTCCCGGTGGAACCTTGACTCGCTTGATTGACGATGGAGCTAGGAATGCGAAGTCGACGATCGAGGGAATTACTGCCAATCACTTCAATCGATTTTGCCCACACTGATAAGTTGCCCCCTTGACCGGCACCAGCCGTGCCAGACGAGATCACTCCACCCTCTATTACCCGCAAATTCTGCGTTTCCACCGTTAAGTTTCCGGCATTCCCAGTTGAACCTGGGGTCGTTTCATTCGCAATGCGGCTGGGTCTTCCAGTCGCTCGATCGAAGCCCGCTACGGTCAATGATTCCGCTGCACGAATTGTCAGGTTTCTGCCCGTTTGAGATCCTTGAGTCAGGGTGATTATCTGCGCTCCATCGGTCAGCGTGATTCGTCGTCCTTGCACCTGAATGCTGCCACCGCTACCATTGACTTCCACACGCGCCGCCCGACTCAGCCGGATATCCTGAAACTGCGGCACGCCTTGATAACCCAATTCCCAGCCTGGATTGGCTGGCGCGATCGTCACCAAACTACCTGCTGCCACGCTGCCTAGCTCAATCCGCCCGCCCGGAGCCGTCAGCCCACCGCCTTCCTGCACTCGCGGGGCACAGGAAGGATCGGGGCAGCGCAAAGGGGGTGATCCTTGCAAACCGCCACCGTCTAGCATGAGTTCCCCCCCGACCAGTGCCAGAGTTTGCCCAGTGCCAACCCGCAGATCCGTCTGCTTGACACCCTGCAAGCGAATCCCACCTGGACTGGCACCAAACTGCAACCCGATCGGTATATTGATTGTGAGCAATGGTGGTGCTTGCGGATTGGTTGAACTGAATCTAAAACCATTGTCAAAAATGAGTGCAGCGGCAGTGCTAGCAAGAAAAGAGCCACGCATATCCAATCGCGCATTGGAACCAAATAGAATTCCATTGGGGTTGATCAAAAACAAGTTGGCAGTGCCATTCACGCCCAAGGTGCCGAAGATATTAGAGGGGTTACGACCTGTAACTCGCGACAGAATGTTTTGCACCCCAACAGGATTGGCAAAGTAGACGCGCTGACGATCGCCCACATTAAATTCACTGAAACTGTGAAACAGATTCCCACCCCGCCGCGCCCCACCACTAATCAGTTCCGCCGGTGCCCCTTGAACCGGACTGCGAGTAAGCTGCGATCGCTCCGCTCCTAGGCTACCATCGGGCGTGATTTGAGCCAGGGCGATCGATGGTAGCAGGCTCCACACCCCCAGACCCACAATTAACCTCAAGCCGCTAATTCCGACTGATCGATGTTGGAACACAATGCACCCCGCAACAACCTATTTTTGCTGATTAAAGCGAAAAGTGTTGGGATTGGCAATAAGGGGGCGGATGAACGTTAGAGGAGTGGGTCAATGCATCATTTTGACTCACCAGAGTCTTCCAGATATTCCAAGAAAGAATCAACACCCAGCAACCGAATCCCATAGGTTGCCATCACTGTTCTCAAATCATCGTCAGCCCTCAAGTCATTGTCTCCAGACACTATAATCTGGGCTTCGCCATCGATCGCCGTAGCCAACACAGGTAAATCTTTAGGATCTCGGCAATTCGGCGGAACTGTTTCTAACTCAACCCATAGGGCACGGTATTGTAATTGCTGTTCCAGGCGCATTGCCTGTTTGGGATCAATTCGCGCGCTCAGCCGGGGGCGATTCCGAACAAGTTCAAGTTCTTCCATTAAAGGCTGGCTCATGACCACCAGGAACTTATCTTCATTGAACGCTGCCAAGATGGGTAATGACACTCGTCCTCTCAGCAAAATACGAATCCAGATATTGGTATCGATGACTACTCGTACCGTCATACCTGTTGAGAATGCTGTCGCACAGCCTTAACTTCAGCGTTGATGTCGTCGTCTGTAATGTCATCAATAACGGGTTGAGCGTAAAGTTCTTGGATTAAAGCCGTTAAATCTGAACGTAAATCTACTTGAATCAAAGCTCTGGCAACCTGTGCCCGTTCATCTGGCTGCAACTGTTGTACCGCTGTAATGAGTTGTTCCAAAGTGATTGGAATTGAAACCATATCATTAACACTCATTAAGTTTCTTCCATTATAGATAGTGCGGTTGCCACACTCACTCTTTCTTTCTATAGCTTTGGTCAGAACGCTTAGGACATGGAAAAAGCTGAAAAGCCAATACTGGGTACGCATTCTGACTCGCTGTAGCCATGTGTAACGTGGCGAAAGCTATAGGTTGAACTTGTTTTGCGATCGCCCACCTTAAATTCACTGAAACTGTGAAACAGATTCCCACCCCGCCGCGCCCCACCACTAATCAGTTCCGCCGGTGCCCCTTGAACCGGACTGCGAGTAAGCTGCGATCGCGCTCCTCCCAAGCTACCATCGGGCGTGATTTGAGCCAGGGCGATCGGGGGAAACAGGCTCCACACTACCAAAACTCCGATCGGTTTCAAACAGACAATTCCCGATAACAGAGATTGGAGCATCGAATTCCACCTAGCTAATCTATTTCATCGATTAAAGCAAAAGTCGCTGTGGTTAGCAACAGAAGTGAATTAATCTGTCAATCTATGTATCTAACAAGATTTGCATGAGATCTTGCATGAGGTTTATATGAGTTTTATGGATTTGCAACTTCTCAGCAATCTGTCAAAATTCGTGAGTAATTCATTATAGGTCTGTTTCTCAGATGTAGTAATGATGTAGGCCAGCTCAGTGTCACAACAAGTCAGTGTCATAACAGGTTTGTTAGGCATTGGCATAATTTATCTTTCCTACAAATCTCGTTTCTTAGGATCCGTTGATGCCTTCAGCAGCCCCCAATCATGAAGCCTCATATCAAAGTCAAAGTTAGAGATGGTGTTGCGATCGCGCCCCTCCCCCACTGGCAGGAATTGCTCAATGACTCTACACTTGCTCAATCCCGTTTGCATCCCAGCATTGATCAGTTGCTAGCAGAACACGGACTCGCAGTTTGGGTGACGCAGGAGTATCGTCCGGCGGGTCAACGTTGGGATGCAGCGGAGTTAAGTAGCGGACTGAATCGCATTTATCGGCTGATTTTGCAGCAGGAACGGGCGATTCCTGAGCAGTTAATCCATGAACTAAAGGCGTTGCCCATCCTGGAAGACGCGCAGCCAGGGGCGATCGCGCAGGCCGATTTACCGAAACTCTTGCCGCAGCAAATGAGTCTCACAACCGATGAGCGATCGCGACGGGCGATTTATCTCCCTGAAGCACATCGGTATACTCAGGGCGATCCCCGCGTTACTGTAGCCGTGCTGGATACGGGAATTACCCTCAGCCATCCGGAATTGCAGGAGGCACTGCTGCCCGGATATGACTTCGTAGACATCATTGATGGAGCTAGCAAGTTTGTGGGTGATTATCTGGGCTATGACGATGTACCCGATGATGAGGTCGGACATGGAACCCATGTGGCGGGGATTATTGCCGGAAAAGGCATCAATATGCCGGTGGGAGTGGTGCCAAAATGTAAGATTTTGCCCGTGCGGGTGTTAGGCGCGATGGAGCGCGGTGGCAGGCGAGTCGGGGCTGGCTTGGTCGATAACATCAATGCGGGGATTAAGTGGGCGATCGACCACGGCGCAGACGTAATCAACATGAGTTTGGGCATTCAACATACAGGCGGCGGGTTGCCCCATCAGGAGGTAGTGGACTATGCCAAACAGAAGGGAGTCACCATTGTGGCAGCATCCGGCAATGACGGACAGGAAAACCTCTACTATCCCGGTGCGTTGCCTTATGTGATTACGGTAGGCGCAATGGATGAGTTAGGAGACATCGCCCCATTCTCCACATATGGCAAACAGGTCAGTTTTGTCGCACCGGGCACCAATATTTACAGCACCTATTTAGAGAATGATTATGCGTTTTCGACGGGCACATCTCACGCATCCCCATTTGTTGCGGGAGCGGTGGCGTTGTTGAAAGCGTTTGCGCTAGCACAAGGCCGCCGATTATTAGATAGACAGGTGAAGTATGTTTTGAAACATTCATCGGATAAAATCAGCACTAGATTTAAGCATGACAAAGCAGGCTTTGGAAAGTTAAACCTGAATGATGCCTTGCAATTGTTAAATCATCAACTAATGTGATTCGTTTTGCGACTAAATCCAATTTCTAGCAGGCCAGAAGCTAAAGGTAAAATCATGAAAGAAGTACAGTTCAGCCTAAATGTAGTTGACTCAAAAAATGAGATTAAAACAATCAAAGATCTATCTACAAATGACCGAAATGGAAAAATCATTGGCTTAGGCTCTCGACTCGAAGAAAAGAAAGATGGTTTTTTCCAAAAAAGTTTATTTCTACCGAAAAATAACTATATTGAAATCCCATCTCAGATAAGTTTGCAGCCTTTAAAGGGCCTAACTTTTAGCGCGTGGCTTTATTTTGAGGATTACACCAGACCTTATACTGATGATTTAGGTAATCAAGGAATAATCTCTCCTAACCCTGATAATCTAGGAAGTTTTTTTGATTTTTCAGGGTTAACAAAAACCGATTCTAATCAATCAAGTCAACTTAGCTTGAAGTTATATTTTGATTCAAGTGACTCCGGTTTTTTCGTTTTTAGAGTCGATGATCCAAATGGAAAGCTTTATCCGATCGGAGAGGCCGGACATTATGTAAGTGTTTCTGCTTCTCAGATGCCGAAGAGCACATGGCTCCATTTAGCTGCTGTTATAGAGTCTTCTGAAGAAGAGCATAATGGGCGACTGAAGTTATTTATAAATGCTCGCCTTCTTGGAGAAAGGGTTTATGAGAATCCCCGAAATTTAGTAGGTTTAAATTTAACTAATAACACTATTGGAAAAGGGATTGAATGGAACATCGCTTATTTTTGTCTCTATAAAGCTCCTTTGTCTCAAGAAGAGGTTAGGAAAGATATGCTTTCATCCCTTATGTCTACTCTGGATACAAAAAGTTTGACCGAGGCTTTGCAAGCTTTAGATCGAAAACTTTGGCAGGATATTGTACGCGATTTAGTAACTGAGGTAGATGATACAACGAAAGGAGAAGTGCAAGTTAATCTAAGAGAGCAAAATTGGAAGTCTATTCAGAAAATATTCAACCTTAAATAGGTTACAAGGTTAATTCGATTGAGCTTTTCACATCGTCTTAGCTTCAATTGATCATGGAAAGTGAATTCAGGATAAAGATTGAGAGATAGAATTATGTGGCAGAGCAATTCTTCAGTGATGCATGCAACTGATCCGTACAGACAGATTCGTAAGCTGCGTTTTGATTTGGATCAGTTTGCGATTCAAGCTTTGGAATATACAGAATCAGATTATCAAGAAGAATTTGGTAGCGTTGAGGCGCTGACGCAAAATATTCGTGAGAAGAAAGTGTTTGAAAGTTCAATTTATGAATTATCCCAACGCCTTGATCAAACGGGGTTAGATGATATTAGTCGTCTGCTACTCTCAACGCCATATATTTATGTAGTTAACATTAAACAGTCACTGGATGAAGTTGGTTCCTCAGACTCTACTGCCCTTTACAACACTGTTTTGCGAAGAACCAAAAATATTCACCGAAAGTGGTTTTTGGCCAGACTGATAGCTACAGTATTTAATGCAAGGCAAATTACGGTTGCTGACAACCAACAATGGAGCAGCCTCGATGATTTGGTTCTAGATCGTTCAATACCGATCCGGCAAGGCTTGGTAGAGCCTGCCGTAATGGATCTGCTTGCCAAAATTTATCGAGATGGTGAACTTACTCATTATCTAGACAAATACATCGCCAACCAGACAACTATTCCAGAAACGGCATTTACTCCAGCAATTCGGCAGGGCATGATCGATTACCTCGTGAACTCGAAGGTAGAGATTATGCCCAAGGATGGCTCTTTGGCCAATGGTTCTCAGAGTGCGGCACACGAGAAATACTTCGCTATTGCTTATGCGGAAGCGCTAAAGCTCAGTACGGTTAAAGATGATCCGATCGACCAGATTCGCACAAAGGGAAAAGTTAGCTGGGATTTTACGATCGATGCCTTTGATGATGCTGACGTTGTGCAGGGAGTCATCCCCGACAACATTAGAGCCGCTGGAGCATTGGACTATGTTTACACGTTGGGCGAGTTGATGCGCGTGTTTGATGTGGGCAATGCTTTGGTTTTGCGGTGGGCCGGGGGTGTGCTGGATATTCCCGAAGGCAAAACAGCATCTGACCTGTACCGCTTTCACAAATTGCGAAATGAGCGATCGACCTATGAAGAGCGAGCCATGCTCTATAAGCGAGTGTTGAACAAAGGCGATGGCAAGTTGCTCTCGAATATGGTGGCGAATACAGCACTCCCCCGGTTATGGCACAAGCTGATGGTGGAAGTGACGGAGTACATTCGTAAGTCGGAAGGGAAACAAATCGGTGATGCTTACGTATCACGAGCGCAAATTTATCAGGCAACCAAAAACCTGCAATATAACCTGACAGAAACCATGACCGGCATGGCACATATCCAGGTGACAGAAGATTATGCCCATCTGCAAGAGGCGATGAACATTCTCAAAGCTGACGAGATTTTGAATATGTTTGGCGGTCGCCGCAAGACGATCTGGAGTGTGATTGAGCAGGTCGCGAAGGAAGACTTAGGGATGATGGTGCCCACGGCTCCTTTGAGAACGTTAGCCGTTGAGGGCAACAAGATCTTTCAATGGGTTGCTGAATTTAATGAAGGGATTGTGCGAGAAGGGGAATTTCGCGAGTTTTTGAGTGCTGCCGAAGCCTGGATTATTGCCCAAGCCTCATTGGATTCAGAAGAGCCAGAAGCCTCTGATGAGGATGACTTTGACCTGAATGGCAATGGCAAAAACAGTAGTGATGATGATTTTAGTGATTGGGAGGTTTAGAGTAGATGCCGACCCACGAAGAGTTGTTAAAAGAACAAGCCCGTGCCAATGCTCGTGCCCTGCTCGCTCAATCGGATACTTTTTTGAACCTGGACAAAGAAGGGCAAATGGCAATGTACCGCGATACAGTCAATGCCCAATATAACGAGTTACGCAACAAACCTGGGTTGGTGCAGGCTCAGGGGCTTTCTGGCGCGATGGGAGAGCGAGGATCGAGCCGATTAATTGATGAAGGTCGCCACGAAAACAGGGATCTGGATCAGACGGGCGATCGCGCTCGTGCCTTCATGGATAGTGTTGATTTTCCCCAGTTTGTCGAAGATTTACTCAACAGCGTGTTTGATGCCACCTTGAATCTGACTCGCACCCAGATGCAGGACTATATGGCACTGCTGAAGGAAGCCACCAAAGATGTGTCCTACTTTATTAATCAAATTGATGACACCACGGCCTTTAAGTACTTAGTTGACAATAGTGCGGATCAGTTCTCGTTTGGTTTTCCGCCTGATGGTGGGGGAGACGGGGATGTCACCATAACCGACAAGAAAAGCGGCAGTCCGGTCGATCGCGATACGGTGATCACCAATGCCAAGCGAAAAATGGCTGAGGAACAGCGCACCCTTCTGCGAGAAATGATCTTGATGGGCGTGTCTCGCATTGTAGTGGATAAGGGTACAGTCAAGGCGGCGGTGGTTTTTGATGTAAAAGCCACAGAGAAGATTGAAAAAACGGACAAGGCTACCGTTCAGGAAGTCGTGAAAAGTGCTCAAACCAGCACTCAGCGCAATTTTTGGGGACAACGAAAGGGTGGCGATGTGAGCGATCGCAAACGCAGTAGTATCAGCGTCTCCTCAGCCAAGAGCACCAACCAAACCGATCTGGCAGCCAAAATTACTGGAGAAGTCGAGATTAACTTCAAATCTGATTACTTCAAGCTGGATAACTTTGCCCAGATGTATAGTCAGCCGCAACCGGGGCAAGTGCAAGGCTCCAACCAGGGGCAACTTCCGTCAGGAGGTTAAGCCATGGCTCTGGCACTTCTCCGCTGGCAAGATACAGATGCCAACCACAGCCAGTTTCAGGTGGACTTAGGCATCAATCGCTACTACACCTATGCCATTGGCGATCGCTCCGTCCAGCGAAACAATGGGCTGAAACTGCTGGAGAATCCCAGCTTTGTTTCCCCCCTGATTGGCCCCCTGCCAGAGGAAAGCCTGGGCCGTACCACCCTCAACATTCCCAACTCTCAACTCAGTCAGCAGCATCGGTTTATTCAGCTCACCAGTTATCGCACCCGCGATCGTATCGGTCCCGCCCTCTCTGACATCGTTGAAGTACCGCTCAATTCTTCGGTTCAATCTGCCAATCAATTCCCTGTCTTATCCTTTGGTCTGGAGTCGTCTATGAGTCCCCCCCCTGTTGAAACGGTGCCCTTTGCCTACAAAGAAGTGAAACCGATACAAACTGCGGAGGCAATGGGCTTTCTGAGTTCTATGATCAAAGCTGTGCTACCGACGGTGACAAAGATTTTACCCGCTGCCACGAAAGCGATAGAGCAGGTGATGCCCGCAGGTGGACTTTTAGCTCAGGCGGTCAAGCAAGCCGCACAGGTTGGCACACAGCTTTTGCAGGATAAGTCAAACCAGACCTTAGTGATGGATGTCGCTAAGAAAACCCTGCCCGCTTCGATCACAACCGATCCTGAGCTGATGAAGCAACTCGAAGCCCTACTTCAGCAAGCGGCTCAAGTTAAGGTCAATGGAACATCTGCTAGCGCTTCAACCAATAATCAGGTGGCGGTGGCGCAGTCCTTAGCAGTTGGCGGCATGGGATCACGCTATAGCAACAGCTATGGCGCAACTCCTGGAGCCGCATCACCTGCCTATGCTGAACAAATGATGGCTCCTGCATTGTTGGCTGCCCTACCGACCTTGATGCCGCTATTGCAAAACGTTCTAACGCCGGAAACCATTAAGACTGTTATAGATGGCATTTCCCCAGCTAAGACGATCGGTGCAATTACCGATGGCATTCAGAAGTTTGCGCAACTGGATCAGGCGGCTGGCAAGCAACAGCAAGAGCATCTGGAGCGGGTATTAGCGAATGCGGGGGATGAGGCAGCAGAGAAATGGGCCTATGGTGCAGCGTTAACCAATGCTTTTTCCACGACGTCAGCGGCAATTCGCTATCATTCTGTTACGGCGGTGCGCTTAGCGTTTGCGGAGGTGGCGACGGTGGTATTAGGTGGGCGATCGCGCCCCGTCTATTCCCATCAGCAAGACCTGGCCTTTCCCCTGACCGTGGAGACTCCGCGCCCGATTCGAGATGCGATCGTGCAGTTGCTGGTAAAGCATCCCGAAACCCTGGAGATTTTGATTGAACAAAAGTTTCGGGTAGGGGATGTGTCAACGGGAGCGTTGCCGGTAGTCCCCAAATTATCACGGGAACAGTTGAAATCTCTCTTGCCCAATCAGGAGTATCTGGTCTGTGCAGCGTTACTCTGGCCGGGACGAGACAAAACTACGAAAAAGCCAAAGCGTCTAGGCACCAGCATGACCCAGTTGATCACGCTGGTGGGCGAATACAGCTTTGACCGCATGGAAGGAACCGCTGAGATGGTGCCGCTGAATGATGTGGAACGCTTTCGCGACTACTGGCACAAGATCTGGGAGAAAGACTTTCCTGACTCAGTCCGGCGCATCTCACTGGACTGCAAGTATTACCTGACGCTGGAATCGGAGCGCACGAACCATGCCCGGATGGAAACAGTGACGAAGCTAGACGCGGATGGCTCCACGCGACTGAACGGCAAGCTGAAAACGGGCTTAATCATGAGTCCCGATCGGTTGAATGAATTAATTCCCCAGATTTCCAGCCATCCTTCGTTAAGTGCAGCGGAACTGGCGGCCCTGATGACCCCAGAGTTTAAGCAACAGTGCAGCTATGCCGCCCGGAGTGCCGTGGAATTTAAAGGTAAGCAGGGCGATACGGTAGGGCTGTGGACGTATCCAGAGATGAAGGTACAGCGAGTGTTGTTGAAGCAGCCGAGAGAAACGAATGCCAATGGACAGGTGTTGGCATTAACGGAACGTGAGGTTTATTTTCCAATACCTGCGATCGTTCATTTTATTGGAGTGGGAAACTAATCATGAGTCAGCGTAATAGTGAATTTCCAGTTAGCCATTCTGGGTTGAACTACGCCCTCTCCAGTGAGCCGCTATTGCTCAGCGGCATGAAAATCTTGTTTGACCAGTCAGCCTCAGTTTATCTGGTGAACCTTCAGAGTAAGACTCAAAATTCAGCCTCACTTGCTTATCCAACATTCTCAGAATCAAAAAGTTACTATTCAAGACAATTAGCATTTGACCCAACAAATAGTAAGGATTGGGAAAGTTTCAACAAAGATGCACCAGAGCAATACATTCAAGATGTAAAACTTTGGAGCAACACAGTTTATCCTCCGGGCTTAAAGTCTTTACTTCCAGCAGAATCAGAAAAAATGGCAATCCTTAAAAGAATTTTTGCCATATTGCGTTTTGGTGAATTGCGGTATAGGGATTCTCAAAGGAGTGAAATATGGAAAAATTGGGATAAACCTACTGCATCTGCGCTCTCTCATGGTGGACGTGTTCTAATCAGAATTCACTCCAATGCGTATCCCAAAATGCTTCCAAAGATGCAATCTCCGACAATACATTGCTTCTGGAACTGGTTAGTAAGGCAGGAATTTGTATCAAGTGAAACTCCTTATACAAATGATACGGCTAAACTCTTGAAGAGAAGCCATGCTACTCACGCAATTACTCTTAAACTCCCAGATGGCCCTTCCGAAATCAAACAATTTAGAACTCTACCAGAGGATGGTCACTATGGTATGAACATACCTTTGGGCGGCATAACAGGTTTAGATAGTCAAGGTAAACCGATAGTAAGTGATGGTACACACGGACATCTTTATTTTAGATATCGTGTATTCTCACTAGCAGAAAGAGAAGCTTCAGGGTGGGATTGTGCAATTCTCATTGGGTGTGAAAATGCGAGACCACGCTTTTTTAAGGATGGAAAGTCTAGGAAAAGCCATCTAAAGGGAGTTAAACATAGCGATGTTGGTTCGACTAACAAAATCTCTGCTACTGGCGGAAGTAAGTGGATTTGGGAAGACAAGAAAACAAATATCTTTAAAAAGATAAATGATCGTAATGGCGTACCATCTCCGGTAGATTGTTTAAGAATAGATATAAGCGAAAGCAAAGTATTAGCTGAAATAGTGACCTCAGCAGATAACAAATCAGTAGATATAGATCAATTTAATCAATGGCTAATGTATCCCTACGAAAGCATATCTGCTATTTCAAGAATACCAACCGGAGAAGATTCAGGTGATTTAAAACTAACGCCGGAAGAAGTTCAAGAAGTTGAAGAAATCTTGGAGGCGGAAGATGAAGATGAAGATGAAGCTAAAGAAATTCAAGTCGCAGAAGAAGAAACATCAAGGTAAAGGAATACGCAGGAAAGGGGAATGAATAATTTTAGTAGTGCTATCTTTATCCCGTTCTCCAACACCTTACAGCAACTCGCTGATCTCACCGATCGCCTTGAAGATGCCGAAACAGGTCAAGCTCTAGAAATCGAACAAGTCACTGTCAAACTACCAATTGAACTCAATGTTTCCATTACCGATGAGGACACCCTCACCCTCTTCAGTTCTCCCCCTACCCAAACCGTCGAAACTACTGTCCTTCCCGTCTTCCACCGTATGAAGCTAACGATTGTTGCAACTAATGGTGAATAAAGCGAACCAGTCCTGGAATTTACAAGCCTTTCTCGACTCCCTCATTTTCGAGCTAGATAAGGCTCAGGATATGCTGTCGGTGAAAGGGTTGAACCGCAAGCTCACCTACATGGTCAAAGACATGAACCTGGAACTGCAACTTTTCCCCGAATTCGATGGTGACACCGTTCGCTTCACCACTGCCAAACCAGGCGACACCGGGGCCGCCAAAATATCCTTCCAACTTGGTTCTATCCGCGACACTCAAATCCACGAAGTCACCCGTCCTCCCCTCACCCACGACGACATTCCCCTTGAAGACATTGGCATCCCTGAACCTCAACAAAAAGAACTACAAAAACTCGGCATCCAATCCGCCGAAGACCTGCAACGCACCGTTAAAGATCGCGGTGTTGATTTAAAAAAAATCACGAACCAAGAGTTTGACTATGGCAACCTGGCAGATGCCATCAACAAATCCCGCCGTAGTCAATATCCGCCCAAAGTGTCTCAGGCAAAAGTGTCTCAGGCGCAGGGCAAAACTGTCCTCACACTGGAAGGCGAAAACCTGGCAATGGCGCAATCCTTGACTGATTTCCCTGCTGCTGTGCTGAACGATCGCCCCATCCAGGTGCTCGCTGCCAGTCCCAACCAGCTTCAGCTTCAGATTGATCCTGCCGCCCTGCAAGGTGAATCTCACAATCTCCAGGTCGCCCTCGACCCCTACGCGGTCTTCACCATGAACCTGCAACCCTGATCGCTCATCCAGCCATCCACTGATCCACAGTCCCCATGATGTCCCCCAATCCCATTCCTCCTCGCAACCGCCTCCTGGCACTGGAACAAGAACTCCAGTCGCGCAAACCGCAGCGTACTCAACAGCGCAAGCAACCCCATCGTCAAGCGTCACCCATCTTGTCTCATGCGGCTGAGGCGATGGCAGTGGAGTCATCATCCAACCCAACATCCCAGTCTAGCCTCCCACGTCTCCGTCAGCCCCCTGCAACCGTTCCTCAACCCCGTTCGTCTGATGTTTCTCCCTGGCAAGTTCTCGCCGATCGCTTAACCCAACGCGAACCCATCCGGTATAGTCCCCCTATTCGCCAAGCAGCCATTCCTTCGCCTGATTTCACCCAGGCGCTATCCCCTCGATTGAAGCAGCGATCAACAAGGCACACCCCACCCGAATTGCCTCGGCCAATTTCGCCTGTAACCCGACAAACCCCACCGCCTGTATCAGTTGCCCAATCAAGCGATGCGGTGCCGCCTGACAACGATCCGCCTTTGGGCAACTGGCAAGATCTCGCGGCTCAGATTCGGCAAGCGAAATCGCCATTAAACCAGCCGTCTCGATCGCTCCAACTGCGATCGCAACCGCAGCCAGTACTGCCTCCCGCTGCCCAACCCATTGAGGTAGAGCCAGTTGCGGTAGAAGAGTCACAGCCTGCAACAGCAACCGCGATCGTGCCACTCGCTCCAGCTGAAATCCGGGGAGCATTGGTGCCTCAATCTTCGGCAGATCGGGGCACTCTCACCCGCTATGTTCCTAATGCAGCCCGTTCACTATTAGTGGTTTTGCGATCGCCTCAACTCCAACGTGCCATTCCCCTATTAGCAGGCTTCATTCTCCCCTGCGCCCTATTTAAGACTCAGTTTTTACCGACTACTCCCAGTTCCCAAGTTCCATCCACTGGTGACACTCTATGCGTACTCCCAAAAATCGACTCCAGGAATTAGCCCAAAATCTGCATCGTCGTCAGGCTCAGAACCAATCGTCTGGACAGCAGCAACGCAATGGTAAACCCAATGTAGAAGCAAAATCTTTCGACCACAACCAGCCGATCGATTTGCACAGTTCAAAGCAAGAGCAAAGCAGCAGCAGTCAGCGTGGATCAGTAGAGGCGATGGCGTTTGATCACAATGAAGCGATCGAGTTGCGCTATGACCAGGCAACCAATCGCTATGCACCGAATACCCCAACCTACGCTGCGGCCCACTCTATTACCCCCGATTCAAACTTTGGTTCTGAGACATTTGAGGTGGAAGCTTTTGAGGCTGAGCCTGTAGCGCCAGCCTATTCGATGTCACTAATCCCTGAGGTTGTAACTGAGCGATCGCAGCCCCTACCGACTAAATCGGCAGTCCCACCCGCTCAATCGGTTAGCCGCGATCGCGCCATTGCCGAACCCAAACCAACCACTCCTCAAGCAGTCGCCACCGCAGAGGACTTTCTAGAGGACTTGCAGGCAATTTTGAAGGGTGAGAAAACCTACGATGACAAGGGTCAACAGGTTGTCGATGCCTCGCCTCAGGCAACTCAGTTCTCAACTCCAGACCCCATTCCCCCAACATCCTCCACTTCGACTTCAGCACCTTCTACACTCCCCGCACCCGAAGAACCCATCAAACAACCTTCTCCCCACGATGTCTTCGATCGCATAGCCCAGGGACTTCCCCCCGAACCCCCTCCCACTGCGCCCGAACCAACTTATTCCAGTGCTCATAGTGTGTTCGATCGCATGGGCAAAAACATGACCTTTGCCAACTCGTTTGACTTGGGAACCATTTCGCTGAACCAACGATTTGATGAGTTCGATCGAGTTTTGGATGCGGAGGAAAAGCATTTTTTAAACATTGATATGCTCAAAACTCAGAGAGATGAAACGAACGAGAATCTATCTTTACAGAAATCTCTTTCAACTCAATTAAGTGGTTCTACAGAACTAACCCATAACAAAGTGAAAGATATATTTACTTCTTTTTTGAGAAATGACATCCCTAGGTATTTCCAGGAATGCACTTGGCTAAAATCAGCAGACCTAGCAATTAAGAATGCCAAAGAGATTGCAATTATAGACTACAGCTCTAAACTTTTAGGTTGGATTGACAGTCTTAGTACAGAGAATGACAGTAGAAATAAGGCGTTATCAGAATTAAAAGAGTCATTAAAAATTAAATTTCCCTGCAACAAAGAGCTAATTCATAAGATAACTAAGGATATCTCTTCTAATACTTCGATATTAGAAACTCGCACAGGCACAGGAGGCACGACTAATCATTTAAAGGCGCAGATTCAAAACATTTATGGAATCAATGCAGACTTTATTGATGAGGATGAAGAGGATTTTCAAAAGGTTATATCAGAAATCGAATTAGTACTATCACCTCTCGTTACAACTGGCGTATCAGAATTTATTAAAAAAGTGGTAGAAAAACGTGACAAAGCCAATCGAGAAAAAATGGCCATAGAATGGTCTCAGTACTCAAAGCCATGTAACGAAGTTCATACGATAGAATTCGAGCCTAAGCATAAGGACGAGAATTTTTGGAGTAAGTTTGCTTATTATTTAATGATTACAGAACCCGAAGCTATACTCAGAGATTTAGCATTACCTGACAGTATGAATACATATAGTCCAAAAGGAATATATCAACTAGTGCTGCGGATTTTCGACATTTACTCATCTGCGGCCTGCCATAATGATGCTTTACAGATGATGGAACTAATGTCGGAAGATTTAAGGAAAGACATAGCCCCAAAGGAGGTTAAAGATTTAAACGAAGCAGGAATACTTTTTGGCACCGTTGTAGTTTTAAGAAATGATAAAAACAGAGACTATAAGTTAGGAGATAACGAATTTCTTGACAAGGATTTTATAAATTATATCGAAAAATTAATCAGCGCAAAATTAGTGAATGATGAAAAAACAGATGGGCCTTTAACAATTCTTTTAAGATTAAGAAACAGTAACAATCACTCGGTTTTGTTATTGATTACGAGAATAGCCAGTAGAACAGAGTATGTTATGTACGAAACTATTGCAGGAGACCCAAAGTCTGTTCTATACAACAATTTAATTAGCGACAGTTCTAAACCGCAGGAGGCAAGGCTACCTAATATTATTGGGAGTGGATTTTACAAAGTAGCCTTACTAGGTAGTAATGAAATTGAATATGAATTGTGCAAAGCTGCATCCTCAGAAAAGCTTGAAGAGAATTTGAAAAATTTGCTCAGAGATCGTATTACTACACTCAATATTGGGCTTGCATATATAGCAACTGAAGAAAGTAAAGTTCTTGGAAATTTATTGGATGTGATAGATATATCTCCCTTTGCTGCCAATCCTAAAGATTCTAAAGAAGCTGAAGCTAAAAAAGCTAAATCTATAGATCGAGCTAATGAAATATTTAATTACGTAGTAAAGAACGATTTGGTTGAGAAAGCAAGATTAAATGAAATATTGAATTCAGAACTTGTACAAAACTCCGTGAGTCAAATAGCAGCATGGAATGAGTTTTTCAAAAACTATAGCGAGCTTCAAATTCTTCCGCTAAGTGAGAGATCATCGATAAAAATTACAGATAAAGAAAGGATAGAGATTACAGACAAAGAAATTTCTATCAAGGAAAACACAAAAGATGGGAAAGGGAAAAAAATTATCGCACTTAAAGTTAAGGAAAAGGGAGATTTATCCAATCCTGGTATGCCCGATTGGATGAAGCCATGTCATCTTTACGAAATTAGCGTTGAATAAGACTAGTAATATATAGTAATGGTAAACCGATAAATCATAGTTTCTAATCATCTGAACCAAGCCGATATAATTTCCTAAGAACAATCGCTCCTCCATAAATTGAATTGAGCCAGAAACCTCAACGCCAGTGAAGAATACACGACTAAAAACTATTTATTGATGTGATTTGATAGCTAAGTTTGTGAATGTAAGTTTTGACGAATTAAACTGCACTTTCTGGTTTCATTAAATATGCTTCTTGTAGAATTTATCATCTAAATTCAGAGGTGAAAACAATGCAGGTCTTATCGAAAATTAACCTAAAAATTGTCGCGATCATTTTCTTTGTCAGTTTCTTTTGTCTGATCAACCTACAGCAAGCCCACTCTCAACTCTCCCTCCCAAAAGGTTTTGATGTCAACAAACTTACTCCAGACACGGCAAACAGCCTAAAATCACAGATCGAATCGCAGATTAAAGATACAATTGATACAGCAATTAAGCCTTACACAACTCAATTTCAAGGCTATATTAACCAAGTTAATAAATACCAAAAAGATATTGAAAGATATCAAACACAAATAGTTGCTGTTCCTAATCAGATAAGAGAGCAAGTCGATAAAAGTGTGAACAGTATCGAAGGGAGAGTTCAGACTAATATCAATGGCATTTCCACTAAAGCAAGTGAGAAAATCAAAGAATTAGAAGGGTCAGTAAATAAGGTCATAAAAGAGACAATTGAGGCGATCGCTAAGCACCTCTTTGTAGGCGATGTCCTAGTTAAGGTGATTATCAACGGATTGGCAGCATTGGGAGTCGCTTGGTATATCAAATGGGAATTGGATAAGACTCTCAAAGCCATCAAGAAACAGATAGACGACCAACTCGAAGATTTAACTGATAAAACTAATGGAATAGCAACAAATATTGAGAAGAATATAAGCGGAATTACAACCCAGTTTCGTGAGGCAATCGATCCGCTTGACTCCCCATAATTATTTTGCTATGACCACACCATCGTAGACATCCTATGCAGGCATTAACGGCTCTACCCTCCTTCGATCGCGATCTGGTCAAAATCCTGCCTTGAGCCTGCCCCATGAGACATACCTCAACAAACACCATTCTCGAACAGGAGCAACCCCTTTCTCAGTCCCTTCTCTGGCAACTCCAGCGGCAATTCTTCGCGCAGCAGGGTATTAACGCCTGGAACCACAATACTGTTCCCCACTACGTCACCAGCAACCCCTTCATCGCCAACGCCTACGCCAAAGTGGTATTCGGATTCTTGCGCGACTGGCAATCAGCGATCGACCCCACTCAGCCCCTCTACATCCTCGAACTCGGTGCTGGATCTGGTCGCTTCGCCTACCACTTCCTGAAACAATTCTGGGATTTTTTCCCCCACTCTACCTTGCGCCACATCCCCATCAAATACATCCTCTCCGACTTCTCAGAAAGCAATCTCCAATACTGGCGCACCCACCCCTTCCTGCAACCCTACTTCCAGCAAGGCATTCTCGACATCGCCCACTTCGACGCCCAACACGACCAATCCCTCACTCTGCACTTCGCGAACCAAACCCACACCAGCCTCAAAAATCCCCTCATTGTCCTCGCCAACTACTTCTTCGACTGCCTGCCCCAGGACGTTTTCACCCTTAAACAGCAGCAACTCCACGCCAGCCTCGTCACCCTCACCCTACGGGAGAATTCAGAATTTAGAATTCAGAATTCAGAATTACACTTTGATGATCCTGATCTGATCCATCACCTCGCCGTCAGCTACACCGATCGCCCCATTACACCCCATTACTATGCAGATGTGGACTATAACCACCTGCTTCAGCATTACCAGCAACACCTCACTGACACGACCTTTCTCCTTCCTGTTGTTGGACTCGACTGCCTGCGTAACTTGCGTCGTTTAAGTGGTGATCGCCTGCTCTTTCTCTCCGGTGACAAAGGCTATAGCCAACTTGAAGACCTGCGAAATCGCTCCAAACCTCATATGGTCTTTCACGGCAGTTGTTTCTCCCTCATGGTCAATTACCACGCTATGGGTCAATACACTTCTCATCAGGGTGGTCAGGCCCTCCACACCCCTCACCACCACGCCAGCCTCAATATCTCCGCCTTCCTCTTTGGCCAGCCCCCAACCCAGTACACCGAAACCCGCCACGCCTACCAGGATGCCATCGTCAATACTAGCCCCGACGACTTCTTTAACCTCAAAAAAGCCCTCGACCCTCACTGCGATCGCCTCAGCCTAGAACACGCGATCGCCTACATTCGTCTCAGCGGTTACGATGCCAAAATCTTCCTTGCTTGCTTCCCCAGCTTCATGGCTCACGCCAAATCCGTTTTCAATGCTCAGCGACAAGAATTAATTCAACTCATCCACAACGTTTGGGAAACCTACTACCCAATCGGCGAACCCGAAGATCTTGCTTTTCAACTTGGCAAGATTCTAGTAAGCCTGCAAGAGTACTACACTGCTGCCAAATACTTTCAGCAATCCCTCAAGTTTCAGGGATTACAGCCTGAAACATTAGATTATCTTAGCCAGTGTTACCACCATCTTGGTGAAACCGAAGCAGCTCTCTACTGCATCCATCAGACGCAGCTTCTTCAAGCAATTACGTAAATGATTGGCGTTTGGTGGTGACGTTGTATGATTTTATGCAGTGTTACCACTCAATGAATGGCTATGAGCCTGCGATCGCTGTTTCTACTCCTGCCTGTTGTTCTACTGCATATCCATGTGTCATCTGTATCAGCACAAAACTCGATCGCAGAAGTTGCTCCAGTTCCAACCCAACATTCGGTTGAAGGCAGCAACCCAGTATCTCAAGTATTGTTCAAACCGGCTGGAGGTGGGAAACCACCGACGACACGGGGAGCCGGATCGCGCAACGATCGCCTTTGCCCTCAAGATGCCGCACTCAATCCTGATAATTTGGCTTCTAGACCCCAACCCCTGACGGCCCTCGTTCCTAGTGAGCAATTTGGTTTAACCTGGGCAGAACGTCCCACGGTTTGGGTTTATCTACCGAAAACATCAGCCCGTCAGATAGTTTTAAGTGTCAGAGCAGGGCGACAACCGTTCGCGCAACGCTTTCTGCCAATTACAGGTGAACGAGGGATTGTCGGCATCGCATTACTGGAAAATTCGCCACCGCTAGAAGTGGGTAAATCCTATCAATGGGCAGTGGTGTTGGTGTGTGGCGATCGTCCCAGTCCGAATGATCCGTTTGTTACAGGATGGGTGCAGCGGGCAACTCCTGGTCAAACTTTCAATCAGCAACAATCTGCTTTAGAGCGTGCAGCCCGATATGGGGAGCAAGGTATTTGGTATGATACTTTGACAATCTTGGCAGAAGCGCGACGATCGCAGCCGAACAATTCAGAGTTAACGAAAATTTGGACAAACTTTTTGGCGCAACCGAGTGTGGGATTGGGGGCGATCGGGGAAGAGCCTTTGCAGTAGCTTGTTAGGTTAGGTCGAAATAAGCTCCCTTCGGCTGCGCTCAGGGAGCTTCAAATAGTCGTGCTCAAGGAGCTTTAGATGGTGGCCCTCAAGGAGCTTTAGGTGGCTGATTATGCGAATGATTAAGGAGTTGGCTGAGCGAAGCCGAAGTCAACCTGTAGTGGCTCTCATTCTGGCATTCTGCCAATCGATGCAACAAATTCGTATCACCCGCGATTAGTGCCTGTTTTTTCTTGCGACTCCAGCCCTGCACCTGCTTCTCACGATAAAATGCGTCTGCCACATGTTCAAAAAACTCACAGTAAATTACCCTCACGGGCAATCGCTTCGCCGTATGTTTTGCTCCCAACCCATTTTGGTGTTGCCAAAGCCGCTGCTCCAAATTTTTTGTGCTACCAGTGTAGTAACTTCCATCCGCACACTCAAGAATATACATGTGAGGCATAAATCCTCCAAAATCATCATTCTTGGTAGTGTTCCCTTGAAAACTCTACCGATCGGCAGAAGAAACAGTGGGCAGGTTAAATTAACAACTCTCTAACGCCAATTCCCTATCAACACAAACGGTGCCCAGTAATACGGATGTTGATAATCCGGCGATCGCAGCAGAGATAATTGCGCTTGACGTAAGGCTTCTGCGCGAGTCATATTTGGTTGCTTCAAATGGTTGTAGAACTGGGTAATGAGTTCTGTGGTGGAGTTATCTTGTACTGACCAGAGAGTAGCGATCGTACTGCGGGCACCCGAACGGATCGCCACTCCTGCCAGCCCTAGTGCCGCTCGCCTATCTCCCGTTGCAGTTTGACAAGCACTCAGGATTAGTAGTTCAATCGGTTGTCGATTTTGTCGTTCTCGCACCTCTAACAGTTGGTCTAAATCGTTGACTTTAATTTGTCCATCCCAGGTTAATAAGAAGGTGTTTTCAGCTTGGGAAGAGAACTGCCCATGGGTAGCCAAATGCACAATTGGAAAAGATGCGGTTTCTAGTTTATTTGTGAGTTGAGTGCGTGTAAACGCTTGATTCAGCAAAATATTAGTGGGTACAACAGCCGCAATTTGTTGCATTTCTTGCGCAACTCCGGGCAAGGCAGAAAAACCTTGACGGGCTTCTGATAAACCACCTGCCAATGTTCCGAATTGCGCCGAAGCCAGCGATCGCGGCGGCAATAGTTGCAATCCAGGAGTGAGTGCCAAACTGTATTTCTCAATCAAATACTGCCGCCCATCATGCAACGCCGCCACTGGCACGCCCCGCAGCACTCCATCCATGACAAATACTAAGGATTTGACCTGGCTCTTGGCTAAATCAGCTTCTAACGGGCGAATCAACCAATCATAGAGTTGTTGATGGGGCTGTAATGGCGTTTGACTCGTGACAAATGGGTTGAGCGTCGCAAACAGATCATCAAAGACTTGATCGACTCTACTGGTTTGAGTTCTGGCGTTAGCACTGGTGCCTAACTGGGTCGAGTGATAGCGTAGCGGTTGATTGGGTCGCGAGAGAATGACCGCCAAGCGATCGGGCAAAATGATGGAGTAGATGACGGCGGCATTGGGATCAACTTGGTCAATTTGTTGAGGTTTTGCATCCAAACAGGCTTCTCGAAAGAAGTTATTTAACTCAGCTAATTGCAGTGCTTCAATCACTGATCGCGCCTGTTTCAACTCGGCCTGGGTGGGATTGTCCTCTAACAATAACTGCACCAATTGGCGGTAAATTGGCTCCACCTGTTCTCGAAATGAGAACTGTACTTCTGGATTAACGGCAACTAAATCCCCTCGTAGTGCTGAGAGTGTTTCCACTGCTTGATTGTAAGCCGCGATCGCGGCTACTTCTCGTCCCTGCTGTTTGAGAATGCGCCCTAATTGCCATTGCCAGGACACCGCAATATCATCCGCTTGCATAGATCGAGCCATTTGCAGGGCTTTTCTCGTTAACTGTTCTGCCTCTACCCATTGCTGAGATGTTTCGTAGAGGTGCCCTAGTTGCCCTAAAGCATATGCTTCGGCTCTCAAATCGTTTAATCTTCGTGCTTGTTGAACGGCATTCGCCAGTAGTTGGGCAATCTTGGATGGCGTTAAGAGTTGCGTCTGTTGAACTGCCCCAGAGCCAGCTTTCATTAAACTATCTGCAAAATTGATTTGAGCATAAATCACGGCACGACTCGGCGGTAATTGTCTGATTAGGGTCTCAATTTCGTTTAATAAGGAGGCTGTTTGGGGAAGTTGATGATTTTCCACCAGGAGGCTGAATTGATTTAAGTGAGCCTGCAACCGAATTAAGTCATCCTGCGTTGTTGCAGCTGCTTGTTGATAAAGTGCGATCGCGCTATTGCTTGCAGTCTTTACACCACCTGAATGAGGCTTCCGTGCCCTGACTACATTGCCCAATGCCAGTAACGTACTGCCTGTTTCTTCATTCAGGCGCTGTGACATCTGCAAACTCGACTGTAAAACCTGATAGCTCTCCTGCAAATCACCGACTCGAAAGAGCGCAATGCCTAAACTTCGCAAACTACTGGCTTTCAATAAAGAATCAGGGAGCGATCGCAACCGAGCATTAATTTGCTCTAACAAGTTCCTGGCACGACGATATTGTCCCAACGTTTGCAAGGCTTGTACTTGATTCAGTTGACTGCCCAGTTCACCTGTTTTATCACCTACCGCACTATAAGCAGCCTCAGCTCGTCTCCAAGTTTCTAGAGCCGCTTCCGCCTGGCCTGTTTCTAGTTGATGGTTTCCTTGTCGATTTAAAGTTTGAGCATAGACGAGATCGACATTTGCCCTTTCATGAGCACTTCCCGGAGTCGGCACAGTTCCCAGCACGAGCATCAAAACACCAAAACAGAACGTTGACTTGAACATTTCTAGATTGATTTCAAAACATGATTTCAACACATCGAGTAAGTGACAACTGTTTCCTCACTTCTCTAGCCGTTTCTAAACTTACCAGGTATAGTCTAGCCAAATTGCCGGTTACTAGTAGTCAGCAACGGTAGCCGTCGCCCTGTGAAACGTGGCAGTCTTCGGCGGGAGCGCGATGCGGCAGAGGCTTCCGGTGAGACAGCCGCACCGCTTATCGTCGAAGCCTCAGTCGAACGATGCCCATCCTACAAAAAAATTGCTCAAAACTACCCGGATTGCCATTTCGAAGTCATGCCGATCTAGTCCAGTTTGGTAAACGGTTACCCGCCTGGATAGGTTCTGCTGCTGTCATGGTCGTTCTACACCTTCGCCGCTGTTGGCATACCCAAAATATCCTCAATTCGCGGCATTTCCTCCAGGGGAATCACGCGGCCTTCATCCTCAAATCCCGCAATCTGGTCAAAATTGAGGTAGCGGTAGAGATCGGCGGCAAAGGGATCAATTTTCTTCGTTACAATCTCCATGTATTCCTCCACGGTGGGAATGCGCCCCAGCAAAGCGCACACTGCCGCCAGTTCGGCTGAACCAAGATAAACTCTCGCATCCTTGCCCATGCGGTTATTGAAGTTGCGGGTAGACGTGGAAAACACCGTCACGCCATCGGCAACCCGCGCCTGGTTCCCCATGCAAAGGGAGCAACCGGGCATTTCAGTTCTCGCCCCTGATGCCGCGAAAATGCCGTAATAGCCTTCTTCCCGCAGTTGTTTTTCATCCATGCGAGTGGGGGGGCAAATCCACAAACGTACTTTCACCGGACCCGCACCTTCCAGAACTTTGGCCGCAGCGCGATAGTGGCCAATGTTAGTCATGCAGGAGCCGATAAAAACTTCGTGGATGGGATCTCCGGCACACTCGGACATGAGTTTAATGTTGTCTGGGTCGTTTGGCGCAGCGACGATCGGCTCCTTAATTTGATCTAGGTCTACCTCAATCACGTCGGCATATTCTGCATCGGCATCTGCCTGCATCAAACTGGGATTGGCCAGCCATTGCTCCATTTTGGCCACCCGCCGCAGAATCGTGCGGGCATCGCCATAACCGCGTGCCACCATGTTTTTCAACAACGCCACATTCGATCGCAAGTATTCTGCAACTGTATCCGGACTGAGGGCGATCGTGCAACCCGCACAGGAGCGTTCTGCCGTTGCATCTGTCAACTCAAACGCCTGTTCCAGTTTCAGGTCGGGCAATCCTGCCATCTCCATAACGCGACCAGAGAACACATTTTGCTTGTTCTGCTTCGCCACGGTCAGTTTCCCTTCCTGGATCGCCACATAGGGAATGGCATTCACGATATCTCGCAGGGTCACACCCGGTTGCAGACTGCCTTTAAACCGCACCAGCACCGATTCCGGCATATCCAGCGGCATCACGCCCAAGGCGGCGGCAAATGCCACCAAACCAGAGCCAGCCGGGAAAGAAATTCCCAGCGGGAAGCGGGTGTGGGAATCGCCCCCTGTACCCACCGTATCTGGCAGCAGCATGCGATTTAGCCAGGAGTGGATAATGCCATCACCAGGACGAAGAGATACACCACCGCGAGAATTGATAAAGTCAGGCAATTCGTGATGGGTTTTGATGTCTACAGGCTTGGGATAGGCCGCCGTGTGGCAAAAGCTTTGCATCACCAGATCTGAACCAAACCCAAGACAAGCTAATTCTTTTAGCTCATCGCGGGTCATGGGGCCGGTGGTATCTTGCGAGCCAACGGTCGTCATCATCGGTTCGCAGTAGGTGCCGGGACGCACACCGGGCAGACTACAGGCATTGCCAACCATTTTTTGCGCCAGGGTAAACCCTTTGCCCGTATCGGTCGGTAGACTGGGGCGCGCAAAGACAGGACTGGGAGCGAGGCCCAAGATGCAGCGGGTTTTGTCTGTGAGGGTGCGCCCAATTAAAAGGGGAATTCGTCCCCCCGCCCGCACTTCATCCAGGATGGTGTCTGGCTTGAGGGTGAAGGTGGAAATAACTTCGCCTGCGGCATTGGTAATCTCGCCTTTGTAGGGATAGAGGGTGATGACATCCCCTGTGTTGAGTTGGGTAACATCGCATTCGATCGGCAATGCGCCAGAATCCTCAGCGGTGTTGAAGAAGATGGGGGCAATTTTGCCGCCCAGAATGTAGCCACCCGATCGCTTATTTGGGACAAACGGAATATCGTCGCCAATGTGCCATAGCACGGAATTGATTGCCGATTTGCGGGAAGACCCAGTTCCAACGACATCGCCCACATAGGCCACGGGATGCCCTTTTTGCTTAAGTTCGGCGATCGTTGTCAGTCCTCCCGGCATCCGCGTTTCCAGCATGACCGTTGCATGCAGCGGAATATCAGGGCGCGTGGTGGCATGGGGCGCAGGCGATAGGTCATCGGTGTTCGTTTCCCCCGGCACTTTAAACACTGTCACCGTAATGGCTTCTGGGAGTGGAGGACGACTGGTGAACCAAGCCGCATTCGCCCAAGAATCGATCACTTGCTTCGCGTAAGAATTGCCCTGATTGGCCAACTCTTCCACATCATGAAAGGCATCGTACACCAGCAGCGTTTTACTCAATGCCGCAACAGCAGTTTCCGCCAAGTCAGGATCGCTGGCCGATAGTAGCTCAATCAGGGCATGGACGTTATACCCGCCCAGCATTGTGCCCAGCAGTTCCACTGCTTCTGGGGGCGAAACTAAAGGGCTGGTGAGGTCTCCTTTCGCGATCGCCGTTAAAAATCCCGCCTTCACATAGGCTGCTTGATCCACTCCTGGCGGCACCCGATCGCGCAACAGTTCCAGCAAAAAGCGTTCTTCTCCAGCCGGCGGGTGTTGCAACAATTCACCCAGTTCCGACATCTGCTCAGCACTCAACGGCAGCGGCGGAATACCCAGAGCGGCGCGATCAGCAACGTGTTGGCGGTAGGATTCAAGCATCGTTCTAACTCTCTCAAGGAATAACAGGAAATTTCGGCATGGGTTCAGTTACATCAACCAGATAGCGTATCGCTTAACGAACTCGTTTTGTAGTGGGAATTGTTACCTTCTTACGCAGTCTCCGGTTAAGTGGGTTATTTCTAATGTATCGAATCTCGTCACAGAGAGATTGCTAAATTGTGTCCCCCGATACATCTCTTGTGAGTGCGATCGCCTTAATTGAAAGCAAAGCTCCTGCAAATATAGCTTCTGAGTAAGCTTTCCGACTCGTCTCTGCCACGCTGCCCATGGCGATGGCTATCTGTCCTGGAGTCAGGCTTCCAATGAATTTGTTTGAGCATTTGATCGAAAAAACTTTTGGACTTTAAGATTACTTGGGAATGGTGTGGGAGAAAATGATGAAATTTCGACGCTTTTGGCAACTGGCAGCGATCGCAACGGTTTTAGGTGCTTGTGGGAGTCCAACGCCGCAAGGAACCCCAGACAGTGGAGCATCCCCTGCGGCTGGTGAAGCCACCAAAGATTTTACCGTTGGCATGGTGTTGGTTGGCCCCAAAAATGACGCAGGTTGGAACCAGGCTCACTTTGAAGGCATTGAACGAGTATCCAAGGAGCAGGGGATCACGCTGGAGTATGCCGATAAGGTCAATCCTGCCGATCGCCCCAATGTGACAGGTGCCCAGGTTGCCGATGAACTCATTGGCAAAGGGGCCAAAATGGTGATCTTTAACTCCGATGACTTCAAGGATGATGCCCTGGAGACGGCCAAAAAACACCCAGAAGTAGCGATCATTCATGCTTCCGGTGATTATGCCTGGAAAGACGGTAAAAACTTCAAAAATCAGCCCAACCTCGGCAACATCATGGGCAAGATGGAATACGGCAAAATGATGGCTGGTTGCGCCGCTGCCCTCGGCTCTGAAACCGGAAAGATTGGCTACGTGGGCGCACTGATCAACGATGAAACCCGTCGCTATGCCTCTTCTGCCTACCTGGGGGCCAAGTATTGCTGGGAAAATTACAAGAAGCGAGATCCGAAAGACCTGGAATTCAAAGTCACCTGGATTGGTTTCTGGTTTAACATCCCTGGCAAAACCCTCGACCCCACCAAGGTTGCCGATGATTTTTACAACGGCGGATACGACGTGGTTATGTCTGGCATCGATACCCCAGAAGCGGCCATCCAGGGCAAGAAAGCCGCAGAAGCTGGCAAGCCAGTCAAGTTCGTTCATTATGACTACCAGAAAGGCTGTGAGCTAGCGCCTGATATTTGTTTGGGTGTGCCCTTCTACAATTGGGCACTGACTTATGGAGAAGCGGTGAAAACAGCGATGGGTGGCAAGATGCCCAACGAATTTGTTTGGTCTGGGCCAGATTTTGCCAATATTAGTGATCCCCAAACGGACATGATCGGGTTTATGAAAGGAAACGCCCTGGGAGATAATGCCAAGTTTTTGGATGAATTCATCAAAGGCATGGGCGACGGCAATATCAACCTGTTCAAGGGGCCGATCGACTTACAAGATGGCACTCCCTATATCAAAGCAGGAGAAACCGCAACCGACCAGCAGATCTGGTATTTGCCACAACTCCTGGCGGGCATGACTGGCCCCAGCAAGTAATGGCAGCGCTTTACCGTAAAGACAACAACGTCATATTTTGGAGAAACTTAGGGAACATTAGAACCCACGTCGGTTTTAACATCAGCTAGTTGAACTCATTTCTCTCATGCAAGTTGATTTAATCCAAATCACCAAATCCTTCGGGCCAGTTCTCGCCAATGATGACATCTCGATAACGGTGAGAGCGGGCACAATTCACGGGTTGCTGGGGGAAAACGGGGCGGGCAAAAGTACGTTGGTGAAGGTGCTGAGTGGGTTCATTTCCCGCGATCGTGGGCAGATTTTGCTGGATGGGGTGCCGACAGAAGTGCAAACTCCCGCTGATGCCATTCAAGTGGGAGTAGGGATGTTGCATCAAGATCCACTGGACTTCCCGCCCCTGTCTGTGTTGGATAACTTCATGGCGGGGCGATCAAGGGGCATTTTCCTCGATCGCAAGCAGGCCGCCACTCAGTTTACAAATCTGGCGGCTCACTTTAATTTTGCGCTGGATATTCATCGCCAAGTTACAGATCTGACCGTCGGCGAGCGGCAGCAGTTGGAGATCTTACGGTTGCTGTCCTTAGGCGTACAGACATTGATTCTGGATGAACCGACGACTGGCATTTCAGCTTCCCAAAAAACGGCCCTCTTTGCTGCCGCAAAACAATTGGCTGCCGCTGGCAAATCGGTAATCTTTGTGTCTCATAAGTTGGAAGATGTAGAAGCGTTGTGCGATGAAGTCACGGTCTTGCGGCAAGGAAAGGTCGCTGGCCACCTGCCGATTCCGGCTCCCGATCATGTTTTGATTGATCTCATGTTTGGGCGAGAGCTAGCTCAACCGCTGAAGCCAGAAACTCGTCGCGCTGAGCCAGCCTTGATCCTCACCGATGTGCAGGTGGAAGACGATCGCTTGTCGCTCCACATCCCATCGCTCACCGTTGCTCAAGGGGAAGTGATCGGGTTAGCTGGGTTAGAAGGCAGCGGCCAACAGTTGCTCCTCCGGCTCTGTGCGGGCCTACTTAAGCCGGTAACTGGGTCTGTAGAAGTGGACAGCGTTGAGATGACGCATCAACCTTACACCGAGTTTTTGCAAGCCGGAATCGGTTACTCACCCGCCGATCGCCTGAAGGATGGGTTAGTTGCGGGTCTCACGATCCAAGATCATGTCGCCCTCCGCACCCCGCCCCGTGGCTGGTTTATCGACTGGCGAGACATTGGGCAACGAACGCAACAAGCGATCGCCCTCTTCAACATTCGCGGCAAAGCGACCTCCAATGTCGAGCGCTTATCGGGCGGGAACCAGCAACGCACCCAACTGGCCCTCCTCCCCGTGCTGCTGCACCTGCTTCTCATGGAGCATCCCACGCGCGGCCTGGACATTGAATCAACCTTGTGGGTCTGGCAGCAGTTAATTGCTCGCTGTGAAGGGGGGACAGCAATCTTGTTCATGTCCTCCGATCTGGACGAAATCATGCAATATAGCGATCGGGTCATTGTCTTCAGTGGGGGCAAGCTGTCTGATCCCATTCCAGCCGCAACACTGACCGTTGAAAAGTTAGGGCAACTCATTGGAGGCCGGTTTGACGATCCGATTCAACCCGTACCCGTAGGAGCCTGAACAACTGATGCTCAAACAGTTAAAGCGTGAGCGCTGGCTCAGTTCAGGCATTAGTGTGGGAATCATTGCACTCACTGTTTTCAGTTCATTGAGTCATGTTGCATGGCATCCCTATCTAGAACTCACAGCTCACTTCAAAGTTCAGTATTTCTTAATTTCTTTTATTGGATTATCTCTTCTCCTCCTATTTCAAGCGAAATATTGGCTTGTGATCGCTTTGTTTTGTTTGGGAGTGCAACTCGTTGAAATCTTACCTTGGTATCTACCTGCAACCTGGACAACCACTTCCACAGCAAACTTTCGGATTCTGCTCTCAAATGTTTACGTACGGAATCAGAACCCACATAAATTCCTAAACTTAGTCGCGAAGGAACAACCTAACCTGGTCATTGTGCAAGAAAAGACACCCTTCTGGCTGGAGTCACTCCAACCGCTTCACGCACAATTTCCGTATTTCTTTCAAGCTCCGGATGACATTGCAATTTTTAGCCAAATACCATTGGAGCAGCCCACTATTTTTGGTGGCGTGAACCAATCCAGTCTTGCTGTAACGTTGACGATCGACGATCGACCGGTGCAAGTCGTCACAACTCATCCACCCCCACCCAAGCCGACTTTAACGGCATCTCGAAACCAAGAATTTGAGTGGGTTGCCAACTATATTCAGCAACAACGAGGTTCAATCATCCTGATTGGAGACTTGAACACTACCATGTGGTCACCTTACTACAATCAACTCAAACGAAAAACTGGCCTGGTTAATGGTCGGCAGGGATTCGGAATTTTACCAACCTGGCCAGCCCCTACTCCATATACCAGCACTTCCTCACTCCTCGCCTTTTTCAAACCTTTCCTGTGGATTCCCATTGATCACTGCTTAGTTAGTCCCGAAATTGGTGTGCGATCGCTGCGCACTGGAGCCAACATTGACTCCGATCATTTGCCATTGGTCGTAGATGTGTTCATCCCAGCGCAAGAGAGGTTAGAATCTGGTACATCTTGAATTCGCGATCGCATTAGCCTGTGAGTATTTCTTCACTGCCTGCCATTTCTTCCAGCACTGGTAAATTGCCCGATCAACGCTGGCAAATTGCGCTACCCACTCCAGAATTAGCAGCAGAGTTAGCGCAAGCAACCGGCATCTCACCCCTCCTGGCCCAGGTTCTCATTAATCGGCAGTTGACCGATCGCGATCAGGTGCAGGCATTTCTCCAACCAGACTCCCAGTTTTTGCCGTCCCCCCTGGCTGAATTCGAGCATTTACCCTTGAGCTTAGAACTGCTCATTAACGCCATCAATCAGCGCCACAAAATTGCTATTTGCGGCGACTACGATGCTGATGGCATGACCAGTACCGCGCTCTTAATCCGGGCCTTACGATCGCTAGGAGCCGTGGTGGACTACGCCATCCCCAGTCGCATGAGCGAGGGCTACGGGATCAATCAGCGCATTGTAGAAGAGTTTTACGAGGAAGGCATTCGGCTGCTATTAACTGTAGATAATGGCATCACCGCCCATACGCCCATTGCCCGTGCCCGTGAGTTGGGGCTGGCTGTGATCATTACTGATCACCACGACCTCCCGCCGACGTTGCCAGCAGCCAACGCCATTCTGAATCCCAAACTCTTACCAGAATGGTCTCCCTACCGCGGGTTGGCGGGGGTAGGAGTGGCCTATGTGCTGGCTCGATCGCTGGCGCAAAGTATGGGCAATCCGGCTGACCTGGGCAACTCCCTGCTGGAACTGTTCACCCTGGGGACGATCGCCGACCTCGCGCCTCTGATTGGCGTCAATCGCCGTTGGGTGAAACAGGGATTGCAGTCTTTGCCAAAATCAAAACTGGCTGGAGTGCAGGCGTTGATTCAAGTGGCCGGACTCAGCAACGAGAAAAATTTGAAGCCAGAAGCGATCGGCTTTCGGTTGGGGCCGCGCATCAATGCGGTGGGGCGCTTGGCCGATCCGCAAATTGTGATTGAGTTACTCACCACTGATGATGGGGGAACAGCGCTAGAGCGGGCGATGCAATGTGAGCAGATCAATCAGCAACGGCAGAAGTTGTGTGAACAAATTGAGCAGGAAGCGATCGCTCTGTGTGAAGCCGAATTGGATGCCGTGGGCGATCGAGTATTGCTGCTCACCCAGGCGGGTTGGCATCATGGCGTCATTGGGATTGTGGCATCCCGGTTGGTGGAGCGGTATGGCGTGCCAGTCTTCATCAGCACTTACGAAGACGAAGCGCAAAATCACATTCGTGGTTCGGCGCGGGGCATCCCCGAATTTAACGTGTTTGATGCCCTGGAATTTTGTAAGGAACTGCTAGAGAAGCACGGCGGGCATCGGGCGGCGGGTGGATTTTCGTTTCAAGCCGCAAATTTGGCGGCCATGCGATCGCAGTTACGCGACTTTTGCCATCAATGTCTGGAGCCAGAACATCTCAAGCCCCTGGTGCGCATCGACGCTCAAACGCCCCTAGCGGCGATCGACTTTGCCCTCTACACCGAGTTAGATGCCCTGCAACCCTGCGGCATTGACAATCCCGAACCCACCTTCTGGTCAGCCTCTGTGCGGGTGCATGAACAGCGCCAATTTGGGAAAGGGCATCTGAAAATTACCGTGAGTCAGGACAGTGAAGATGGCACCCCGCCCCGCAAGTTGCAAGCCGTAGCATGGCGTTGGGGCGAGTATTATCCGCTGCCCACCCGCTTGGATATTGCTTACCGCTTGCGCCGCTCGGAATGGAATGGCGAAGTTAGCCTCGAACTAGAACTGGTGGGCGTGCGTCCGGCCAGTCATGCCAACCCCAAAGCTGAATTTGTGTATGACGATCGCTGTTACACCTGCCGCTTAGTGGAACTGGCAACAGGCCAGCAACTGCGCATCCGTAACGCTCAAGGAAAAGTTTTAATTTTGCAGCAAGGCCAGCGATTTGCCCGATTGGTGAACAGCCCGATTGATGCGATCGACATTGATGTGAGTCAGCCTTACTACTACAAATTAATCAAAGCTGCCCTCGCCGCCCTAGACGCGAATTCTTTGTCATCAGAGACGTAGATACTGGCGCTCAGGCCCGGAACGATGCGGAGTACAATTGATAGGCTAAACCTCACCGCTGTTCGTGCCTCAAGGAGTTGTATTGCTGTGAATGCTCAAGTTGTCAGTCCCTACGAAGCTAAAACTCAGGACATTGCCCGTCAATTGATTTCAGCGACTCGCGAAGGGCGATCGCTGTTTGCCCAAATGCGGGATCAGATGCGCTGGGATGACAAGATGCTGAACTGGACAATGGGCAATCCCGGCTTGAGAGTGCAATTATTTCGCTTCATCGACTGTCTGCCCGCCTTGCGCAGTAAGCCTGAAATTGCCCGTCATTTGCAGGAATATCTGAGCCAGGAAGATGTGGAATTACCGGGTGCCTTGAAGAGCATGCTCAACTTTGCCAATCCGGATTCGATGCCGGGACAGATTGCGGCAACCACAGTTGCGACAGCAGTGGAAACGTTGGCGCAAAAATATATTTCTGGGGAAACGATCACGCAAGCGATTAAGACGATCGAACGCCTGCGCAAAGATCGGATGGCCTTCACGGTCGATTTATTGGGTGAAGCCGTGATTACGGAAACTGAAGCGCAATCTTACCTCGATCGCTATCTGGAATTGCTGACTCAACTCACCGATGCGGCCAAGCGCTGGCCCACCATCGAACAAATCGATCGGGCGGATGGTGAAGACTTACCCAAAGTGCAAGTATCAGTCAAGCTGACAGCATTTTATTCGCAGTTTGACCCAATCGACGAAGCAGGCAGTCAGGCGAAGGTCAGTGAGCGGGCACGGATTTTGTTACGTCAGGCTCTAGAACTGGGTGCCGCAGTTCACTTTGATATGGAACAGCACCAATATAAAGACATCACTTTGACTATTCTAAAACAGTTACTATTGGAAGAAGAATTTCGGTCTCGCACTGATGTTGGTGTGACCCTCCAAGCCTATTTACGTGATAGTCTGCACGACCTGAAAGACTTGATCGAGTGGGCCAAAGAGCGCGGTCATCCTGTCACGGTGCGGCTGGTAAAAGGAGCTTATTGGGATCAGGAAACCATTAAATCTGTGCAGAAGGACTGGCCGCAGCCCGTGTTTAACGATAAAGAATCGACCGATGCCAACTTCGAAGCGATGACCCGCCTGTTGTTGGAAAACCATCAGTATCTTTATGCGGCGATCGGCAGTCACAATGTCCGCTCCCAAGCCCACGCGATCGCCATTGCTGAAGCCTTACAAATTCCGCGCCGTCGATTCGAGTTTCAGGTACTTTACGGCATGGCCGATAAATTGGGGAAAGCGATCGCCGACAAAGGCTATCGAGTCCGCGTCTACTGTCCCTACGGCGAATTGATTCCGGGGATGTCCTACTTGATTCGGCGCTTGCTCGAAAATACGGCCAACAGTTCCTTCCTGCGGCAAAACCTGGAAGAACGCCCGATCGCAGAATTGCTGGCCGCCCCAAACATGCAAACGGCAGCAGCAGCAGACGACAGCAGGCAGACGGCAGCAGCAAATTTGCACCCACCCACCCACCCGCTCCCCTTCCCCAACGCTCCCGATACGGATTACGCGATCGCTGACCATCGTCAGGCAGTAAAACTCGCACTGCACCAAGTCCGGCAGCAACTCGGAAAGTTGTATCGCCCCTTGATTAACGGCGAGTATGTGAATACGCAAACCACTGTGAAGTCGTTGAATCCGTCGAATTTTACGGAAGTGGTGGGAGAAATTGGCTTAATCAGCATAGAACAGGCAGAGGCGGCGATCGCGGCGGCAAAGGCGGCGTTTCCAGCCTGGAAAAAAACTCCAGCAACCGAACGGGCAGCTATTTTGCGGCGGGCTGCCGATTTAATGGAGCAGCGACGGCAGGAACTGATTGCCTGGATGGTATTGGAGACGGGCAAGATCGTGAAAGAGGCCGATCCAGAAGTGTCGGAGGCGATCGATTTTTGTCGCTATTATGCGGATGAAATGGAACGCCTCGATCGTGGTGTGGCTTACGATTATCCCGGCGAAACCAATCGCTACCAGTACCAACCCCGTGGGATTTCCCTGGTGATTTCCCCCTGGAACTTCCCCCTGGCGATTCCAGTAGGGATGACCGTCGCGTCCTTGGTGGCCGGTAATTGCACCCTGTTGAAACCGGCTGAAGTCTCCTCAGTGATTGGCGCTAAAATTGCCGAAATTTTGGTGGCGGCTGGCATCCCGTCAGGGGTGTTCCAATTTGTGCCCGGGAAAGGCTCCACAGTGGGGGCGCACATGGTCAAGCATCCCGATGTGCAGATGATTACCTTTACGGGGTCGCAGGAAGTGGGGTGCCGGATCTATCGCGAAGCCGCCGATCGCCAACCCGGCCAAAAACACTTGAAGCGGGTCATCGCCGAGATGGGCGGCAAGAATGCCATCATTGTGGATGAAAGCGCCGATCTAGATCAGGCGGTGCAAGGAGTGGTGCAGTCGGCATTTGGATACGGCGGCCAAAAATGCTCGGCCTGTTCGCGGGTGATTGTCCTGGAACCAATTTATGAGGTCTTCCTGGCGCGATTGGTGGCGGCCACACGATCGCTCAACCTGGGTATAGCTGAACATCCCGGCACCAGAGTCGGCCCCGTCATCGATGGCAACGCCCAAAGCCGAATTCAGGAGTACATCGCCACAGCCAAACAGGAATGCAAATTAGCGCTGGAAATGTCCGCGCCATCCGGTGGTTATTTTGTTGGTCCCACCATTTTTCAGGATGTCTCGCCGCAGGCCATCATTGCCCAGGAGGAAATCTTTGGGCCGGTGCTGGCGGTGATGCGAGCTAAGACGTTTGATGAAGCGCTGGCGTTTGCCAACGGCACAAACTACGCCCTGACGGGGGGGCTATACTCCCGCACGCCATCTCACATCGATCGCGCCGCGCAGGAGTTTGAAGTAGGCAACCTATACATCAATCGCGGGATTACAGGGGCGATCGTGGCCCGGCAACCCTTCGGCGGCTTCAAACTGTCTGGGGTGGGTTCCAAGGCGGGTGGCCCCGATTACCTGCTGCAATTTTTGGAACCCCGCGTGATCACGGAAAATGTGCAACGGCAAGGCTTCGCCCCGATCGAAGGTGCCGATTAGAAAGCGTGACCACCCGACTATCACCTTTCGCCAACCTCCTCCATCTAGCCCAAATGCAAATTGAACCGGATGCTTCCCATCAACAGGATGCCGTTGTCCAGCTCTCACTACGGGCATGGTCGCCTGTGTTTGAATCAATTCAAGCCTCCCTGGATGCTGATGTGTATCGAGTGTTCTACGGCGATGATTGGCGTATCAGCTCTCGGTCATGCACCAGCACGTCGAGCCTATGAAAAAGCAGGCTTTGGGCTATGGCCGGTTGCCAGGTACTTCAAGCAACTCTAAGTGTGATTGACACGCAGAGGGGGCAAGATTGGGCGCAAGCTGAGACGAGGGAAGCGCGGCAACCAAATAAACATCACCGTTGCTGGCTTGCGTCCAGGTTTGGGCTTCGACGATCGCCTCTGCGGCTGCCGCCACAGGTGGAGTCATCGGTGGAGCGGTAGCAGTGGGTGACGCCACTGGCTGCGAACCCAGACCGATCGGCAGAACCAGATCGACTAGCGGTTGTTCGTTGGTGAGAGTGGCCTCTGGGCTGGCTGGCAATCCGCCCCGCCCCGTGACCACAAACCGACTTGTGGCACTGGTTGCATTCGTCGGTTGACAAGCTTGACTGATGCTTTGGGATGGATCAACCAGATTCACGGGTAAAGCGCTAAGGCCACGACTGGGGTCCAGGTCGGGCGTATTCAAAATCACCTGACCGCTGAGGGCCGGGTTGTTTTGGGAAAAGGCCGTGATGTCGTTGGTGGGTAAGCGACGGGGATTGAGCAATCTGGGATCGGTCGTGCCCAGGAGTTGGGTCAGTTGGGAGCGATCGCGCGGTTGAAACCAGTAAATGTTGCGGGCATTAATCGTGATTTGGCCGCCTCGCCCTTCAAAGGCATTGGCGATGATGTCGTTGTTCTCGTTTGGGGCCGAGACCACAAACGGAAAATCGATGAAAATATTGCCCCCATCGCCCCCGGCTCCATCTAATCCCGCTGCCGTCTCGATCGAGCTATTGCGACGCAGCAACAGGACACGATCGCCGCGCAGGAAGATGTTGCCTCCATCGCCCTGACGGGCATTGGATTGAATCGAGGCATCGTTGTCGAGGGTTAAGGTGCCAGCCAGGATATTTAGGTTGCCAGCGGAACCCTGACCAGCCGAACTGACGTTAATTTCAGCCGTATTGTTGAGGCTGAGGCGTGGCGTGGCAATGCTTACCTGGCCGCCGCCCCCGATGCCAGTAGTGCCCAAACGGCTGGAAATGCTAACATCCCCATCCAGGTCGATCGACTCGTCAATTTGAAGATTGATACTGCCAGCATTGCCGCGTCCGTTGCTGCCCGCTTCTAAAGTGGCATACCCCAACAGGGAAAGGCGACGAGCGCTGATCTGGATGTCACTTCCATCGCCGATCGAGCCATCTTCGCCATTGGTGAAAATGCCACTTAAAATCTCTCGTCCCAAGCTTTGATTGTTAATTATGACTGAGTTGCGGGCATTCAAGCGCACTATGCCTGGAGTCCCTGACGCATTAGGAAAAAATCCAGCTTGAATTTGAGATGAATCAATAACAGCATCACCAGCCGAAATCGCGATCGTGCCAACTGCACCGACTGCCCGTGTCGTCGAATTTCTGTTGCCACCAATATTGCTGCTCACAACGGTGCCTCGAGTCAGGGTGAGTTGCTCGTTCACATTCAATGTGATGTTGCCAGCATTGCCGATCGCTGCGCTGCTCGTCGTGATATCGGCGCGGCGGGTGGTGAGGCGACTGGCTTCAATCCGAATATCGCTCCCTGTCCCAGTAGCACCGGGAAACACATTGGTGAAGATGCCCGTTGCCCGAACATCGTCATTGAGGAAGGCAATGTCTCGCCCCTGAAGCGATACGACTCCAGGCTGGGTAGCAGTTCCACTCAGCACCGCCGCTGTGATAAATCCCCCGTTTTCTAACAATATGGAGGGTGCATTAATTGCGATCGCGCCCACCTGTCCCCGCGCCAATTCTCCCCCCGGTTGGAGTTGGCGCTCCTGATCCGTCAACCCCAAATCGCTGGAAATCAAGCTTCCTGTCAGCCGTACCGACTCGTCGGCCTGGACGCGGATGCTACCCGCGTTTCCCTGACCTGCACTAGAGGATGAAAACAAGGAGTCAGTCATGGTCAGCGATCGCCCCTGCACCTCGATCTCACTGCCATTGCCAACCGCGAATGGGCTGACATCAGTCAGGATGGCACTACCGCCAGTGAACGAAATGTTTGATTGTGCCCGCAGCGTCACCCGTCCTGTGCCAATGGCGGTCGCTCCCGAAAAAACAACCGATTGTAGTTGCGATTCATTTTGGATGGCGATCGTTTTTCCTTCGATTAACACCTCCCCCGGCCTGCCACTGGCGCTGACACCAGTGCGCGTTCCCAAGTTACTGCCAATGTCGCCATTATCCAGCAGCACTGTGTCTCGCGCCCGGATCAGCACGCTGCCAGCATTGCCGCTGCCCCCCTGGCCAACATTCAGTAAGGATTCAGCGAACCGGATAGAGTCAGCCTGAATTTCGATGCGGCCACTGTTTCCAACGCCACTGGCGTTAACGTTGCTGCCGATCGCCGTATTTTGAATATTGATTTGGTTGGTGGCCGTGAGGGTAATTGCACCAGCCTGCCGAGCGGGTGCCCCCCGGTTGGAGTCAATCCCAGCAATCAGTAAAGCTTGGGTTGGCAGGTTGGCCGCGCCTGCAATGGTGATGTTACGGCCATGCAGCGCGATCGCCCCAAACCCTTCGCCACTTACCAGCAAAGCCGGATTGCCAAACTGACCCGATAGATTACCAATGGTGACATCCGCAAGGTCAGCCGTTGCCGGAAAAGCCAGCTGAATTTGAGCTTGATTGAGAGTGAAACCAACTGTCCCCGGCGATCGCAATCCCCCCAGTTCAATTCGGCTATCAGCCATGTTGATGCCGCCGCCATCCAGCACCACATCCCCTCCCACCAGGGCAAACCCAGAAAACAAGGCACTGGCATTGTTGGGATCAAAGAAAGCCAGAATTGCCCCATTAGAGCGAATCGGTTGGGGGGGATTAGTAAAACCTAATCCGATCGGGGTGGAGACGGTCAACAAGGGCGGCGTCACCGGATGGGTGGAAAAGGTTCCCTCTGGAAACAGGAGGCGATCGGCGGTGCTGGCAAGGAAAGCCCCCCCGACCAGAATTCGCCCATTTCGCCCTAGCACAATCCCGTTTGGGTTGAGCAGGAAAAAGTTCGCGGGTTGGAACAGTCGAGCCGCATCGAGGGTAATAATCGCACCATTGAGATTCGATATAGACTCGCCCGTGACCCGCACAAACACATTTTGTATGGTTGGTTCTAAAATGAAGCCAGCAACATCAAGACTGTTGGTGCTAGGGAGGGAAAATTGGCGCAAACTATGAAACACATTGCGACCTCGGACTGTACCTCCTGTCACCTCGCACACACCTAAACAAGCAGCCGTTGGAGAGTTATTAACGAGGGTGCCTAATGTTAAATCTGCCTGCACCTGCGCCCAAGCTGGCACTGCAAAAAGACTGGTTACAATACTGGCAACGTAAGCCGTAAGAGATCGAGTCCGAACCACAGAACGACACTCCTATAACCAATTTCCGACCATGACAAACGGTGCCCAAAAATAAGGATGATTCAACTGTGGGCGCTTCAGCAATTCTAGTTGAGCTAACCGGAGAGCTTCTGATTTTCGCATTCCTGGTTTTACCAGCTCACGGTAGAACAATTGCATGAATAAGGAGGTTGATTCATCATCCACCGACCACAGGGTTGCCAGCGTACTGCGAGCCCCCGATCGCACCGCGACTCCGGCTAACCCTAACGCCGCTCGTTGGTCGCCAGCAGCAGTTTGGCAGGCACTCATCACCAGCAGTTCGATCGGTTCGCGGGTGGTTTCATCCCGAGTTTGGAGCAAGCTGCCTAATTCTTTGACATTGATCACCCGATCCCAGGTGAGGATAAAGGTTTCGTCGGCATTGGAACTAAATTGTCCATGCGTTGCTAGATGTAGTACTGGGTATGGGATCGATTGCACCCGTTGCTGTAAGGCCGCGGCTGTAAATTCCTGATTAAACAAAACCTGAGAGGGGACGGTCAAGCCAATTTCCTTCACTTCGACGGCAACTCCTGGCAGCGGAACAAACCCCGCCCGTTCTTCACTCAGTCCCCCAATTAAGACTCGCAGTTGTTGCGGCTGGAGCGATCGTGGGCTGAGGAGTTGCAAACCAGGGGTGATCGCGAGATTGTACTTTTCAATCAAAAATTGTTGGCCATCATGCAAAGCCGCCATCGGCAAGTTTTTCAGCCCTCCATCCAGCACAAAAGCCAAGGTTTTAATGGTATTGGCCTGCAAATCCGCTTCTAGAGGCCGGATCAGCAAGTTATACAAATTTTGGGCAATGGGTAGCCGTTCCGAGCGAGCCGATACCCGCCGCAAGGATTGCCGCATTTGGCTGATCAATTGCTCGAGTTGGGCCTGGGGGATGGGTGCAGCAAAGTGGCGCAATGGTTGATTCGGAATGGACAGCACCACTTCTAGCCGATCGCTCAAAATAATCGGGTAAATCACTGCTGCCTGGGGATCAACTTGATCGATCTGCACCGATCGCCCTTGCAAACAGGCTTCTTGAAAGAAGTTGTCCAGTTCTGCCAATTGGAGGGATTCAATCACTTCTCTGGCTTTGCGCAGATTGTCTTGACTGGTTTCAGCGCCATCCGGTTGCAATAACAACCCGACCAACTGGCGGTAAACGGGTTCCACACTTTCGCGAAAAGAAAATTGCACATCCAGGGCATTACTAACCAGATCGTTGCGAATTGAACTAAGGGTTTTGACGGCTTCACTGTAGGCCCCGATCGCCTGGGGGCGATTTCCCTGAGCGGCCAACAGGCGGCCCAGTTGCCACTGCCAGCGGTAGGCAATATCAGGGGCATTGCTGGTTTGGGCTAAGGCCAGCGAGCGTTCAGTTAGCCGTTGGGCCTCAGCCCATTGCCGATTCTGTTCATACAGGCCAGCCAGATAACCCAAGGCATAGGATTCGACCCGGGCATCGGCGAGTGTTTGGGCTTGTTGCGCCGCAGTTGCCAGAAAGCGTGCAGATCGCGTCAGGGTAGCTTGATCGGAGTCTAATCGAGTTAAACTTTGAGCATAGTTAATTTGGGCCAGAACGCCCATCCGGCTGGAGGGCAGAGTCGATAGTTGCGGCTGAATTTGCGTGGCTAAGGTTTTGGCGGTCGCAACCTGATTCGATTCAATCAAAAGACTGAGTTGATTTAAGTCAGCCTGGACTTTGGCCAGGGGCGTAGGGGCGGCGTTGGCAGCTTGTTGGTAAGCGGTTAACGCGGCGGCAAATTGCTGTTGGGCGCGGAGGGTGTTTCCCAACCCTAACAAGGGCGCGGATTGATCTGTAGCTTGTTGACGCGCGATCGTTAAACTTTGCTGGAGTGCGGCTTGCGAGCCGGGTAAATCTCCTACCAGCCGCAACACTTCACCCAAGTTCAATAACCCCGCTGCTTTCAGGTTGGCGTCGGGTTGTTGCTGCAAGGTTTTGTTCAATTGTTCTAACAGGATTTTTGCTCGCGTATACAACCCCAGCGATCGCATCGCCTGACTCTGGTTAATTTGGCTGCGATAAATGCCCGTTGTATCTCCCAATTGTTCATACAGCGCAGTTGCTTGTTGCCAAACATCGAGGGCCGCTTCAGCTTGTCCCTGGGCCAGTCGCAAACTGCCCTGAATATTGAGCGCTTGAGCGTGTAAAGTTTGGGCCTCTCTACTTGGGAGGGGCCGCACCAGGGTTAAACTGGCCGCGATCGCCTGATTTGCCTCGGCAATTTGGCCCAGTTGCTGATGCGCCAACGCTAGATTGCTGTGAACCGCAGCTTGATTTAACCGATCGCCCTGTTGGGTAAATTGGGTTAACGCTTGCTGCCAGAGGCCGATCGCCGCTGCAAATTGCCCAGCCTGATAGCGTTCCATTCCCGCTTGTACCAATTGCGGGGCGGTTTGAGGGGTGGGCGTGGCCTGGGCTGTCTTGGCGGTTGACATCGCCGGGAGGCTGGGATGCGCTTTGGCAAGGGTCGCTCCCACCAGCAGCAAAACTGCCACCATACAACTCAGTCCGATGTATTTCAAACGTTTGCGGACTGCTGCGATCGCCGACCAATTCATTACTGCCATGCCTCTCTTACCACCCTCACAAATTGAACATTTAGCAGGGCTTTCGCCTCATAATCTCTGATGGGTCTAAATTTGAAATTTTAGAGTGTGATTTGCTCGTTTTTGAAGAGTTTGAGCAATTTCTTTGGATTCGCTCTATTCTCGACTGTTCTGATCGCTCCGTTCAATTTGATTTGCCCGCTGGCAGTCCCTTAACCACTACCCCCCCAGCCCAGACCTATCGTTTCACTCGTGCCTTGGCTGAAGTGCCCCTCGGTGGCGATGCCGTGGCAGCAGGAGTCAAAATTGTTCAACGGGTTTGACAGACTATGATCTCTGGTTTGAGCCTTACAGCATCCCGATTAGGTGGGCCTGCCTACCTTTCCCAAAAGCTCGGATTATGCGGATGTGTGGGCGATGTCCATCCTACAAGTTAGGGCTTATCCAAGCAACAACCGCTGTAAGATTAGATATAGCTATGGTCAGAACACTTAGGACAGCGCGAATGGCTGAGAAGCCGATTCTGAGTAGGTGTTCTGACTCGCCTCGTTCGACTGAGGCTTCGACGATGAGCTCAGCCGAATCGCGCTCACGCCGAAGTCTGCCACGTTGCACATGGCGACGGCTATACTGCCCAGATCATCCGTTAGGACTCATGAATAACTCTTTGGAATTGGCGAATGTGCCCACGGAATCTACAGAAGGCTTAAGCAGCGAGCAATACAAGCGCAAGATGCAGCGGCGGAAAGAAGTGCAGGAGCAGCGCTTGGCGGGGATGCAAGCCGAAAAAGGTCTCGTGATTGTGCATACGGGGAACGGCAAAGGTAAAACGACCGCCGCCCTGGGGATGGTGTTGCGATCGCTGGGACATGGGCATCGGGTCGCGATCATCCAGTTTATCAAAGGAGCTTGGGAGCCTGCCGAAAAGGCTGCGTTTGAGCCGTGGACTGTGGCAACGGAGACGCGATCGCCCCTGCTGGAATTTCATGCGATGGGCGAAGGCTTTACCTGGGAAACACAGGATCGAGAACGAGACACGCAAATGGCCCAAATGGCCTGGGAAAAGGCTCTCACGTTTATTCGCAATCCAGCTGTAAAATTAACTTTGCTCGATGAAGTTAACGTCGCCCTGAAACACAATTACCTGACCGTTGAGCAAGTGCTAGATGGGCTAACTCAAAAGCCTGCTGATGCTCACGTCATCTTGACTGGCCGCGGCGCACCCCAACCGCTTATTGACATCGCCGACCTGGTTACTGAAATGACTCTGGTCAAGCATCCCTTCCGTGAACAGGGCGTCAAAGCTCAAGCCGGAATTGAGTTTTAGTTAAGCGATCGCGCTAACCACATCTATCTCCGCCAACACAATGGTTGTTTCATAGCCAATTCTGCCGGTATCGGGTTCGGGTCCCATTTCCATCTCCACCTGATACATCCAGCTATCGGCAGCGGGGCGCAAACTTCTGATTGTGCCAACTCCGCCAATGAACCGAACCTGCTGCCCTTCTCGAAACTGTGGGGCAAACTTTTTAACCGTTGTAATCATTTCCAATCCCTCAAAGCTCTCAATGCATAGCTTTGTTTTAGTTCTTAGGAAGTCGAATTTTCTCTACCGATGGTGCAACTTGAAGTCGGGCGATCGTCTTTCTGAAGAGAGAAAGGGAGCAGCGGGAGATTTTAGGCTTTAGTTTTTTCCCTCATGGTTTGTCGAAGCTGGAATTGTGGGTTTCGGCTGCGCTCAACCCATAGGCAAACGACTGGTGAGCGCGATCGAAAACATGGCACTAATGTAAGTACCTGGGCCTGAAAAATTAGCCCATACACCCCCCGGCTGTTGCCGTCCCCCTAAGCAAGGGGGACTACAGGGGGTGTAGTTAATTGTATACAACGACTTACCAACTCCTTCCTCCCCTAATACTTGCGCTCCTGTGGTTGGAACAGGCTAATGTTGACGGGCATATACGCCAGATCAATACCAGCAGGGGAGTAGTAAGCCAGGGTGTGTTGCAGGAAGTTGGTATCGTCCCGATCGGGGTAGTCCTCGCGGGAATGGGAACCGCGGCTTTCCTTGCGGTTCAGGGCAGCCGTGAGGATGACTTCGCCCACAATCATCAGGCTCCGGAGTTCTAGCGCTTCAATGATTTCGGTATTCCAGTCAGAGCCACGATCGTCCAATTGAATCTGGTCATACAAGGCTTGCAGTTCCTTGAGTTTGGTGATGCCCTCGCGCATGACTTCCTCACTGCGAAACACGCCGCAGTATTCCGTCATGATGTCTTGATAGCGCTGGCGGATTTGGGCGATGCGATAGGTGCCTGCTTGCTCCAGCAGGGCTTGCAGTTGATGACGAGTTTCGGTGAGGTAGGGTTGTTCATCCAGGTCAGGCAGTTTACGGGATTGAACATATTGGGCGATCGCCGCCCCTGTCCGCCGTCCATACACCACGCATTCCAGCAACGAGTTACTCCCCAGCCGATTCGCCCCATGCACCGAGACACAAGACGCTTCCCCAGCAGCAAAAAAACCGTCCACTAATTCATCCCCACTGCGGCGCACCTGCCCATCCGTGTTGACGGGAATGCCCCCCATGGAATAATGCACCGTCGGGCGTACCGGCATCGGCTCCTGCACCGCATCCACGCCCACTAAGCGATGCGCCTCCTCCCAACAGAACGGCACCCGATTCATGATTTTCTCCTTGCCCATGTGCCGCAAGTCCAGGTAAACAAAGGGGCCGCCTGCACTGCCATCCAGGTGGATGCCGCGTCCGGCACGAATTTCACGGGTAATGGCGCGGGAAGTAATATCGCGGGGAGCCAGTTCCATCCGACTGGGGGCATAATCCGCCATGAATCTACGCCCGTCGCTGTTGATCAGGTAGGCTCCTTCCCCCCGCACCGCTTCCGAGATCAGCACGCCCACAGGATACAAACCCGTGGGGTGAAACTGGACAAACTCCATATCTTCCAGGGGCAACCCCGCGATCGCCGTCATCGCCAACCCATCTCCCGTGGACGCATAATCATTCGATGTCGTATTGTAGACGCGCCCATACCCGCCCGTGGCAAACATCACGGCTTTTGCCCGCACCACGGCCAGCGCCCCATCCAGAATGCGATACATGACCACGCCTTTCGCCTGGCCGTCCTCCAGGATCAGCCGCAGCACATACCATTCGTCATAAATCGTTACCCCTTTTGCCAACAAGTTACACACCAATTCATGCAAGATGGCGTGTCCGGTTTTGTCGGCAGCGTAGCAGGTGCGATTGTGGGAATGGCCACCAAAGGCCCGCTGGGCAATGCGTCCATCGCTGGTGCGGGAAAATAATACGCCCATGTGTTCCAGGTCATACACAACGCTGGGCGCTTCGCGGGTAAGAATTTCGACGGCATCCTGATCGGCCAAATAATCAGAGCCTTTGACGGTATCGAAGGCGTGGGCTTCCCAGGTGTCAGCCGGGTCGGCATTTTGTAACACAGCCGCGATCCCTCCCTGAGCGGCGACGGAGTGCGATCGAATTGGGTGAGTTTTGGCGACTAACCCCACACGTAACTGGGGAGCTTGCCGCACAATTTCCAGGGCTGCCCGTGATCCGGCGAGGCCGCCACCAACAATAAGGACATCGTGATCAATCATGGGAAAAGCTCAAACAATCATCAATAAACGAAGTTCCCCACCCTAAGGCAGGGAACCGGGTAACACGGTCGGATGCATCGCTGAGAAGTTTGAAGGCGGCGATCGGGCTAATTCAACTCGCCGTCTGCACTGTTCGTTGATGCGGGATGCTTTCGGCTGATACGGTGGGGCTTCTCGATGCAGCGGGATCAACAGCCACCAGATCAATGTGATTCAGCAATGTTGTAACAAATGCGAAAAGCAAAAAGGGCACGGTCAAGACCAGGATCAAACCTACCGTCGCCAATGCAAAGATGGGCTTGCTAGCACCCATAAAGCCAATTGAAACGGAAAGGCTAAGAAAGATTACAATAAGCCAAACAACAATTTGACCGTAAATATCACCAAAGGAAAGAGTGCAGACTAAACGATACTTTGAAATGTTGCTCATGACCTGCCTCGGTAACTCAAACAAACGAGCCTTAAATCTATAAGGTATACGGTAAAGCGCTCATTCAAAGTTGGGGAATTTCTCAATCTTTTTGCAAGGATCGTAACGAAGCTTCACAGTCTGTACCGCAACGAATCTCTCTTTCGATGGTTGTATGAACTAACTTTTGCACTGAGCAGATCTCTACCTATGGCGTTACTTCCTCCCTTCTCACTTGTGTTTGATACAACGGCCTTAATCGCGGGTAAGTCGATCGACTGGCAGGAGTTTTCTCGCCTGGGGGATTGCTACGTGCCAGAGGGCGTGTTGACGCAAATTGAGTTTATGTGTGATCGCGCCTCGGAACCAGAAACAGAGCGTGTTGCCCGCGAATTTATGCGATTCTTCCCCACCAGTGGCTGGAAGAAAACGGGCACCAAAGCTGAACACCCGCTGCTGAAACCGGCACCAGGCCATACCCTCAGTAAACGGGCACGGCTGGCTTTAGAAGTGTTGGAGTGTGCGTATGGGATGGCTCTCCGCTATCCCGATCGCTTGATTGTCTTAATCGCCAACGATCAGCCCATGTTGCAGCAAGTTATCAATTTGCAGACAAGAAACCTCTGTGGCATGCCAGTGCCAGCCCTACTGCAATGGGTGCGATCGCAACGTCGCCCACCCGTGGTGAATCATCACTTGCAGTTGATGCGAGCCACCGTGAATCAAATGTCTGTGGCCTCAACGGCTTCATCTTCCAAGCAAGCAGCCCAACCAATTTCCACCCCTCGGCGATCGCTATCCACAGCACGGAACGCACCCCCAACTGTTCGTCCGGGACAATATACCGCCCAGCGTCAGCGGGCTGAGCTGCTATCCCGGCAAATTTTTGGCTTTTTGTTTAACCTGGTAGCACTGGTCGTTGTGTTCATTCTCGTGGCAGCAACTTGGCGATTTTTTAGTCCAGCCAGTTTTGACCAGTTCTGGCGGAATCTTCCCTTTGTTGGTACTCAGAAATGACCTGGATGATATTGATGCAGACGATCGTGGAACTTGGACGGCGGTTACTCACGTCTGGTTATTTGTGTGTCCACACTGTTGCACGGAGGATAACGATGAGTCTCCAGTTGAGCCGGTTGCACCCCTGTCTGTCTTTGTTGCTCATTGTTGGCGTTTTGACGAGTACACCGGGATGTCTTGCCAGTACCCCGGCACCGCCAGTGGCTTCGCCTAACCCGGCCAATCTGTCACCAACCCCGATCGCGAAGGCTACATCAATTCCGCCCGAAATTGTGGATGGCCTGCGGCAAGACTTGAGCCAGCGTACTGGCGTTCCGGCGAATCAATTGAAACTGGTGGAAAGTAGCGCGGAAACTTGGACAGATGGCTGCCTGGGATTGGCGCAAGCGGATGAAATGTGTACTCAGGCGATGGTGAACGGTTGGCGAGTAGTGTTTACCCAGGGCGATCGGCAGTGGGTATACCGCACCAATGGGAACGGACGCACCTTCCGCCTGGAACCTCAAACAACTGCTCAAACAAAGCCGTTGCGGCTGGTTTCTAAGGTCAATCGTGTTCAACCTGCCAAAATCCCGATCGCAGAACTCCCGCCGCGACTGGAAAAAAATGTTGTGTTTCGGGCGATCGCGTCTGGTGGCTTTACCGGACAAACCATTCAAACCACCCTTTATCGTGATGGTCGCTTGGCGCGGCAACAGGGGGGCAGCGATCGCCCCCTGACACACGCTCAAGTTCAAACAATGGTGCAAGAACAAACTCCCGTGGCCCAAGCATCTTTATCTGCCCAAGTTCAGCAGGTGCCTTTAGAGCGAGTCCGCCAATTCATGCAGGTGTTGCGCCAGAATCGGCTACACAAGCTCGATCGAGCCGATTTCCGCGCTACGCCTGGTTCTGCCGATGTTATTACGACCACTCTTTCCTGCCAGTCCTGCACGATTCGCTATGCCGACAGCATTCAAGCAGAACTGCCCACCAACTTACAGACGGTGATTCAGGCGTGGCATGAGTTAACCCGAACGTTCTGATTGAGTGGCTGCCAATATCCTTCGTATCCATACCAGTGAGTTTTGGCAGTTCACTGCAACAGCGTTGTTGGGCTGCGTCATCACATAACGCTGACTGAGTAGGCACGAACGGCTGAATCTACTGTCGCAATTGTCAGTCCATTGTCTAAGGCTTGACAGATAAGCATTCTGTCAAATGGATCACGATGTAATAGGGGCAATTTAGCCAATTGGATTACACTGCTTTCGTCAAGAGCAAGACTGGCAATTTGATGTAGATCACGCTGCTTGGGTAAGTATGTTTCGGGGTGCTCCGGCAGAGATAGCTTGCCCAACTGGTACTTGACAATTGCTTCCCAAATTGAAACTGCACTCAGATAAATCTCATTGTCTAGATCACGAATGGCATCCCGAACATCTGTTGATAACTGGATATCGCCACTGATGAACCATAAAAAGATGTGTGTATCTAGCAAAATCTTCACTTGCCCTCGAATGCACTGAGAAGATCTTCTGGCAAAGGAGCATCAAAATCATCTGGAACGGTAAACTCGCCTGCACACAAACCAAATGGTCGCAACTGCTTACCACTAGCAATAGGTCTAAGTTCAGCAATCGGCTTGTCAGATCGAACAATAACAAGTGTTGCACCTGCCTCTACCTGACGAAGATACTTTAGAGGATCGCGTTGGATTTCATCAATAGTGACATTCAACATAAATTGCCTCAATACAAATTTTATGAACAGTTCTCTATGCTCTCTTGCTTTATGGGGTGCATCCCACTTTTGTAGCCCTCACCCTAAATCCCTCTCCCAGCGCGGGAGAGGGACTTTGAATCCGGCTCCCCTTCTCCTATTTTGGGAGAAGGGGTTGGGGCTTCGACTTGAGACATTCGGCGAGCGCTCAGTCGAGTCGCGCTCAGCCGAACGGGATGAGGGCAAATTTGCAAAACTAGGATGCACTTGCTTTATGTAGCTAAACTACTAGTTGCATGATTACGGTACTAAACTTATCATCCACAATTCGTTTCGCGCCATCATTAACGTGAACATGAATTCCCCTTTCCTGCGGGCGATCTGCTGACCACACGATCGCTGGAGGAGATACCCAGATTTCGTAATCACAGCCTCAGTATTTCTAAGTCCAAGTTTAATGCCTTGCCTAGTTCCTTATACTATGAGTTCTTTGTAAATTGGTCATATAAAGATTTGAGGGGCATTGACACAATATGTCCCGAACTCCAAGTGCTATCACAACCGCAGTTACCACAAAAATGGTTTCGATCCGAAACTTTCCAGCATGGAGGACCGAAACAGGCCAGTAACTCAATCAAACGATATTTGAGAGGTTTCGTATAGAACCCTTCATCCATTCCCCGACTGCAACCAGCGGGCGGCATCTTTAGCGTGGTAGGTCAGGATCAGATCGGCTCCGGCGCGTTTGAAACTGGTGAGAGTTTCCAGCACAATCTTTTGTTCGTCAACCCAGCCGTTGAGGGCAGCCGCTTTCACCATTGAATATTCGCCAGAGACGTTATAGGCAGCAACGGGCAGATTCGAGGCTTGCTTCACCTGCCAGATGATGTCCATGTAGGAGAGGGCTGGCTTCACCATCAGCATATCGGCACCTTCGGCGATGTCCAGTTCGATTTCCTTGAGGGCTTCCCGCGAGTTACCCGGATCCATCTGGTAGGTGCGCCGATCGCCAAATTGAGGCGTGGATTCTGCCGCATCTCGGAAGGGGCCGTAGTAGGCAGAGGCGTATTTTGCCGCGTAAGACATGATCGGCGTATCTTGAAATCCGGCTTCATCCAATCCTGCTCGAATTGCCTGGACAAACCCATCCATCATGCCAGAAGGAGCGATAATGTCGGCTCCGGCTTTGGCTTGCGAGACAGCCGTTTTTTTCAACAATTCCAACGTTGGATCGTTCAGCACTCGTCCGGTCAGATCCCCCGTTTGCAAATAGCCGCAGTGCCCGTGAGAGGTGTACTCACACAAACAGGTATCGGCCAGGATGATCAGGTCGGGAACGGCTGCTTTGACTGCTGTCGCCGCTTTCTGCACGATGCCGCAATCATGCCATGCCCCTGTAGCGTCCACGTCTTTATCGGCTGGGATGCCAAACAAAATAATGGCGGGAATGCCCAGGTCATACACTTGTTTGGCTTCTTCCACAATTTTGTCAACTGAGAGTTGGAAGACTCCCGGCATGGAGCGTACTTCGTTGGCGATCGCGTCTCCAGGCACAGCAAACAGCGGGTAGATGAGGTCGTTGGTGGTCAAAACCGTTTCGCGCACCATGCGCCGCAGTTGAGGATGGCTACGCAGACGACGAGGACGATGGACTGGAAACATAGGATTCAAAGGAAAGATCTCAATTCTTAAAAGTCTAAAACGTTCTGCTGTCACTCAGAAGGCTGAAAACGTTACGTTGTGTTGCGATCGAGAGTTTCTGTTTCCAAATTTGCAACTAGGCAACTATCTCTGGTTGCTTCCGTCATGCTGGTAGATGTCAAGAAATAGATTGTTGTGAGGAGAAATTATGCGATCGCTGCTTGTGTCTGCCCTGTTGATGTTGGGTGCGGCTGTCCCGCTGGCTGGTTTGGCGACGGCCCAGGAAACGGAAATGCAACCGCTGGAACCGTTGACGATCGATTTTGAAACGCAGGGCTGTGGCCGGTTTAAGCAAGAAGCGTACTACCGCACTGAGTTTCAGTTTGTGAATGTGTGTCGCGGAGAAGCTAGCCTGATTATGGTGGTGACAGATAACGATGGTCTGGGCCGGGAACGGATACCCGTGGAGAAACAAGTCACAGCCAATGGGTTGCGGTTTACAGGCACGTCCGATCGCAACATTCAATATGGGATTGATAATCAAACTCTGACTATTCTGTTTCCGGGTCAACAACCCTACCGCGAACAAGTCACTAAAGTGTCATTCACGCCACTGGCCAACCCCAAATCGACTGATCCTGCACCTAAACCGATGTCTATGGCCGCTGTGACTGGGACTGTTGTCTACCGCCAACGCATAGCCCTACCTCCGAACGCGGTGGTTAAAGTGAGGCTGCAAGATGTCAGCCGCGCCGATGCGCCAGCAATTCTGTTGGATGAGCAAATCATTCCTACTAACGGTAAACAGGTGCCATTTGCTTTTACGCTCAACTACGACCCCAACCAGATCAAACCAAATCATGCCTACGCGGTTTCAGCTCAAATTTTGATTGATGGAAACCTGCGCTGGATCAGCACGACGCGGAATTCTGTGATCACAAACGGGAACCCAACCAGCAATGTAACTGTGATGGTGAATCAAGTAAGAGCCGGGAATTAGGGTGTTGCTGAATAGCAGGATGAATTGGAACGAAGTTTCAATTCATCTAACTCCTAATTCATGCCCAGATTCAGCAATGCCGGAATTAGAGCCTAGAGAGTTGGCGAGTGGATGAGTCAGTGAGGTGAACAGTACCGCGATCGAACACTTGATGATTGGTGCCGATGCCTTGAATCTCAATCCGATCGCGGTACACCTCCAGCGCCGTGAATCCGTGGCGAGAAACGGCGTAGGCCGTCCAGGGATTTTTACCGACATCTCGCAAGCTCGCGCCCCCATGCCCGGTAATCAGGTAAGTAGTGCCCTCGATCGCGCGGGTGCGCTCGTAGTGGTGTTCGTGCCCGTTGATGTAGAGCTGCACACCGTACTTTTTGAACAGCGGCGCAAACCTGCGGACAAAAGCCGGATTGGTGCCGTACACGCCGGAAGCATAGATGGGATGATGCCCAAACACAATCTTCCACTGGGCGGTACTTTGCTGGAGTTCTCGCTCTAACCAGGCCAATTGGGCATCCCAGGCCGCGTTGACATTGGTATCCAGGGCGAAGAACTGTACCCCATTTTGCTGAAAGGTATAGTAGCGATCGGGCATATTGAATCCGGCATAGGCCACTTGGGGATTGCCGTTATCGGTTCGAATATCGTGATTCCCCAGGCAAGCGCGAAACTTCACGCCTCGTTGCAACACCGCTTTGTAGGGTTCCTCAAACACCTGGTTGATTTTCTCAATCTCACCGTTGTTATAGATGTTGTCACCCGCCAATACCGCCAGATTGTAGGGGTTTCGCTGATGATAGCGGGCCATCGCCTCACCCACCGCAAACTGGTTCCGATCGCCTGATCCACTATCAGCCGTTGCCACAAAGCGTAGCAGTAACTCAGAAGATTTGGCGGCTTGCAAGTCAGGGGCAATCGCCGGTTCAGCCTCAGCGATCGGGAACTGCTCTGGGCGATAGATGGCATTTGCCCGTTGCCCCAACCACCGACCTAAGCCAAAGGCCCCCAAACCCGCGACACTACTCAAAATCAAAAAGAGACGACGTTTAATAGCCATAGTTTGCTTAGTCTCGATCGCAAATACAATCCAGGCTTGTTTATAACACAACCCTTCAACTGATCCGTTATGCGGTATCTTGATGCGTGGAAATGCACCAGAGATTTTTGTATGCGGACGCGGCGATCGCTTATCTACAGCCTGTTAGCAGGACTATTTGGACTCTGTTTAACCGTCACTCTCCATGCCTGCCAAGCACCTCAAACCTCGGCTCCATCGAGGCCCAGCCCCACTCCAGAAGTGGCCCAATCCCCCACGCCCACTGAAACACCTCTGCCACCCGCAACCCAGGCGATCGTCAATAGCGTGGGGGGCAAGGGGCTGTTCAAACCCGATCGAGGTGATGTGCGGCTGGTGGTGATTAGTGACCTGAATAGTTACTACGGTGCCACTGTCTACGATCCCGAAGTGGATAAGGGCGTGAAACTGGTGCCGTTTTGGAATCCCGATATGGTGCTGTGCAGTGGTGATATGGTTGCCGGCCAAGATCCTACTTTAACGGATACGCGCTTGCAAGAAATGTGGGCCGCATTTGATCGACAGGTTGCCACCCCCCTCCGCCAGATGAAAATTCCCTACGGCTTCACTGTCGGGAATCATGATGCTTCCAGTGCCCTGAGCCTGTCTGGGCAGTTTTTGTTCCAACGCGAACGAGACGCGACGGCAGCTTACTGGAAAGATCCAGCGCACGATCCCGGTGTGCAATTTGTTGATAAATCTGATTTCCCGTTTTACTACACCTTTGAGTACAAAGACATTTTCTTTGTAGTGTGGGATGGTTCTTCTAACCATATTCCGCCGGAAAAGCTGGCCTGGGTGGAAAAGACGCTGGCTAGTGACAAGGCGCAGGCCGCTAAGCTACGCATCCTGATTGGGCATTTGCCCCTGTATGCCGTGGCGATCGGGCGCAATGAAGCGGCGGAAGTGATGGAAAATGCCGATGAACTCCGCGCCATGCTAGAGAAATACAACGTCCACACCTACATCAGCGGCCACCACCACACCTACTATCCTGCGCATAAAGGGAAAATGCAGTTGCTCCACATGGGCATTCTCGGTTCGGGGCCACGCCCTTACATTGATAGCGATCAGCCGCCCCGCAAATCTCTCACCGTGATTGATGTCAAGTTCGACTCAGCCGAACTCACGACCTACACAACTTACGATATGCAAACTTTGCAGGTCATCAAGTACGAAGAATTGCCGCGCATGATTGTGGGCGTGAATGGCATGGTAATGCGCCGCGATGTGGAGCAACTCACGTCGGCAGAACAGCAGCAGTGCGACAACCAGATTGGGGTTGCGGGTTGTCGCGCCTAAACACCTTGACAAAACTATACACTAGCAAGAGGAGATGATTGACTTGATACCGAAGGCAACAGTTGCATGAGTTTATTTTTTGTGGCATTGGGCGCTCTCGTAATAGCAGTCGCGATCGGGGTGATTCTCTACCTGGCCACCCCCCGGCAATACCAGTCGGCTGATTCGGTTGCAACGTCTTATGATCAGTGGACAGAAGATGGCATCTTAGAGTTTTACTGGGGCGAACACATCCACCTGGGCTATTACGGCTCGCCGCCAACCCGACGCGATTTTTTACAAGCCAAAGCAGATTTTGTCCACGAGATGGTGCGGTGGGGTGGCTTAGATCGGTTTCCAGCAGGCACCACGGTTTTAGATGTCGGCTGTGGCATTGGTGGGAGTAGTCGCATCCTGGCGCGAGATTACGGCTTTGTCGTCACGGGTGTCACCATTAGTCCGAATCAGGTGCAACGTGCCCAGGAACTTACGCCGCCCGATCTAACGGCACAGTTTCAAGTGGATGACGCGATGGCGTTATCGTTTCCCGATGCAAGTTTCGACGTGGTCTGGTCGATCGAAGCGGGGCCGCACATGCCAGACAAAGCCATTTTTGCGCGGGAGTTAATGCGAGTTCTCAAGCCGGGTGGGGTGCTGGTAGTAGCCGATTGGAACCAACGCGACGATCGCCACACTCCGCTGAACTTTTGGGAAAAGCCGGTGATGCGGCAACTGTTAGATCAATGGTCGCATCCGGCGTTCTCCAGCATTGAGGGGTTTTCTGAGTTGTTAGCAGCCACTGGCTTTGTTGATGGAGCTGTGGTGACAGCCGATTGGACAGAACCAACGCTGCCGTCATGGTTAGATTCTATCTGGCAGGGGGTTGTGCGGCCAGCAGGGTTATTTCGCTTCGGCTTCCCTGGGTTGATTAAATCAGTGCGAGAAGTCCCTACGCTGTTGCTGATGCGGTTGGCTTTTGGCACTGGGCTTTGCCGGTTTGGGATGTTTCGGGCCGTGCGAGCAAACTCAACCGCTAAATCAACTGGAGCAACTCAATCCGAGGTCGTTTACCAACCTTAAACCGTTAGGAGTCGTTCCGACTTTTGGATGCTTTGGGAATCAAGAAAACTCCGGTCAAGCTCAGACCAATGCCCAGAACCAGGGTCGTTGCATACCCGATCGCCTCTGCAACCAGGCCACCCAATACTGTAGAAGCAACAACTCCAACAAATACGACAGAGATTTGCGTCGTGTAGTCCGTGCCTGCGGTTTCAGGCTGGCTTCGATCCATCATGGCGGTCAAGAGAGCGGTATAAGCCATACTCTGTAAACCGCTGACCACAATACAAATCGTATAGAGCGTGAACGGATCAGAGAGACCGATCGCAGGCAGGATAAACAATAGAGCCGCCAGATTGGCAACAACCCCAAAAACAATGAGCGATCGCTTGTGGCCCCAACGCCCGATGAGCAGCCCCGCGCTCAAGGCTCCGATGATGCGGGCTACATAACTCACAATGCCTAATAAGACTCCGACATCAGCAAACGACAAGCCGCGATCGACCAGCAACGGGCGGAGTAACGTCACCGAAACATTCTCACTAATCATATACAGCAGCAGTATCACCAGCCAAAGCTGCATTCCAGACCGGGCAAAGAACTGGATAAACGGTTGCAGGTAGGCTTTGCCGGTTTGCGGCGATGCCAGGACGGGGCGATGGCGCTCTTGGTGAAACAGTACAGGGATTAGACAAATGAACAGGGTCAACGCCAGGAGGAGTAGAGTGCCTCGAAATCCAGCCCGTTCTAGCATGATCAAGGCCACGCCTCCGCCAATGATTGCCCCCAAAAAATTGCCACTGGCTTGAATCGCGTTCCCGATGCCGCGTTCCTGTGGTTTGAGGAGATTCACTGCCAGCGCATCTGTGGCAATATCTTGACTGGCAGAGAACAGAAAAACCAGAAACATGCTAACGAGCAAGCCCGGAATGTTGGTTTGCAGGTTTAAGGTTGCGGTCAAGAGCAGGGTGACGATCGCCAAACTTTGGAAGCAGATAACCCAACCCCGATAATGGCCTAACTTTGGCAACTGATAGCGATCGACCATCGGTGCCCAGAGAAACTTTAAGGCTGATGGAATCGCCAGGAACCCTAAAAAGCCGATCGCACTCAATGACCAATTCTGTTGCCGCATCAACACGGGCACGGTTTGAATAAAGAATGTCGTGGGAATGTACTGGGAGATATAAAGCGTCGCCAGTAGGATCAGTTTCGCAAGCATGGCAGAAGTTCCCCTTAGAAGGTGGCACGCACTTGAAAGCCGTAAGTGACTGGCTCTCCAAACCCTGCCGTGACATTTGGTGGCGGGAACAGAAACCCTGACGTGATATAACGGGTATCCAGCAGATTATTGGCAAACAGATAGAGGCCGTAATTGCGCCATTCGTACCCCAGGCGCAGGTTAACCAGGGCAAATGGGTCTTGCTTGACTTGATTGGCATCATCAAAGAAGGTGCGGCCATATCCCACCAATTCCAGGCGCGCAAAAAGGCCGATCGGGGCACGATATTGCACCGCCAGGTTATAGGTTACATTTGGTGCAAACGGCACGCGGTTATCTTTGAAATCAAGTCCCGTCAGGGGATTTCTGTAGCGGGTAAAGCGACTATCCACATATCCCAATCCGGCAACGAACTCTACCCCTGGCAAGGGTTGAGCTTTCAACTCTAGTTCAAACCCCGTGGCCCTTACATCGGCACTGGCAATGCTGCGAAAGAAGCCAAAATCATCGGCCAGCAGGACTTGATACCCGCTGACATCGTTATGAAAGATGGCAAAGTTGGCAGTCAACCGATTCTCTAACCAGGAGGACTTTAGCCCAGCTTCGTAAGTCCAGGTTTTCTCTTCCTGATAGCGTCGAATTCCTTCCACATCAGCTCGATAGTTGAAACCATCGGGTCGATAGCCCTTTGCAACGGTGGCATAGGCCATCACGGTTGGGCTGAAACGATACTGCAAGCCAAATCGCGGAATGACTTCATTGCTGCTGTCTTGTTGTTGCACTCTGGGCGTCAAGATCGCAACATCATTGGCACTTTCAAACACGCGCAGCCGATCGAGATCGAAGTTAGAAGACTCGTAGCGAATCCCAGCAAACACGGTCAGCGGGTCAAAGAGTTTGTAGTCAACTTGGCCAAACACAGCATACGTCGTTCGAAACTGGTCAGCAATGACGCGATTGCGGCCTGCTGTCGGAAATCCAAATAACCCTGCCCCCAATTCGGTGAATTCAAAGGCATCACTCCCTACATCAAAGGCGCGTGACTCGTAGTAACCACCAATTAACCATTGCAGTCGATCGGCACTGGTTGGAGATTGGAACCGGATTTCCTGAGTCCAGACCCGTGAGTTGAAATCAATTACCGAGCGGGCAAAATCTAGAGGAGGGGCAAAGCTATCTCCAGCCAGCACATTTTGATAACTGAGGCGACGAGCGGTAATGGCAGTTGCGCGAAACTGAGAACCGTTATAACCAATTCTCAATGCTTGGGTGTTGCTGGTCGATCGCACAAAGCCATCCACGGCTTTAGAGGTTTGGAACGGATCTCTGGCTGTCTGGCGACCAAACACTGGATCACCGCTATCGTTGTCACTCAAGTAAGCATTAAACGCCACACTCCACTCCCGAGAGGGCGTCCAGAGAAATTGCGCCCGTCCAGTGAATAATTCGCGTTCGCCCACCGATCGATTCAACGTAACATTCTCAAAGATGCCATCTCGCGCCCGATAAGCCCCTGCGATCCGCAAAGCAAATTGGTCTGGAATAATTGTGTCACTGTAGGAGAATTGGGCTTCTCGCAAGTTGTAGCTACCATAGCCACCGGCAAGTCGAACTTCAGGCGTTTGGGTCGGCGATCGCGAAATAATGTTGACGACCCCGGCAGGGCTACTTCTGCCATAGAGTGTGCTTTGCGGGCCACGCAGGATTTCAACTCGCTCCAGATCCACCAGGCCAATATCTAGAAATGCCCCAAAATCAAACGGCACATCATCAATGTAAAAACCCACACTATCCTGACTCACCAGAAAATTGAAGTTATTGAGGCCGCGGATACTGTAGTAAGCAAAATCTGACCCTCCGGCATTGGTGGGAAAAAAGCTGAAGTTGGGGGCATTGTTCGAGATGCTCTGCAATGAATCAATCTGGGCATCTTCCAGGGTTTGCCGAGGAATTACTGTGAGACTGATGGGAACATTTTGAGCCGGTTCTGGGCGCTTTTGCGCGGTGACTACAATCTCTTCTTCGGGCAAGGCTGGCAGTATGCTCAAGGTTAATCCGGTTGAGTGACTAACAAGTTCGCCTTCGGGGGCAGCCTCAGTTCCCGTCACGATGATTTGGATGGTGTTCGCATCGATCGCGCTCACGACAACAGAGGCAATGCTGGGAACTGGGGCATCCCGTCGAAACGATTGCCCTTCTGCCAACTGTAGTTGCGCGTTGGGAATGGTCGTGATCAGCTGATTTCCTTGAATCGCTGTTGTACCTTGCAGGGTTGCCCCTGCCTGGGTCATCAGTACAATCTCTAAACCATCTGCGGTCGGCTTTAGTTCTACATTCGTAACTTGCACAACTTGGTTCAGGCTAGTTTGCGTCAGCCATTCCTTCACCGTCGTTGCCGATCGCGGACGATCGTTCACTCTCAATACTTGACTAATCGGGACTATTTCTACCTGGGCGATCGCCGGTTGTGCCAATCCGCTCAACAATACTCCCAGCTGTAACCAGCAAAATTGATTGAATCTCAGCATGCCTCACACTCCCAAATGGCCAAATCGCAATCAGACTCAGACTGGATTACGATTCAGCATTGCTTCTCGCCTATGAGATCGCATGGGGATTGAACCAATGTCAAAAGACAGGCTGTCAAACGTAGGGCATAAAATGGAAAAAATTTCTACTTTTGTATAAGTCCAGCGTAGAATCCAATCATCCACCAGTTCAAGTTTTTATTGGGGCAACTCCAACTTCTTCCTAACTGCAAACTTTGTCTAAAGACGCAGCGAACGAATTGCTGGCATCTCTGCACAAAATAAAAGGTCACTTGAGCGGAGAGTTGGAGTGGATGAAGCAACAGGTTGAGCAGAAAACATTGCAACGGCCAGGGATTGAGGCTCTCTTGGCAGCAGCGATCGCTGGGGGTAGGCACGAGACCTGCCCCTACAGATTCATGGGTTGTGAATTATCCAGGTTAGTACGGTTTTCCTTACCCCATAGGGTAGAAGACTTTTCGCTATAAATGGCGAAAGCCTTAGGGAGCAATTGTTATGCCTCAACCTCTTCGACTGGTTTCAAATGCAAACGTTCAACCTGAGGATACACCAAGTTCTAGTGTGACTCCGCTACCGGATGCAGACTTATTAGATGCTTACTCCCAAGCTGTAACGACTGCGGCTCAGCGAGTTAGTCCGTCGGTGGTGAATATTGAAGTATTTCAGCTAGATCGCCAGCGAACACGCAACCCCCAACGATCGCAAGAAGCACGCGGCAATGGTTCTGGTTTCATCATTACGCCCGATGGTTACATTTTGACGAATAGTCATGTGGTCAGTGGTGCGGCCCGAATTGAGGTGACGTTATCTGATGGGCGGCATTTTCAAGCGGATTTGGTGGGAGATGATCCAGATACTGACCTGGCCGTCGTGCGAATTCATGCACCGACTCAACTGGTTCCAGCCAAGCTAGGGGACTCCGCAGCAGTTAAAGTGGGGCAACTGGCGATCGCGATCGGGAATCCTTACGGTTTCCAATACACAGTTACGGCTGGTGTGGTGAGTGCATTGGGGCGATCGTTACGCGCTAAATCAGGCCGCTTGATCGATAGTGTGATTCAAACCGATGCGGCCTTGAATCCAGGTAATTCCGGCGGCCCCTTGGTGAATGCGCGGGGAGAAGTGATTGGGGTGAATACAGCCGTAATTTATCCGGCTCAGGGAATTTGCTTTGCCACCTCGATCGATACGGCCAAATTTGTTGCGGCTAGCTTAATCAAAGATGGCAAAGTGACGCGGGGTTATATTGGCATAGCGGGTCAAACTGTGCCGTTACATCGGCGGATTGTGCGTTTTTTTAACCTGAGTACAGAACAGGGCGTGTTGATTATTACGGTTGAAGCGAACAGCCCCGCTCAAACCGCTGGCCTCACAGAAGGAGACGTGATTGTGGGGATCAATGGAATGTTAATTGCTGGCATCGATGAACTGCACAAACAACTCACGGGCGATCGCGTGGGGGTGCCGGTGGAACTCACCATTATTCGGGGCAATGAGCAGCGATCGCTGACAGTTGTGCCCGTGTCATCACGCCCTTGAGTGGGGTTTGCGTGGCTTGTTACTGGTGCGGTGTGCAGTCGATCGTGTCAGCGAGGATTTGGGTCAGGCTGTAAAAGTCGCCAAAACCCAGAATTTCTGGCATGATTACACCGTAAAGTGGGAACGGTCATGCATCAAGGCGACTGATGCGTAGACACGACAACCCTCAGCGGCAGCGAGAGCATCAAGCCAACCAACGTCCCTTCTTAGTCTGGTTATCGACACAATGACTGAATCAAAATCGGTGGAAATTTATACAGATGGGGCCTGTCTAGGCAATCCGGGACCCGGTGGCTATGGAGTTGTGCTGCTGTTTGGGGATCACCGCAAAGAGCTATCGGGTGGCTATCGCCTCACGACGAACAATCGCATGGAAATTATGGCAACGATCGTTGGTCTGCGATCGCTGAAGCAACCCTGCACAGTCACCCTTTACACCGACTCGCAATATGTTGTAAATGCGATCACCAAAGGGTGGGCCAAGAAATGGCAAGCCAATGGTTGGAAGCGCAACAAAACAGAGAAAGCCGTCAATCCCGATTTGTGGGAACAGGTATTAGCCTTGTGTGCGGAACACGATGTCACTTTTAAATGGGTGCGGGGACACGCTGGCAATGTGGAAAACGAACGTTGTGATCAACTGGCTGTCGCTGCGGCTAAACAACCCGATTTGCTGCCCGATCTTGGCTATGCTGGAGGAAAGTAAGTGGGAGATGGGCGATCGATGTTTCGAGTTGTCACACATGGGTTTGATCAGGAATTTGAACGTTGGACCGATGCCCTCAATACCGCAAAATCTTTGATGCCTGAATGCAAACGGTGGACACAAGACATTCGGATTTTCTTGTGTGATGAATTGATCTGGCTCTACTGCAAAGAATACAAATATCCCAAATACATTGGAGCCGGAATTTACGATCGCCTCGCCCAACTCTACCTGCAAGAAATGCTGGAAGCAGAAACAGCCCAGCCCGCACCAGAGTCGTCAAAGCATCAGCCACAATGACAGGCCCGTGAATCCATCTCTAACTTCGCCCAACAACGCAAAACCCATCCCCTACAGCACTTCATGAATCTGGCTGCGGGGCAGCGTCAGGTAAAACGTGCTACCTTGGCCCAAAACACTTTCGGCCCAGATGCGGCCCCCGTGTTGCTGCACAATTCTGCGGCAAATTGCCAGTCCCAACCCGGTTCCGCCTTTTTCGCGCGAGTCGGACGCATCAACCTGTTGAAAGCGTTCAAAAATGGTTTCTAGCTGGCTGGCAGGAATGCCCCGGCCCTGGTCTGTGACCGAGACAAGGACGTGGGTCGTCATTTCATCGTTTATTTCGGCGCGTAACCAAACGTTACCTCCGGGCTGGGAAAATTTGACAGCGTTGCTTAAGAGATTGGTGAAGGTTTGAACGATCGCATCGGGAGCGGCCCAAACTTCAGCCTGGATGGGCTGCACGATTAATTGAATTTGATGTTCTTCGGCGTAGGCTCGCATCACTTCTATCGACTGTTGCATCAGGTCAGCCACATCGCAGGCTTGCAAGCTGAGTTTGATGCGGCCCGATTCCAGGCGTTGCAGATCGAGAATGTCATTGACCAGGCGCACTAATCGATCGCTTTGTTGGGCGGCAATCTCAATCATGCGTTGCTTCTTAGCGGGTTTCTGATCGTACACACCCTGCATCACTAAGCCCAGGGAACCCCGGAGGGCCGTGAGAGGCGTGCGCAGTTCGTGGCTGACGATCGAAATAAATTCGTTTTTCATGCGATCGATTTCGCGCTGCTGCGTGATGTCTTCGATCGTGCCCATGTAGCCAATCAAAGTGCGATTGACATCAAACAGCGGCACCACTTGAACTCGACCGTAGTGATGCACAGTGCCATCGGCGTGGATGTAGCGAACCTCGTCGTAAATTCGGGGATGGTGTTCGGGCGGATGCTCAGCCCAGTCTTGCAGAATGGTTTGCAGATCGTCTGGGTGGATAAATCGCTGCCAACCTCGACCGGCAGCTTCTTCAAAGGTGTAGCCACAAATTTCCTGGGCACGCGGATTGGTGTAAATATCGTTGCCTGCCGTATCCATCATGAAGACCCCGATCGGGGAAGATTCTGTGAGCGATCGGAACTTGACCTCACTTGCCGCCAGGGCCACTTCAGCTTGTTTGAGATTTGTCAAATCGCGAATACTCACCAGCACCCCCGAAATCACATCATTTGGATCACGGTAAGGCGCATAAGTAACACTAAGGAACTTAGGTGCTAAGGGATAAAGATTAAACCAGCGTTCATATTGCACAACTTCCCCGGCCAAACATTGATCTAATCGAGGTTTGATAAATGAATTAAACAGGTCTGCACCGAGAACACGGCTCACAGGTTGGCCAATTACATCTGCTTCAGATTGATTAAACCAATTCAAATAAACCTGGTTCGCAATTTGATAAATGTAGTGTCGATTCAATAAGGCAATGCCATCGCGAGTCACAGCGGTAATGCGTTCATAGCGGCGGAGCGCTTCTTCGGTTTGTTTGCGATCGCTGATGTTTTGAATTTGCGAAACGAAGTAAAGGGGCCGTTGTTGGGCATCGCGGACTAGGGAGACATTCAACAAAATCCAGACAAGATGACCTTGTTTGTGAAAATATCGCTTCTCCATTTGGTAAGTGCGAATTTCGTTCTTTAAGAGTTGCTGCACATAGTTGAGATCGATGGCGAGATCGGCTGGATGCGTCAACGTTTGGAAGTCTGTTTGCAGCAGCTCGGCACTGGAGTATCCAACAATTTCGCATAAAGCCTGGTTGACCCGGAGCCAGCGGCCATCAGTGCCCACCAACGCGATCCCGATCGCGGCGTTTTCAAAAGCTTGCCGGAACCGTTCTTCACTTTCCTGTAAAGCGCTTTCAGTTTGCTTCCGCACGCTGATGTCGAATAAGGTGGAACGGCTCATGATCAGTTGTCCGGCCTCGTCGTTGATGGCAGTGGCATTCAAGTTGATCCAGCGGGTGGAGCCGTTTTTGCTGACTAACTCAAACTCCAGGTTATCGATCCAGCCTTGCTGCTTAAAGATGGGGAAGTTTTGGGCAAACACCGCTTGGCTGGCGGGCGTTAGCAACTCAGCAAAGTTTTTTTGGTGAACGACTTCAGCGCGAGGGTAGCCCAACCACTCGAGTTCCGTATCGTTAATGCGGACGATCGTGCCGTCCGGAGCGAGGGAATGGTAGCCGCAGGGGGCGCGGTTGTAGAGGTCTTCGGTTTCTTGTTGCAGGCGTTGCAGTTCAAGCAGCGATCGCGATAGGAGCGCATTCACCTGGGTGAGTTCCGCTGTGCGATCGGCGACTCGTTGTTCCAGTTCGGCATTCAGTTGCCGAATGGCGGCCTCTGCTTGTTTGCGCTCTGTGACATCAACGCCAATTCCCCAGCCAGCCCAGCCCTTAACGGGAAAAGAACTAGCAATGCTAGACCAGGCAATCGTGCGGGTGCTGCCATCTTTGCAGGTGATATCCCATTCCCAGTTGCGATACTGGTTGCCTCGCTGCTGCCACTCGGCAAACATGCGATCGCGATAGGCGGCATCTGGATAAAGTTGCGCCAGGATGGTTGGGTTGTATGTTACTTCAGCGGCGGCATAACCCGTCACGTGCTCACATTCGTGATTCCACACAATCACGTTCCAATTTTCATCGAAGGCATCCAGCATCACGGGCATGTTGGCCAATATTTGCCGGAGTTGTTCTTCACTTTGGCGCAGGGCGATTTCGGCTCGTTTGCGATCGGTGATTTCTTGAAAGAAAATATTCAAGCCCGTTGGGGTTGGGTAAATGCGATTTTCAAACCAGCGATCCCAGGGAGAATAATATTCCTCCAATTGAATGGGCTGTTGCTCAGCGATCGCCCGATGGTAAGCATGGTAAAAATTTTGCCCCACGCCTTCAGGAAACTCCTCCCAGATATTTTTGCCAATGAGGTCTGCGGGGTCACGGTTGAAGAGTTGTCCGGCGCGACGGTTGACGTAACCATACCGCCATTGCGCATCTAATGAAACAAAGGCATCACTGATGCTTTCTAGAAAGGTGGTTAATTTCTGCTCACTTTCCGTTTGCAATTGCTGACTGAGTTGGGCAATGCGCCGTTGACTGCTGCGCAGGTTGTGATTTGAGGAGGCGATGATGCTGGCAATCAGTGTGAAGACAATCAACCGGATGAGGCCAGTGGCGTCAGTTAGCGTCAAGCTATAAAGCGGCGGAGTGAAGAAGTAATTGATGCATACCAGGGATAACCCGATCGCCGCGCAACCGGGAGCCATGCCCCCCACCCAGGTGGTTAGCACAACGGCCAGATAGAACAGACCCAAAAGAGTGGTTGAGAGGAATGGGGTCAGCCAGAGCGTGAGTAGGAGGGCAATGATCGTTGCACCGATCGCAACTCCGTAAGGCAGAACTCGTTCGTACAGATGGGTGCCCATCGCGGTTTCTCAACAACTTAACGGTTGACTTTATTGTGACTTTAGAAATGACTGGAGTGAACCCAAATTCTGTAGGCGCTTAAAACTTTGTCAAGAAACCAGGTCTCTCGCTTGGGGGGCTGCCCCTTTCGGCTGAGCGCTCAAGTCGAAGCCCAAGCCCCCCAGCGGAGGACGGCTGCGTCCCCCGCACCCCCTCCAGAAGGGATGACCAGTCGATACTCAAGGGTGCCCCGCTTACAAACATTGCAGTTGATTCAATGTTTATGGTTGAGGGGGTTGAAACCCACCCCGTTTGAGCCGATGGAGAATGCGCGTCGCCAGTTCGGTGGGCGAAATGGATTTGTGCAGGTAATCATCTGCACCAGCGGTAAACGCTTGCTCGATCGTCGTGTGGTCGCGATTAGCCGAGAGGAAGACGATCGGTAAAGTCTGCCATTGCGGGTCGCTGCGCACCGTTTGACAAAGTTCGATGCCATTAATTCCTGGCATTTCGAGATCGAGCAGCACCAGGTTGGGCTGAGTCGTGGTTAATTGGTGCCAAAATTGGTCGGGGTGAGTCAGGCTGATTACCTCAAGCCCAAGCGGCTGCAACACATCACTCAAATGATCAACGATCTCGGGGTCATCATCGACGACTAATACCCGATTGGCGTGGGGTTTCTGGGTGCGCTGTAACACCTCCATGACTGCATTTAAAATCTCTCGAGGGGGGAGCAATTTTTGCAGAAAGAGGGATGCGCCCAAGCGAATCACATCTAGGCGGCTGGTGAGGTCAGCTTGTGAGGTCAGCGTCAAGACAGGGAGGGGGGGCGATCGTTGCATCAGTTCCTGCAAGAGGAGCAAGCCGTTTTCCCTGCCTGGGAAGTTCAAATCCAGCAAAATCACATCTGGGGCGGATTGAGTGATGACTTTGCGCGCAACATCCAGATCGGTGGCCAATTCGACTCGTAGCCCACGCGCGATCGCTTCTAGCCGCACCTGTTCTGCCAATAACATATCGTCATCCACAATGAGCAGGCGGGGCGCGTAGGGGGGTAACTCGACGGGCGCGATCGTCAACGTTTGGGCTTGGTCAAACACCTGGCGCAAGAGAACGACTCGTCTGGCAATGGCCTGCACCTGTTCTGATGCTAGAGGGGCGTTGGGTTTGAGCAGGTCTTCCAACTCCTGCGCAAAGCGAGAACCGGCCATGATGCCAAAAATCCCCAGAGAACCTGCTAATTTGTGCGCATTTTGGTGGGCCTGTTGCTGTTGCGGCGGCGTTAAAGTTCCGGCTGAGAGCGCTTGAGTTGCGGCTTCTAAACTAGAAATTTGGTGGGCGATCGTGCCCTGGTGTTTTTGCCAAACTTTGTTGGTCATGGCCAAGGTTCTTTGCGCGGCCTCCTTGCCCTTGGGTGGCTGGGCGGGCGTCGGTGCCGGTGAATGGGGTAACGCTTTGAGCCGATAACCCAGCCCATAAACCGTCTCGATCAGGTCTGGGGCACCAGCAGCTTTGAGTTTTTGGCGTAAACATTTGATGTGGGTGCTGACGGTTTCTTCTCCCGGTGATTCGGCGAAATCCCAGAGGCGATCGAGAATGGCACTGCGGCTAAAAATTCGCTTGGGATTCAGCAAAAACAATTCCAGCAAGCAGTATTCCTTCAAGGTCAGGTGCAACGGGGTGCCGTTACAGGTGACTTCATTTCTGGCGGTGTCAATTTGCACTGTGTCCCAATTCAAAACGGCGGCTTTGGCGGTGTGTTCGCGCCGCACTAAGGCCCGAATCCGAGCTAATAACTCCGGGACATCGAAGGGTTTAATGACGTAATCATCGGCTCCCGCATCCAGCCCCAACACGCGATCGAGGCTACTGTCTTGGGCGGTGAGCAGCAAGATTGGCCGCTGGTAGTGTTCGGCGCGGAGTTGCTGACAAACGCTCACACCATCTAACTTGGGCAAGATCACATCTAGCAAAATCAGGTCGTACTCAAAGTCTCTTGCCAGTTCCAGCCCCGTTTGCCCGTCTACGGCCAGGTTGACGGTGTAGTGGTGGGCCGTCAAAATTTCAGTTAAGGCGGCCCCAGTGGATGGATCATCTTCGACGACCAGAATCTTCATGGCATGTGTTTGCTGGTGCTGGGTTTGTTGAACAAAAACCACCACAGTTCTAACCCAATCAGACTCAAACCACCTGCTGTCACGATCGCTTTCACCCAAAAGGGCTGTTCAATCGTTTGAAATTGGCTAGATTGCGGCGGGGAGTGGGTTGGCATGGGGCTGTGCGGGGCAGAGGCGATCGCGCTGCTGGGTGTCCCCATTTGCAGGCTTACCATTACCATTCCGCCCATTAAAGCCATTGTCAATCGGCGCAATCTTAATTTTTGGCTAAGCCAGTTCTGCCTGAGCGATCGTGGCTTGGGGGATTCCTTAGGAAGGAGCGTTAAATAAGCTGTCATTTTTGTGGAATCGGCATCGTTCGACTGAGGTCTCGACAGAGAGGCTCGACCGAACTGCGCACGCACGTCTTGCCCGTCCGGGTGGGTGAGACACTCAGCCCACAGGCTATTTAATCCATACTCCTGAGCGCTAAGCTCACTGCGCGGTAACTGTAACGGTGTGGGTTGAACCATGGCGATCTCCCTTGGGCTTCGTTGTGGCGACCTAATTCTATGGTGAAAGGTCTAGCTCACTGGAGAGTCAAGTGATAGCAGCAAAAATGATTCTGATTTAATTTAGACACGCTAAAGCTAGAGATCCCCCCTGTCGAGGGCTACCTTGTACACACAAATCTCACTGACTCCAACCACTGAAAGGCAGCCCCCCGCCCCCCTTCAGAAGGTGTTAATCGTGAAAAGCGAAAGTCTCTGATCCAACAAGGGGAAAGTTCAACCACAGTCCTTGCACCCAACAAACCAACCCTTTCGGGGGGTTTGGGGGAGTTAGGCCCCCAAGCGGCGGGGGCGCGGGGGGAAGTCCCCCGGTAGAGGTTGTGGGTTTGAGTTGAGATCGGTGTACACAGTAGCTTGTAAAGGGAATGAGGGGGATCACTCACTGCAAGGCACGGATCACGCTCACTATTTGATGCCTTAAAAGACTTCTTCAAATTTTCCTCAAACTTTCTGCCTAAGGTTGGAGGTAATTCACCTTCTGGAGGAAGTATGTCCACCAAACAGGTTCTGATCATCGACGATGAGGCCGCGATCGTCGAGGTTGTGCAGAGCTGCCTTGAAGATGTCGCAGGCTGGCACGTGGTGACAGCGACCTCCAGCCAAGACGGATTAATCAAAGCCTCCAATTATCTGCCAGATGCGATCGTGCTGGACTTGCTCATGCCAGACATGAGTGGAGTTGAGCTACTGCGCCGCCTGAAAGCTTCTCCTACAACCCGAGAAATTCCCGTGGTGCTGCTCACGATCGCGGTTGATTTTTTTGATTCTAGTTACCTATCGGCGCTCGAACCGGCGGGCATCATCGCTAAACCCTTTGACCCAACAACGCTAGCGCAAGAGATTGCAACCCTCCTCCACTGGACAGTGGAAACCCAGGAGTAGCCCACATGACTATTTTCGCTCCCATCAAAAAAATTGCTGGCGATCGCCAAGAGGCTGATATGAATTCGCAGATCCGCAGGAATAAACTGGACGAAGCCGCAAGACGACAGGCGCTCGATCGCTACAACATTCTCGATACGGAACCAGAAGCCGCCTACGACGACATCGCTCAGTTAGCCGCCCAAATTTGTCAGGCACCCGTAGCACTCGTTGGGCTACTCACTGAGGAACGCTATTGGGTCAAGGCGCAAGTCAACTTTCCGATCGCCAATATTCCGCGTGAGCTAACATTTTGCGACCATGCCATTGCCCAAGATGGTGTGCTGGTGATTGGAGATGCTCTCGCCGACTCCCGCTTTGCCACCAATCCATTTGTGGTGAAGTCGCCAAATCTCCGGTTCTATGCTGGAGTGCCCCTCAACACCCCCGATGGGCATCGCATTGGCACCATCTGCGTGGTTGATTTTGTGCCGCGCCAATTGAACGGTGAACAACTCGAAGGGTTGCACGCCCTCAGCCGTCAGGTCATCAATCTGTTGGAATTACGCCGCAATCAAGCTGAACGGATGCAGACCGCAGCCAAGTTACAAGCTCAAGCCCTGCTGCTGGATCAAGTCACCAATGCCGTCATCATGCAAGATTTTGACCAGCGCATCACATCCTGGAACCAGGGCGCGGAGCAGCTATATGGTTGGTCAAAGGCCGCCGCGATCGGGCAATGGGCACCGACTTTTCTATATCGCGATGCCGTCATTGATTTACAGGTCATCTATCAATCCGTTCACACCACGGGGCAATGGCGGGGAGAACTGACGCAAATTACGAAGGCACAGCAGCTTGTGATTGTGTCCAGCCACTGGAGTTTATTACAGGATCAAGCTGGCCAACCCACCGGGTATTTGATTGTGAATACTGACATAACTCAAACGGTGCAGTTGGAACGGCAATTGCTGCGCACTCAGCGACTGGAAAGTATTGGCACGCTGGCAGGGGGAATTGCCCACGATTTGAACAATGTTTTGGCTCCGATCGTGATGTCTGTTTCGCTCCTGGAGCAACAACCCGAGAGTGACAAGCGGCAGAAATGGCTGAATGTGATTGATAAGAGTGCCGATCGCGCCGCCAATTTGGTGAAACAAATGCTGGCTTTTGCGCGTGGACACGAGGACGGGCGCTCGCTGCTGGAACTAAAACATCTCATCTACGATATGAAGCAAATCATGGAAGAAACCTTTCCCAAAAACATCAACATTAGCACCTACATTCCTAACAATTTGTGGGCTATTTGGGGGGATGTGACCCAAATCCACCAAGTATTGATGAACCTCTGCTTGAATGCTCGGGATGCCATGCTGGCCGGTGGCATGATCCGCATCGTGGCCGAAAATGTTGACTTAAAGGAAACTCCTGCCGATCTCAAAACTCCAGTTTGCCCAGGAGCTTACATTGCCATCACGATCGCCGACACCGGCATGGGCATTTCTAAAGACATCATCGATCAGATTTTTGATCCATTTTTCACCACGAAAAGTCCTGGGTCTGGGACGGGATTAGGACTGTCTACGGTGATGACGATCATTAAGCGCCACAATGGCTTTATTTCTTTATCTAGTGAAGAGAATCAAGGCACTGAATTCAAGGTCTATTTGCCAGCGGTGGCACCCGTCGAACAACCTCAGCCATCGAGTTCAGAACTACCGATGGGGGCGGGCGAATGGATTTTGGTGGTGGACGATGAACCCTTGATCCGTCAAGCGGTGAAAGCAGTGTTGGAGGTGAATGGGTATCGCGTCTTGACCGCACCGAACGGGGTCGAAGCCATTGCTGCCTATACCCAGTATCAGGAAGATGTACGCCTGGTGTTGATGGATATCATGATGCCGGTCATGGATGGCACGATCGCCATTCGCACGTTGCAAGCAATTAATCCCAATCTCAAAATTGTGGCTGCCAGTGGATTGGCCAACTCCAACACACTCAATGAAATGGGCATCCAGGTTAGTTACTTTTTGCCCAAACCTTACGATGCCCAGGATTTATTAGTTTTGTTGCGGCAAGTCCTTGATAGTTAACTCTGGAACGCTTGCAGAATTGATTCTGCCGTCGATTTCACCGAATTGCTGGCATCTTTGAAGGTTTGCCCCAGGGGGTTTTGGTGGAACAAAAAGGCGCGGGCGCAGTTGCGTCCTGGCATGCCCGAAATTGAGCCACCGGGATGGGTGCCCGCTCCAGTCAAAAATAGCCCGTCGATCGGTGTTTTGTAGTTAGCCAGTTCCGGTAGCGGTCGGAAGAAAATCATTTGCTCCAGTGTCATGTCAATGTGGTAGTAGTTCCCCTTCAAGGCTCCCAGGCGATCGCTCAATTCGGCGGGGCTTTCGACCTGGCGCGCGATGATCGCATTTTTCACGTTGGGGGCATACTCGGCCAACTTATCAAGCACGCGATCGGCCACCTTGTTTTTCAATTCATCCGTCCATCCAGTGCCATTTAAGCCCGTGCCTTCAGCATTTTCGATTTGATAGGGGGCAAAAAATTCAATCCACAGGGTATGGTTACCCGGCGGAGCCATCGTGGGGTCAAGCATGGTTGGCATCACCACATACATAGAGGGGTCAGCATCTGGAATCCGACCAATACTCGGTTCGGAGTGAGCAATTTCAACCTGCTTGACTGAATCAGCAATCAATACAGACCCAATTAAGTAGTCATCTTGGTGATTGTGATGCTCAAACCGCAAAGGTTCAGACAAGGCACAATCAATCTTCATAATGGTTTCGTTATTGTTCACAATGCGGCGTTCTAGGCGCTCTCGCAGATGATGATCGGCGGTATCAACATCACCTTGATCAATCATCTGTAGAAAGAGTCGTTTGGCATCAATGTTAGAAATTACAGCATGATTTGCTCGATACTCTGTGCCGCCTTTAACGCGCACGCCAACGGCCTTGCCGTCGTCAATCAAAACTTGCTCAACTGATTGCTCGGTTAAGACTTTACCCCCCAAACTTTGCACCAAGCTCAATAAGGCTTTGGTCAAGGCACCAGTCCCTCCTTTAGGACGAGCCATGCCCGGTTCGTGCCGCATCGCCATCATAATCGCTCCGATCGCCAGCGTTTTTTGGCTGGGGGGCGCTCCTAACTCGGAGGCCAACCGCGCCAGGGGTGCCTTGAGAAACTCGGAGTCAAAATATTCATTCAAACTATCCTCGGCACTAGTGAGAATGGTGCGAATCAAGTCTAAGGTTTTGTTGGGCGCACCCAGCACTGAAAACAAATCCTTCAGCTTTTGAATATCGTAGTTGCCAATAATATCAACCACCGATTTGGGGGGCGCGTTGAAAATGGGAATAATGCCCTTCAATAGCCGCTGCCAGTAATCAATAAACTCAGCATATTTCGCGGCATCGCGCGGGCTGTAGCGGGCGATCTCGGCACAGGTTTTCTCGACCGATTTGTGGGCCAGAAAATATTTGCCGTCGGGATGGGGACAAAAAACCACTGGATCACAATAAAGATATTCCAAGCCGTGTTTAGTGAGTTCTAATTCTTCAACAACTGGCCCTAAATGAATGAATTCATGGTCGATCGCGCACCGATTAAAGTTGAACCCAGGTGCTGCTTCCGGCATCAGCTCTTCCGTGGTTGCGCCGCCTCCAGGCACCGATCGTTTTTCTAACAGTAAGACACTATAACCAGCTTTGAGGAGGTAAGCCGCACAGGTCAGGCCGTTGTGCCCCGCTCCAATTATGACAACATCAAACGCTTCCATTTCCGACTCCAGCAGTTTCCTTCGCTACTAAAGTAAAACCCCTCCAGGGCGTAAAGCTTCTGTCGCAAGAGGGATGCTGCTAAGGGGGCATCCCAATGCCCTGTGGGAGAGGGACTTTGAAATTCTGGTTCTCCTTTTCCCACTGGGCCACTTTATATAGCCGTCGCCATGTGAAACGTGGCAGACTTCGGCGTGAGCGCGATTCGGCTGAGCTCATCGTCGAAGCCTCAGTCGAACGAGGCGCGTCAGAACACCTACCCAGAATCGGCAGTTCAGCCATTTGATCTGTCCTAAGTGTTCTGACCATAGCTACACATACAAGGCTCACTGAATCCAACCATTGGGGGCTGCTCCCCCCCGCAGAAGGCGTTAACAGTGAAACGCGAAAGTCTTTGATCCAACAAGGGAGAAAGTTCGATCAAAGTCCTTGCACTCAACAAACAGACCCTTTCGGGGGGGGGGGGGGAGTAAGGCCCCCACAAAGCGGGGGGGCGGGGGGAAGTCCCCCGGTAGAGCCTTTGGGTTAAGTCGAGATCTGTGTACACAGTAGTCACACCGAGAGAAGGAGCTAGGGCTTCGACCTGAGACATTCGGCGAGCGCTCAGTCGAGTCGCGCTCAGCTGAACGGGATGAGGGCGGATTTTGCAAGAGTGAGATGCACTTTGCTGCTGAGTTGTCTGAGACCGCTTCTAGATCGATCGGCGTCATGCCATCACTTCGTCAAGAATTTGGGCGAAGGTTGGGCGGAGAGAGGGCACAGAATGCAGACAATCTTGTTGAAGCGATCGCAGACGATCGCAATTCACATCTGGGCCTGCGGTATCCAAGCGATCCAGTAAATCTTCGAGCAGGCAGCCAAAAGCTCTCACCTCCAGCGCTTCCAGCGATCGATGTAAATGTAGGGCGTGGGGTGGATAGAACGACGCGGCCCCAAAATCTCCCATCAAACAATCACCCAGCCCATTCCAAAGAATATTGTGGGCATAAAGATCGCCATGCATGATTTGGCCAGCGTGCAGATGCGCGGCAACTGCGGCAATGCTCCTGGCAATACGCCAGATAACAGCAGGCGGAAAGCTAGTTGCGGGGGGGTATGTATCGCGCGTGCAAGTCTCCAAACTGGGAGGATGCCCCAAATTTTTGTAATTGGCTGGAATTAAGGCAAAAACGAGTCCAGCTTTACCATCAGGATGATTGATGACTTTCCCCAGCAGGTTCACTAAATTTGGGTGAGAGCCAGCCGCAATACAAGTCTGCATTTCATCCATCGGTAGGCCGTCGCTGGTGACTTCTCCCTTGAATAATTTGACGGCAACTTGCACGCTCGATCGCGTCTGCTGATTCTGCCAGGTTGCTTTTGCAATCACGCCAGAGGCACCTTCACCCAGCGTTTCGTGTAATTCCAAATCGCCCCAATCAATTGCGGCTAGCGATCGTCGTTCTCCCAGCCCAGCAGCACCCAAAGGGTTGCCAGAGTAAGCCAACCAGGCTAAGCGCGGTAAGGTGAATAACCACTCTGGTAAATCGGTTAGTTGATTGGCCGCAATGCGAATCAGCTCTAACTTTTGACAAGCTGCCATCGACTCCGGCAACGATCGCAATTGGTTACCAGCCAGCATCAACTTTTGCAATTGATGAAGTTGGCCAAAAGAACTCGGTAATTGGGTAATTTGGTTATCTGTTAAAATCAGCCACCGCACCGATGCTGGAAGGGCATGCGCAGCGATCGTTTTAATCCGATTTGACTTCAATCCAATCATCGACAGTTGAGGACAACGAGACAAGACAGTTGGTAATTCTTCAAACTCGTTATGGCTAAGGAAAACAATCTGAAGCTTCTGTAAACACTCAAATTCAGCGGGTAATGCCTGCAAATGATTATTTGAAAGATCCAAAACTTCTAAAGAATCTGCCAGATCAAACACTTCGGGCGGCACATCCGTAAGACCAGCCGCCAGGTTGAGCCTGCGGATTCCTTTGAGTTGCCCAGTTTGCAGTAATTGGAGCGTTTCCATGCCGAGCCAGTGGATAAAGAGCGATCGCCGTCCCCATTCTACAGAACTCTGGAGATTGCGCCGCCAGGGAATGGGCCGTAGACCGAGAGGCCATTTTGATGATGCTAATCAGTGTGGTAGACTATTGCAATTCTTTTGCATCAGCTCTAAGTGTCTTGACTCTCATGACCCTAATTCTGAACTCTACTGATTGGGCAGACTTGCACCAACAGACGCCGCCATCCGGCAATCCGTACGGTGCCCTTGACGAGTTGGACGTGTATTCAGAACTGCCGGAATATCTGGGTCGGGGTTGCACCCGCGCGACCGAACTGCAACCAGGAATCTGGTTCGAATGGGCAGATTGGGAGTTTCGTCAGGAGTGCTGGGTAAAATGGCCTGACCACGAACATCTGGTGCAACAAATGGTGTGGCTGGCCGTAGGGGAGGGTTGCGGCAATGACGTGTATCCCAGTTACAGCATCCACCGTAGCTACTTGTCGGGGAGTGGCATTGCGCCCGGTTATACCGAGCGGTATGGGCGATCGCAGCGTCAGGTGTTTGTCAGCATTCACTTACTCCCTGAGGTGTTTGCCGATTTCTTTGTAGACTTGCCAGGTGCCCATGAGGCGCTGCTGAAAGTGTTGGTTAAGCAAGATGAGGGGAAGGTGTCGTTTTTTCCGCCTGTGACTGCGGCGATGCGGCGATTAGCCCAGCAAATGATTAGGATGCCGCTTCAGGGGGAACTGCGACGATTGGATCTTCAGGAGAAGGTGTTTGAACTCCTAAACTTGCAACTGCAACCCCTGCTGGCCGATGCCAGGTTGTGTCATCTGGTGCCGGGTTGTAAAACGGAGTCGCTCGCTCGGATTTACCACGCGCGGGAATTGCTGGTTTCGCGGCTAAACAATCCTCCCGCTTTATCAGAGTTAGCCAGTTTGGTGGGGACGAGCGATCGCACGTTGCGGCGGGGCTTTCGGGATCTATTTGGCACGACGATCGTCGGGTTCCTGATGCAACAACGCCTGCTCCAAGCAAAACAAATGTTGCGAGAACGACAATGCACGGTTGCCGAAGCTGCCAATTGCGTGGGATATAGTCATTTCGGCCATTTTGCCGCGGCGTTCAAACGGCAATTTGGCATCACTCCGAGCGAGTGTTTGGCGGGCCGTAAGGTGACTTAGGCATGAGGATTAAATAACTTGCAATTTCTGTTTGGACGGTGCGACAGGGCCAAGAGTGCCAGGGGGCGTAAATTGTTTGAGGTGTGCCCCAACCCCGTGTGGCAAGCGATCGGGGTATTGTGCTGATCGTAGGTTGCACAGGTGATCGGGAGCGATCGATTCAGTACCTGAAAGAATTCTGCTAAAGTCGCCCCATTTTGAGCAAATTGACCGATTTTGGATAGACACACTGACCGCAACTTCTCTACACTGCTTTCCATTACTTATTAAGAGTAGTTTGCAGTAGTTTGACGGGTTGATGTGAGGAGTTGCTATGCGTGTGGGCCAAGTCTCGGTGCAGTTAGGTTTGTGGCTAGTGTTGACGGGTGGGTTGATTGGTGTGGCAACGGATGTGCAAGCGGAGGAGCGATCTCCCCTGCCGACGGCATCCCCCCTGACTAAGGGCAAGACCCCCCTGCCGACGGCATCCCCCCTGACTAAGGGCAAGACCCCCCTGCCGACGGCATCCCCCCTTACTAAGGGGGGAATGAGGGGGGTAGTTCGGGTGCGTGACCTTAAACAACCTGCCACGACCGTCAAACAATGGGTTGCCCAAATGGAAGCGGCACAGGTGCAAGTCACCAATGTGAAACTGGAACGTACGGAAGCCGGACTGGATATTGTGCTGGAGACGGCGGAAGGGAAGCCGCTGACCATTGATGCCACGAAGTTCCGCAGAGAAGGAAATAGCCTGATTGCCGAGATTCCCAATGCGACGCTGGCGTTGCCGCAGGGACAGACGTTTGTGGCAGATAACCCGACGACGGATATTGCGACGGTGCAGGTGGAGCAGCAGGCGGGCAACATTCGGGTGAGTGTGGCGGGAAATAATGCGCTACCCAAGACGGAGGTGACGCTGAAGACGGGGGGATTGGCGTATAGCCTGAATCCAGAGGGGGATGAAGCGGATGATGAAATTGTGGTGACGGGGGAGGGACAGCGGGGCTATCGGGTGCCCAACACCTCGATCGGCACAAGAACCGACACCCCCTTAAGAGACATTCCTCAATCGATTCAGGTGGTGCCGCAGCAGGTATTACGAGATCAAAATGCAACTCGTTTGGAAGATGCCTTAAGGAATGTCAGTGGCGTAACTCAGGCATTCTCATTACCCGGCGCAGTGAGTACTTTTACAATTCGAGGCTTTGCGATCAATGAAGGAGCCGGTAGCAGTTTTTTGCGAGATGGGCTGCCCGACCCGGCAGCGGGGGGCGTAGTCGAACTGCCAAATATTGAGCGGGTGGAAGTTTTGAAAGGCCCAGCATCGGTTTTGTTTGGCTTTGGCAGTCCTGGTGGAACTATCAATCTGGTGACAAAGCAACCCCTTCTCGATCCGTTTTACCGGGTTGAGGCAACGCTGGGGAGTTACAACTTCTATCGAGGTGCGATCGATTTTTCAGATGGTTTGAATCCTTCCGATACAGTCCTCTATCGATTTAATGCAGCCTATAGAAATTCTGGAAGTTTCATTGACTTCTTCGAGAGTGAATATCTCAGTTTCTCACCCGTGTTGCAGATAAAGCTTGGAGAACGAGGCAACCTGTTTCTGGAGGGCGAATACATTCAAACAAATGCCAGTTTTTATTCCGGTGTTCCCGTTCTTGGCAGTATCCGTTCCAACCCCAATGGTAGAATCCGGCGCGATCGCAACTTCGGTGAACCATCCGATCAAAATGAGCAAACTGTTAGTAGAGCAGGGTACAGACTGGAGTATCAACTCAGCGAAAAGTGGTCTTTACGCAATGCCTTTCGCGCAACCTTCCGAGACTACGAAGACAACCTGACAATTCCTTTCCGGCTTGGCACTGATAATCGAACTCTCAACCGTTTCTACCGAGAGTTTGGAGTTGATTATAATAATTATTCTTTAACTACTGACCTTACAGGCAGATTTTCCACAGGTTCCATCAAACATCAGATTGTGGTCGGGGTAGATCTCAACCGATTCGATACCAGAACACGATACACCGACTTTGATGCACCCTCGATCGATCTCTTTAACCCTATTTACCGTCAGCCGATCGGCGATCTGACAACCCCGGATTCGCGAGATATTTCGCTTACAGACTCCCTGGGAATCTTTATCCAGAATCAAATTACACTGGCTAACAACCTCAAACTGTTGTTGGGTGGACGATTTGATACCTTCTCACAACGATACGAGTTGTTAACCAATGGCAGCGAAAGTCGCCAATCTGACAGCGCGTTTAGCCCTCGTGTAGGCATTGTTTATCAACCGATTCCAGCTATTTCACTCTACGCCAGCTATGCTCGATCGTTTATTCCCGCAAGTGGCACAGGTTTTTTCGGCTCTGATCTGATCTTTGAACCGCAGCGGGGCACGCAGTATGAAGTCGGAATCAAAGCTGATATTAGCGATCGTCTCTCTACAACCCTTGCCTTGTACGACCTGACGAGAACCAATGTTTTAACCGATGATCCCAATAATCCAGGGTTTTCGATCCAGACTGGAGAGCAAAAGAGTCGAGGGATTGAATTAAATATTGCGGGTGAGATTCTTCCGGGGTGGAGAGTATTTGCAGGCTATGCCTATACCGATTCTGAAATTACCAAAGACAATACATTTGCAGTTGGTAATCGGCTGAATAACGTTCCAGAAAACTCCTTTAACTTGTGGACAACCTATGAGATTCAGCAGGGATCTTTGCAAGGTTTGGGAGTGGGGATTGGCTTATTTTTTGTCGGAGAACGGCAGGGGAATTTAGCAAACACCTTCCAACTGCCTAGCTATCTTCGGACAGATGCGGCCATTTTTTATAGAAGAAATCAGTTAGAAGTTTCTCTCAATCTTAGAAACCTGTTTGATGTGGACTATTTTGAATACGGTTTGAATCTAAACCGTGTTTCTTATGGACAACCTTTTACAGTTCAAGGAACTGTTTCTTGGAAGTTTTAACGCTGATCCGATAGACTTATCTGATCATTCTGAGGTTGTCCGTAGTCATGAAGAAGATAGTCCCTAAACAATACCTCTGGAGTGTCCTTGCAATCGCGATCGCTCTCACACTAACTTGCTTTCCTATCACCGAGACAAGATCTCTCAGCCGATCAACCACCGTTGAAAAGCCAACTGCTGCCGCATGTAATGTGATTCAACATGCGGCGGGAGCATCCTGTGTACCACAGGCATCAAGGCGACTGGTTACGCTCTCGCTCGTTACTCTGGCTGACGCGATCGCGCTTGGTGAAAAGCCGATCGCAAGTAACAATTTTTATCCAGATCTAGACTCAATAACTTACTTGAGCAATGAAGATAAAAAGTTTGAACTATTAGGACGCTCCAAACCTAATCTAGAGAAACTTCTTTTGATTAAGCCAGATTTAATTATAGGATGGTCAAACACTGCTAAGGAAATATATCCTCTACTTTCGAAAATTGCCCCCACTGCATTAGGTGACTTTCAAGGCGGTCCATCCTGGCGAAGCCATTTCAATTTTGTAGCCCGGGTTTTGGGGAAAGAAAAGGTAGGAATAGAAGTTTGGAATCATTACTATAAGAGAGTCAATGAGCTGAAATCAGCTTTAGGTAAGCAATATCAAAGTAAAGAAATTAGTTTTATCTATATTGGATCTCGTGGTATTGAAAGTGATGTGAAAAACTCTTTTGCTGGCTCTATTCTCCACGATGTCGGATTACAACGCCCTCAAGCACAAAGCATTGCCGCTCCTTATGGCATTATTCGTATTTCAGAAGAAGAACTATACAAAGCAGATGGAGATATTTTATTCATCACTGCCTGGAATGAGAAGCACAAGCAAACTTTGATACAGCTTCAACAAAAACCAATTTGGAAGACTCTTAGAGCCGTACAAAATAATCAAGTTTTCTTTGTCAACTTCCCGACTTGGACAGGTTCAAACTTACTGGCTGCTAATGCCATTCTGGATGACCTGGAAAAATACCTCGTCAGGCAAGGGGAGTGAGAGGAAGAAGAAAGAAGGAAGAAAGAAGGAAGAAAAAAGAGGAAAGAGGAGAGGGTGGAGGGGTGATGGGGTAGGGAGGTGAAGGGGTGAAGAAGGGAACGGGCGATCGCACTTTAGCAAAGTTACGATTGTGAGAGATTCAGCGATCGCCTAATAACAATGCTTGATAACCCGCCTGCACAAAATGCACATCAGCCGTAGCCGCTTCGATCAAATTTTGGTCTTGCATCACAATAAATGAAATGCAGTCCGTTAACCCCCAAGTCTTATCCATTCTGGCTGCATAAAGCTGCAAAGCTCGGTTGAGTAATGCTGAATCAATACTCACAACATGAATATTTGAAGTTTGATAACAGAGTTGAATAAACTCGATCGCCCCTTGTCGATTCACTGCACTTAAGCCATTGCCGACTTCAACTAAAATTGCTTCCGTAGTCCATACTGCCGCTGCTGCTTCGATTTGAGGTAATAAAGCTAGAGCCACATCATGATACTGATCACGAGAATTGTAGAGCGCTTGAACAAATACAGTATCAAGGAACAATCGAGTTTGACTCATGGCTCTAACGCTTGTTTCGGTATGCCATAAAGATAATGGTCATGCTCCTTTGACCAGTCTTCTGGCATTTCTATACTGCCAGCATGAGTCCGTAAAACAGTCCAAGCAGTTTTGGGTTGCTCTGGCGTTACCTGAGATAGTGGAGGCATCGCTGCATTTTGTTGTAGAACGAGAGACTGTTGCCACACTCGCAGCAACTCCAGTAGCGCTCGAATTAATTCATCGGGCGATTGTTCAATCGCTTGAATCAGTTCTTCTCTTGGAGTCATCGTAACCTTGCCCCAATTCCTACACAATCTATTTTAGAGCCTGAATGACCTCGAAAAATATCTCGTCAGGCAGGGGGAGTGAGAGGAAGAAGAAAGAAGGAAGAAAGAAGGAAGAAAAAAGAGGAAAGAGGAGAGGGTGGAGGGGTGATGGGGTAGGGAGGTGAAGGGGTGAAGAAGGGAACGGGCGATCGCTAGCAGGGAACAACGGTCAGGTCTTTGACTTTCGCAAAGTCTTGGTCAGCCGTCACCAAACTTGCTAAATTGTCAATTGCCATTGCAGCAATCACCGCATCCGGAAATTTCAAACGATACTGTTGCCGAATCTCAACGATCTTGTTGATTAAAGCTGCATTTTTTGAGGTCAAGTCGAGCACTTCTACCCGTTGCAGAAACTCTTGAAAAAGCTGGCGATCGCTTTCCGTGAGTCCAGGAAATACCAAAAACTCAATTTGACTAATAATAGAAACTCCAATCCAATCTGCCTTTTGAAGTAGTTCAAGTAGTTGAGTATTTGTCTGTAGCAGCACCACGATCGCATTAGTATCAAGCACATAACGACTACCACTCATTCCGCAGCATCCTTTGCACAGAAACCGCATCTCCCTGCCACGCCAGCCGCCCAGTCAAATCAGAAAAATCATACTTTGATCTCTCTAATCCTGTTTCAGGTGTATGGGATGAATCTATTTCATGAGATTGCTGCCACACCCTGAGCAATTCTAGAAGCACCCACACAAGATCATCCGGCGATCGCTCGATCGCTTGAATCAATTCTTCTCTGGCTGTCATCATGGCATGAATCGCTAATTGGATATCTCTATTGTACTTCGTTGCTCAAACATCACAGTCCTGGATGACCTGGAAAAATACCTCGTCAGGCAGGGGGAGTGAGGAGGAAGAAGAAAGAGGAAAGAGGAAAGAGGAAGGGGAGTAGAGGGGGGATGTGGTAATGGGGTGATGGGGCGATCGCTTTGGTACACTATACTGAATTTAGTTCTGTACAACCCAAACATCGCCGCCATGACGCTCACTTCTCAACCATCATTAGTTCAGCCGATCGAGCTTGAATTGGGTGAACATGGCATATTAGCGCTGCCAGAATCGATTCGGTCGCAACTGAGCTTAAAACCGGGCGATCGCCTAATTCTAACCGTTGACTCAGATGGGGTCATCCGTTTAACTAGCCTGCGGACTCAGATTCAAAACCTGCAAGGAGCGTTCAAGGATATTGCCCCCGGAGTTAGCCTTGCAGACGAGCTAATTCGCGATCGGCGTAGAGAAGTCAAGAACGACGACGAAGCATGACAGTTCAAGCTACAACAGTTCTGGACGCTTCAGCGTTGTTAGCTTACCTGCAAGGAGAAGTTGGTGCTGATATTGTGGCGACAGCTCTAACCCAAGGTGCAGCTATCAGCGCCATCAACTGGGCAGAAACCCTGTCTAAGTTAGCAGAACGTGGACAAGATCCAGATGAGGTTGCCGAGTATTTGCTGAATCAAGGATTGCTCAACCAGGTGCTGTTGATCCATCCTGTTGATCAAACACTTGCTCAAGCGATTGCAAAACTACGTTTGCCGACCCAATCTTTAGGTTTATCATTGGGCGATCGCGCTTGTTTAGCATTGGCACTTCAGTTACAACTTCCGGCTCTAACAAGTGATCAAATCTGGTCAAATCTCAATATCAATGTTGTGATTACTTTAATTCGTTAATAGATACTGTCCTGGATGACCTGGAAAAATACCTTGTCAGGTAGGAGGAGTGAGAGGAAGGAGGAAGAAGAAAGAAGAAAGAAGAAAGAAGAAAGAAGAAAGAAGAAAGAAGAAAGAAAAAAGAGGAAGAAGAAGAAAGAAAAAAGAGGAAAGAAGAAAGAGGGAGTGAAGGGGTGATGGGGTAATGGGGGAGGTTAGTCGTCCGTTGTTTCGATGTTCTCAATAATGCTCCGCAAGTCTGAGGCAGAAACATCATCTTGATCTGATTTTGTATAGAGTGTCAAAAGTAAAATTGAGGATGTGGTTTTAAGGTAATAAATGAGCCTATATCCACCACTTTTTCTTTTTGAATGTCAGTATTTCTAATCCGAACTTTAAAGACTGGGTAGCCTATATCTGGGATTTGATCACCTGGTGTTTCACCATTTTCCAGTTGATCAATAATCGGCTGAAGATCTTCAAGAAGATTACGATACTTCTTTTTGAGCGTCCGAACATTGCGAGTAAAAGTCGGTAAAGCAATCACCGTAACAATTGGATCACTCATTCTTCAAGTCTTCCCAGAGTTTAGAAACTGGCGTTCCTTGACCGGTCATTGCCTCGTGCCATGCTTGGCGAAAATCAGCCAGAACTTGCTCTTTAGGAGTGTCATGCAGGGCATCTTGAGCATCTACCGTTTGAACCCGAAATTCTAAGAACTCCATGAAATCAGCGATTTGACGGAGTTGCTCATCGGTAAAGGTATCAAGTTTTTGTTTAAGGATTTCGCGAGTAGTCATGACTGAGTTTGCCTCGTCGATGCTGAGCATTGGTTAGCTTTTGATATCTTAGCCATACATGCCGTTCTGGATGACCTGGAAAAGTACCTCGTCAATGGGAAGGGAGGGTGAGGAAGAAGAAGGAAGAAAAAAGAGGAAAGAAGAAAGAGGGAGTGAAGGGACGATTGGGGGAGTGCGATCGCACTTTAGCAAAGTTACGATTGTGAGAGATTCAGCGATCGCGATTGTTCAAGTTGCAGCATCTCTCATGAAGGATGAGAAGAGATTACGATCGAATCGAAATAATTGGGATACTGAAAGTGCGATGGATAGATTTCTCAGGTTTTTCGTTCGTGATGAATTCATCGGCTCCAACGGCAACGGCGGCAGCAATATGCAGTGCATCCATTGCCCCCAGTCCAAATTCTGCGACTTCTCGGTAGGCTGCCTCCACGATCGCATCAAGGTCATTCGCCCAACAAGTGACGATCGCAAAGTAGGCTTCGTAAAATGCAACCTCTGGTTGGCGGTTGTTATAGATCGCTTTGGGCAGCAGTTCGAGCTTGAGAAAGGGACTGGAAGCAAATTCTCGCTCTGAATCTCGCAAAATATCCAAGGCTATCTGCATGGTTGAGTCAGACCCTCGTGCGGCGGTGATTAATACATCCGTATCGATAAAAGTCCGAATCATGATCTTGTTTCTTGATAACCACCGCGCCGATCAGCAACTTCTTGTTCAATTTCGTCATCATTGAGCAGTGGAATACCAGCGACGATGATTTGGTCACGAAGTTTTTGAAACTGATCCCGTGGCAGTGGTTCAGTGCTGGTTTGATTCTTGGCGGAGCGTTGGGCGAGAAAGGCTACAAAGTCAATCACTTCCTGTTGCTTTTCAGCAGGAAGTTGTCGCCATTGGTCGATGAGTCGTTGTTCGTTGCTCATAATCAGAAGCCAAGTAAGTTCCCACAGATTGATCGTACTACCATCAAAGCTCTCAGAGCCGTCGCGGTTCAGAAACAGAGTGAGATCGCGGCTGAACTGACCCTGGATGACCTGGAAAAGTACCTCGTCAGGCAGGGGGAGGGTGAGGAAGAAGAAGAAAGAAAAAAGAGGAAAGAAGAAAGAGGTGAAGGGGGGAGGGAGTAGAGGCGTGAATGGGTCGGTAGGAAGTGCAAAAAGCAGATTGTCTTAATCTACTGTGGATAAAACACTCGTTCAAACGGTTGATTTCGGTAACGACGGTAGACATCAAAATCCTTGTCCAGCGCTGCGATACCTGAAATATTCAACCGCTCAGAAATCGCCACCAATGCTAAATCTGAAAAATCAGCAGGCAAATCAGAATACTGCTGATTCAACTCAGCAATTCACCCAAAGTCAACACTCTGAAGCGACTCACACTCATAGATCTGGTTCGACAAATGAGTTAAAAATTCATTCTGGACTCGATAATCGGCTGCCAACAACCACATCACCTCGGTGACACAGCCCAACGTGGTGATTAATCGTCCCCGGTAATTGCGGAAAAACTCAATGATTTGATCATGATAGCGATCGGCTCGGTCATACAACGCAACGATCGCACCCGTGTCTACCAAAATGACCGAATGCGTCATGAATCCTGCCGATATTTTTGCTGTAATTTTCTTACAATCAAATCCCGACGACAATCTCGATCGGATAAGCCACCAACAGAAAGCATATACTGTGGTTCTCCTCCCATTCGTTCTAGAACTGTTTCAGATTTTGTTGATGTTGCCGTTAAATGTTGTTGCTGCAACACCTTGAGCATTTCTAGCAATTTCTGAACAACCTCGTCAGGCGATCGCTCGATCGCTTGAATTAATTCTTCTCTGGCTGTCATCATGGCATGAATCGCTAATTGAATATCTCTATTGTACTTCGTTGCTCAAATATCACAGTGCGATCGCGGCTGAGCTGATCTTGGATGACCTGGAAAAATACCTCGTCAATGAGAAGCTGGGAGAGGGGAAGTAGGCTTCGACGTGAGCTTTCGACTTGAGGCTTCCGGTGAGTCAACCGAAGGGCGCTCAGCGTTGGACTAGTTCACGCCGAAGTCCGAACGGAAGTAGGGAGGTAGTGCAACCTGCCCCTATGGGGTTGAAATTATGCGATCGACGTGAAGCTTGCACCCGTAATCGTGCTGGACTGAATACCCGTCAGACTGGCTAGCAATTCGCCAGTGCTGGTCAGCCGAATGAAGGTGTTGTTGCTCAGAGACTCGGTGCCCTGGGCGATCGTCAGTTGTCCAAAGGTGAGACCGCCTGCCAGACCCAGGAGGTCAGTGCCCGTCTGGAAGTCAGTGATCGTGTCAGTGCCCGCCTGAGGTGCCAGAACGAAGATGTCACTGCCTGCACCACCCGTCAGGATATCAAAGCTGTCACCTCCGTTCAGGACATCGTTACCGTTGCCCCCTACGAGGGTATCAGCGCCTGCACCACCGAACAGGGTATCGTTGCCATCACCGCCGCGCAGCAGATCATTACCGCTCAAACCAGCGATCGTGTCATTTCCACCCTGACCATTGATTACATCATCCGAGCTATCAAAGCCAGAGATGGTGTTGTTCAGGTCGTTGAGGAATGTCACTGAATTGCGATTGAAGATTTGGCTGGGGTTTGACTCCGCATTGACCACATCAAAGCTATCCGCGATCGTAGTCTGACCGTTAAACAAAATGTTTCCAGCATTGCCGGTTGCACCTGTGGCCGTCCCCAGGTTATCCAGGTTCTCCAATGCTACGTTCCGCAGAATCACTCCCGTGTTAGCAACGCCCTCAAAGGTAAGGGTGAGATCTCGGCCATCCTGCGTCAGCAGCAGATTGCGAGCCGTCAAACCGCTACCCTCCAGCCGAATCGTATCCAGTTCGGCGATCGTGCTGCCATCGGGAGTGACACCGCGACCAATGCCGCCGAAGTCAACTGCAACCGCAAAGCCTTCTCCCTGTCTGACGATGATGGTTTTCTGACCCCCTTCGCCATCGGTCAAAGTCGTCAACTGAATCCCAAAAGCTGTCCGGTACATCAGGCGATAGATGTCCGTATTGTCTAAGGTGCTGGGCAGCAGATCAGCATTCATGCCGTAAGCCTTCGCCACGATGCTGCCGGAGAAATCGCCGGTGCTGACCCACCCGATGCCAAAATTACCCATCGGGCCTTCCAACCCAGGCAGCGCTTGGAAGGCTGTCCAGGAGTCTGGTACACCGGGAACGCCACTTTCCAGGCGGCCTGTTGTTCCATCCAGGGGATTGTTCACGTTTTGAGCCGCAACGTTGGTGGGGTTAACCCCGATCGTGGGCTGAGTCGTAAGTGGCGTAGATGGAAAACCGGGCGCAAAGGGCGTCGGTTGCCACACTTGTAAGCCCCCCGCTTCACTGTCAGCAGCCGTTAGCAAGAGCGTATTCGGATTCACCGTGCGGATAAATTCCTGGGCTACCCCGATCGCCGCATCAGCTCGCAGGGCGGCCTGAATTGCACCAGTCGCATTGTTGGCGTTGGGCAGGTTGTCAGTGCCTTCCTCTTCCAGGACGACAAAGAATCCTTGCGGGTCGCTAGAAACTGCCGTCAGCGTGGCTTGCAACATCTCTGCGACTGAAACCGGATCTGGGTTGCCCGGTTGCCCGTAGGGATTGCGTCCCTGTGCGGCTTGCACTTCCTCGCTGCTGCTGTTGTAAGTGTCTTCCCAGGCAAACACACCCAGAATCTTTTCACCCGGACGCACCGTTGCCAGTTCTGCTTGGGTGTAAATGACGCGATAACCCCGGTTTTGGGCTTCCGTGATCAGATTCAGTCCGTCCGTGCGCGCGCCTGTTTGTCCCAGAGAACCCCCGAAGATACCCGCTTGCCCGGTGGGCAGCATCCAGCGTTCGCCGCCCCCCATAATGACCTGAGCATCCGACTCCAGAATTAATTGGCGGATGATCTCATTGTGGTTGCTGCGATTCTCCACTTCTGCCAGGAACGCACCAGAACCGGGTTCACTGATCCGCCCAGAGTTGATGATTGCGATCGCCTTGCCAGCATCCCGCGCCTCTTCCAGAATTGAGGTGCCCAGCTTACCTGAGAGAGACGTGACACGGCTGCCATCTTCATTCAAACCGAAGGAGTCGCCATACACCTTAACCCCGTGAGCATGCACCACGGCACTACCATCAGAACTGCCGGTTAACTGGTCGCTCAAGTGTCCCAGATAAACGCCGCTGTTGGTCATCAAATCCCAGTTCAACCGACCATCTGGACCTTGGGATGCAAAGCGAGCCGCTGCAAACATGGAGGGGCTATGACCATCGGGGTGAATGAAGATCACATTTCCAGTTGATTGAGTGGCAGCCGGGGGGGTGATTGCCTGTGGCACCGGACGATCGGGCAAATCGACTCCGGGGAACAGAGTTTCGTACATGACCCGATAAATGTCTGTGTTATCGACCGTAGCAGGCAGTCTATCTGCATTTAGCCCATGAGCTTTGGCAACGATCGACCCGACAAAGTCTGGAGTGCCGACCCAGCCCACTCCAAAGTTAGAAACCAGTCCGTTAGCAGCCGGAGCCGAGGTGAACACTCCTGTGCCGCGCCCGTCCACGCCATCGAGTGGATTGGGAAAAGGTGCCCCTGGGCCGGTTGTGACGTTAGTCGGATTCGCATTCACCGTTGCCACAGTCGCAGACCGCAATGGTTCAACAATTTGCAGACCACCGGCATCACTATCAGCCGCCGTCACTACCAGGGTATTGGGAAATCTCTCCACAAAGTCCAGCGCCACACCATACGCGGCATCTGTGCGACGCAATGCCTCCAGCATCCCCGATGCATTGTTGATGTTTCCGAAGTTATCGGTTCCTTCTTCTTCTAATACGGTCAGCGACCCATTTTGGAACTTGGGATTCCGCTCCATAATGGTTTGAGCGGCTGCCAGCATTTCTCCCACCGTCGGGGCAGAAGCCACATAGAAGGGATTATTGGTGGCAAGCAGATTCTCTTCCACCCCGGTCAAGTTGCCCGTTGCTGTCCGAACGTTGTCGTTGAAGGTATCTTCCGCCGCGAAAATACCCAAAACTTTTGTGACCGACGGATCCGCAACCACTGCATTCAGTTGCTCTTCGGTGTAGACCACTGTGTAGCCCAGGGATTGGGCCAGTTCGATCAGGTTAATTCTGGGTCGCTGACTGACACTGGTGGAAATCGCATCCAATTGAGCTGCCGTTTGCACATAAGCACCGGCTCCTCCAGGCGGCGGAGTTCCCACGGGTAAGTAGTTTACTAAGCCGCCACCCAGAATCACATCGACTCCGGAGCGCACCACCTGTTCGGTGATTAAGGCAAACTGAGCGCGAGGAAACACGTCAAATCCGGTGACACCGGCAGGCACATCTGAATATCCGACCTGGGCAACAAACGCACCTGTACCGGGTTCTGCGATCACGCCTGAGTTAATTAGTGCGGTTGCTTTCCCGGCGGCAACGGCTTCCTGCATGATTGTTTGGTTTACTTTGCCGGAAAGCGCCACCAAAGGGGCATCTTCGAAACGAGAAACAGTGGGGCTGGGATCAAGGTCGATCGCATTGGCCCGATCCAAACCAAACGACTCAGCATATACCTTGACACCTGTTGCGTGAGTCACTGCCCCCCCGTTCGAGGTTCCAGTTAACTGGTCTTCCATGTGTCCCAGATACACGCGCGCCTGATCCATCTGATCCCAATTCAAACGCCCATCAGGTCCCAGATCGACAAAGCGTGCCAGGGCAAAATGTGCTGGGCTAGTGCCATCTGGGTGAATAAAAATAACGTGATTACCTGCCATACGTCTTTACTTAATCTCCTGGTAGACAACACAAAGCAGGACGAGAGTCTCCCTCTTTCCTTTCAGGCACAGGTACTCCCTCATTCCTGGAACTAACCGATACAGGTGAAAATATCGCGATCGCCGATCGCGGACGATTGCGTTGAACAGTCTCTCTCGATCAAACCTTTGGCAGCTTGTGTAGATGAACTTGGGGGTTATCAATCCAGAGCATCAGTCGCCCATCCGTTCAACTGATTTCTCAAATGGGTGCATCCCACTTTTGTAGCCCTCACCCTAAATCCCTCTCCCAGCGCGGGAGAGGGACTTTGAATCCGGCTCCCCTTCTCCTATTTTGGGAGAAGGGGTTGGGGGATGAGGGCAAATTTGCAAAACTGGAATGCACTCTCTCAAATGCGAGTAGATTCTTGCACAGCTCCTAACAAATCAGTCCGTGGTTTTACGGACTGATCTAAGAATTCCATTCAAAGGTTAAGAAAATCCCAGAGTTAGCCATTAAGAAAATATTAATGAACCATAGAGCTTTGTAAGCCGTAGCATAGAAAGCTCTCCCAGTTTGTACCGCGTTCAACGCTAGTCCAGTCCAGACAAGCGTCTCTGGTTACTCCGTCAAGCCCTCAATGATCCACTCGCTCGATCGGCGTGACTTTCGGGTCAATAATTTTTTGTCCCAAACCGGGAAACTTGACCGCCAAACAAATTTTGTTGCCTGCGCCAAAAATCCGGGTAACTTCCCCCTCACCAAAGGCTTTGTGAATGGCGCGATCGCCCACACTCCAATCACTCTCATTGATGTTGGGCATGGTGGAAGCATTTTTCTCGCGAATTTCGCGTACTGGTTTGGCCCAACGAGTGGGGATCGCCGCAGACACATTCGATTCCAGTAATTCCTTGGGCAACTCAGCCAGGAAAAGCGACGGACTGGCAGGTTCGCGGTTGCCATACAACCGCCGTTCGCGGGCATAGGAAAGGAAAAGGCGTTCTTGAGCGCGAGTAATGCCGACGTAGCAGAGTCGCCGTTCTTCTTCCAGCGAGGCCGGATCTTCCAGCGATCGAAAGTTGGGGAACAAGCCCTGCTCCAAGCCCACCAGAAACACAACTGGAAATTCCAACCCTTTGGAGGAGTGGAGCGTCATTAAGGAAACGCGCGTGGCTTCTTCTTCCAGGTTGTCCAGGTCGGAGGCGAGGGAGGCATTAGCCAAAAACGCAATCAGGCTACGATCGTCGTTGTCTTCTTCAAATTGCAGCACCGCGTTGTAAAGTTCCTGCACGTTGCCGAGGCGATCGCTGGCTTCCTCGGTGCCCTGCTGCTTCAAGTCTTCCACATAGCCAGAATCATTCAAAACGTCCTGCACGATCATACTGGCAGAGGCCGCCTCTAATTGCTCCCGTCCCTTTTGGATAATTTCTGCAAAGTTGAGTACGCTTTTTGCCGCTCGTCCGGCTAGGGATTTGACCGAAGTTTCATCGGTCAAAATTTCCCACAATGGCTGATCTAGCTCCGTTGCGGCTTTTTGCAAATTATCGATCGTCGTTTTGCCGATGCCGCGTCGAGGAGTGTTAATCACTCGCATCAGACTCACCGTATCAAACGGATTCGCGATCGCCCGGAGATAGGCCAGCACATCTTTAATTTCTTTGCGATCGTAGAATCGCAACCCACCCACGACTTTATACGGAATCTGATGGCGCACAAAAGAATCTTCTAGAGCACGGGATTGGGCATTGGTGCGATACAACACGGCAAACTTACCCCAATGCAATTCGGGATGGCGAGCTTCCAGTTGCCGAATTTGATTCACCACAAACTCCGCCTCGGCTGTCTCATCATCCGCCCGATAGAGATAAATTGCTTCCCCTTCGCTCCGGGTTGGTTTCAGGACTTTATCAATCCGCTCGGTGTTGTTTTCAATTAATTGGTTCGCCACTTCCAGGATGTTTTCGGTAGAGCGGTAATTCTCCTCCAATTTCACCATCGTCCGCGTGTCGTCGTCGGGCAACCCATCCCCAAAATCCGTCTGGAAGTTCATCAAAATCGTGAAGTCAGCAGCCCGGAACGAATAGATCGACTGATCCGCATCGCCTACCACAAACACCGATCGGTGCTCCCATTGATTAAACCGTTTCGTATCTTCCCCATTCGTCACCAGCAGCCGAATGAAATCGTATTGCGTCCGGTTTGTATCCTGATACTCGTCTACCAAAATGTGACGAAAGCGATTGTGCCAGTAAGCCCGCACCTGTTCATTTTGGCGAAACAACTGCACCGGCATCAAAATCAAATCGTCAAAGTCAAGGGCATTATTTGCGGCTAAGGTATCCTGATACACACTGTACACATTTGCCAACACTCGCCCGCGATAGTTGGGTTGTTCCCGTTCCACATCCTGCGGCGCGAGGCTCTGATTTTTGGCATTGCTGATGGCATACCGCATCGATTTAGGATCAAACTTTTTGTCATCCAGATTCAATTTTTGCGTAACAATTTCCTTCACTAAACTCTGGGCATCGGACTCATCAAAAATCGAGAAATTACGCGTCCACTTGCGTCCGTTCCCATCCTGATATTTCTCCACATCCAACCGTAAAATCCGGGCACAGAGGGCATGAAAAGTACCGATCCACAACTCTTTGGTGACGCTTTTATAAACCTGAGATTTGAGCCGCGTTTGCAGATCGGCAGGCAAGGCTTCCAGGGGTTTGCTGTATTCGGTGCGGGCGCGTTGTTCCGCAAACAGTTTTTCGATCCGCTCTTTCATTTCCCGCGCGGCTTTGTTGGTAAATGTCACCGCCAGAATATTTTCGGGATCGACGCGATGATTCAGTACCAGGTTAGCAATCCGAAAGGTGAGCGCCCGCGTTTTGCCGGAGCCTGCCCCCGCCACCACCAGCAGCGGACCAGAATGGTGTTCGACAGCGAGCCGTTGAGAATCGTTGAGCAGGCGCAAAAACTCTTTGGTTTGGGTCATGGCTGGGAGAGAAGGGGCGATCGCGGTAAGTTCGGGCAAAAAACCGATCAGGAATGCTTTACAAGGGTATCGCATCTTGCCCAAATCCGCTTACGTCATCCTCGGTATTGTCCCAAACCGCATCGAGAGAGGGCTGACTTGCTTGCAGCCAGAACTCAGCTTCATCATCAGGTAAGACTGTTACCAGCACTCTTACCCCCTCCGGTAGTTCTGTTGACTCCAATAACTCAATTTTGCCCTGTCGAACTGTAGCCCAAAGCGTCTTTAGCATAGCCGTTGCATGAAACCATGCCTTGATTTTATAACGTTGACCCCAGCTTGCTCAGGGAAGCTATTTTTATGTGTCCTGATCCTTAAATTCTTCTGTAAAAGTGAGTCGAACCATAGAGAACCTGCTAATTTGGAGGAGTCAGCCGATCCTGGAAAACCGCATAGTTTCGTTGACTCTCCCAGATCGCCTGTCAGGTCTATGTTTTGAATTTTCTTTGAGCATCTTTATTGGGAATGATTCCTGCTTTATTGACAGGAGAAATGACTCCCCCAGAAATGGGTGTCTGGAAGCCCGACTCCGTAAGGGTTTCAAAAGGCAGGGGTTCATAAACCCACTACCCCGCAAGGGGACGGAAACTATTTAGCCCGCGTCTGTCCGTTAACGGAATAAAAAACTGTTCATAAACCCACTACCCCGCAAGGGGACGGAAACCCTGCTCCACAGCAGGAGCAACTTCCATTTCTGCCGTTCATAAACCCACTACCCCGCAAGGGGACGGAAACCTTTCCTCTGGGTGCAGCCGTTGTTGTTTAGCCTGAGTGTTCATAAACCCACTACCCCGCAAGGGGACGGAAACGGTACGCTGCATTTCCGCCAACAAGCCATTAGCTTGTTCATAAACCCACTACCCCGCAAGGGGACGGAAACTTGCAGCAGCTGAATGGATTCCGGGGTTAAATCCAAGTTCATAAACCCACTACCCCGCAAGGGGACGGAAACCCGAACCGAAGGCCGGCGTTTGCCTGCACTTTCCCGGTTCATAAACCCACTACCCCGCAAGGGGACGGAAACTTGCCAACCGCCAACCAGAGAATTCATATCGTTTGTTCATAAACCCACTACCCCGCAAGGGGACGGAAACTGTCCGAAAACAGACCAACCTCCATCAGATTTGCCTGGGTTCATAAACCCACTACCCCGCAAGGGGACGGAAACCGATCTTTCTAAGTGATCGTCTCGAATAGAGCCGGTTCATAAACCCACTACCCCGCAAGGGGACGGAAACCGAACGCGGGGATTGACGAGACTGTTATGTAAATTGTTCATAAACCCACTACCCCGCAAGGGGACGGAAACAAACGAACAGCTTCCAAAAGGAGATTGGTTGCTTCCGGTTCATAAACCCACTACCCCGCAAGGGGACGGAAACACTGAGCGAACTTTATGACCATTGGGGAGTTCGTGTTCATAAACCCACTACCCCGCAAGGGGACGGAAACTCATTCTTTGCTGCTTCAAACCGCTCATAGAACTGCGTTCATAAACCCACTACCCCGCAAGGGGACGGAAACAAACCCAATTATAGTAGTTGTTGAACAGACGACGTTCATAAACCCACTACCCCGCAAGGGGACGGAAACGGTGCGGTCGAGGCGTGCTTGAGCAGCAACTAGGCGTTCATAAACCCACTACCCCGCAAGGGGACGGAAACCGACGTATGCGTCGAATTGCTCATCAGTTAATGCTTGTTCATAAACCCACTACCCCGCAAGGGGACGGAAACGATTGTAGTTTGCTCATCTTTATTTTGCTCAATGTTCATAAACCCACTACCCCGCAAGGGGACGGAAACTCCTTCTCATCGCAGTCTTTTAGCAAGAGCTGCCATGTTCATAAACCCACTACCCCGCAAGGGGACGGAAACCGTAATCACCCGGCTTGAACTGCTGTTGCAGATCGATGGTTCATAAACCCACTACCCCGCAAGGGGACGGAAACCCGTTACTAGCACCATAGTTTTTTACCGCTCCGAAAAGGTTCATAAACCCACTACCCCGCAAGGGGACGGAAACACTTCTCTCTCTTTGCCTTTTGAATCTTTTTCTTTGTTCATAAACCCACTACCCCGCAAGGGGACGGAAACAGGGGAGAAAAATGAAAGATGAAAAAAAGAAGATGAAAGAAGGGATCTGTTTTCTCTTTCTTTTTTTCTCTTTTCTCTTTCTTTTCTTCTTCCCCGCAAGGGGACGGAAACAGGGGAGAAAAATGAAAGATGAAAAAAAGAAGATGAAAGAAGAGATCTGTTTTCTTTTTCGTTTTTTCTCTTTTCTCTTTCCTCTCTTCTTCCCCGCAAGGGGACGGAAATCACTAAACTTTGCCGTCCATAGGGCGTGCTTTAAAATCCTGAGATGGATGTCTTAGCCTTGATGATCCCCCTTCGGTTAAGCTCAGGTCGAAGCCTAAATTCCCTTTGAAAAGGGGACTTTGAATAGTTCGGTTCCCTCCTTTTGAAGGAGGGTTAGGGAGGATCAAAAGCCTTTAAAGCACTGCCCAGAACTCCTTACATTGGTTCATTACTTCATCACCCCGCTTCCTCGGTACTGCTGCATCACCCGGCAAAAGGATGAGAACCGTGGTAGATTGAGGCTTCTGGCAAGAGGTGATTGGAACGTATGCACAAGATTCCTGTGACGGTGATTACTGGTTTTTTGGGGGCGGGGAAAACCACGCTGATTCGGCATTTATTGCAAAATAACCAGGGACGGCGCATCGCTGTATTGGTGAATGAATTTGGCGAAGTGGGAATCGATGGTGAATTGTTGAAGTCTTGCCAGGTCTGCGATGAAGACGGAAATGTAGTTGAACCAAACTCAGAAACAAATATTGTTGAACTAACGAATGGATGTTTGTGTTGCACGGTGCAAGAAGAGTTTCTACCCACGATGCAGACTCTATTAAAACGGCGCGAAGACTTAGATTGTATTGTGATTGAAACTTCTGGTTTAGCACTACCAAAGCCTTTGGTGCAGGCGTTCCGCTGGCCCGAAATTCGGACGGGGGCAACGGTGGATGGAGTCGTCACGGTGGTTGATTGCGAAGCGTTGGCAACGGGACAATTAGTGGGGGATTTGGCAGCATTGGAAGCCCAACGATCGGCAGATGAAAGCCTGGATCACGAAACGCCAATTGAAGAACTATTTGAAGATCAACTGGCTTGTGCGGATTTGGTGCTGCTGACGAAGCGCGATCGCGTTTCCCCAGACCAACAACAACAAGTACAGCAATGGCTCCAGCAAGAATTGCGGCAGGGCGTAAAAGTGGTGTCCTGTCAGCAAGGGAACATAAACCCGGAGGTCTTGCTGGGCTTTAATGCAGCAGTAGAAGATAATCTGGACGATCGCCCCAGCCACCACGACCACGAAGCAGAACACGATCACGATGATGACATTAACTCAATTCCTTTAATCCTGGAACAGACCTTTGAACCGGACAACCTGATTCAACGCCTGAAACAAGCGGTAGAACAACAGGAGATTTATCGGATTAAAGGGTTTGTGGCCGTGCCCAACAAATCAATGCGCCTGGTTTTGCAGGGAGTCGGCGATCGGTTTGATACCTTTTACGATCGGCGCTGGCAACCCGACGAACCCCGACTCACCAAACTCGTGTTCATTGGGCGCGACTTACAAGCAGCCAGAATACGGTCAGTGCTTCACTGAGAGTCACTAATTGCAGGCAAATACACCTTAAACTGACTACCCTGCCCCACCTCACTGGAAACCTGCACAAAGCCTTGGTGATTTTTGATAATGCCCAAAACAGTTGAGAGGCCCAATCCCGTACCTTCTCCTAAAGGTTTAGTGGTGAAGAATGGATCAAAAATCCGATCGCGAACGGCGAGGGGAATACCAGTGCCCGTATCGGCGATCGTCACACACACATAATTTCCGACGCGAGCACCCAAATTCGTTTCAGCAAATGATTCATCAACCACACAATTCTGAGCAGCCACGGACAACACTCCCCCGTTCGGCATGGCATCTCGCGCATTGACGCAGAGATTCATAAATACCTGATGCATTTGCGTGGGATCGGCCAAAACCAACCACAGCGGAGTGGGCGGGAATGTGGCTTGTAGCTCGATCGAGGGCGGGACAGTTTGCTCCATTACCTTGAGGACTTCGAGCAATACGGACTGAAGCGGCACCTGAACCCGTTTGCCATCCATGCCGCGCGCAAAAACGAGAATTTGTTTGATCAAATTAATGCCTCGTTTCGCGCTATTTTCCAAGGTTTGCAGCAGAGCCTGAGTGCGATCGTCTGGAGTTTCCTCATGCGTGCGTAAAATCTGGGCAATCACTAAAATTGGCGTCAGGATATTGTTCAGATCATGAGCAATGCCACTGGTCAACGTCCCCAGGCTTTCCAGCCGTTGCGCTTGATGAAATTGAGCTTCTAGCTGCTTCTTCTCGGTGATGTCGCGACCTTCCGGCACCAACATCACCACCTTTCCGGCTTCGTCAAAAACTGGTTTGAGTGAAAAATCGACAAAAGCCAGCGTGCCATCAGCCCAAAGATGTTTAGTTTCTAACCGAATAAACTCACCCCGCGCGGCGCGAGCGATCGCCTGTTTGAGCTGTTCTTGCTGTTCGGGAAAATGCTGCCACCAGGGAGTTTGCCAGAGCGGCTGGCCGACAACTTCAGCTAAATCTGCGGCAATCACATCCAAAGCGGTCTGGTTCGCATCCATCACAGTCCCTTCCGGCGTGAGGACGCCCATAAATTGGAAGGTGCTATCAAAAATAGCCCGGAGCTTTTGTTCGCTTTGCTGCAATTCGGCTTCGGCCTGTTGGCGATCGAGTTCCAACTGCCGTTGTTCGCTAATGTCTCGCATAAAGCAGTAATGCCCCAGCAATTGCGCCTGCTCACTGTAGGTTGCAATCATAAACAAGTGCTTATGAAACACGGAGCCATCCTTGCGAATCCCACGGGCGTGTACTTCCACTTTGCCGATGACCACCATTTTTTGATAAGCCGTACTCACGGCATCTAAATCATCAGGATGAACCGTTTGTTGCCAGGACATGCCGATCATTTCAGGTGGCGTGTAGCCAACGATGGCAGCATAGGCATCATTAACGGCAAGATAACACCCGTCTTTGTCTAACCGGGAAATTCCTTCGATCGCATGACTGAGCGCGATACTTACTTCTTGAAGTTCCAGTTCAGATTGTTTACGGACACTGATGTCTTCTACAGCTCCCACCAAACGAACGACTCGTTGCAACGTTGCATCCCAAACCGGCTGCACGCGATCGCGAACCCACCGCACGGTTCCCTGCCGATCGACAATCCGATACTCCAACCAATTCGCCTGATTCTGATGAATCACATCCTGCACAAATTGCCGAACAATTAGTAAGTCATCGGGGTAAATGAGTTCAAACCATTTATCTTCATGCTCAGATAATTCCTCTAGTGAATACCCCGTAAACTCACTAATTTTTGAGGTCATCCAATGGTCTGTAATTTTACCCGTGCCTGAAACTGTTGAGCGATATATAAAGTCAGACGTGAGTTCACTAATGATTTGATATTCATCATTCGATAACGCTAAGTCGGGTTTCGGCTTTGAGTCAGCAGGCTCTAGACGTTGGGGAGTTGCGGTCGTTGAATATAAGGGATTGAGTTGATAGCCCACTCGATGAATGGTTTTAATAAAATCTTTGGGGGCACCAACGGCGGTGAGCTTATGCCGCAACTCTTTGATATGAACTCGCACCGCTTCTTCTCCAGGCGATTCTAAAGAAGTCCACGCCCGTTCCAAAATTAATCTGGCACTAAAAAGATGTTGTGGGTTCCGCAGAAATAATTCTAAGATGGCGTATTCTTTGGGGGTTAAGGTTAACGATCGCGTGCCATAAGTTACAACGCGATGACTGGGATGAACGGAGAGATCGCCCCAGGTCAGGATAGGTGGGCTAGTAGTTTGGCCCCGCCGTAACAAGGCTTGCACTCGAGCAATCAGTTCATGGGCATCGAAAGGTTTGACGACATAATCATCGGCTCCAGCATTGAGGGCGATCGCTTTTTGTTGACCACTATCTTGTCCCGTAAGTAACAGAACTGGACATTGAAAACCTTGGGTGCGCAGTTGTTGACAGACACTCACCCCATCGATTCCTGGCAGAATGACATCCAATAAAACTAAGTCATACTCATAGGCGTTGATCAGCGACAACCCCATTTCGCCATTGGTTGCCAGATCAACTGAATAATTAAACCGATTAAGCAGAATTCTTAGAGTCTCAGCAATATCTAAATCATCTTCTACAACCAAAATCTTCATAGCGATTTCAGCCAGACAAAGATCTATTGTGAGTGGAGCATTTAACTAATTGCAATAAACTTTTATTAATTTTATTGGTACCAATAAGAACGATTTCATAATGTTGCCAGTCTTAAAGCCCTCACAGTTTCCTTACAACTACTGTTTAGGCTACTTCAAGCAATGGTTTAGTTGCTTCGCCCTTACGGTTTAGGTCAGGCTTTAGAAAGTAGGATGAAATGAGGTGACAAAATCAACATTTTGGCTGCTTGAAGCAGTCGAGATGATGGTGATAGCACTGGAGTCAATTCAACTCAAAAGCCTTGGTTCATTTCTGTAGAAAGTCGCATCAACTGCGGCTATTTTCGCAGATCCAAAATTTAACTTGGCCTCAATGCCGCATTTGAGCAAGACCTCATTCAAGTAGGGCAAGAATGATCTGTTGGACAGACCAAAACTTCTTTCCTCAGAGATTTCATTTTCCTCCAGCACCTTTCCCGGATGAATTGACAATGAGCGTCCCCAACATTGGCCTCCTCCCTGCCAAGCCCCTCTCGCTGCCAGTGATGGTTTGGTGGGGAGAACTGCAGGCCCAAATTGCAAAAGTTGTTCCTGGTCGTCTCTACATCTACGATCTAGTAGAACAGCAAACTCTCTTCGCAAACCGTTCTGTGCTGCAACTTTTGGGCTATGACGATGCCACGATCGCCCATCTTGACCTGGAAGGGTTGGCGACCTTCATTCATCCCAGTGACCTGGATCAAATTGCCCACTATTATCAGTCCCTCACAACATTACGATTGGGCGACATGACCACGATCGAGTACCGGATGCGGCGCGTGGATGGCACCTGGTGCTGGTTACGGTCTCAAGAAACACCCTGGCGTGAAGTCGTCGAGTCACTTGGTTCGCTCAATCACAGGCCCACTCAAATCCTCGGCTTTGTGCAAGCCTTAACGGCTGCGACTCACCACCCCGCCCCGCTCGTCCGGTTGAATTGGACCGATCAGCAAGCCAGTGTAACGCTCAAACAAGTGTTCAAAGCGCCTCGACTTTCCCTGTCGAATTCCCAACTGGTGCAAGACGGCAAGCTGTCATGAACTAGATGGTGACAGCTATACAATGAAGGCAGCTAAATCAACGCATCCTGACGTAATCATCTATGCAGACTTTAGAAAAGGCTCCTTCTGCGTTTTTGCACCTCAAAACTCGACTCGCTGAAATTAATGATCTCCATTCTGCGGCGGCTGTTTTGCATTGGGACGAGGCGACCTACATGCCCCCCAAAGGCGCACCCGCCCGAGGCCGACAACTGGCGACCTTAAGGCAAATTGCGCATCAAAAATTCACCGATGGCACGATCGCCCAACTGCTGGAAGACTTGCACAGCTATGAAGCCGATCTCCCCTACGATTCAGATGCAGCCAGTCTGTTGCGGGTGGCTCGGCGCAGTTGTGAGCGTGCATCTAAAATTCCGTCCGACTTTACCGCCCGCTTTTCCCAATTGCGATCGGAAACTTACCAGGCATGGGCACAAGCTCGCCCCGACAATAACTTTGCCCGCGTGCAGCCCTATTTGGAACGGATGGTAGAGTGCAGCCGCGAGTTGGCCAACTTTTTTCCTGGCTACGAACACATTGCCGATCCGCTGATTGAACAATCCGATTACGGCATGACTGCTACCACCATTCGAGCGGTCTTTGCCGAACTGCGAGACCAACTGGTGCCCCTGGTACAGGCTATTACGGCTCAACCGCCAATTGATGATGCTTGCTTGCGCCAGTTCTTCCCAGAAGTTGAGCAGATCGCCTTCACCCACGCTGTCCTTAAGCAACTGGGATATGACCTGCAGCGAGGACGACAGGATAAAACGCTCCACCCATTTATGACCAATTTTTCGATCGACGATGTGCGCATCACCACCCGGTTTTATGACAGGGATCTGGGCCAGGGTTTGTTTAGCACCATTCATGAAATGGGCCATGCCTTTTATGAAATGGGCGTGGCTCCAGAGCTAGAAGGTACCATTTTGGCGGGCGGGGTCTCGTCTGGGGTGCACGAAAGTCAGTCGCGTTTGTGGGAGAACTTGGTTGGTCGATCGCGCCCGTTCTGGATCTACGTCTACCCGCAGTTGCAAGCGGCATTTCCTAAGCAATTAGAGTCGGTCTCCCTTGATACCTTCTATCGTGCCATCAACAAAGTCGCCAAGTCTTTGATTCGTACCGATGCCGACGAAGTGACCTACAACCTGCATGTGATGATCCGGTTTGACCTGGAACTGGATCTGCTGGATGGGAAGTTGGCGGTTCGCGATTTACCAGAAGCCTGGAATGAGCGGTATCGCAGCGATTTGGGTGTGGTTCCGCCGAGCGATCGCGAAGGCGTGTTGCAGGATGTGCATTGGTACACCGGCCAGGTGGGCGGCATGTTTCAGGGTTATACCCTCGGTAACTTGATGAGCGCTCAATTTTTTGAAGTCGCGCTGACTGAACTACCCCAAATTCCGGCTCAGATTGCAGCGGGGACGTTTCAACCGTTGCATACCTGGCTGCGAGAAAAGATTTACCAGCATGGGTGTAAGTACACCGCTGCGGAAACGATGGAACGGGTGACTGGACGATCGCTCGAAACTCAGCCGCTGATGAATTATCTGCGGCACAAGTATAGTGAGTTGTACAATCTCTAAGGGTTTATGGAATTCATTCGCGCACATCTGCTAATTTCTGGCCGGGTACAGGGCGTTGGCTATCGCTTCTCAACTCAAGACATGGCCAAGCTCTACAGCCTCACAGGTTGGGTGAAGAACCTGCCGGATGGTCGCGTGGAAACTGTGCTAGAGGGCGATCGGGAAGCAGTTCAAGCAATGATTCAGTGGTGTCATAAAGGCCCACCTCACGCTCAAGTCGAAGAGGTGACGGTTCAATACGAACCGCCTCAAGGCTTAAAGGCTTTTGAGATTCAGCGCAGTCGGTAGTTTGCAAGTGTAGACACCTTACCTGTAGGGTGTCTACGAATTGCTATAGCTTCGGCCACGCCACTGCTTGGGTGTTTGTAAAGAAGATAAGAAAATCCGGAGAACGGCCAGCGGATCGGCAATCGGAGAAAGCCAGAATAGCCAGCGCATCCGAGCCTGGGACAGATCATAGGAAGGGGCGATCGCCAGATTCAAGCCAAACCGCATCAGCACTAAAAAGGCGTTTAATCCAAACAGGAGTTGCAGGGTGGGATAACTCCAGCCCGTCAGGAGTAAGCCACCTGACAGGAGCAGCAATATGAGTGGTAAGCCTTGCACCAGCACCAGCAGCAACCAATCGCCCCAAATCTGAGCCTGCGATGCGGCATCCTTGAGATCCAGCGATCGTCCCCATTCCCGCCAGGTTTCGGCAGCCCCCTCATACATCCGTACCTTCAACACGTTTGCGCCGTCGAGAAACACAACTCTGGCCCCTTGCGCCGCGATCGTCCGGGCCAAGGTTACATCATCACAAAATGAACGGCGGGCACTGGTGTAACCACCCACCTGCTGTAGCACCGATCGCCGACAAAAAAAGCACTGGCCATTGGCCATAACGCGATCGGCACCATTACTAACTTCGCCCGCGGCCCCAAACCGATACACCAACGTTATGAGCAACGCTGGTTGCAGCCACAATTCACCGGGATACTTCAACACAAAGCGGGGCGACAATGAGATTACGTCGTAGCCTTCCGTCAATGCTGTATGCAATAAACTGGCAATCAACCCAGGTTGGGGCTGGGTGTCAGCATCGATGCCCAAAATCCACTCGCTGCGATCGCTACTGGCCAAAAATCCGTTGTGGAGTGCCCAGGGGCGACCCACCCAATCGACCGGAAGCGGCTCATCGTTGATTAGCCGAAAGCGCGGATCCACCTGTTGCACTGCTTTCACGATGTCAGGCGTAGCATCTGTGGAGTAGCTATCCACGACGATCGCCTCTCGCAGCTCGTAGCTCTGCCGCCGCAATCCCTCTAAACAGGGTGAAATTCGTTCTGCTTCGTTCAGGGTCGGAATCACCACGCTCACCTGACCCAAAAAATCTGGTTGGGGCGATCGCGGTGCCAACGGCGGGTGACGCAGCGGCGCGAACAACAATCGGGATAAAAGAATCGCTACTGCCGGAATCTGTGCCATCAGCAGAACGAAAAAGCCAGCCCACACGACGGCTTCCAGGAGTGAACTGTCGGCCAGAGCGATATCAGTCATCAAGCAAACTGCCTCTCCAGGAAACAAATAGGAATTATTCTAGCCGCCCAAGAGGTCGCCACCTGAGTCACAGCAATGCGGGTTTCAGGCGTTAGGTTAGTCAATCAACCCACAACAGGAAGATGGCTGCTGGCCCTCTCCGAGGCGCGCGATCAACTAGGCTGCCGATCGCTTTGAAACGACCTGCACTGGAACAGTGGAAGTATCTGATTTCACTTCATCGACGGCCCCAGTTGCCAAATTGGCTTGCCCAACCACCGTTAATCGTTGGGCCGATTTCGCCGAGCCACTGCTCCACCACAGGAGAAGAGCTGGGATAACCCCTACCCCTACCCCGATCGCCGTCGGAATCCAGAAGCGGGTATCCAGCTGAGCGATCGTAATTACCGCTCCAAAGGCAAAGTTGATGAGATAAATCAACAGCGGCACCCAGAGGCGATCGCGCGTTGGTGGAACTTCCGGCTTGCGCCAAAACAGCGTTGCCACCGTCATGAATAGGGCACCCGTCCCAACCCAACCCGTCAGGTTGCGGTAAGGCATCCCAAAAAACTCGCCCACATCTTGAAACTGCCAAAACGGGTAAGCCGCCTGACTCATCGCTGGATCTAACACAAAGTCCCAGGAGGTCAGCAGAACCGCACCCAGGGCGATCGCGCCCAGGTTGGATAGCCACTGATTCCAACCCCGTGCTTCTAACCCCGATCGAGCTAATACGTAAGTGGAAAAGCCCAGATAAAACCAGGACAGGGGGATAGTGAATGGCACTAAGCCAGCAATTTTGTACCCTAAGCCATTGAGATAGCCATAGTGCCCAAAAGGAAAGCCCGTACTGGTGCCCAACAGTTCGCTACCGAGAGACAGTAATACGGCTGGAATCATAAACCCTAACCAATTGCGCCAACCAACCGATCGATAGGCAAAAATAGCAACCGTAATTGCTCCTAACACAATATAAACAACGCCACCTCCCGCCATTGACCAGCCAAACAACTGCTGACCAAAGGGAGGCAAGGCGGCTACGACAGACGGATTCGGCAGCACAAGTAGTAAGCCAGCCAATCCGAAAAAGAGGGATAAACAGTGCCCAATTAGACACGCGCGTTCAACAACGACCAGTTGCTTCATACAGATCCTCACAGGTGGGGCATCTCAAAGTGCCTGGTAACAGTTTACAAATGTTTAAGAAAAATGCATGCACAATTCATAAAGCAATTTGAGAAAAAATTTTCCCGCCTGCCCAGAATGTGTCGATCGCGACTCGTTTTTCGAGCAGGAAGGTGGCGTCAATGGTGGCTCAAAGGGGCACCAGCTGAACATCGCCCAGCCCTGCCAGCACGCTTTGAAATAATGAGAGGCCGTCTGTTTCACCCAAAACTGCATCAGACGCGCGCTCTGGATGTGGCATCATCCCCAAAACATTTCCTTGACGGTTGCAAATCCCGGCAATATGGTTCAGAGAGCCGTTGGGATTGCTCTCAGCGCTCAAGCTGCCATCAGCCGCGCAATAGCGAAATAAAACCTGCTGATTTGCTTCCAAATCGGCAAGAGTCTCAGGATCGGCATAGTAGCTCCCTTCACCATGCGCGATCGGCATTGTAATCACAGCCTGCGGGGCATAATTTTGAGTCCACAACGCGTTGATGCGTTCTACCCGTAGCGGCACGCGATCGCAGATGAAATGTAAATCGCGATTGCGCACCAACGCCCCTGGTAGTAATCCTGCTTCTGTCAGTACTTGAAAGCCGTTACAAATGCCTAACACATACTTACCCTGCTGAGCATGTTCCACCACAGAGCGCATGGCTGGCGAAAAGCGCGCGATCGCCCCACAACGTAAATAGTCTCCGTAACTGAAGCCACCCGGCACCACCACCACGTCAACGTCGGACAGATCACCGTCCTCATGCCAAATCATCCGGGTTGGTTGCTGCAACAGATCACGAGTGACGTAGGCCACATCGCGATCGCAATTCGATCCCGGAAACACAATCACCCCAAATTTGATATCAGCCACAATCCCTTCCTTCCATGCAAATTTCGATGGCTCGCTACCGACATATCTAGAACATGACTCGGCAGAGTTCATAGAACGTGTCTACATTCTAAAATTCTTTTGTTTTGTATCTTTGATCACTATTTAGAATAGAGTTTTGTTCATAAAGGGGCATGACTGATGATACAACCGTCTGTTCAATCTACGGCTGCAATGGAACCACGATCGCTAGACGAAAAATATGGGGAACGGCTGATCGCCGAAGGAGAGCTAATCACCTTTCCCAATCCGCGACCAGGTCGCAAGTACGACATTCACATCACCTTGCCAGAATTTACCTGCAAGTGTCCGTTTTCTGGGTACCCCGATTTTGCCACAATCTACGTGAGCTATGTTCCAGATGAACGAGTCGTGGAACTGAAGGCGATTAAGCTTTACATCAACAGCTACCGCGATCGCTACATTTCTCACGAAGAATCGGTTAACCAAATTCTGGATGATTTAGTCGCCGCTTGTGATCCGTTGGAGATCAAGGTTAGGGGCGATTTTACCCCCCGTGGCAATGTGCATACGGTGATTGAAGTCGAGCATCACAAAGTAATGGAACTTCATTAAACTGCTACCGATTTCAATCATGAACCTTGCACTTCAACCCACCGCGGCTGGACTGAGCATCGCCGAACGTCCTACGGCACCTCCCCATACCAAGGGGAGGTTGGGAGGGGTCGCATTTGCACCATGTTCAAATCAACTTGGTACGTCACGTCTGTGGAATAGACACTTGCTTGTTTGGGTGGGTGAAATCCCCCTCCCACAGATCATTGATCTATCATCCAAACCAACTCCAACCCAGAACAAATCGAGACTCAAACTCTCCCGTAGGTTCTAAACCCTTCCGTCCTCTGCCCTCTGGTCTCTGGCCTCTGTCGAGCGGACGAGAAACGCTACACATTCAACGTGGGGAGTTTGGGGAAAGAAGTCGGCAGGTTGGACGCGAGTAAGACGATAGGCACTGCTTAGATGTTTCAAGTCGCGGGCGAGGGTGGCCGGGTTGCAACTCATGTAGACGATGCGATCGGGCTGCATGTGCAGGAGGGTATCCAAGACCGAGCGATCGCACCCTTTTCGGGGTGGGTCAAGGATGACGACATCGGGGTGGGCTGCCAATTGAGGGAGCAAGGCTTCGACAGTGCCAGTCTGGAAGGTGACATTATCGAGATGATTCAGCGCGGCGTTGAGGGTGGCTTGCTCGATCGCCTGGGGTTGTACTTCTAGCCCGATCGCGGTTTTGACCTGTTGGGCCAGCGGCAATGTTAAAGTGCCAACCCCACAATAGGCATCTAACAGCATTTCTGTGCCTTGCAGGTGCAATTCATCCAGAATCACCTGAACCAGGGCTTCTGCTACTTCGGTATTGACCTGGAAGAACGTATCAGGCCGGATTTGGAAGGTGAGTCCGGCGAAGAGTTCGTGCAGGTGCGAACGACCCGCGATGGTACGGGTTTCGCTACCAAAAATAGCGTTGGTGCGATCGGGATTAAGATTAACGGCTACGCCCACCAATCCTGGGTAACGGTTCAGCCACTCCTGCGCCTGCGCTTCCAGCCCCACCAGTCCCGGTTCTTTGGTCACCAACGTCAGCAACATTTCGCCAGTATGGCGACCAATCCGCAGACTGAGATGGCGCAGTTTACCCCGATGCAAGGTTTCATCGTACAGGCTCCACCCCCGTTGCTGAATATCTTGCTTGACTTCGGCCAGGAGTGGATTCAAGCGATCGTCCTGAATTGGGCATTGATTCAAATTAATCAGTTGATGGCTGCCCTTCTGGTAATAACCCGCCATTACAGAATTATTGACAACCGGGAGGTCTGCAACCGGCAGTTTTGGCTTGCGACTGTTCGATCGGGGCAGTTGCGTTTGATTACCATTACTCTTAGCTCGCCGCAAGGGATAGGTTGCTTTGTTGCGGTAGCCTAAATCAGCCGTGTGCAGCACGGAGTCAACGTTGGGCTGCTCCAGGCCGCCGATGCGTTCTAGCGCCTGAACCACCAAATTGCGCTTGACTTCTCGCTGATACGCATAGGAGACGTGCTGCCACTGGCACCCACCACACTTATCCGCCACGATGCATTGAGGCCGAATACGATGAGGCGATGGCTCCAACAACTCTTGAAGTTTGGCGTGGGCATACTGCGGTTTGACGTGCATCAAACGGACCCGGACGCGATCGCCCGTGACCGTATCTGGGACAAAGATGACCCGCTGCTCCCAACGACCCACCCCGTCTCCACTATCACTCAGGTCGGTGATGAGGAGGTCAACTAGTTCACCCTGCCGCCAGAGGGATGAAGATGAATCGGAGCGTACTGTTTTTGAATCAACCAATTGTTTTACCTATAATTTTCTTGCGTGATGGGGGTTGGAAGCTCGCTACGAGTGGACGGAGCCGTCAGGGAGGGTGGCCCATTTGAAATCTGCGCCTTCCAGGTTGGCGTTGGTCAAAATCGCTCGAAAGAGGCTGGCAGAATTAAAGTTCGCGCCATGCAGATTGGCCCCGTGGAGGCTGGCTTCTAACAAGTTGGCTCGAATTAGCCCAGCCCAGCTCAGGTTGGCCAATTCCAGATTGGCCTGACGCAGATTGGCCTGATCCAGGTTAGCAACTTGCAAATTAGCCCGACAAAGATTGGCATGTTTTAAGCTGGCCCCGCTTAGGTTGGCCACATGTAAGTTGGCCCCGCTCAAGTTCGCATGACTGAGGTCAGCTTTGCGCAGGTCCGCTTCTTCTAAATTGGCTCCAGACAAATCCACCTCACCCAGGTGGGCATAGCTCAAGTCTGCATGGCTGAGGTCGATCGCCAACCGCCGATTCTCTAGCCGCCACTGGTTCCAGCGATCGGTTCCCTGTAACAATAATGCCAATTGCGCTGCGTCTGCCAACTTGTCACCTCTGCCGCTGGTAAACTCTATTCCCATTCTCCCCATCTGGCCGAAATTTGGTGTGAAGTTTAGTAAGAAGAAATTCTCAGTGCCTTTTAAGCAAAATCAGGCAGAATTTGCCATTAACCGATTATCTTTTTGGTTCCTGCTGTCCTTCTCGAAACTTAAGTTATGACAACTGCTCCGATGAATGCTGAAACGGTCGCTCGGACGATTAATCTGATCATTGCTCCGACCGTGCTGCTATCCGTATGTACGCTGATTCAAAACGGAATTTTAGGTCGCTACACGTCGGTTGGCGATCGCATGCGAAAAATTGACCAGGAGCGATTGCAACTGCTCCACGACAAGTCTCTATCGCATTGGGATGAGCGGATGACATTACTGGACAAGCAAGTGCCTGTATTCATTCGGCGACATACCTTGCTGCAAAGTGCTGCCCTGACTATTTACCTGGCGATGCTAATTCTGATGATTTGTATGTTTGCGATCGCCATTAGTGTGATTTGGACCTCGAACATTTGGGCGATCGCAGCTTTGTTTTTGTTCCTTACTGGAGGCGTGGTTTTGTTGGTTGGGGTGGCCTTAATTGCCATGGAAATTCGCATTTCTCATCTAGCCATTTGCTACGAGTTGCGTCGCCTGTCCACCTGGAGAGAGTTTTAGAGGGTTACTGGGCTGTTTCTAAAGCATTGCCGGGAGTTTCTTTACAAAACTTTTCGTTTTCTCAGACAGTTAGCGCGGTACGCTCTTGGTTGAATGGCGTATCTTGCTGATTCCCAGTAAGGTGCCTTTATTTACCACCCCAATAATCGTTAAACTATCAACTGATACTCTGAGAACTAATCTGATAACCATGAGCGTAGTTAGCCAAGTCATTCTTCAAGCCGACGACGAGCTTCGCTACCCCACCTACGGCGAGCTTCAAACTATTCAAGACTTCTTTAAAACAGGTGAACAGCGGACTCGGATTGCTGAGGCTCTGTCCACAAATGAGAAAAAAATTGTGCAGGAAGCCAGCAAGCAACTTTGGCGGAAGCGGCCTGACTTTATTGCGCCTGGCGGCAATGCTTACGGCGATAAACAACGGGCGCTTTGTCTGCGGGACTATGGCTGGTATTTGCGGTTAGTGACCTACGGGATTTTGGCTGGTGACAAAGAGCCGATCGAGTCGATCGGGATCGTTGGTGCCCGGGAAATGTACAACGCCCTGGGCGTACCCGTTCCGGGGATGGCAGAAGCGATTCGCTGTCTCAGAGATGCCTCATTGGGTTTGCTCAGTGCTGAGGATGCGGCAGAAGCTGCGCCCTACTTTGACTTCATTATTCAAGCCATGTCCTGAGTTAGACCATCCAGAGCAGACGTTCTATCTCAACCGAGAAACCATTTCCGGTAAAACTTTCCCACAATTGGCGGTGATGCTTGGCTCCGGCTAACACGATCGCAGGTTGTGGGAAAAGCGTTTTAAAGGCGAAAGGGGACGACAGAGGGCAACCGAGGCGAGGGGAGAAGCAGAAGACAGCAGGCAGAGGGCATTGGCTTGAAATCACCCGAATTAGGCAAGAAATGACAGCATATGGATGTGTAGCCAGAAGCAGACAATTGGCGTGTTGATTCAAAGTTATTTCTTCTTAGAGATTTTGTATGACTCCCCAAACTTTCCATCCAACAGCTGCTCAACTTGACCAGACTCGCCAAGCGATCGCGGCTTCTATCGATCGGATTCGCCATCACCCCGACCAACGCGCGGGAGCCTATCCCTACGATTTATTGCATGCGCCGGATCAACCCATTTATGGCACAGTGATGATGTTTCACGGGTTTAGTGCCCGTCCACATCAGCTCTGGCGTTTGGCAGAGTATCTATTTCGCAATGGATTTAACGTGTATCAATGCACGATCGCGGGTCATGCCCTGCTCGATCCGGCTAGAAATTGGGCGCAGGTAGATTTGAAACCTGAAATTGCCGCCCCCCTCAAGGCAAAAATCCAGGCTGATCCAGTGTTGAGTCAGTATTTGGCCAACATCATGACCAACCCGGAAAGCTTTACACGCCCAAACCATCTGCAACGGGTCGCACTGATTGCTCGGTTGGTGGCGATCGAGCCGCGATTGCTAGATATTATGCGAGCAGCCGAACAAGCGAATGATCCCGACTTCGATCGCTACTTCATTTCCTCCCACATGCACTACCTCACCGCGGCAGAAGCTCAACTGGCAGACTTGGAAGCCATGCCAGGGCCAATTTTCACGGTTGGCCTATCTGCGGGTGGGGCAGTGGCATTAGCATTGGCAGCGGCTCATCCCGAACGAGTTAAACAAGTGGTGACCTACGCGCCATTGTTGCGAGTTTATGGGGAGGATCGTCGCCGTTACATTAACTTGGCCGGCCCGTTGGACATTAGCGAATCAGGTTGGGATCCGAATCTACGGTTTCCGGTGGGTTGCTTGACGGCCGTCGATCGCTTTGGCAGCAGTTATGTCTTGAGTCCAACATCGGTGCGATCGTTGCAGGATACTCCCGTATTCCTGACTCTTACCGAAAACGAAGACGCTGCCGATATTGAAACCAACACTACCTTTTTCGACAAGATTGGCGGCAGCGCGAATGGCAACTACCTGCATCTCTATCCAACCAAGGATCTGGTGCCGCATCCCATGGTTGACCCGACCGAAATTAGCCAGGGCATGAGTAACCGCTTCTGGCAAAGTCTCTATCAAGAAACCTATCGCTTTCTCACCACTGGTAACGTCGATCTCAGCAACCTGAGTAACCTAGAGCAGAATACAGATTTACCAGCGGTTCCAGCAGTTTGAATCAGGCTATTCACCTGAGCCAAATCGTGTAAAGTTACGTCTGGTCGAGATACTGATTCAGATCCTCGATCAGACGGCTCAATTCTGCTTCGGTGCTGAGATGGATGCGATCGTCCCTCAGCGTAATCAACACTTTGGCTGCAAACGGGCTAGCCCAGATATTCGGATTACAAAAAATTTCTAAAAACACATCCCCCGTGTACTGATACTCCATTGGCGGTTGGGGGGCAGTTTTGACTGGTGTGCCCGGCTTGTTTGCGTTTGCTTTTAAGCAATTGACCAGAGTTGTGAGGGTTGCTTGTAGGTCTCTAGCCGCAGTGGGTGCAAACTGGAACGAGACAGAGCCTTCTCCCAAATTGAGCGTTAAGCGCGGAGTGGTCATGCAACAATCTCACATCAGAAGGAACAGCGATTGCCACCCATGCTACAGGACAAGTGAGAGCAGGCGATCGTTCCTGTCACGTTCCTTGACATTGAAATGAATCATGGGTTGTGTGTCGCAACGCCTCTCGCCTAGAGTAATGTCATCTGGAGGGGGGCAGGTGGGCAATGGCACAAATTGAACTCATCGATCATCGTGGAGCCGTGCGGCGCGTATTGCTCATTACCCTGCTGCTCAACATTGTTGTCATGGGGTTGAAGGTGGCAATTGGCACCATCACGGGTTCTCTGAGTCTACTGGCTGATGCCTTGCACAGTTTGACTGACAGCGCAAACAACGTGCTGGGATTGTTAACCAGTCGATTGTCGTCTCCAACGCCCGATCGCGACCATCCTTACGGTCACCAAAAATATGAGGCGATCGGCGCATTGGGGATTGCGGCATTTTTGGGAATTGCCTTTTTCGAAATTGTGACGACGGCGATTGAGCGCCTTTTTGCGGCTGAAGCAGCAACCGTAACCATCTCAGCAACGGAACTCTGGATTTTGTTGATTGTGTTGGGCATCAACATTTTCGTGGCTTACTATGAGCGGCGGGAGGGGCACCGGGTTAACAGCCCCATTTTGCTTGCTGACGCGCAACACACCATGAGCGATATTTGGGTGACGATCAGTGTCCTAGCGGGTCTAATCGGCATCTGGATTTGGGACATCCAATGGTTAGATCTGCTGCTGGCGATTCCCGTTGCCATCCTGGTGTTTTGGAGTGGGTGGTCAGTGATTCGGGCGAATCTGCCGTGGTTGGTGGATGAAATGGCGATCGCCCCAGAAGCAATTCATGGGTTGGTGATCCAGGTGCCAGGGGTGGTGAATTGTCATAGTATCGCCTCGCGGGGCATGGTTGGGCGACAAGTATTTATGGAAATGCATCTGATTGTGGATGCGGATGATGTCGAAAATGCTCATCGTATTACTGAAGCCGTTGAAGCAATTCTAGAACGGCAGTACGGCCCAGCCCGCATTACAATTCACGTTGAACCACCCAACTACAGTTCTAATCAAATCAGCTATGACTCCAACTCACCAGGATCCTAACCATGCGCTTTGTGATTGATCCGTTGATCGCCACCAAAATTCAAAAGATGCAACAGCGGGTCTGTTGGCAGAATCCGTCCCTGTTGCAGCGATCGATCGACCAGACTAGTTTGGTGTTAGATGATGGGAAGCCAGACACAAACGAATTTTCCTTTATGGTGATTGGCGATAGTGGGTCTGGCTACCATCGAGGGCACAATCCCCAGCGGCAGGTGGCAGAACAGATGCTGCCCCACCGGGAAGAATGTCGGTTTGTTCTCCACACAGGTGATGTCATTTATTTAGTTGGTTCTCGTGAGTATTACCCCAAAAACTTTATTGAGCCTTACCGTGAATTTTTAGCAGATGGAGAAACACAAAAGATCTCATACGATCGCATGGTGTTTAACCTGCCCTTCTTTCTAGTTCCGGGCAATCACGATTACTATGATTTGCCTTTAACTTATGGTTTAGTGCTGCAAGCCACTTTGCCTTTTCGGTATTTGTTTCGCAATCAACTTGATTTTGATGTGCGGCTGTACGGGTCTGATCAAGGGAATGCTTACGCCAAAGCCTTTCTGGATTATCTTAAGTGCCTCAATTCAATTGAGTTAGAACAGCACTTAGACCGCCATTACACGGCTCAAGGCGGGGCGGGAAAATGTTTACGGTATCAACCAGGACACTTTACTCGATTGCCAAATCGGTATTACAGCTTTCGAGTTGGGAACATTGATTTTTTTGCACTTGATTCCAACACATTTAATGCACCTCTGCCTTTGCCAGCAACCGCAGCTGGTGACGACTTCCGTGCAGATTTAAACCAGCAAAAAGCAGCGATCGAGAAACAACGGCGAGACATTTTTATTGAAATGACTCAACTCAATGCTAACAATCCGCAGCAAGCAGAACGATTAGATGACTTGCATGCTAAAGAGCAACAGTTAGCGGAGATTTCGCGAGATATTGATAAGCAGCTCACATCAAATGCTACAACCATCACTGATGACGAACAACTAGATTGGCTCCAGCATCGATTAATTGAATCCTGGCAAACTGAATCAGTCCGAGGCCGAGTTCTATTTTTCCATCATCCGCCCTACGTGACTGAAGCAACCAAATGGCAGCAGGCACAAACGATGGCCATTCGTTGGCGACTGCGGCAAGTTTTGGATGGGGTGGCGCAGGCGATCGGTGATTTACCTCAGGGTCGCCCGATCGTGGATCTGGTATTGAATGGACATGCTCATTGTTTAGAATATTTGCGAACTACGAATACAGGTCATGCCGATGCTTACACGAATTGGATTGTGTGTGGTGGCAGCGGCTTCAGTTTGCGGCGGCAACGGCAGGAGGGCAACGATTTAACGGAAATCTACGGTGAGGAAGAACGCTTGGTGGCTCAATCGCAGTTGTTTGTGGGGCGATCGGGGCAAGGTTCCCAAAAACGTCGCCCATACTCCTTCATTCGAATTGATGTGAAAGATGGGCGTCCACCAAAATTTGTGGTGCGGCCTTATGTCGCCGAATGGTTTCAGCGGCGTTGGCAGGAGTACGCGATCGACCCATTTACAATTTAGAAAAACCAACAACTTAGATGCTGGTAGCCTCAGGTTTAACCTGACCCAACCGGGCCTGAGACGTTGCTACTTTTCTGCAAGAGTGAAACGGTTGGGGCCGGAACAAAAACTTCTAACGCCTTAGGACACAGTTCAAATAGGGCTGGGGTTCTGGTCGTAATTTCGCCGTCGGTGTTGACTCGTTTGGGGTAACTTGTCTTCACGGTAATGCGTTTTCCTTCCCAGCGACAAATCCCAATGCGTTCACTAAATCGGCCCGATCGCAGGGCTGGCAACAAAAAGAAAATGTGCCACCAGTGGGGAATTTCCAGACTGTACAAATCCAGGCGTTCGTCGTCGATCGCGGCATCCTCAGCCACAGTCAGCCCCCCACCATAGTAACGGCCATTGCCCACCGCAATTTGGAGTGCGCGGCGGCGCATTTCGGCCTGGTCGTCTACCTGAATGACGGCTGTGAAGCGGCGGGCTGTGGTTATCGTCTTCATGGCTGCGATCGCATACGCCAGCACCCCCCAGCGTTTCTTTAAGCGCCCCGACAACTCCTGGGTAATTTTGATGCTCAACCCACAACTGGCCACGTTAAAGAAATATTTGCCGTTGACTCGCCCCAGGTCGATCGCCTGTCGGTGTCCCTGAGCAATCACAGCGCAGGCATCGGGGAGATTACGCGGCAAGTTCAGCGTCCGGCCCAAGTCATTCGCCGTGCCCAGGGGCAAAATTCCTAGCGGTAGTCCCGTTTCTACCAGCGCATCAACTGCAACATTGAGAGTGCCATCACCGCCGCCAATCACCACTGCCGACACGCGCTTTTGATAACGCTGAATGCAACGGGCGAAGTCTTCTGGTTCTTTGATCTGACCAATAATGTATTGAATGCCCAAGTCATTAAACCCGGCCACAGCTTCTCCAAACCGCAACAGACCTTGTTTGGAATTGAGATTGACCAATAATAAGATTGGTTTAGCCATTACTTTAGTTGCACTTTAGTTGTTCAAACTGTGGCGAGTTCAGGCAAAGCTCCTTGCATTCTGCCAAGCCAATTGATTAAGTTCTCCAACTGTTGGTCGGCGTTGAGTACTGCTAATCCCCGTACTGTAACTTTACCAGGAGTGAAGACAAACCGCGAATGGAGATGTTCAGGTAAGTTAGCTTTGAGTAAATTCCAGGCAGGTTCTTCCATCGGCGTTTCCAGGGTGATGTGCTGATTGCCGTCTGGCCTGATGCGGGAGAAGCCCAGTTTTTTGGCAATTTGCTTTAATTCCACAATCCGCATCAATTGTTGAGTGGCAGCAGGAATGGAGCCATAGCGATCGCTCAAATCGGCAGCAATCTGGTTCAATTCAGCTTTGGAGTTAGCCGTGGCGATCGCGCGGTAAGCACTCATCTTTTGATCGAGATCGGGAATGTAGTCAGCCGGAATAAAGGACGTGAGGTTGAGATCGATTTGGGTATCATCCACCTTGGGAATCTCCTGACCGCGAATTTCGCTGATGGCCTCTTCTAGCATCTCCACATAAAGGTCAAAGCCCACTGCTTCCATCTGCCCCGATTGCTCCGCACCCAGCAAGTTACCAACGCCTCGAATTTCCATATCGCGCATGGCCAGTTGGTAGCCGGAACCCAGTTGGGTGAACTCCTGAATGGCGCGGAGGCGCTGTCGGGCAGTATCTGTAAGCTGAGAACCTTTGGGATAAAACAACCAGGCGTGAGCTTGAATGCCCGATCTCCCGACTCGGCCTCGGAGTTGATAAAGTTGGGCTAAGCCAAAGCGGTTAGCATCTTCAATGAGGATGGTATTGACTCGCGGAATATCTAATCCAGACTCGATAATGGTGGTACACACAAGGATTTCCGCTTCCCCATCGCTAAAGGTGAGCATGGTGGATTCCAGTTCGCCTTCCGGCATTTGACCGTGGGCGATCGCGATTCGCACTCCAGGCACCATTTCCCGCAAGCGAGCCGAGATTTCCTCAATTCCTTCTACCCGTGGCACAACATAAAAGATCTGCCCCCCGCGATCGAGTTCTTGCCGAATCGCCGATCGCACCACTTCCGGGTCGTAGGGGGCGAGATGGGTTTTAATCGGGCGACGCGACGGGGGCGGCGTCGTAATCAGGCTCATTTCTCGCACTCCCGACAATGCCATGTACAGCGTCCGAGGAATTGGCGTGGCACTTAGGGTTAGCACATCGACCTGAGTTTTGAGGGATTTGATCTTTTCCTTCTGATTCACCCCAAATCGTTGCTCCTCATCCACCACCAGCAGCCCCAGATCGCGAAACTCGACCCCTTTTCCTAACAACTGATGGGTGCCAACAACAATGTCCAACTCACCCGTTTTCATGCGCTGTAGAATTTCTTTCCGTTCCTGGGCTGTGCGGAAGCGGTTGAGTAAGCCCACTTGAATCGGGTAAGGCGCAAACCGTTCTTTCAACGTGTGATAGTGTTGCTGGGTCAAGATTGTGGTGGGAGCCAGCAAGGCCACTTGTTTACCGGACGTTACAGCTTTGAAAATCGCCCGAATCGCCACTTCAGTTTTACCAAACCCTACATCCCCACAGACCAGCCGATCCATCGGGCGATCGCTTTGCATATCCTGCTTTACGTCTTGCGTGGCTTTGAGTTGGTCGGGGGTGGGTTGATACGGGAAGGAGTCTTCCATTTCCTGTTGCCAGGGAACATCGATCGGGTACGAAAAGCCGATTTGCTGGGCGCGTTGGGCGTAAAGTTGAAGCAAATCCACGGCCACCTTTTTCACGGCTTTGCGGACTTTGCTCTTGGTTTTCTCCCAAGCTTTGCCCGACATGCGGTTGAGTTCGGGTACGCCTTCACCCACTCCCCGGAAACGGGACAACGAATTGAGCTGATCGGCGGCCACCCGCAGCAAGCCATCGGCGTATTGAATCACCAAATACTCGCGTGTTTCGTTATTGATCGCGAGGCTTTCTAACTTGATGAATTTGCCAATGCCGTGATTGCGATGCACTACATAATCGCCCGGTTCCAATTTGTTGGGGTCAATTTGCTTGGAAGCAGCGCGACGACGTTTGCGGACATAGCTTGGTGTGGCGAGGGTGTGTTGGCCAAAAAATTCTCGATCGGTGACGACGACCAGCCGAAACGTCGGGAGGATGAAACCTTCCAATTCGGCCAGGCCAGAGTATTTCACCGCCGCGGGAACGTGTTGCACTTGCAGCTTCTCGATCGCCAAAAAGTCTTTGGGATTGGGGACAAACTGCGCTGGACAATCGTGTTCTTGCAACAAGGCAACTGAGCGGGACGGTTGCGCCGAGACGAGCCAGATAGCAAAGCCGCGATCGCGTTCTTCTCGCAAGGTTTCAGCTAGTCGGGCGAATTGGTGCGGGATGGCTGGAACGGGACGACTGGAGAGATTTAAAGGAACGAGGGCTTGGGAATTAGGCGTTGGGGCTTCGGCGAGTTCGGAGAGGTGGAGGCAATCAAAGGTTTGGACGACTGCCAGAGAATCGGCAAAGGCGCGATGAACTTGGGGGAGGGGCACTTTATCTGCGTCTCCCCTCCCCACTTCTAACCAATGCTCTTCCACATGGTCGAACCAGCGATCGCCGTGAGCTTCGCAGAGTTCCGGCTCATCGATCGCGACGAGCGTGTTGGCAGGCAAATACTCTAGTAAGGAGGCTGGCTGCTCAAAAGCAAAACCCAGAAACCGGCGCGCCCCTTCCAGCGATTTGCCTGCGGCGACCAACTCTTGAATTTCGGGAGTCAGGTAAGCGTTCACCTGGGCGTTGCTTTCTGGAGTGAGCGCCGCTTGAATCATGGGGGCGTAGCTGGTGGGCGTAATGACAATTTCCTCAATGCGATCGAGCGATCGTTGGGTGGCCGAATCAAACTCGCGAAGTTGGTCTAACTCATCGCCAAACAATTCCAAGCGTACCGGCAGTTCTGACGCCACCGGAAACACATCCACAATGTCTCCCCGACGGCTCCACTGCCCTTCGGTTTCCACCAGCGACACCCGCTCATAGCCCAACCGGGTCAGGTCATCCCCCAACTGACCCAGGTTTAATTCCATACCTTTGTGTAACGTCAGGTAGTAGGAGGCAAATGTTTTTACTGGGGGTAGATGCGGCTGCAGAGCGCGTTCTGTGGCAACGATCGCAAACGACCAGCCCTGCCCCGTGCCATGCTTCCCATTTAACTCCTGACTTTTGCCTGCTGCCTTTTCTGCCTGCTTGCCGCCTTCGACCTTCAACAAATCCGCCAACACCTGCATCTGGCCCCAGGTAATTTCCGATTCCGGATCAAACGGTTCGTAGGGGGACGACTCAGACGTGGGATAAAAACTGACCGTTTGCCAACCCATGGCTTCGAGTTGGGCAGTCCAGCGTCCGGCTTCTTCCAGGGTTGCCGCCACCACCAGTAACGGGCGCGATTGTACCTGCGCCAGCGCAGAACTGACCAAGCCTTTGGGCAACCGGGCAATACCAGTCAACTTCAAGCAATGCTGCTGCTGAAGTTTCGCAATCAGTTCTGAGGTGAGGGGCGATCGCCCAAGTGCCCTGGTGATGGAAGAAAAGGCCATAGCCGCTGTCCGTCAAGAGTCAGATATTTAGCATATCGCCCTATTGTAAAAGACTGCTAAGAAGAATAATCTCTCTCCAGATTGAAATTTTGACCTTTGGTGTCACCGGTTTGGCAGCGTTTGGGCGATCGCTTGCGCTTTCGTGAGTTCTCGCACTAGTCGCAGGGCTTGATGATGGTACAACGGCACTGGCAATGTAGCGGGCAGTTGATTCATGACATCACGCGCCAGTTGAATGCTGCAATCGGAAATGCGAGCGATCGCGTTTGCCCCATCAAATTGGGCTTCCTGGGTCAATGCCTTGTCAATGCGAACCATCCAAGTTTGCGGTTTCAGATCGCTTTGTTCAACTTGTTGGAGGCTTTCGATCGTCGCCAGCACAACCAGGCGATCGCTCACTTCCAAGCGCGTATCATCCGAGGGCATGAGGCGCAGTGGTTTGTCGGCCCGTTCGTGCAGAATGGGGACAACTCCATATCCATAAGCAACTTCGCCTAATAGTTTGCCGTTGAGCGAATCCCGCGCGGTAACGCAGTATTCAGTGGTGAGAACCGTTTGTTCATTCAAGCGGAGCAGATTCAGCACATTTTCCCCAAAGGCAGCGGCTACAAATGCTTCTGCGGCTAAGTCATAAGCGCACAATACCTTGGCATAAGGTAATAGACGACTGATGCTGGCGCTAAAGGCCGGATCAAAGGTGCGAATGACCAACCCACACTCAGGATTGAGCCGATGGGCCAGCAATCCTAACTCCAGATTCGCCATTTCATCATCCGTGGCCACCACCACACTTTTGGCCGCCTCCAAATTGGTTTTGTTGAGGCTGGCGGCCAGATCCCCGACGACGACTGGTAATTGCGGCAGAACCGTCGCTTCTAGTGATGCATTGCTGACACCGGCAACAGGTTGTTTGATTTGGTGGAGAAATTCGGCCACTCGTCGCCCCACTCGGCCCAACCCCACCAGCACCACATGACTGTTAGATGGCACAGGTGGTCGTTTGCGCGGCAGGTGAAACTTGGCGGCCAGGAGAGTTTCGGTCAAAAGGGCATAGAGAACCGCGATCGAGGCTGTTCCGGCTAGCATGTAAGTCAGGTTCATGAACCGCATCCACAAAGGCGTTGCATCTTGGGTGCTCAAAGCGGGATAAACGGCATCATACGATCCCAGGAGCATGACCCCAGAAACGTAAAATGCATGCAAAATGCTGGTTTTGGGTTGGGTAATGGCCAGAATTACGGTTCCCACCAGCAATAGCGATAAGATTCCCGTTCCCACCAGGAGGGCAACGCGCTTAGTTTGCTGTTGCGCCGTCGATCGCCAAAGTTCGACTAACTTTCTTTGCAACATAGTCTTGGACAAACTCGTTTGCACCCACTGCCAAAAGTGCAGCCCTTGCTTCGGTTTTGATGGAGACAGAGCTTGATGAGCTGTGAGCGTTTGGGTTTCAGTTAATTCAATGTAGGCAATCAAATCACCCGCCTGCACTCTGGCCTCTGGATTCCATTGGTGAAACTCGGTGGGTAACGGCTGACCATAGGGAATATGACTTAAGACTCGCCGGGTTTGGGTGTTGAGTTCGTGCAGCGTGCGTCGATCGCACCAGCGATGATCCCGTGTAATCGAAGCTTTGACGACTCGCAGCATGTAGTCATCCAGCTTGATGAAGCCCCGAATTTCACTACTTAGAGCCGCGATCGCAAAGGCCGGGGCGGGGAGTTGGGTGGCTTCAAAGGCAACAAAATTGCCCAACCGATCGCCCACCAGTTCATTCAGGTTCTCCTTGGCCGATCGCACCACCAACCGCGCCGTTGAGTTCAACAATCGCACCGCAAAAGCCGCTTCAATATTGACTCGTTCATCGCTCGCCACCAGCAACACCGCACGGCAAGTTCGCACCCCAACTTTTTGTAACAAGTCTGGTTGCCGACAATCTCCAAATTCCAGGCATTCGAGCTGGTTGGGCAAATTCGGAATTTCCCAACTGAGCGGCGGTGTGAGGGTAATGGCACTAACAGTCACACCAAATTCTTTCAGCACGGAGGCACAAAATTGCCCCAAACTGCCCAGACCACACACGACAAAATGGGACGGTGTGGACTCTTTGACCTCAATAACGGTGGGTCGCGATTCGATCGATGGCATAAGTTGTTTCGCGTTGACGGCACGGCAAGCAGTCTGTTTTCTCCAATATGCCTGCACTTCTCCGGTTTGCCCACTGTTCTATAGCCCTACTGGTAAAGGTGAGGACAAGTCGAGTACCTGAAATCCCCGCGTGGCTATTGTGAACCTTTTGCCTGCTGCCTTTAGCTATGGATGTTTAGGCAAAATCAGGTCACTACAATCTAACGCCATAGGTTACGCCCAATTGTTTCAGCCATTTGCGGTAAGCCAGCGAACCACGATCGCAGGGCACATGAAATTCAGCGTTCAAATCAAGGGGGAGTTGCTTAGGATTGTGCGATTCCAGGTTCGCCAAATCTTGCGCAAATACTTTGTCTTGAAACGCGATCGCCTCCTGCTCTTGACTGCTATCCATAAAATTAACGGCCATCCACATCCAGCCAATGCATGCTTCCGCACTCACTGGTGTAACGCAATACAAGATAGTCAAGCATTCCCCCGTTGGGTTCACTTTGCGCAAATACGCCGTGAGCGGGCGGAACACGGAATAATCATAGACCACAAACGCCCCTTGGCCGGTGCCCATTGGATCGGGTTGCCAGACGCGAATGTTAGAACAATGCACACCGCGATCGTCCGTTGTCACAGTGTAGTCAGCCACTTCCGGTGCAGCCGGATCACCCAAAATTCCCGTATGCACATGGGCAAAGTGGGCCACGTCCAAGAAGTTTTCGATCGCGCGATAACCCCCCGTCTGGCAACAATGCGGCCCCGACAGCACCTTGAGATAGCTGGGATCAGCCCATTCTGGAAACGGGGCGATCGCATTGGGGGCATCGCCCAAACACACAAAGATCAAGCCGTATCGCTCTTGAACTGGGTAGCTGCGCACACACGCCTGCTTGGGCGGCACATAGTTGGGATGGGCTGGCACTTTGATACATTGCCCTGCGGTGTCGTAAACCATCCCGTGGTAAGGGCAAATCAACGTATCTGCCATAATTTGGCCGCCAGACAACCGCACACTGCGATGGGGGCAGCGATCGGCCCAAACCTGAATCGTTCCTTGTTCGCCCCGCCACAAGACCAAATCCTGATCTAGTAATCTTACTTGTTGCAGCGTTCCCGGTGGCAAAGCGGCGGTAGTGCTAATCACGTGCCAATCGTTGAAAATGGTGCGATCGATTGTTTTTTGAGTCAAACTCTCACCAGCGTATACGCCCATAATTGCAGCCATTCAAGGTAATTGAAGTATATGTAGACCTGAATTGATTTCCAGACGCTAAACTATACCTCACCCAACCAGGAAACGCCATACGCTTAATCAGCAGAGTTAGACATTAATCGGCAGGAGTAATCTTAGTGCAGTTACAAGTATTGTTTCAGTTCATTGTCACGCCTTTAGTTCTGCTGAGTTTCTTAACTAAAGGCGTGACGACTGAGCAACCCACAGCAATTTTTCATGCCCACGATGAGCGCTACGAACAAGTCACAGCATATGTGTGTGACTTGGCGCAGCAGGGCTACTCCCATGTGCAAATTGCACCCGCCCAGCGATCGAATCCGGGGCCGTTACCATCACCGCTGGAGTGGGCTGTACGCTATCAACCCGTTGATTATCAGGTGATTACCGATCGGGGAAACGAACAGGCATTACAACAGCTCACCGCGACAGCAAATCGTTGCAATATTCAAGTGATTGCCGATGTGGTGTTTAACCATATGGCCAATATGGAAGAATTTCGCGATTTGAACTTTCCCACTTTTACCCCGTCAGATTTTCATCCGCGTTGCGATATCAATTACAGCGATGGCAATACCATCACAGAACGCCGCTGCTGGTTAAATGGAGATTTACCGGATTTAAATCAAAGTCGTTCTAATGTCCGCGAGATTCACAATGCTCATCTTCAACGATTGCTAGATTTAGGCATCACTGGATTTCGATTTGATGCGGCGAAACATATTGAGCCGCGTTATCTTCAAACTTACATCGATTACATTAATGCCCGAACCCAGGGGAAAGCCTGGAACTATCTGGAAGTCATTGAGGATAACGATACCCGCGCCGAGGAATACACCTCGATCGCCGCTGTCACCGATTTTCGATTGTGTAATAGCCTGCTGCAAGCTTTTAGCTTTGGGGGAGATTTGCGCAGTATCCGCGTTCCTAATGCCTTGAGCGATCGCCGCAGCGTCACCTTTGGCATCAATCATGACACCGATCCTGAGATTAACCCCGGCTTTCCAGTTTGTCGGTTTGGCGATCGCGTTGATGCCGTTCTGGCCACGGCTTACATCCTGGCGCGGGAAAGCGGCACGCCCTTAATCCTCGGAAAAGATAACCTGAATGTGCCCTTCATCAAGCATGGCGTAAATTTTCGGCGCATCATGCGACAGCGCGGCCAAAGCGGTCAGGCTGTGCAAGAAACAGTACTTGCGGTTGTGGATAGTCCGACGCTGCTGCTGCTGGAGCGGGGCAGTGAAGGATTTTTTGTAGTCAACAAAGCGGCTGAAATATTTGATCTACCAGTCCTGGATCTGACCCTGACCAACCTGGAGGGGTGTTATCGGGAGTTGCGCAATAACTTCACGGTGGCGATCGAGCGCCGGAATGATGGGCGTAAGTACATCACCCGTTGGGGCACCCCAAACCGAGGTGGCATGAATGTACAAGCCCGCGATGCCCTGTATTTCATCCGTGAACCCTTCACTCAGTGCCTCAAATAATTCACAGCCAGATGGAAGAGTGTCTGTGATTTCCGGGTTGCCCCAGGAACGCAAAGTATATTAATTGCATTGCTTTCCAAGTGGAGAGTTGCATTGTGATTTCAGAAAAATTTCGACGAGAATTGCGCCAAGAATCCGAACAATGGTGGCGCGAAGGTTTAATTGATGCGGCCTTATATGAAAAACTGGCCGATCGCTACCAGTTTACTCAGCTGGAAGGAGAGGCGAGTAACCGGTTTATTGCGATCCTCATGGGTTTAGGAGCCGTGTTGCTGGGTCTGGGAGTGATTACTTTTGTGGCGGCAAATTGGCAAGTCTGGCCACGATCGCTCAAGCTGCTGCTTCTGCTGAGCACCTTTATTGGGGTGAATGCGGCAGGCTTTTACCTATGGCGCAAACCGATCGCACCCAGAGGGTTACACCGATTGGGGCAGGGGCTGCTGCTGCTCGGAGCATTGTTACTGGGGGCCAATTTGGGCTTGATGTCCCAAATGTTTCATCAAAGTGGCGACTCCTATGAACTGTTTTTGATCTGGGGCTTGGGCGTGACTCTCATGGCCTACAGTTTGCGCTTAACTTCGTTGGGGGTGTTGGCGGTAATTTTAGTGGCGATCGCCTACCCATTGAGTTGGGGCAGTTCCACCGTTTGGCAAGAATTTTCCGGGACAGCGCTCCTGATCCAGCACCTGCCCTTAGTCATGGCGGCCTTCTTTGTGCCCCTGGCCTATTGGTGCCGGTCGCGCGTGATCTTTGGCCTCAGCGCGATCGTGCTAGCTATTTCCTTTGTGGCCAATTTCAAACCCTACGCCATTTGGAGTCAGGGCTGGTTACTGGCGATCGCCTTTGTCTTGCCACCTGCTTTACTGTGGGGCTACAGCGATCGGATCTGGCACCGCTCTGGTGGTCGTAGCTCTCTACCGCCATCCCCACGCCAAGACCCATTCCAACCCATCTCGCGCAGTTTGGCGTTATGCTTTTTGGGTGTCTTATTTTACCTGCTGTCGTTTCATTACTGGTGGGAGAGGCCACCGGCTGACGTGATCCCCTCGTTGGGAACGTGGGATTGGCGACCCTTGATCGATGCCGTCGGGTTGGGCTTGATCACCGGGTTGGGCTGGTTGCAATTACGGTTTGAACTTTTTGCACGACGATCGCACCCGCAATTTGTCCATACCCGATTGGTTGGTGGGTTGCTGCTGCTGACGGCCTTTGTCCTGATTGGACACACAAAATTGCTGCCGGGGCTGCCGCTTGTATTCAATGTCATGTTGTTTTTGCTGGCGATCGGGCTGGTGCGGGATGGGTTGGCCCTGACGCAGCGATCGACCTACTGGGGTGGCATGGTGTTGTTAGTGTTGGGCATCGTTAGCCGCAGTTTGGAGTACAACACCAGTCTGTTGCTGAAGTCGATCGTCCTGCTGCTGTGCGGCGTTGGCGTGATTTTGGCGGGACTCTGGTTTGAACGACGCCTGCAACCTCAGCGGGTCGTCGCTTTACCCCATTCATCTCAGGAGGAACACCCATGATGCAACCAGATGCCAAATTACCGGGAGACGCAGTTCCCAGTCATCGTCCTGCGCCTATTCTGGAACCCTTACCACCCATCCACCCGCCCACCCGTCGCTTACCCGGTTGGCGATTGTGGGTGCCCTTGCTGCTCCAATCGATGCTGATTATTGCGGTGCCAGCGCAGGATGCTTTTACCTCCGCCACGGGCAAAACGATCGTCCTGCAAACGGCCCCGGTCGATCCCTACGATCTGTTGCGCGGCTATTCCCAAACGCTGGGCTACGAAATCTCTCAGGCCGAGACTTTAGCAAAATTGCCGGGTGGTGATTTACTCCAAAGTTCTTACGCAGGCGATGTTTACGTAGTGCTGGAAGCGCCTGCAACTTCAAACACTCAGCCACCCAAAGCCTGGAAGCCGGTGCGAGTGAGCCGCGATCGACCCAGTGACCTGACGCCGAATCAAGTAGCATTGAAGGGGCAGTCTCAAGGGTGGCGTGTGATTTACGGCCTGGAAACCTACTACATGCCCGAAGACCAGCGCGAGCAGATCAACACGTCGATTAATCAAATTCAGCAACAGAATCGACAGGCGTTTGTGGTGGAAGTCAAAGTGGATGGAAGCGGCAATTCCGTGCCCGTCAGTTTGTGGATTCGCGATCGCAATTACCAGTTTTGATCCAGTATGGTAACGAAGCACGATCGCAGGAGCAGCACACATGAATGTCGGCATCATCGGTACAGGCTTAATGGGGCTGCCAATGGCGCAACGGCTACTGGCCGCCAACTTCCGGTTAATTGCCTACAATCGCACGATCGCCAAACTGGAGCCGTTGCAAGCTGCTGGAGCCAACCTTGCCCGATCGCCGCAGGAGGTCATCCAAGCGGCAACCTGTATCGTGCTGATGTTGACCAATGCCGCTGCTATTCGAGAAGTCCTATTATCAACGACAAATCCTGAACTGCTGGCCGGAAAGACAATCATGCAAATGGGGACGATCGCTCCGGCAGAAAGTTTGGCCCTGCAAACAGACCTTCATGCCGTAGGGGCCGATTATCTAGAAGCACCCGTTTTGGGCAGCATACCCGAAGCCAAAGCTGGTACCTTGATTGTCATGGTGGGCAGTACTCCGGCCCAATTTGACCAGTGGCTGCCCGTATTGCGCTGCTTTGGCCCAGCACCTGTGCGGGTGGGCGACGTGGGCACGGCAGCCGCGATCAAACTGGCGCTGAATCAACTGATTGGTTCGCTAACGGCGGCTTTTGCCACCAGTTTGAGTTTCGTGCAACACCAGGGAGCCGATGTCGAGCCGTTTATGCAGATTCTGCGGGAGAGTGCCCTCTATGCGCCCACCTTCGACAAGAAACTGCAACGCATGATGGACGGAAACTACACCAACCCCAACTTTCCGACAAAACATTTGTTGAAAGACGTTGACTTGTTTATCCAGGCAGCGGCGACGGCGGGCGTGAATTCAGGTATTGCAGCGGCAGTGCGGCAGCAACTGGAACAGGTCGTCGCGATGGGCCTTGCGGATGCCGACTACAGTGCCCTGTATCAAGCTGCCGAGACCGAATAGCGACCCTGGCGAATGGGAGCGTTTAGATAGGCGATCGTGTCTACCGAAACCCGCGTTAATCCATAGCCTAAACTGGCCAGATATTTGAAACAGCGTTCCTGATCTGCACTGGAAAGCAAACTGTGTTCGAAGTGAATAATGGCAGGCTTCAACACATCAAATGGAAACATTTTGATAATCTCAAAATCAAACCCCATGGTGTCAATGACCAGCAGATCCAACTGTTGAATCTGATGTTTGGCCAAGAGCGTTTTGATGGTGAGGGCAGGAATCGGCAGTGCTGCAATTAAACTCTCATAATCATCTGGGATGGCGTCCAACTGGCGGACATATTTCCAGTAATACAACGCTCCGCGCACCTGTTCGCGATCGAGGCTGGCTGATTGACTCAACCAAAACGGCAAAACGGACTGTTCATCCCGAACGGTATAAAGTGTCGCAGTACCATCTTCAGCCCCAACTGCGGCATTTTCAAAAACGAGTTGATCCTCGCCTGCATAGGTTTGTTTTAAGCGTTCAAAAACAGTTATTTGTGGCTCGATGAGTAACCCACGCCAATGGTGTTGCTTCACCAATTGATGAATTGGGTCAGCGGAATTGCCATCATGGGCACCAATTTGAATAAAAAAGAAGTCTGAGTTTTGTCGAGGGTAGGTATGGAGGATCAACTCCAAAGTGTTGATAAAAGGATACTCAAAAACCTGGGGGCGATCAGCGCGCAGAGTAAGATCGTAGCCCAGAGCCGAAGAGATTTTGTGCACAAGCTTATGAACAATCTGAAGCATAATCAGGTTTGCTTAGAGAAAATAATCGCTTTGGTAGAAAGAAGCGAATCGTCTATCAGCTTATAGCAGTTCAAAATCAAACCATTGTGATCATCCTTACACGGGTAAGCGATTGATGTTCTGGTTAGACCCAATCACGACCATCGCCGATCCTCGCTCTAACCGTTTGTTGGGCGGCGGATTGATTTCAAACTTGCCATCCTGACTGACTGCCAGCAGGTTTAACCCGTAAGAACTCCGTAATCGCAAATCAGCGATCGTTCTCCCATCAAACTGATCCGGGACAATGATCTCCACAATGCTGTTGTCCGGATCTAGCTCAAAGCGATCGAGGATGCCGGGTCGCGTCAGGGATTGTGCCAGCGCACAGCCGCATTCGTGTTCTGGGAAAACCACGTGATCGGCCCCCACCTTCTTCAACAGCTTCATGTGAACTTCCGAGGACGCTTTGGCTACCACATGGGGTACGCCGCCTTCCTTCACATTCAACGTGGTGATAATGCTTTCTTGCACAAAATTTCCGATCGCCACAATTACCGTATCCTGCTCAAACACACCGGCTTCTCTCAAGGCCGCAGGTTGGGTGGAATCTAGTTGGCGGGCATGAGTGGCAATGTTATCTGACAATACCTGCGCCACCCGGTTTTCATCCGAGTCGATACACAAAACATCGTAACCCTGCCGACTCAAAGTGGAGGCGACAGCCCGCCCAAAACGACCCAGCCCAATCACAGCAAACTGTTTGTTTTTGCTGCTAGTCCGCAAGCTATGAAAGAAACTTAATGATGAAAGATTAACCAACGTCTAAGTTCGGCACTGAATCCTCCAGGTGAGGAGTGCCGCCTCCAGCGACAATACTAAATCGATCTTCCCACGGGATGCCCAATATGATTCAGATGATTAAGCCGGAAAATAAAGATTCTTTAACTTAAGTCGCGAGGCCGATACATTTTTGCGCCTTTCATCGTATCCAAGTACCCAAAACAAAAGCAGTCATGGCACTGGCTAGGGGAACCGTAAGATTATCGATGCCAAATTTGGAGAATGCTTCAAGGCCAGTGGCGATCGCGGCGACTACGATGGAAATTACCCCGGTCTGCCAAGTTGCGCCATATACACTTAACAACACCAAGCTACTGACGGCAAAACTAACCACAGCCATCGTGAGAGAACCTTCCCAACTTTTTTTCATGTCCCACAATAAATAGGGATGCTGCCCAAATCGCTGCCCCACCAGTGCGGCCAGTCCATCGCCCCAAGTCATCACCAAAACGCCCAGTACTGCGTAATGAGGCTGTTCTATAGTCCAGAAGTAACCGACCAGTAACCCAATGCTCACAGCATAGAAGAATGTGCCCAGACTTTTGCGACCAACTCCATTAATGCTGGGCAAAATTGGGAAGCGGTAGGATAAAAACGCGATCGTGCTGAAAATGACGGATGCTCCCACCCCCAACCAAACTGGAGTTTGCATCCACCAAGCCAGCAAAATGACATTTCCCACGCCAATATGAACCACCTTGCGCACGACTTCTGGATTGGCCAATGCCGATCGATGCAGCCACTCAGCCGTTAATCCAACGATCGTCAACCATACCAAAACCACACCGATCTGAAGCCAAATTGGTAGCGGAGGAGATAGCCAGGATAAAACATTCATTCGAAGCGAGAAATCATGAGTTATTACCTATTCTCCTACTTTAACGCTGACAAGGAGCGTGAATTAAATAACTCCGCCTTCTTCGCAGGATGGATTAGCGCAGCGGCACCTACCTTATCACCCAAGTCACCCATCAACGCCAACCCTGGCTTTGTAGCACGATTGCTCGTCACGCTTTACGAACCGCCATTAACCAGGTCAGAATCACTCGCCCCTTTGCAATCGATGCCTTTAGACATTACCTGAAAACGACCTTGATTTATCCACTCGTCTCCGCCTCATCAAAACCTATGTGACAAGGCATTATGCAACTGGGCTAGGACTCAAGGGAGATATAGCCGTCGCCATGTGAAACGTGGCAGACTTCGACATGAGCGCTCAGTCGAACGAGGCGCGTCAGAACACCTACCCAGAATCAGCGGTTCAGCCATTTGATCTGTCCTAAGTGTTCTGACCATAACTATATTTCTAATTCTCGTCGTCAACGGAAGGAGCGCAATTTATGGCAGCGTCGATTTTGGGAACACTTGCTTCGAGATGAAACTGATTTTGCTCAACATTGTGATTATATTCACTACAATCCAGTGCATCATCAATTGTGCCGAGTTCCGACCCAATGGCAGTTTTCAAGTGTACACCAATTTATTGTTCAAGAGATTTATCCATCAAATTGGGGAGAATATTCGTTGAAGTTTGGGTTGAATGAGCAACCAGAGTGATGGTGCGTTTGCTTAACCGCAATGCACCCTACAAGATCCGCGATCGCACTCGCAATGACGCGATCGACGAACCACCCATAACGCAGCCAACCACACGCGAAAGTCTTGGACAACCAAATTGAACGAGAGAAACCTGTGTCTTTGCGCTCACCACGAGGGACTGTCTAACGCCCGACATCACCCACGCCCCTAGACAACGCGCACGATGGGTGGCGTGAAGGGGCATCAAGTGCACGCCGTTGTTAAGCGCGGTCGCTTAGAGTGGTTGCACGTCGCTCGCCATCAGCCCCTTCGCACCACCATGCACCTCGTATTCGACCCGCTGCCCCTCATCGAGAGACCCACCCCCCTGAACGTTGGAGGATCTGACGATAACATCCTCTCCCCCATTATCTTGCTCAATCAACCCGTAGCCCTTGTCCCTGTTAAACCACTTCACTTTACCTTTGCTCTTCATACTCATACCTATTCACTTCCTTTTACAAGATTAACTCCCGCTACCCCGCTCTCGGTTCCCGTACTCTTAGCAAGAAGTGCCTAACGGTGAAGTTGAGCCGCCGCTAGTAACCTCTCGGACTCACTAACCAACTTGATACGGTCGGTGTGCAACGGGATTGTTAGACCGTGTTAATCTTGCAAAGTTCGACACAACCGCCCTCAAACACCTGCATCTTTAACTCATAACCTTCCATTAGCGACATTCCAACCAGTGGTTCTGAATCAGCTTCATCTACTGGAATTGTTAGCGGTATCCCATCCCACACTACGACTGCTTTGTAAACGTCAAAAACGCACTCGCTACCGTCTCCAAGAATTGCTCGCCCTCGCCTTTTCCATGTCAGGTTTAACTGATTGATCAAATCTGGAGGCAGAGAAAGCCAACCGTTAAACCCTGTGTCTACGATCGCATCTTGCGTAAAAATCTTGCCGTCAGAGCGGCAAATGGATAGGGGAATAATAGGTTCAAATTCCGCATTGACCACCCCAGTAATCATGCAAATCTCCGAGTACGCCCACCAAATCGACGAACATAGCGAGAACCAATGCGGACTATCCAAATTTGGGCATCGGGGTGACGAGCTTCAAGGCGATCGCAGGCAACAATTTCGCTCTGATCGACTTCAAAAGCTCCGGTTTCGATGTCGATCGCCACTATCTTGCCATGATTGCCTTCTTCAACCTGCTGGCGCACCTGAGACTCATAAATCTCATCGCCACGTCGAGCAAACTCCTCTTTGCTGTAGCGGGATTGTCGAACAATCATCGGCTTGACCTCGTTTCAACGTTGCTCCTATAGTTTAACCCTAAGCAATGTGGTTAGCGATCGCTGAAGCAATGGAGGTGAGCAACCAAGAAGTTGTTAGGTTTCGTTTCTCAATCCAACCTACAAGACCAGCGATCGCACTATAACGATAGGCGATCGCACAGGGCTTCTTTGCGTCAACTTAATCTTGAGGACAAATGCGATGGATAAATATGGTCTCACTTGTCCTCCAGACTAATTTCTCGAAAAATTGCTTAACCTTGAAGGATAAACGTCTGAAAGAGGAAAATCAAAGAAGTCTGTTTGAAGCTCCAAAAAATGAGGTGGTTCAACAAATAAGTTCCTACCGACTGCAATAATTTTGAAGTATGAAGAAACTTGAGGGAGTTGCGTTAGTACAGGCGATGCGTCATTATAAAAACGGATCGCTCTTGAGCAATATTGATATGGAAATTGGAAAGCTAATTGTGAAAAATTTCCTAGATATGTCATAACGTTTGAACAATGATAAGTCATCAAACCGGCTGGAGCACTTCTAGCGAATGGAGGACTACTATTGAAGTATTCACAAGCCTGCTGACAATTCTGGACAGAAGATCGGAGTCGATTCTCATAAAAATTTGCAAGGCTTTCTACTTCATAGCTTTGGGAGTAGGCAGGGTTTTGCACATTCATAAGGACAGTAGCACTCAAAACCAAAGAAGAAGCCGCAGAAGAAAGCACTACTTTGCTACACATCGGTAATCTCCTCTCAATTAGCCCACTTAATCTACTGCAACTCACAAATAACACTTCACTACACCCCAACAAAAGGATTAGCGGTCTAACGACCCCAATCACCCGCCGCAGATAACCTTGAATTCATAACCAACAACCTCTCAACGGTCGGGTGCATGGGCGTTGTTATACTGCGTTGGTTACGCTGACTCTAGATGAGTGACCGGAATTTGTTCGGTTCTCTCAGGAGCTTTTGCCCCAGTTGCAACAGCATGAACTGTATGAAGAATATCGGCTGAGTAATACCGATTGCCGCAGGTATCACAAACGCCAATCGTCACATCTTCGAGAATGACAAATCCATCTCTGTGTTTGAATGCTTCGCGTTTGACAGTTCGGGGTTGAACAGTTCCTTCGCAATACTCGCATTTGTATCCATACATGCGATTAATCCTCAAGTTCAGTGACTTCATAAACCGTGATAATTAGATAGCGTCCGGTGCTAGCGAAACGTCCAACCACTCCAACAGGTGTTTGTTGATCCAATGCAGTTCCCACTACTACATATTTTGTGCCTCTGGGGTCATCTTTTTCAACCCGGATAACTCGACCGTTCAAAACAGCTTCTTCCACATCTAAAATAGTCAGCATATCCTCAGCCATCTCTTCCATTGCATGGGCTGACATATCATACTGACGAAGCCGGATCTTTTCTCTGATGCGGTCGATATCATTACGTGGCACTTGTGCTTGCTCAGGTTATATCCCAACAATCATAACAATCTGGCTGGTTTTCTCTAAATTCACAAGGCATAACACTCATTCCACCCTGTGAATTAATAAAGAAGAGTTAGCCACAAAATCACAACTACTGTAGGAACAACGTAAGCCAAGAGGGCAAGATTACCAATTGGCCACCTTGCTCTTTTTCGTTCCTCAACAATGGCTCGATAATCGGCTATCTCCTTTAGAGAACGGGCTACCAAGCAATCGAGTATCCACTTTTGTCTCGCCTGAACATATCCCCAGATAAGAGTCAAAATAATAGCCAAAACAATAAGAGTTCTAATTACAGGGAGGCTTGGAGTGAACTTTTGATATAACACCCCAACAATACCCATAATACAGATTCAAAAATGAGGAAGAAGTTTAAACGCTCATTGAACATAGTGTCCTCATGCAGAATATGCTCAAACAAGCTGTAGGACTGTTTATTGCTATGTTCATCAGACATTGCCAACAACCTCAAGACACTACATCAATACCAACTTGAAAGCATCTTAACCTCTTGCTATCAAAAAATGATCTTTAAGCACTGCCTTACCGATAAATCGAGCCGTATAACGTTCCCGCTCACCGGACGCAGACAACCTGTGCTTCTTACCGATAACCCCTTAATTTGTTCCGGTGCAGCGGGGTTGTTATGCGGCGTTTCTGCGAAGGGTGCGGGCTATTCTTACAGGACTTCTTCAGCCAAAAGTTGACCCTTAACCCGTTCGTATTCATCTTCAAGAAGCCATTCTTGGGCTGCTTGATAGTTAGAGTGAGTGACTACCAGTTTATAGTCAGATGCAGGATTAAAAATACGACAAGTGCCATCTTGATCACCCACTAGCATGAGAATCTTAGGTGGAAAAAGAACTGGATCAACCCAGAGTTCCAGGAATTTCCAGGTTTTAGCTTGTTCTGCGAGGGCTGGTGCGGGGGATTGCATGATACTCACCTGTTATCTTCACAATTTTGATCTCGCCGTAGTAAAGAGGAGTTTGGCTTCCGTCTGCTCTCATTATGTAGCCGATTGGCTCAGAAAAGTAGAGACCGTACCGTTCATAATCATCGTCTTCATCCTCTATTCCAGTTCGCTCTCCACTCGCAATAATAGCCTCTGTAACTCGTTTTAGAGTTTCGAGATCATTGAATATATGCGCTCTGCCTTCTCTGCGGAGGAGTCGCTGGGCTTGGGAGGTATTCGGCAAATGGCGATCAATTAGGCTTGGTCGGGGGTCAGGGGTAATATCTCGGTCAATTCCGCTCATGAGTTGGGCGATTGCACGTTACCTTGGAAACGCTATTGTAAGCGATTGTGCTGCTTCCATTACTTTTCTAGAACAACAGCAAACCAACCTCTGACGTGAAATTTTTCACTGTGACCTCCAAAACCTGATACTGACTTAATTATCCAGCCCTCAGATAAATAGTCCTGAAGATGCTCTCGAACTTGTGAATCCTTAGATCTTTCACTATCTAAATAAAAAGTGACCATTTTTTGCAAGATATTAACCTCACCTGATTTTTTCCAAATCTGGCTAAATTCGTCGGTTCTGTCCTCCTGCCGAGAATTGAGCCGCATAACGGTTCGGGTCAGCGGTTGCCGAGGTCTTTACATCCCACCCAAGCGGCTTCGGTCAATCCGCTGCACCCGAATTGTTAGATCGCTGGCAATTGCATGGGTTAAGGGCAACCCCATGATGTCACAGCTAAAAGACTTGTGCCTTCACTCTTTACTTTTTCCAAAGCTCTTGGAATAGCGTAAAGAGCATCTGAAACATCCTTTGCTGCGTGATCATCAAATCCTGCATAATCTAACACCAGCTTTGATCTCTCAAAATAAGCCTCCCATTCAACATCAAGAATACGTGAGACAGATGCCAGAGTTGTCTCAACTTCACTTGCATGAATTAGCATATTGCCAAGATGACCTGGAAGCTGGGCAAATCGTTCACTACCAATTCCCATTAGCAGAATAGCGGGTGGAGCTACACGAGACTGCATAACCATCTCGACAATACTCTCAGGAGACAAAGGAAACTCCTCCTGCAAGATTCGATAACCTATCTCATTGAAAGGTTCGTGATAGAGACTAGAACTCAAGTCTCCTCCTGCCAATACACCTTCTAGCACGGAGTAGGCATAGTCTTCAGTTACAGGAATGGGTGGGTTCTTGGGGCGAGGTGCAAGGTTTGGTACTTCAGGAAGATCAGGTACTCCTTGCATTGCTTGCTCGAATTCTGACTGCACGATTGAAAACTCAGATTCCTCAACCTTACAAAACCACCAGAAAACATCAACGCCCATATTTTCCCTTTAATTGCAGGACTTTGTTATTCTTCCCAACATGCATTCAGCAGTTAACTTTATCTTGACAACCAAAACAGGTAACTTAAAAGTACCGCCTGCACCGAAAGATTAAGCGATCTAACGACCCCAATCACCCGCCGCAGATAACCTTGAATTCATAACCAACAACCTCTCAACGGTCGGGTACATTGGGATTGTTAGCCTGTGCCGTTGGAGCGATCGCCTGATTATCCCGCATCACTCTAATCAAGAATCGTAGCGCCTCATTAACCGCGTCAGCACTAGGAAACATCTCTGCAACATCAGGTTCTAATCGTACAGTGGTTCCATCAAAGCTTTTTCTGCCAGAACCCAATTTTCTGACTCGAAGGCTTTTAAAGTCGTACTCTGCCCGTAAATCATCTTCCATTTCTGACTTATCCCTCTTCATAGACTTCTCGCTCGGTTCGTGTCACTTCTCTTGCGCTGATGAGGCGTATTGAATCACCCCTTTCGGTGTACGACACAATCAATAGTCGTCCTCGGCTTGACTGTCCAACGATAAGATACCGCTCCTCATCTTCAGAATGATCTGGATCGTAAAAGTCAACATAGAGCGGATCATCAAAAACAGTTTTTGCCTCTTCAAATGAGACTTTATGTTTTGATAGATTGCGCTCTGCTTTGTTTCCATCCCACTCAAACTGCATAAAGACATTGTATCGCTACTCCCTTAAACTGATTGTACGCCTTGGTCTGGAAGAGACTTAATAGCACGGCAAAGATCAGCGATCGAAACAATGGCTATCCAAGTGTTAGCCCCATGCTTGCCACAAAGAATAAGCTCATGGACGATCTCATCTACGAAAAAACCAGCATTATAGGGATCTGCATGGGCGATTTTGTTCAATGCTTCCCTCAATATCAAAGGCTCGAAACCAGCTTTCTCGCTATAAGGTGGTCGATAGTTATTTAAAGTGACAAAGACTTCACTGGTATTGGTAGAGCGATTTAAGGCACCAACAGTTGTACGAATAGAAGGGATACCACCAAAATCTTGTTCTGAGCGGATTGAAAGTGATAGCACCCGCAATATTTCAATACCTTTTGCGGAAGACTCTTGTAAGATTTTCTCCCTGCTTTGTTTGTCTATTCTCGATTTATTTGTGTAAGCGTCCTTGAAATCTCGACTGAGTATCTCTAGCTCTTCAGCACATTCATGGAATGTTCTTCGTTTCCACATTCTGAAGCCTCCGCCCTAAACAGGAAGTCTCAAATAATACTGGGTGTCTAAGCAGGCTAACGGTTCGGGTCAGCGGTTGCCGACACCTTTGCACCCCACCCAAGCGGCTTCGGTCAATCCGCTGCACCCGAATTGTTAGATACTCGGCTAATTGCTTCCTCCATCAATATCCATCATGGTGGTAGAAAATAAGGTCTATCAAATCCATATCGAGCAACGTGATCGTATGTAAAAATCCGATATAGTTGGCAGTTATCTCGGTTGTGATAAACAAGACGCTTACGCGCACAATCTGGTAGTTTAGCCCACCGACCAATGACAATAATATGGTTGATAATTGGACTATCATAACCCCCAAAAGACTTCCAAGCTTCCTCAATACCATTTGATGAACGAAGCCTAAAACTTTGATTTGCAGAACGTTCAGGATATTGAGGCAGTAACTTGGCGTAATCAACCATATCTGTCATAAAAGTTTGGATATTGCCTCCCCGTTTTAACCACATATTTCGATCTTCAATTTGCCTCACAGCTTCTCGAAGCTTCTCTGCGTGTTCACCTGACTTCGTATAAAGATCCTCAACAGAGCGTTTAATTTCGATCAAATAAATTCCGCATCCTCCTTGTCCATAAGATAGAACAGCAAAATCTGCTTTATATGCTGTTCCTACCGATGGTTTGACAAGAAATGCTAGAGGTGAGTCATACCCCCAACCACACAATCCTGTTAGAAATTGTGGGTAAGCTTCAAGAAACTGTTGCAGATCTTCTTCACGTGGCTCACTTGTTAGTAGCTTCGCCAAAGCTTCAACATCAGTGTAGCTTGGACAAATTCTTAAAACCTCTTGATCACTTTCAGTCCAACCCAAACTAGGATTAAAAATTTGAGCCAGAATTTCAGAAAACGAGTAAACCTCTCGCCTCAACCGCAGCCAAGTTTCCAGCAAGAGTCACAGAGGTCGTTTGTTCTTCCCACACCGCACCAAGCTGAATTCCGACGCTATACGGTAGAACGTTCACACTTGCACCTGTATCCAACAGTGCTGTTACCTCCACTGATGAACCTCGATACGTCAGGGAAAGCGGTAATTGAGGCAAAGCATCGGGAACGCCGAAGGTATCAAACCCTTCCACAAAGTTGAATCGCTGGGCGTTATGCATTTTGTGCCCTTTGTTCCGATTCGAGAAGTTGGCTGAGTTTGTGAGCCGCTTCATGAGAATTGAGAGGCGACCAAAGAGAATACGTTGCTCCACCCTGGAGAGTTGGCTCTTCTTCTTTCGCTAGCTCCGCAATCAGAAACTGCATGACTTTCAGTTTTTCCGCACGCGGTAAGCCTCTGAGCGTTGGGAATAGATCTGCTGTGGTCATAGGATAGGGAAAAATGTGTGATTCCTTATATTTTCTCATAATCATTCAGCATCAGGATTCCCTGATATTGCCTCTGGGGGAACTGACCAACCTGAACCAATCCATCCTCAAACTGAACCTGGTATACATCAGGGTTTCGCAAGTTCGCCCATTCTGTGTAACCAATCTGCTCATCAAACATTTTCAAGATGAGTGCCATTAAATTGCCATGAGTGACAATTACTACTGAACTCTCGGTATGTCGTATAACTTCATCAACGACCGCCATACCCCGACTCATCGCCACACGACTCGATTCACCGCCAGCGAAACTTAGATCGAGATCCACAAATGTCTCAGCCAACTTTTCCCGCCAGTCATTCAGTGGAGTTGAACACAGGACTCGTTCAATGAGTCGATCGTCTACTTCAATGGTCAGCCCAAGACGTTCAGCCAAATGAATAACCGATTGATAAGCTCTAACATAAGGACTGGAAATAATGCGAGTAACTGGCGCTTCACCTAACCAGTCTGCTAGTGCCATCGCTTGTTGTTGTCCGGTTTCAGTTAATGGTGCATCTGGTTCTTGTCCTGTTGCTTGACAATGCCGCACTAGGTACAACACATGGTTCATAACACGCTCGCTCACTTAGCTTTGAACACCTTCCGATATGGTTCCTCGACTACCCTTAAGCGGAAGCCGTATAACGTTGCTGTTCAGCGGTTGCAGGCTTGCTTTGCTATGCCACGACTGGGCACTAACAATCCGATGCAACAGCGTTGTTAGCTGGGTGACGCACGATCGCCCCTCTGCACCGCCCCACCCCCATCTCCTGAGCGCTTTCCACCTCACACCCAAACTCTAGCAACTGCCCTAACCCCAGCCTCCTGGGCGCTTGTGGACACCGCAGAAAATTTTGAGCGGCGGTCTCCACCCCAGTCTCCTGAGCGCTTTCGGGCTGACCAGTAACCTGGCGGAACAAGTGCAAAATCTGGATGCGGAGCCAGCTAACGGCTCAAATCAGCGGCGGCAAGCAACCTCGGACTCCGCACTAACAACTCTCGACCGTCCGCTGCATTTGAATTGTTAGACCGCGTCAAACACAAAGACTCTGAATGGGCTAGCTTGTCTTCAGTTGCTCCAGCTTCTGCCTGATTAGCATTTCAACTTCCTCAACCTCAGCATTCGATTTTGGAATGTCAAAGGTTTCTGGAGATGCTTCAGCCGTGAAGCGGTCAACAAAGGCGTGAAATGCAGCCTTATCATTAGGGTGAGCAACGACATAAGCCCTTAGCTCACTCTTGGTCATGGTACTAAAGTCAGGCTTCATCACAAGAACCTCCAAAAACCATTGCGGTAAATTTCTATTTCTATGTTATCGCCAGCTAGTAAGAACACGTTGCCGGTTCGTTCATCAAGCCGAACAACGAAAATAGGAGTAAAGGTGTTGGTCAAGGATTGGCACAGGATTACGCACCTGATAGCTTGTTCAGCAGTTGGCAAAATCAATACACCTCACGACCATGTACTGCACTAGAATATCAGACAGTAAAGAGACGTGGAATGGGGTAGAGATAGAGGAGTCACTAATTGCTATGCTACTCCTCACAGGCATATTCAATAACTGATCTGAGGTCACTCTGCGTCATTGGTTGTTCAGCACCGAATCCACTGACCTCTCCAGTCCGACAATTCACTGACCATTCTTCTCGCCTATCGTCAATCAGCACAGTCAATGCTTTATCTGTGTTCTGAGGATTCTCAGTACTGGCAGGGCGACGAAAAACTATCATTCTACCCAAATCAGACACTTCACCATAATCTTGAAAATCTCTAGGACTAACCAAGATATTTCCAGACGAAATCCGAACAGCAGTTAAATGTCTTAAACTATTAAATCCACATGCTCCACTGAAAGACAAATCAGTCAATGTATAACCAGGAGGAAGCGAAATATCTGAGTATGGATTGCCAGATTCCCCGTCAAAATAGGCGTTATATCCTGTTACGGTTTGAATGTTTGCAAGCTGAGTGTTTTCTAACGATCTGAAGTATACAAAAACACTGTCAGGATTAGGATTACTAATATCCAGTCTAGTTGGTTGTGGCGATGGATAAACTAACTCTGTAACTACCTTGGCGCAGATATCTTGCATTAATTCGTTATCATCTTGAGCAATTAGCACCTCACCACTTTCTTGATTGTGAATGCGAAATGACGAAGTAGCGGTTGCTGCAAGATTTGTGGCACAGGTTGCCCACAGAAGGGTAACGAAGAATAGCCAAAGACGTTGAGAGGAAGCTAATTTCATCCAAATTACTCCAGAAGTACTAATTGCCTGGTGAAAGTTGTATTACCAATCTACGAAACAAGTCTGCGGTCTAACGGTGAAGTGCAGCGGCGGCAGACAACCTCGAACTTCGCACCAGTAGCTTT
>ERZ1066123.14-NODE-14-length-232250-cov-15.004341_pt1 | contig 232250 bp, 218 predicted proteins | sample MGYA00382770_ERZ1066123 | MGnify/ENA primary metagenome ERZ1066123 (study PRJEB33369, sample SAMEA5778353) | biofilm metagenome | biome: Industrial cooling water; feature: Water cooling tower basin; material: Biofilm | place: United Arab Emirates | collected...
AGCGCGCCCGTAGCTCAGCTGGATAGAGCACCAGACTACGAATCTGGGGGTCGGAGGTTCGAATCCTTCCGGGCGCGCCAGCATTATCAATACCTTAGCCATTTTTCACCGTTCTGGGCGCTCGTGCTAGAACGGCGTTTAGAACGGTATTTCTGCATCGTTCCATAGAGCGCAATCGGCGGCTCAGGGGGATCAGGTGCCGAATAGGTGCAGCGCTCCACGTGACATCATGGGCCAGTGCCGGCCGTGCTTAAGTGTCTGAGCTTTGCCGATGAGCGAGCCAAGTGTGGCCTGTGAAAAAATGGTTGGGGATGAGTGTCAACCTGACGGCTACCGCGTCGTGCCGAAGCGCAGTGCGGTGAGATTCAATTCGGTTCTGGAGACAGAGTGTCGGTTCGAACCCGACCGCCCGCACCAAATGAGACTCCAAGTCAAAGGCTGCGGAGCGACTCTGCTGAATGGACACTCCAATTCGGTGTCAGTCGAAAGGCGAGTCAACGCCTTTGTGCAGCCCCTCTGCGTCTGCTTTTCGCAAAGCTTGACCTTGCCATCGTTGTAAACCCCACATTCGCAGCGGGAATCGGCGCGTCAGCAGCCATGAGCTGCGGCAAGCCCCCTGAGTGTCAGTAGGTACGGGAGATCGGCAATGGCGAGTGTCGCGCAGAGCGCAGCAGGCAAAAAGGCGACCCTTTACCGGATGGTGACGCCGGAACATATCTGCCCGTATGGCCTCAAAGCCCGGCACCTGCTCAGGAGCAAGGGCTATGACGTTGAAGACAATTGGCTGACCAGCAGAGCGGAGCAGGACGCATTCAAAGCGAAGCACGGGGTGCAGACTACGCCGCAGACTTTCATCGACGGGACTCGTATCGGCGGCTATGATGACCTTCGGCGTTTCTTCGGCCTGAGGGTCCAGGACCCGGAGGCTCTCAGCTACACTCCAGTGATTGCCGTGTTCGTCGTCGCGGCGCTGTTCGCGCTTGCGATCAACTGGCTGACGGGGACGCCGCTTATCAGCGTGATGTTCATCGAGCGCTTCATCGCGGCCGCGATGATCCTGCTTGCGATGCTGAAGCTGCAGGATGTCGACCGGTTCGCGACGATGTTCCTCGGATACGACCTGCTGGCTCGGCGCTATGTACCTTACGCCTATTTTTATCCCTTCGCCGAGCTGGGGGCGGGCGTGCTGATGCTGGCCGGCGTGTTGAGTTGGCTGTCGATACCGCTCGCATCGTTCATCGGCGGCGTCGGTGCTGTGTCGGTGTTTAAGGCGGTTTACATCGACAAACGCCAGATCAAATGTGCGTGCGTCGGCGGGAACAGTCGGGTGCCGCTCGGCTTTGTATCGCTCACCGAAAATTTGATGATGGTCGCCATGGCCGTCTGGATGGCGCTTGTACTCGCGCTGCCCGCCGGCGCTCTCCCCAGCGCCATGCCGCCGACGCCTGCCGCCTACTGGCCGTTTCAGCCGCCGGGCGATGTCCCTGCGGCTGGTAGCCCCGTTAGGATCACGCCTGCGCATTGAGGCTGGCCGAAATTGCGCGCAACCTTGCTTGAAGCGGACCGGCTTCGGACTTTTCGGGCAGCCGCCGGAGGATTGGCGCAAGACCAAACACATCTGCGCACGATCTTGACCGCTCGGCTAGCCCGCGGCGGGTACCACTGCCGAAGCTTAGTCAAGAAGCCGAGGTATGTCGCGATGCTCAGCGTTAATCTTTGCCTATTTGCTCGCAAGCGAACGGTGTGCGGGTCCTTACTTAGGCCGCTGGCGAACTCGACAGTCGAGGCGAGGCAATGAATATCGGTCGCGCGGCGAAACTGAGTGGGCTCTCTACCAAGATGGTCCGCTACTACGAGCAAGTGGGCCTGCTTGGTGGCATCCGCCGCACCGAGGCAGGGTATCGGGATTTCGACAGGAACGACGTCGCGCTTCTGCGCTTCATCCGCCGCGCGCGCGACCTCGGAATGACAGTGCCCACTATAGCCACTGTTCTCCGGGCGCTTGCCTCGGGAGAGGAGATCCGGCCGCTTCTCGATGCTCATGCCCGGACGTTGGAGGAGCACATTGCGGTGCTCACCCATGAGCGTAACGCCATCAGGCAAACTGAACGAGACTGGTGTCTGCCTTTGACTCGCGAGGAGCTGGCTTCGGTCCAGTCACGGGCTGCGAGCGCCCGCGACAAGTTGGCCTGGTCACCGCAGCGCGGTTCGGAGGCGACACGCTTAGCGTCTGCCCGCGCCAGAGGCTTCCGAGCGATGTTCCAACAATATGGTTAGACCAACCAAGGACCGCTGAACGCTCCTCTGCGGCGAATGCCGGAGACTGCCATGGACCGTCACTTCGCCATATCGTTAGCCGATCGGCGAATTGCAGCGGCTGGTGTGGCGAAAGTGCTCGCGTCGACCGCGGTGGTTTGGATGAAGACGCAGGGCTTCAGCTGGAACATCGAAGGCCGTGAGAGTATCGCCCTCGGCGGGTTGCTGAGCGCCCAGGCGAATGAGCTTCGGCGCTCCTTCGCCCCTTTGTCGGCGCGCATCCGCGCGCTCGGGCTCTTCGCGCCCGCCGGGTTCGCTGACCTGATTGCGCTCTCGCCCATCGCCGAAGAGCGGGGCGTTCCGGTCGTGCGAGAGATGGCGCGGTGTCTGGAGGCCGACCACGCAACAGTGACGGGGCTGATCCGTTGCATCCGCCCCGCGCTGGAGGACATCGAGGATAACGCTACCTGCCTCGTGCTCGACCGGCGACTTTACGCGCATGAACGCGCCGCCGCCGCGCTCGCCGCCATAGGGCGCGAATGCCCGCTGGAAGGGATGCTTGCCGCATCCGTGCGGGAGGCGCTGGTCTTAGTCGAGCCGAGCGAGGGAAGCGATCTCGCCCCCTGATGCCGGTCAAAGTCGGGTCTGGCGCCGGTATTCCGTTGGCGTAAGGCCGAGCAGTCGCCGGAACACGGCCGCTAGATGCTGCGACGAGGCAAAGCCGCAGGCATGCGCGATCGTCGTCACCGTCTCGTCCGTGGCTGCCAGCATGTGCTTCGCTCGTTCCACCCTCAGCGTCATCAGGTAGCGATGTGGGGGCTCGCCGACGGTGGCCTTGAATGCACGCGCGAAGTGATACGGCGACAAGCCTACCGTGGCCGCGAGTTCGCTGAGCCCGACGTCGGAGGCGAGATTGTCCGCGAGATAGGCGGTCACGCGCTTCGCCTGCCAGGGCGCAAGACCGGTTGGGGTGTTTCGGTTCGCCCCGTCACGCAGACGGAGCAGCGCACCCGCGAGTTGGAGCAAGACGCCGTCGGCGTACAATGTGCTGCCCGTTCGTGTGGACCCTGCTTCCCTCCAAAGACCGTCCATGAGGCTGACGATCTCACCGTCATAGTTGAAACGGGCGTGCAAAGCTCCGAAGTCTCCATCCTGCGGCAGCCCGCTCTCCGGCCCAGCCATCGCAAGCAAGGCGGCGTAAGGAATAGCGACCGCGCTCAAGCCATGTTCGCCCTCCACGAAGATCGACGTTGCCACCATCGGGGGCGTCACAATGAAGCGTCTTTGAAGCAGAGTTCCGATGAACCGCCCTGCACCTAGGTGCAGCGAGGCATGCACCGCGGGGGTTGTAAGCCGAGAGACTACCAACTCGGGCACCGGAGCGTCTGACCAGTCGCCTCGATCCTGATTGGCCGCCACGAGAGTCGCGCCGATCCTGCCGACCCGCCGAACGTCGGAGAGGGCATGACCATAGACATCGCGATAGAACGCTTCAAAGCTGTGGTAAGACCGGTCAGCGAACAGGGGGGCTGGGGTCATGAGGCGTTCCCAAAGGGCTCACCATTGGACGGCGCATCCAGTCGTTCGCGCAGCCTGGCGATGATGTGCTGGAACAGGTCGGGGCGGTCGAGGGCGCGGGTGAGAACGATGGCGCCCTGGATCCCGACGACGGCCTCTTCGGCCAGCGCCCGAGCGTCGGTCCCCGACCACCCTGCTCTCACCAAAGCGACCGACAGCGCGTCGAGCCAGCGCTCGAAGTAGCTCTTGACGGACTCGCCGAACCGCTCGCGGACTTCGCCCAGTGCGAGCGCGCCGACCAGGCACACCCGATCGCCGGAGCGGAAATAGGTCTCAACGGCGTCGAACATCGCCGCGACCGTCTCGCGCGGCCGCGCATCCTCGCGCAGCGGCGCGAACACGTGGCTCTCGAACCAGCCATCGATCTCGGCGAGCACCGCACGGGCCATCTCTTCCTTGCCGCCCGGGAAGAAGTGATAGAGGCTGCCTTTGCCAAGTCCTGTCGCCTTCCCGATGATCGAGAGGCTCGCCCCTTCATAGCCGTGCTCACGGAAGACCTCGGCCAGAGCCGGCAGGGCGTCAGTTCGCTCGGCAACCGTCCTTGGCATGGCCGACAGTCCGCCTTCGCCTGCAGCGCGATACGAGCTAGTCCTGCCCATCAACCCGCTGGGATCGAAGCTCGATCGGACGCGGACTAAGCGTTCGCAAATCACTGGGTGCCAGGCTGTGGGATCCTGTTTCCTCTTGAGCGCCATCGGCAGCAGCGTCCTCCGTGCACTCGGCGGTCACAGCCTGCCAAGAGGCTCTCTGTACCGTCCGGTTTATCCTTGACCGAACGGTATAGGAACGGTCGTCTAGGTTCAAGCCGGTAGGCCAACATCTCGGCAAGGCCGTGTACAGCGGCGCACGATCGTGACCGCGCCCGCCGCACCATACGCGGCAAAACTGCTGCGAGAGTCTTCAGCCGCCCTTTCATAAGAAGGCACGTGGCGATGCAGCTTTGGTGGGCCGCTTCCAAGCCCCCTGCGGATGGATGCGAGACGCAGATGAAGATGCCGTTCCTAAGATCCTTCGCGGCCGTCGGCCGGCTTGTCGAACGCTTGAATCTGGCCTTCTCAGCTCACAAACTTGCTGCGCCGATTGCGCTCGACCGCGTCAAGCTCCTCCACATGGTCGGCTGCCCACTGGCACAGAAGTGCGACCGGCTCGTGGAGCCGCCGCCCGAGCTCGGTCAGCGTGTACTCGGTCTTGGGCGGCACGACCCGGAACACCTCCCGGTGGACGAGGCCGTCGCGCTCGAGGCTGCGCAGCACCTGGATCAGCATCTTCTTGGACAAGCCCGGGATCCGCCGCTGCATCTCGCCGAAGCGGCGCGTCCCCCCCGCCAGGCAGTAGAGGACGATCGGCGTCCATTTGTCGGCGATGAGGTTCAGCACGCGCCGCGCCGGATAGCGCTCGTCCAGCACCTCGCCGGGGCCGTCGTCAGTCATGGTGCCGCTCCGGGTCTGGCGCCGCAGGTTACCTTAAGGTGACTACTAGCATGATCGTTACCTGGAACATAGCTTGGAGCGACGTGCTCCAAGTCACACGGCACAGGAGGCCCAAATGACGTCAATGGCTGATGCCGGCGTTTGCAGCGCCGAGGGCTGCGCCACCGAGACAACGCGCGCCTCGTCCGAGACGGGGCTGCCCGGTCCGCGGCTCGAGCTGAGCGTGGTTTCCGACACGATCTGCCCCTGGTGCTATGTCGGCAAGCGGCGGATCGAGCGGGCGATCGAGTCGCTCGCGGCCGAAGGCCTGGACATCTCCCTGCGCTGGATGCCGTTCGAGCTCAATCCGGACATGCCGGCGGCCGGCATGGACCGGCGGACCTATCGCGCGGCGAAGTTCGGGAGCTGGGAGCGCAGCCAGGCGCTCGACGCGCAGGTCGCCGCCGAGGGCGCGCGCGAGGGCATCGCGTTCCGGCATAGCCGGATTGCGCGCACCCCCAACACGCGCGCTTCGCACCGGCTGATCTGGCTCGCCGGCGAGGTGGGTGGCTCCGCCCTCCAGAACCGTGTCGTCGAGGCGCTGTTCTCGGCCTATTTCCATGAGGGTCGAGACATCGGGGACAAGGCCGTGCTCGCGGATATCGGCGCGAGCGCCGGCTTGGATGAGGTCCGCGTGCTGGCGCTCCTCGATGGCGACGAAGGGCTGGGCGAGGTCATCATGCAGGAGATGGCGGCGCGGTCGCTCGGCGTCAGCGGCGTGCCGACGGTGATGGCCGGGGATCTCGTCCTGTTTTCGGGGGCGCAGCGCACCCCGCTCGTCGTGCAAGCTCTGCGTGAGGTGGCGTCGACGCGGCAGACGCCGGCCGTCGCGCCCGGTGCCGAGGATCGGGCCGATGCGCGGCCATGAAGCCGACGGCCTGCGGGTGGCCGTCGCCGGCGGCTCGATCGGCGGCCTAGCGGCCGCGACCGCGCTCCGCTCGGTCGGGTGCGCCGTCGAGGTCTATGAGCGCACGCCGCACCAGATGACGAGCCGCGGTGCCGGCATCGTCGTGCAGCCGTCGCTGACGGCGCTGCTCGCCCAAGTGGGCGCGCCGGCGCTGCCGATGACCCGCTGCACCCATCGGCAGTATCTGTCGCCGGACGGCGGGCCGGGCGCGCTCAGCGCCATGCCTCAGCGCTTCACCTCCTGGGAGGCGATCTACCGGACGCTGGTCGCGGCGTTTCCCGCCGAGCACTGCCATCGCGGCATCGAGGTCGCGGGTTTCGACCAGGAGCCGGACGGCGGGCCGGTGACGGTGCGGCTCGGCGACGGCCGGAACGCCGAGGCCGACCTTCTGGTCTGCGCCGACGGATGGCGCTCGGCGGCACGCGAGCGCCTCCTGCCGGGGGCCGCTCCACACTATGCCGGCTACATCGCTTGGCGCGGCACCCTCGACGAAAGCGACGCCCCGGCTGACCTCGTCGACTTCTTCGACGACAGCTTCACCTTCTCGGAGGCCCGCTCCGGCGGGCACGCGCTCTGCTACTTCATCCCCGGCGGCGAGGCGCGGACGCAGCCGGGCGAGCGGCGGCTGAACTGGGTCTGGTACGTCCATGTCGATGAGGGCCCCGAGCTCGACGAGATCCTGACCGACGCCGCCGGCGAGCGCCGGACCGGGTCCGTGCCGCAGGGGCGGGTCGCCCCGGCGGTGGCGGCGCGCATGCGCGAGGCGGCTGTCCGTGAGCTACACCCGCGCTTCGCCAAGCTGATCGCCGCGACGCCCGAGCCGTTCGTCCAGGTGATCCTCGACCTGGCGGTGCCGCGGATGCTGTTCGGGCGCGTGTGCCTCGTCGGCGACGCTGCCTTCATCGTCCGCCCGCACACCGCCGGCGCCACCGCCAAGGCGGCTGACGACGCGCGGGCGCTCGCGCTGGCAGCGCAGGCCTGGCGCGCGGATTTCGACGCCGAACTCGTGCGCTGGGAGGCGGATCGCCTCGCGGGCGGCCAGGCGATGTCGCATTACGGCCTCGCGCTCGGCCGCCGGGTGGCGTGGGCGTGACGGGAGACGAGCATGGCGACGATCACAGCGGACTCCCCTCAGCGGCCGGGTGAAGGGGCGGCGACGAAGGTGCGCCTCTTCGGGCGCGCGGACAGCGCGGAGGCGTACGTGGTGCGCGACTTCCTGATGCGCAGCGTCGTGGGCTTCGATTGGATCGAGCTCGCCTCCGACGAAGACTCCCGGCGGGAGCTTGGCCTGCCTGAGCTCGCCAACGTCCGCCTGCCGGTGGTCGAGCTGCCGGATGGGGCCCGGCTGTTCGCGCCGACGGTGCGCGAGATCGCGGACCGCCTCGGCTGGGTGACGCAGCCGCGCCTGCGGGAGTACGACCTGTCGATCTACGGCGCCGGGCCCGCGGGGCTGTCGGCGGCCGTCTATGCGGCATCCGAAGGCCTGCGGGTCGTCCTGATCGAGCGCCATGCGGTCGGCGGCCAGGCCGGATCGAGCTCGCTCATCGAGAACTACATGGGCTTCCCACGTGGGATCAGCGGCGCCGATCTGGCCGAGCGCGCGCGCCAGCAGGCGGTGAAGTTCGGCTGCGAGCTCCTCATGATGCGCGAGGGCATCAGGGCGGAGTTCAAGAACAGCCGCATCTACGTCGACATGGCCGACGGCTCGAAGATGGTGGCGCGCGCGAACATCTGCGCGACGGGCGTCGAGTGGCGGCGTCTCGGCCTGCCGGACGAGAGCCGGTTCCTTGGCGCCGGCCTCTACTACGGTGCCGGCGCGAGCGAAGCGCCGATGTGCCGCAACGAGCACGTCTACGTGGTGGGCGGCGGCAACTCGGCGGGTCAGGCGGTGATGCACCTTGCCGAGCATGCCGCGCAGGTCACCATGCTGGTGCGCGGCCCCGACCTGGCGTCCTCGCTGTCGGCCTACCTCATCGAGCGTATCCGGGAAGCGGCCAACGTTGATGTCCGGTTCAACGTCGAGGTTACAGGCCTCGAAGGCGACACCGTGCTGCGCCGGGTCGAGCTCAAGGACATGGGCACCGATGAGAGCACGTGGGTCGACACCAAGCGGCTCTTCGTGTGCATCGGCGGCGTGCCGCATACCGAGTGGGCGAAGTACACCGCCATCATCCGGGATCGCCAGGGCTTCCTCGTGACCGGTCCCGACCTTCTCCGCGAGGGGCGGCCGCCTGAGCAGTGGCCGCTCGAGCGGGCGCCCTTCTTCCTCGAGACGAGTGTGCCGGGCTCGTTCGCGGCAGGCGACGTGCGGCACAACTCCGTCAAACGGGTCGCCTCGGCCGTGGGCGAAGGCGCGATGGCGGTGACCTTTGCCCATCGCTTCCTGGCCGAAACCGAGTGACCTGGCGTCGTAAGGCCGGCGCTTGCCTTTTTACGCAGCGGTTGTCGGCGCCCCGTGCTCAGCGTGACTTGCGGAAAGAGCATCATGCCTGAGCCCTCGACGAGTGATGTCGATTGCGTTCGCCGGCTCCTCGCTCGAGAGGCAGCGTTCCTCGATCTGGATCGTCGAAAAATACACGTTGAAGCGCTCGCGCAATAGGCGCGTGGCCTCCTCCAAGACTCCCTGTCCCTCCGATGGGTCCTCTACGCAGATGTGCGCCGAAAAGATGTTTGTGCCGGAGGTCAGGCTCCAAGCGTGAACGTGGTGCACGTCCATAACGCCGGGAAGCCGCTGGAGGACGTGGATGGCGCCCTCTAAGTCGAGATCGTGCGGCGTGCCCTGAAGCAGGATGTGGAGCGCATCCCTGATGATGCCCCACGAGGCCCAGAGCAGGACGAGCCCGAACGCCATGCCGAGGATCGGGTCAATGGACAGGAAGCCGGTGAAGTGGATCACCAGCGCCGAGACGATGATCAGGAAGCTGCCGACGAACGTCTGGATGATGTGCCACAGGGCACCCTTCATGTTCAGATTGTCCTTGGAGCGCGCGTAAAGGAGCCGCAGCGCGATCAGCTCGGTGATGATGCCGCCGGCCGCCGCGATAAGCATCGGCGTCGTCGGCAGGTGGATGGGCTCCATCAATCGCATAGCGCCCATCCACAGGACGAGCAGCGCCATGATGACGAGGAACAGCCCGTTGAAAAGCGCGCCGATGATCTCCGCCCGCACGTAGCCGAACGTTCGGGCCGGGCTCGACTTGCGGTCGCTGAGGCGGGTGGCGACCAAGGCGATGAGGACTCCTCCAACGGCCGAGAAGGTGTGGAAGGCGTCGGAGATCACGGCGACGGACCCGGTCCAGATGCCGATCGCGAGTTCCGCGATAAAGTAGAGGCCGGTGAGCCAGCCCGCCCACGCGAGCGCCTTTCTGTCGCCGGTCGCCGGCATGTGGGAATGTCCGCTATGAGCCGAAGTCATATTCTCCCTCCTGCGCGCGATATCCAAAGCCCGCCAGAAGCGGCGCGACTGCCCACCTCCAAGTGCCATCGGGCGTTCATCTGCACGCCTGTTCGCCGCTCACGTCGCGCCTTGAGGTCGGCCTAACGGGTGCCACTGCGGCGGCTTAACTAGCAGTGCCCCATTGCCCTATGCTCCGCTGTGCAGGTGCTTTCCTTTGCAGGAGTCTCCGGCGCAGGCGCGGGTACAACCTTTGGCTCAGCCCTGGCAGCTTCTTGCGGGGCTCGGCGCGCCTCGGATCCTGCCTTTGATGTCGGTGCCTGACGCGGCTCGGCTTTGGACGGTGTGGAGTTCGGAGTTGCCGCGGGATCGAGCGCAGCTGCAGCCGTTTCGCCACCGGCGATCATCCGCTCAAGCTCCTGGATTTCCTTCTGTTGCTTCTGGGCCGTCATACGGGCCTTCTCCAGCACCTTGGGATCGCCACCCTGCTGGATCAGTATGTTGGACATGTCGACGGCGCCGCGATGGTGCTCGATCATTTTCCGGAGCCACGTCTCGGACGGGTTGGCGCCGGCCGCAGCCATCATTCGGTCATGCATCGTCTGTTCGGATTGGGTGTAGGGATTGGCGTTGCCCGTTGTGCCCGCGCCAATGCCACCGGCCTGCAGCATCCGCTCGAGCTCCTGGATCTCCTTACGCTGGTCCTCGGCTGTCTTGCGAGCTTTCTCCACAACCGCCTGTTCGCCGCCCTGATTCACGAGCACATTCGACATCTCGATGGCGCCCCTATGATGCTCGATCATCTTACGAACCCAAGTCTCGGACGCATTCGCCCCCTGCGCAGCCATCATGCGCTCGCGCATCTGCATTTCGGCCTGCGCGTAAGGGTTGTTCGGATCGTTCGCCATTGCGTTCATGCTCGCCGTCTCGACCTGACCGGCTGGCGCTTGGGCTTGATTCTCAGCGGCTTGTTCGCCTGAACAGGCAGATACTAGCATCAGGGCTGTTGCAGCGGCTGCGGTGCTTAGAACGAGTTTCATAGTCGCGCTCCATTCTCAGTATCTGAGCTGGGAGCATCAATCTCCCACCCGGAAGTAAGTGCCCGATCAGGGCGGCTTTCGATCTTCTCTGTCTGCGTAACGATGCTCACCAGGCTAGATGATCGACGCCGTGGACCAAGGCGCCGCCAAGCCACCCCTGCAGGGCCAGGGCGGCGGTGACGATCCCGGTTGCGACCAGCATGGCTCTCCCGCTCGCGCTTTCCGGCCGCCTCCACGTCCAAATGGCCAGGCCGAGCGAGGCGAGGCCGATCGCCGTGCCCAGCCAGCGGTGGGCGAGGATAAGGCGCTGGCCGTCGAACAAGACGAAGCCCGCGTCGAACCAGCCGAGGACCATCGCGCCTCCGGCCGAAAATCCTCCGAGCAGGATCAGGAAACGCGCACCGTCGATGAGGCTTGAACGCCGCCTGCCGATCAGCAGGGCGAGAAAGCCGACGGGGATCAGGGCGAGCGGGAAGTGGACGATCATCGGGTGGAGACGGCCGAGCCAGTCAATCAGCCGCTCACCCGTCGAGCAAGGGACCTCCCGCCCCACGCGTTCTCCCTCGCCTTGAGCGCCGGGGGCGGTTTGGACGATGTGGTGTCCGGAGGCCCCGGATCCGGCCGCAGGCGTCGCTTGGGCGTCGGCCTTCTGGTGGTCCTTGTGGGCGTATGCCGGCGCCGCGAGAGACAGCATCGCCCCCGCCATCATCACAAGGAGGGCACGGGCGAGGCTCAGAACCATGTCCTGAGCCCCACGAGGAAGCTCCATCCGGCGGTGTCCTCCCCCGCCGCGCGCCTGAAATCGGCCGTGTCTCCGAAGGCGCGCTCGTACTCGACGCCGACATAGGGAGCGACCACCGCCGGCCCGGAGCTGGGGAAGAACTCGTATCGCAGCCGCGCTCCGATCTCCGCGGTGGAGAGGCCGGCGCCGATGCCGAACTCCGGAATATCCTGCAGCGAGAAGTCCAGCTCAGCGAGCGGCTGGAGGATCAGGCGTTGAGTCAGCCGGAGATCGTACTCGCCCTCGAACCGTGCGGTGACGTCGCCCTTGTCGGAAAGGAAGACGGCGCCGTCCACCTCGAACCAGTAGGGCGCCAGACCCTGGAGACCCAAGACGAGGTGTGTCCGCTGCGGCTGCGGGCGGAAATCGTGGCGGACGCCGAGCTGGACGTCGAACCAGGGGTCGATCGCGCGGCTCCACAGCGCCTGGACCTCCGCGCTTTCGAGACCGGCATCGAACTCTCCCTCGCCCTCGGTCTTGATCCAGAGCTTGTCGATGTCGCCGCCGTACCAGAACTGGCCGTCCCAGGCATAAGTGTCGTGCCCATCGCGGATGCCGACCTCAAGCTGATCGATCAGGAGTTTGTAGGTCTCCAGCCCGCCGTGTTCTTCACGCATCTCCTCGCGTGCCTCGGCCATTGCGGCGTCGTTATAGACGAGGTCGGCGGCATGCGCCGGTCCGCTGAAGGCCGCTGGCGGGGGCGGCGCAATCGGGGCGGTGGGGGCCGTCTGCCCCATGTTGTGGCCGGCGTGCGGGTCTCCCTGGGGCGCTCCGGCCGGCGTGCAGTGCCCCATCGCCGCGTGCTCGGGCGGACAAGCCGCGGTCGCGGGGGAAGGTGCCGTTGGCGTGGCGGCAGACGAGCCCGTCGTAGCCGGCATGGTGCAATGCCCCATAGCCGCATGTTCGGGTGTGCACGTCGAAGTCGGCATCGCGATCGGTGGCTTAATAGGCTCCGCCGTCGCCGCGGGGGGCATGGTACAGTGCCCCATTGCGGCGTGCTCCGGTGTACAGGTCGGGCCGGGGGCTGGAGGCTGCGGCGGCGTGTCGGGCCGTGCTGCAGGCGCGCGTGGCATCGTGCAATGACCCATTGCGGCATGCTCCGGCGTGCAGGTCGACGCTGGCGCTGGACGCTGCGGCGGCGTGGCAGGCCGTGCTGCAGGCGCAGGCGGCATGGTGCAGTGCCCCATAGCCGCATGCTCGGGGGTGCAGGTCGAAGCTGGCGCAGGTGGCGAGGCGGTCTGATCGTGTCCGCTATGCTGCGCCAGCGCGGGTGTGGCTGCGGTTGTTGCCAAGAAGGCGAGGATGATGCGCTTCATGCGGCTTCTCCGTCGAGAGGACGGACGGTGACGACCCGCATCATGCCCGCGTGCATGTGGTAGAGGAGGTGGCAGTGGAACGCCCAGTCGCCGGGCGCGTCCGCGGTCAGGAGAAAGGTGAGCTTGCCGCCAGGCAGCACCATCACCGTATGCTTCAACGGGTAGTTGCCAGGATGCCCGTTCACGACCTCGAAGAAGTGCCCGTGCAGGTGCATCGGGTGGGTCATCATCGTGTCGTTCACCATCGTGACGCTCACCCGCTCGTTTCGGGCGAACCGAATCGGCTCCGGATTCTCGCTGAGCTTCTCCCCGTCGATGGACCACATGAAGCGTTCCATGTTGCCGGTGAGGTGGATTTCGATGCTGCGAGTCGGCGCGCGCGGATCCGGGTTAGGCGCCAGCGACACCAGATCACGATAGACGAGCACCCGATGGTCCACGTCCTCGAGTCCGAGCGGCCGATCGCCGGTGCGGTCCACCGGGTTGGGTGCGATCATGTCGACGCCCACCCCCACCGGGAAGGGCACTTTGGACTCATCGCGCATGTCCATATTGGAATGGTCCATTGCGGCGCCGGAGCCCTGCTGCCCCGCGGTGCCATGGCCCATCGCGCTGTGATCCATGCCGCCATGGCCCATCGCGCCATGATCCATGCCCATTCCCATGTCTTTCATGGTGAGGGTGGGACGCTCCCGAAGCGGTGGAACCGGCGCGACCATCCCCAAGCGCGGGGCAAGCGTTGCGCGCCCCATGCCCGACCGATCGATCGTCTCCGCGACAAAGGTGTAGGCGCGATCCTCGGGCGGCTGAACGATGACGTCGTAGGTTTCCGCGTTGCCGATCTGGAACTCGTCGGTGGTGACGGGGCGCACGTTGAGGCCATCCGCGGCCACCACTGTCATCGGCAGGCCCGGGATGCGGACGTTGAAGATCGTCTGCGCGGCGGCGTTGATGATCCTGAGGCGCACCCGCTCGCCTGGGCGGAACAGCCCCGTCCAGTTCTCCTGCGGACCGTGGCCGTTGATCAGGAAGGTAAAAGCGGCCTCCGTCACATCGGCGATGTCGGCCGGGTCCATCCGCATCTGCGCGAACATCAGCCGGTCTTCCTGGCTGAGGTCCTCGTCGCGCTGGCCGAACAGCGTCTCCTTCTGGCGATTGAAGAAGCCGCCCTCCTGCTTCATCCGGGTGAAGATCCGGTGCGGGTGGAGGAAGCTCCAATCGCTGAGCACGATCACATGCTCTCGGTCGTAGGCAACCGGGTCCGCGCCAGCCGGGTCGATGACCATCGGCCCGTAATGGCCGAGTTGCTCCTGAAGGCCGGAGTGGCTGTGATACCAATAGGTGCCGGATTGGACGATCGGGAACTCGTAGGTGAAGGTGCCCCGCGCCGGGATCCCGGGGAAGCTGATGCCGGGCACGCCGTCCATCTCGAACGGCAGGATGAGGCCGTGCCAGTGAATCGAGGTGTCCTCGTCGAGCTCATTGGTGACGTGGAGACGGAAGCGCTGACCTTCTCGCAAGCGGAGCAGAGGCGCCGGGAGCACGTCATTGATCATGATTGCGTGTCCGGTCTGCCCTCCCACCCGGAATGCTTTGTGGGCGATCCGAAAGTGGAAATCGTCGCCGGTAAGGGTGGGCAGGTTGGGCGCGATGCCCGGCGTCCCGCTCTGCGCCCAGGCAGGGAAAAACCCAGTGAGGCTCAGGCCTGCGGCGCCCCAAGCACCCGCACGGAGAAGCGCTCGCCTATCGATAACTTGATTCATGGTGACTCCTCGAAAGCCGCGAACGACTTTCTCCCAGAAACTGACAATATGGAGGCTCGCCTGTCGGCGATCCGGACCTCAGGAGAAGCGAGGGGGAGGTGTGGCTGCTTCGGGAGCTTCCCCGATGCGATCAACGGTCGCTAGGGGACGTTCCAGCAGAGCGTTGCACGTCCGGGCGGCTAGAAGATCGATCCGCTCCGCCAGAATGGCGGAACAGGCGACGACGCAGTCAGCCTTGTGCGGCGGCTGCTCCTTCGGTAGCTGGTCCACCCCAACGCAGTGGCCGCCGGTATCTGCAACTGCGTTCTGCGGCGCCGCGGCGGCCGCAGCGGAAGAAGCCATGCCGAGAGGCGCCAGCAAAACAGCAAATCCGACCAAGAGCGAGAGGACGCGACGGAAGCTCACGATATGCGAGTAAGCGCCTGAATGAGCGGCTGCAACCGATCGCCTCATTGTCGTTTCTGGCCGTTGGCTCTGCGGCAAGTCCATCCCGCGCTGTCTCCTGAACTCGACTCCGAGACGTCTGATATGGGGCTTGCCATCGTTGTAAGGTCAAGGCCGGTTTCCGGTGCCGGCCCGAGACTTGGGTCTTGGCTTTGCCAACGTGGCAAGCCGCAGGTCCAATTGAGGAGATCTGCAATTTCCCATCGTTGAAAGGTCAAGCACGTCTTCTAGGTGAGACCTGTTAGCTCAGTGTGGGCAAATATCTCAGTGCGAGCGCTTCGGGCGGCACGGCGGGAGATTGAGCCCAGCCGTCGCGGCAATATCAGGATAGGCCTCGTTCATAGCGGACGCCGCTTGGTGGGGAGCGGGATTGCAAGGTTGAGGTTGCCCGGCCATGAACTCAAGGATCGAGAGTAGCCTGTCGGCGACCTCGAACGCCTCTTCGGCATAGGCCTGGCGAAAAGCCGCGAGAACGCGGGCCTCGAGGGGACAGGTTTACTGCGCTTGGGCATGCACAGTCCTTCCGAGTGCCGAGGGCTATCCGCCTGGGTGGCGCGAGAGCCAGTCCCGCATATCGGCGATTTCCTTCTCCTGGTCGGCGATGATCTTTTCGGCGAGGCGCCGGAGTTCGCGATCGGAGCAATGCTCGATCGCCACTCGCGCCATCTCGATGGCCCCCGCGTGGTGCGGGATCATCGCGCAGACGAAATCCCGGTCCGGATCGCCGCTCCAGTCAATGTTCATGGAGTGGTGCATTCGCTCGTTAGCGGCCTTCAGGGCCTCCACGGCTGCGGTATTCACTTGATCGGCCATGATGATGCTCCTCATTGTTTCGGGGCGGCTTCATCGGGCTTGTCAACGTGCCAAGGTCAAGGCGGATTCAGCCGGACATCAAAGCCGAATGCCGATACGCGGTCCGATCCACGTCATGGACAGGTAGAGCGCGATCGTGACGGCGCAGCCCGTCACAAGCGCGATCCAGAAGGACACGCCCTGCCGGAGCATCGCAGGGATTAGCAAGAACATCGGCAACGACGGCAGCACGAACCAGAAGGTGGCTTCGGCGTGGGCCGCCATGCGGACCGGATCGGCGGTATCGCGCCAGAGCCAGATCATGGCGAGCAAAGAGATCAACGGCAGGGACGCGATCAAGGCGCCGAACTCTGGATAGCGCTTCGCGATCTCGGAGACGGCCGCGATGATTATCCCGGATAGGATCGCCTTAACCAGCAGATAGCCCATCAGTTCTCCTTGCCTGGAGCGCCACGACCGGTGTCGTGCTCCTGGCGCGGCTGGGATTGCTCATGAGAGCCGAGCGTCCAGTGCGGGGGGTCGCTCGCCGGGACCGATTCTAGGCTCGCTTCGTCCACCGGGTCGAACTTGTCCGGTGCTGGCGCCGTCCCTTTCACCTGCGGCTCCATATTGACCTCCTCAACAGTGAGCGTCCGATGCCGAGCAGTTCGGCTTGTGTCTGGTTCCGTGCCAGTGCCGGTTTTCCGGCGCGTCCGGACAGTGCTCTGCAGTCTCAACCTGAACCGTGGCGTGCGCGATTCCAAAGCGATCTGCCAGACGAGCCTTCGTGTCGCGAAGTGCCGCGTGCGAGTCGGCTCCGGGCGCGACCTGCACATGCAGCGTCGCCAGGCTCTTGCCCGAGCTCAAGGACCAGACGTGAACATGGTGAACGTCGATGACGCCGCTGGCCGTGGCGACCAAATCGCGTCGCAGTTCCTCCACATCGACGTTGTCGGGCGCGCCCTCCAGGAGGATATGCAGCGAGTGGCACAGGAGCGACCAGGCACTCCTGAGGATCAGCACACCGACCAGCAGCGACAGGATGGGATCGATCGGCGTCCACCCGGTCGCGAAGATCACACCAGCAGCGATGATGGCGGCGACCGAGCCGAGCAGATCGCCGGCGACATGGAGGATGGCGCCTCGGATGTTGATGTGCTCGCGGTCGGCGCGGAGCAGCATCATGAACACGCCGATGTTGACCAGCAGCCCGAGCACGGCGACGACGAACATCGGTCCCGCGAGAACCGGCTGCGGTTCTTGCAGCCTCTGCACGGCCTCGTAGGCGATCCAGGCGACGACGATGAGCAGCGTCACGGCATTGACAAGGCCCACCAGCACCTCAAAACGCGCGTAGCCGAACGAGCGGCGATCGTCGGGCGCACGGCGCGCGATCCGGAAACCGAGCCAGGCAAGCCCGAGCGCCGCCGCGTCAGTGAGCATGTGGCCGGCGTCGGCGATGAGAGCGAGAGACCCTGAGATCAGGCCGCCCGCCACTTCGGCGATCATGAATCCGAAGGTCAGTAGGAAGCCCCAGAACACGGCTCGCTCGTTACCGGAGCCGTGCGCGTGGCCGTGCCCGTGCTCGTGTGCGTAGCCGTGGTGGTTGTGACCCATAGTGTGTCCTTCTTAGAGTTCAGCGGAAGCTGGCGAGCGCCGGGTGGCGCTGCGGCGGCGCGCCGCCAGCCACAAGCTCGCGATCAAGGCGGCGAGCACGAACGGAGCGGCGAGCTGGTTGACCGCAGTCCAGCCGAGGCTGGTCTGGGCCGCGCCGGCGGCAAGCGAAGCGAGCGCCGTGCTGCCGAAAACAAGAAACTCGTTGAGACCCTGCACCCGCGCCCGCTCGGCGGGGCGGTAGCTCTCGGTGAGGAGCGTGGTCGCAGCGACGTAGAGGAAGTTCCAGCCGGCCCCGAGCATGAACAGGGCGATGTTGAAGTGAGCAGCGGTGTTGCCCGCCAGGTGTCCGAGCAGGCTGACAAGGAGCAGAGCGCCACCCGCGAGCAGGACGGGGCCAGGACCGACGCTCGACACGATCCGGCCGGTAATGAAGGACGGCGCGAACATGCCGAGAAGATGCCAGCGCGTCAGGTTTGCGGCGGCATCGACGCCGTGGCCGGCGGCGACGATGGCGAGAGGCGATGCCGTCATCACGAAGCTCATCACCGCATAAGCGGCGACCGCGTTGACGACGGCGACGATGAAGATCGGTTGGCGCGCGATAACGGACACGGGGCGCCGTTCGCCTCCGGTGGTTGCCTTGGCGGCTGGGGGCAGGTTCAGCGTGGAGACGACTGCGACGGCCAGCAGCGACAGGGCCGCGGCCGCAGCATAGGATCCCGCGAACTCCGCCGCCGAGAAAACCGACCGGCTCCAGGCGGCGAGGCTAGGTCCGAACAAGGCCGCGACAACCCCACCGGTCAGCACCCAGCCTATGGCGCGACCTTTGCTCCCCTCTTCGACGGCGTCCGCGGCCGCAAAGCGATAGTACATCGCGAAGGCCTGGTAAGCGCCCAGCAGGGCATTGCCCGTGCAAAAGAGCGCGAAGGATTCGTGGATGACGGCCCAGCTCGACACCCCTGCGCCGAGCAGGCCCGCGACGGCGCCGGTGACAAATCCGGGCCGGCGCCCGAACCGCTCCATCAGCAACGATGCGGGGATGGTGGTGATCATGGTCGCCACCGTCATCAGCGCCACCGGAAGCGTCGCGAGCGAGGCATCAGGCGCCAGTCTAGCGCCCACCAGTCCCGAGAAGGTGAAGGCGATCGCCGCGCTCGCCAGGTAAAGCGCCTGCGCAACGCTCAAACGCAGGAGAATGCTTCCTCGCGACGGTGTGGACTGAAGGGCCGGAGGCACGGCCGGCGTCCTACTGCAGGTTTCCGGCCCGCGTGTGGGCGTCGAGCTCGCCCGGCTTTCCGAAGCGCGGCGGCTCGCGCGGCTCGGGCGCTGTCGGGCAGCAGTCGGCTTCGGCCAGACCCTCAATGATGGGGCAGTCGGGGCGATCATCGCCGTGGCAGCTCTGCGCAAGCGTCTCCAATGTCGCGATCATCTGCTCGATCTCGCTCTTCTTGGTCTTGAGCCGATCCACATGATCGAGCGCCAGCGCCTTGACGTCGGCACTCGCGCGCTGGCGGTCGGTCCACAGAGCCAAGAGGTCGCCGATCTGCTCCACGGTGAAGCCGAGGTCGCGGGCGCGGCGGATGAAGCGCAGGCGATGAACGTCGCTTTCGTCATAGTCGCGGTAGCCGCTGTCGCGCCGGGCGACCTTCGGAATGAGCCCGGTCTGCTCATAGTAGCGGATCATCTTGGTGCTGACGCCGGAGGCGCGCGACGCCTGTCCGATGTTCATGGCTGTTCTCCTTGTGTTGCAGCCGGAGCGGTCGCGCTCATGCGGCGATCTCCTCCGGCGTGAAGAAGATGTCGGCGTGGAGGTCTTCCGGCCCGAGCCCGCGCGACCTCGTCACCTCCATCGCGGCCTCCACCATCCCAGGAGGACCGGCGATGTATGCCTTCCAGCCGTCGAGGTCCTTCAGGTCCTGGGCAACGGCGTCCGTCACCCATCCGGTGCGCCAGGCGCGCAGCGGAGGCGCTTCTGACAGGACCGGGGTGAAGGTCAGATTGGTGTGGCGCGCCTCCAGCCCCTCGAAATGATCGACAAGGTAGAGGTCGCGTTCGGTCCGGGCGCCGAAATAAAGGTGGATCGGCTGCTTCAAGCCCTGGGCGAGAGCGGTCTCGACGATCGACTTGATCGGCGCGAGGCCGGAGCCGCCGGCGACGCACAATATGGGGCCGGCATGCTTCTCGCGCAGGTAGGAGGAGCCGAACGGCCCCTCGACGCGAACGGGATCGCCGACGCGCAAGCGGCCGTGGACGCGCTCGGTCGCCGCGCCGCCGGGCACGCGCCGGACGTGGAACTCGAGCTCGGGATCGTCCGGCCAGTTCGCCATCGAATAGTCGCGCGCGGGAGCGCCGGGGAAGGTCACGCGGGCATATTGGCCCGCGGTGAAGGCGAGCGGTCCGCCGTCCTCGACGGCCAACCTGATTCGCTTGATGTCATGGGTTGCGTCCTCGACGCTCACCACGCGGCACTGGAGCCCTCGAACCGGATGGTCGGCCGCTTCCTCGTCTCCGCCCATCCAGGCGACCGCCACGTCCGTTCGAGGCAGCGCGCGGCAGGCGAGGATGAAACCGTGGCTCTTCTCCTCTTCCGAAAGGGCGAAGCGCGTGTGGTCGAGAAGGTCGACCTCGCCCGCGATGAGGCGCGATTTGCACGAGCCGCACCGGCCCGAGCGGCAGCCATGCGGGTAGGGAATGCCCGCCTCGAGCGCGGCTTCAAGGATCGTGCGGCCATCGGGCACCGAAATGGTGCGGTTGGCCGAACGGATTTCCACGTCTCGCTCGATCGTCATGGCGTTAGCTCACGTTCAAACCGAGCGCCGCAGCCAAACCGGGCTTTTGAGAGCCGAAGGTGCCGTAGAAAACGTCGTCGCCGACCAGGGTGATCGGCGCGACCCGCACGCCGGTGCGGGCCTTCGCCTCCTCCATGATGGCGGGATCGGTGAGGTCACGCTCTTCAAAGGCGATTCCCTGCCCGTTGAGCCACGCCTTTAGCGTGCGGCAGTCCGGGCATGTCGGCGTTGTGTAGACGATGACTTGTTGCGCCATGACAGGCTCCCATCTCTCGGTCGCAGGCGGGTCGGGTCCGGATGTTTTGTCCCGCTGGAACCGAGCGTCCGCCATGCTTAAAGCAGTTGTGGGGCTTCCAACGATGGTAAGGTCAAGCCCCTTAGTGAAGGCACGTCTGATGTTCGCAAGCGATGGCTCAGCCCGACGCTCGCGGCTTGGACGAGCATGGGGAGCTCTGGCCGTGCGCGGAGCCCCTAACGCTTGCTTGGGTGCGGTAGCTGGTTGGCAGGGTAGCGAGGCAGCTTGTCGGACAGGGCCAGCCAGGAAAGCTGGTCGCCGCCGAAGATGTGAACGCGCGGCACGACCCTCGGGTCTTGCGGCGCATCAAGCGTGCCGGAGTTGAGCGATAGGTGTGCAGTCAAGTCCGCGGGACGGTAGAAGAGTTGGCTTCCGCACCGCGCGCAGAAGACGCGCTCGCCAGCCTGTGACGAGGCATAGGCGGCGGGCTCGCCCAAGGTGACGCGGAACGCGCCCGGCTCTACGTTGACCCACGCGAGCACCGGCGCGCCGGTCGCGCGCCGGCACATCGAGCAGTGACAGTAGCCTGCGTCGAAGATGCCGCTTACGTCGAACGCATAACGGACCTCGCCACACAAGCAGCCACCCGTCAGGTCTTCATTGCTCACTAGTCTCCCCTGCACAGACGGGTTGATAACCGCCGGGGAACCGGCAGCGGCGAGGCGCGCGAGCAGCGGCGAGCCAGGGTTGCGGCTGCACGGCGTTCGAGCTTCGCTGCTTCTAAGAGGGAGACAATCACGCAGTAGCCACTTATCCTACAATGGCGGGGCCGGAGCGGCAGCCGCAGGGCAGTTGGAGGCTGGGGGCATTCGAGCGAGCGACAAAGCTTGCTGCGTGTCTTCTGAGAACGACGAAGGCGAGAGCGGCGGCGGGCAGCATCGCGAGGTAGCTCGCGGCCATGGCATTGCCGATGCCGATCGTCTCCTGCAGCCATCCGATGCCAACGTACAGTAAGCCGGCGAGACCGGCTGAGAGCCCGATCAGCATGCCCGATGCCGCAGCAACCGCCTTCGGCGCGAGATCCTGCGCGCTGACCACGAGGAGCGGCAGCGACATGTAGGCGAAGAAGCCGGCGGCCGCGACAGCGCCAAAATAGGCGAGCGAACCCGCCTCAAGCGTGAGGAGGGCGATGAACGGCGCTATGCTGAGGATCATCGAGCCGGCCGCGACGGCGGCTCGTCCCCAGCGCTCGCCCAGCCATCCTCCCGCCGCCGAGCCTGCGGCGCACGCGAGCGAGAAAGTCGCGAGCGTCCACCCGATCAAGCTCGCATCGGGTGAAAAACCGCGCTCGCTGACCAGCCAGAGCGGAGCGGCGCTGAGAAACGTCAGGAACGGCAGGTGGCTGAGCGTTGCGGCAAGGGTGAGCCAGCCCACCGGCCCGACCAGCAGCTGGCGATCGAATGGCGTCCTGCCTTCCCGTCGTTGCGTGCTTGCCGGAACCAAGATGAGCGTCGCCAGGGCGAGCGCCAAGCCCGGGACCATCAGCCAGAGCGTGGAGCCGAAACCGAACCGGCTGACGAGGGCGAGAATGGCGACGGGACCAAGTGCGAAGCCGACCATTCCGCCAGCTGTGAAAAGCGCCGCCGCCCGATCGGCCCGGCTCTCGTCCGCTGCCCGCGCGATCAGGCTGCCTGCCGGATGAAGGGCGGCGGAGCCGAGCCCGCCGATGAGGATCAGGAGGAACAAGAGCGGGGTTGACGGTACGATCCCGATCAGGCTCAAGACGATGGCGCTCAGGCCGATGCCGAGCGCCGTGGCGGCTCGCGGGCTCAATCGCTCCGACAGCGCGCCCAGAAGCGGCTGAGGCAGCGAGCTGCTGAAGGTGAAGGTTGCGACGAGCAGCGCCAATGTCGCTTCGCCGAGGCCGAAGCGAGCCTGGACGGAGGGAAGCAGCGCCGGAAGCACGCTCGTGAACACGTCGTTCACGCCGTGAGCGACGACAATGAAGGCGGTGAGCGCCATGCCGCTCAACGGAAGCCGTCCGCCGGCAGGCGCCGGGTCGGGCTTGACGGGATCGGTGCTTCGCCTGCTCATCCGGCGTGTCCGAACCAGCCGACATGGTGGGGCAGCTTATGCGCCGACGGTCGGGGAACGGGAGCCGCCCGAGGAGCGGCTCCCGACCCGCCCCTCATGCTGCGGCCAGCTGCTGGTCGGACGGGCTCTTCTCCGCACCCGCCTCGCCACGGTCGGTGCCGATGACCGGACGGAAGCGCTTGAGCCGGAGGGCGTTCGACAGCACGAAGACGCTCGACAGCGCCATTGCGCCCGCCGCGAACACCGGCGACAGGAGAAGCCCGTAGGAAGGATAGAGCGCGCCGGCAGCCACCGGAATCAGCGCCGCATTGTAAGCGAACGCCCAGAACAGGTTCTGCTTGATATTCTTGATCGTCGCCTTGGAGAGCGCGATCGCGTTCACCACGCCGCGAAGGTCGCCCGACATCAGCACCACGTCGGCGGACTCGATGGCCACGTCGGTGCCGGTGCCGATCGCGAGGCCCACGTCCGCCTCGGCAAGCGCCGGCGCATCGTTGATGCCGTCCCCGACGAAAGCGACCTTGCGCCCGCCCTCGCGCAAGCCGAGAATGGCGTCCACCTTGCCGTCCGGCAGCACCTCGGGAATGACCTCGTCGATGCCGAGCTGGCGAGCGACCGCCTCGGCGGTGCCTCGATTGTCGCCGGTGATCATCGCGACCTTGAGGCCGAGATCGTGCAGCGCCTTGATCGCTTTCGGCGTCGTTTCCTTGATCGGATCGGCGACGGCGATGATCGCCGCGAGCTGGCGGTCAATGGCGGCGTAGAGCGGCGACTTGCCCTCATTCGCCAGTCGCCGCGCCTCGGCGGCAAAGCTTCTGACGTCGTGCCCAAGCCTTATCATGTAGCGATCGGCGCCGACCTGCACCTCGCGCTCGCCCACACGGGCGGATACGCCGTAGCCGGGAATCGCTTCGAACGATTGCGGCATCTGCGCCGTCAGACCGCGCGCCTCGGCGGCAGCGACGATCGCGTCGGCGATCGGGTGCTCGGAGCGCGCTTCGACGCTTGCCACCAGCGCGAGCACTTCGTCGCGCTCGAATCCGGGAGCCGAGGTGAGATCGGTGAGCTCGGGCCGCCCCCTGGTCAGCGTTCCGGTCTTGTCGAGCGCGACCACCTCGACGTCGCGCAAGCTTTGAAGCGCTTCCCCCTTGCGGAACAGCACCCCGAGCTCGGCGGCGCGGCCGGTGCCGACCATGATCGAGGTGGGCGTTGCAAGCCCCATGGCGCACGGGCAGGCGATGATGAGCACGGCGACCGCATTCACCAGCGCGAAGGTGAGCGCTGGCGTCGGGCCGAACGCGAGCCAGATCAGGAAGGTGAGAGCCGCGACGCCCATGACGATCGGCACGAAGACGGACGTGACTTTGTCCACCATCGCCTGGATGGGAAGCTTCGACCCTTGCGCCTGCTCGACCATGCGGATGATCTGGGCGAGCAGAGTGTCTGACCCGACCTTGGTCGCGCGGAAGGCGAAAGCCCCGGTCTTGTTGATCGTGCCGCCGACGACTTCTGCGCCCGCGCTCTTGGCGACAGGCACGGGCTCCCCCGTGATCATGCTCTCATCGACGTAAGAAGAACCATCGACCACCTCGCCGTCGACCGGCACCTTCTCGCCAGGGCGCACCTGCACGATGTCGCCGGCCCGGACCTCCGACAGCGGCACCTCGATCGCCTTGCCGTCGCGCTCCACGCGGGCGGTCTTGGCTTGCAGGCCCACGAGCCGCTTAATCGCTTCCGAGGTGCGGCCCTTCGCTTTGGCTTCGAGGTAGCGGCCGAGCAGAATGAGCGTCACAATAACGGCGGCCGCCTCATAGTAGACGTTCACCGTACCCGGCGGCAGTACGCCGGGCGCGAAGGTCGCGACGACCGAATAGGCCCAGGCCGCCGACGTGCCGACCGTCACGAGCGAGTTCATGTCGGGTGTGCCGCGCAGGATGGCGGGGACGCCTTTTTTGAAGAAGCGCAGCCCCGGACCAAACAGCACCGCCGTCGTCAAAGCGAACTGGATGAACCAGCTCGTCCGCATGCCGATCGTAACCATTACGAAGTCGTGGACGGCCGGGATCAGGTGCGACCCCATTTCGAGGACGAAGACCGGAAGGGTCAGCAGCGCGGCGATGAGCAACGCGCGCCGCAACCCCGTCATCTCCCGGTCTCGCGCCTCGCGCTCGCGATCGACGGCGCCCTCGCCGGTCTCGATCCGCCGCGGCTCGTAGCCGGCGCCGCGGATCGCGTCCTCGATGGCGTCGACAGAAGCGACGCCGCTCCGGTAGCGGACGTTCACCTTCTCTGTAGCGAGATTGACGACGGCCGAGCTGACGCCGGGCACGCTTTTCAAGGCTTTCTCGACGTGCGCGACGCACGAGGCGCAGGTCATGCCGTCCACGCCAAGCTCGAGTTCGGCCTCGGGCACTTCGTAACCCGCGCTCTCGAACGCGCGCACCACGGCAGCGGGATCCGCTGAACCTGAGAAGGTGACATCGGCTCGCTCGGTGGCGAGGTTCACGTTGACGGCGGTGACGCCCGGCACCTTCGAGATCGCCTTCTCGACATGGCCGACGCACGAGGCGCAGGTCATCCCTTGAACCGGAACGCTGAGCGTGCTCGGAGGCGCCGCTGAGCGGCTCTCTTTCGGCTTCAATTCGATCACTGTGGACATCGGCGGTCTCCGGATTCGCGCTACTTGGAGCCAATCTGGGGTTTCCAACGTTGGTAAGGTCAAGGGGTTGGGGAACGTTGCGGTAGGCCCTTGACCTTGCAACGATGGCAAACCCCACCTTCCGGCGGACCAACCGAAAGGGAGTGATGAAATGGTCCGCTTCAAAGTACCGGCAATGACCTGCGGAGGCTGCGCGCGCTCGATCACCAGGGCGATTCAGAGCGTCGATCCAGCCGCCAAGATCGACACCAATGTTCCAGCGCGCCTGGTGACCGTCGAGACCGCCGCCAACGAGGAATCGCTGGTCGAGGTGATCCGCGAAGCCGGCTACGAGGCTGAAGCGGCCTGAGCTTCTAGACTCGACACGCTTAAGGTGCCTTGGCCAGCCTTGACGGACGGTCGCGGGCGGGCTCGGCAAGCTCGCCGCGCGGAATGGAGCTGCGGCTCCTGCGCTATGCGCTGGCCGTGGAGAGCTGCGGCAGCATAGGGGCCGCGGCGGCACTGCTTGGGGTGGAAACCTCGGCCGTAAGCCGGGGCATCCGCGATCTTGAGGATCGTCTGGGCTTTCTGCTCTTCGACCGCAGTCATCGCGGCGCGGCACCGGGCCCGGCCGGAGCGGTCTATCTCAGTCTCGTTCGCGAGGCGCTGAACGCGCTTGAGCGGGCCGAAGCAACTGCTCGCTCAGTGAGTAACGGACGTTCCGGTCTGCTGCGGATCGGGTTCGTCTGGTCGTTCGGGTTCGGCCCGATTGTGAAGCTGCTCCAGGAGTTCCGGCGATGCCAGCCGACGGTCGAGGTACAGTTCGTGGAGGACGGCCCGGATCCGTTGATCGCGCGGCTGCACGACCGGAAGCTCGATGTGGCGCTGACCGCAATTGAGCCGGCCGGCCACGTTCCCATGCGCCCTGTCGGGGAGCTCTCGCGCCTCACGCTCTGGACGGAGCGGCTGCTAGCGGCGATGCCTGCTGCCGAAGCGCGGGACCGGGTGAGCTGGACCGATCTCGTGGAACGCAAGCTGCTGTGTCGGGTCGCGGACGACTTCCGCGGCTATTCCGCGTTCGTCGAGCGGACCGGCGGGCCTACGCTCCGCTTCTTCCCCCAGGACTGCTCGCGGGAAGGCTTGCTGGGGCTGGTCGCTGCCGGCCACGGCTGGACCATCGTTCCGGAGAGCCTGGCCGAATGCGAGGTAGGGGGCATTATGCTGGCGCCGATCTCCTCCGCCAGCGCCGCATTACAGATTGAGGCGCTCTGGCGAGCCGGAAACGAAAACCCCGCACTCCGCTCCTTCCTCAAGCTCGCCCGGAAGATGCGGGGCACCGCGTCATTGTCCGTTTGAGGATGCACGCCTCGCTTTAGCGAACCCACGATCGGTCGCCATGAAACGCGCCAGCATCGGCGCGACCAACTTAGCGGGCTCCACTGCCTGGCCTGTCTCGCCTCCCAGCACCTCGGCATAAGCTACGAGATCGCGGTGGACGGCCGCAGGCAACTCGATCGTCAGGCGGACAGGCTTATCGTCGGCAAGCGGCCCCAGTTTCAACTTGCTCATCGCGTTCCGCTCCGTGGCTCGAGCACGAGATCGCGTGTCACGATCACCCGCACAGGGTGGCCGGGGCGGATCGTGATTGTCGGCCGAACATTCAGATCGCGCTGCACCACCTGTTGACCGGCTTGATTGAACGTGTCCTGCGCGCCTTGGCGGAGCGCTCTGACGAGATCGCCGTGACTGTCGGCTCCAAGCTCCGCGCCGACCCCCAGCAGCGTCGAAAGCAGGCCTGCACGGATCAATCGGCCCCAATGGTTGTCGACGCGGTCCTGGAGGCCGGCATAGCCTTCGGCGTCCGCGCCCGGCTGGCGCTCCAGCACGATCGAGCGCCCGTCCGGAAAGATCAGCCGATTCCAGACGAGCAGCACGCGCTCCTGTCCGAATCCGATCTCGGCGTCATACTGTCCGATGAGGCGCGAACCTTGCGGAACGAGAAGGTGCCGACCGGTCGGGCTGTCGTAAACCGGGCTCGTGACTTGGGCTGTTACCTGACCGGGCAGATCCGAGCGCAAGCCCGTCATGAGCGCCGCCGGAATGATCGATCCGGCCTGCAGCACATAGGGGCTCAAGGGAGCGCGTACCCTGTCAGGGCTCATGGTGCGCCGGTCGGCTTCTCGAGCGAGAAACGCCTCACCGCGCCCCGCGGGCAGTTGAGGAGCGTCGGCGGCGGCTGGGGCAGGGAGCGGCGGTAGAGGCGCCGTCGCGGCTTCAGCGCCGCCGCCCGTTTGGGTCGTGCTGAACAGGGCGCTTGTCCTTGCTGCCTCACCCTCCTGTTGGGCGCGCTGCACCGCCGGATCGACAGGCGGGGCGGCTGGCGCACCGGGAGCGCCAGGTTGCGGCGGCACCGGCACTTGCTCGCCGCGCTGCTGCGCGCTCAGCATCGGACGGCCCATGTCGCCAGGCAGAGGCGGCCCGAGCTGCGGGACGTCACGGGATAGACCCGAATAGTCCTGCGGCAGCGCGCCGAGGCCGTCCGCCTGCGCAACACGGTCGGTGTTGTAGAGATCCGACTGCTCAGTCTTCTCTTCGCGGCCCTGCAGCGCCACCAACATCACGCCGCCGATGCCGATGCTGGCGGCGGCGCCAAGACCGATCAGCACCTTTCGGGACAGACGCATTACCGGAGGCAGCGTGGGGCGGAGTCGCAGCTCGTCAGCGATCTCGCGTTCGCTGCGGTCCGTTTCGTCCAGGTCCGGCTGAGGGGTGCGCGCGTCAGTCACGGGCCGCTCTCCCATCGCTGCGTTCGATCCGCACCCGCTGTTGGCGGCGTCCGGCGCCGAGTCGGAGCTCGGCGGCTGCGAACAGCCGGTCCACGATCATATGGCGGCCGCGGACTCGGTAGTTGACGAGCTCGGCGCCATTCCCTCGCGGGCCAACTATAAACAGCGGCGGCATCTCGCCTTGCGCAATTCCGGCGGGGAACTCGACGTAGACCTGCCGCCCGTCGTCGAAGGCGCGGACCGGCCGCCAGGGTGGGCGATCGCCCTCAATGCGGTAGCGGAACTGGAGCCGGTCGAGCGCGATGCCGCTGGCGACCGGCTCGGCATCAGCCGCGGCGGCCGAGCCTTGGGCAATGGCAACCAGCTGATCAGCCGGATAGGACCAAGACACTGACGCCATCCAAGTGGCTCGGGTGGCTCGGAGCTCGAGGAGGTAAGTCCGCCGGTCGGTGTTGATGACGAGGTTGGTCCGGAGGTCCGTCCTGGTCGGCTTGACCAGAATGTGGACGCGTGCCGAGGCCCCGGTGCCGCTGAGCGTATCGCCGATGATCCAGCGCGCGGTATCGCCGGCCGCGACCGGACCCGTGCCGACCAGGCGCTCGCCTTCCTGAAGGGCGATGTCGGTGACGTGTCCCGGCGCGGTATAGACCTGGTAGAGCGCTCCCGGAGAAAAGGGATAGAGCTGGACGGCGTTGATGAAGCCCTCCCGCACCGGCTCCATCCGCGCGGCGGCATTGGCGGCCGTGACACGGCTGGTCGGGGCGCGCGTATCGCGACCGGCGCGAGCGGGCTCGACCGGCTTGAGCTGACCGGGAAGCGGGAGCGGCTCAGGAATCGCGACCACCTCCACTCGTGCGGGCGGCTCCGGCGCAGCGATGGCCGGCGCGGCTTCGGTGGCTGGCGGGGTGTCCAGGGAGATCTCGGTTGGACGGTCACGATGCGCGCAGGCGGCGAGCGTCGATGCGGAGATCAGGAGAGCCGGCAAGGCGGCTCGGCGGATTGAGAGGTGTTTCATCAGGCGGACTCCCGAGACCAGTTGATGGCGTGGACGAAGATCCCGAGCGGGTTCTTGCGGAGCCGCTCGGCGTCGCGCGGCGGCTGGATGACGAGGGTCAGGATCGCGCTCCAGCGTTCGGTGGCGGCGAGCTGGCCGTTCTCGTAGCGGCGCTCGACCCAGGCGATGCGGAAGCTGTCATCCGAGGCGCGGATGACGCTCGACACCTCGACCGAAACCTGCACCTGCCCGACCCGCGCGAACGGGTCGTTTACGCGGGCATAGTCGTTGAGCGCCAGCGCGCCGCGATCGGTTGTGTAGTCATAGGCGCGCAGCCAGTTCTGCCGCAGCACGATCGGGTCGGCCGGCACCGAGCGTACCTGCTCGATAAAGCGGGCGAGGTGCCAGGCGATCTGCGGGTCGGTCGGCCGATAGTCGGCGACCGCCGGTTCGACCGCTTGAGCCTGACCGAGGCTGTCGACCTGAACCACCCAGGGCACGATCGAGCCGCGGGCAGACTGCCAGACGAGCGCGGCCGACAGGGCTGCCACCAGGAACAGCTCGCCGAAGGCGAGGAGGCGCCAGTTCCTTGCCTGGACGCGGGCGGAGCCGATGCGCTCATCCCACGCCTGGGCCGCGCGCTGATAAGGTGTTTCGGGTTCGGGGGTGCGTCCGTAGCGCACCGACGGTCGCTTGAACATCAACGGTCCTCACTGACGGAAATGGAAGAGCCCGAGCCGCCGCGGTCGCCGGTCCGGATGGTGTGAGCGACGGTCGAGACGCCCTCCTTCACCAGGCGCTCGCGCTGCATCCGCTTGGCCCAGGCGGGGGTCTCCTCGCCGCCTTGCGCCGACGGCGAAGCCTCGCCCGCGGCATCGGATGCCGCTGAAACAGGGCCTGAGGCGCTGCCGCTGGGCGCAGGACGAGTGGACGGGCCGGACCCGGCAGGGGGAGCCGCAGCGGCGCCCGCAGAGCCACCGCTGGGCGAAGAGGCACTCGGCAAGCCGACCATCCCGCCCATGCCACCGGCGCGGGTGGACGGAATCTGAGTGGCCGCGGCCGTGCTGCCGCCGCCGCGCACCGCGCCAGCGGCGGCGCCCATTCCCAGCCGGGCGGCGCCGTAACCAGCCGCGCCGACCGCCAGAGCCGCCGCGCCGGTCCCGACCGCGGCGCCTGCGCCGAGCTGCGGTCCCCCCGAGACGATGCCGTTGGCAATACCCGGGCCGAAGATGCCGAGGCCGAGGAGCGACAGCGCCGCGAGCACGATCGCCATCGCGTCCTCCATCGTCGGCTGGTCGCCCGCGAAGCCTGCGGTGAATTCCGAGAAGAGGGTGGAGCCGATGCCGACGATCACCGCCAGGACAAGCACCTTGACGCCGCTGGAGATCACGTTTCCGAGCACGCGCTCGGCGAGGAAAGCCGTCTTGCCAAACAGACCGAAGGGGATGAGCACGAAGCCCGCGAGCGTCGTCAGCTTGAACTCTATGAGCGTGACGAAGAGCTGGATTGCCAGGATGAAGAAGCTCAGCAGCACCAGCGCCCAGGCGAACAGCATCACGAAGATCTGGACGGCGTTTTCGAAGAACGAGATGAAGCCCATCAGCTCGGAGATGGATTCGAGGATCGGCCTCCCGGCTTCGATGCCGATCTCGGCGATGCGGCCCGGGCGGACGAAATCCGCGGCGCTCACCGTGCCGCCCGCGGCTTGCAGCCCGAGGCCGGCGAAGCTCTCAAAGACGATCCGGGCGAGCGCGTTCCAGTTGGAGATGAGGTAGGCGAAGATGCCGACAAACAGCGTCTTCTTGACGAGCCGCGCAAGCAGGTCGTCATCGGCTGCCCAGGTCCAGAAGAGAGCGGCGAGCGTCACGTCGATGACGATCAAAGTGGTCGCGATGAACGCCACCTCGCCGCCGAGCAGGCCGAAGCCGCTGTCAATATATTGGGAGAAGACCTGCAGAAAGCGGTCGATCACGCCGACATCATTCATCGTCCGGTCCGATCTGTGCTGAAGAAGCGGCTGCGCTGCTCGGCCCAGGCTCGGCGGCAGGCGACATCGATCGCCGCCGGATCCGTCAGGCTCGCGCAGCGCGCGAGCTCGGCCGCCAGCGGATCGGGCTCGGAGGGCGCCGCCGCGGCCGCAACGGCGACCTGCGGCGCCTCCTTTCTGAGCTGCGCGTCGAGCACGGCGACGAGCACCGCCATGCCCGCGAACAGGACCGCGCCGACGCGCACCCAGAAGGTCATGTCGGTCTCGATCTTCACCGCCGGAAAATCTCGACGTTGGTGGGCTGATAGCCGCGGCCGGGCGCGATGAAGCGGCGGAACCTCTCTCGTGCCTGGTCCGATGCCGCCGCCCGCTGCGCGCCTTCGAGCGCTTGGGCGCGGCCCTGCGCCGCAACGACGGCGGTCAGGTCCGCCAGCTGCTGCGCCTGCAGTGCGAGGAGCTGATTGCCTGCCTGTGCCGCCTGCAGCGCACCGGTCGCCGATTGGCTGGAGCCGATCAGCGCCTGCATTTCGGCCCGGTTCGTCTCGATGTTGCCGACGACCCCCGCTTGGACGCGCAGCGCATCCTGGAGCGCGCCGACCGAGGTCGCCCAGCGCTCCTGCGCGTTTCGGACCATCGCCTCGTTGGTCTGGCCGCCGGCCGCGCCGTAGGTGGTGGTGAACGCCCGATCGATGTCTCGCACGTCATAGGCGACCCGCTGAGCTTGGCCCAACAGGTCCTGTGTTCGCCGAACCGACTGGTGGAGCTGCTGGAGCGAGCTGTAGGGCAGCGAGGCGAGGTTGCGCGCCTGATTGACCAACATCTGCGCCTCATTGGTGAGGCTGCGGATCTGGTTGTTGATCTGGTCGAGCGAGCGGGCTGCCTGCAGCACGTTCTGCGCATAGTTGGTCGGGTCCTTGACGATCAGTTGCGCATTGGCGGGCACCGATGCGCTGAGCGCGAGAGCAAGGGCGGCAGCGCCGGTCGTTAGGATGTGGCGAAAGGTGCGTCTGGTCATGATCCTGTCTCCAGTTCGAGGGTGGGGATGAGGTCAGTGGCCCAGGTGAGGCCGCGACGGCGGAGCCAGGCGGCGGCGAAGCCGCGCCCGTCGGTTTGAGCGAGCGTCTCTGCGACCAGCGCCTGGTCGGCCTTGCCGCTCGCCGCGGTAAAGGCGAGCGCGACGGGTCCGAGCCCGAGTTCGAACAGCCGATTGCCGCGGCGGCTTTGTGCGTAATAGTCACGCTTGGGGGCCGCTCGGGCGACGATCTCGATCTGCCGGTCGTTGAGCCCGAACTTGCGATAGATGCTGGCGATCTGCGGCTCGAGACCGCGCTCATTGGCGAGGAAGATGCGGGTGAGGCAGCTCTCGATGATCGCCGGTGCGATGGCCGAGCCGTCGATGTCGGCGAGGCTCTGGGTCGCGAAGACGACAGCGGCGTTCTTCTTGCGGAGCGTCTTCAGCCACTCGCGAAGTTGCGCCCCAAAGGTCGGGTCGTCGAGCGCGAGCCAGCCTTCATCGACAATGACGAGGGTCGGCGCGCCTTTGAGGCGCCCTTCAATCCGGTGAAAGAGATACGCGAGCACGGCCGGCGCGGCGGCGGTGCCGATCAGCCCTTCCGTCTCGAACGCCTCCACCGCGCCGGCACCGAGGCTCTCATGATCGCCGTCGAGGAGGCGGCCCCACGGGCCGTCCAGGCAGTAGGGCTGGAGCGCGCGCTTAAGCGAGTTGGACTGGAGCAGTACCGAAAGGCCGGTGAGCGTCCGCTCCTGGGGAGGCGCAGATGACAGGCTCAACAGCGCCGACCAAAGGTGATCCTTCACCTCGGGCGTGACCGTCACTCCTTCCCGGCCAAGGACGCCGGTGAGCCACTCCACAGCCCAAGCGCGCTCGGCGGCGGCATGGATGCCTGCCAAAGGCTGGAGCGCCACCGGCTCGGTTGCGGACTCGGAGAGAGCGCCGCCAAGATCATGCCAGTCGCCGCCCATGGCGAGCGCGGCGGCCCGGATCGAGCCGCCGAAGTCGAAGGCGAACACCTGCGCGCCCGGATAGCGCCGGAACTGAAGCGCCATCAGCGCGAGCAGCACGCTTTTGCCGGCGCCGGTCGGCCCGACCACCAATGTGTGGCCAACGTCGCCGACATGGGGCGAGAAGCGGAACGGCGTCGAGCCTTCGGTGCGCGCATAGAAAAGCGGCGGCCCGTTCAGATGCTCGTTGCGCTCCGGCCCTGCCCAAACGGCCGAGAGCGGGATCATATGGGCAAGGTTGATGGTCGAGATGGGGGGCTGGCGGACATTGGCGTAGAGGTGGCCGGGGAGGCTCCCAAGCCACGCTTCGACTGCGTTCACGCTTTCGCTGATCGTGGTGAAGTCGCGGCCTTGAACGACCTTCTCAACCAGGCGAAGCCGGTCGGCCGCAATCCGCGGGTCCTCGTGCCAGACGGTCACGGTCGTAGTGACGTAGGCGTGGCCGACCAAGTCCGCGCCGAGTTCCTGCAGCGCCTCGTCGGCATCCGCGGCCTTGTTCGCAGCGTCGGTGTCGAGGAGGGTCGATGCCTCGTTGGTCATCACCTCCTTGAGGATCGCAGCGATCGACTTGCGCTTGGCGAACCACTGGCGGCGGATGCGCGTCAGCAGCTTGGCGGCCTCTGTCTTGTCGAGGCAGATCGCGCGCGTGACCCAGCGGTAGGGGAAGGCGAGCCGGTTCAGCTCGTCGAGAATTCCGGGGAATGTCGAGGACGGGAAGCCGATGACGGACAGCGTGCGCAGATGCGCCTTTCCGAGCTGCGGCTGGAGTCCCCCGGCGAGCGGCTGGTCTGCAAGCAGCGCGTCGAGGTGCATCGGCGTCTCGGGCAGGCGCACGCGGTGACGATTGGTCGAGACGCATGAGTGGAGGTAGGTCAGCGTCTCGGTATCCGAGAGCCAAGCCGCTTCGGGCACGAAGCTCGCGATGAGGTTCAGCAGCCGATCGGTGCGGTCCACGAAGGTGGCGAGGTGATCGCGCGCGTTCGTGCCTTGCTCCGGCCCGCCCTCGTACAGCCAGCCCTCCGCGCGTGCGGCCTCGTCGGCGGGCGGCATCCAGACGAAGGTGAGCACATAGGCGCTCTCGAAGTGCGCCCCCTCGGCCTCGAACTGCGCGCGCCGCTCGGCGTCTACCAGCGCGGAGGCGGCATCGGGGAAGCGGCTGTCGGGGTAGCTTTCGGCGGGCTGACGGCTGGCTTCCACGAACAAGGTCCAGCCGGACCCGAGCCGCCGGATCGCGTTGTTGAGGCGGGCGGACGCGCCGACGAGCTCGGAAGCCGTCGCGCTGTCGAGGTCAGGGCCGCGAAAGCGCGCGCTACGCTGGAGCGAGCCGTCCTTGTTGAGGACGACGCCCTCTCCGACCAGCGCCGCCCACGGGAGGAAGTCGCAGAGACCCTGCGGCTTCTTGCGATATTCGGCGAGGTTCAGCATCGCGCTCAGACCCCGAGGTGCGGCGGGTAGCGGAGGTGGCGGCGCACGACATCGACAAACTGCGCGTCGCGCTTGGCCGCCCAGACGGCGAGGAGATGGCCGACGAGCCAGACGACGAGGCCGACGAGCCAGAGCCGGAGCCCCAGCCCGATCGCAGCGGCGAGCGTGCCGTTGGCGATCGCCACCGCCCGCGGCGCCCCGCCGAGCAGGATCGGCTCGGCAAGCGCGCGGTGAACGGGTGCGGTGAAGCCCGGCATCTGGTCGTCGGCCCCACTCATCAGACGAGCGCCCCGCCGCCGAAGCTGAAGAAGGAGAGGAAGAAGGAACTGGCGGCGAACGCGATCGAGAGGCCGAAGACGATCTGCACGAGCCTGCGGAAGCCGCCACTCGTGTCGCCGAAGGCGAGCGTCAGACCGGTGACGATGATGATGATCACGGCCACGATCTTCGCGACGGGGCCTTCGATCGACTCCAGGATCGACTGGAGCGGCGCCTCCCACGGCATGTTGGAGCCGGCCGCCCAGGCGGGGGCGGCGATGAGGAAACTAGCGGCGAGCGCGGTTGCGCCCGAGACGCGGCGGCGGATGTTGATCACTTAGGTTCTCCTGACGGGGTGAGCGGGGCGAGGCGGTAGTCGCCGGAGGCGTCGAGCCCCTCGACGCGGGCGAGTTCGGCAAGCCGGCGGTCGGAGCCGCGGCCGGCGAGAACGGCGATGACGTCGATGGTCTCGGCGACGAGCGCGCGCGGAACGGTGACGACGGCTTCCTGGATGAGCTGCTCGAGGCGGCGGAGCGCGCCCAAGGCGCTGCCGGCGTGGATCGTGCCGATGCCACCGGGGTGGCCGGTGCCCCACGCCTTCAGGAGATCTAGCGCCTCGGCGCCACGCACCTCACCGATCGGGATGCGATCGGGGCGGAGGCGGAGGGAGGAGCGGACCAGATCGGAAAGTGAAGCAACCCCGTCCTTGGTGCGGAGCGCGACCAGGTTCGGCGTCAGGCACTGGAGTTCGCGCGTGTCCTCGATCAGCACCACGCGATCGGTGGTCTTGGCGACCTCCGCCAGGAGCGCGTTGGTGAGGGTGGTCTTGCCGGTTGAAGTGCCGCCGGCGACCAGCACGTTGGCACGGGACGCGACCGCGCAGCGGAGCGCCTCGGCTGCGGGTTCACCCATGATGCCCGCCCGGACGTAGTCGGCGAGGCTGAACACCGCGACGGCGGGCTTGCGGATCGCGAAACAAGGAGCGGCCACGACGGGTGGCAGCAGCCCCTCGAACCGCTCGCCTGTCCCGGGCAGCTCCGCCGACACCCGAGGCGCTTCGGCATGGACTTCAGCACCGACATGGTGGGCCACGAGGCGGATGATGCGCTCGCCGTCCGCCGGCGACAGCCGCTCCCCCGTGTCGGCGAGGCCGGCTGCGAGGCGGTCCACCCAGAGCCGCCCGTCCGGGTTCAGCATCACTTCGATGACAGCCGGGTCTTCAAGCCACGCTGCCACATCCGGACCGAGCGCGGTCCGCAGCATCCGCGCGCCGCGCGCCTGAGCCTCTGTTCTGAACTGAATTGCGGTCACTGCGAGAGCCCCGTGTGAATGACGGGGTCGAGTAGAAGGAGCGTTAGCCGCTGCGGATCAACAAGCCTGAGGGCGTAGTAGCGTTCCGGCGCGCAGAGGCAGGGACAAGCGCGGTCGCATTCAGCGCGTTAGCGCCACTCTTGCGACAGCCATCGGCCGGGAGCGCGAATCAGCCGCGCGGCGAGGCTGGCGCTGGAGGCAATATGCATCTGCTGAAGATGGCGGAGCGCTTTGTGGAGACAGCGCGCGGCGCCGGCGACCGAGACGATTCATGGGGCCGGGAGCACGCGCTCCAGAACGTCTGCTATGCGCTGGAACTCGGGCTCAAGGCTTATCTGCAGGCTACCGGCTGGTCGGATGACCGATGCCGAATAGAAATCCGGCACGATCTGGTAAAGGCGCTCGCCGCTGCCGAGCAGGCGGGTCTTTCGGCGCCGCCTTCGGACCTGGCGCAGGCGCTGAAAGCGGTGTCGGCGCACTACACACGACACGAAATCCGGTCGTATATCCGCAATGAAGGCCGACAAGTAGACGTCGGACACATAGTTGATGAGACTGCCCTGTTTCTCCGGTCCGCCCGCCTGGCTTTAGGGAAGCCCAACCGAGCGAGACCTCCTGCCACGGGGAAGCGTGTGCCGCTTGTCGACAGAAGTGGCTGCGATTAACGCCGTGCGGTCTCAATGATCGGGATGAAGCATCATGAACAACAACGAGCTCGCGGAAAAGATCGCCGACGGACATGGCCTCACCAAGTCGGACGCGCGCAAGCTGGTGAATGCCATTGTTGCTGAGGTGGGGGAGGCGGCCGCGAGAGGTGAGGAAGTTTCGCTTAGCGGGTTCGGCAAGTTCAAGGTGAAAGCGACGCCGGAGCGCGCCGGCCGCAACCCGGCTACCGGGCAGCCGATCAAGATCGCAGCTTCAAAGAAGTTCACGTTCCAGCCCGCCAAGGCGGTGCGCGACAAGCTCAACGGCTGAGCTTGAAGTCTGGTGCTGCCGTCAGCGCTCGTCGGCGGGTTGAATGTCGAGCGCCACTTCTTTCAGCAGGCCAGGTCCATTCGCCAGCCGTCGGCCAAGCGCCTCGACAAAGCGGTCGTACCGCTCCGCTCCCTTTGCGCGCGCGGTCGCGCTGGTCTGCTCCGGCAGCGCCGGGGTCGCCGTTAGCCAGAAGCGAACGAACAGCGCCACGGTCTCCAATGTTACGGTGTCGTTCCTCTCCAGCCGTTCGAGCACACGCACGATCCGGTCGAGGCGCTTGGCGATGGCCGCCTCGCGGCGATCGCTATCGTCCGGTGTGAGGAAGGAGGCGATCGCGGCCTCGGCCACCAATGATTTCGACTTGCGCCGATCGGCCGCGAAGGCCTCCAGCGCGCGCATCGTCGCCGGCTCCAGATAGACCGTGAATTGCTCCTTCTTGGCCATGGCTCAGAGTTCGATGCCATCGCTGGGGTCCAGCGAGGCCTGACGGGCGACGGCCCGCATCCGCTGGCTTAGCGCCCGTTGCCGGAGCGCATCGTCATCAGGGTCGGACTCATCGAGGTCGAACTCGTTGGCAGGAGCCGAAACCGGCTCCCGCACCACTTCTTCATGGTCGGGAAGCTCCGGCTCGCGGCGGAGACCGCCGTTCGCGTCCTCGGCATCCGATGCTTCGGCTGGCGGCACAAGCCGGCCCTCCCACTCATCGCGGGGAACGGGTTCCGCCAGCTCGACCCCATCACAGCGGGGATCCGGAGGCGGCAGAATCCGGCGCTTGAGCTGCGGATCCTCGTAGTAGCGGGCCTTCTTTGCCCGGATCGGCGGCGCTCCTGAAACGAGCACGAGTTCGTCACTCGAAGGGAGCTGCATGATCTCGCCAGGGGTGAGCAGCGGCCGTGCCGTCTCCTGCCGGCTCACCATCAGGTGGCCGAGCCAGGGCGAGAGCCGGTGCCCCGCATAATTCTTCATGGCGCGCAGTTCGGTCGCCGTCCCGAGGCTGTCGCTTACTCGCTTGGCTGTGCGCTCGTCGTTGGTGGCGAAGGCCACCCGCACATGGCAATTGTCGAGGATCGCGTTGTTCTGCCCATAGGCTTTCTCGATCTGGTTCAGGCTCTGCGCGATCAGGAACGAGCGGATGCCGTAGCCGGCCATGAAGGCGAGGGCGCTCTCGAAGAAGTCGAGCCGCCCGAGCGCTGGAAACTCGTCCAGCATGAGGAGCATTCGGTGGCGGCGGCGATCCGACTGCAGCTCCTCCGTCAGCCGCCGTCCGATCTGGTTGAGAAGCAGCCGCACGAGCGGCTTCGTGCGGCTGATATCCGATGGCGGCACGACGAGGTAGAGCGTCGCCGGCCGGTCGCGCTCGACCAGGTCGGCGATGCGCCAGTCGCACCGGCTAGTTACCTGCGCCACCACGGGATCACGATAGAGACCGAGGAACGACATCGCGGTCGACAGGACGCCGGAGCGCTCGTTGTCTGATTTGTTGAGGAGCTCGCGCGCGGCGCTGGCGACCACCGGATGGACGCCGGTTTCGCCGAGGTGCGGCGTCGTCATCATCGCGCGCAAAGTCGTTTCGATCGGCCGACGGGGATCGGACAGGAAGGCCGCGACACCGGCGAGCGTCTTGTCCGGCTCGGCATAGAGCACATGCAGAATGGCGCCGACGAGCAACGAATGGCTCGTCTTCTCCCAATGGTTTCGGCGCTCCAGCGCGCCCTCGGGGTCGACCAGGATATCCGCGATGTTCTGGACGTCCCGCACCTCACTCGGACCACGTCGGACTTCGAGCAGCGGGTTATAGGTGCCACTGGCGGCGTTGGTCGGGTCGAACAGGATCACGCGCCCGAACCGCGCCCGCCAACCTGCCGTGAGTTGCCAGTTCTCACCTTTGATGTCGTGGACAACGCAGGAGCCGGGCCAGGTGAGGAGCGTCGGCACCACGAGGCCCACCCCCTTGCCGCTGCGGGTGGGTGCGTAGCAGAGCACATGCTCAGGACCGTCGTGACGGAGATAGGCGTTGAGATATTTGCCCAGCACCACTCCGTCTGGGCCGAGCAGCCCCGCCTTCGACATCTCGGCTCGGGTGGCCCAGCGCGCCGAGCCGTAGGTCGTCACGTCCTTCGCTTCACGCGCGCGCCAGACCGACATTGCAATCGCCACGCCGATGCAGACGAACCCTCCGGCTGCGGCGATGTATGCGCCTTCCATGAAGACGCGCGGTGCATAGGCGTCATACCAGTACCACCAGATGAAGAAGGCCGGCGGCGGGTAGATGGGCCAACCCATCAGCTCCCCCATTGGCGGGCCGAGCTGCGGCTGAAAAGCAAGGCGCCAGGCCACCCACTGCGTGGCGGCCCAGACGAATAGAAGAGCGATCGTGCTTACGAGGAGCAGCTGGCCCCACAGGATCTTGGTCGAAGTCATAATGCGCACGCGAGCGCCTGCTCGCGGGCGGGATCAAGAACGATTGGTCCTGCCTCGCGGGCCGTCGTGCAGAGAGAAGCAAGGTTCGGAGCCGGCATCACAGCCCCAGCCCGCGCTTGCGGCCAAAGCTCCAGTCAATTCCTCCGCCGGCTGAGGCGACGCCGCCGACTTGCCGCCCGAGTCGATGCTCCAGCGATGGCGACCAGGGCACGAGCTGGAAGCCAAGCCCGTCGTCCAGCATGGCGAAGCGGCCGGAGGCGAGGTCGAGCCGCTGGCGATAAACACCGCCTACGCGTTCGCCCTCGGCTGCGTGTCGGTGGGGCAAGCCGGTTTCAGCCGCGAGCCGCGAGGCGACCTGTTCGAGCTCGCGTCGCCGCAGCGTGTCCAAGAGGTCGCGCGAGAAAGCGACTCGGCCGGGTTGACGCCGCGCCAGTCCTTGGCTCACGAGATGATCCGTCCTGCGCTCCAGCGCATCCCCCAGCTCGGCGGCGAATCCGCCGGAGCCAAGCGGTGCCGGCTCGCGCGCAATGAGCTGCCGGTCGAGCCAGGTGGCTCCAGCCGCGGTGATCTGCCGCTCGATCGCGAAGTCCGAACGGACGGCGAGGGCGATCCGCTCGCGGCCTGACGCATCCGCGAACCGGCGTAGCTCGACCACCGAGCCAGTCGGGCCATCACCGGCGGCATCGAGCGTGGGAAGGCGCAGGTGGTGCGTGCGGCCGTCCACGCCCTCGACGATTGCGTAAGCCGAGCCCTTAAGTTCGTCATCCAGCCCGCGGGCGGCGAGCCGGCCCAGCACCGGCTCCGCGGTTTCGGCTTCGAGCACGAACAGGCTCGCATCCGCTTCCCGGTTGCGGCCTGCCATCGTCCGGTGCAGCCGCTTGATGATGTCGCCGCGCTCGCCCAGCGCACGGAGCTGCTGCTCGGCATCGTCGGCCAGAACCCAACGGCTGCGGCCGTCGCCGGAGGCGAGGCCGAGCCGCTCTAGCTTTCGAAGGCGTCCGATCTTCTCCTCCCGGAGCGGATCAGGCCGCGCGAGGAGATCGCGCCGGAAGTCTAGCACCCCGTCGTGGGCCGCGGCTTCACGCGCAAGCGCGCGGTCCAGCTTCGTCCAACGCTCGGCCTCGACTTGGCGCGCGAGATTCCGCCGCACTTCCAATTCGCTTCTCGGGCCGAGCTCCTGGGTCACGAGTGCGGCGGCACGGTCGCGCATGCCGTGGCTGATATAGTCGCGGCTGATGACGAGATCGGCGCCGTCCTCGGCACGCCCGCGGACCAGCACATGGACGTGCGGGTGTTCGGTATTCCAGTGATCCACCGCCACCCAATCCAGCCGGGTGCCGAGGTCATGCTCAGCCTGAGTCATCAGCTCGCGGGTGAAATCCCGAAGATCGGCAAGCTCGTGCGCGTCATCGGGAGAGACGATGAAGCGAAAGTGGTGGCGGTCGCCCTCGCACCGGCTGACGAAGGCGCCGCCGTCTGCGGCATCGCCCGCGCTGTCGAACAGCCGGCCGGGTTCACCGTCCTTTGTGACGCCGTCGCGCTGGAGGTAGCTGACATGGGCGGCAAGCGCTCCCGAGGACATGGCACGCCGCACCACCCGGGCCTTGATAACGGCGCCGCGCGCGCTCGACATGAGCGAGCGATTGGCTTCGACGCTTGCCGAGCGACCGCGGCCCCAAGTCGAGCGTCGGCTACCGCCGGTCGGCCTCAAGCCGCCAGCCTTGTGCGCGGCGCGGAGCGCCTGCGTCAGGAATGACGGCTTGCGGGGCGCCGGCGTCGAGCGGATGCGCCCCGGCCGGATGCGGAAATCGTCCTCAGCGCTCATCGCGATTGCCGCAAGGTGCGAAAAGCCAAGGAAATCCGCGGCTCTTTGCCCGATCGGCAACTTACGGATGCGCTCGGCAAGGTGCGCTGGAGGCCTGTATTTGCTCGCCTTTCTCGCCCAACCGACCGGCCGCACTTTGCGGCTTGTATCCTGCCCTCCTCTGTTGATTTCAAAGCCAGACCCCCCGCAACTCCGCCGAACTTGCGGCGGAGCGCGCCAATGCCGTCCAGAAAGTCAGGTCGATCATTCGGGCCGCGTGACGGCGAACAGCGGATGCTTGGCGGGTGCCGTCGCCTGCTGCGGGGGTTGCGACGTCCCATCGATCGGGGTCGTCGCGACTGCGATCATGCCGCCCGATGACGGCCGGTCGATCGCATCGGAAGATGCGGCGACGTAGGGCTCGGTTGTGCGGATGAAGAGCGCAGATTGTGTCCAAGGGAGCGGGCCGACGCGCGCAACGACGGTCGGCAACGGCGCAGCCGAGCCGCCGGTCAGCGGCGCAAGACGCGCCATGTAGGCCACCGTTTCGGCGGGCAGGGGACGACCGCGATAGGCGTAATCCTCCCAGCGCCCAGGACCCGCATTGTAGGCGGCAAGAAAGCCCGCCGAGCCGTAGCGGTCGTGCATCTCCCGCAGATAAGCCGTGCCCGCGAGAATGCTGTTGCGCGGATCGTAGGCGTTCGGTCCGAGGCCGTAGCGGGCGCGAAGCTCCGCGTAGGTGCCGGGCATCACCTGCATCAAACCCATGGCGCCGGCATGAGACGTGGCGGATGGATTGCCGGCGCTTTCGACGCGCATGACAGCCCGAATCCATGCTCCCGGAACGCCGAAGCGATGCGAGGCTTCCGCGATATAAGCCGCATAGGGATCGTAGCCGTAAGAGGCAGCCGGCGGCGAGGCCGCAGGCGAGCCCGGTGCCTGGCCGATGGCGGGCGATGCGCAAGCGAGCAACGCCGCAACGATCAGGCCGCCGGTTGCAGACATGAGAGGTGGGATGCGAAGCGGGCGCGGAGCAAGAGGCAGGCGGCCGCCGGTGCAGAGACGGGGAGGACGCATCACCGGCCCTCCTGCGTCCAGACCGGCGTAGCACGGCCGATGATCGAGCTTTGCGGCAGTGGACCGAAGTAGCGGCCGTCGAGCGAGGCCGCTTGGTCGACATTGAGGAGGAACAACTCATCGTCGGCGACGCTGCGGCAGCCGCTCCAATGCGGTAGCGCGCGGCCGAAGCGATCGCGCTCGTGCGCGATGGCCCGAACAGCTCCGTCCACCGTGACACGCAAACCCTCGCGGCAGACCTGCGCACCTGAGAGCGCTTCGATCCGCTTGAGGAGCGGTGCATCTCGGCCGATATAGCCGCGCTCGATGAGCCAGGTGGCGAGCGGCTCGGGCGGGGCCACCGCAATAAGATCGCCGCGGCGAAGCGGATGCGGCGAGGAGACGGCGTAGAGGCCGGTCGGCACGCTCGCCGAGACGTTCCAGACGAGCCGCGTCGGCATCGACACGAAGAGGCTGGCCGTGACGGTGACGCAGGTGAGCGCGGCTACAGCCAGCGCGACTTTGGGAAAGCGCCTGTTCTGGGTCATGCGGAAACTCGCTTGCGCAGGAGCCAGGCCTTATGGCGATCGGGCGCGTAGGCCCGAGGCTCACGGCCGGTGGCGAGTTGATTGTGAACGTGCCGCCAGTGGTCGGGCGCGGCGTCGGCCGGATCGATCCCGAGCTGCTCGACCGCGTCGATCGCTTCGAGAACACGAGCGACCTTGGGCCAGCCGTGACTGCGCAGCAGGCTGTCGGCTCCCGGCGTCACAAACGGGACAGTCGAGAAAGGCTCACCGGCCCGACCAGCACGCAGGATGTCGATGCGCGACTCGACGGTCCCGTGTTCGCCGGCGCGCCAGCGCACGAACGCGAACACGGCACCGGGCGGGAACGACAGCACGCGCGAGCGGCGATCGACGATCCGCTCGGCTGCATGGCGGCCGAAACGGATCCAGCGCTCGACGACGCCTTCGACATGCGTCAGCTCGACGTGCGTCAGCTCGGCAGGGGGAGGGCCGATCATCGCGCGTATTTGCCGGCGTAAGCAGGCGAGACGGCGCTGTGGCGCTTGGCCGGCAGCACTACATCGCCAGTGTCATCGCTGGTCGAGCTCTTCTCGCCGCGCGCCACCCAGGATTGAAGATCCTCCAGTCGATACACGACGCGGCCGCCGATTTTCGAGTAGCGCGGACCTGTGCCGTAGGTGCGGTGCTTCTCGAGCGTCCGGCCGGAAAGGCCGAGGAAGCGCGCCGCTTCGGGCGTGCGCAGATAGCGCGGTGGGAGCTGGGGTGTGGTGTTCACGGCTGTCGTGCCTCCGGAGCCTCGAGCCGCGCCGCGGAATGCGGGAGGCCGTCGTGGGTCACGTTGGAGAAGCGGAAGCGGCGCGCCCTATGGTGATGTCGCAGCCCGGCGAGATCGCCACGGCCGGTGCGTGCCTGGTCAGCGTCTGCGCCGGTAAGGGTAGAGCAGGAGCCGACGGTAGCCGCCGCGCATTAAATCGGTGCCGAGCCGTGCGAGGCGAATGGTTCGGTCGCGCAGGTCATGGCTGTTCCATGTAGCATCGCCGCGCAGCCTCTCGGGGCCGAACAATGTCTCGGCGAGCTCCCGATAGCTGGCGCCGGCACGCCGCCCATCGAGAGCGCGCAACGCGAGTACAAGCCGCGCCCTGCGCTGCGGCGTGAGTCGCTGCGGATCGGGACCGGGGGAGCGGCCGTTCAGTGCGCGCCAGAGGCGCTGCGCCGAGGCGATGCGAAGCGAAAAGAAGGCATCGAGCGGCAGAAGCACCGCGTCAGCCGGTCCGTCGCCGATCGACTCGATGCGAACGCCGGAAGATGGGTCGAGCTCGGCAGCATCGCGTCTAGGTTCGCTTGCGGCAACGGCTGAAGGGACAGAAGCGACGGCGAGCACGCTCGGCAAGCTCTGCGGCATCCATGAGAAAGGAACGCCGCTCGGGCTGAAATCGCACCCCCCATTTTGCTGCGAAGGCGTCAGCCTCGGCGGTCGCGAGGCGGCCTGCGGCGGCGAGCCGGCTAAGGCGCCCATGATCGCGCTGGTAATCGGGATTGCGGCGGAGAAACTCGCCCGCAAGTTCGGGCGTATCGAGCGTATTCAGAGGCTCGTAATCGGACGCGCTCTTCCAGTCGGGACTCCGCATGACACGCACTCTTGCCTCACCCGCGCCGCCCCGACTCACACGGCACGTTCGCTTACGGTTCAACAACTTAGGGCCGTTGACTAGAGGGTCTGCGGGCAAGGAGCCTTGCCCGTACGGCAAGACCTCGGCCTCAGTGCGGCGCACCGCCGCGTAGAAGGTGCCGATAGCCGTTCTCCGTCATCCAGCGGGCACGGGCTAGGTGCGTTTCGTAGGTGTGCCATGCGCTGTGCTCGTCCCGGCCGGGGTCGCGGTCGAGCACGATCCGCGCTACCTCCCTCCAATCCGCTCCTTCCTCATCGGCGTCGAGCAGCCGAAGGTAAGTGATGAGATGCGCCTGGTCGTACCCAGTCAGAATGGGTGAGGTCGGAGCTGTCTCAGCAACGGCTGGAGCCTGCGCAATGCGCGTCATGCGGGCGGCCTCCCTCGGTCAGTCGCGATTCGATCCAAAACGGCGCTAACGGCCGGGAGAACTGACGCACCGGCATTTGGAGCGCAAGAACGGAGGCGACGACTTGGGCTGAAAAGATGCTGCGCTGGGTCAGCCCGGATCATAGCCTCCCGTCCTCACCGAATCCGCTGTAGAGAATACTCCGTGGTGGAATACTCGACAACCGTGGCCGATCGTGGCCATGGAGATTCGAGAGGTTCTAGCGACCAACCTGAAACGCTACCGCAAGGCCGCGGGCCTGAGCCAGGAAGAATTGGCGGACCGCGCCGAGATCGATCGGACCTACATCAGCGCCCTCGAGCGCCGCGTCTACGCCGCGAGCATCGACGTCCTCGATCGGCTTTCGCGCGAGCTCGGAATCGAGGCGGCAGATCTCTTACGCCGGCCTAAGCGATGATACCCGCCTTTAGTGCGGCTCGATCAAGCGCGTTATAGAATTACCAGTTGCTGCCACGAAACTGGCGGGACGAGAGCAGCTGAGGGAGGGCTCCATGGAGCGCAAGCTCCGGATCGGCATCGTGGGCGGATCGCTCGGTGGCTTGTTTGCCGGCGTCCTGCTGCACCGATCAGGGTTCGACGTCACCGTCTTCGAACGCTCGACCCAAGGGCTCGACGGTCGCGGCGCCGGCCTTGTCGGGCAGCGAGAGATCTTCGCGATCCTGCGCGAGGTCGGGTGCGAGCACGTTGCGCAAGTCGGCGTCGTGGCACGCGAGCGGATCACGCTGGATCGCGAGGGGCGTATCCTGGAAAGGCAAGCGACCCCACAGATGCAGATTTCTTGGGATCGCATGTTTCGGACCTTCCGGGAGCGCCTCCCTGACGACCGGTATCGCCTCGGCGCCGGCGTGAGGGAGGTCGAACAGAGCGATCATGGCGTTCTTCTTCGCTTTGAGGAGGGAGGTGACGAGACTTTCGACCTTCTGATTGGCGCGGACGGCGTAGGCTCGCAGGTTCGCCTCGTGCTCGGCGGCGACGACGCACGTCTATCCTATGCTGGCTACGCCGCGTGGCGAGGGCTCTTTCCCGAAGACGGTCTGCCGGGCGAAGCGGCGAGGCAACTCCTGGAGCGCTTTGCCTTTTTCCACCGCCCGCGATCGCACATCCTCGGCTACCTGGTCCCCGGTCCCGATGGCGCAACAGAGCCCGGTCGGCGGCGCTACAATTGGGTGTGGTATAGGCCCGCCGCGGCGGCGAGCGGCGCGCTCGCCGCCGCCCTTACCGACCGCCAAGGCAAGCGCCACCGCTACTCGCTTTCGCCCGGCGCGATGCGGGAGGAGGACCGCGAGGCGCTGTACGCCGAGGCGGATGGCGTGCTGCCCGCCACTTTCGCCGCCGCCGTGCGGGCGGACCGGTCGCCATTCGTCCAGGCGATCTACGACTATGTCAGTCCGACGATGATCGGCGAACGGCTAGCGCTGCTCGGCGACGCGGCCTTTGTGGTTCGGACGCACACGGCAATGGGCGTGGCGAAAGCCGCAGGCGACGCGATGGCATTGCATGCCTGTCTGGTTGCCGAAAAGGATCTCGGGGCGGCGCTCGCGGCGTACGATGCAAAGCGGCGGCCGGTGGGTGTCGCGATCGCCGAGTATGGCCGCCGCCTTGGAGCTTCGTTGAGCTGAAGATTGAAGCCCCGCCCGGAGGGTCCGGGCGGGGCGTCGGCTCGGCCTCAGTCGCCGCCGCGGCGGCCGTTGGGGCGCGACCAGATGAGGCTGTAGGTCTTGCCGTCCTCGTCGTCGAAGAGGTTGGCGTAGATGGGAGAGGTGAAGCTCGGGTCGTCGAGCTTCAGGCCGAGATAGTCGCGCCCCTCGTTCGAGCGCTTCTCCCAGGCGGCCCCAATCTCCGCGCGGCCGACGAAAACCCGGTGGGAGGGGGCGTTCTCGTTCGCCCGGTTGGCTTCGGGGACGATGCGGACGTTCTTGGCCTGGACCGAGAGGGTGACGATCTCGCCGGTGAACTCGTTGCCGGACTTCTTGAAGGTGCCGATGGTGGCCATGTTAGTCTTCCTTTTCGCTGTTTCGAGCTCCGCGCCCATCGCGGCCTCGATGGCGATCGTCAGGCCGGGGGCGATCGACGCCGCAGCCTTCAGGCCCGCAGCGTAGTGAAGGACGGCAGGACAGGGCTTTCTTGCCTCGCGAGGAATGGCGGCTCGCCGCCAGGGGAAGAAAGTTTTGGCCCTGCCGTTGCGGCTTAGGCGATCGAGGCTCCGCCGACCCCGGTTAGATCAAGCCAAGAGAGGCCGTGCTGGGCCGGAGCGGACAGCGCCTGAGGAAAGACCTGGCGCACCGCCCGCGCTTTCACCAGACGTCCGAGCTTCGATGCGCAGAGAGACAGGCTGCGGGGTGCAAACAGGCGGGCGCCCGATCTCACGATGACGGTGGCGAGGGACACGTTCCGCTTTGGTATGACGAGGCGGGCGAGAGACTCAGGGCGCCGCGGGGGGGCTCGAGACAGGGTGCGGTGTCGTCGGGAGCGCTGGATCCACGCGGCTCCTAATTCGAAGTCATCGATCGACAAATTAGGGCAGGGCGGTCGCAGGCATTTGTGGTGCGCCCACCTGTGACGACTCCAGCCGATGTTCGGACCGACGCCCGCCCGGACCTTCCGGGCGGGGCGTCTACGCGCGGGCTGAGGACGAGCCGAGGCCGGTGCCGCCAGCGAGGCGAGAGGCTGCCGTTGCGCCAACAAGTGCGGCTCCCAAGAGCGCGATAACCTGCCGCCACACCGCGCTGTCGATGCTCGTGCCGGCGACGCCGAGGCCCGCGTGATAGCCTGCGAACGCGGCCGGAGCTGCGAACGCGAGGGCCAGCAGACGGCGGGCGCGCCGGGAGCGGGCGATTGTGAAAAGGCGCTGGGAGCCTCCCGGCGTCACGGCCGCGGCGGCAAGGCCGACAAGGATCGCGCCGACGGTGCCGGCGCCCGTCTGATGAGCGAACAAGCCGACGAAGGCCGGCACGGCGTAAACGGTTAGATTGAAGACGGCCCAGCACATGAAAGCGAAGAAGCCGAAGAGGGTGACGATCGCCATAGCGTCCTCCAGTGATGATCGGACGCGCTTCCACCTCCACCGCAGCGCCTCCGGTGCATAGCACAGGTCGCGCGGCGGCTGAATCCGAAATGGATCCGCGCCGCCGCGAGAAGTCGTGAGCGTTCAGAGCCCGAACGGGTCATATTCGTGCTTATGCCCAGCTCCGCATAAGCGCGATTATGATCCCTTCGAGATTATGGAGAGCTCCGACTGAGAGCGCCGGGACTGGCGCAGCCCGGCCGGAAGCCGGGCTGCGCATAATCACAGCGCCTGAAGGAAGGCCATCAGCTGATCCGGTGGCCGATACCGCGTCGGCGCTGCTGCGATCGGTTGAAGCCGGCTCAGCGCCTCTTCCTTCATCGCAAGATCCGCCTCCAGGTAGATATGCGTTGTGCTCGGGTCCTCGTGGCCGAGCCAGAGCGCGATCACGGTGATGTCTACGCCCGACTGGAGCAGGTGCATTGCCGTCGTGTGTCGGATGGTGTGCGGTGAGATCGCACGATCCGACAGTTTTGGGTGATGCCGGGCGGCACTTTCGACCGTCAGCGCGAGGCGCTGGGCGACGCTTGACCGCGATAACCGTCTCCCGGCGTTGCTCGGGAAGAGGTACGCTTGCGGGCCAGCGTCTTGCAGGTGGCGCAGCCAGTGCCGGAGCGTCGCGGCCGTCGCCCTCCAGAGCGGCACGCTTCGCCGCTTTCTGCCCTTGCCGTGGAGGTGCGCGACCGGCGACACGTCGAGCAGCACGTCACCGACTTTGAGGTCGATAACCTCGGAGACCCGCGCGCCGGTGTTGTACAGGAGCGAGAATAGCGCCTGATCCCGCCGGCCTGCCCATGTCCCACGATCGGGTGCGGCGATGATCGCCTCCATCTCAGGTCGGGTCAGGAAGCCGAGCACGACTTTGTCGTGCCGCTTCTGCGGTATGGCGAGGCACCGCTCGATCGTCGCCAGCGCCGTGAGGTCTTCGTGCGCCGCATACTTCAGGAATGAACGGATCGCAGAAAGGCGGGCGTTGCGGCTCCGGGCGCTGCTCTTCCGCTCGCGCTCGAGATGATCGAGGAAGGCCAGGATCAGCGTGGCGTCGAGGTCGGCAAGGGTCAGCTCGGTCGGCGACTTGCCGATCCGGGCTTGGGCGAACAGGAGCAGCAGCCGGAAGGCGTCGCGGTAGGCCGCCACCGCGTGCGGACTGACCGCGCGCTGCTGGCGCAGGTGCTCGGCGAAGAAGCGCTGGAGCAGCGTCGGGAACGAGGGGGTCGCGTCAGCCATGGCGCGCCTCCGTCGTCGATCCGAAGCTCTCGAACCGGTCGCCGGCGAGCGCCATGAGCTCCGGCACGGCCTGCAGATACCAGTAGGTGTCGGCCAGGCTGAGGTGGCCGACATAGGTCGAGAGCGCGAGCATCGCGTTGTCGATGTCGGCGCCCTCCGCTTGCCAGATCATCAGCCGACGGCAGATGAAGGTATGCCTCAGATCGTGGATGCGGATGAACCGATGCCCACCGCGCGGCAGGATGCGGAGATCCGCCGTCAACCGAAGCCACGCTCGACGTACGGCGCCGTATCGCAGCGCCTCACCGCTGCGCTCGTCGAGGAAGAGCGGCGCGGCAGGGCCGACTGAGCCGAGCCTCGCCCGCTTCCGCAGGTAAGCTCGCAAGGCAACCGACGCCGTCGGGTGCAGCGGGACCATGCGCGTGCGCTGGAACTTCGAGTGTCTAATGGTGAGCTGAGTTGGCGCATCGTCGAGATCGCCGCACCGGAGGCGCAGCGCCTCGGAGATGCGAAGGCCGGTGGCGGCGAGCAGCGCGAGGAGCGTCGGCAACGTGGCTCGGCCGGCTCCGAAGCCAGTCGGAAGGGCACGCGCTGCCGCGACAAGCGCGTCTACCTCGGCCGGCGTGTAGATGTGCGGCGGCAGACGACGGTGAGATCGTCCGAACGGCGAACCCTCCGGGAACCTGGTTCCCGGCTCGTCATCGGCCAGGTGACGCGCGAACGGCCGCAGCACGTCCACGCGCTTCGCCCAGGTGAAGGGGTCGGCGTACATCGCCTCTTCCTTGGCCCATCGCAGCACGACGGCGGCGTTGAGTGGACCATCGTGGCCGTTCGCGTCGGCGAAGCGGGCGAAGGCCAGCGTCAGGCTGCCTGATCGGTTCAGCGCGAACCCGAGGCGGCGGCGCTCGGCTAGATAGGCCTCGGCACGTGCGAGCATGGTGACGGCCGCGCTCATGCGACCGCTCCCGGCCAGGGCAGCGCGACGGCGGACAGCCTGGCGGCGTCGACGCGCGCGTAGCCGGCTGCGGTGACGATGCTGCGGTGACGCAGCACGTCCGCCACCTGCTTCATCGGAGCGCCAGTGTTGACTAGACGGCTCGCGAGAGTGTGGCGCAGGATATGCACCCGGGTCCGGTTCCAGCCGAGCCGAGCGTAGGCGGCGTGGAGCGCGCGTTGTACCACCCGACGCCCAACCGGCTGGCCAACGGGAGCGACGTGGCGGACGAACACCTCGCGTCGGGTGGTCGTCGGCCGTTCGTGGACGATGTAATCCGCGATTGCCTCGCCCGTCGCGGGCGAGAGCGGGAGCACGTCGGCCCGCCGCACCTTGCCTGCAACGATCCTAACGACACCCTCCTGCCAGTCGATGTCGTCCAGGGTGAGCCGGACGACTTCGCTCGATCGCAAGCCGAGATCGGCCAGGCAGCGGACGATGGCGTAGCCACGCCGCCGGGACGGACAAGGCTTGTCGAACGCCGAGAAGAGTTGCTGGAGGTCAGCGGCCGTCAGCGCTTCCGGAAGCGCTGCGTCGCGCCAGAAGGCTGGCCGCGGGACCGCCCTATGAAGATGCGCGACATCGTCGCCACGCAGCTCGCGGTGGCGCAGATAGCAGCGGACCGCCCCGCCCATCACGCGTATCGTGCTGGTGCTCCATCCGGCCTCGCCGAGCACGAAGGCACGAACAGCGGCGGGCATGATGGCGCCGAGATCGATCGGACCCGTCCCGAGCTGCGCGCGCAGCAGCCGGCGGATGATGCGGCAGCGATGGTCGCGAGTGCCTTGGGCGAGTCCCCAGACCTCACGCATGTTGGCGTTGAACGAGGCGAGCTCCTGCTCGATGGCATCGGACGGGCGCGGAGCGGCAACCCCGTGCGTCCTCAATAGGCGCAGGAGGTTGTTGATGGCCGCACGGTTTATGATGCGGCAGCGCGGCACAGGATAGCTGCACGTGCAGCCCGGAAGGTGCTCGACCAGGAAGCGGACAACGCTCGCCTCGTCGATCTCGGACGGGTGCGATCCGGTGAGGCGGAGCCAATGGCCAAAGTGGAGTACGCACGCCGTGTAGCGGCGGTGGCGCTCACGCGCATATCGGCCGCTGCTGAGGTGCTCGCTGTAGAGGCCCATGAAGGGCCAGAGGATGTTGTCGGGTTCGTTGACGCGGAGTTGGAGGCGTAGAGGCGTGGGCATTGTCGGTCTCCCGTTGGTGGGAGATCGAGCTGTCCTCCGGATTATGTGCAGCTCAACTGGAGAAGCGCCGACTAGGGGCCCGGCGCTCCCGCGGGGCCGAACCCCACGATGGGCGCACCCGGCGCGAGCTGCTCAGCGCCAGCGTAGGATATCGCTGCCACAGCCCACTTCGACGACAACTTGGCCCACGTGAGGCGCGATCTGCGCGAGCATCGTGGCTCGCCAGCGCTGCACCCGCGTGACCAGGTGCAACGATGTGTTCTACAGGCCGGTCCGTTCCGAATGGCCCCAGCGAAAGAGTGAACACCTCACGTCAGGCGTCAATCTTGCGCAGCACCGGCCGGGTCTGCCTCAACGGATCGCGCCAGCCATCTACGACCAGCAGTGCCACGCCGACGACTATCGCCGTGTCGGCGAGGTTGAAGGCGGGCCATTGATGGCCGGCGACGTGGAAGTCGAGGAAGTCGGTAACGGCCCCGTGCCGCACCCGGTCAAGGACGTTCCCTAACGCGCCCCCGATGAGCAGCCCGAGCCCCACCGCGAGCCAGCGGCTCTGCGCCCGCCAGAGCCACCCCGCGAGCGCTGCCGCGACGGCCAGCCCAAGTGCACTCAGGCCCCACCATGGGGCGAGGCCGAGCAGGCCGAAGCTGACGCCGGGGTTGCGGATGAGGACGACGTTGAAGAAGGGCAGCACCTCGACGCCGCCGAGCAGCACTGGTGCGAACGATAGCGCCACCGCCTTCGTGGTTTGGTCCAGCGCGAACACCAAGAGAAGGCACTTCAGACCGATGTGGCGCGGCGACGTCATCTCGCCATCCCCGCCTTCGCCTCTCGCAGGTCGCCACGCGCGTCGCGAACGATCGACCACGACGACTGCAGGAATAGCCCGGCGATCACGACTGCCACGACGAGGTCCGGCCAGGGCGTGCCGGTCCAGGCCACGAGCCCCGCCGCAATGACAACTGCCAGGTTGCCGACTGCGTCGTTGCGCGAGAATAGCCAGACGGCCCGCACGTTGGCGTCGCCCGTCCGGTGAGGGATCAAGGCGGCGGCGGCGGCCACGTTCACCACAAGAGCGATCGCGCCGAAGATGCCCATCAGCTCGGCTTCCGGCTGGTTTAGCACGAGCACGCGGTATCCTGTGGTGACGAGGACGCCGAGACCGAGGACGCCGAGGAACAGGCCCTGGATGAGTGCCGACCGGGCGCGCCACGCCAAGCTCCAACCAACCGCGAGCAGGCCAAGGAAGGTGATGAAGCCGTCGCCAAGGAAATCGAGCGCGTCGGCCTTGAGCGCCTGGCTGCCGGCCACGAACCCACCGACCATCTCAACCACGCCGTAGCCGACGTTCAGGAGCACCACGATCCACAGCGCCCGCTTGTAGGCCGGGGTGACGTGGCTGAGATCGGGCAGCTTATCGTCATCATCGGCGCTCGCCGCAGCCGCCCTGGCGGGACGGTCAAGCCGGGCGAGCTGATAGCCAAGCCCGACCACCGCCTGCTCAACCTGCTGCACGGAGCCCGGCTCGGACGCTTGCAGCGTCATGATTTGGCTAGCGATGGAGACCTTGACCTCCTCGACGCCCGCCACCTTGCGCGCGGCGCCCTCGATCTTGGCGACGCAAGATGGGCAATCCATACCGGTGACCCGGTAGCGGGCAGTCTCGGGCGGAGCGTTGGCGTGGGGTGCGGTCATTCCGACTCCGAAGGTGCTGGCGCGATGCTGGCGTCCAGCCTACATCCTGTAGCGACTACAGGATCAACCCCATTCGAGCGGCCATGTTCACCATTGGAACCTTGTCGAAGAGCACCGGCGTCAACATCGAGACAATCCGCTACTACGAGCGCGTCGGGATCCTGCCGAAGCCGCCTCGGGCTGCAAGCGGCCGACGCATTTACGACGAGGACACAGCGCGCCGGCTCGCCTTTATCCGGCACGCCCGCGCCTTGGGCTTCGGCTTGACCGACGTTCGGGCGCTGCTTGCCCTGCAAGATAATCCCGAGGTGCCCTGCGCCGAGGCGAGCCACATCGCTGGCGATCAACTCGCGGCGGTCGAGGCGCGCATTGGGCGGCTAGAGGCGCTGCGGGCCGAGCTTATGCGCATGGTGGGAGCGTGCGCGAACGGTCGCGCCGCCGACTGCAGAGTCATTGAGGCGCTGGCACATCCGGCGGAGGCTGGCGCCGCCGGACAGCCAGCTCAGTCGGAGCTCTCCATAATCTCGAAGGGATCATAATCGGTGATGATCTGCTCGGGATCGCCGTCGTATTCCGAGGCCGGCAGGACGCCGTAACTTTCGGCGGTCTGGAACAGAATGACTGCGACCATCAGGGTGGTGGCGAGGTTCCAGGCGAAGGATTGCGCGATGTTGAGCGGCATTGTCTTGGCTCCTGTTCGGGAGCGGGGACCATCCCCGCTCGACAGGCGCCCGAAGTGTCCGGCGCAGGGCCGCAATCACCGCGTGAGGCGAAGCCTTCAGCGGCCGCAAGCTCTGCTTAGCGGACCCCTTGCGGGTTGATGGCGTCAGGCCCGGTGCTGGACCAAGGACTGTGCCTAGAGAGCAGGGTGGTGACGGCTCCTCGGGGCCATGAAATTGAAGCAGAGCAACTGGGTATGAGATTGGCAGTGCAACCCGGATAACGCGCGCGGTGTGCTTCGGCTGGCGGTGTAATTGGTAGCGAAGGCCGGCTTCTTCGCACGCAGGACCAGGAATCACCCTGAGTGGGGACGGTCCTGACTGGAGCGGATTGCTCCGCGCTTGTCGACTGTGGGCGCACAGCGGACCCGGAAGAGGCGAGAGCCTCCCTTTATGTACGTCCCTCACCACGGGTTGGGGGCGGCGGGAAACCGGGCGGCGATCCGTTCAGGCCGTTGCACCATCCTTGCCAATCTCCTGTGAAGCGTCGCCGCCCCTCCGGATGGGGTGATGGCCGACTGTTCAGTGAGGCACCTCAGCTAGGCGCGTTTGCCTGGGTCGATCGCGGCGGATAGTGGGGAGTGCTTGCATATCCCTTTGAGCAATCCCTGCGGCCGCTTTTCACTAATTCCGGCGGCCGCCCCCAGCCCGTGGCGAGGGCTTAGCTAGGCGGTCCCCAGGAGGGACCACCGAGAAATATCTGGCGGAGGACTTCACGCCGTGTCACCGGACGCACTCGCTCAGAGTCTTCGGTGAGGCGCGCCCTTAATTGCCGAGTGATGGGGGGAGAGGAATCAGGCATGGCGGGTCTCCGCAACGGGCGGCCGTGAGCCTCTCTCTCGACCTCCAGACCCGTCACGGCGATAGCCGCCTCCTCTCCCTCTCATCACTACCGGGGAGCGGCTCAGCTCCAGTCGAGGACCACGTGGACCTTGGCGCCAGCGAGCCGGTCAACTCGGAGCGCGTCGGGCTCGCGCCTGTCGACCAGCTCGTAAGCCGCGCGGCCGTGCTCAAGGATGAGTTGAGCCACACCGCTCTCCCGCGCCTGGGCAGTCGCCCGTGCATAGATGTTGTCCCAGGCGATCGTGTCCGTCATCGCCAGGCGCTGCTCCAGCAGCTCGTAGTCGTCATCGTCGATCATGGAATCCTCCTCAATGGGATGGAAGGAGGCGGCGCATCACGCGCCGCCCTTGCGGAAGTCGAAGAGCGGGATGCCGAGCTTCTTCGCCTTGTCGGCGAGGTTGTCCTGGATGCCGGTGCCGGGGAATACGATGACCCCGATCGGGAGGCTCTTGATGAGCTGATCGTTGCGTTTGAACGGAGCCGCCTTGGCGTGGCGGGTCCAGTCGGGCTTGTACGCGATCTGAATAACCTTGCGATTGTCGGCCCAGCAGCCGGCGATTCGCTCGGCGCCTTTTGGGGATCCGCCGTGAAGGAGCACCATGTCCGGGTGCTTCGCGTGCACGCGGTCGAGCGCGGCCCAGATCGCCCGGTGATCGTTGAAGTCGTTTCCGCCAGTGAACGCGACCTTTGGCCCCGCAGGCAGCATCACCTCGGTCTCTGCCCGCTTGCGGGCGGCGATGAAGTCGCGGCTGTCGATCATCGCCGCGGTGAGCGTCTTGCGGTTCACCATCGAGCCGGAGCGCGGCCTCCAGGCTGAGCGGGTCTGCCGCTCGTATAGGTCGGCGGCGGTGTCGCGCATCAGCTCAAAGGCGTCGCGCCGCTCCAGAAGCGTCTTGCCCTCGGCGATTGCCGTTTCGAGCTCGACCGATCGTATTTCGGAGCCGTCCTGCTCGCGCTGCAGCCGCTTCTGCGCCTGCTCGTTGTCGTCAAGCTCGCGTTCGATCCGCTCGGCGGCGCGGTGGAAGAGGTTCACCTGGCCCCAGAGCAGGTCCTCGAGGTCGGGCTCGAGGCGCGTGTCCTGGAGCATGAAGCCGAGTGCGTCGAAGATATCTGCGAGCGCGCCGGTGACTTGGCGATCCTCCGGCAGTGGCCTCGGATCGGGCTCGTCCTGGAAGGGACGGTAGCCGTAGAGCTGGAGCTCGTGGATGATGGCGGCGGTGGGGGACTGGCCCTCGGGTTCGTCGTTCGTCATGGCGGGTCGCCTCCGGTTTGGGCCGCGCCTCTCGCGGCCTTCCTGGGCGACGAAGAGCGGGGGCGGACCGGGCCTGCACCGCGGGCTTCCCCGCGGCCGAAGCAAAGCGAAGGACGGCGTCGGGCGGCTATTTTGCTTCGCGCTGCAAAGCCGACGAAAGGAGGCGGCGGAAAATAGCCGTCCACAGCCGTTGCCGGCCCGGGCCGGCTCCGGTCCGATCGCCCCTCGCGGAAGGCCAAAGGCGCGGCTCTCTCGCCGGACCCGACCTGCCGTAGCGGCGCTCACACGAGCCGGCCGGTCCCGCCTCCGTCTCGGCGTCACGCCGCCAGCGGCATGAAGCGCGACACGTCTTTCGGAGCGAGCTGCACCCGCACTCCGGCTGCGAGAGCATCGCGCCCGAGACTGCGGAGATCCTCGTTGAAATCGCCGAGCGCAGCCTCAAGCGTCAGCGCCTCGATCCCGGCCTCCTCCGCTCTGTGAGCCAGCGCCTCCACCGCGCCGTGCCCAGCGGGGTCATCGTCGCGAGCAAGGTAGAGCCGGCGAAGCGTGGGCGACAGCTCCAGGGCGGCGAGATGATTGGCTGAAAGGCCGGCGATCGCCGGTAAGCGCGGCATGACCTGCCGGAGCGACAGCATTGTCTCGATGCCTTCGCCGGCAGCGAGCACATCGTCGGCGACGCCGAACCGGACGCCGTGACCGAGCAGGCGACCCATTGCTCGCCGCGGTGTCGAGACTGGAGCCTTGTCGCTGCCTGCAAGGTCGAGCCAGGTGCGGTGGACGCCGGTGAGCGTGCCCTGATCGTCCCGGACGGAAGCAATCAGCGCCGGCCATGCGTCGCGCAGTCGGTCCAGCGGTTCATCGGGATCGCCGCGATACCAGCAGCGCGGGTGGAAGCGAAGCGAGCCGCAGTTCCGCAGGTCGGTGATGCCTCGGCTCCTGAGATAAGTCTCAGCGAGGGTGCCGGGGATCGGCTGCGAGATAGCCCAGAGCCGTCGTGCCGCCTCGGGCGACCCCTGCGGCGCGGGCTCAATCGGCTTGCGCGGCGATGGGTCAGGTCGCGGCATTCGGAGGAAGGCGCGGGCCTCCTCGAGCGTGTCGCGCAGGCTATCGAACTTGCGGTTGGCGGCGATGAGGTCGAGGAGGTCGCCATGTTCGCCGGTGGCGGCGTCGGTCCATTTGCCCGCCGCTCCCTTGCCGGACTTCGGCCCGGTCAGCCGAACAAAGAGCGAGCGGCCCGGCGTGTTCTCGACATCGCCGACAAGCCAGTAGCGGCCCTCGCGGCGGCCGTTGGAGAGATAGTGACGGCACACCGCTTCGGCCTCTCGGGCGAGGCGGTATGCCAGCTCTGCGGCTTGCGTCATGGACATGCTCCGAAGAAAAGAGGGCCCGCCGTCGCGCCGGCGGGCCCTCAGCAGAGACCAGGGGGCTGAGCCTCTATTCGGCCGCGACAGCTTCGGGGGCTTGCTCCGCGGCCTCCTCATCCTCGGCGATCGGCTCGGCTTCCGCCATGGCCGGTTCACCGCCGTCTTCCGCCGTTCCTTCGACGGTGGGTTCGGCAGCCTCCGTCGCCGTTTCGAGCAGCGGCTGTTCCGGCTCGGGCAAGCCCGAACTGGACGCGATCGGCCGCCCCGGCGTGCGAAGCGGCTCCGGGACCCAGCCGCTGCCCGCGAGCAGGGGCTCCGCCTCGGCCGCCATCTCGCCCTTCCTCAGGTGCTCGATGCGGTCCGCCGCCCGCTGACCCTTCGCCTCGGCGACGGCCTGGAGGATACGGGCCTTCGTCACCCGGCCGAGATAGCCGTCCACGGTGGGGATCCAGCCCGCCGCGGCCATGTCGAGCTCGACGGCCTGGGCAAGCCGGTCCGCGTGCGCGATGGCGCGCGGGCGCCGATTGTACGGGTCGACCACCGCGTTGACGGTGAGCGCGATGCAGTGCGCGAACAGCGCCTGACGGCTTTCGCTGCCGAAGCCGACGAGCGCATCCCACAGCTCCTCCGGCTCCTTCGGCAACGCGGCCGCGAACGCCTGATGCCGGCCGTCGAGGAGGCGAGCCGAGGGCGTGTCGGCGAGCCCGGGCGCTTGCGACGACAGGTAGGCGCTCTTCGGCTCCAGCTCCAGGCAGGTATCAAGCGGGTAGTGATAGAAGGTCCGTAGCGCGACCGCGTGCAGCGCCGCCAGGAACGCCACCTCCGGGTTCTCGCCGACCGCGAAGCGAAGCGCCACCGTCCGATGCGCGGTCAGCTCGGCCACCAGCCGATCGGACAAGGGCTTGAGGCCCTCGTCTTCCTCACGCTCGGGCACAGGCTCCCCGTCGGCTTCGCTTGGCACGGGCTCCCCGTCGTTCGCAGCAGCCGCGATCACCTGCCCCTCGACAGCGTTGGCGGAGTCATCCGCCTCCGGCTCGATCGGCAGCTCGTCCTCCGGCCGCACGAAGCCGCGCTCGATCCGAAGCTCGCCGTCAGGACCGATGCTGACGAACGCGCCGGCGCGGGCGATCTCGTTGGGCTCGAACCGGACCGGGCGATCGTCGAACGCCGCAAGAGCGGTCTCGATCTCCTCGAGCCGAGCGTCGATCTCCTCGGGGAGCTCGGGCGCATCGGCGTATTCCTCCTCGAGCTTGTCGAGCTCGGCCTGCAGCGCCGCGCGCGCGGCTTCCTCCTCCTCGGTGAGCGGGATCTGCTCGCCGCGGAGCTGGCGCAGTCCGAACGTATGGCCGTAGGGGAAGGAGGTCGCGACATCGATCCACTTCCAGCCTTCGCCCTGCACCGTCATGGCCGCTTCGCGCAGCTTCTCCGTCACCATGAGGTCGAGCAGTGCGACGTCCTGCAGCCAGCCGCCGTCGTCGGACTGGAACAGGTCACGCATGACGGCGCCGCCTGCTTCCACATAAGCATCCACGCCGACGAACTGCGCCCGCTTGTCCGAGGCGCGGACGGCATTCTCCGTCAGCATTCTCCGGATGACGTAGGGCTGCTTGTCGTAGGACTGGCTCAGGCGCTCGAACACCTGCTCCTGGCGCTCATGATCGTCCGAGACGGTGAACGCCATCAGCTGGTCGAGCGTCATGCCGTCTTCGGCATAGACGTCGAGCAGTCGCGGGCTGACCGAGGCGAGCTTGAGCCGCTGCTTCACGACCGACACCGGCACGAAGAAGGCGGCGGCGATCTCCTCCTCGGACTCGCCCTTTTCGCGCAGCGCCTGGAACGCGCGGAACTGGTCGAGGGGGTGGAGCGGCGCGCGCTGGACGTTCTCGGCCAGCGAGTCCTCCTCCGGAATGCCCGCATTCCGCACCACGCAGGGCACGGGCGCGGTCTTCGCCAGCCGCTTCTGCTTCACCAGCAGTTCGAGCGCCCGGAACCGGCGGCCGCCGGCCGGGATCTCGAACATGCCGGTCTCGGCGCCGTCCTCGCCGGTGATCGCCCGGACACTGAGGCCCTGAAGGAGGCCGCGCCGGGCGATGTCCTCGGCGAGCTCCTCGATCGAGACGCCGGCCTTCACGCGCCGGACGTTCGCCTGGGACAGGACGAGCTTGTTAAAGGGAATGTCGCGCGAAGGCGCGAGAATGATCTTCTGCTTAGCCGCTGTGGCCATGGTCTTCACTCCATGACGGGCGGCCGGGAGCCTCTCTCTCGACCTCCAACCCGTCACGAAGCGCAGCGCCGCCCTCTTCCTCGAAAGGGGCGACGCCGCAGGATGTTGATCGCAGAAGGCGCGGAGCCGGACCGCACGACAGCAGCCAGATTATCCGGGCGCGACACCCTCTGCGGGGTTGACGCTCCCATCGAGTACGGCGCCGAGCCAGTGCTGGCAGTTGGTCCAGGCAAGCGAGCGCCGCGAAGTAAGGTCGATTAGTTGCGCACCGCCGCCGAACCCGTCGAGCCGGGGCCGGGAGCAGGTCAGCGCCCAGGCGAAGCCCCAGCGTCCGGTGAGCTCGAATGCCTCAGCACAACGAAGCACAAATGCGATGACATGCTCCGGGTCGCCATAGGCTTCGGCATGGAGCCAAAGCGTGCCGGGATCAGGCTCGGGATAGTGCTCCATTGCGAAGCCGAGCTCCGCGGCATCTTCTCGCCCTAGGTCCGTCTCAAGCTGAGTGCGGATGTCTTCCGCCTTATCGGCGTTTGCAGCCGAGCCGACGTTGAAAAGGCAAGAGAAGCTGGTGAAGTAATCTGCCATGACAAGTCTCCCGAGGAAAGGAGCCCGGCGCCGCGGCCGGGCTCACGACTGTTAGGTGCGACGCCGCGGCTATGCCGCCATGTCGAGCAGCTTCTTCGCCCGACCCTCCAAATCGAGGCGGGCATCCTGATGCGCCTTGTCGCGCGCGAACGCGGTGATGCCCTGGACGAAGTCGAACACGCTCTCGGGCTTGCGCCCCTCCTCGGCCAGCACCGTCTCGATGATCTTCGCCGTTTCGGCCTTGCCGAAGCCGCGCTTGCGCAGGAAGTCGGCCCGATCCTCGTCGGTGCGGGCGACGATCTGCGCGCGCGCGGCCTTGATCCCGTTCACGAACGGCATGGGCGAGGAATCGGCGAAGTGGGTCAGCGCCGGGGCGGCCTCATGCGCGAAGCGGGAGGCTGCATATTTCGAGTGCCGGATGCTGATCTCCTCGAAATCCTCCACCCCCCAGAGATTGCGGTTCTGGCACACGGCGCGAAGATAGAAGCTCGCCATGCCGAGCGTCTTTGCTCCCACCTCGGAGTTCCAGCAGTAGAAGCCGCGGAAATAGAGGTCCGGCGATCCGTCGGGCAGGCGCCCGGCCTCGATGGGATTGAGGTCGTCGACGAGGAACAGGAACACGTCACGATCGCTCGCGTAGAGCGTGGTCGTATCCTTGGTGACGTCGACGCGCGGATTGTAGACGCCGGTCGACCAGTCGAGGACGCCCGGAACCTTCCAGCGCGTATCGCCGATGCCGTTGCCGGCGATGCGCTGCACGGCGGCGACCAGCTCGTGGTCGTAGATGCGGCCGTAATCAGGGCCGGTGACCGCGCGAAGCTCGATCCGGCCATCGTCGGTCTCGAGCGTCTTGACCTGCTCGGCCCTGTGCGAGGTCAGCCCGAACTGCAAGTTGATGCCGGCGAGCGCGGCGGGAAGCTGGCGCAGGTAGGCGGCGGGCGCGCCGACGAGGCCGGCAAGCTGGCCGAAGCTCCAGTGCGTCGGGGCGATCGGCTCGCCCGAGCCGGGCAGAACGAGCGCCAGCGCCTCGGCGTTGTCGCGGCTCGCCTCGACCCGCACCGCCGCGCTCTCGACGGTTCGCGTGCGGCTGCGCTCAGTCCGACGCTTCACTGACGCGAACAGCTCCGAAAGGGACAGGTAGCGCTCGTCCGCCGGCCGCGAGAACCATTCGGACGATACCCGCCCGATCCGCTGGCCCCGACTGACATCCACCTTGTAGCCGCCGCTGGAATCACGGCGGGCGTCCAGAACCTCCATATTGGTCATAGCTCGTCTCCGCGACGGGTGGCCGGGAGCCTCTCTCTCGACCCTCAACCCGTCACGGCGACAGCCGCGCTCCTCTCCCTCTCAAGCGGGGCGTTGCGGGGCGCGGCCCCGCAGAAGGGGTCGGCCGAGACCTCTGGCTCGGCCGCAGGGGAAGGCTTTCCCCTCCTGAATCTCTGCTCTGCGGACATCAGCCTTGTTCCAATCGTTCATACTTTGTTCCAATTGGCCGTCCGACTCGAAAGATGGAGACGAACATGGCGGTGACGCTTCGCGGGGTGCCCCTGAGGGAACGGTTGGAAGTGACAGGGGATATCCAGACGACTCTGAAGCTGCCGTTCACTGAATACAGCCTGTTCTACCTCTCATTTTCCGATGGGACACTCATCGAGGGCAATTACGACGAGGAGCGCGTCTATCGCTTCCGGCTTCATACGGAAGGCGCCGGCCTGACGATGATCAGGCGTGAGGGCGAGCACGACGTGGTCGAGCTCGGCTGGAACGTCGAGTGGCTGACGATCGCCTCCTACGAGGAATGCGCCTACCTCGTCCGGGAGGAAGAGCCTCTCCCTCTGCTGCCGGGACTTTTGGAGAACGTGCTGGAGCGGCTGGAGGAGACGGCTCATTGAGGACGTTGCCCCGGTCAGTGTATCCTAAAGGTTCGGCTCAACGGCATCACGGCAGCGAGCTGAGATGTTAGTAGGAAACCAGGAGGGGCGATATCGGATGGACAAGTATAGGCTCGCCTTCACCCCTGAAGAAGAGGCCCTCGTCGAGCGGATCGACCTGCGACTCTCGCATCGCAGCCACGACGAAGCTCATGCCGCATTCCAAGCCAACAAAGAGCCGATTCTCGCCCTTCTTGCGTCCCTGAGCGAACGAGGCGGCGTGCCGGCGCATCGGCTGAGCTACTGGAACGATCCCGACTATAACTACGGACGGATCAGGGCCTCACGCAAAGGATTGTTCGAGCGGAACGACTGCCACGGCGAGGACATCTACACTCACCCGCACTTCATCAAGCATCTCAGATATATTCTGCTCGGCGCCGACCTGCCGGACGCGGTAATCAGCGATTTTGAGCGCGAAGTCGGCGACCCACAATGGGTGACCTCCAGCGATGCGCTCGCAATCGGGAAACACGCCAGGGCGCTGGTGCGCCGATATCGGTTAGAAGCCGGCAGCGCAGCCGACGAGTTCTTCAAGCTCTGCCTCGACATAGGCTTGAGCCTGCGAACCGCCCTCAGCGTCACGCGATCCGTCAAGCAAGCGCGCTGAACGGAGTCAAGGCTAGCCTCGCGTCGTTTCGAGGCGCCTCAAGGGATGCCATGCTTGGCGCGAGCCGCTTCGATCGCTGCCTCGATCTGCTCGGTGACGCCCGGATCGCCCGGCTTGCCTTTGGGCACCTGAACGTTGGCGAGGAACCAGCGCGCGAGCTCGACGCCCCCGGCTGCCCAGCGCGAATCCTTGCTTTCGAGCGGATCGAGAATGCGGCGGATGATGACGGGATTGCGCGCCGAGCTGCCGCTGCGGATCGGCGTGTGCGGGAAGTCCTCCGGCGCGAACGCCATGTTCAGGTTCAGCGCCGCGGCTCGAAGCGGCGAGTCCTCCTTTGCATTGACGAGCTCGTCCAGCGGCATGAACATGCGGCCGTAATATTCGGGCTGACGAGTGAGCAGCTCGCGATGCGTGACGGTCGGAGCATCGCGATCCCGGCGAGGGAAGACGCGCTGGTCGAGCGGGCAGATGAGGCGCCGCACATGGAACACCATCTGGTCGAGCATGTGCAGATCCTGGCTGCGTGTGACGTAGCCGTAGATCAGGTAGCGGTTGTCGGCATTTCCATTGCGCAGCAGGTGTTCGATAAACTTGCTGCGGCGTGCGCTCCAGCCAATGATCGATGTCCAGGTCGGTGGGCTGCGTCAGCCGGTCGGGCAGCAAAGGCCCGGCCAGAACCCTTACGTCTTCATAGAGCCGGACGATGTCATGGCCGTAGCGCTTGGCGGACCGGCCGTTCACGAGGAGCACTGCTTTCAGATATTTCTCCAGCGCGTGAACGGCGAGCCAGAGGAAGTCGGTGTTGAGCCGGCTGACGGCGCACCACCGAGCGGTGATATAGTTCTCGTCGGCGGTCCGAACGAAGAGTTCGTGGACGAGGTTGTTTTTGGACGCGGAGACGCTCACCCGATTCCCACCTGCTAACAGCTCATCCGGACCCGCCTGAGATAGGAAGGCGAGGAAGGGAGGGGAACTGCGGCCCACTCGAAGCCGATCACGAGCAACGGCCTGACGAACTTGACAAACCGGATGAAGCTGACAACATTGGAGGCGAGGAGACGATGATGACAGCTACCAAGTCGAGGCCTGCAGATGGGGGGGCGAACGGACGGAGCCCTCGCGTTCGCGTTCGGAGCTTGTCGACCGCGAAGGCCCAGGCGGATGCGGTCGATACTGCGGACATCGCGATCCGCAAGGACTCGTTCAAGACGCTTCAGCGGCATAAGGGGGCGATGCGGAAGGTGCTCACCACCTATGCGGACGTCGTCGCCAAGGCTGAGCGGCTCGGCCGGCCGGTGGAGGTGATAATCCGGGTTCGTCCCGACGAAGCGGAGCCGTTCGTCGAGGAAAGGCCAGCGGACGGCGATCGGCTCGAGACGGCGCTGGCGGCGGCGCGGCAGCGCGGCGCGGCCCGCGTCGCGGAGATCCTGCGCTCACCGGAGATGGTGAGCGCGCGTGATTTCGGTCAGCTCATCGGCGCCTCGCACGAGACGGTGAACCAGAAGCGGAAAGCCGGCGAGCTGCTTGGGCTCGCGGGCGCGAAGCGGGGATTGCGTTACCCAACATGGCAGGTCACCGACGATGGCCGCCCGCTTCCTGGTCTTGCCGATCTGACGCGGACGTTGGGGGGTGAGCCCTGGACGGTTTACCGCTTCCTCGTGCAGCCGCACGGCGAGCTGGGCGGCCGGACGGGGCTCGATGCCCTCAAGGCCAATAAGGTGGAGGAAGCGCTCGCGGCGGCACGCGGCATCGGCGAGGGCGCGTTCGCCTGAGCATGGCTGTCGTCCCGCCGCCGGCCGGCTTTTCCAAGCGTCCGCTTGTCATCCATACCGAACCTGCAGGAGCCGTCTGGCGCCGGCTCTACCGTTCCAGGCATCCGGACCCGCTCGGCTTCGGCCTTGCGAAGAGCCGGTTCAGCGACCCCACCGGCGCGGCGTTCGGCGTCATCTATCTCGGCTCCTCCATCAAGGTCGCCTTTCACGAGGTGATCCTTCGCGATCGCGGCGACGCGCGGACGGGACCGGTTCCGATCCCGCTGGCGGAGATCGAGGCTTATACCTGCGCCGAGATCGAGGTCGCCTCAGACATTCGCCTCGTCGACCTGACTGGGGATGCGGCACTCAAGATGGGCGTGGCGAGCGATGTCGTCGGAGCCCGCGACCAGACCACTGCTCAGCTTTGGTCGGCCGCTTTTCATGCGCATCCGCAGGGGATCGACGGCGTTTATTACCCATCCCGGCTGAACGAGGAGCGCAACATCGCGCTTTATGATCGGGCGATCTCCAAGCTCGCGGCTCGCGCCACGCCCCTGCTAACGGACCTGCGTGACCCACTGGCCGCCCTCATAGACGATTTTGATCTGGCGATCGTGTGATGCCGATCTGGGCGTTGCGTTGCCGGATGGCGCACCGTCCAACTGCGTTGCTGAGTCCAAAGGCAACTCTGCGGCCGATTGCAACTCTCGCGGAAACATGAAGGCTGTGCCATAACGCCTTGAGAGGAGCGGGAATGGCGAACGAAAGCATTCATAATCCGGATCAATATATGACCGCCTTGCGGACCATAATCGCCGGGGGTCGTAAGCGTATCGGGCTCCTGCTTGGGGCAGGCGCCTCCGCAGGGATGAGGAAGAGCGATGGCACTTATCCACTTGTCCCGGCTGTGGCCGGGCTGACCAAACAGGTTTTGGAGGCGCTTGAAGCCGAATACGGCCAACAGATTGTGGCGCTGAAGAAGGAGCTTGCGCCTAAGGAGGACATTGAAACCATCCTGTCGCGCATACGCTCGCTCGCGAAGGTAATTGGCCCCGCAAAAATCCACGACCTCGACGGTCCCGGCTATCACGAATTTGGTGAGCGCATTTGCGCCGAGATCGGGAAGGTCGTCAACGTGCGCCTGCCGGACGCGGCCTCCGCCTATAGCGATCTCGTAACTTGGATTGTAGGCACGGCGCGCGAACATCCCATCGAGCTATTCACGACTAACTATGATCTGCTCTTGGAGGAAGCCTTCGAGCGGGCTCGCGCCCCCTACTTCGATGGCTTTACGGGGGGACGGGAACCATTCTTTGATCCGGTGACGGTCGCGAGCAACGACCTGCCCGCGCGCTGGACACGGCTATGGAAGCTCCACGGCTCTCTGGGTTGGTGCTCGAATGACAACGAAGAGGTTATCCGCACGGGAAAGGAGAACGCCAAGCACCTCGTCTTTCCCGAACATCTGAAGTACGAGCAGACGCAGAAAGCACCTTATGCTGCGCTGCTGGACAGGCTCCGAGCGTTCCTCGGCACTCCCGACACGCTGCTGATCTCAATCGGCTTCTCGTTTGCGGACGCCCATATTTCGGCGAGGATAGATGAAGGACTCGCCGGCAATCCTTGCGCGAGCGTGTTCGCGTTCCAGTATCAGAAGCTTGAAAATGAACTCTATGCGCGGGAGCTGGCCCGCCGGCTACCGAACTTCAGCGTCTATGCTCGTGACGCGGCAGTGGTGAACGGAACCGAAGGACCATGGCGTGTGCCGAATGAGCTGCCCTCCAGGGACTGGGGCCCAATCCGAGCGTCTTACTGGTCGGCCCCGGCCGATGGAGAGCCTCCTGAGTTCACTCTCGGAGCCATCGAGCCGTTTGCCCGGTTCTTCTCGGCGTCGCGATCGAACCAAGCTTTTGTCGCGTCACCGGATCCGGCTCTGACGCCTGCACTGACGCCGGTAGCTCCCCTAGCCAGTGCGGCGGCTGCGTAGTGAACGCTCCTACGCTGCTCGGCCACGTCGGCGCCGTGGCGGGTGCATCCGTGAGCGTTCGGCAGTACGAGGGAATCGCGTCCGGCATCGCGATAATCGGCGGCAGAAGTTACCGCGTAGGCCAGGTTGGAAGCTTCGTACGCATCCCCCAGGGCTATCACGATTTGTACGGCATCATCTCAGATGTCGGAGCAACGGCAACGCCGGAGACGCTGATCGACGCCGGAGCGCGAGGCGATCGCTGGATGAAGGTTCAGCTCGTCGGAGAGGTCATCGAGACGACATTCGAGCGTGGTATCAGCCAGTATCCAGCGATCAACGATCAGGTCCACTTGGTTGTCGAGGAGGATCTGGCGCGGATCTACGGCACAGTGGAAACCGGGCAGGTCACAATTGGCCGGCTCTCTGGTGCGGAGAGCATCCCCGTCCGTGTTGATCTGGACAAGCTGGTTACTCGCCATTCCGCAGTGCTTGGCTCCACCGGCGCTGGCAAGTCAACCACCGTCACAAGCCTGCTGCGTTCCCTTTCCGTCGGGCAGAGCGGCCACTCGGGTTTTCCGAATGCCCGAGTGTTGCTGATCGACATTCACGGTGAATATGGCAAGGCACTGGGTGAGGTTGCGAAAGTGTTTCGCGTAAACCCGCTCGATGGCGAGTCCCAGCTTTACATCCCTTACTGGGCACTCGACCTTAGCGACCTGTTGCCGTTCCTACTGGGGAAAACGGAAGAGAAAGCGCTGACTGCAATCCACGATCGTATTCTAGCGATGAAAGCGGCGGTGGCGACCAGTCAAGGTTATCCGGGGGTCGATCTAAATTCCCTCACCGTGGATAGCCCGCTCCCATTTAGCTTGAAGTCCTTGTGGTTCCAGTTGATCGATCCGGAGATCAAGACCTGGAACGAGAACACACAGCTCACGTCCGCACAGACGCTGCCCGGCGATGCCGAAACGCTCACAGCCCCTACCTATCCACTGCCGGGCCAAGGCAACACGCCGCCGTTCGCTAACAAAATCGGCGTTCTCTCCATTCGGCGGCAGCTGGACCAGCTTCGCTCTCGGCTGCTCGACCGACAGTTCGACTTCATGCTCCACCCAGGCGCTTGGGAGCCGAACCTCGAAGGCGTGCCTCAGAACGATCTGCCCCAGCTCCTCGCAGATTGGATAGGGCATGACCGGCCAATCACGGTGCTCGACCTCTCGGGGGTGCCGAGTTCGGTGCTGATGCGCCTGATCGGCGGCATCCTCAACATCACCTATGAAGCCCTGTTTTGGAGCCGCGAACGCCCCGAGGGCGGACGCGAGCGGCCTTTGCTCATCGTTATGGAGGAGGCTCACCGTTACCTCGGCAGAGAAGATGAAAGCCCAGCGCGGGAAGCGGTGCAACGCATCGTTAAGGAGGGGCGGAAGTTCGGTATCGGGGCGATGATCGTTAGCCAACGGCCTTCAGAGATCGACGACACGATTTTATCGCAATGTGGAACGTTCTTCTCGCTGCGGCTCTCAAATTCGACGGATCGGAGTAGGGTTCAGGCCGCTTTGCCGGACAGCCTCAGTGGTATTGTTGACAGTCTTCCGGTGCTGCGGACCGGCGAGGCCGTCATCACGGGTGAAGCGGCGAAGCTGCCGGTGCGCTGCCGCATCACACTGCCGGAGGAGGGCAAGCGCCCCTCGAGCGAGGATCCGCTAGTGGCGAAGAGCTGGTGTCGGTCTAAGAGTGTCGAGGATTATGCGGCCGTGGCTGCGACCTGGCGATCGCAGAACCCTCGCTGGACTTAGGAGAACTAAGAATGGACCGACAACCCGTCAGCTCGTCGATGATCGCGTCAATTGGCTACAACCCTGATTCAGAGACATTAGAGGTTGAGTTTCTCAAGACCGGGAAGGTCTACGAATACTACAACGTTCCTCCGTTCATGTACGACCGGCTGATGGAGGCGTCCTCAATCGGGATATTCTTCAATGCCGAGGTCAAGAACGCCTACCCTTGCAACCCGGTGTAGCCAAGCGACAGTCTAGGCGTCACAACGAGCTATCTCCGCGGTTCTCTAGATCAGGGCCGTCTAGTAAGCCCATGCTAAGGCCTTCCACCTCCTGGATACTCTTCCCAGCTATCCCCTGCAGGTCGCCGTACATCCCGGCGGTTGCGTCGAGCACGCAACGAATTTGCTGCTCCCTTTTCGCCCATTGGCGCTGTATGACTTTCCGCTCTTTTTCCAGGTCTTCTCGCATTTCGTTGAACTGTTCGACGATCGCTTCGACTCGATGGCGAAAACGCGGTCCCGTAAGATATTCGTACACCATTTCCATTTTGGTCAGCTGGCCTTCACCAGACTTCCGTGCGGCAGCCGTCGATATGAGTAGTTGACGCAGCGCGATAGCTACGGGCAGCGCGCATTGTGGGCCTGTCACCCAAACTCCGTCGCGGAAGTCGAACGAGTCCAGCCCCTTCGGGAGCGTCTGCGACACAATCAAAGCCAGGTCAGCGTTTGCGATCCGCTGATCAGCCCTCAGCTTCGCTAGCCATCCATCGCTCCACGCTTTGGTACGCTTCACCTCCCAGAGGATCGAACCGGCGGGGGCGCCTCCACTTCCGCTTACTCTCTGAACCACATCACCACCAAACTCTCCTTTGCCGACGGGCTCAATCAAATCGAGCGGGAACTCGCGCCGGAGAACCTCTTCTAGTTCGAGCTCATAGACCTCGCCTTGGAGCTGCTGAGAGCCCTGCTCGGCCTTTCGCCTCAGCTCCTCGATCTGACGCTGCATTGAGGAGATTTGCTCCTCCTTCTCCCGCACCCTGAGCTGAAGCTCTCCCTCTGCCTCCTTTTTCGCTCTGTCACGGACCAGCTCGAGGCTTTCCTGAACGCGCTTTTCGATTGTGAGGTCGAGTTCCCGCTTCTCGTCCTCCAATGCTCGCTGCTTCCGGAGCAGTTCGGCCTGTGCTTTTTGTGACTCGGCGAGCTTACCGTCACGCTCGTTTAGTGCTTCCTGAAGAGCGGCAATTGCGGCGCTCTTTTCCTCTAAATCTGTCTTAAGAACGAGCTTTGCTTTCTGCGCCTCCTCCTCCACGATCTTGCGGCGCTCGTCGGCAAGACGGGTCTGAATCTGCTGCTCAATTGAGCGTCGCTCCCTAGCTAGGCCTTCTTCCTGCTCCTGCAGATCCTTCTGGCGCTGCTGTAACTTCGCCTTCTCCTGGTCCAGGTGCTTTCGAAAGCGCTCCCGCATTTGCTCGACGATCGGTGCAGCAAGAGACTCAGTAAGTTCTATCTCAGCTTTGCAGTTGGGGCAGACGATTGTCGGTTCGGCCATGGTCGGTTCCTCGGCGCCACAGCTAGCCCATTCGGAACGGGCGAGAAAGCCGTGAGAATTGCATGTTGGCGGGCATCAGTGGCTTTCCGACAGAGCGGTCGACGTCGGCACACGCATCGCGGTGCTGATCGCCTGTTGCTGCCGGCGCAGGTGGTCCAGCAGCAGCTTGTGCCTGGTGATATAGCCGACGTTCACGTTGGGCAGCGAATGGTTCATCAGGAGGTGCATGTCCACTTCGCTAATGCCCGCCGCTTGGCCGACCGTTCGGTAGGTCTGCCGCAGATCTCCACCCCACTTCGACAGATCTTTCCGATCTTCCTTGTGCTCGATGAGGTGCCCAGCCTCGCTATCTGCCGGGAAGAGCCATGTCTCGGCCTGCTCAGGGTACATCTTTCGGCCGATCCGGATTGCACGGATTAGGCAGCGGATCATTTCGCGCGAAAGCGGAATGTCGAACGCGCGTTCTTCACCGCCCTTCGGCTTCGGCACATGCAGGATCCGCTGCCGGAAGTCGGCATGCTCGCGCTTCGCCCGCTTGATTGGATCGGGTCGGCTGCCCGAAAGGAGCAGGAACAGATGGAACTCCCGTCGGAGCGGGTTATCGAGAGCTTTGAGCTCTTTGTACCAGCCCGCTAGATCAGCAAGACCCATTCCGGTGTCCCGGCGCTTCTCCGGGTTCCAGTCCACCGCGAGGACGGGGTTCTCGGCCGGTAGGCCGCGGGCGCTCTTGCGGGCATGATTGTAGATCGCACGGAAGCTCCGCATGGCGCCGTTTGCGATGTAGGGGCCATTGTCGATGGTGAGCTGGTCGTGGCGTTGCTTCAACAGCCCAGGGTCGTTGCCGAATTTCGACAGGGGCTCGTCGAGCCAATCCTTCATCAGCCGTTCGACATGATCTTGGTAGCTGGCGATCGTGCCCTCGCTGCGGCCCTTCCGGCGCATGTGGCTTTCACGATAGGTTTGCCAAGCCTCGCGAAGCGTCGGATCGGCAGAAGGGGCCGGCGGTCCTTTGGTCTTCGGCGGCTGCGGCCGGGGGTCGACACCGTCTGAAATCGCTCCGAGGAGGCGCTTGGCCTTTGCTCGCGCTTCCCGGGCCTTGAGTTTGCCGACATCCCCGACCTTGACGCGAATGCTCTGGCGCTTGCCGGCGGTGCGCAGGTCGCCTTGCACCATGAAGGTCTTCGTCGTCTTGCCCACCAGGACGAAGAACCCCGGCAGCTCCTCGTCGCGCACGATCCGCTGCCCGGATGCGGTCAATGGGACGGCTGCGAGCGTGCGATCAGAGAACAAAAGTCGGGAATCTGAAGGTGACGTGGCCATGGCTTAGAACGGCATCCAGAACGGTGAAGTCATCCGGAAGGGTCTTCCGGTCCGGTTTCGCCATAATAGCCGATGGCGCGAAAAATGCAGCAAAAACAATTTGCTGAGTTCTGGCGTAGTGCTCCGTCGCGCAAAGACAGGCGCTCAGATTTAGGCCCTTATAGAGCTACGAATCTGGGGGTCAGAGGTTCGAATCCTTTCGGGCGCGCCACTCCTTTCCTGCGCCGTGACTTCAGCCGCTCACGACCGGTAATCGGCGTTGATCGCGATGTAGCCGTGCGTCAGGTCGCAGGTCCAGACCGTCGCCCGGCCATCACCCAGCCCCAGATCGACATCGATCCGGACTTCCCGGCCCTTGAGGTGCGCGGCGACCGGTGCTTCGTCGTAGCCGGGCAGCGGCTGTCCGTCGCGGGCGCACCAGACGCCGCCGAAGCCGATCGAGAGCCGGTCGCGGTCGGCCGGCTCGCCCGCCTTGCCCACCGCCATGACGACGCGGCCCCAGTTCGCGTCCTCGCCTGCGATGGCCGTCTTGACCAGCGGCGAATTGGCGATTGCCAGCCCGATGCGGCGGGCGCTGTCGTCCGACACCGCTCCCGCCACCGCGATCTCGACGAACTTTCGCGCGCCTTCACCGTCGCGCACCACCAGATGGGCGAGCTGGCGGCAGACGTCTTCCAGAGCTGCGGCAAAGGCGTCCGCTCCCGCGCTCTCCCAGCTGTCTATCCGCGCGTTGCCAGCCCGGCCGGTGGCGAACACCATCACCGTGTCGCTGGTCGAAGTGTCGCCGTCGACCGTGATGCAGGAGAACGTGCGCGCGTTGACCAGCTCGAGCGCCTGCTGGAGGAAGCCGGGCGCAACCGCCGCGTCGGTGAACACGTAGCCGAGCATGGTGGCCATGTCAGGCGCGATCATGCCGCTGCCCTTGATGATCCCGCACAGCTGCACAGGCTGCCCCTCGACCATCGCCGCAGCGCAGGCACCCTTGGCGAAGGTGTCCGTGGTGCCGATGGCGCGAGCCGCCTCCTCCCACCCGGCCGGCCGGGCGGACAACGCCGCCGCCAGCCCCGCGCGCGCCTTGTCCGTGGGCAGCGGCACGCCGATCACCCCGGTCGATGAGACGAACACCTGCTCCACCGGGCAACCGAGCTGCCCGGCAACCTGGGTCATGATCGCCTCGACCGCCTCGCGTCCGCGATAGCCGGTGAAGGCGTTGGAATTGCCGGCGTTTACCACCAGCGCGCGCGCCTCGCCCTGCACCACGTTGGCGCGCCCGAGCTCGACCTCGCTCGACGCGCAGGCGCTCCGGGTGAACACTCCGGCGACGGTGGTGCCCGGCACCAGTTCCGCCACAGTCAGGTCTGAACGGTCCCAGTTCTTGTAGCCTGCACGCGCGGTCCTCAGGGTGACGCCGGCGACGGCGGGCATGGCGGGGAAGGGCAGGGCCAGAGGGCTTGCGTCGATGTCCATCGCCGGCGCATATGGCTTCGAACAGGGCTGCACAATCCTGTCGTTTCCTGGCGAGTGCCTGGCCCGGTGCACCGGCGACCGGAACCTGATCGTGGACAATCCGGCACACATGGCCTAGATAACGATCCGTGATGCTGCGCCGTCTCCTCGCCTGCCTTGCGCTGCTGACCGGGCTCGCCGCTATCGGAACCCCGGCCAATGCCGCCGTGGCGGACGCCCTCTCGGCGCAGGTCGGAGTCAGCAAGTCGGCTCCGAGCGCACCCTCGACCGAACGGTGCGAGTGCGCCCCCGAACGCAGCGCTGCCTCGGGCAAGCGGAGCGCCTCGGCCCGGTCGAAGGCGCAGCGTCCGGTCGTGATCACCATCCCGACGATCCATTTCGGTGCAGACCGCGCGCACGAATAGCGCTGCCGGCATCTGATCGACCACTCCTGTCGGCTGCCCTGCGCGCCCCGTGCGCGAGCAGCTTTCCCCATATCTGCCCGCAAGGGAACACGCTGCCATGATCCAGTCTCTCGTCAAATCGGTCTTCGGATCGGCCAATGACCGCTACGTCAAGTCGCTCGGCAAGATCGTCAACCAGGTCAATGCGCTGGAGCCGCAGATCCAGGCCATGAGCGATGCCGAGCTTCAGGCGCAGACCGCCAAGTTCCGCGAGCAGCTCGCAGGGGGCAAGACGCTCGACGACATCCTGCCGGAAGCCTTCGCAACGGTGCGCGAGGCTTCGGTGCGGGTGCTCGGGATGCGCCATTTCGACGTGCAGCTGGTCGGCGGGATCGTGCTCCACCGGGGCGAGATCTCCGAGATGCGGACCGGCGAGGGCAAGACGCTGGTCGCCACGCTCGCGACCTATCTCAACGCCATCGAGGGCAAGGGCGTCCACGTTGTCACCGTCAACGATTACCTTGCCCGGCGCGACGCGGACTGGATGGGACAGATCTATCGCTGGCTTGGCCTGAGCGTCGGTGTGATCGTGCCCAACCTGGGCGAGTTCGAGCGGCGCGAGGCCTACGCCGCCGACATCACCTACGGCACGAACAACGAGTTCGGTTTCGATTACCTGCGCGACAACATGAAGCACGACCGGGCCTCGATGGTGCAGCGCCCGTTCAACTTCGCGATCGTGGACGAGGTCGATTCGATCCTGATCGACGAGGCGCGCACCCCGCTGATCATTTCCGGCCCGACCGAGGACAAGAGCGAGCTCTACACCGCGCTCGATGCGATCGTGAAGCAGGTGCCGGCCGAGTGGTATGAGAAGGACGAGAAGACCAAGAACATCAGCTGGACCGAGGACGGCAACGAGGCGGTCGAGCAGATGCTGCGCGATGCCGGGCTGCTGGCAACCGACAACCTCTACGATGTCGAGAACACCCAGGTCGTCCACCACCTCGACCAGGCGCTCAAGGCGAACGTGATGTTCAAGCGCGACACCGACTACATCGTCAAGGACGGCAAGGTCGTCATCATCGACGAGTTCACCGGGCGCATGATGGACGGCCGCCGCTGGTCGAACGGCCTGCACCAGGCGGTCGAGGCCAAGGAAGGGGTCAAGATCGAGCCGGAAAACCAGACGCTCGCCTCGATCACCTTCCAGAACTACTTCCGGATGTACCCCAAGCTGTCCGGCATGACCGGCACCGCCGCCACCGAGGCGCGCGAGTTCTGGGACATCTACAAGATGAATGTGGTCGAGATTCCGACCCACCGCCCCGTCGCCCGGATCGACGAGGAGGACGAGTTCTACAAGAACACCGCCGACAAGTTCCAAGCCATCGCCAAGGCGATCGCCGAAAAGAGCAAGATCGGCCAGCCCGTGCTGGTCGGCACGGTCTCGATCGAGAAGTCGGAACTGCTCAGCAAGTATCTCAACGATGAAGGCGTCCGGCACAGTGTGCTCAACGCCCGCTTTCACGAGCAGGAAGCGCACATTGTTGCGCAGGCCGGCCGGCTGGGTGCCGTGACCATCGCCACCAACATGGCGGGCCGCGGCACGGACATCCAGCTTGGCGGGAACGTCGAGTTTCGCATCAACGACGAACTCTCGGCCATGGCCGAGGGGCCGGAGCGCGACGCGGCGATCGAACGGATCAAGGCCGAAGTGGCCGAGGAACGCGAGAAGGTCAAAGCCGCCGGTGGCCTGTTCGTGCTCGGCACGGAACGCCATGAGAGCCGCCGGATCGACAACCAGCTGCGCGGTCGCTCCGGCCGCCAGGGCGATCCGGGGCTCAGCCGCTTCTACCTCTGCCTGGAGGACGACCTGCTGCGGATCTTCGGCCCCGATACCCTGTTCGCGCGGATGATGAACTCCAACCTGCAGGACGGGGAGGCGATCGGGTCCAAGTGGCTGAGCAAGGCCATCGAGACTGCGCAGAAGAAGGTCGAGGCGCGCAACTACGACATTCGCAAGCAGGTGGTCGAATACGACGACGTGATGAACGATCAGCGCAAGGTCATCTACGAACAGCGCGCGGAGATCATGGACAGCGAAGCGGTGGCCGATGTCGTCACCGATATGCGGCACGATACCGTCAACGCGCTGGTCGGCACCGCCTGCCCTCCGGGCTCCTACCCCGAACAGTGGGACATCGCCGGCCTCAGGGACAAGCTGGAGACGGTGTTCGGGATCTCCCCGCCGCTCGAGGCATGGCTGCAGGAAGACTCGGTCGAGCCCGAGCTGTTCGAGGAACGGATCCGGGCCCAGACCGACGCGATCATGGAGCGCAAGATCGGCGCGGCAGACGCGGAGATCTGGCGGCGGGTGGAAAAGTCGATCCTGCTGGAGCGGCTCGACCATCACTGGAAGGAGCACCTCGCCACGCTCGACGCGCTGCGCCAGGTGGTCTTCCTGCGGGCCTATGCCCAGAAGCAGCCGATCAACGAGTACAAGCAGGAAGCCTTTGGGCTGTTCGAGCGTATGCTCGACACCCTGCGCGAGGACGTGACCGGCATTCTGGTCAAGAGCGAACTGCGGATGAGCCCGCCGCAGGCGCAGGCCCTGCCCGAACTGCCCGACTTCCTGACCGGACACATCGATCCGCTGACCGGGCTCGACAACTCGGCAGACGGCGATGGTTCGGAAAGCCGGGCGGCGCTGTTCGGCTCGCTCGCCGGCAGCCCCCGTGCGGCGTTCTCGCCCGGTGGCGCGGCCGGTGCCGGCGACAATCCTTACGCCGGCATGGACATCAGCCGCAATGCGCCGTGCCCCTGCGGTTCGGGCAGCAAGTACAAGCACTGCCACGGCGCGGCGGCCTGATCGGGGCGCATCTGCAACGGAAAACCCCGCGCGAGGCGGTGCCTTGCGCGGGGTTTTTCAGTCGCCCTGTGAAGAAGTGGCTCCCCGAGTTGGATTCGAACCAACGACCAAGTGATTAACAGTCACCTACTCTACCGCTGAGCTATCGGGGAGCAGCCGCTTGCGGGCAGAGCGCGCCTATATGGGCGGCGAATCTGTTTGGCAAGCCCCTGTCCGGATCAGGACAGGAATTGCTCGGCGACGATCCGCTCGTCGAGCGCGTGGCCGGGATCGAACAGCAGGGTCAGTTCTGAATCGCGCGCGATTTCGAGCGAGACCTCGGCCACGTCACGCACTTCCTTCTGATCGGCCACGGCCGATACCGGCCGCTTGTCGGGCTCGTTGACGCGCAGGCGGACGGTCGAACGGTCGGGCAGGATCGCACCGCGCCAGCGGCGCGGCCGGAACGGGCTGATCGGGGTCAGCGCCAGCAGCTGCGAATCGAGCGGCAGGATCGGCCCGTTGGCGGACAGGTTGTAGGCGGTCGATCCGGCCGGCGTCGCCACCAGAACCCCGTCGCACACCAGTTCGCGGATCCGCACCCGCTCGTCCACGCTGACCTCGATCTTGGCGGTCTGGCGGGTTTCGCGCAGCAGCGACACTTCGTTGATCGCGCAGGCGACGTGCCGCTCGCCGTTCTGGTTGACCGCTTCCATCCGCAGCGGCGCGATCGCGATCGAGCGGGCACGGTTGACCTTGTCTAGCAGCCTGGCCCCGGTGCGGTAGCGGTTCATCAGGAACCCCACGGTGCCCAGGTTCAGGCCGTAGGCCGGAAGGATCCTGGCCTGGTCGAGCATGGCGTGGAGAGTCTGCAACATGAATCCGTCGCCGCCCAGCACCACGACCGCCTGCGCCTTTTCCGGGGGTACCCAGTCGAGCGTCTCGCGCAGTTCCGCAGCCGCTGCCTGCGCCTGTTCCGTATCGGAGGCGAGCAGCGCGAGGCGGGTAAAGCCGTGATTGCTGCCCAAGACCCTGTCCCCTTCATGCCGCAGCGCCGCCAGCCGGCGGGCGCGGTTCTACCTATGAAGCCCTGTGCCATTTGGCAACGCGCGCGATTCGATCAGGGCGCGGACCGCCCACTGCGTTATGGAACTCCGGATGATCTCCCGCCCACGCCCTCTCGCCACCCCCGGAAGGGAGCGCCGCCGCCGCCACGACCGGCGCGGCAAGCCGGCTCCGGGGCAGGCCCTGGTGCTGGAGCAGGCTATCGAGAGCTCAGCGATCGAGGTCTTGTTCCAGCCCCTGTTCCAGTGCGGGGCGGAAGCCCCCGCCGGAGCCGAGGCGCTGGTGCGCTGGCACCATCCGCGGCAGGGTCTGCTCGCCGGGGACCGCGTGTTCGCCCTCGCGCGCGATGTCGGGCTGGCCGATCGCCTCGCCCGCTACGTCTGCCGCAGCGCCATGACGGTTGCGACAGGCTGGCCCGATCACCTGCGCCTTTCGCTCAACGCCACGGCCGGAGACCTCGCCGACCCGGGCTATCCGGCGCTGATCCTGGAGTGCCTCGCGCAGACCGGCTTCCCGGCACGCCGGCTGACGCTGGAGATAACCGAACAGGCGCTGGTTGAGGGTATCGAGGGCGCGGTCCGGATGCTGGGGGGGCTTACCGACCGTGGAATCGCCATCGCGCTGGACGACTTCGGCGCCGGTTTCTGCAACTTCGGCTATCTCAAGGCCCTGCCGCTGGCCGCGCTGAAGCTCGACCGGACGATGGTGGTGGGGATCACCACCGACCGGCGCGACCTGGCGGTCTTCCGCGCGATCATGGCCATGGCCCGGGCGCTCGACCTGCGGGTCATCGCCGAAGGCATCGAGACCCGGGCGCAGCAGCAGGCGGTGTGCCGCGAAGGTTGCGACCTGTGGCAAGGGTTCCTTGGCGCGCCGCCGCTGCCTTCCGCCGAGTTCGCGGCCTTAGTCGCCTGAATCCGGCCGGGCGGCCTTGCGGACGATACCGCTGAGGCCCTTGGTCAGCTGGAACAGCCCGTTGAGGCGGCTCTGCGGATCGGCCCAGGCGCGGTTTATCACCAGCTTCATGTCGGGGCGCAGCCTGGCGCTGTCCTTCAGCCGCTCGACATAGGCGACGAGACCGGCGGGGTCGGGAAAATCATCGTTGTGGAACGTCACCAGCGTGCCCCGGGCACCGACATCGATCTTGGCGATGTTGGCGGCGATTGCCTGCTGCTTGATCTCGATCAGCCGCACCAGGTTGGCGGTCGGGGCAGGCAGCGGTCCGAAGCGGTCGATCATCTCCGCCGCGAGGGCCTCGATCTCGGCCTTGTCCTCGGCGTCGTTGAGCCTGCGGTAGAGCGCCATGCGCACGGCCAGGTCGGGGACATAGTCATCCGGGATCATGATCGGGGCATCGACCGTGATCTGCGGGCTGACCGTCTCCGTCTTCGGCTCCAGCCCGGCAGCGCCGGCCTTGGCTGCCAGGATCGCGTCCTCCAGCATCGACTGATAGAGTTCGAAGCCAACTTCGCGTATGTGCCCGCTCTGCTCGTCGCCGAGCAGGTTGCCGGCACCGCGAATGTCGAGATCGTGGCTGGCAAGCTGGAAGCCTGCCCCAAGGCTATCGAGATCGCCCAGCACCTTCAGGCGCTTCTCCGCCACTTCCGAGAGCTGGGTGTCGGGGGCGGTGGTGAGATAGGCATAGGCGCGCAGCTTCGAACGCCCGACCCGCCCGCGCAGCTGGTAGAGCTGGGCAAGCCCGAAGATATCGGCCCGGTGGATGATGATGGTGTTGGCGCTGGGCAGGTCGAGCCCGCTTTCGACGATGGTGGTCGAAAGCAGCACGTCGTACTTTCCGTCGTAGAACGCACTCATGCGCTCCTCGATCTCGTTCGCGCCCATCTGGCCGTGCGCGGCGATCATCTTCACTTCGGGAACATGCTCGCGCAGCCAGGCCTCGATTGCTTCCATGTCGGAAATGCGCGGCACGACGATGAAGCTCTGACCGCCCCGGTGATGCTCGCGCAGCAGCGCCTCGCGCATCACCATATCGTCCCACTCCATCACGTAGGTCCGCACCGCCAGGCGATCGACCGGCGGGGTCTGGATGGTCGAGAGTTCGCGCAGGCCGCTCATCGCCATCTGGAGCGTGCGCGGGATCGGGGTGGCGGTGAGAGTGAGCATATGGACGTCGGCGCGCAGCTGCTTGAGCCGTTCCTTGTGGTTCACGCCGAAGCGCTGCTCCTCGTCCACGATCACCAGGCCGAGATCGCGGAACTTCGTGGTCTTGGCGAGGATGGCATGGGTGCCCACGACGACATCGACCCGGCCTTTTTCCAGCCCCTCGCGCGTCTCCGCCATCTCCTTCGCCGGCACCAGCCGGCTGAGGCGGCCGACCGTCAGCGGGAAGCCGGCGAAGCGGGCGGCGAAGTTGTGGTAGTGCTGGCGAGCGAGCAGGGTTGTCGGGGCCACGACGGCTACCTGCCGACCGTTCATCGCCGCGACGAAGGCAGCGCGCAGCGCGACCTCGGTCTTGCCGAAGCCGACGTCGCCGCACACCAGCCGGTCCATCGGACGGCCGGCTGCGAGATCCTCCAGCACGTCGGCGATGGCGCGATCCTGGTCGTCGGTCTCGGCCCAGGGGAAGCGTTCGACGAAAGGGTTGAAGCTGGCGTCGTCCGGCTCCATCACGGGCGCCTTGCGCAAGGCGCGCTGCGCGGCGACGGCGAGCAGCTCGCCTGCGATCTCGCGGATGCGATCCTTCAGCTTGGCGCGGCGTTTCTGCCAGCCTTCGCCGCCCAGCCGGTCGAGCACGACCGCTTCCTCGCTGCTGCCGTAGCGGGTCAGGACGTCGATGTTCTCGACCGGGATGTAGAGCTTGTCGCCCCCCCGGTACTCAAGCATGACGCAGTCGTGCTTGCTCTTGCCGACAGCGATTGGCTCCAGCCCCAGGTACTTGCCGATTCCGTGCTCGACATGAACCACCAGATCGCCCTGGCTCAGAGCCTGAAGTTCGGCAAGGAAGGCTTCGGAATCCTTGCGCTTCTTGCGCCGGCGCACCAGCCGGTCACCGAGCAGGTCCTGCTCGGTGAGGATCTCCATCTGGTCGCTGGCAAAACCGCTTTCGAGCGGCAGGACCAGCGCCACCGGCTTGCCTCGGGCCGCCAGCCCGAGCGCTTCCTGCCAGCTTTCGGCCAGCAGCACCTGGGCCCCGGCTTCGGACAGGATCGAGGCGATCCGCGCGCGGCTGCCGGTCGAATAGGTCGCGAGCAGCGCCTTGCGCCCGGACTTGACCACCGCCTGCAGATGCGCGGCGGCCGCCTCGTAGATGTTGTCGCCGCGCGCCCGCTCCGGCGCGAAATCGCGGCCAGAGGTGAAGCCGAAATCGAGCACCCGTTCGCTCCCGGGTTCGGCAAAGATGCTGGCGCGGTGGGCGGGGGCCTGCTCCAGCGCGCGACCGAACTCGTCGGCCGAGAGGTAAAGCGCGTCCTGCGGCAGCGGGCGATAGCTGCCTTTGGACTGGCCGCTCGCGGTGCGGCGCTGCGCGGCATAATCGGCGATGTCGGCAACCCGCTCCTCGGCGGCAGCCAGCGCCGCGCTGTCGATCACCGTCACGTCCCGGTCGTCGATGTAGTCGAACAGAGTCGCGAGGCGCTCCTCGAACAGCGGTAGCCAGTGTTCCATCCCGGCCAGCCGCCGGCCCTCGCTGACCGCTTCGTACAGCGGGTCCTGCGTGGCCGAGGCACCGAACCGTTCACGGTATCGGGTGCGGAAACGCTTGATGCTGTCCTCGTCGATCAGGGCTTCGCTGGCGGGCAGCAGCAGGTGCGATTCGAGCACCCCTGTGCTCATCTGGGTCGAGGGATCGAAAAGGCGCAGGCTCTCCAGCTCGTCGCCGAAGAAATCCAGCCGCAGCCCCTGATCGAGCCCGGAGGGGAACACGTCGACGATCGAGCCGCGCACCGCGTACTCGCCTTTGTCGACAACGGTATCGGTGCGGCTGTAGCCTTGGCGCTGGAGCAGGGCATACAGGCTCTCACGGCCGATCTCGATGCCGGGACGGAACTCGCGCACGCTTTCGCGGATGCGGAACGGGGTAAGCACCCGTTGCAAGGCTGCGTTCACGGTGGTCACGAGCAGCTGGGGTGCCCCGCGGCCCGCCTGAAGCCGGTGCAGCGTCGCCAGCCGCTGTGCGCTGATCGACAGCGCGGGGCTGGCCCGGTCGTAGGGCAGGCAGTCCCACGCCGGAAACTCGAGCACCTCCAGCTCGGGTGCGAAGTACAGCGCGGCTTCGGCCACTGCCCGCATCGCCGCGGCATCGGGAACGATCAGCACCGCCCGGTTGCGGGCCGCTCGGGCGAGATCGGCCATGACCAGCGGCTGCGCCCCCCGTGCGACCGATGCGAGCGTGAGCGGCGCTTTGGCCGAGGTAATCCGTTCCAGTTCGGGCATGGTCAGCGCGGTATGGTGACGTAGTCGAGCTGCTGCATCAGCGCCATCTGCGCGCCGGCGAACCGGCTGGGCACGGGTGCGGTGGCAAAGGCCCAGGCAAGCACGTCCACATCATCCTCTTCCAGAAGCCTCTCGAACCAATCAAGCTCGGCCTCGTTCCAGCCGGCATGGTAACGGTCGAAGAAGCCGCCGATGGTGTAATCGGCCTCTCGCGTGCCGCGGTGCCAGGCGCGGAACCGGGCTCGGGCAAGGCGGACGGGGTCGGGCATGGCGAGGCCCATAGCTGCCCTCCGCGCCTGCGTCATCCCCGCGAATGCGGGGGGCGGCCGCGATGCGCTGTCGACAGCTATTCGGAACCTGCGGGGGCGGGGGTGACGAGGGGTGAAATGATGCGGTAGGGACGAGCCCACCATGCGCCCGGAAATCCTCAACCCTCTGTTCGCGGAAACGCAGGCGCTGGAGGGGATCGGGCCGAAGCTGCGCAAACCGCTGGACAGGCTGGGGCTCGCCCGGATCAGGGATGTGGCCTACCACTTGCCCGAGCGCTTCGTCTCGCGCCGGCCGGTCGCGAGTCTCGACGAGGCGGGCGAGGGCGAACAGGTGGTGATCGCGCTCACCGCCATCGAGCATCGCGTCGCGCGAAGTCCGCGCGGGCCCTACCGCGTGCTGGCTCAGGATGCAGCGGGCAATGTCTGCGCGCTGACCTGGTTCGGCCGGGCCAGCTTCAGCGCCAGGAAGCTGCTGCCGGTGGGGGAGCGGCGCTGGGTGTCCGGCCGGCTCGACCGCTATGGCGATATGCTCCAGATCGTCCATCCCGACCATGTCGAGGACAAGGACGGCGGAAGCCTCACCCGGTTGTGCGAGCCGGTCTATGCGCTCTCGGAAGGGCTGACGCAGCCGAAGGTTTCCAACCTTGTCGCGCAGGCGCTGGCCCGACTGCCGCAGCTCCCCGAATGGATCGAACCCGGCCAGCTCGATCGGGCCGGGTGGCCGGGCTGGGGCGATGCGCTTCACCTGGCTCACCGGGGCGAGCACCCCGCCGCGCGCGACCGGCTGGCTTACGACGAACTGCTCGCCAACAGCCTCGCGCTGCTGCTGGTGCGGGCACACAACCGCCGACGGAGCGGGCAACCCTTGCGCGGCGACGGGCACTTGAGAGCGCGGCTGGACCTGCCGTTTCCGCTGACAGCGGCACAGACCCGCTCGATCGCCGAGATCGAAGGCGACCTGGCGCAGGAAGCGCCGATGCTGCGCCTGCTCCAGGGCGACGTCGGCGCGGGCAAGACGGTGGTCGCGCTGATGGCCATGCTGGTGGCGGTGGAGGCGGGCCGGCAGGCAGCCCTGCTCGCCCCGACCGAGATCCTGGCGCGCCAGCACTACGAGACCCTGCGCCGGATGCTCGCGCCGACGGGGGTGGAAATCGCCCTGCTGACCGGCCGCGACAAGGGCCGGGCACGCGACAGCGTGCTCATGGGCCTGCTCGACGGCTCGGTGCAGGTCGTTGTCGGCACGCATGCGATCTTTCAGGACGCGGTCGCCTATCGCGACCTCGGCCTGGTGGTGATCGACGAACAGCACCGCTTCGGCGTGGCCCAGCGGCTCCGTCTGGCAAGCAAGGGGCGCGCCGCGCCGCACACCCTTGCGATGACCGCAACACCGATTCCCCGCACCCTCACGCTGGCGCAATACGGCGAGATGGACGTGAGCCGCCTCGACGAGATGCCCCCCGGACGCCAGCCAATCGACACGCGGGTGGTATCGCAGGAGCGGCTGGCCGACGTCATCGAAGGGCTGGGGCGGCATATCGCCGGCGGGCAGCAGGCCTACTGGGTATGCCCGATGGTCCGCGAGCACGAGAGCGAGGACATCGCCGCCGCCGAGGCGCGCCATGCCATGCTGCGCGAGCGGTTCGGCGAGGCGGTGGTGCTGGTGCACGGGCAGCTGCGGCCTGAACAGAAGGACGCCGCCATGGAGCGCTTTGCCAGCGGCGCGGCGAGCCTGCTGGTCGCCACCACGGTGATCGAGGTCGGGGTCGACGTGCCTGCCGCCACGCTGATGGTGATCGAGCAGGCCGAGCGGTTTGGTCTCGCACAGCTGCACCAGCTGCGCGGGCGGGTGGGGCGGGGCAGCGAGAGGTCGACCTGCCTGCTGCTGCGGGGCGAGTCGCTGTCCGATACCGGGCGCGAGCGGCTGGCGCTGATGCGCGAGACGCAGGACGGTTTCCGGCTGGCCGAGGAGGACCTGCGCCTGCGTGGCGGAGGCGAGCTGCTCGGCACCCGACAATCGGGCGATGCGCCGTTCCGGATCGCCACGTTGGAGCAGATTGCCCGCCTGCTCCCTGCCGCGCACGATGACGCGCGCCTGCTGATCGAGCGGGATGGCGGCCTGACCGGGCCGCGCGGAGAGGCGGCGCGGGTGCTGCTGTACCTGTTCGAGCGGGACTGGGGCGTACAGCTGCTGCGCGGCGGCTGACTGGCGGACCTCAGGATAGAAAGTTCGAACCGCCTTCTAGAGTTTTGGAGACCTAGGAAGAGATTATTGACACCTACCGCACTGTCTGAACAAGGGTCCGATAGTGCAAATATCTCAGAGGACCATGCCGGTCTGGTCTGCTTCTAGGTCTTCAATATAACACTCAAGGTTGCCCTTTATTTTTTCGAATACAGATGGGAAATAAGATGATATGTCTTTAAAAGTAGGATTAACTGACTGCGGACCCCCATGATGTTTTCGCAGGTGCTCAAGTATTTCTATCTTATGTTGAACGTCTACAGTGTCCAACGGATTCCGGTCATCATAATCATGAAGGTTTGACAAATGTATGAAAGAACAGCCAAATCTATAGACAGACAACGCCCACCCATGGATTTGATTAGCTATATCGACCATCGCCCTATCTGTCACATCTATATTCTTTCCGCTTCCAGAAATTCTCCATTTCTGTCCGCTCAACGTCAGACCCACCAATCTCCTTCTTTCTGCGATATCTTGGATAGATAGCAAGTATATAACTCTAACCATCGAGTCCAATTCTTGTCTTAATATCGAACTCGTAGCGCCTGGCAAATCGGAAATCCGCTCCATGACTGCTGCGTGTTCAGCTGATCTCTTGCGTATAATGCTGCAAAACTTTTCTATCTCGTTCATTTGAAGTTTCTTTGGATGTTCGATCTGTTGAGAACAATAGCAAGGCGATGACCTTAAAGCCAATGCGCAAGCTTTCAGAAGTGTTATCCCAATCGTATCCGGTGTCAATCGCATGGGGGATACAACGGGGCGCGCAGCTGCCCCTGCCAAGATGAGTTTGTATTACGAACGCACCTCCTGCGGAACGTGCTAACCTCCATATTGCGCTGATTTCAGCCTTTTGCTTCGGGGTGCTTCGCATATCCGCATCCGATATGCTCGACACTATGACGATGTTCTTCGAAGCGTTTCTTCGTCATTAACAATCATTGTTCTGTATGGAAAAATGATGGGCCAGAGGGCAAGATAATCGTGCTCAACTTGTCTTAGAGGGGCCTATTACGTCGGACCGGAAAGAAAGCGTTGAAACGGCCGATTTATGCTTAGCGTCCGAAGCATTACGGGAGAAAGTCAGCTAAAAAACGTGATGGCGGACAGGGTGGGATTCGAACCCACGGAGGGCTTGCACCCTCGCCGGTTTTCAAGACCGGTGCATTCAACCGCTCTGCCACCTGTCCGCGCGAGTGCCAGCTAGACGCCGACTGCGGGTTTGTCACGCATCCTTGGTCGCGGTGATCGCGGTGACACGGTGGATCAGCCCGATGAAACGGGTTTGCCGCACCGGCCGCCTGTGCCAGAACCGGCCGCATGGTTGCACGCTTCATGATTGCCGTCGCCGCGCTTGCGGGCTGTGTAGGTCCGGCGGTTCCGGCAGCGGCGCAGGACATGGAGTTCGACGCCTATCTCCAGCTGCTGATGGCGCGGGCGCGGGCGGAAGGGGTCAGCGAGGGCACCATCGCCCGGATGACTGCCGGGCTGACGCCCAACGCCCGTGTAATCGAGCTCGACCGTTCGCAGCCGGGCACACCCACGTCCAGCGGCTTCCCTTCGGTGAGCGGCTACCTCGCGCGGCACGTCACCGGAGACAGGATCAGGACCGGGCGCAGCGTCCGGGCCGACAACGCGGCGACGCTGGCAGCGCTGGAGCGGCGCTATGGCGTTCCGGGGGAAGTGCTGGTGGCGATCTGGGGCAAGGAGTCGAACTACGGCAGCTACAAGGGCAACTTCGACCTCTCCCGCTCGCTTGCGACCCTGGCATGGGAAGGCCGGCGACGCGAACTGTTCGCCGGGGAGTGGCTCGCGCTGCTCAAGGTCGCGGACAAGGGCTACTCCCGTTCGACTCTGGTTGGAAGCTGGGCCGGCGCGTTCGGCAATCCGCAATTCCTGCCCAGTGTCTACTTGCGCCTGGCCGAGGATGGTGACGGGGATGGCCGGGCGGACATCTTCAACAACCGGGCCGATACGCTCGCGTCGATCGCCAACTACTTCCGCGACGCCGGGTGGCGGACCGGGCAGCCCTGGGGCGTGCGCGCCAGCGTGCCCGCGGGCTTCGACTGGCGCGAGGTGCAATCCTCGCTGGTCTCGCCGACCTGCCCCCGGGTCCACGAACGCCACAGCCGCTGGCTGACCGTGGCCGAGTGGCGCTCGCTGGGTGTCGCACCGCAGCAGCCGCTGGCCGACACCACCATGGCAACCCTGTTCCAGCCCGACGGAGCCGGCACCCCGGCCTGGCTCTTAACGACAAATTATAGGGTTATCCTCGAATACAACTGCTCGAACTACTACGCGATGAGTGTGGGGTTGCTTGCAGATGAGATTGCCCGATAACATCCCTGTGCGCGGCCTCGTGATGGCCGGCCTTGCCGCCACGCTGGCTGGCTGTTCACTGTTCGGCGGCGGCGGAGACGCATCCGTGCGGGCCGAGCGACCGGCGGTCGCGCTTCCGGAAAACGGCCCGCAGGCCGACTTCCCGATGGTGCTCGGCGAGGCGTTCACTGTTGACGGGCAGGAGTTCGTGCCGGCTGATACCGCGAGCTACGATGCAGTCGGGCTGGCGCTGGTCGAGGCCGATGCGGGGCAGGGGATCACCCTGGCGCACCGGACACTGCCGCTGCCGAGCTATGTCGAACTCACCAATCTCGCCACCGGCCGCACGGTCCTCGCCCGCGTCGAACGGCGCGGACCGATGACCACGGCGGCGCTGGTCGGCCTGTCGCCGGCGGCCTCGGCCCTGCTGGGCGGAGGCGAGGGCACCCCCGTTCGGGTGCGCCGGGTCAATCCTCCCGAAACAGACCGCGCGGAACTGCGCGCCGGCCGCAAGGCATCGGAGCGGATGGACACTCCCCGCTCGCTGCTCGGCGTGCTCCAGCGCAAGCTGCCCCCGGGAAGCCGGTCGGTAACGGCGGCGACCGCAGTCCCGGTTGCTGCTGCGCCGCAGACCCCGAACCCGGCAGAAGCGCCCGGCAAGACCGGCAGCGAACCGCCGGTTGCAGCGCGCTACGCGTTAAGGCCGCTCGACGCGGCGGAGGAGCCCCCGCGAGCGGCGGCGAGCCCGGCGGCGACGGGTCCGGAGACGGCCGCGCCAGCCAAGCCGCCCGCTGCGGGCGACTACGTGATCCAGGCAGCCGCCTTCTCCAGCAAGGCCAATGCCGAACGGGCAGCCAGGGCGATCGGCGGCTTCGTGACCGAAGCGGGCAGGCTCTACCGGGTCCGCACCGGACCCTTCGCCACCCGTGGACAGGCCGAAGCCGCCCTCGCCAAGGTTCGCGCAGCCGGCTATAGCGACGCCCGGGTACTCACCGCAGGTTGACGCTCCGGCCCCGTCCGGCGCGACGGGGACGATGGACAGCAGGCTCGCACTTTCCGCACTGGCGCTTGGCGCGTTCATGGTGACGAACCTCGCCGGTGCGACCGGGCCGACTCCGGCCGCACGTCCGGCACCGGACGATGCCGTTGTTCCCATCGTCTACATGATCGATCTCTCGTCGGGAGCGGAACTGGTCGCGCGCGAGGCCGGCCGCCGCTTCGTGCCGGCATCGATCACGAAAGCGATGACGCTCTATGTCGCCTTCGAGCTGATCCGGCAGGGCACGCTCGACCCCGACCAGTCGCTGCCGATCCGCGACGACACCTTCCGCGAATGGAGCGGCAAAGGCTCGACCATGTACATCCCCGCCCGCACCAGCGTGCGGGTGGACGACCTGTTGATGGGCATCGCCAACATCTCGGCCAACGACGGCGCCATGGTGCTGGCGGAAGGGGTGGCCGGATCGGCGCAGGCCTGGACTTCGCTGATGAACGCGGAGGCCCGCAAGCTCGGAATGCGCGACAGCCACTTCGCCACGCCGAACGGATGGGCGGACGAGGGGCGGACCTTCACCACCGCCCGCGATCTGGCACGGCTCGCGCGTGCGCTGGTCGAGCGGCACCCGCAACTCTACGCCCGCTACATCGGCAAACCCGGTTTCACCTACAACGGCATCAGCCAGTTCAACCACGATCCGCTGAGCGGCCGGGTTCTGGGGGCCGACGGGATCAAGACCGGCTTCACCGGGCAGGCGGGACACGGCTTTCTCGGTTCGGCCGAGCGCGGGGGGCGCAGGCTGGTGCTCGTGGTCGCCGGCGCGCCCAGCCAGTCAGCCCGCAACCTCCTGGCGCGCGATCTGGTCGAATGGGGCTTTACGGCCACCCGCAGCCGCGCCCTGTTCCCTGCCGACACGGAGATCGGCCGCGCGCAGGTGCAGGGGGGTGACGCGCTTCGGGTGCCCCTCGTGACCGGTCCGCTTCCGGTAGGAGCCACGCTGCCGCCGCACGGCGCGGTGCCGGTCAGGCTCACCGTGCGCTACCATGGCCCTCTTGCGGCACCGATCGCTGCGGGGGAGCAGGTCGCGGAACTCGAAGTCGCGGCTGCGGGAATGCCGGCTTCGCGGGTGCCCCTGTTCGCCGGCGCATCGGTGGCCCCTGCCGGTCCGCTCGACCGGCTGATGAACGGCCTGGCCGGGCTGCTGCGGTGGTAGGCCGGGGGCGATTCATCGCCTTCGAGGGGGGCGAAGGGACGGGCAAATCGACTCAGGCGCGTATGCTCGCCGAAGCGCTCGCCCGGCAGGGGCGCGAGGTCGTGCTTACCCGCGAGCCGGGCGGCACGGCGGGAGCCGAGGCGATCCGGCGGCTGTTGCTCGAGCCTCCTGGCGAGGGATGGGGCGCACGCGCCGAGGCGCTGCTGTTCGCGGCTGCGCGGGCGGACCATGTCGAGCGTCTGATCGAACCGGCGCTCGAGCGGGGGACCTGGGTCGTGTGCGACCGGTTCGTCGATTCGAGCCGGGCCTATCAGGGCGGAGCAGGCGGGCTGGGGGATGCGGTGATCCAGACGCTGCACGAGATCGGCAGCGGCGGCCGGCGACCCGATCGCACGCTCCTGATCGATGCACCCCCGGAGACGATCGCACAGCGCCTGGCGCGGCGCGACGGGGGGAGCAGCGACGCCATCGGCGGGCGCGACAGCGCCTATCACGCGCAAGTAGGGGCAAGCTTCCGCGCTCTTGCCGAGGCAGACCGGGAAGGTATCACGATAATCGACGGCCATGCGCCGCCGGACGTTGTGCACGAGCGGGTCATGCAGGCGCTCGCGCCACTGCTGGAGGACGGGGCGTGACCCTTCTCGGCCACGAGCAGGCATGGTTACAATGGAACGCCGCCCTGGCCGGGCCACGCATGCACCATGCCTGGCTGCTGTCGGGCCGCCGCGGGCTCGGCAAGACCGCGTTCGCACTAGCCGCGGCCCGCGTGCTCGTGCGGCAGGATGATGCGCCCGGGACCGCGGGCGAGCACCCGGACATCATCCATCTCACCCATCCGCCCAAGGACGACGGCGAGGCGCTCAAGCGGCAGGAGGGCAAGCCCTACGAGGTCAAGCGGAGCATACCCATCGACCTTGTCCGGTCCATGCAGCGGCGGCTGACGACCCGCCCCACGCTGGGGGAGCGGCGGGCGGTGATCGTCGATCCCGCCGATGACATGGAGCCGCAAGCGGCCAACGCCCTGCTCAAGAGCCTGGAGGAGCCGCCGCAGGGGACGTTCTTCCTGCTCGTGGCGCATCAGGCGGCGCGCCTGCTGCCCACCATCCGCTCGCGCTGCAGGGTTCTGCGGTTCGCCGGACTTGACGATGCTGCCGTGGCCGCACTTCTCGCCAGCCGCGCACCCGAGGCGGATGGCGGCACCCGCGCAGCCGCCGTGGCGGCAGCCGCCGGTTCGCCGGGGCTGGCGCTGGAGTTCGTCGAGCAGGATCTCGGCCGGGTTGACGGTCTGATGCACGAAATCCTCGCCACCGGCGATCCGCTGTTTGCGCTGCGGGGCAGGCTTGCGGCCGAGATCGGTCCACGGCCGGCCCGCCTGCGGATGCAGGCAATCCTGGAACTGGCGCGGGTGGTGGTGGCGAAGCAGGCGGAACGGTCCCCGCGCGAACGGATCGCGGCACTGGTCCGGCTGCACGGGGAGCTCGTCACCCTCGCCGCGCAGGCTCCGGTCTACAATTTCGATCCCGGCCTGCTGGCGATGGAAATCGGCACCTTGCTCGCCTCCGCCGCCCCCGCTAGCGAACGGGCCCATGTCTGAGCCCTTCTACATCACCACGGCGATCAACTATCCCAACGGGCGGCCCCATATCGGGCACGCTTATGAAGGGATCGCGACCGACGTCGTCGCTCGCTTCCAGCGCGCGCGGGGGCGCGACGTGCGCCTCGTCACCGGGACCGACGAGCACGGCCTCAAGATGGATCAGACGGCCCGCAGGATGGGTCTGGCGACGATCGATCTTGCCACGGAAATGTCGTCGCACTTCCGCGATATGTGCAGCCGTCTTGACATCGCCTGCGATGAGTTCGTCCGCACCACGGAGCCGCGCCATCACGCCGCCAGCAGCGAGCTGTGGCGGCGCATGGAGGCGAACGGCGATCTCTACCTCGACCGCTACGAGGGCTGGTATTCGGTCCGTGACGAGGCTTTCTACGACGAAGGGGAACTGATCGAGGGGGAGGGCGGCGAGAAGCTCTCGCCGCAGGGTACGCCGGTGGAATGGACGGTGGAGGAAACCTGGTTCTTCCGCCTGTCGAAGTATCAGGAGCGGCTGCTGCAGCATTACCGCGATCATCCCGGCTTCATCCGTCCCGAGAGCCGGCGCAACGAAGTGCTCCGGTTCGTGGAAGGCGGGTTGAAGGACCTCTCGGTCAGCCGGACCAGCTTCGACTGGGGCGTCCCGGTGCCCGGTAGCGAGGGGCACGTCATGTACGTTTGGGTCGACGCGCTGACGACCTACATGACCGGCGTCGGATTTCCCGACACTGAAGGCGAGATGTTCCGCCGGTTCTGGCCGGCCGATGTGCACATGATCGGCAAGGACATTGTCCGCTTCCATGCGGTCTACTGGCCGGCCTTCCTGATGAGTGCGGGGCTGCCCCTGCCGAGGCAGATCTTCGCCCACGGCTTCCTGCTTGCACGCGGCGGGGAAAAGATGAGCAAGAGCGCCGGAAACGTCGTCGATCCCATGGCTCTGGTGGAGCAGTTCGGGGTCGACCCGGTGCGCTACTTCTTCATGCGCGAAATCGCCTTCGGGCAGGACGGCAGCTACTCGCCCGAAGCGATCGTAAGCCGCGCGAACGCCGAACTGGCGAACAGCTTTGGCAACCTGGCGCAGCGCACACTTTCCATGATCTACAAGAACATGGACGGTGCTCTTCAGGAGGAGGCGACGCTTTTCGAAGCCGATCGCGTTCTGGCGGAGCAGGTCGATCAGGCCTGCCGGGTCCAGCTGCCGGCAGAGTTCGAGGCGTTCAGCTTCTCGAGCGGGCTCGAGGCATGGATGCGCGCCGTGTTCGCCTGCAACCAGTACGTCGACGAGCAGGCGCCCTGGGCTTTGCGGAAGAGCGATCCGGAGCGGATGAAGGTCGTGCTCATGACCCTGTTCCGGCAGGTTCGGGCGCTGGCCATCGCTGTCCGCCCGGTCGTTCCCTCTTCGATCGATCGCCTGCTCGACCAGATGGGCATTGCTCCAGAGGAACGCGATTTCGCCGCCCTGGAAGACCAGACCTGGTTCGCGCGGCTGGTGGCGGGCGGTCATGTCGTGGCGCAGCCCCAGGGCGTTTTCCCCCGCCTGGAGCTGCCGGAAGGCGAGCCGGTCTGATGCTGATCGACAGCCATTGCCACCTGGAGTATCGCGGCCTCGTCGAAGGGCAGGCGGAAGCCCTCGTCCGTGCCCGGGCGGCTGGGGTAGGGGGCTTCCTCAACATTTCCACCCGGCGCAGCGAGTGGGACCAGGTTATCGCCACCGCCGAGCGCGAGGCAGATGTCTGGGCGAGTGTCGGCATCCACCCGCACGAGGCTGACCAGCACGCCGATCTCGGGGCGGCCGAGCTGCGTGAGGCGACGCGCCATCCGAAAGTGATCGCGATCGGCGAAAGCGGGCTCGACTACTACTACGACAAGTCTGACCGCCAGGTGCAGCGGGACCTGTTCCGGATGCACATCGGCGTGGCCCGCGAGACCGGTCTGCCGCTGGTCATCCACACGCGTGACGCCGAGGCGGATACCCTGGCGATCCTGCGGGATGAGATGGACGCGGGGCCCTTTCCGGCGCTGATACACTGCTTCACCGCCTCGGCGCGATTTGGCCGGGACGTGCTCGAACTCGGGCTGACGATTTCGCTGTCCGGGATCGTCACCTTCAAGAATGCGCAAGAACTTCAAGAAATTGCGGCAGAAGTTCCCGAAGACCGTCTGCTGGTGGAAACCGACAGCCCGTTCCTCGCGCCGGTCCCGCACCGCGGAAAGCCGTGCGAGCCGGCTTATGTGAACGAAACGGCGCGATTTGTGGCGCAACTGCGCGGCACGACACCCGAAGCGCTGGCAGAGGCGACCACGCGCAACTTCTTCGCGCTGTTTGCGAAAGCCCGTCGATGAAGGTGGTGATCCTCGGGTCGGGAACTTCGACCGGTGTGCCGCGGATCGGCAACGATTGGGGTGATTGCGACCCGGATGAGCCCCGAAACCGCCGCACCCGGGTTTCGATACTCGTCGAAAGCCAGGCCGGACAGCGGCTTCTGGTCGACACCTCGACAGATCTGCGCCAGCAACTGCTCACCAACGGGGTGGACCGAATCGACGGCGTGTTCTGGACCCACGACCATGCCGACCACTGCCACGGGATCGATGACCTGCGGCCGCTGCGCTATGGCCGCAGCGGTCCGATCCCGGGCTACGGATCGCAGGAAACCGTCCGGCGCCTGCGGCAGCGGTTCGACTATGTGTTCGCCGGGCAGCACGGCTATCCTACCATCGTCAGTCTGGACACACTCGACCGCGTCAGGCTGTGCGCGGGTTTCGCGGTGGCCCACTGCCAAATGCCGCACGGGCCCACGGAAACGACCGGGTTCCGGTTCGAATGTGACGGGAAATCGATAGCTTACGTGACGGACTTCAGTGCCGTGACCGATGCCATGCTTGATCTGCTTGACCGGGTCGACGTGCTGGTGACTGACTGCCTGCGCCGCGAACCTCATCCCACCCACGCGCACCTCGCACTGGCGCTCGAACTCGTCGAGAGAACCCGGGCGGGAACTGGAGTGCTGACCCATCTCGACAAGAGCATGGATTATGCCACGTTGAGCGCGGAAGTGCCGGCCAACGTGCTGGTCGGCTATGATGGTCTGGAGGTGGTCGCATGAGCGGTGATCAGAGTGTTCAGATCGTGGCGCTGACCGCGATGCTGGTTCTCGCGGCGAGCGCCTATGCATCGTACCGGCTCGAATGGCGCAACATGGTTCGACAAGGGCTGATCTGGGCAACGATATTCGCCGCGGTCACGCTGGTCATTTCGTGGATCGGCGTGTGACGAGGCCGCGATGGCCGGCGCTGTCCATTTTACATAATATATATTATCACTCTTTGACAGCGCCCGCCCGAGCATGACCGACAACCTTGCCCGCCTCCTCCAGATCATGCGGACATTGCGCGGCCCTGATGGCTGCGAATGGGATCGTGCGCAGACTTTCGACACGATCGTCCCGCACACGATCGAGGAAGCCTACGAAGTGGCGGACGCCGTCGCGCGAGCCGATCTCGTCGATCTGCGCGATGAACTCGGCGATTTGCTGTTCCAGGTCGTGTTCCAGGCGCGCATCGCCGAGGAAGCCGGACACTTCGATTTCGACGATGTCGCGCAGGCGATTGCCGACAAGCTGGAGGCACGCCACCCGCATATCTTCGGCTCGGAACAGATGCCGGGCGGGATGCGCGAGGACCGGTGGGAAGCGATCAAGGCGGCCGAACGCAACGCCAGGGGCGCCTCCAGCGCGCTCGACGGGGTGGCGGTGGCGCTGCCTGCACTCACCCGGGCAGAGAAGCTGCAGAAGCGCGCCGCGCGGACCGGCTTCGACTGGCCCGATGCCACCGGCCCTGCCGACAAGCTGCGCGAGGAAATGCAGGAACTGGCCGACGCCGGGCCAGGCGAGCGCGAGAGCGAAGCTGGCGATCTCCTGTTTGCTGCGGTCAATCTGGTGCGCGTCTACGGGATCGCGCCGGAGGCGGCCCTGCGCGCGGCCAACAGGAAGTTCGAGCGGCGCTTCCGCGCGATGGAGGATCTGGCGCAAGGTGCCTTCGCCGCGCTTTCGCTCGATCAGCAGGAAGCGCTCTGGCAGCAGGTCAAGGCGGCCGAAGTGCGCCGGCTTGCTCAGAGCGAATAGAACCGGCCGTATTCCTTCGGAGTGAGGCGCACCTGCACCACGAGCTGCGGTCCCTCGGGCGTGTCGAGGTGCTCCTCTGCGAGCACCTCGCCATGCTGGTGCAGCCACGCAAGCGAACGCCCGTCCCCGGCGGGAAGCGCTATCTGGTAGCTGCGCGAGCCGGTGGTGAGGAGCGCCCCGCAGCGCTCAAGCAGCCCGTCAACGCCTTGCCCGGTCAGCGCCGAGAGCAGCACGATGTCCTCGTCCTCCCGCGCCGCCTCGGCCAGGGCCCTGGCGTCCCCCTCGTCCAGCAGGTCGACCTTGTTCCAGGCTTCCACGATCGGAATCGCGCTCTCGTCCCCTTCCCCGGTGACGATCCCGAGGTCGCGGAGCACATCGAGCACTTGCCGCTTCTGCGCGGCCGCTGCCTCGCTCGCTATGTCGCGGACGTGGACGATAACGTCGGCTGCGGTCACTTCCTCCAGCGTGGCCCGAAACGCCGCCACCAGCTGCGTCGGCAGATCGGAGATGAACCCCACTGTGTCGGACAGGATGGCCTTCTCCACCCCAGGCAGGCGGATCGCCCGCATGGTCGGGTCGAGCGTGGCAAACAGGAGGTCTTCCGCCATGACGTCAGCGCCCGTCAGCCGGTTGAACAGCGTCGACTTGCCCGCGTTGGTGTAGCCGACCAGCGCGATGACCGGCCAGGGTGCCCTGCCCCGGCGCTCACGATGCAGCGCGCGCGTGCGGCGAACCTGCTCCAGCTCCTTGCGCAAGCGGCCCATGCGCTGGCGGATCATCCGCCGGTCGGCCTCGATCTGCGTTTCGCCCGGCCCGCCGAGGAAGCCGAAGCCGCCGCGCTGGCGCTCGAGGTGGGTCCAGCTGCGGACCAGGCGGCTCTGCTGATAATCAAGATGGGCGAGCTCCACTTGCAGCCGCCCTTCGGCGGTGGCCGCTCTCTCGCCGAAGATCTCCAGGATCAGCCCGGTGCGATCAATCACCTTGCGCGCCAGCTTTTCCTCGAGGTTGCGCTGCTGGATCGGGCTGAGCGACCCGTCGACGATCACCAGGTCCGCTTCGTTCTGCTCGCAGGCGGTGGCGATGTTCTGCACCTGGCCGGACCCGAACAGTGTGTTCGGCCGCACCTCGCGCACCGGCACCACGAAAGCCTCGGCGACGACGATGCCGATGGCCAGCGCGAGGCCGGTCGCTTCCTCCAGCCGGGCCGAGGCGTCGAGATCGTGGCGCATACCGCGCACGTCCGGGCACACCACGAGCGCGCGCGCCCCGCGCGAGACTTCGCCCAGGAGGTTGTCGTCGAAGCTCAGTCTTCCTCACCTTCCCAGTCGTCGCTCAGGTCCACCGGCGTCGCCGGCTGGATGGTCGACACAGCGTGCTTGTATGCAAGCTGGACGAAACCGTCGCGCTCCAGCAGGGTGCAGAACAGGTCATAGGCCGCGATCCGCCCTTGCAGCATGACGCCGTTGACCAGGAACATGGTGACTTGCGCCTCGGCCTCGCGCACCCGGCTCAGGAACACATCCTGGAGCAGGCGCTGCTTGCGGTTGCTGTCCTGGCTGGAGAACTGCCGCACGTCGATCGGCTGTCCCGGCATGATGGTGGATACCGCGTGCTTGTAGACCAGCTGCGACTGGCCGTCGCGCCGCAGCAGGATCGAGAAGTTGTCGAACCAGGTGATGATGCCCTGCAGCTTTACGCCCTTGACCAGGAACATTGTCACCGGAGTCTTGTTCTTCCGCAGCAGGTTCAGGAAGGCGTCCTGCAGGTTCTGCGCCTTGCCCTGCGGCGCATCGGCGGGCGGCGGCGGAGGGGTTCTGGCGGAAAGCGTGCGTCCACTTGGCATGAGTTCACAGTCCCTTCTTGTTGGCCCCGCACACGGCGAGGCATTCTGGCAGGGACGAACCGTCCCCCCGGCAGTCAATCCGTTATAGGTGCTTCGCGTTCCAGTTCAATTACATCCCGAAGCCGGTTCATCCGTGTTCGTCTTCTCCGTTCGCGTCCTGCCGGTCGTTCATTCCGAGCAGTTTCAGCTTCCGGTGGAGGGCCGACCGTTCCATCCCGATGAAGCTTGCAGTCTTCGAAATGTTCCCGGAAAACCGGCGGATCTGGACCGAGAGATACTCGCGCTCGAAGCTCTCGCGGGCTTCGCGCAGCGGTGCTCCCATCAGCGCCGCTATTCCCCCGCCCCCGCCCAGCCGGCCCCCTGTCACCTCCCCCGGCAGCATATCGGGCTCGACTATCGCGAGCCGTTCGCGCGGGGTGAGGATGACCGTCCGCTCGACCACGTTGCGCAGCTGACGCACGTTGCCCGGCCAGTCATAGGCCTGGAGCGCAGCCATGGCTTCAGGCGAGATGCGCGGGGCGGATATGCCCTGTTCCGCAGCGTAGCGGGTGAAGAAGTGCTCGGCCAGGGCCGCGATATCGTCGCGCCGCTCGGCGAGCGAGGGCACGACCACCGGGACGACGTTGAGGCGATAGAACAGGTCCTCCCGGAACCGCTTGTCCTCCATCTCCCGCTGAAGGTCGCGCGAGGTGGATGACACCACCCGCACATCGACCCCGATCTGCCGGTTGCCGCCGACCCTGACAAAGCTCTGTTCGGTCAGCACCCGCAGGATGCGGGCCTGGGTGGAAAGCGGCATATCGGCTATCTCGTCGAGGTAGAGCGTTCCCCCGTCCGCCATCTCGAGCAGTCCGGGCCGCACGAGCTTGCCATCGGCCTCTTCGCCGAACAGTTCCTGCTCGAACCGTTCGGGCGTGATCCGGGCGGAGTTGACGATCACGAAAGCGTTGTCGTTGCGCGGGCTCCAGGAATGGAGCAGCCGCGCGGCCACTTCCTTGCCTGCTCCGGCCGGACCGCTGATCAGCACCCGGCTGCCGGTTCCAGCCACTCGCTTGAGAGTGGCCCTGACCTGGTTGATGGCCGAGGAATTGCCGGTGAACTCCTCCCCGCGCGAAAACCCCTGCTTCAGGCGGATATTCTCCCGCCGCAGCCGTTCCGTCTCGGTCGCCCGTTCGACCAGGTGGAGCAGCTTGCCCGCCTCGAACGGCTTCTCGATGAAGTCCATCGCCCCCCGGCTCACGGCGGCCACGGCCGTGTCGATGTTGCCGTGTCCGGAAAAGATGATCACCGGCAGCTCGGGCTCGCGCTTCTTGATCTGGTCGAGCACTTCAAGCCCGTCCATCGGGCTGCCGTGGAGCCAGACGTCGAGCAGCACCAGGCTCGGCCGCCGCTCGTCGACAGCGGCCAGCGCCGCACCGCTGTCGCCGGCGGTGCGACAGACGTAGCCCTCGTCGCTGAGCACGCCGGCAACGAGTTCGCGGATGTCGCGCTCGTCGTCGACGATGAGGATTTCAAGGGCCATTTACGCTGCCTCCTTGCAGTATCCGGTCATTCGGCTGCCTGTTCCTTCCGCAGGGGATCGCGCGCCAGGCGCAGCTGCACCCTCGCCCCGCCCAGCGCGCTGTTCGAGAAACTCATATCTCCGCCGTGTTCCTCGACGATCTTGTTGACGATGGCGAGGCCCAGCCCGGTGCCCTTCTCGCGCGTGGTGACGTAGGGCTCGACGATCCGGTCACGATCGGACGGCAGACCCACGCCGTTATCCTCGACCGCGACGGTGAACGCATCGTTGCCGAGAGTGGTGGTGACGCGGATCTGGCCGCGGTAAGCCGCCCCGGCGTCGCGCCCGCGGGCCTCCACCGCTTCGATGGCGTTCTTGAGCACGTTGGTCAGGGCCTGGCCGATCTGATGGCGGTCGCACATGATCTGCGCCGCGCCGCCATCCTCTCCCTCCAGCCTGAAGGTGATCTGCGGATGGGCGACTTCCTGCAGGAAGATCGATTGCCGGACCAGATCGAGACCGTCCTCGCTGCGGAACACCGGCTTGGGCAGACGCGCGAACGAGGAGAACTCGTCGACCATCCGCCGCAGGTCGCCCACCTGACGCACGATCGTGCTGGTCAGCTCGTCGAACAATTCGCCGTCGGTGTCGATCTGCTTGCGGTAACGCCGCATGAGCCGCTCCGTGGCGAGCTGGATCGGGGTGAGCGGGTTCTTGATCTCGTGCGCGATCCGCCGCGCCACGTCCGACCAGGCGGCCTGACGCTGGTCGAGCAGCTGGCGGGTGATGTCCTCGAAGGTGATGACCTTGCCATCGCCCGTCCCGGTGATCCTGACCGCGAGAGTGAGCAGGTCGTTGCCCCGGGTATGGCTGACCACACCGCTCTCCATGCCGGCGTCCGCCAGCGCGGCGATCTGCGGTGCGATGGAGGCCAGCGGCAGGGCACCGTGGCGGGGCGGTGTATCTCCCATGAGCAGCGTCTGCGCCGGCCCGTTCATCAGCCGGATGTTCCGATCCGCATCGATCGAGACCACCCCGGCAGAGACGGACTCGAGCACTGTTTCCATGAACGCCCGCCGTTCGTCGAGCTGGCGGTTCGCGCCGACCAGGGCGTCGGTCTGCCGCTCGATCTGCGCGGTCATCCGGTTGAAGGCGCGGTTGAGCAGGCCGATCTCGTCTGCGCCGGTGCGCCCTTCCACCCGCATGGCAAAGTTGCCCGCCCCGACCTGGCGCGCCGCGCCCACCAGGTCGGTCAGCGGTTCCACCTGCCGGTCGGCGAAGCGCAGGGCAAACCACACCGCCATCCCGACCAGACCGATGGAGACAAAGAACAGCGCGAGGTGGAAGCGCAGCTGCAACGCCCGCGCGCGGTTGGTGAGCGTATCGTAGTTGGCGGCAATCGCCTGGGCTCTCTCCCAGGAATTGAACGACATCGCTTCGGAGTTGCGCGCGTTGTACAGGAAGATCCCCGTCGCAAGATCGATCGGCGTGAGCGCCTCCAGCCTGGCCTCGTTGGCCTCGACCACGACCGGCTGTCCCGCCCGCAACTGGCCCACGACACGGGTTCCGAAGGCGCCCGGCTCGCTTCCGCGGGTGAGATTGTAGGTCGCCACGGTTCTCAGGCTGCCGTCCCCGATCGCCTGGAGGATCGCGGTTTCGTTGATGTCGCGGCCCTGCATCTGGAGATTGACGAAATCGACGAACTCGCGGCCGGTGAAGGTCACGGACCGGGTGTTGTCGAAGTAGAACCGCATATCGCTCGCCATGGTGGTGGTCTCCTCGGCCACCTCCAGCTGGTTCTGCTCGTAATACTCGCGCGCCAGTTCGTTGGCGTTGCGCATCAGCCCGCGGGAATCGTCGGAAAACCAGAAATCAACGCCAGACTGGAACAGCACGGCGGCGAAGGCCGAGACGAGCAGCGTCGGGACGGCGGCGACCAGCGAGAAGAAGAACACCAGGCGGACGTGCATCCGCGCCGTGCTGCCTGCCGCACGCCGGATCGCCATGCGCCGGCCGACCAGGACCACCAGGGTCAACGCGGGGATGAGCGTGCCGATCAGAAGCAGGGCGATCTGGGCCGAAGGCAGCAGCCGCCCATCGGCCGGAGCGGCGGCGAAGGCCAGATAAGTCACGCCGATCATCCCGGCGAACGACAGACCTGCCGCGACTTCGAGCCACACGAACACGTTGGCGCGCCGCATCGCAACAACGGCCCTCCGCCAGAGCCGGGGGCCGCTGCGGGAAGGTGGAACGGAGGGCTCAATCATCGTTGCACGTTTACAACACCACTGTTGCACCCTGACAAGTGCAATCTGCGCCTGCCGTCGTGTCAGCCGCGCGTCCGGTCGTGGGTGGCGAACTCCTCGACGCTGATCGCCAGTTCGAACAGGCGCTTCCTCAGCGTGTTGCGATTGATGCCGAGCATTCGCGCGGCGCGCACCTGATTGCCTCCTGTCCGGCGCAGGACATATTCGAACAGAGGCCGCTCGAATGCGGCCAGAGCCGCGTGGTAGAGCGCGCCATCAGCCGGATTGGTCTCGGCAAGCCAGATGCGAAGCGCCTCGGCATATCCGGAGTCCGTGGCGCTCGGTCGCTCGGTCAAGGAGTCGCCGATGACCTCGCGCACGGTCTGGGCATCGATGCGGTCGTCGCGCGCCATCAGCGCCAGCCGGAAGACCGTGTTCCGCAGTTCGCGCACATTGCCGCGCCACGGATGAGCCTTGAGCAGGTTGATCGCGCTGCGGTCGAAGGTGCGCCGCGGCAGGCCCTCGCTGGCGGCAAGGCCGAGGAAATGCCGCGCGAGCGGCTCGACATCCTCGGTCCGGTCGCGCAGCGGCGGCAGCTGGATCGGGACTACGTTGAGACGATAGTAGAGGTCTTCCCGGAACCGCCCTTCACGGATCATCGGGGTGAGGTCGCGGTGGGTGGCGGCAACGATCCGGACATCGACCGCGATCTCCTGCCGGCCGCCGACGCGGCGAATGCGGCCCGATTGCAGGGCCCGCAGCAGGCGGGTCTGGGCATCGGGCGGCATATCGCCGATTTCGTCCAGGAACAGGGTGCCGCCGTTGGCCTGCTCGAACTTGCCGATCGCCTGGCTGACCGCGCCGGTGAACGCCCCCTTCTCGTGCCCGAACAGCTCGCTTTCGATCAGCTCGCCAGGGATGGCACCGGCGTTGACAGCGACGAACGGGCCCGACTTGCGATGGCCGAGCTCGTGAATGGCCTCGGCCACGAGCTCCTTGCCGGTGCCCGACTCGCCCAGGATCAGGACTGTCAGGTCGTTGCGAAGAACGCGGGTGATCATGCGATAGACACCCTGCATGGCCTGGCTGCGTCCGACCATCGGCAGACCTGCGGCAGGCTCTTCGCCCGCCTTCGGTCCCTCGGCTCCGCGTTCCACCGCCTGCCGCACCGCCCGCAGCAGTTCGTCCAGGTCGAACGGCTTGGGGAAGTATTCGAACGCGCCGGCGTCCGCCGCCCGCACCGCCGTGTCGAGCGTATTCTGCGCCGACATCACGATCACCGCCATCCGCGGGTGGGTCTGCGCGATCACGTCGAGCCCATCGATCCCGTCGCCGTCGGCGAGAACCACGTCGGTCAGCATGGCCTGGTAAGTGCCGGCTGCGAGACGGCGATCGCGCTCGGCCACGCGGTCGCATCGCTCGACCTCGTAGCCTTCGTCCGCCAGCGCCGCCTCCATCACGGTGGCGATCGCGGCGTCGTCCTCGACCAGCAGGATACGGCTGGCCATCACCCATTCTCCGCCGTGGCGATCGGCAGATGCACCCGGAAGTGGGTCATCCCGCTGCGGCTGTCGCGTTCGTGGCTGATGCGCCCGTTCATGTCGCGCAGCTGCTTCTTGACCAGCGCCAGGCCAAGCCCCTGCCCGCCCTTTTTCGAGGAGACGAACGGCTCGAACATCTGCCCGGCGATGGCCGGATCGATCCCGGGCCCGTTGTCGCTGACGGTGATCTCCACCGGCAGCTTGACCGACCGGCCGAACCGCACGGCATTGAGAACCAGCCCGCTGACGAACCGGGTGCGGATCCGCACCAGCGGTGCATCGACGCCAATCGCCGCATCGCGCGCGTTCGCCAGGAGGTTGACCAGCACCTGCTCCAATGCGTCGCGGCTTGCGAGCACTGGCGGGATCGACGGATCGAATTCCTCCTCCAGCACGAAGTCGGCGCTGCTGCCGGCGCGCACCCCCTGGCAGGCGGAGCGGACGACTTCGTGCAGGTTGACCGCTTCGAGCCGTTCGGCGGCGGCGCTGCCGAGCTTCTGCATCCGGTCGATCAGCCGCGCGATCCGGTCGACTTCGTCGGCGATCACTCCGGCAAGACGCCGGTCCTTCTGGTCCAGCTTGCGCGCGAGCAGCTGGCTGGCCCCGCGGATAGCGGCCAGCGGGTTCTTGATCTCGTGTGCGAGCACGGCAGGGGTTCGCAGCGGCCCTTCCTCGCGCTCGGCTCCGTTCATGTCGTCCTGCCGCGCATCCGACAAGGTGACGACCCGCCAACCGGGATGGCTTGGCACAGGCGACACGGTGAGGTTCACTTCCATCATCCGTTCTCCCACCCGGATCGTGGTGCCGCGTGCCATGATCCGGGCATCGGGGGTGCCAAGGCGTTCGATCAGGCGCCTCTCCTGCGGCACCAGAACCTCGAGCAGCGGCGATCCGGCCAGACGGGCGGCGCTCTTGCCCAGCATTTCCTCGGCCGCGTGGTTCGCCTCGACGATTCGCAATTCGGGATCGAGCAGGACCACGGCGAAGATCAGACCCTGGATCCGGGCCTCTCCGTCCGGGCGGGCGCTGGGCCTGCTCACGCGGCCTTGCGCTGCAGGAAGGACGCGTAGAAGCGCTCCAGTTCGTCCAGCACCCGGCGCGGATCGTCGACGAAGTTGACCATGTTGCGGAACTCCGCCGATCCAGGCAGCCCCTTGGTGTACCAGCCCAGATGCTTGCGGGCGATCTTCACGCCGACCTCCGCGCCATAGTGGTCGAGCATCCGGTGATAGTGCTCGATCATGACCTCGTACTGTTCACTGATCGGCGGTTCGGCGAGCACTTGCCCTGTCCGCCACCAGTGCATCACCTGGCCCAGCAGCCACGGCTTGCCATAGGCGCCCCTCCCGATCATCAGCCCGTCCGCCCCCGACTGTTCCAGCGCGGCCGCGGCATCGGCGATGCCGCAGATGTCGCCATTGACGATCACGGGAATCGAAACCGCTTCCCTGACTTTGCGCACGAAGCGCCAGTCAGCGCTGCCCTTGTACATCTGGTTCCGGGTGCGGCCGTGGACGGTGATCATCTTCACGCCCAAATCCTCGGCGATCCGTGCCAGCTCGGGCGCGTTGAGGCTGTCGTGATCCCAGCCCATCCGCATCTTGACCGTGACCGGGACCGACACTGCTCTGACCGTTTCCGCCATCAACCGGGTGGCCAGCGGCACTTCGCGCATCAGCGCGCTGCCGGCCATGCCGTTCGTGACCTTGCGGACCGGACAACCGAAATTGATGTCGATGATCTGCGCGCCGCGATCCTGATTGAGCCGGGCGGCTTCGCCCATGCTCACCGGATCGCAACCGACCAGCTGCATCGACACCGGCTCCTCCACCGGATCCCAGGCTGCCTTCTGGATGCTCTGCCTGGTCTCGCGGATGGCCGCCTGGGTGGCGATCATCTCGGTCACATTAAGGCCCGAGCCATAGCGTCGCACCAGCGTGCGGAACGGCATATCGGTGACACCGGTCATCGGTGCCAGGATGACCGGGGTTTCGATCCGGACCGGGCCGATATCGATCGGCCGGACCGGCGGGGGATCGGGTGGTGTCATGCTGATATGCCTAAAAATTGGGCAGCGCATAGTGGATTGCGGCGATGCCTGCAAGCGGCTAGCCGCGCGACCAGATGCAGCCGTCCACCGCCTCCCCCCGCTTTGCCGCCGTCGTGGTCGCCGCCGGGCAGGGCCTGCGCGCCGGACAGCCGCTGCCCAAGCAGTTCGCCCTCTGGCGCGGCAAGCCGGTCGTCCGCCACGCGGTCGAACGGCTGGTGCAGTCCGGAGCGGCACCGGTGATCGTCGCCATCCCGCCGGGCGGCGAAGACCTGGCGCGCACGGCGCTCGCCGGCCTGCCGGGCGTGGCGCTCGAGACCGGAGGCGAGACGCGGCAGGCATCGGTCCGCCGGGCGCTGGAAGCGCTCGCATCCCATACCCCTGACCGGGTGCTGATCCATGATGCCGCACGGCCCGACCTGACGCCAGAAGTGGTCGAGCGACTGCTGGCAGCGCTGCATACACACAACGGAGCGATCCCGGCCCTTCCGGTCGTCGACAGTCTGGCCGTGACCGAGGCGGACATGATGTCCGGCACGGTCCCGCGCGAGGCGCTGCGCCGGGTCCAGACCCCGCAGGCGTTCAGGTTTGCGACAATCCTCGCGGCGCACCGCAGCTGGGCCGGCCCCGCCGACGCCGGCGACGACGCCCAGGTGATGCAGGCGGCAGGTCATGGCGTGGCCCTGGTCGAAGGCGACGAACGGTTGAAGAAGCTCACTTTTGCGGAGGATTTCATGCCCGCTGCGCCTATGGTCCGAGTGGGAACAGGGTTCGACGTCCATCGCCTTGCTGCGGGTGAGGAACTGTGGCTGGGGGGCATCCGCATCGAGCACGAGCGCGGACTGGCGGGACACAGCGATGCCGATGTCGCCCTGCACGCGATCGTCGACGCGCTGCTGGGCGCGATCGCAGCCGGGGACATCGGCAGCCATTTCCCGCCCAGCGACGCCCGCTGGAAGGGCGCCTCGTCCGACCGGTTCGTCGAGCACGCGGCGGCGCTCGTCCGGGCGGCAGGCTACACGATCGGCAATGTGGATCTCACCATCATCTGCGAGGCCCCACGGATCGGCCCGCATCGGGACGCGATGCGCGCGCGCATTGCCGCGCTCTTGGCGACCGCGGAGGACAGGATTAGCGTCAAGGCGACAACGACGGAACGGCTTGGCTTTACCGGCCGCGGCGAAGGAATCGCGGCGCAGGCGGTGGCAACGGTTTGCAAGGAGACATGAACCCATGATCAAGGCAAGAACGAAGGCGCTGGCTGCCGGCCTGTGCCTGCTGGCGCTCAGCCAGCACCAGGTGGCGGCTGCCCAGCAGCAGGCGCAATGCGTCGAACAGGCGGACCTCGCCGATGCAGTCATCTATGCCGTCCCGATCCTGACCAAGGCCGTGCGCGGAAAGTGTGGCGATGCACTTGCATCGGACGGGTTCATGAACCGGAGCGGCGATGCCTTCGCGGCACCCTATGCGGAGCGCCAGGCAGCGGCATGGCCGGGTGCCTTGCGATTGCTGTCGCAGTTCGCCGGCGCGGACAAGGACGGAGCCGAGGTCATGGCCATGTTCGGCACCCTTCCGGCCGAGACGGTGCGCCCGCTGTTCGACGCCATCATCGAACAGAAGGTGGCCGAGGGGATCAAGACGGCCGACTGCGGCAAGATCGAACGCGGGGTGGAACTGCTCGCCCCGCTGCCGCCCGAGAATGTCAGCGGGCTGGTGGCTTTCCTGCTCGACATGACCAAGGTCGAGAACCCGCGCCTGTGCCCGGCCCGCCCGCGATGAACGAAGGGCTGCTCCCGCCTGACATCGAAGCGCTCGCTCGCAGGGCGATCGAGGCGAACGCCGCCAGCGGGCGCAGGGTGGCAGTCGCGGAAAGCTGCACCGGCGGGCTCGTGGCCGGGGCACTGACCGAGATCGCCGGTTCCTCGGCCGTGTTCGACCGCGGCTTCGTGACCTACTCGAACGAGGCCAAGATGGAGCTGCTCGGAGTGCCGCCCGACATCATCGACACGTTCGGCGCGGTCTCCATCGCTTGCGCCTGGGCCATGGCCAAAGGCGCGCTCGACCGCAGCCACGCCGACATCGCCGTAGCGGTCAGCGGAGTGGCCGGTCCCGGCGGCGGCACCCCGCACAAGCCGGTCGGCACGGTGGTGTTCGCCCGCGTGGTGCGGGGCGATGACAGCAAGCCAGATGGCGAGCTCAAGTCGTTCGGCGATCTCGGCCGCGCCGGAATCCGCCGTCAGGCAACGCTGTGCGCGCTGGAACTGCTGCTGCCGTAGAGGGCGTCGGCGCGGGACTCGAACGCCGCGACCATCTTGCGGAATGCGCGGTCGAAATACTGCCCGGCGAGCGCCTCGAACACGCGGTTGCGGAAGGTGAACTGCACGTCGAAGTCGATCCGGCAACCGCCTTCGGGCAGATCGGTGAAGCGCCAGACATTGTCGAGGTCGCGCAGCGGGCCATCGACATAGATCACCTCGAGCTCGTGCGGCCGGCGCTTGAGCACCCGCGAGGTGAAGCTCTCGCGCAGGTTCTTGAACCCGACCACCATGTCGGCGACCATCTCGCCCTCGCTATCGGACCGGACCCGGGTTGCAATGACCCACGGCAGGAACTCGCGGTAACGCGCGACGTCGGCCACCAGGTCGAACATCTGCTGGGCGCTGTAGGGCACCGTCCTCTGCTCGCGAATGCCGGGCATCAGGCGCGCTGCTTGGCCAGCCTCGCCTCGCGTGCGGCCTTCATCTGGGCAAAATCGTCGCCTGCATGGTAGCTCGACCGGGTCAGCGGGCTCGCCGCCACCTGGAGGAAACCCTTGGCCCGGGCTATCGCGCCATAGGCCGCGAACGCCTTGGGCGTGACGAACTCCTCCACGCTGGCGTGGCGCGGAGTGGGCTGGAGATACTGGCCCATGGTGATGAAATCGACATCGGCGCTGCGCATATCGTCCATCACCTGGTGCACTTCGAGACGCTGCTCCCCCAGCCCCAGCATGATCCCGGACTTGGTGAAGATCATCGGATCGTGGCGCTTGACCTCCTCGAGCAGGCGCAGCGAGGCGTAATAGCGCGCCCCGGGCCGGATGGTGGGGTACAGCCGCGGAACCGTCTCCAGGTTGTGGTTGTAGACGTCCGGGCCGGCCTCGCAGATCGCTTCCACCGCCGCGCGCATCTTGCCGCGGAAATCGGGTGTGAGGATCTCGATCGTGGTTTCCGGCGTCTCGCGCCGCAGCGCGCGGATCACCTTGACGAACTGCCCCGCCCCGCCGTCGGGCAAGTCGTCGCGGTCGACAGAGGTGATGACGATGTGCTCCAGGCCCATCTTGCCCGCGGCGATGGCGACATTGTCGGGCTCCATCGGGTCGACCGGGCGCGGCATTCCGGTCTTGACGTTGCAGAACGCGCAGGCGCGAGTGCAGACGTCGCCCAGGATCATCACCGTCGCGTGCTTCTTGCTCCAGCATTCGCCGATATTGGGGCAGGCCGCTTCCTCGCACACCGTGTTGAGGTTGAGATCCCGCATCAACCGGCGCGTCTGATGGTATCCCTCGCTGACCGGGGCCTTGACCCTGATCCAGTCAGGCTTGCGCTGACGCCCGGGGCGCTCCTGCTCGGTTCGCTCCTGCTCTGGGCGTGGTGCGCTTGAAAGGTCGTTCATGCCCGGCTCTCTAGGCCCCTCAGGGTGCCCTTGCAATGGTGAGAGGGGATAGAATCGGGATGCACCTTGGCAGCGCGCGAAGGCTCCGGTAGCGCGCCGGCATGGACGGGACCGTGCTCCAGACCTTCACCTCGCCGGTGGTGCTGTTTTTCGTGCTCGGCCTGCTGGCAGCCTTTGCCCGGTCCGACCTCGCCATTCCGGAGGCAATCGCCAAGGGGTTGTCGCTCTACCTCATGGCGGCGATCGGGCTCAAGGGCGGCGTCGCCGTGGCGCAGTCCGGTATCGATGCCACGGTGCTGGGTGCCTTGCTGCTGGGGATCGGCGCCAGTTTCACCCTGCCCCTGTTCGCCAACGCGCTGCTGCGGACCTTCGGCCGGCTTGACCGGATCAACGCCGGCGCGGTGGCAGCACACTATGGTTCTGTCAGCGTCGTCACTTACGTGACGGCGGTGGAGATCCTGACTGCATCGGCGCTGGCTCCGCAGGGCTTCATGGTCGCCGTGCTCGCGGCCATGGAGACTCCGGCCATCCTGACCGGGTTGCTGCTGGCGCGCGGGCTCGGCGGGGGTGTTGACGGACGCAGCAAGGGCGAACTGCTGCACGAGGTCTTCCTCAACGCCTCGGTCGTGCTGCTGCTCGGTGCCTTCGCCATCGGCATGGCCGCCGGGCCAGACGGGTTTGCCGAGGTCAGCCCGTTCTTCGAGGCCGGTTTCAAGGGCGTGCTGTGCCTGTTCCTGCTCGACATGGGCCTGATCGCTGCCCGGCGGATGATGGACGCGCGCGCCGTGACCTGGCGACTGGCGGCGATCGCCGTCGTGCTGCCGCTGGTCAACGGCGCGCTCGGGACGCTGGCCGGCTTCGCCATCGGACTGGACACCGGCTCGATGGCTGCCTTCGGCGTGCTCTGCGCCAGCGCCAGCTACATCGCCGTGCCCGCGGCCATGCGCCTCGCCCTTCCCGAAGCCGATCCCGGCATCTACCTGACCATGTCGCTGAGCGTGACCTTCCCGTTCAACATCCTCGTCAACATCGGTATCATCGCTGCCTTCGCATCGCTGCTTTCAGGTGGAGGAGTGGCCAGCCCATGATCGAGACCGTGATCCGCAAACGCATCGAAATCCTCAGCGATACCGCGCTGGTGCGGCGGGTGACTGACGCGATCGACCGTGCCGGAATAACCGGCTGGACCATCACCCCGGTGCAATCGGGCAAGGGTCGGGAGGGGCGCTGGCGCGAGGAGCGCGTGCTCGGTAACGACAAGGTGCTGGTGCTGACCATCGCGCCCCAGGACAAGGCGATGGTGCTGGCAGAGGATCTCGCCCCCATCCTCTCCAGCCACGGCCTGCTGCTGACGATGTGGAACGTCGAGGTCATCCGTGGCGAGCGGTTCTGATGCCCGAGTTCGCGCAGCTGCTCGAAGGCTATCGCCGGTTCCGCGAAAACGGCTATCCGCAGCAGCGGGCGCGGTTTGACCGTCTCGCCGCGGAGGGGCAGCATCCCAAGCTGATGATAATCGGCTGTTCCGACAGCCGGGTCGATCCGGCCCAGATCTTCGATGTCGATCCGGGCGAGATCTTCGTCATCCGCAACGTCGCCGCGCTGGTGCCGCCGTTCGAGACCACGCCGGGCCTGCACGGTGTCTCCGCGGCGCTCGAGTTCGCGGTGCAGGTGCTCGAGGTCAGGCAGATCGTGGTCATGGGTCACGGGATGTGCGGCGGGTGCCGAGCCGCGCTGACCGGCGAACTCGCCGGCGCGCGCCCCGGGGAAGGCGGGTTCATCGCCAGCTGGATCGACCTGCTCGATCAGGCGCGCGAGGAAATCGTCCGCGTGCACGGAGCGAGCGGGCGAGCGGCGGAGCGGGCGATGGAGATGGCCGGAGTCAGGGTCAGCCTCGATAACCTGCGCACCTTCCCCTGCATCCGCGAAAAGGAACAGCGCGGCGAACTCAAGCTGCGCGGCGCGTTCTTCGCCATCTCCGAAGGGGTGCTGCACGTGCTCGACGAAGAGGCCGATGTCTTCACCGCAATCGACTGAACCCGCTTGCCCTGGCGGCCGCCGCAGCGCATCAGGGCGCCATGCCCGACTTTCCTGCCAGCAACATCGCCCTCCTGATCGACGCCGACAACGCCAGTCCGGCGGGGATTGATCCTGTCCTGACGGTGCTAGCCGAGCTCGGGCAGGTGAACATCCGCCGCGCCTACGGCAACTGGCGCAAGCCCGGCCTGAAGGGCTGGGTCGACAAGCTGCACCGCTATGGCATCGAACCTTCTCAGCAGTTCGATCTGACCAAGGGCAAGAACGCCACCGATATGCGGATGACGATCGACGCGATGGATATGCTCTATCGTGGCCGGGTCCACGGGTTCGGCATCATGAGCAGCGACAGCGACTTCATGCCGCTGGCGATGCGGATCCGCCAGGACGGTGTTCCGGTCTACGGCTTCGGCAGCAACAAGACGCCGGAAGGCTTCCGCGAGGCCTGCACCCGCTACATCGACGTCGACGCGCTGATCCGGGCAGAGAAGGACACCCGCAGCAGCCGCACGGCGGTGCCGCCCGACGCGGAACTTCTCAATCTGCTGGTCGATGCCTACAACGCCAGCAAGCGCGACGAACAGGGCTTCGCCAAGCTTGCCGAGGTAGGCCAGCGGGCAGGCAACCGGTCCAGCTTCGACACCCGCAACTACGGCTATTCACGGCTGATCGATCTGGTCGAGGATCTGCCCAACTTCGCGCTCGATCGGCGCGAGAACGGGCAGGTCTGGATGAAGCGGCTGAGGTAGGACGAAGGGGCGCAAGGTTGCCCCTGCGCCCCTCCAAACCGGGGCCGCGCCCCTGTGCCTGGCGAAATCAGGCCGCCGGGCGGGCCTGCTGCTTCGCGTAGATCGTCCACAGGTCGGCGATGTGCTTGCGCGAGGCGTCGACCTTGCCGAAGCTCTCGATCGCTTCAGCGGTCTTGCCGAGACCGACCTGGGCAATGCCGAGCCGCATCATGACCCGGCCCATGTCGACGCCCGGCTTGGTGGCGGCGATGGCATACATCGCCTCCGCCTTGGCGTAATCCTCGTAGCTCAGGAACGCGTCGCCGGCAGCCGTTGCGGTCACGGCGGTCGCCGCAGCAGCCTTGGCATCGCGCTCGAGCGCCGGGAGATCGGCCCGGTCGGCGGCGATGCGCGCGTTGGCGATGCCGCTGGCCTCGGTCACGTAGACATCGCCGCTGGTCAGCTTGCCGGAAGCAAGACCGGCGTCGATCACCCGCTTGACCTCTCCCGGCAGACGCCGTGCGTCGGCAGCCTCGATGTAGTCGATGTAGGCGCGCGTATCGCGCAGCGCGCTGGTGCGCTTGGCCAGCCGCAGAAGGTCGAGCGTCAGCTGCGCATCATAGTCGATCAGGTTGCGCTGAATGGCGATCGCGTCGCCCCAGCTCGTTTCCGACGGGAAATGCTCGGCGTAGAGCTTGCCGAACGCGAGCGCGTGATCGTTCATGTCGTTGTTGTAGGCGACCGAAAGCGGGCGCGTGATCCAGGTCTGCGGCACTGCCCCGCCAGCGGCCGCGCGCTGCTCGATCTGCTGGCGCAGATAGTCGAACCCGGCCGCGTGATTGTTCTCCTCGAAGAACGTCTCCGCGTACATGGCGTGCATGTCGTCGACGCCGAAGGAGCGCGTGGTGCCGTCCGTCAGCCTGCCTTCGAAGCTGTGGTTAACCGCGATCGCCTGTCCCAGGTAGTTGCGCGCCTTCGCCTGATCGCCGTTCTGCGCGGCAAGCTGGTAGGCGGTGTAGTTGAATGCCCCGAGCCGGGCCGGATCGGCCTTGCCGCTCGCCAGCATCAGTTCCAAACCCTGGAGCTGGAGCGCCGGATCGCTCACCGCACCACCGAGGTTGAGCAGGAACCCGCCAGCCGCATAGCGGTCGTCATCGGTCTCGATCGCGGCGGTTATGGTCGGCACCTGCGCCCGGGCACCCTCGTTGTTGCCGGCCTTGGTCAGTTCCTCGCCGGCGCGATAGGCAGCGATGAAGCCCTTGGAATAGTTCGGTTTGCCAGCCTGCGCCTCCTCCTTCTTCTTTTTCTGGGCTGAGGCGGGAGCCTCCAGCGCGACAGTGCCGAGCGCGGTTCCGCACGCGAGCACGAGCGCGAGCGCAACGCCGCTGCGGCGGCCGGCGGGGCGGGTGAATGCGAACATCTGGGTATCTCCCGAAGGTAGTGAAATCGAGCGTCTGTCAGGTACACGCCTGGCACACAGCTAGTGCCGCGTCGTCCATCGCATTGCAATGCGCTATCGCCGCCTCGGCCTGAACCGCCTTTGAATGCGCGGTGCGAGCATGGTTCCGCACCGGCTGTGGCGGACCGGCCCGGCAGGTGTGGAAAACGGGCGGGATACTGCGGCTTTTGCTGCCGCCAAGGTGGCGGTTTGCCCCCCGGTCGCCTAGATTGGGTCCAGTCTGAACGACGCTCCGCAACGACGGAAACGGAACCACCTTGACCGACATCGAAGATACCCTCCCGCCGGCACCGGCCCCCGACGAGTTCGAACGCATCGACATCGTCGACGAAATGAAGACAAGCTACCTCGATTACGCGATGAGCGTGATCGTGAGCCGCGCGCTGCCGGACGTGCGTGACGGGTTGAAGCCGGTGCACCGGCGCATCCTGTTCGCCAGCCAGGAAGGCGGGTTCGTCGCCGGCCGGCCCTACCGCAAGAGCGCCAAGATCGTCGGCGACGTGATGGGCAACTACCACCCACACGGTGACGCCGCGATCTATGACGCGCTCGCGCGGATGACGCAGGACTGGTCGATGCGGGTGCCGCTGGTCGATGGCCAGGGCAACTTCGGGTCGATGGACCCCGATCCGCCGGCCTCGATGCGTTACACCGAGGCGCGGCTGGCCCGCGTCGCCAACAGCCTGCTCGACGATCTCGACAAGGATACGGTCGATTTCGCCGACAACTACGACGGCTCTCGCCAGGAACCAACCGTGCTGCCGGCGCGCTTCCCCAACCTGCTGGTCAATGGTGCTGGCGGCATCGCGGTCGGCATGGCGACCAACATCCCGCCGCACAACCTCGGCGAGGTGATCGACGGATGCCTGGCCTTCATCGACAATCCCGCCATTACCAGCGAGGAACTGTTCCAGATCATCCCCGGCCCGGACTTCCCCACCGCGCCGCTGATCCTCGGCCAGTCCGGCGCGCGAGCAGCCTATACCACCGGGCGCGGGTCGATCCTGATGCGCGCACGGCACTCCATCGAGAAAACCCGCGGTGATCGCGAGAGCATCGTGCTAACCTCGATCCCCTACCAGGTCGGCAAGTCCGGGCTGGTCGAAAAGATCGCGGAAGCCGCCAAGGACAAGCGGATCGAGGGCATATCCGACATCCGCGACGAATCCAGCCGCGAAGGGGTGCGCGTCGTCGTCGACCTGAAGCGCGACGCCACCGCCGAAGTCGTGCTCAACCAGATCTGGCGCCACACGCCTGCCCAGTCGAGCTTCCCGGCCAACATGCTCGCGATCCGCGGCGGGCGCCCGGAAGTGCTGACGCTGCGCGACGTGATCCAGGCGTTCATCGCCTTCCGCGAGGAAGTGATAACGCGGCGCACCAAGTTCGAACTGAACAAGGCGCGCGACCGGGCGCATATCTTGCTGGGCCTGGTGGTGGCGGTCTCGAATCTCGACCAGGTTGTCGCGATGATCCGCGGCTCGTCCAACCCGGCGCAGGCACGCGAAAAGCTGCTGGCAAAGGAATGGCCGATTGGCGACATCGCCCAGTACATCCGGCTGGTCGAGGCGATCGAGCCCAATGCCGAGGAATCGGGGGGAACCTACCGCCTGTCGGAACGGCAGGTGCGCGCCATTCTCGAACTGCGCCTTCACCGGCTCACCGCGCTGGGCCGCGATGAAATCGGCGACGAGCTGAAGGAGCTGGCGCTGGCGATCGAAGAATACCTCTCGATCCTCGCCGACCGGACGAAGCTCTACGGGGTAATGCGCGGCGAGTTGCAGGAAATACGCACGCTCTACGCCACTCCCCGCGTGGCCGAGATTGCGCCGGCCTGGGACGGTCTCGACGACGAGGACCTGATCGAGCGCGACGAGATGGTCGTGACCGTGACTCACGACGGCTACATCAAGCGCACGCCTCTGTCCGCCTTCCGCGCGCAGCACCGCGGCGGCAAGGGCCGCAGCGGGATGGCGACCAAGGACGAGGACGCGGTGCGCGAGATGTTCGTCACCAGCACCCACAACCCGGTGCTGTTCTTCTCCACCAGCGGCAAGGTCTACCGCCTCAAGGTGTGGAAGCTGCCCGAAGGCGGGCCGACCACGCGCGGGCGGCCGATCGTCAACCTCCTGCCCGCACTCGACGAAGGCGAGACGATCCGCACGGTTCTGCCGCTGCCGGAAGACGAGAACACCTGGGGCACGCTGTCGGTGGTGTTCGCCACGGCCAAGGGCAATGTCCGTCGCAACAGCATGGACGCCTTCGCCAATATCCCCTCGAACGGCAAGTACGCCATGCGGTTCGATGCCAGAGGTGACGAGGGCGGCAGCGACGACCGGCTGATCGGCGTGGCCCTGCTCGACGCCTCGGACGACGTCCTGCTCGCCAGCCGCAACGGCAAGGCCATCCGGTTCGCCGGCGACGAAGTGCGCGAGTTCGCCTCCCGCACCTCCACCGGGGTGCGCGGGATGATGCTCAAGGGCGACGACGAGGTGGTCTCGCTGTCGATCCTCCACAAAGTCGGCACCGGCAGCGAGGAGCGCGAACAGTACCTGCGCTTCGCCCCGTGGAAAGGCGACAAGGAGGGAGAACCCGGGATCCCGCCCGATCGTTTCGCCGAGCTGGCCGAACGCGAACAGTTCATCCTGACGGTCTGCGCCAATGGCTATGGCAAGCTGTCCTCCGCCTACGAGTACCGCCGCACCGGGCGCGGCGGCCAGGGGATCACCAATATCGACAACATCGCGCGCAACGGGCCGGTGGTCGCCAGCTTCCCCGCGACGTGGTCGGACCAGCTGCTGCTGGTCACCGACCAGGCCAAACTGATCCGCATCGGGCTTGATACCCTGCGGGTGATCGGGCGCAGTTCGGCGGGGGTCAGGCTGTTCGACGTCTCGGGCAACGAACGGGTGGTCAGCGCAGTGCGGCTCGACGAGCGCGAGGAACCCGAAAATCCGGCCGAAGCCGCCATCGCTGAGGAAATGGCTGGCCGCACGGCGCAGGAGACGACACCCCACACGCCGCCTCATGCTGACAGCGACCTGGCGGAAGACGAGGGCTAGACGGGGCGCGCTGCCGGTGCATGGCGGCGCAGCGCCTGCACCACGCCGGTCGCGATCAGGAACTGGCCGAAGTAGTAGAGCGGCCAGATCAGCCAGTCGGCGAGCACGGTCTCGCCGACCGGTCCCATGCGGCTGAAAATGAGCCCGTCCGACAGGACGAACAGCACCGCCCCGGCACCGACCCGGTAGCGGCCGAAGCGGCTGAGCCAGGCCGTCGCCGCCATCAGGCCCAGGACGGTCCCATAGATCGCCACCGCGACGTCTCCGCTCAACAGCCAAGATACCAGCGGCGTCACCACTGCCAGCACGAGAGCGGTGAGACGCTGGCTCGGGCTCGGATGCGGGCGACGGTTGCGCAGGAACAGCAGCACTGCCGCCAGGTGTGCGGCAGCGAAGGCTGCGCCGCCCGCCATGAAATCCAGTTCGATGGCCAGGTCGCCCAGCGCCCCCAGGGCCATGACCAGTGCGATCAGCCGCCCGTCGCTGGTCGCAGGCGCACGACGCAAGGCGTAGATCGCCAGCAGGGCCACCGAGGCCCCTTTGAGGGCCATCAGCTGCACTCCGCCCACCGGTGCGTCGGAGAGGACATAGTAGAGCCCCGCTGCGACCATGCTGGCAACGAGCCAGGGGCGGTGTTCGATCAGTGCTGCGCGGGCCATTTCCCCTCCTGCGCTGCTCCTAGGGCTTGAAGCGGACGCGGCACAAGCCCTAGGTGCGCCTCCATGACGCATGATGTACACGTGATCGGCGGCGGGCTCGCCGGATCGGAGGCTGCCTGGCAACTGGCGCAGCGGGGCCTTCGGGTTCGGCTGTCGGAGATGCGCGGCAGCGGCACCATGACCCCTGCCCACCAGACCACCGGGCTTGCCGAACTGGTCTGCTCCAACAGCTTCCGTTCGGATGACGACACCCGCAACGCGGTGGGGCTGATGCACCACGAGATGCGCCGGCTCGACAGCCTGGTGATGCGCGCGGGGGAAAAGGCGCGGGTTCCGGCCGGATCGGCGATGGCGGTGGATCGCGATGCCTTCTCCGAGGAGGTGGAGCGCACGCTGGCCGCGCATCCCAACGTCGCCGTGGTGCGCGAGCGGATCGACACCCTCCCCCAAGCAGGCCCGACGATCATCGCCACCGGTCCGCTCACGGCCGACACGCTGGCGCAGAGCATCGTCGCCGCCACCGGGCAGGACCGTCTCGCGTTCTTCGATGCGATCGCTCCGATCGTCCACCGCGACAGCATCGACATGGAACAATGCTGGATGCAGAGCCGCTGGAACAAGGTCGACAGCATCGGCGGCGAAGGCAAGGACTACATCAACTGCCCGATGACCAGGGAGCAGTATCTCGCCTTCCACCAGGGTCTGCTTGACGGCGAGAAGACCGAGTTCAAGGAGTGGGAGGCTGACACCCCCTACTTCGACGGATGCATGCCGATCGAGGTCATGGCCGCGCGCGGTGTCGATACGCTGCGCTACGGCCCGATGAAGCCGGTCGGGCTGGACAATCCGCGCGACGTGACCCCAGAGTTCCCGCAAGGGCGCTGGCCCTATGCAGTGGTTCAGCTGCGGCAGGACAACAAGCTGGGCACGCTGTGGAACATGGTCGGATTCCAGACCAAGCTCAAACACGCCGAGCAGGTGCGGCTGTTCCGCACGATACCGGGGCTGGAGAACGCCGAGTTCGCGCGGCTCGGCGGCCTGCACCGCAACACCTTCCTCAATTCGCCGCTGGTGCTTGACCGGCAGCTGCGCCTGAAGGGGGCCGAGCATATCCGTTTCGCCGGTCAGGTGACTGGCTGCGAAGGCTATGTCGAGAGCGCGGCGGTCGGCCTGATGGCGGGGATGATGGCGGCGGCGGAGCTGGCGGGCAACCCCTGGACACCCCCGCCCCGCACCACCGCCGTCGGAGCCTTGCTGGCCCATATCACCGGCGATGCGCAAGCCGAGACGTTCCAGCCGATGAACGTCAACTTCGGTCTGTTCCCGCCGTTGCACGACGTGGCGAAGAAATCCCGCAAGGAAGCCTACACTGAACGGGCGAAAGCCGATTTCACGCAATGGTTCTCCGCCCAACCGTCGTTACGACAGGCGGAATGGTCGACCGCCCGCTGACGCGCCTTCACTTGGTTCGGGCAGGCTGGGCGTGACGACGGGGATCGCCCCGCCCCATCTTCACCGCGGATAAGGCTGGACCCCTCTGCCCGCCCCGGAGGGCGGCAGTCCAAGGTGCTCTCAGCACCGGCACTCCGCTCGGCTGGCCCGCCTTGGCGCGGTGGTGGCGAACTCGGCCTGCGACAACTCGTTATTGCGATCCCTGTCCGCACCTTCGAACCGGTCGACCGTTGCCACCGCCCATTCCTCGAACGTCAGCAGGTTGTTGCCGTCCCGGTCGAGCTTCCGGAAGGCGTCGGTCCGGGTCGAGAGCATCTCGTTGCGGCTCACCTTGCGATCGCGGTTGCGATCATAACGGAAGAAGCGGCGCTCCTCGCGGGTCAGTTCGGTGGCCTCGGGAGGTGCCGGACCGCGCAGGTCGCCGGGATCGGCAGAGGGCAGCACGTCCGGTGCCGGCATGGCAGCGAGCTCGTCCGGCGGCGGGGCCCCCTGCTCGACCTGCGCCCTGCCCTGCCACCAGAACAGACCGACTCCCGCCAGGACCAGCGCCCCGACCGCGCCCAGAACCGCCTGCTTCATCGCGCCCCCTTTTCGCAAACAATGCCGCCGCTAGCGCCCGATGATTCCGGCGCGCAGTGCCAGCAGAGCACTGCCGCGCCCTTCCAGCAAGGGTTCCTCGCGCTTGAAGGCACGGCGGCCAAGGGCACCCAGAACGGCGAGCGGGCGCAGCGGCCGCGACAGCCGCCCGCCAGCGCGGTCCATGCCGGCGTCAAGCGCCCGGAACACCTCCCGTTCAGCCGGATCCGACAGGTTGGACAAGGTGTCGCCGAGCACCCACCAGCGCGCGGCTTCCGCAGCCGCCGGCTCTTCGTCCGGCCGCTGGAGATGGGGAGCGAGAGCCGCGAAGACCCGCGCCCGACCTGCGACGTATTCTTCCAGGCTGCGATGCGGCATCGGCGGCTCCGCCAGCATCCATTCCCACGCCGCGGCGAGCGCGGCCAGGCTGTCCTCCAGACCGTCCAGGTGTCGGCTGACCAGATCCAGCACGGGCTCGCCAGACGGCCGCCGCTCCGGCCCCGCAGCGAGCGCGTCCCGCCACCAGGCGAGACGGATCTGCGCCGGAAGCGGCTCGCGCGCGTTGCGAACGACCTGCGCCAGCTTCAGATCGAGCAGGAACAGCGCGTGCCACACCGCGCGCGTGGACGGGGGAGCGTGGGCAAGGGCAAGTTCCTGCACTGCCGGCAGGGCCTGGTCGCGAGACATGGCAGCTCTTTCCTGCCCCCGGCCCGCCCGGTCAAGCGCGCCGTTTACCCGCCGGGCACGGCCGCTGCGCGTTTACCATGTGCGGCGGCCCCCATGCGCGCTGGCGCGGGTGCAGCGAACGGACCGCCGCCTTGGCGGCCGGCCCCGTTCACCCCCCGTTTACCAGCTTTGTTCGCGAACTCTTGCATCGTCGCACTTTAGTGACCGGGCTGAAGTCACTCTGAAGGGACCGGCGGTGCGCGAGGGTCGACCCGGAACGAACCAGTCTGCCGACGAGACGCGGCTGCTGTCGCGGCTTGCCCGCGACGCGTCGGGCAACACGCTGGCGCTGCTCGCCGCAGGTCTGCTGCCGCTGCTCGGCATGATCGGCGGCGGGGTGGACATGAGCCGGGCGTATCTGGCGCAATCCCGCCTGCAGCAAGCGTGCGATGCCGGGGTGCTCGCCGCGCGCAAAAGCCTCGGATCGCAGGCGGCGGTGGACTCGGCGATCCCGGCGCAGGCGGCGAACCTGGGCCAGCGCTTCTTCAACCTCAATTTTCGCGACGGGATCTACGGGACCGAGGATCGCGAGTTCCAGATGTATCTGGAGGCGGATTACACCCTCACCGGCGAGGCCGAGGTCACGGTGCCGACCACCGTCATGAACGTGTTCGGCTTCGATCAGGTGAACATCGACGTCGAGTGCGCGGCGGTGCTCAGCTTCCAGAACCTCGATTTGATGATGGTGCTCGATACAACCGGCTCCATGCGGCACACCAATGCGGGCGACCCGATGTCCCGGATGGACACGATGAAGCAGGTGATCCGCGATTTCCATGCCGAGCTCGAAGCGAACAAGGCACCCGGCACCAGGCTGCGCTACGGGTTCGTGCCCTACGCCACCAATGTGAACGTCGGGCACCTGCTCCGCGACGAGTGGGTCGCGTCCGCATGGACCTATCAGTCGCGCGAGGCCGGTGCGAGCACTCCGACAATCTATACCCATACCTACACGACCAACTGGCAGCACGTTTCGGGGACCGGACCGGTCGAAGCCGTTCACAGCACCTATGCCGCCACCTGGAACCCCGGAACGCCGGCCACTCCCTCGGGCACCGGAGACGAAGGCGGCGGCGGGGGGAGCGGCGGCTATTACTCGTGCAACGGCGCTGTCCCCGCCGGCGCGATGAACAGCAACACCGAGACGCTTTCCACCACCAGCGAGCCTTACGAGGGACCGCCCGCGGGAACCAAGACGACCGAAAAGCGGCGGCTCACCGAGGACGGGTACTACTATCACCAGCGGCGCGACGGCGCGACCTGCACCATCTACCGAGTGACGTTCAACAACAAGGTGCAGACCTACGACCACATCAGCCATCCCGCCTATGGCACGCCCAGCACGGAGTGGATTTACCGACCGGTCGAGCTCGACGTCACCAACTGGCGCAGCCAGACGCCCGGCTGCATCGAGGAACGGGCGACTTACGCCATCGACGACTACGACAACATCGACCTGACCCGCGCGCTCGATCTCGATCTCGACCTGGTCCCGCAGGCGGACAATCCCGACACCCAGTGGCGTCCCCACTATCGCGATGCGATCTACGTCCGCTCGCTCGACAGCGGCGGCAGCGGCAGCGTCACCGTGGAGGAAGTCACGTCCAGCCAGACTTTCGCCCGGACCGGCCAGTGGTGGTTCTCCCACTGCCCAGCACCCGCCATGGCGCTGACGGAGATGGATGCCGGGGCGGTCAACGCCTACCTGTCCACACTGAGTCCGGAAGGCGCGACCTATCACGACATCGGGATGATCTGGGGCGGCCGCCTGCTTTCGCCGGACGGCCTGTTCGCAGCCGAAAACGCGGATGTTTCGGCGAACAAGCCGACCAACCGGCACATGGTCTTCCTGACCGACGGGCAGACCGAGCCCTACGACATCGCCTACGGTGCCTATGGCGTCGACGCGCTGGATCAGCGGCGCTGGGACCCGGCCTCACCGCTCTCTCTCACGGAGACTGTCGAGCAGCGCTTTCTCGCCGCCTGCAAGGAAGTGAAGAAGCGCAACATTACCGTGTGGGTCATCGCCTTCGGCACCGATCTCAATCCGACGCTGACCGAATGCGCCGGCGACGGGCATTATTTCGAGGCCGCCGATGCCGCCAGTCTGGGCCAGGCGTTCAAGACCATTGCCGCCTCGCTCGGCGACCTCAGGATTTCGCGGTGAGGTTGCCGCACGCCTTCACCCGTGCCTTGGCCGGCGACCAACGCGGTGCCACGATCGTCGAGTTCGCGCTGGTGGCACCGACGCTCGTCCTGCTCCTCGCCGGGGTGTTCGAACTCGGCCACACGATGTACGTGCAGTCGATCGTCAACGGGGCGATCCAGGAGGCGGGGCGCGACTCGACGGTCGAGAACGCCCAGCTCGACAAGATCGAGGCGCAGGTCCGCAAGCGGGTGGGCCCGATCGCCCCGGGAGCCGAGTTCGTCTTCCGCCGCGCTTTCCATCGGGACTACGCGCTGATCGACCGGCTCGAACCGTTCACCGACGTCGATGGGGATGGCCGGTGCAGCAACGGCGATCCGTTCGAGGACCTGAACGGCAACGGTATCCGCGACCGCACCCAGGGCCGCGACGGCCAGGGCGATGCCCGCGACGTGGTGGTGTTCGAGGTTGCCGTGACCTACGACCGGATGCTGCCGATGCCGTCGCTCAGCGGCTGGTCGGACGACAATACGGTGAGCGGCCGCACATTCCTGCGCAACCAGCCATTCCGCCAGCAGGACCGCCAGAGCGCGGTTGAGAACTGCGAAGGCCCCGGGGTCGATGAACCGGGCAACGGGAAAGACCCCCTGCGCAAGCGCGGCAACAGCAAGAAGCCCAAGCCCCCGGGCCCGCCCGGATTGCCCGGCAACGGCAATGGCAATGGCAATGGCAATGGCGATGATGATGACGATGATGACTAGGCTGCGCACCCTGCTGCGGGACACGCGGGCGGCGGCAATGACCGAGTTCGCGCTCGCCGCGCCGATCATGCTGACCGTCGGGCTCGGCGGGCTGGAGGCGGCCAACCTCGCGATCACGCACATGAAAGTCAGCCAGGCGGCGATGCAGATCGCCGACAACGCCTCGCGGATCGGCGACGAGACCGTGCTGATCGGCCGACCGATCACCGAATCCGACGTGGTCGACCTCCTGCTGGGCGCGGATCTCCAGGCTGGCAACCAGCTTCACATCTACCGCTTCGGGCGGGTGATCCTCAGCAGCCTGGAAACCGATCCCGACGATCCTTCGGGGGCACAGCAGTGGATCCATTGGCAGCGGTGCATGGGCGAACTGGAAGTCGAATCCACATACGGCGAGGAGGGCGACGGAAAGGATGATCCCTCGTTCGTGGGCATGGGGCCGGCAGGGCAGGAAGTTATGGCCCTGCCGGGCGAAGCGGTGATGTTCGTCGAGGTGGTCTACGAATACCAGCCGATCATCACCGATGCCTGGGTCGGCGACCGGATGATCCGCACCTTCAGTTCGTTCAACGTGCGCGATGATCGCGACCTCAGCCGCCTGCACCAGGAAGAGCCGAGCTCTCCCGTCAGGCCGGCCACCTGCGACGTCTACGAAAGCTTCAACCCCGAAGACGAGATCGAGGGACGCGAAGCGGGTGGCTGGAACTGGGAGTTCTGACCCGGTCGCAGGAGACGGCAAGGGTGCCGGGCACGAGGCGCTGTCCTTGCCCCGCCTTACCGGTAGCAGACCTTGCGTGCCGCCGCGGCGATGCGCTGTGCATCGATCAGCGCCAGCTTCTCGAGGTTGGCGGCGTAGGGCAGCGGCACTTCCTCGTTGCAGACCCGCAGGACCGGTGCATCGAGGTGGTCGAACCCTTCCTCCATGCACAGCGCGATCACCTCTGCCGCGATCGAGCAGGTCGGCCAGCCCTCCTCCGCGATGACCAGGCGGTTGGTCCTGGCAAGGCTCTCCAGCACGGCCTCGCGGTCCAGCGGGCGCAGCGTGCGAAGATCGATCACTTCCGCCTCGATCCCCTCGCTTGCCAGCGTTTCCGCCGCCTCGAGCGCGAGACCTACCCCGATGGAGTAGCTGACGATGGTGACATCCCGCCCTTCGCGCATGGTCCGGGCCTTGCCGATCGGCAGGACGTGATCGTCAAGTTCGGGGAGCTCGAAGCTGCGCCCGTAAAGCAGTTCGTTTTCGAGGAACACGACCGGATCCTCGCACCGGATCGCCGCCTTGAGCAGCCCCTTGGCGTCGCTCGCGTCGTAGGGCGCGATCACGATCAGCCCGGGTACGCTGGCATACCATGGACCGTAGTTCTGGCTGTGCTGCGCGCCCACCCGGCTGGCCGCGCCGTTGGGGCCACGGAACACCACCGGGCAGCGCATCTGGCCGCCAGACATATAGTTGGTCTTGGCGGCCGAATTGATGATATGGTCGATCGCCTGCATGGCGAAGTTGAAGGTCATGAACTCGACCACCGGCCTCAGCCCGCCCATTGCGGCACCGGTGCCGATCCCGGCAAAGCCGTACTCGGTGATCGGCGTGTCGATCACCCGCTTCGCCCCGAATTCGTCGAGCAGGCCCTGCGTGACCTTGTAGGCGCCTTGGTACTGCGCCACTTCCTCGCCCATGACGAACACGCGTTCGTCGCGGCGCATTTCCTCGGCCATGGCGTCGCGCAATGCCTCGCGCACGGTCACAGTCTTCATATTGGTGCCGTGCGGCACCTCGGGGTCGGACCTGGATTGCGACTTCGGCCGCGCGACATCGGTCAGCACCTTGGGAGCGGGTTCCGCCTTGCTAACGGCCGTGGCGGTTTGCTCGCTCGCCGCTGCGGGTGCCGCAACCTCGCCGTCCTCGCCGGCCATGACCGCGATCACGGTACCGACCTTCACGCCCTCGGTGCCTTCGGGCACGAGAATCCGGCCCAGCGTGCCTTCGTCGACCGCCTCGAACTCCATCGTCGCCTTGTCCGTCTCGATCTCGGCGATCACATCCCCGGAGCGGATTTCGTCGCCCTCCTGCTTGAGCCAGCGGGCGAGCGTGCCTTCTTCCATGGTCGGCGACAGCGCCGGCATCTTCAGCTCGATCCCCATGGCTCAGTACTCCTCCACCAGGACATCGGTGTAGAGTTCGGCCGGATCGGGTTCGGGCGAGCTTTCGGCAAAGTCCGCCGCCTCGGCGACGATGGCGCGGATCCGCTTGTCGATCGCCTTGAGGTCGTCCTCGCCCTGCCCCTGTTCGAGCAGCACCTTTTTCAATCCTTCGATCGGGTCACGGTTGTCCCTCATCTCCTGCACTTCCTCGCGCGAGCGGTACTTCGCGGGATCGGACATCGAATGGCCGCGATAGCGGTAGGTGCTGCACTCCATCAGCACCGGCCCCTTGCCCGCCCGCACATGAGCAAAGGCGATTTCGGCCGCGCGGCGCACCTGGAGAACATCCATGCCGTCGACCTTCATCCCCGGGATGCGGAATGCGGTCCCGCGACGGTAGAACTCGGTCTCGGCGCTGGAGCGTTTCACCGCCGTGCCCATGGCATAGCCGTTGTTCTCGATCACGAACACGATCGGCAGGTTCCACAGGGCCGCCATGTTGAAGGTTTCGTAGACCTGCCCCTGGTTCGCCGCGCCGTCGCCGAAATAGGCCAGGCACAGGCCGCCGTCCGCGTTGTACTGGTGCGCCAGCGCCAGCCCGCCACCCAGCGCCACCTGCGCGCCGACAATGCCGTGGCCGCCGTAGAACTTGTGCTCGGTGCTGAACATATGCATCGAGCCGCCCTTCCCCTTGGAGATGCCCGCCTGGCGGCCGGTCAGCTCGGCCATGATGACCTTGGGGTCGATCCCGTAGGCGAGCATATGCCCATGGTCGCGGTAGCCGGTGATCACGCTGTCGCGGTCGTTGTCGAGCGCACTCTGAAGGCCGATCGCCACAGCTTCCTGGCCGATGTAGAGGTGGCAGAATCCGCCGATCAGGCCGAGGCCGTAAAGCTGCCCCGCCTTCTCCTCGAACCGGCGGATCAGCAGCATCTGTTCGTAGAACTGCCGCATTTCCTCCACACTGGCCGCGTAGCGCGGGTCCGTCTCGAACGCCTCCTGCAGCGAGTGAAGCGCGAACCCGTTGTCGCCGCCCGCATCCTTGCCGGTGCGCGGAGCGGGGCTTTTACTGACGGTCTTGGCCAAGGTGCATCAGTCCCTGTCTGGCCCGGCCCTGGGGAGGAGACGGGTGGATGTCGTTGCCGCTGCTATAGGCACAAGCCGCCGGGGCGCGCAACGGCTGCGGCCTTGCGGGCGGCAGCCTGAATACGATTACAGCAGTGAAGCAGGCTTCAGTTTCGCGGCGCAGGGTTCAGCGGCAGGACCACTTCGTCGGGATGGACGACATTGAGGTTCTGGCGCAACAGCTCGGCAGTCAGGTCCGGGTCGGCATGATCGGGGTGGAGCAAATCGATCCGGTTGCGCAGAACGTCGCGCTCCTCGCGCAGGGCCTCGATTTGCGCCTCGCGGCGGTCGAGCAATTCGATGTTCTCGCGCCAGGACAGCAGGCCGCCCGGCCCCGCCACCACCAGGCCACCGATCACCAGCAGCGCGCCCAGCGCGGCCATGCGGACCACCTGTTCACGGGGCAGGGCGATGCGGTGTCCTTGGCGCGTCATGGCTCCATGAATCACACGGCCTGCGCCCGGTCAAGCGGGAACTTTCCGGCTCCTAGTACGAACGCGGCAGGCCGAGCACGTGCTCGGCAAGGTAGCTGAGGATGAGGTTGGTCGAGATCGGAGCGACGGTATAGAGCCGCGCCTCGCGGAACTTGCGCTCCACGTCGTATTCCTCGGCGAAACCGAACCCGCCATGCGTCTGCACGCACATGTCGGCAGCCGCCCAGCTGGCTTCGGAAGCGAGAAGCTTCGCCATGTTCGCCTCCGCGCCGGCGTTGCCGCCCCGGTCATAGACCTCTGCCGCATGGTAGACCATGAGTTCGGCCGCCTTCATCTGCGCGTAGCAGCGCGCGATCGGAAACTGCACCCCCTGGTTCTGGCCGATAGGCCGGCCGAATACGCCGCGTTCGCCGGCATAGGCGGTGGCGCGCTCGATGAACCACTTGGCATCGCCGATGCACTCCGCCCCGATCAGGATCCGCTCCGCGTTCATCCCCGAAAGGATATAGCGGAAGCCCTTCCCTTCCTCCCCGATCAGCGCGCTGGCCGGGATTCTCATGTCGTCGAAGAACACCTCGGTGGTCGAGTGGTTCATCATCGTGCGGATGGGCTTGATCGTCATGCCCTTGTCCAGCACCTCGCGCATATCGACGAGGAACAGCGAAAGCCCCTCGGTCTTGCTGGCGACTTCCTCGCGCGGTGTCGTGCGGACCAGCAGCGCCATGAGATCGGAATGTTCCGCCCGGCTGGTCCAGATCTTCTGGCCGTTGACGACGTAGTGATCACCGTCGCGCACCGCGCGGGTCTTGAGCGAGAGCGTGTCGGTGCCGCTCGCCGGCTCGGACACACCGAAAGCCTGGAGGCGAAGCGCACCGCTGGCGATTGCCGGCAGGTAGCCAGCCTTCTGCTCCGCGCTGCCGTAGCGCAGCAGGGTGTTCATGACATACATCTGGGCATGGGCGGCCGCCCCGTTGCAACCGGCGGCCTGGATTTCCTCCATGATCACGCAGGCTGCATCGAGCTTCAGGCCCGAGCCGCCGTATTCGACCGGGATCAGCGCCGCGAGAAAACCTGCGCGGGTCAGCGCGTCGACAAACTCGCCCGGGTACGCGCGCTCGCGGTCCTTCGTCCGCCAGTATTCACCGTGGAAATCGGCGCACAGCGCCCGCACGGCGCGGCGGATCTCGGACAGATCTTCGCGGGTTTCGTGCATCCTGGTCCCTTCCTGCTGCCGTCTGCGACCCGGCCTTGCCGCGAACGGTTGCGGGCTGCAATCCATCTTCGGTCCGGCAGCGCTGCCAGGCGGGAACTTTACATCTGCCGTGGACTGCGATATAGTTTCGTCTGAAACCAGTTCGCCGAAGGACACCCCCCATGCCCGATCTGTTCGAGAATCCCGCCGGCCTTGACGGCTTCGAGTTTGTCGAGTTCTGCGCGCCCGAGAAAGGCACTCTCGAGCCCGTGTTCAAGGCAATGGGCTTCACCCACGTCGCCTCGCACCGTAGCAAGGATGTGCAACTGTGGCGACAGGGTGGGATCAACCTGATTGCCAACTACGAGCCGCGCAGCGCAGCGTGGTACTTCGCGCGCGAGCACGGCCCCTCCGCCTGCGGCATGGCCTTCCGGGTGCGCGATGCGAGGCTGGCCTACCAGCACCTCCTCGACAAGGGCGCCGAGCCGGTGCAGGTCCATACCGGCCCGATGGAGCTGCATATCCCGGCGATCCGCGGGATTGGCGGCGCGATCCTCTATCTGGTCGACCGCTACGCCGACGAGACGGGGGCGGGCCTGTCGATCTACGATATCGATTTCGAGTATCTGCCGGGCGTGGACAGGCACCCGGTGGGCGCAGGCTTCAAGCTGATCGATCACCTCACTCACAACGTCTACGGCGGCCGGATGGCCTACTGGGCGGACTACTACGAAACGCTGTTCAATTTCCGCGAAATCCGCTTCTTCGACATCAAGGGTGAATACACCGGTCTCACCTCCAAGGCGCTGACCGCGCCCGACGGCAAGATCCGCATCCCCCTCAACGAGGAAGGCGAAGGCGGCAAGGGGCAGATCGAGGAGTTCCTTCGCCAGTTCAACGGCGAGGGCATCCAGCACATCGCCCTGATCTGCGACGACCTGCCCGCCTGCTGGGACCGGCTCAAGCAGCTCGGCGTACCCTTCATGACGGCGCCGCCGGATACCTACTATGAAATGCTCGACGAGCGTCTGCCCGGACACGGAGAGGATATCGACCAGCTCCGGACGCGCGGCATCCTGCTCGATGGCACCACCGAGGGCGGGACCCCTCGCCTGCTCCTGCAGATCTTCGCCGAGGCGCAGGTCGGGCCGGTGTTCTTCGAGTTCATCCAGCGCAAGGGCGACGACGGGTTCGGCGAAGGCAACTTCAAGGCCCTGTTCGAAAGCATGGAGCGCGACCAGATCCGCCGCGGCGTGCTGGAAGTGGAGCCGGTCCAATGAGCGGCCATCCCGTGAAACTCGGCGGGATCCATCACACCGCCTATCGCTGCAAGGACGCGAAGGAGACGGTCGAGTGGTACGGCAAGGTTCTGGGCATGGACTACACCACCGCCTTTGCTGAAGACCATGTCCCCTCGACCGGTGCCTACGACCCTTATATGCACGTGTTCCTGGACGCGGGTAACGGCAACGTGCTGGCCTTCTTCGAGCTGCCCAACCAGCCCGAGATGGGCCGCGATGCGAATACTCCGGCGTGGGTCCAGCATCTGGCGTTCCGGGTCGCCTCGGAGGACGAGCTCCTCGCAGCCAAGGCGCATATCGAGAGCCTCGGCATCGAGGTGCTCGGTCCGACCCATCACGGGATCTTCAAGTCGATCTACTTCTTCGATCCCAACGGCCACCGGGTCGAACTGGCGGCCGACATCGGCACCGACGAGCAATATGCCGAACTCAAGCGCGTCGCGCCGATGATGCTCGACGAATGGAGCCGGACCAAGAAGGCCCCGCAGCACGCCGCCTGGCTCCACGAGATCGCCCGGGCGGAGCACGCGGCGAACCGCTGAAGCGGGCGAGGCTTGCGTGATGAACGTCGGCCAGGCAGCGGCAGGCGCGGCCTTGGGCGGTGCACAATACAGGATCAGGGCAGCGCAAAGTCGAAGCAGAGGTCGCGCTCGATCATCTTGTTCGCCACTCTGCGGTAGATCGCTTCACCGATCATCGTGGTCTTAGACATATCAACCATGTTGACTCTGGTGTCGCGCACGCAGCCGCGCCCTGTCCCGGCCCGCCGGTCGAGGCGCATATTCCGGACGATCGAATCGACGAAGATCATGCCCCTGGCGTCGCGCCTGATCTTGCGTTCCATCTCGGCCTCGATCGAAACCGTCATCCGGCACCCCTTGAACCAGACCGTGTCGACCTGACCCATTGTCAGCGTCTTGCGCTTGCCGCCTCTGATATCGATTTCCCAACCGTTGTAGCGACGGTCGATCTCGGATTTGATCACGCCGTTCATGCTGCCATTGCCGAGGTTTTCGACCAAGGCGCAGAAGAACGCCTGGTCGGAATTGTCAGCAGCGTCTGCCGCTGGTGGTCCCGCGGCTGCCAGTGGCACCCCTGCGGAGATCCCGAGGGCAAGCAGGACCAGCGCGCGTGTGACGCCGGCAAGGTGACGGAACATTGTATTCTCCTCAAAGGCACTGCCCGCAAGGGGCGACGATATCGCCGTCGACAAGCCAGTATTGGACGAAGCGGACGACGTGACCACCTGCCGCGCCGCCGTGACCGCGCGGGGGTGCGCGAAGGAGAAGGAAAGGAAAAACGGCGCGATTGATTTTCGTCAATCGAGTCCTCCGTCCGATCGGTTAACCCCGTTGCACAACATCATGTGGCCTTCCCGGAGCGGAGAGGGCCATATCTTGAAGAGGAACAGGGGACGGCCATGTCAAACGCAAGCATCCACGCCCAGCACACGCACCCGACGGAACAGGCGGCAGCCGTCCCGCACACCTGCAGCTCAGCCGATGCTCGGCTGATCGACTGCTCGGCCACTGTCGACGAGTACATTTCCGGAGCCGACTGGCGGATCAAGGCCAATGCCAATGTCGGGTACTCGCACGCGGGGCTGGTGAGCAACGTCGCCGGGAAGGTCATCGCCAACTACTGGCTCGACGAGGTCTACGCTCCCGAGGAAGGCCTCGCTCACCGCCGCGGAGACATCCACATCCACGATCTCGACAGCCTGACCGGCTACTGCGCCGGCTGGTCCTTGCGGGCCCTGCTCAATGACGGGTTCAACGGGGTGGCCGGACGGGTGTCCTCGCGCCCGCCGCGCCATTTCCGCGAAGCGCTGGGCCAGATGGCCAATTTCCTCGGCATCCTGCAATCCGAATGGGCCGGGGCGCAGGCGTTTTCGAGCTTCGACACCTATCTCGCCCCCTACGTGTTCCGCGACAACCTCAGCTTCGCCGAGATCAAGAAGGCGATCCGCCAGTTCGTCTACAACCTCAACGTGCCGGCGCGTTGGGGGCAGTCGCCCTTCACCAACATCACGCTCGACATCACCGTGCCGGAAGACTTGCGCGACCTCTACCCGACCGCGCACGACCGCCACCTGTTTGCCGGGCTCGACGATCCCGCCCTGCTCGACCGCGCCCGTCAGCGCGACCTGGGTCTGCGCGATCTGGAAGACCTGACCTTCGCCCATTTCACGCCCGAGATGGAGCAGATCGTGATCGCCTACTACGAGATCATGACCGAGGGCGATGCCACCGGTCAGCCGTTCACCTTCCCGATCCCCACCGTCAACATCACCGAGGATTTCGACTGGACCAGCCGGGTGGCCAACGCGATCTTCGACAATGCCGCCAAGGTCGGATCGTCCTACTTCCAGAACTTCATCGGCAGCCAGTATATTCGCGATCCTGCGACCGGCGAGCGCCGCCCCAACCCTGAGGCCTACTCCCCCGGTGCGGTGCGATCCATGTGCTGCCGGTTGCAACTGGATCTGCGCGAACTGCTCAAGCGCGGCAACGGCCTGTTCGGCTCCGCCGAGATGACCGGGTCCCTGGGCGTGGTGACGATCAACATGGCGGCGCTCGGCTACCGCTTCGCGGGCGACCTGCCCGGCCTCATGGCCGAGCTCGACCGGCTGATGGATATCGCCAGCTCGACGCTCGAGAAGAAGCGCGCCTTCGTTCAGACGATGTATGATCGCGGGCTCTACCCCTACACCGCGCGCTACCTGCCATTCCTGCGGAACCACTTCTCGACCATCGGAGTGAACGGCATGAACGAGATGGTGCGAAACTTCACCGGCGACCGCGAAGACCTGACCGGGCGCAACGGCATCACCATGGCGCTCGCCGTCCTTGACCATATGCGTGCGCGCCTGGTCGGCTATCAGGAGCGCACCGGCAATCTTTACAACCTGGAGGCGACCCCGGCGGAGGGGACGACCTACCGCTTCGCCAAGGAAGACCGCAAGCGCTTCCCCGACATCCTGCAGGCGGGCGGCGGGGAGAATATCTACTACACCAACAGCTCGCAGATACCGGTCGATCACACCGACGACCCGTTCGAGGCGCTGGAACTGCAGAACGAATTGCAGTGCAAGTACACCGGCGGCACGGTGCTGCACCTCTACATGAGCGAGAAGCTCTCCAGTGCAGACTCAGCCCGCCATTTCCTCAAGACCGTCCTGACCAACTACCGGTTGCCCTATGTCACGCTGACCCCGGTGTTCTCGGTCTGCGACACCCACGGCTATCTTGCGGGGGAGCAACCGGAATGCCCCCACTGCGGGACGCGCACGAAAGTGTGGACGAGAGTGATGGGATACTTCCGCCCGGTCGACAGCTTCAACAAGGGCAAGGTGGGCGAACACCGCCAGCGCCGACACTTCACCGAGGATGCGGCGCGCGCAGCGGACCTGTTCGCGCCGACGCGCTAGCATGGGTCGCGCCGTCACGCCGTTCCACGCCCTCACCCCGTTCACCCTCCTCGATTACCCGGGGCGCAGCGCCTGCATCGCATGGGTGGCAGGATGCAATATGCGGTGCGGTTACTGCCACAACCCGCAGATCGTGCACGGCCCAGGCGCATTGCCGGAAGAAGCCGTGCTCGCCTTCCTCCGGCGGCGGCAGGGGCTGCTCGGCGGCGTGGTCCTGTCAGGGGGCGAGGCGACATCCTGGCCGGGCCTCGCCGGCTTCGCGGCGCGGGCCAAGGCCATGGGCTTCGCGGTCAAACTCGATACCAACGGCCTCCGACCCGACGTAGTCGCGAGCCTGCTGGAGGGTCAACTGGTCGACTACGTCGCGCTCGACTGCAAGGCCCCGCCGGCGCGGTTCCGCGAAGTGACCGGTGTGACGACCTACCGCCGGTTCACCCGGACACTTGACCTGCTCTGCGCCCAGCGGGTCGTCGATTTCGAGGTGCGGACGACGGTGCATGAGGCACTGACCACGGACGAGGACGTGATCGGCATGGCCTGTGACCTACATGCCCGCGGCTATCGCGGGGATTACGCGATCCAGCCCGCCGTCATCGATCCCGACCGGCCGACGCTGGGCGCCCTGCCCGCGCAGCGCAAGCGGTGGGACATCGACGCGCTCCAGGCTCGCTCTCCCCTTCGTCTGGTGCTGCGCCGCGCCTGACCTGCTCGGCGGCTAGTATGCCCCGGGTGCCTGCCAGGGCACGCCCCGCAGGTGCTCCAGTTCCGGCGGGAGCACGGGATCGTAGCTCTGGTCGAACGAGAACGGGGCCTCGTCCTCGCTCCAGATATTCTCGTGCCGCCCACCCACGAAGCGGATCAGGCAAACCGCACCCCAGCGGGAACCGAAGGGCCCGTGCGGTATGGCGGGCGGGCGCCAGAAGTAGCCGCCCGGGTGCATCGTTCCGTGCGGACCGCACAGCGATCCGGCCACGACATAGCACTCCTCGACCACTGGATGGCTTTCACGCGGCCCCCGCCGGTCGCGGGGCTCCGACTGAGGCAGGATCAGCGACAGGAAGGTGCGCTCGCCAGTGACCGGATCGGTCCGCAGATCCTTGCGCGAGATGCCCAGGTGGCGCAGGTTCGCATCGTTGAGAGTTCGGTCCCACTCCATCGCCCGGGTTCGAAGGTGCGGCACGGCCCTCGCCGGATCGCAGGTCCCCGCCCTGCCGACGAGCTGCGGCTCGGCACTGTAGAAGGCCAGAAGCACACAACCGGGTCGGCTGACCATTGCCCTGCGGGTCCAGCCCGCAGGCAGGAAGGCGTAGCTGTCGGCCCGATAGACTTCGCCGTCCATCTCGAGCTCTCCCTCCAGCACGAAGAACTCCTCGTCGGCGCGGATGTGTTCGGGCCCAAGCCGTGACCATCCCGGCGGATAGCGCATCAGCGCGGTGCAGGCCCCCGTGACCTGATCGCGGCTGAGCAGGCGATATTCCGCGTCGGGGCGGGCGAGGCCGGCACCGATCCGCCGCCATGGGAGGAGTTGCGCCTGAACGAACTCGATGTGCGGTCTGTGCGCCATTGCCGGAAAAGTGCCCGGATAACGGGCCCCGCGCCTTGACACGGGTCAATCGTTCACCCGGGCAGCCGATCGTGTGATCTGCGGCACAACCGAGCCACTTAGACCCTTGCCAAGCGCAATTGGCCAGGACAATATTGCGGCATGAATATCGCTCCACCACGGCATGGCACCCGGCTCTATCAGGCGCTGGCAGAAAAGATCACCCGGCTGATTGCTTCCGGCGAGTTCAACCCGGGAGACCGCCTCCCGGCGGAGCGGGAGCTGGCCACGATGTTCCAGGTCAGCCGCCCGACAGTGCGCGAGGCGATCATCGCGCTCGAGATCGAGGGTCTGGTCGAAGTGCGGCTGGGATCGGGCGTCTACGTCATCAGCCGCACGCCCAGCCGGGAAGGTATCGAACGGGATATCGGGGCCTTCGAACTGACCGAGGCGCGCATTCTGATCGAAGGCGAAGCCGCTGCGCTCGCCGCTGCCAACATCACCGATGATGAGATCGCCGAGCTGGAACGTATGCTGGCCGAAATGGAAGCGGCCAACCAGACCGGTGCCGGTTCAGGCGAGATCGTCGACAAACGGTTTCACGAGTATCTCGCCGGATGCACCCGCAACGGTGCCATGCAGTCGGCGGTCGAGCACCTGTGGATGGTCCGCAACCGTTCGCCGCAATGCGTCCGGACATTCCAGAAGTCGCGCACCAAGGGTCACAAGCCCGTGATCGACGAACACCGCCGGATCGTCGAGGCCCTGCGCCAGCGCGATCCTGCCGCTGCGCGCACGGCCATGCGCGACCATCTCGGGCGGGTTCTGGAATACCTGCTCGACTCGACGGAGACCGAAGCGATCGAGGAAGCACGCGCCAAGGCTGCCGCGCAGCGCAGCCGGTACAAGGTCAGCGAGCGGCTCTAGCGGGCGTCTGCGCGGATAGCCGCTTCGTTCGGCACCAGGCCGAGGCCTGGCTGATCGGGCACAGAGAACACGCCGTTCTGCGGCAGCAGCGGCTCCGGGAAGTACTTCCACAACTCGGCCAGTCGCACCGCGCCAGGATGTTCCTGCGGCCTGCTGGCGGTCTCCGCCCAGGCGACGAAATGCGCGTGTGCCGCCGAGAGGAGCGTGGGCCGTGCATTGTGGACCGAGATCGGGATGTCGCGCAGATAGGCCAGCGAGGCGACGTGCCGCGCGGCCGTGAGGCCCGACAGCTTCGATACATCCGGATTGATGAGGTCAGGCCTGCCGTGGTCGAGCAGATCGCGGAAGGCAAAAGGCGTGTACTCGTGCTCGCCGGCGGCGATCTCGATCTCCAGCGCATCCGATACTTCCGCCATGCTGGCGTAGTGGTGCATCGCGCAGGGCTCCTCGAACGCGGAGACGCCGAGTTCCTCGTGCAGCGCCCGCCCGACCTGGATCGCTCGTGCCGCGCGGTAGCCGTTGTTGGCGTCGACGTAGAGCGGGATGGCGTCTCCGATCGCCCGGCGCACCGCGCGGGCCGTCGGCAGGGTCGGGTCGTCCGCCGGGTCAGCGTTCTCCTCGCGGATCGCCATCCGCACCTTGATCGCCTTGAACCCTTCGCCGACCATCTCCGCGGCCCGTCGCGCCGCCTGGTCGGGAGTCATGTAGGCCCCGCGTCCGATGTCGCGGCTGAACGAGCCGTAGACCGGGAAGCTGGAGCGGACCTTTCCGCCAAGCAGCGCCCACACCGGCAGGCCGAGCAGCTTGCCGCGCAAGTCCCACAGCGCGCAGTCGACCCCGGCCAGCGCCTGACTGGCGAGGCCGCCAGGGCCAAGTTCGTCGGTTTCGTAGTAGGCCTTCGCCCAAAGCCCGTCGCCGTCGAAAACGTCGGCCCCTTCGTAAAGCTTGTCGAGTTCGCTGCGGATCACCCGCGCGACCAGCTCGCCGCCGGAATGGCCGGCCTCGCCCCACCCGGCGGTGCCATCGTCAGCCGTGACCTTGACGAAGATAGCGCGGGGGACCGCGAAGGCTTCGACCTTGGCGATCCTGGCGCGCCCGACATTGGCGGCAAGCAGCGGAAGCGGAGCGGCGAGCGACAAACCTGCGGCGGTGAAACCGGCAGCCATCCGGGCCAGCACTCGGCGGCGATCAATGCGGTTCATCGTAGTTTCCTTCCACCAGTTTGCGATGCATCGCCCGGTCCAGTGGGTAGCCCCAGATCAGCCAGGCCGACAGCGCCACGCCGGTCAGCGGGACCAGCGCCATGATCGCCTTCAGACCCCACAGCGTCGCCTCGCTCTGGTCGACATTGGGGGTGTAGCCGATCCAGACCAGCAGCACGCCCAGCAGCGCCCCGTTGAGGCCCAGCGCGAGCTGCTTGGCGAACGAGGCGATGCCGAACACCTTGCCATCGTGCCGCTGCCCGGTCTTCCAGGCGTTGTATTCCACCGTGTCGGGCAGCATCGCCCAGAACAGCACCTGATAGGCGATGTTGGCAGCCGAGATCACCGCGATGAGCGCGCTCGCCACCAGCGGATCGCGCGAAGGGCTGAAGAAGAACAGGGTGTAGCCCACGGCGCTGACCGCGTTGGCGAACAGCCAGGTGCTGCGCTTGCTGGTCCGCCGCGCGACCCAGGCCCAGACCGGCGCGAATGCCAGGTTGATCACCAGCGCGAACGGCACGATCCTGGGCACCAGGTCGGGCCGCTCCAGATAATAGGTGACGTAATAGACCAGGCACTTGTTGGTCATGGTGAAGGCCAGGCTGGACACGATGATGCAGGCAAAGATCCGCACCAGCGGCCCGTTGGCGGAGGCCATGCGCAGCGTGTCGCGGAAGTCCTCCACACTCGCGGCGACGGAGAAGCCGCGCGGATTGGCCTCGCGCAACCGCTCCGGCTCGCTGGTGGTGGCAAAGGTGAGCCAGAAGAACGGCAGGCTGATGAGGCCGGTCAGCCCAGCGGCCAGCACATAGGTCGTCGCCTGGGTCTCCTCGCCCAGCCCCCGGACCAGTTGCGGCATCACGAAGGTGACGAAGGCCCCGCCCGAGAAGGCGAAGAACATCCGCCACCCGGCCATGCTGGAACGCTCGTCGGCATCCTGCGAAATGCGCGCTGACAGCGAGCTGTAGGGGATCGAGACCAGCGAATAGGCAGTGCGCAGGAACACTTGGCTGAGCAGGGCATAGAGGAACAGCCCGCCCTGATCCCAGTCGGGCGTCAGGAACGCCACCATGAAGGCGACCACCAAAACCGGAGAGGCGAAGATCAGATAGGGTCGGTACGAGCCCCACCGGCTCCGCGTCCGGTCGGCGATCGCGCCGATCACGGTGTCGGCGAACCCGTCCCACAGGCTGGCGATCAGGAACACCGTTCCGGCCAGCGCCGCGTCCAGCCCCAGCACATCGGTGTAGAACGGCAGCAGCAGCAGATTGAGCGTCTGCCAGAAGATGTTGAAGCCGAAATCGCCGGCGGCCCAGCCGATCATGTTGCGCCTGGCGAGCGGGCGGATCTCGCTCATGCCGCCCCCCAGAGGCGCCTGAGCGCCCAGGCCGCCATCTTCGGCTCGCGGGTGCGGGTGAACACACCCTTGAGGTTGTGGACCACCCGGCGGCCGTGCTGTGCGGTGCGGAAGTCGGCGAAGTTCCACACGTGCCCGCCGGCCACTGCCGGATGTCGCTCGATCTCCGCCCAGTAGGCCTCGATCAGCGCCTGCTGGTACTCCTCGGTGAACAGCTGGTCGTAGGTCGCGTGCTGTCCGGCGAGCGCATCGGCCCCGAACTCGAGCAGCATGACCGGCTTGCCATGGACCGCCACCGCATCGAGATCGGCGCGCAGAGCCGCGATGGCAGCCTCGATCTGGCCCGGGTTGGAATACCACCCGTGATAGCGGTTCATCCCGAGGAAGTCGGATTGTGTGAAAGCAGGATCGTCGTTGCCGGCATAGCCCACGTTGGCGTGCGTCATCGGCCGCGACGGATCGAGCGAGCGGGCATGGGCGAACAGATCGCGCCAGTACGGTGCCGACGCTTCACGATAGCACCGCTCTGCAAGGTACCCCGGCTCGTTTGCCAATGACCAGGCGATCACGCACGTGCGGTTCCCGTCACGCGCGATCAGTTCGCTCACCGCCCGCTTGTGCCGCTCAAGCGTGGCCGCGTTGACCTTGCGGAAGTCAAGGTTGATCGAGAACACCTCGTCGATCACCAGTATGCCGAACCGGTCTGCGAGATCGAGGAACTCCTCACTGTACGGGTAGTGCGAGGTTCGCACCGAATTGGCGCCGACCCATTTGAGCAGGTGGAAATCCTTGACCAACTGGGGCAGGTTGAGTCCGCGCCCGTGGATCGGGCTTTCCTCATGCTTGCCAAAGCCCTTCAGCTGGGCGGGCTCGCCATTGAGCAGGAATTGCGTCCCATCGACCGCGAAGGTTCGCAGTCCGATCATCTGGCTGGCAGCGTCCACCACCTGGTTGGACGCGTCCAGCAGATCGATTTCCAACCGGTAGAGGTGCGGCGCATCGGGGCTCCACGGACGGGGTTCCGACGGGCAAAGTCGCAGCCCTGCGATGCCCTGTTCCACCGCAGCCAGCGCCTCGGTACTGCCGCTCTCATCGCTCAGGCGGGCGCGCAGCCAGACGCCCGATGTGCAGGCAACGGCGAGTGCGACACCAGCCAGATCCGCGTCCGCCCGCCAGCCGGTGAGGCCGCTCGAGGGTTGCTCGACCAGGTGAACCGGGCGGTTGATCCCGCCATAAGGGAAGAAATCGAACCGTACCGCGGGCAGATATTCGTCACGCGGGCGACGTTCCTCGGCATAGGTCGCGTGGGTGATGCCCTGCGTCGCCTCGTCCGGGTGGAGCTGCGCGTCGACCCTCACCACGAGACGCGCCAGCCTTCCCGTCGCCATCGCGGCCGGGACCGGCACTTCGAACGGCAGCATCGGTGCCCCGCTCGCCCCCAGCCGCTGCCCGTCGAGCCATACGTCGGCGTAATAATCGACCGAACCGAAGTGCAGCACGAGCTTCCGTCCCGGCGCGAGTGCGGGCAGAAACACCTCGGTCTCGAACCACCCGGCACCGCAGAAGTTCATGTAGCCGGCCTCGGCCAGCTGCTCGTTCCAGCTGCCCGGCACCGCGATAGCGTGCGCGCGATCCGCCGGTATTCCGCCATGCCAGTCGGGCTCCTCACCAGCTTGAGCGAAGGCCACGCGCCACACGCCCGACAGATCGGTGAAATTGCGGCAGGCGTTGCGCTGGGGGCGGATCATCGCGGCATGGCCTCTTTCGGGATGATGGCACCAGGGTGCATCACCACTTCACCGGCAAGCCGGTGCCCGGCACTGGTGGCAGCGGCGGGATCGGTTCCGACAAGAAGCGCGGCGAGGAAAGCTGCGTTGAACGAATCGCCCGCCCCGGTGGTGTCGCGCGCGGCGCGCACCTGCGGGCAGGCGATGGCCTGCGGGGCCGCACCGGCGACGGAGAGCAGCGCGCCCTGCTCGCCCAGCTTGACCACCACCATGCTCGCGCCGGCATCGTGCCAGCGCGACGCGCTCTGCTCGGGATCGGTGTCCCCGAACAGCGCCGCTTCGTCCTCGAAGGTCGGCAGCACGATCGTGCACTGCGGCGCGATTTCGGCGAAGGCTGCGCGAGCCTCGTCCGGGTCTGCCCAGCCGTGTCGGCGGTAATTCCCGTCGAAGGCGACTTGACCGCCGCGCGCGCGCACCGCGCTGGCGAGTTCGACCACCCGGGCCCGCTCTGCATGGTCGAACAGCGACAGTGTGATGCCCGAAAGGTAGAGGATACGTGCATGGCCGGCCTGCTCCAGCGCCGCCTGCGCGCCCGGCACGGAAAAGAACGCCCGCGCTGCCGACCGGTCGCGCCAGTAAGTGAAGCTGCGTTCGCCGCGCGCATCGGTCCGGATGGCATAGAGGCCGGGAACGCGGTCCGAATGCGCGAGGAGGAGGTCGCAGCCGACCCCTTCCCCCGCAAGGAAGGCGCGCAATTCGATGCTGTAGGGATCGGTGCCGACCGCGCTGAGGTAGCTGACCTGCGCCCCCGCGCGCGCGCAGTAGATCGCGACGTTCGCGGTGTCGCCGGCGAAGCCCATGCGCCAGTCGCTTGAACCGGGCACGAGGCTCAGCTCGATCATGCATTCGCCGAAACAGACTATGCCTCGCTGGGCGGCTTCCTCTCCCACGCTATCACCAGTTCCACATCGTGCCGTCTTCCAGGCGCGCGACCGGCAGCTGCATCGGCCGGTAGGGGTATTTCGCAGCCAGAGCCTCGTCGATCTCGACGCCGTGACCGGGTGCTTCGCCGACGATCATGTAGCCGTCCTCGAACCGGTAGTCGTGCGGGAACACGGCATCTGTATCCGCGGTGTGGCGCATATACTCCTGAATCCCGAAATTCGGCACCCAGGTGTCGAAATGGAGCGCTGTGCCCATTGTTACCGGAGAGAGGTCGGTCGCCCCGTGGCAGCCGGTCCGCACCTGGTAGAGGCTGGCCAGATCGGCAATCCGGCGCAGATGCGTGACCCCGCCCGCGCCGACGACGGTCGCGCGGATGTAGTCGATCAGCTGGTTCTCGATCAGGTCCTTGCAGTCCCAGATCGAGTTGAAGATCTCGCCCACCGCCAGCGGCGTCACCGTGTGCTGGCGCACCAGCCTGAAGGCTTCCTGATTTTCCGCCGGGGTGCAGTCTTCCAGCCAGAACAGCTGATAAGGCTCCAGCATCTTGCCGAGGTTCGCCGCTTCCTGCGGCGTGTAGCGATGATGCCCGTCGTGCAGAAGGTGATGGTCAAAGCCGTAGGTGTCGCGCAGCTTCTCGAACAGCTTCGGCACGTAGTTCAAGGCCTTGCGCGTGTCCCATCCGGTCACCGAGGGCAGCGCGGCATCGGCCGGTTCGTAGTAAAGCTTGCCCCGGCCCACGCCATAGGCGTCCTTGATGCCTGGCACCCCGGTCTGGGCACGGATCGCCTTGTAGCCGAGGCTGATGTAATGGCCCACCGCCTCCACCGTCTCGTCGATGTCAGCGCCGTTGGCGTGGCCATAGACCATCACCTTGTCGCGGCTTCTGCCGCCGAGCAGGTCGTAGAGCGGCATCCCCGCCGCCTTGGCCTTGATGTCCCACAATGCCACGTCGACCGCAGCGATCGCCCGCATCGTCACCGGTCCGCGCCGCCAGTAGGCGCCGCGATAGAGGAACTGCCAGATGTCCTCGATCCGCCGCGCATCCTTGCCGATCAACGCCGGGCAGACGTGATCCTCGAGATAGGAGACCACCGCCAGCTCGCGCCCGTTGAGCGTGGCATCACCGATCCCGGTCAGACCGCCTTCCACCTCGATCTTAAGCGTCACGAAATTGCGGCCTGGACAGGTAACTATCACGCGCGCCGATTTGATTTGCATAGTCCCCGCTTCCTCCATACCCCCGGTGAGACCGGAGCCTATGACACCTGAGGCTATCTCGCCGCGAAATATTGGTCTGTCAAGATTGATCGAGTGTCCTTACCAATTTGACTCCTGTCGTAACTCGGATACAAATAGTGGGGGTGCACGCCTGCGGGCGTCGATCCAAGAACAAGGGACGAGGGGATGGGATTCGAAACGATCGATTACGTGGTTCTGGCGATCTATGCGGTAGCCCTGATCGCGCTCGCCACCTGGGTGTCGCTCCGGCCGGACGAGGCCGGCCGCGACACGTCGGACTACTTCCTTGCCGGCCGCGCCCTGCCCTGGTGGGCGATCGGCGCTTCGCTCATCGCCGCGAACATTTCCGCCGAGCAGGTGATCGGGATGTCGGGCTCCGGTTATGCCATCGGCCTTGCGATCGCATCCTATGAATGGATGGCGGCCATCACCCTTGTGATCGTGGGCAAGTTCTTCCTGCCGGTGTTCATCCGCCAGCGGATCTACACCATGCCGCAGTTCCTCGAACTGCGCTACGACTCATCGGTCCGCACCGTGATGGCGGTGTTCTGGCTGGGCGTGTTCACCCTGATCAATCTCACCTCCATCCTTTGGCTGGGGGCACTGACGATCGAGACGGTCACCGGACTGGACCTGTTCCACGGCCTGCTGGCACTGGCGGGCTTTGCCCTGCTCTACTCGCTTTACGGCGGGCTGCGGGCGGTCGCGATGACCGACATCGTCCAGGTCGTCATGCTGGTGGCAGGCGGCCTGCTGATCGCCTGGATCGCCCTTGACGCGGTCAGCGGCGGCAACGGTGCGCTTGCCGGGTTCGGCACACTCCTTGAGGTCGCGCCGCAGAAGTTCGACATGATCCTGGCGCCGACCAACCCCGATTACCAGTACCTGCCCGGCCTGTCTGTCCTGCTGGGGGGCCTGTGGATCATGAACCTCAGCTACTGGGGGTTCAACCAGTACATCATCCAGCGTGCGCTTGCCGCGAGCAGCCTCGAGGAAGCGCAAAAGGGCGTGCTGTTCGCCGCCTTCCTCAAGCTGCTGATGCCGCTGCTGGTCGTCATCCCCGGCATTGCCGCATTCGTGCTGCTGCCCGAACTAGACCGGCCCGATGCGGCCTATCCCACCTTGCTCGCGATGGCGCCGGCAGGGGCTAAGGGGCTGATCTTCGCCGCACTGATTGCCGCGATCGTCTCCTCGCTCGGTTCGATGATGAACTCGATCGCGACGATCTTCACGCTCGACCTCTACAAGCCCCATGTCGGCGAACGAGGCGAGCACCACTTCGTCATCGTCGGGCGAATCGCCGCCGCCTCCGCGCTGGTGCTCGCGGTGTTCGCCGCGCGGCCGCTGCTGGGCGACGCCGACCAGGCGTTCCAGTGGCTGCAGGAGTTCACCGGCTTCTTCACCCCGGGCGTAGTCACGCTGTTCCTGCTCGGCCTGTTCTGGAAGCGCGCCAATGCGGCGGGTGCCTTCGCCGCGGCGATCGGATCGGCCGCGTTCTCGCTCGGGTTCAAGATCTGGCTGCCGCAGGTGCCGTTCATGGACCGCGTGGGGCTGGTCTTCCTGGCGTGCGTCGCCGTGGCAGTGGGCACCTCGCTGCTCACCGGCCGCGGCGCGTCGCCCAAGGCGATCGACCTTGCCGGAACCGACTTCGGCACCAGCCGCGGGTTCAACCTCGGGGCTGCGGTCATCGCGGCGATCCTTGTCTTCCTCTACTGGTACTGGTGGTGATCATGCGCTTTTCATTGCAGACGAGTATCCCCTCCCGCCGAGCCATGGGCCTGCTGCTGCCGACGCTGGCCCTGTTCACCCCGACGGCTCCGGCTCTCGCGCAGAACGAGGGGCTTGAGGCGGTTCCGATGGAAAACGTCCGCGCCCGGACCGGCGAGGACCTGTCGGGCCAATGGAAGTACATCGTCGACCGTTCGCGCCTGGGCGTGCGCAAGCGCGGAATGCAGCGCAACTTCCCGCAGGACCGCCCGGCGACCAACCACCCGCTGATCGAATATGACTGGGACACTTCGCCCGAACTGACCGTACTCGGCGACTGGAACAGCCAGGTAACCGAACTGGCGATGTACGAAGGCATGGTGTGGTTCAGGCGCAAGGTCGATGGGTCGCCGCAGCCTGGCAAGCGGTACTTCCTGCATTTCGAGGCGGCCAACTACGACACCCGGGTGTTTCTCAACGGTGCGGCGCTCGGCCGACATCGCGGCGGGTTCACTCCGTTCGAGTTCGAGGTGACCGACACGCTGAAGGCGGGGTCCAATTCGCTGGTCGTCTCGGTCGATGCGGCGCACGGGCTCGACACCATTCCGGCAGAGGATTTCGACTGGCAGAACTACGGCGGCATCACTCGCCCCGTGCACCTGGTGGAGGTGCCGGAAACGTTCGTCCGCGATTACAGCGTCGGGCTGAACCGTGAGGGGCGCATCGAATACTCGGCGCAGCTCGACGGTCCGGCCGGTGCCGGCGCGACCGTGCGCTTCGAGCTGCCAGAACTGCGCCGCAGCTGGACCGCGACGGCCGATGCGCAAGGTCGCGTCAGCGGCACCCACCCCCTCCCCCGTCAAGCCCGGCGATGGAGCCCGGAAGACCCGCGGCTCTACGACCTGAAGGTTTCGTCGGGCGCGGATGCCGTGACCGACCGCATCGGCTTCCGCACGATCGAGCAGCGCGGCCCGCAGCTGCTGCTGAACGGCAAGCCGCTGACGCTGCTGGGCATCTCGATCCACGAGGAAGCGATCGGCACAAAGCCGACCCGCGTTCTGGACGAAACGGCCGCGCGCGCGCTGCTGAGCGAGGCCAAGGCATTGGGTTCGAACTTCGTCCGCCTGGCACATTATCCCCACACCGAGACCATGGTTCGGCTTGCCGACGAGATGGGCCTGCTCGTGTGGAGCGAAATCCCGGTCTACTGGGACATCAATTTTGACAGCGAAGCGACCTATGCCGAAGCGAGCCAGATGCTGCGCGCGATGATCGCGCGCGACATGAACCGCCCTTCCGTGGTGATCTGGAGCGTCGCCAACGAAACCCCGATCCGCGACAACCGCAACCGTTTCCTCGAGCGACTGATCGCCGAAACGCGTGCGCAGGACCCGACGCGTCTCGTTTCCGCGGCGATGGACAAGATGCCCGAGGCCGGCGGGCTCGACGCGGAGAACCTGATCGTGGTCAACGACCCGCTCGCCGCGCATCTCGATGTCCTGGCGATCAACCGCTACGACGGCTGGTACGGCCCGCTGACCCCGCCCGAAGTGGCGAACGTTCGCTGGGAAACGCGTTTCGACAAGCCGATCATCCTGAGTGAATTCGGGGCCGGAGCGCTGCACGGATATCGCGCCGATCCCTCGATCCGGTGGAGCGAGGACTACCAGAAGGCGATGTACGAACAGTACGTCGCGATGACCGCGCGCATTCCGAACTATGCCGGAATGTCTCCGTGGATCCTGAAGGACTTCCGCTCCCCCCGGCGCTTCCATGGTCGGTACCAGAACTACTGGAACCGCAAGGGCCTGATCGATCCCGAAGGCAAGCGCAAGCTCGCCTGGCAGGTCCTGCACGACTACTACCACGAGGCGCGCGGGCTGGAGCCGACGGGGGCAGCCGGGCGGTGAGGCGCTGGCTCGCCTCCACCGGCGCGCTTGCGGCCCTGGCGCTGCCGCCGCAGCCCGCCGGTGCGCAGGAGGCGCAGAACGCCGCGCTCGACGATGCCCGGATCGTGTTCGACGGGCGACAGCTGGTGCTCGCCAACAGCCGGATCGAGCGCCGGTTCGACTGGAACGACGGAGCGCTGGCGACGACCTGGCTCGGGTTCGGCGACGGCACGACGGGCTGGCGCATGGCCGCAGACGCCCCCGATCTCGCGCCGCTGGGCGAGCCTCACGCGGCGACAGGCGCGCGTCTTTACCTGCAAGAGGTCGCGGCCACGCCGATCACGCCGGCCCATCTCCAGGTCGCGGTCGAGACCACCGGCGGTCCGCTCGACGTGCGGCGCACCTGCCGTGTTTTCCCGCAGGTGCCGGCGATCCCCTGCACCGTTGCCTATCGCGGGAAGCCCCGCACCGCCGGGCCGGCCGGGCCGGCGATGCGCGACGTGATCGAGAACGCCGCACTGACCGCCGATCGCAGCGGTGACGCGCTCGAACGGCTGGCCCTGCCGGCCGGGCACTGGCGCTTCACCGTGGCGAGCTTCCGCGCGGCGACCGACTATCACGACTGGCTGGTCGATGAGGACGAGGGCGAGCTCTACCGCCAGCCGCTGGCGCTGCCCGGCAACGTGCTGAGCCTGGATGACCGGTTCGGCGCCGGGCAGGTGTTCCTGATCAAGGAAGCGCCGGCCAAGGCTGACCAGATCGCCTGGCCGGGCCACGATTTTGTGACGCAGCAGGGCAATGTCCGCGTCGAAGGCAGCGGGATCGACCCGGCCACTCTCGCCCCTGAAGCCTGGCGCGAGGCCTATACCGTCACCACCGGCGTGGCTGCACCGGGCGAGACCGCCCTGCTTCGTGCCCGCCGCGCCTATATGGACACGCGGCGCAGCTACGACCACCGCCGCGACGGCATGATCCTGATGAACACCTGGGGCGATCGCAACCGCGATGCCGCCATGTCCGAGGAGTTCGCGCTCGCCCAGCTGGATGCGGCGCACCGGCTGGGCCTCACCCACCTCCAGCTCGACGACGGCTGGCAGGCCGGCCTGTCGAAGAACTCCGCTGCCGCCGAGGGCGCATTGTGGGAAGACTGGTCAACCGAGGCCTGGCAACCCCACCCGCGGCGCTTCCCGCGTGGCCTTCGCCCGGTGGTCGCACGCGCGCGCGAACTGGGAATGGAGATCGGCTTGTGGTTCAACCCCACCCGCACCCGCGACTACGCCCTGTGGCAACGCGACGCCGACATTCTGATCGGCCTCTATCGCCAGCACGGCATCCGCATCTTCAAGATTGACGGAATCGAGGTGCCGAACCGCGCGGCAGGTGAGAATCTCGAGCGGATGTTCGCTGCGGTGATCGCGGCGACCGGGGGGCAGGCCGTGTTCAACCTCGACGTCACCGCCGGGCGGCGGCCGGGCTATCTCGACCCGATCAACCGTTTCGGCAATCTGTTCGTCGAGAACCGCTACACCGACTGGGGCAATTACTATCCCTACCGCACGCTCAGGAACCTGTGGATGCTCTCGGCGCACGTGCCGCCGCAGTTCCTGCAGATGGAGTTCCTCAACACCTGGCGCAATGCGGGTCGGTACCCGCCAGGCGATCCGCTCGCTCCGCAGGAGGCCGGGTTCGACTATGCTTTCGCGGTGACGATGATGGCGCAGCCGCTCGCCTGGTTCGAGGCGACCGGTCTGCCGCCGGAAGCCTTCGCCTCTGCACCGCTGATCCGCACCTATCGCGAACATGCCTCCGCCATGCACGCCGGGCAGATTCTGCCGATCGGCGAACGGCCGGACGGCACCGGCTGGACGGGGTTCCAGTCGATCGGCCCCGACGACCGCAGCGGTTATCTGCTGGTGCTGCGCGAACGCGACGCGCGCGCCTCAGCCGAACTGACCACGCACCTGCCGCCGGGCCGCAGGGTGCATCTGGAGCTTCTCGCCGGCGAGGGCCTTGATCGCGCAGCGCGCGTGAACGCTGAAAGCGGCGTGATATTCTGCCTGCCGAGAACGCATGGGTTCGCGCTCTACCGCTATCGCCTGACCGACTGAACTGGCCATTTCAATTGGACAGACCAAAAGATAGAATCAGACTTGCCAATTTTTTTACGGCGGTCTAATGGCCAGGTTGCGACGGGGTGAAACGGCCTCGCGCCCAGGATTTGACAATCGAGCTATTGGGGGAGTGAGAGTATGCCTGCTCGGACTGTTTACAGCCGCCTGCGGTCGCGTATGGTGCTCGGCGCAAGCGCGCTGGCGCTTGGCCAGATGCTGACGGTAGGCGCATCTGCCCAGCAGGTCAGCAGCGAGTCGGGCGAACCGGAAATCGTCGTATCGGGCCAGCGCGGTGCGCTAAACGAGGCGATTGAAGCCGAACGCAACGCTGACGTGCTCAAGAACGTCGTTACCGCTGACGACGTTGGCCAGTTCGGTGACCAGAACACAGCCGAAGCGCTGCAGCGCCTCCCGGGCGTGAACATTGAACGCAACGAGGGTGAGGGGCGCACGGTCTCGATCCGCGGCCTGCCCTCCGGCTTTACTCAGGTCACGGTCAATGGCGCCCGTCTGGGCACCTCCGAGGCAGGCTCCAGCACGGTCGCGCTCGACGTGATCCCCTCCGACCTTCTCGGCAGCATCGAGATCAGCAAAACCTACACGCCCGACATGGACGGGGACACGATCGGTGGCGCGGTCGAACTGAAGCTGCTTTCCGCGTTCAACAGCCTTGGCGACATCACCACGCTGCGTGTCGAAGGCGCCGCCAGCGAATACGCCAAGACGGTGGGTCCGAAGTTCTCGGGTAGCCTTGGCCGCAAGTTCGCCGACGACACGCTCGGTATCGCGCTAACCGCCAGCTATTCGAAGCGCTTCATCGAAGGCGATGATTTGCGCAGCGAAGACGGCTTCCAGCGCCTTGCGCGCAATGGCGAGTTCTTCCTCTACCCGCGCGAGGTCAACCAGCGTTTCGAGGTCGGCGACCGCGAGCGGTTCGGCGGCACACTGAATATCGAATACCGGCCGATCGATGGCCAGCAATACTATCTGCGCACCCAGCTCACCCGGCTGGAGGACAACGATATCCGCATCCAGTCGCAGTGGCAGACCGAGCGCTCCACCGGGAGCGAGATCCAGGCCATCACCGAAGGCAGCGGAACATTCGACGACGTGCGTCTGCGTAACCAGATCTTCTTCCAGCCCACCACCGACCGGCAGTTCGCCATCTCGGGCGGGCACGTCAATACGTTCGGCGATCTCGAATGGTCGTCGCAGGTAGATTATTCCCGGTCCCGCTGGACCCAGCGTGACGGGGTCCGCGGTCGCTTCCAGATCGACAATTTCCGCCAGATCGCAACCTATGATCGCGACTCGGCCTTTACCGCCTTCGAGCAGCAGCCCGGTCGGTCGGAAAACCCGTTCGACTTGGAAGATTACGAGTTCCAGAGCCTGCTGTTCATCGAGGAAGTCAGGCTCGACGAGATCTTCACGGCGCGCACCGACCTGCAGTGGACCTTCAACGATGCCGTGTCGTTCCAGACCGGCATCAAGTACCGCCAGCGCGACAAGTCCGCCGACAAGGAAGAGTACAACGGCGATCCTGCCGACTTCGGGATCGACGTGACGCTCGACCAGCTGCCGCTGCTTACCCGTCAGCCGCGCTTCCAGACCTTTGGGCCCTTCCCGGCACTTCCCGAAGCGCGCGACCTGTTCATCTCGGCACGAGACCAGATGATCACGGATCCGGCGTTCTTCCGCGCTGATAACAGCGTGGCGAGCGATTTCACCGTAGGCGAGGACGTGCTGGCCGCCTACCTGATGGGCACGTTCCAGCTGGGCGACGCGTTCCAGGTGATCACCGGTGTGCGCATGGAGAAGACCAGCTTCGACAGCACCGGCTTCTTCCTGGAGGCCGATGGCGAAGGCAACGCCGCCGGTGCGCCGGTGATCCCGATTTTCCTCGGCACGGCAGAACGCGAATACACCGACTGGCTGCCCAGCCTGGTGCTGCGGTGGGATGCGACGCCCAACCTTCTGGTGCGCGCATCCTACGGCAAGGGCGTGAAGCGGCCCGACTTCGACGATGCCAGCAACCGCCAGCGGGTGTCGTTCGACACCACCAACCCCGTCAACACCCGCGACCTGGTGGCCGGCAACCCGAACCTCGAGACATTGACCTCGGACAATTTCGACGTCTCGGTCTCATTCTATCCCTCGCGCACCGCGGTGCTCCAGGCGGCGTTCTTTCACAAGGAAATCCGCAACTTCTTCCTCGACTTCGAGACCAACATCCTGGCGGAAGCGCCGATCACCATCCCGACCGGTGTCAACCCGAACTTCCGCAGCATCGAGACGGTCATCAATGGGGCGAAGGCTCAGGTCACGGGGATTGAGCTGTCCTATTCGCAGACCTTCCCGAACGCGCCGGGCATTCTGTCGGGGCTGTTCGTCACCGGAAACCTGACGCTGGCGGACAGCAAGGCGGAAACGGCGACGCGGCCGGGCGTCGACCTGCCCTTCCCCGGCCAGGCCGACTTCACCGCGAACCTCTCGCTCGGCTACGAAGACGATCGGTTCTCGCTGCGCGGCTCGGTCAACCACCGCGGCGAAACACTGGCGGGGATTTCCGGAACCACTTTCGCCGGCATCGAAGGTTTCCCGCAGGATCGGTATCGCGCAGGATTCACCCAGTATGACATCAACCTGCGCTTCAACGTCACCGACTGGCTGCAACTCTATGCCGATGCGATCAACATCACCGGCGAGAAGGACATCCGCTACTACGTCGGCAACAACTACCCGATCTTCGAGCGGGTGCAGGATTTCGGCGCAACCTATCAGGTCGGCGCACGCATGACCTTCTGACCACGAGCCCAAGCCGGGGGGCGCCTCTCCTGCTCCCCGACACGCGAAGGGCACCCCATGCGGGGTGCCCTTCCTTTTTGTGCCGCGGCCCGACTGGTCTCAGACAATGCGCCGGGTTTTCGGGAAGGCGCGATGGAGCGGTTCCCACCAGCTGTCCGGCTCGTCCGCACGATCGAGCACCACGATGCAGCCGCCGAACCCCCCGCCGGTCTGCCGCGCGGCGAGTGCCCCGTGCCGCTCCATCAGTTCGACCTGCGCGTCAATCTCGCGGGTGGTGATCTCCAGGTCCACGGCGATCGAGCGCTGGCCTTCGCGCATGGCCGCGCCGAAAGCGGCGATGTCGCCTGCCTTGAGATGCGCCAGCGCGGCGCGGGTGCGCACGTCCTCGCTGATCACGTGCCGGGCGCGAGCGGCCAGCGGCGCGGGCAGACGATCGGTCGAGACGAGGTCAGCCTCGCACAGCTGCTCGACCCCGAGCGCCTCCGCCGCCGCCAGGATCTCGTCCCGCCGTTGCTTGTAACGCCCGTCCGCGAGTTCGCGGCTGACGCCGGAGTGGACGATCGACAAGCGCCAGCCCTGCGGCAGTGGCACCTGCTCGAACGCGAGCGAGCCGGTGTCGAGCGCAAGCACGTGGCCCGGGGAGGCCACCGCGACGGCCATCTGGTCCATGATCCCGCAGGGCACACCGATATATTCGTTCTCGACCCTGCGCGCCTCGAGGGCAATGGTGGGCGCAGGGGTGCCCGGCGGCGCGAGCATTCGCAGCACGCCGACGATCACCGCCGCCGAGGTCGACAGGCCCGAGCCGTGCGGCACCGTGCTGTCGAGCGCGACGTCGTAGCAGCCCTGCCCCGCCCAGCCGAGCGAGCGCGCATGGGTGAGCGCGCCGGCGACATAATCCGACCAGTGCCCGCGCGCGAGGTCACCCATGGGCCGCGCCACCACTCCGTCGAACTGGGCAGAGGCGATCCGGTCCTGCTCGAGCCCGTTGGCGGCGAGAGCCAAACGGACTTCCAGCTCCAGCGCCATGGGCAAGACCATGCCGCCGCTGAAATCGGTCCATTCGCCGAGCAGGTTGACCCGGCCAGGCAACGCGACCCGGGTGGCGGGTGCCGCGCCGAAGTGGCCGGTGAACAGCGCATCCATGGTCATGCCTCCCTCAAGGCGCGGGCCGCCGCTTCGGGCTCCACGTCGACCGTGAACACCCCGGTCGACTGCTCGACCCCGGCCAGGAACTTCAGCCGGTCGGCACTGCGCAGCAGCGGATAGAACTGCACGGTGAGATGGAAATGCGCTTCCGCTCCTGCCGGCGCGCCGTGCAGTGCCATCATGTCGGGCGTCGGTCGGCCGAACATCCGGTCATAGCGACGGCAGCAGTCGCCCATCAGCGCCGCGACATCTTCCAGCTCGGCGGCGTTCATCTCGGCAAGGCTGGCGCGCCGGGCAAGCGGCGCGATCCAGCTTTCGTAGGGGAACCGGGCGAAAGGCGGCACGAAGCTCGCGGCGTTCCCGCGCGTGACCACCCGCGCCCCCTCGCCCCAGCGATCGAGTTCGCGCGGCAGGTCATACCCGTCGGCAACGCCTGCGCTACCGCTGTCTGCGGGCCTGGCACGAAGGGGAAGGCGTAGATTTGCCCGTGCGGGTGGTGCAATGTCGCCCCCACCTCAGGGCCGCGGTTCTCGAATGGCAGGACGAAGCGCGCGCCCTGCTCAAGGTGATGGCGGCAACGGTCCGCCAGCGCCTCGAGCAGCAGGACGCGGCGACCGTCCTCGAGCGTGCCCATGCTGGCGGTCGGATCAGTGGTGTAGACCACCACCTCGCACGCGCCGATCGCAGGTGCAGTCTGCCACGGCACCTCGTGGGCCGACTCCGCCTCGGCGCTGAGGCCGGGAAAGCGGTTCTGGAACACCGCCACTTCGAAGTCGGCGAACGGGATTTCGGTCGGCGCACCGCCGGGGCTTGCTGCCGCAAGCGGATTGTCGCCGCCGGTCGGCGCGAACGTGCGGCTCTGCCGGCGCGGGCTGACCACGAGCCACTCCCGGCGCAGCGGATGGAACCGAAGATGCGCGCCGCCCGGTTCGTAGCCGACGATCTCGTCGAGCGGTTCGGCAACGTGCGGCACGCGGCCGTAGAGCCACAGCGAGCGTCCGTCGGCCTTCCGGTGATGGCGCACCGTAAAGGGACGCTTACGCGGCGTGATAATGGTCATTCTTCAGGCTCCTTGTTCCAGCGATGACCGGGATATGACAACTGGACAGGGCTGCCCAATACCCTATCATTGGCCTTACCAGATAGCGTTTTGGAGACCGACATGCGTGTTCTGCTCGCCACCCTTGCCGCCATTGCGCTTGCGGGCTGCCATTCCACAGGTGAGGCAGCGCCCTTCACCCGGACCGCTGCCCCGGTTGCAGAGATCAAGGAGATGGAGCCGGCGATCGAGGCGGCGCTGGCTGCCGCGCGCCGCGTCGGGCCGGAGCGGGTGATCGTGGTCTTCGACATCGATTCCACCCTGCTGTTCGACCCGCTGGGCGGACCCGATCTCGGCGATCTGAAGGATTCGGAACCGGAGCGGTTCCGCCCCGTCGAGCGTACGCTGATGTACCTCAAGTCGCTCGCTACTACTGAAAGCGATCTGGTGGAAGACCTAGCCGAGCTCGAACGTGCCGGGATCGTGACCTACGCCCTGACCGCGCGCGGCGAGGATATGCGCGACATGACCGAGCGCGAGCTGGCCCGCAACGGGCTGACCTTTCCCCGCGCGCCCGAATGCGGCCCGCCGCTGTGCGTGACGCGCGGCACGATCCCGCCCGAGCAGGTCTACACGGCCGCGCGGCAGGTCCTGGGCGAAGCGGAGCTGCAGCGGCTCGATTTCACCCGCGGCCGCCCCATCGGGGTCAGCGGCGGGGTGATGAACGCAGCCGGCCTGCACAAGGGCGTGATGCTGCGCGTCCTCCTCGCCAGCCTGGGCAGCGAGTTCGACACGGTGATCTTCGTCGACGACGCGAGGAAGAACGTCGATCACGTGCAGCAGGCCGCCGCCGCGATGGAGCAGGAAGTGCTGGTCTACCACTACCTCATGGAACGGCCCGAACCCCCGGTGCCGCAGGAGGTGCGCGACCAGCGCTGGCAGGAGGCGGTCGAGGCGATCTGCCTCGCGCTGTCGCCGGTGTGGTGCCCCTCCTCCTAGACCGGCACCGGCTCGAGCGAGCCCAGGTATCCGGGGTCGAAGGTGATGCCCAGGCCCGGCCCGGTCGGCACTGGCAGCCGTCCGTCGCGGGCAACGAAGCGCCCTCCGACGCCCGTGACCTCGTAGGGCACCGGGTCGGGATCTCCCTTGTATTCCTGGTAATCGGTCGTGTTCGGCAGCAGACTGGCGAAATGGGTCACGTAGAGGCTGCCCAGACCCCGGCCCGAGATGTGCGGCACGATCTGCTTGCCCAGCGCCTCCGCCATGCGGGCAACCCGCATCGAGCGGATCAGGCCGCCGAAGTAGATCAGGTCGGGCTGAATGATCTGGATCGAATCCGCCGCCAGATGCCATTCGAGCGACCAGAGGCTCGAATCCTGTTCACCGCCCGCGATCGGCACGCTCAGCGCATCGGCGACCAGCTTGTTCTCGACCAGATGGTCAAACGGCACTGGTTCCTCGAAGAAGCCGTAGCGGTAGTCCTCGAGCATCGTGCCGAAGTGGATCGCGCTGTCGACGGTGTAGGAGCCGTTTGCATCGGCATAGAGCACCACGTCCGGCCCGAAGGCCTCGCGCACCAGCGGGATCAGCTTGCGGTCGCGCGCGTCGCTTGCCTCGGTCTGGCGCATCCTGGCACCGATCTTGAACTTGAGCGCCCGCGCGCCGCTGCGCGCGACGTCGCGCTGCAGCCGCTCGACCACCCATTCGGCACTGTTGTCACGGTTGCCGTTGGCGAAGTAGATTCCGGTGCTGTCGCGCACCCGGTCGCCCAGCAGGCGGTTGATCGGCTCGCCGGTGCGCTTGCCGAGCAGGTCGAGCACCGCCAGCTCCAGCCGCGCCATGCAGCTCCACAGCGCCAGGCCCTGCCACTTGTAGTTGCTGTCGTGCAGGTAAGCCTCGCTCAGCAGCGCCTCCAGCTCGCGCGCGTCACGCCCGATGAACAGCGGCGCGATGCGATCGCGCAGCAGCGGGTACATCGAGGGGAACTGCTCGGAATTGGTCAGCGTCCAGCCCTCCGCGCCGTCGCGGTCACGCACGCGGACAAGGTACTGGCCCTCGCGCCTGAGAATATCGATGCTCTCGATCAACACCGGGTCGCTGCCCAGGCGATCAGCGCGCACAACCGGGCGCGCGGCGACTGCGCGCAGTTCCTCCACCAGCTCGCGCGGCGGTGCGAAGGGCGAGGGGCCGGTGGGGGCGCGGGCCTGCGCCGGGGCGGCTCCGCCAAGCGCGCCGAGGCCCAGCGCGGCCAACCCGCCCGATTTGAGCAGTTCACGTCGGTCCATCGCCGGCCTCCTTCGCGCTCACATCGATCCCGATGATCGCCTGTCGCCGGTCACCCGGCGCGGCTTCGGAGAAAGCCACCTCCCGCGTTACCAGGCCGCGGACATGGGCCAGCACCATGTGGCCCGGTCGGGTCGAATAGTCGGTGCTGCCCGCCTGCGCCGCGATCTCGACATTCCCGCGCGGCTTGGCCCAGCGCCGCGTGACATCGACGGCATTGCGCACATCGGTGACGACATTCTCCAACACCAGCCCCTCGATCGGCGCAGCGGGGTTGCCCGCGATCAGGCTGGCACCGCTGGTCTCTATCGCGATGTTGCGAAAGGTGGTGTCGACCACCCGTCCGAGCTGCCGGTCAGCCTCGCGCCGGTCGATGTCGATGAAGATCGGATACTGGCGCGGATGGCGACCGCCAGTCGTGATGCTGATGTTCTCGAACATGTTGCCCCGGTGTGTGCCGCCGTCGATCATGAACAGGGCGATGCCGTAGCGCGAGTTGGCGACTGTCAGGTTGCGGAACACCGAATTGGTGACGCCTACCCGCGATCCCGTGCCGAACTTCAGCGCCGCGTCGTCGCTCTCAAGATAGCTGTTCTCGACCAGCACGTTGTCGACCGCTCGATCGCCGGACTTGAGCACGACGGCGTCGTCGCCGGTGCGGATGTCGACTCCGCTGATCACGGCATTGGACGTGTCGCGCAGCTGGATCCCGTCCGTGTTGGGGCTGCGCGGGTCATTGCGGATCGTCAAGCCCCGGGCGCTCACCCCGGTGCAGCGGTGAAAGCGGATCGCGTAGGCGGGCAGGTTGGTCATGGTGATGCCTTCGACATGGGTGTCGCGGCAATTGGCGAGTTCGATGACGGGGCCCGGGCGAGGCAGGGTCGGGCGGCGAAGCCCGCTGGCGTAGAAGCCGCGATCCCAGAAAGCCTCGCCGTTGCCCTCGATCCGCCCCGGACCCTCGATCCTGAGACCGTCGACACCATCGGCGATCATGGCGGAGCGCACCAACGCGATGCTGTTTTCGCGCGTCACTGCCACTTCGGGAAACAGGCCGATGTCGGGATGCAGGGCCAGCACAGCGCCAGCCTCCAGCCTGATGGTCATGTTCGATCCGAGGCGCAGCGTGCCGGTTGACCATTCGCCGGCCGGCACGATCACCGTGCCCCCGGTGTTGGCGCAGGCATTGACCGCCGCCTGGATCGCTGCGGTATCGGCTGCGCCGTCGCCCGCCACTGCCCCGTGGGCGCGAATGTCGCACAGCGGCGCGGCCGGTGCCGCCAGCGCCAGTCCCGCCAGCCAGATGCTCATGTCGCTGCCTTCCTCCGGTAAAAGTCCTGCAGCACGAAGAACGCCTGCTTGCGATGCCCCTCGGGCGAGACCAGGCCCTTGCGGTTCCAGAGGTCCTGGAACCGCCCGTGCCAGCGGCGCGGGGAGCGGAAGTCCTTGAGCAGCCAAGGCGCCAAGCCGACGCAGCCGGGTGTCTGTTCGACCACCTTCAGCGTCTCCTCGTACAGCCAGGCCTGGTAGTCTTCGGTCCACCGCTCCTCGCGCGCTCCGCGATGGCCGTAGAGCGCATCAGCGCCGAACTCGGAGAACATCAGCGGCTTGTCATAGCCGTTGCGGAAAGAGACGTTGCTGATCTCGCCGGGGGTGCGGGTGCCGTACCAGCCTTCGTACTGGTTGATCGCCACGACATCGAGGCTGGCGGCGAGCCGGTCGCGCACCTCGATCACGCTCTCGCCGTCGCGCACTCCGCCGACATCGACGTTCTTGTTGAGGGCGGCGGTGACGAGACGGGTCGGATCGAGTGCGCGGACATCGCCGATCACCGTCTCGAGGAAGTTTGTGCGCGCCTCGCTCTGCGGGGTTTCGTTAGCAACCGACCACATGACCACGCTGGCGCGGGATCGGTCGCGCCGGACCAGTTCGCCCATCATCTGCCGCGCGAGCGCCAAGGTGCGCGGGGATTCGTAGGCGATCTCCTCCCAGTAGACCGGGATTTCCGCCCACAGCATCAGCCCCATCTCGTCCGCCAGCCGGGCGACATGATCGGCATGGGGATAGTGCGCCAGCCGCACGAAGTTGCACCCGAGCGCCCTGGCCTCGGCCAGCAGCGCACGCGCCTCCGCCTGGCTGACCGCGCGCGTTCCCTCCGTGCCGAAAGCCTCCTCGTGCAGCGAGATGCCGCGCAGGAACACCGGCTTGCCATTGAGCAGGACCTCGCGCCCGCGCGTGGCGATGGTCCTCAGGCCCACGCGGTCCACCAGGCGATCCGAGGGTGTGGTGACGATAAGCTCGTGAAGCGCTGGCGTCTCCGGCGACCAGCGGGCGAGGCCGCGACCGGGGAGCCTCGCCTGCGCCGATCCGTCCGCGTTGCTGACCACGCGGCGGGTGCGTCCCGCCAGCGAGACTTCCACTGCCACCCCCGCCTGCGCGGGGCCGTCGAGCGCGACATCGACCAGCAGGTCGGCTCCATCCGGCCGGGCATAGACATCGCGGATGTGCGTCTGCGGCACCTCGACCAGCCACACCGAGCGGGTGATGCCGCCCCGGTTCTTCCAGTCGAAATCCAGCCCGGGGATGGTTTCCGGCCCGTGGCGACTGTCGGCCCGGATCACCAGGCTGTGCGGCCCCTGCCCGGCGCGCGCCAGAACCTCGGTGATCTCCACCTCGAACGGGGTGAAGCCGCCCTCGTGCCGGGCGATCTCCACCCCGTTCAGCCACACGGTCGCGGCATAGTTGACTGCTTCGAAATGGAGGAACTGGCGCAGCCCCGGCCGCGGCCCGGCGGCGAGTTCGCGGCGGAAATAGACCGGCCCTTCGTAGTAGGTGAGGTCGGGGCGGGCGCTGTTCCATTCACCGGGAACGGCGATGTCGTCGCTGGAGGCCCATTCGTATTCGATCAGCCCCGTCTCGCGCGTCTCGATGGTGTTGAGCCAGAACGAGCGACGCCGGCCGGGCTTGCGGCCGGCGACGTCGAACGGATCGAGCACGAATTTCCAGGTTCCGTCCAGCGCGGTGCGCTGACGGCCCGGAAGATTGACGAGGAACGCCGGCGCCGGGGCGGTCTGAGCGCCAGCGGCGGCAAGCGCGGCGGGCGCGCCGATCGCGGCGGCGGTGACACCGGCGATCGTGCCCTTGAGCGCAGTGCGGCGGGAAATCGCGGTCATGATGCGCGTCCATTCAGCCAGGCGTTGACATCCTCCCCGCGCAGGTCGCGCAGGTAGAGCGAGAGGAACCGCAGCGCGAACGTGCTGCCGACATCACGGTTCTCCAGCTCCAGTCGCCCGCCGCGGATCGCCTGCCGGGTGTTGACCACGGCTCCGGCGAGGTTGGGATCGGGATGGTCGGAGGCGAAGCGGTTGCGGATCAGCCAGTCGGCGAAGGTATCAACGGTCGGGGCGAACTCGGCATAGCCGTAGTCCTTCAGCCGCAGCATCAGGATGCCGTTGAAGGCGACCGCGGAACCAGTCACCTCGGCCCGGTTGGTCGTGCCGTCGATAGCGGTTCGGTAGAACAGCGTACCGTCGCGCTGCATGACCTTCTGCGCCCAGCGGGCAGTGCGCGCCGCGCCTTCGAGATACTTGCGCTCACCCGAAATCTCGTAGGCCTGCAGCAGCGCCTCGGCGTTCCACACGTTGAAGCGCGGGTGGATCTGGCTGCCGTCCTCGACATTGGGTTCGAACTGGAGCCACAACCCGCTGTGGTGCTGGCGGGCAAGTACGCTGTCTGCCTGGGCAAGGAAGCGCTGGCACCACACCCTCTCGCCGGTGTGGCGGCACATGTCCTGAAACAGGAAGCCCTCGATGTTCGGGCGCGCAACCCGCGTGACCGGCACCACCTCGCGCGCGGCACGCTCGGGGTCGCGCACTTTGCCCTGAGTATGAACGTCCCAGTCGCGATAGACCATCCCAGTGGCGGGATTGATGATGTTGTAGAACAGCCATTCTCCGCCAGGCACATCATCGGGCACGCGGCTGTTGTCCCACAGCCAGCGGCCCGAACGGGTGGCGGTATCGGCATAGCGCAGATCGCCCGTTAAGCGGCTCAAAGCGAACAGCCCGGGCGTGCCGTCGGAAATCGTGGTCCAGTTGATCAGCTCGCCCAGCCGGTCGCCGTGCGCCGCCGCGACCAGCCCTGCAAGCGGATGCCCGGCGGGAAACTCGGTCGAGACCCACCAGTCGCCGCCGCGCCGCGCCTTGTCGATCATGTCGGTCCGGCCGAGCACCTGCCCCGCCTCGATCAACCCCCAGACGAGCTGGCCGGTGTGCCAGTGATCCTCGTAATTGACCCACTGGCCGGTGACGATGTGATAGTCTGCCCGACCGCGCCCCTCTTCGGTCAGCAAGACGCCGCCGGCATAAGCCGCGATCTCCTCCAGCGCCTGACGCACCGCGACCTGCCGCGCATACTCGGCGCCACCAGCAGCCTCCCGCGCGGCACCTGCGGGCGCGGACAGGCCAGCGCAGGCAGCCAGCGTCAGGGCGGCGGCAGCGAGGGCGCTTTTTCTCACATCACGGCTCCCATCTGCCAGGGCACGAACTCGAGATCGCCCAGACCCAGTTGTTCGGACTTCGACTTCTCTCCGCTGGCGGTGCGCAGGATCAGGTCGAAGATCGCCCCGCCCATCTCGTCGAGCGTGGTGCCGCCGAGCACCGGCGAGCAGTCGATGTCCATATCCTCCGCCATCCGCTCGGCCATGGCCCGGTTGGAGGCGAGCTTGATGCAGGGCGCCGGCTTCGATCCGAACACCGAGCCGCGCCCGGTGGTGAAGGCGAGCACGTTCGCGCCTGCGGCTATCTGCCCAGTGGCCGAGCACGGGTCGTAACCCGGACTGTCCATGAACACGAAGCCGGGCCGATCGATCGCTTCGCCGTAATGATAGACCCCGCGCAAGGGGCTGGTGCCGGACTTGGCAACCGCGCCGAGCGATTTTTCGAGGATCGTGGTCAACCCGCCCGCGATGTTCCCGGGCGAGGGGTTGTTGTTCAGCTCCGCCCCGTTGCGAGCCACGTAATCGGCCCACCAGTCGAGCCGTTCCTGCAGGGCTTCGCGTACGGCATCGCTTTCGGCCCGCGCGAACAGGAGCTGCTCTGCCCCGTAGATCTCCGGGGTCTCTGAGAGGATTGCGGTGCCGCCCGCCGCAACCAGCAGGTCCGCCGCGCGGCCCAGCGCCGGGTTGGCGGTCACGCCCGACCAGCCGTCCGATCCGCCGCATTGCAGGCCGAGCACGAGATGTTCGGCCGACACTTCCGTGCGCCGGAGCGTGCCGATTGCCGCGATCATCTCGCGCACGATCGCACGGCCCGCCTCGATCGACTTCAGCGTGCCGCCTTCGTCCTGAATGGTGAGCGTGCGCAGGATCAGCCCCTCGCGGGCGGCCTCGTCTTCATCGACGAAGCCTGACAGCTGCATCATCTCGCACCCCAGCCCGATCACCAGCACCGCGCCGAAATTGGGGTGGCGCAGATATCCCCGCAGCGTGCGGCGCAGGTTGTCAGTGCCCTCGCTGGAAGGGGTCATCCCGCAGCCGGTGGTGTGGGTCAGCGCGACCACGCCATCGACCGCGGTGCCATCTGCGAACATGGCATCGGGGAAGCTGGCGGCAATCGCGCGCGCGACCGTGGCCGAACAGTTCACGCTGGTGAGCACGCCGACATAGTTGCGCGTGCCGACCCTGCCCGAGGCACGGCGATAGCCGCGAAAGCTGGCGTTGCGCGGCGGCAGCGGCTCGAGGTTCCGGCCCGTCCCAAGCGCGCCGCGAAGCCCGCCAGCATCGGCGCTGACATTGTGGACGTGGACGTGCTGCCCCGGCGCGATGGCCGCGGTCGCGACGCCGATCACCTGCCCGTACTTGAGCAGGGGCTCGCCCGCAGCCACGGGCCGGAGCGCGATCTTGTGCCCCGGTACTACGGGTTCGGCCGCAAGGCCGCCGCCGGGTAAGGCATCGCCCGCAGCGACCGGTTTGAGACAGAGGCCGACGTTGTCGCCCGGGTGCATGGTCAGGATGCGCGCCGCTGCCATCGTTCAGGCCTCCACGCTCGCGCCGAACTCGGCGACCGCCCGCGCGGCCGAGGCTTCGGCGATGCGGACATAGGCTGCGGTCAGCGCCTCGAGAAAGGGCGCATCAGCGGGCAACTGAGCGCCGAAGATCGCTTCGATCGACAGCAACTGGCGAACCTGTTCCGCCCGGTCGCGGCCGGCGCGGGCGAGCGCGGCGGCGGTCTCGCCCGCCAGCGGATCGTCGACCACGTGCGCCACGCCGGCATCATTGCGTCCGCCCTGCCAGTGCATCCACCCTGCCAGCGCCAGCGTGAGCGCCGGGGGCACCCCGCGCCCGAGCTGGCGATGGACACGGATTGTGTTCAGCCAGCGCTGCGGCAGCTTCTGGCTGCCGTCCATGGCGATCTGGTGCGTCCGGTGCTGCAAGGCACCGTTGGCAAACCGCAGCCGCAGCTGCGCGCGATAGGCTGCCGCATCGAACCCGTCGACCGGCGAGAGCGTCGCCTCGGCCTCGTCCCACAGCGCCTCGATCAGCCGGTCGAAGCCGGGCGCGGCCATCGCGAGGTGCACGTAGCGGTGCCCCGCCAGCCCGCCCAGATAGGCAATGGCCGAGTGTGCGCCGTTGAGCAGCCGCAGCTTGGCCATCTCCCAACCCGCGACATTGCTGGTCATCTGCACGCCGACCTGCTCCAGCGGCGGGCGGCGGTTGCAGAACCGGTCTTCCACCACCCACTGCGTGAACGGTTCGGTCTTCACCAGAGCCTCGTCGCGCACACCAGTTGCGCTTTCGAAGTTGTCGCAGTCATCGCGTGTCGTGGCCGGCACGATGCGGTCGACCATCGAGGAAGGGAACGCGACCTCGCGCTCGATCCACTCGGCAAGGGAGGGGTCGACGGCACGCGCGAGCGCGATCACCGCAGCACGGGTTCGGTGGCCGTTGTCGGGCAGGTTGTCGCAGGAAAGAACGGTATAAGGCGCGGTCCCCGCCGCACGCCGCGCCGCCAGCCCGGCGGTGAGGAAACCGGGCGCGGTGCGCGGGCGCGTAAGATCGGCAATGTCGGCCGCAACCGCCCGATCGTCGAGCCGGAGCGCGCCAGTTGCCGGATCGATGCAGTAGCCCTTCTCGGTCACCGTCAACGTCACCAGCGCAACATCGGGGTCGGCCAGGGCAGCGACCAGCGCCGCCGGATCGTGCGGTGCGACCAGCACGTCGCCGATCGATCCGACGACCTGCATCCGTTCCTCGCCCCCGTCGCGCACCAGCACCGTGAACAGCCCGTCCTGAGGGTTCATCTGCTCCGCCACGGCGGGCGAACGCAGGCTCGCCCCCTGGATCATCCAGCCGCGATGGCCAGCCGCCAACAAGCCATCGAAGAAGCACGCCTGGTGCGCCCGGTGGAACGCCCCGGTGCCCAGATGCACCACGCCGCAAGGCTGCCCTCGATCATAGGTCGGGCGGGCAACGTCGGCCGGCAGTTGGTCAAGCACAGCGGTGGAAAGGCGGGTCACTTGAACTGCTCCGGCAGCCAGAGACTCAGCGCCGGCACGAACGTGACCAGCAGCATCACCACGATGAGGGCAAGGTAGAACGGCCAGATGGTGCGGATCACGTCTTCCGGCCGGGCATTGCCGACCGCACAACCGACGAACAGCACCGATCCGACCGGCGGGGTGACGAGGCCGATGCCGAGGTTGATCATCATCACGATGCCGAAGTGCACCGGGTCCACCCCGGCCTCCATCGCCACCGGCAGAAAAATCGGGGTGGTGATGATGATCAGCGGGGCCATGTCCATGAACGCGCCCAGGATCAGCAGGATGACCAGGATCAGCAGCAGGATCATAACGGGGCTGTCGGAAAAGGCGGTCAGCGATCCGGCGAGCAGTTCCGGCCCGTGGAGCAAAGCGAACAGCCAGCCGAACATCCCCGCCGTTCCAATGATCAGCATGACCATGGCGGTAGTCCGCACCGCGCCGCTCGCCGCCTCCATGAACCCGGCGACGCCAAGCGTGCGATAGACCAGCACGCCCACCAGTACGGTGTAGATCACCGCCACGGCCGAACTTTCGGTCGGGGTGAACACGCCCAGCAGGATGCCGAACACGATGATCAACGCCGTCATCAGCCCCGGGACTGCCGCTACCAGCGCGCGCAGGAACGGCCCCCAGCCAGGGAAGGTGCCGCCGGGATAGCCGCGCCGCACCGCCACCCGCCAGGCTACGAACATGAGCGCCGCGCCAGCGAGGAGGCCAGGGATCACGCCAGCGAGGAACAGGTCGCCCACGCTCACGCTGACCGGCGAGGCGGCCGCATAGATGATCATGTTGTGCGATGGCGGGATCAGGATGCCGAGGATCGCCGCGGTGATTGTGACATTCACCGCATAATCAGTGTCGTAGCCCTTGTCCTTCATCATCGGCATGAGGGTCGAACCCATCGCCGAGACGCTGGCGACGGCCGATCCGGACACAGCGCCGAACATCATGCTGGCGCCCACATCGACCTGGCCGAGCCCGCCCCGCGCGCGCCCGAACGCGCCTTCGGCCACCCGCACCAGCCGTTCGGCAATGCCCGTCCGAGCCATCAGGTCGCCGGCGAAAACGAAGAACGGGATCGCCATCAGCGTGAAGACGTTCATGCTCGCCGCCATGCGCTGGAAGGCGACCACTGGCGGGATGTCGAGCAGCAGGAAGGTCGCCACCGAAGCCGCGCCGAGCGAGAACGCGACCGGCACCCCCAGCGCCAGCAGGAGCGCGAGCAGAACGAGGAGGAAGGTCAGCTCCATTGCGGCTCGACCTCCCGCCCGCGCCAGGTTGCAACCAGATGCTCGAGCGCAAAGAACACGATCAGCGCGCCAGAGGCGGCTAGCGGAACGTAGGCGAGCCCGCGTGACAGGCCGAGCGTGGGGATCACGTGCTGCCAGGTCTCGCCGACGAGGAGCGCGCCGCCCCCTGCCATCGCCAGACCGAATGCGGCGACGATGGCATGGCACAGCAGGGCAACCCGACGACGACGCGCCGGGGCGATGCTGTCCTGCAGCAGCGACAGGCGGATGTGGAACCCCTCGCGCACTCCGGCGGCGGCGGCGAACAGGATGAACCACAGCATCAGGAACAGCGCCGCCTGTTCCGCCCACGCGGGCGAATTGCCGAGCAGGTAGCGGGCGAAGACCTGCCAGCCGATGATCCCGGTCATCGCGACCAGCCCCGCGGCCGAAAACCACAGCGCCAGCCGGCTGAGGCGGCGTGAAAGCGCGCTCATTCGCTGGCCTCCACCGCCATGATCGCCTCGGCCAGGTCGCGCATCGCGGGGGTTGTCAGAAACCGGTCCCATACCGGCTGCACGCGTTCACGAAAGGGTGCGGCATCGGGCACCGTCACCGTCGCCCCGCTGGCGAGAATCGCGGCGCGCGACTTCTCCACCTGCGCATCCCACAGCCGGCGCATGAAAGGCACGCTGTCGCGCGCGCACTGGCGCACCATTTCCCGGCCCGCCGGGTCCAGCCGGTTCCAGCTGCGCACCGACATGGTCAGCACTTCCGGTGCCATGACGTGGCGGGTTTCGCTGTAGAACGGCGCGACCTCGAAATGGCGGGTGCTTTCGTAGGACGGCCAGTTGTTCTCCGCCCCGTCGACGGTGCCCTGCATCAGCCCTTGGTATACCTCGCCGAAGTCCATCGGCGTGGGATTGCCGCCGAGCGCGCGGACCATGTCGACGAACAGGTCGGAACTCTGCACCCTGATCTTCAGCCCGCGCAGGTCCTCCGGCCGCTCGACCGGGCGGCGCGTGGTGTAGAAGCTGCGCCCGCCGCTGTCGTAGAAGCACAGGCCGACGAGACCGTGCGGGGTCATGGCGTCGAGGATGCGCTGCCCGGGCGCGCCGTCCATCGCCGCGCGCATGTGGCCGATCGAGCGGAACAGGAACGGCAGACCCGGCACCACGGTTTCGGGCACGATCGAATTGAGCGGGGCGAGGTTGACCCGGTTGAGGTCGATCCCGCCGAAGATGGTGATCTCCAGCGCGTCCTTTTCCTGGCCGAGAACCCCGCCGGCGTAATGCTCGATGCTCAGCCGCCCTCCGCTGCGTTCGTGCAGCAGCCGGCCCATGTACTTCACCGCCTCGACCGTCGGATAGCCGTCAGGGTGGGTGTCGACCGCGCGCAGCAGCCGCCTGTCCGGCGCGCTGCACCCGCCGGCAAGACCCGCGCCGGCCGCGATCGCCAGCGCGCCGATCCCCTTGAGGGTGCCGCGACGCGCGAGCCGGGTCACAGCCGGTAGGCCGCCTTGGCGAGATTGTAGGCAAGGTCCTGCGCCACCTGATGCGCGTCATCCTCCAGCATACGGTGCTCGGCGACCAGGCGGGCGAGAAAACCGCAGTCCATCCGCCGCGCGACGTCGTGGCGGGCAGGAATCGACAGGAAGGCGCGGGTATCGTCGTTGAAGCCAACGGTGTTGTAGAAGCCCGCGGTCTCGGTGGTCTGCTCGCGGAACCTGCGCATCCCTTCGGGGCTGTCGTGGAACCACCAGGCAGGGCCGAGCTTGAGCGCCGGGTAGTGGCCCGCAAGCGGGGCCAGCTCGCGCGCATAGACGCTCTCGTCGAGGGTGAAGAGGATCACGCTCAGGCCCGGCTCGTTGCCGTAGCGCGACAGCAGCGGACGCAGTGCGGTGACATAATCGGTGCGGGTGGGAATGTCCGCCCCCTTGTCGCGTCCGAAGCGTTCGAACACCTGCCGGTTGTGGTTGCGTGAGCTGCCGGGATGAATCTGCATGACCAGCCCATCCTCGAGGCTCATCCGCGCCATCTCGACCAGCATATGCCCGCGGAAGATCTCGGCCTCGCCGGGCGAGCACTTCCCTGCAAGAGCTCTTGCAAACAGGGCTTCGGCATCCGACCTCGACAGGTCGGCGGTCGTCGCGGTGGGATGGCCGTGATCGGTCGAGGTTGCCCCGTGGCGCTTGAAGAACGCGCGCCGGTCCATCAGCGCGTCGAGGTAGCCCTGGTAGCTCGCCGTATCGCAGCCGGTGATCTCGCCCAGCCGCGCCACATTGCCGGCAAAGAGCTCGTAGTCGGGGTCGAGCACGTTGTCCGGCCGGAACGCGGTCACCACCTTGCTGCCCCAACCATCGGCGATCAGCTTCTGGTGATGGACCAGCGGATCGAGCGGATCCTCGGTGGTGGCGATCACCTCGATATTGAAGCGGTCGAACAGGGCACGGGGGCGATAGTCGTCCTGCTGCAGCCTGTCGGCGATCACGTCGTAGTAGTGATCGGCGGTGGCGGCGCTCAGCGTCTCGCCCAGCCCGAATACCTCGGAATAGACCCAGTCATGCCACATTCGCGACGGCGTGCCGTGGAACAGGTGATAATTCGCTGCGAACAGGCGCCAGACCTTGCGCGGGTCGCTTTCGATCTCGCGACCGCCCGCCCCGGGCAGCTTGGGCACACCCAGATCCTCCAGCGCGATACCTTGGCTGTAGAGCATCCGGAAAACGTAGTGATCGGGCGTGATCAGCAGCGCCGAAGGGTTCGGAAACGGGGCATTGTCGGCAAACCAGGACGGATCGGTATGCCCGTGCGGGCTGATGATCGGCAGGTCGCGGACGCTGGCGTGGAGCCGCCGCGCAATTGCGCGTGTTCCGGGATCTGCCGGAAACAACCGGTCCTCATGCAACTCGAGCCTAGCCACCTCGTCCACTCTCCCAGATCCGGCCGCAGCCTTCGAAGATCCTGCCCCTCATGCCAGAAATCAGGCAGCGCGGCAGAACCGCCCTCTGCCAGGCGCTGGATCAGCCCGGAGGCGCTCTCGCGCCTCGAACTGGCCTGACCGTTTTTGAGCGATTGGCAGACCACCCGCTCCACGTCAAGGGTTCAATAACCTCCCAGCTTGTCGTTCGCCACCGGCATGGCATCGGTCGGCGACAGCAGCTTTCCGCCGGAGCGGACATTGTCGAGAACCAGACGCTCGGCGTTGCTGACCTTGAGCGGATAGTCGGCCGTGCCGATCACCACATCCCGGATGACCACGTCCTGCACCGGTGCCGTGCCGTGCCCATCGATGGAGATGCCCACCCCGGTCCGCACGACCCTGACATTCTCCACCAGAACACGCTCGAAAAGGGGTGGGAAGTTGCCTCCTCGCCACGAATGATAGTCATTGGTGAACACCAGCAGCGAACTGGTTTCCCCCGCCTCGATATTGCGGATGAACACATCGCTGATACGCCCGCCCCGGTCGAGATTGGCCTTGAAGTAAAGCGTATGGCGCGCCTTCTTGAGCCGGAACCCGTCGACATAGACGTTGCGAACGCCGCCCGACATCTCCGATCCGATCGCCATTCCGCCGCCGGCATGGCCGCTGTAGGTGCAGTTTCGCACGACCACGTCCTCGGTCGGGATGCCGACCCGCCAGCCATCCTGGTCGCGCCCGGACTTCAGCGAGACACCATCGTCACCCACGTCGAAATCGCAGTTCTCGATCAGCACCCGGCGCGAGGAGTCCGGATCGACGCCGTCGCTGTTCACATGGTCGGACTTGCAGCGGATGTTCCGCACGATCACATCCTCGCAGTACAGCGGATGAACCATCCAGAACGGAGAATCGATCAGACGCGGCCCATCGACCAGCACCCGCTTGCACCGGTTGAACTGCACGAAGTGCGGCCGCAGCCGCCGCTCGCCGATGAACAGGCGCTGCTCCACCGGGATGCCGTCGCGCCCCATGTCGCGCAGCAGGCTCTGCGCGGGGCGCTGGCTGGTGCGCCAGGGCAGCCAGTGCTTCTCGCCCTGGCCGTCGATCGTGCCGGGGCCGGTCAGCGCGATGCTTTCGCAGTCCTCGGCATAGATGAAAGGCGAATAGGTGTAGAGCTCTGTTCCCTCCCACCGGGTGCGGACCGGTGGGAGATAGCTCGCCTCGTTCGGCAGGAACCGAAGGGTTGCACCCTCTTCAAGGTGCAGCTCGACATTCGAGCGGAAGTGGATCGGGCCATCGCTCAGCCACAGCCCGGCGGGCAGGACCACTCGCCCTCCACCCGCCTCGTGCGCCGCCTTAATTGCCGCAAGGATCGCGGGTCGCGCGTCCTCGCCCGCCTTGCCGCGTGCTCCGTAACCACTGACCGGGAACTGCCCGGCCGGGATCGCCACCCGGGCGATCGAGGCCACTATCTGATCCGCCCGCGTCCAGGGATCTCCCACCCACCCCGCCTCTCCTACCCGCGGCTGGGTCTTGCACCCGGTGATCGGGAGCAGGCCGGCGGTGGCCAGCAATGAAGCTAGAACGCTGCGCCGACTGGACATGGCCTCTCCCAGAAGTGATTCGGCAAGATGCCTGACCAGTTTCTATATTGGCCTGACTGGTTTGGAAATAGAGCCGTCACCGAGGGGAGCCCTTCGCACCATCGACAAGGATGATCCGCAGGTCATTGACATTGGTGAGCGTGGGGCCGGTCGTGACCAGATCACCAAGCGCGGCGAAGGCTTCATAGGACCGGTTCGAGGCAAGCGCCTCTGCCAGGTCCAGACCAACCGCCCGGGCCCGGGCGAGCGTTGACGGGTCGATCACGGCTCCGGCGTTGTCCCCGTTGCCGTCGATACCGTCGGTATCCGCAGCGAGCGCAAATACGCCCGGGCAGCTAGCAAGCCCGAGCGCCAGCGCCAGGAGGTATTCCCCGTTCGGGCCGCCCTCGCCTCCCGGTCCCTTCAACCGGACCGTGCATTCGCCCCCCGAAATCAGCGCATGGCGACCACTTCGCGCGCGATAGCCGAGCGCCAGGGCCGCGTGAGCCGCGCCGAGCGAAGCGGCCTCTCCCTCGATGCTGTCACCCAGGATCACCGCCTCATAACCGTGTGCCGCCACGATCCGGGCAGCCTCGGCGAGGGCATCGAGCGGGCGGGCGACCACCTGCACGACCGCGCCGGCGAAAGCCGGATGGTCGGGCGGTGGCAAGGCGTTGCGCGGATCGGCCAGCGCGGTCAGAACCGCGGCGGGTGGGTTGATTGCATAGCGGGCCAGTACGGCCCGCGCCTCCTCCAGCGTCGCCGCATCCGGGACCGTCGGACCCGATGCGATCACCGCCGGATCGTCTCCCGCAACATCGGAGATGCAGTAGGTTTCGATCCGCGCCGGTGCGGCCGCCAGCGCAAGGCGCCCTCCCTTTATGGCGGACAGATGCTTGCGCACACAGTTCATCTCGCTGACGGTGGCACCGCTTGCCAGCAAGGCTCGATTGACAGCCTGCTTGTCGGCGAGCGAAATCCCTGTAGCGGGCAGCGCGAGCAGCGCTGACCCTCCGCCTGAAATCAGCACGATCAGGCGGTCTTCCGCCCGCAGCCCCCGCGCCAGTGCTAGCACCCGCCCCGCTGCGGCTTCTCCACGCGCGTCGGGAACAGGGTGCGCCGCCTCGATGATCTCGAAACTCGGCGGAAGCACGATCCCGCCTCCGTGTCCGTACCGGGTCAGAACCAGTCCTTCGATCCCGTCGCCCAGGATCGATTGCGCTGCGGCAGCCATCGCAGTCGCGGCCTTGCCGACAGCGATGACCACCGTTCGGCCCTCGACCGGCAGGCGGTGCAGAACGCCCGCGAGGCAATTGGCAGGCTGCACCGCCTGCACCGCCGCTGCCAGCGCCTCCTTGAGAAGAACCTGGCGCGCCTCGCATTCCGGCTGCCGCGGGAGCGGCGGTGACGATGGTCGAGTGTTGTGCAATTTGGCTGTCGCAATCCGGCGTCCGCCCATCCCGGATGGACGGGCGATGGCTTTCTAGCGCAAGCAAAGCGGCATGACCAGCCGGTCAGGCCAGATGGGCGGGCCGCAGCCCCTCAGCCGCTCCTCGCTTCTCGCTTCAGCGAGTTCGGAAGAGCAGCACGAAGCCAAGCGACCGCAAGCCCGATCAGTGCGTCGACGTGCCAAAGAGCATCACATATCACGGATGGTGGCACACCAGATAGGTGTATTGCGTATTATGATTTGACAAATGCTACGCATTCCACCAATGCCTCACCCAACAAGAATGTGCTGAGGGGAGAGTCGATGAATGTTACCAGGAGACCGCGCGCGCTTGCCCACCTGCTGATCGGGACGAGCGCCGCCGCCATCGCCATGCCTGCTCTCGCCCAGGAAGGCGGCGAAGGGACCGGAATCGGCGAGATCGTCGTCACGGCTCAGAAGCGCGAGCAGAACCTGCAGGAAGTCCCGATCGCGATCAGTGCCATCGGTGCCGAGAAGCTCGAACAGCTCCAGGTGGCCGATGCCCGCGATTTGAGCGGCATTGCCCCCAACGTCACTCTCTTGCCCGGGACATCGAGCAACAGCGCGGCGGTGATCTCGATGCGCGGGATCACCACGCCGGCGAGCGAATCCTTCGGGCTCGACACCTCGAATGCGCTCTACGTCGACGGTATCTACATCGCACGCTCGGGTGCCAGTGGCCTCGACGTGATCGACATCGAGCGGGTTGAAGTGTTGCGCGGCCCGCAGGGTACCCTGTTCGGCCGCAACACGACCGGTGGCGCCATCGCCTTCATCTCTCGCACGCCGGGCAACGAATTCGGTGTGCGCGGTGAAGCGGGGTATGGCAACTTCAACGCCTGGAACGGCAGGATCGCGGTCGATACCGGCCGCATCGCCGACGTGCTGAAGGCGACCTTGTCCTACTCGCACCGCGAACGCGACGGCACCGTCGACAACCTCCTGGAGCCCGATGACTCGCGCGACCCCGGTTCGCGCAAGTCCGACTCGTTCCGGGCTGCCTTGCGGATCGAGCCGAGCGAGACCGGCTACATCCAATACGTTTTCGACTGGACCAAGAGCACCGGCAACCCGCTGGCATTCCAGCTGACCAACGTCGCTGACGGCACACCGCGTCCTCCGATCACGATTGGTGGCGTGGCCGTCAGCCCGGCTCAGCCGGCGCCGGTGGCGCAGTACCTCGCAGCAGCGACGTTCCTGGAACCCCAGTGCGCGCCTCTGGCGGTGCCCACGCGGCAGTACCGCGACACGATCTGCCTCAACAGCGACGATCTCTCGACCGACCGGATCTGGGGCCACAACCTTCAGGCCTACAACGACTTCGGCGAGTTCGCGGTCAAGTTGACGAGCGGCTATCGCAAGTGGAACAACCTGATCCGGGGCAGCGACTTCGACGGGATCGGCACGATCCGTGGCCCGCTTTTCACCCAAGGCAGCGTGTTCAACGGGTTTGCCGGCACGCCTGCCGCGCCCTTCCTGCCGTTTGTTTTCCCGCCGGGCACGCCGCAGTCGATCATCAATATCGTGGCCGGTTCGCCGGTACCGACCACTACGGCCGGGCTGTTCGAGACGCACAACGACCGCCGCCACGAGCAATTCAGCACCGAACTGGAGCTGTCTGGTGATACTGACGCGCTCGACTGGGTCGTGGGCGGCTTCTACTTCTGGGAGAAAGGATCGGAAGAAAACCCGCAGACCAGCGGCTTCGTGCTCGACACGAACGCTGCGGTGTTCAGCCGGTTCGGCCAGCTCTCTCCGGTCTTCCAGGCGTCCAACCCCGCTCGGTACCGCCTGGTCGTCACCCCCGCCAAGCTGGCCTACACCACGACCGCCGAATCCAAGGCGCTCTATGGGCAGTTCACCTTCTATCCGGGCGGACGTGACAGCGGTGCAAGCATTACTGCGGGCGCGCGTTACACCTGGGATGAGAAGTCGATCGTGCGCACCCAGAACGGGGTGGCTCCGCTCGCCACGGCTGAACGCGGCGCGGCGGACTTCAGCAAGTTCACCTGGAACCTGATGGGCCGGTACGAGCTCAGCCCCGACGTCAGCATCTATGCCCGGGTGGCGACGGGCTATCGTTCCGGCGGCTTCAACGCTTCCGACCCCACGCCGACGAACACCAGCAAGGTACCGGCCTTCGACGAGGAATCGGTCACGTCCTACGAGCTTGGTTTGAAGACCGAGCTGTTCGATCGCCGGCTCCGCCTCAACGTTGCCGGGTATTACAACACATATGACGGTCTCGCGATCGTGGTGCCGGTGCTGTCGAACAACGGCACGTTCCAGTCGCGCGTCACCAACGCTGGCAAGGTGAACTACACCGGGATCGAAGCGGACTTCGTCGCAGCGTTGAGTGACAACTTCTCGATCGACGGGTCAATTGGTTATGTCGATGTGAAGTACAAGGAATTCCTCGCCGGCCAGCCGGTCAACCCGGCCGATCCGGTGGTCAACATCGCCGACTTCGCCAAACCCACCTACACTTCGCCCTTCACCGCAAACATCGCCTTCAACGCGAGATTCCCGGTGGGATCGAACGGGATGGAGCTGCGTGCTCGCGTCGGCTACACCCACGAGGACGGTAAATACAGCTTCAGCAACAGCATCACCTCGCCTTTCAACGAACAGATCAGAGGCGACGACAGCGATATGGTCGATGCCCAGCTGGTGCTGGACAAGATCCCTCTCGCGCGCGGCGATGCACGGGTGATGATCTGGGGCAAGAACCTGACCGACGACAACAACCTGGTGCGCGGAATCGATTTCGGCCCGCTGGGTTATGCCGGGGGCATCTTCAACGACCCGCGGACCTACGGTGTAACGGTCGGGTTCGAGTTCTGACCACCACGCGCAGAACAGCTGAGGAGAGGGCCGGGGCGTCGATGCTCCGGCCCTCGTGTTTCGGCTGAGGGTCTGGAAGGCCCGCCGCCGCCCAGGTTCAGCTTGCGACCAGGCGACTGACCGCCTCGGCCGCTCCACGGATGGCACCCTCGATGTAGCCGACCCCGTTGCAATCGCCCACGGTTTCCACGTTGAACCCTTCGCTCCGCAGTTGCTCGGCCAGGACCAGGTCACCGCTTGCGCCCATGGCGACGATCACCTGATCGGCCCGCACCACGTGCGCCCTGCCCCTCGCATCGGTGAAGCTTACATCGCCCTTGCCGATGGCGATGTCCGTCGCCCCACCGTGGAGCGCAACCCCGTGCTCCGTCAGTTCCGCCAGCAGACGCATCCGGCGAACCAGCAGCAGTCCCTTGCCGAGGCGCGGAGCCGGTTCGATCACCGTGACCGTGCGGCCGCGATCGTGGAGAAACTCCGCCAGTTCGATCCCGACCAGTTCGCCACCGACGATGACGATGTTATCGCCCAACGGCATCCAAGCACGGGTGGCGGAACGGACGAAGTCCAGGTTGGCTGTCATGCCGGTTGCTGCGCCAATCTTCGTCGCCAGCCGGGTGGCAAGGCTGGTCTTACGCTTCAGTTCCACCGAGCCCTCGCCCAGCATGAGATTGCGCATGTCGTCGCCGCTGAAGACGTGGGGCTGGTCCGCACCGGCGATGGCAGGCATACTGCGCCGCGCACCGGTCGCGACAATCACCGCATCGGGTTCGAGCTCGCGCAGCAGCGCCGGAGTGGCCGTTGTTTCCAGACGGATCTCGACCGGAGATCGTTCGAGCTCGCGAACCAGCCAGTTCAGCAGGCGCTCGTTCGCCGGATAGGCCAGCGATGCGAAGCGCAGCGTCCCGCCCAGTCGCGCGCCCTGCTCGAACAGGGTCACACGTTGACCCGCCTCGCTCAGCCGCAGCGCAGCTTCCATGCCGCCGGGCCCGCCGCCGATCACGACGAACCGGCGGCCGGTCGTCCGGGCGTCAACGCGATCACATTCGAACCCGGTGTCGGGATTGACCGCGCAGCGCAGCGGCTCGCGCACATAGGCGGTCGAGACGCACGTGTAGCAATAAATGCAGGGGCGCACCCCTTCGGGCGCGTTGCCCGCCAGCTTGCGCGGGAGGTGGGGGTCTGCCAGCAGCTTGCGGCCCATGGCGAGGAAATCGTAGACGCCGGCACCGATATGGCGGTCGCCAGCCTCCGGTTCCACCCGGCCCGAGGCGATAACCGGCACGCCGACCGCCGCCTTGATTGCCTTGGCCGCCGGAACGTTGGTTTCCGGTTCGTGGGGAATGTTCGACGCCGAATGGAGCTTGCCCATCCCGGCATCGTGATAGGCGCTGACGGTGATCGCATCGACCCCGGCAGCCTCGACCATTCGGGCGGTCTGCAGTGCCAGGTCGAGCGTGATGCCTCCTTCCTTCCCGACCTCGACCGAGTCGAGCTTGACCCACAGCGGGAACGCGGGGCCGACCGCATCACGGACCGCGGCAATGACCCGCAGCAGCAGGCGGGCGCGGTTTTGCAGCGCACCGCCATATTCGTCGGTCCGGGTGTTCGTCTTGGGCGAAAGGAACGACGAAAGGAGATAGCCATGGCCGCCGTGCAGCTCGATGGCGTCGAACCCGGCTGCCTTCGCGCGCGCGGCTGCGGCCCCGAACTGCGCGACGACAGTATCGATGTCTTCACCGGTGAGCAGCCGGATGCCTGGCGCCTTGCCTGCGAAACCGACCATCTCCTCGGGCAGGAAGTAGTCGATGAAGTCGCCTTCGAACGGCGGGGGATGGCACGGTGCCCACAGCTCCTCGCCGAATGCGTCGGCGGAATAGCCGGCCACCAGCCCGCCATGGTGCAGCTGGGCGGCAATCCTGGCATCGTGGGCATGAACCCGTTCTGCCAGACGGGTGAGGCCAGGCAGAAACCGGTCATCCGAGATCGCTGTCTGGTTGGGCTGCACTGCCCCTGTCGGCCAGGCGACACCGGCAACCCCGGTGACGATCAGCCCCGCTCCGCCCCTCGCCTGCTCCTCGTGATAGGCAATCAGGCGTTCGCCAACGTGGCCGTCCGGCTCCGACAGGCTGACACCCATGGCCGTCACGAAGATGCGGTTGCGCAGCTCCAGATCGCCGATCCGGCCCGGTGAGAGCAGATGCGGAAAGGCCGTTCCTGCCTGTCGGGTCATCGTCCCTCCCCCCGGGCCAGCACCGGATAGTCGGTATATCCCTGTTCCTCGCCGGTATAGAGCCTCGCGTAATCAGGTTTCGCCAGAGGAGCGCCGGCGGCAATGCGTTCAACGAGGTCGGGGTTGGCGATGAACGCTCGGCCGAAGCTGACCGCATCGGCCCGGTCGGCTTCTATCAACGCGGCCGCGCTGTCAGGCTTCAGGTTGTTGTTGGCAATCACCGGCCCGCCGAACTCCGCGCCGAGCAGTCCGAGCGTGTCGAGACCGGGCAGCGCCATGTCGACAACGTGGAGGTAGGCAAGCCCGAGCTTGCTTGCGGCTGAAACGAAGGGAACGAACGTCGCAGCAGGCTCGGACGGGTCCATCCCATTATAAGGGTTCCCCGGCGAAATACGGAAGCCGACGCGGCCCGGCCCGACCGCCTCCGCCATGGCTTCGAGCACCATCAGCGGGAACCGGATCCGGTTTTCCGCCATGCCGCCATAGGCATCGGTGCGCTGGTTGCTGGCCGGGTTGAGGAACTGGTTGATCAGGTAGCCGCTGGCGCAATGCAGCTCGACCCCGTCCAATCCAGCCTCGATCGCGTTGCGGGCAGCCACGGCGAAACCCTCCGCCAGTGCCGGCAATTCCGAAGCCGACAGCGCCCGGGGCGTGGCGCAGTCCATCGGCGTACCGTCCGGCCCCGGCACCTGAACCGGACAGGCGACAGGCGAAGGAGCGATCACCTCCGCCTCGTATCCGCGATTGGCCGGAACCACCACGCGCCCGCAATGCATCAGTTGCATGACGATCCGCCCGCCTCGCGCATGAACCGCTGCCGCAATCCTGCGCCATCCCTCGACCTGCTGCGGCGAGTGAATCCCGGGCGTGCGCCAATACCCTTTGCCTGCGGGGCTCGGTTGGACCCCTTCGGTCACGATCAGCCCCGCACTGGACCGCTGGGCATAGTATTCTACCATCAGTGCGGTGGGGACATCGTCCGGCCCAGCCCGGTCGCGCGTCATGGGTGCCATGACGATCCGGTTCGCCAAGGCTATGTCACCGAGATGCACGGGAGTGAAAAGCGCGTCGTTCATGCGAGTTCTTCTGACTTGGTCGTTGATTGACCTGCGTTTGCGTTATGCTTTAAGCTATTCGCTACGCATATCAAGGAGTGGATGATGGCCTACGGATTCGAGGGCAAGGTTGCTTTGGTCACGGGTGCGAGCGGCGGGATCGGCCGGGCAACGGCCATCGGCTTCGCCGCAGCCGGCGCCTCGGTGGTCGTTTCCGACGTGGACGACGCTGGCGGGGATGAGACGGTCGCCCTCATCGAAACGGCTGGCGGCAAGGCGATCTACCAGCGCTGCAACGTGGCCGACGCGGGCGAGGTGAAGGCGCTGATCGCCGCCGCAATGACCACATTCGGCCGGCTCGACTTCGCGCACAACAATGCCGGCATCAACAACATGGGGGCCGACGAATACGATGATGCGGTATGGGACCGAGCCGTTGCCATCAACCTGTCGGGCGTGATGTACTGTATGCGCGAAGAGGCGGCTGTCATGCTGGATCAGGGCAAGGGCGCGATCGTGAACACCTCCTCGATCAACGGCCTCGTCGGCAATGGCGCGCAGCCGGGCTATACCGCGACCAAGCACGGCGTGATCGGCTTGACCCGCCACGGCGCGCTGCGCTGGGCCAAGGCGGGCATTCGGGTCAATGCCGTTTGCCCGGGCGTGATAGAAACCCCGATGACCGCGCCGCTGACCGCCAATCCCGAGATGAAGAAGCTGCTCGACGGCATGACCCCGATGGGCCGCATGGGGCGGGCGGACGAGATTGCCGCGGCGGTGCTGTGGCTCTGCTCCGATCAGGCTAGTTTCGTCACCGGGCATCCGCTGGTGGTGGACGGCGGCGCAACAGCGACCTGACCCGCCATCGATGACTGCGGAAGAAGACGGCCCGCCCCGGATCCCGGCAGCGGGCCCTTCCGCATTCCGGCTCGGTCGATTCAGGCAGCCGTGTCCCATGGAGCGGACTTGGTGCCGCGGGTGGTGTAGCGGCCGTTGACCCGCTTCTGGAAAATGCCGGCCTGCGCGCGCGGATTGTAGAACTGCTTGTACCAGATGCGGACCTTGTCGAACGGGCCGTCGCCGCGGACCATCATCGGGTGGATGCAGGGCCGCTTGTTGGCCCAGATCTCGAAATCCTGCGCGAAGGCGTCAACCCCCGCCTCTTCATAAGCCCGGGCAAGCGTCACATCATCCGCTGTCGGTTCAGCACTGTCGACCCTGACCATGAGGCCGTACCAGACCTTGATCACTCCGTCGTCGACAGGCGTGTGGGCAATCAGCATATGCGACGGGTTCGCGCCGACCATGACCGACTGAAGGATACCGGGTCCGGTGTACCAGGTGTCATTGGTCATTGGCTCGCCGCCGTCGGCAGCCAGGGTCTTGTGCCCGGCCGAAAGGATCTGGCGGCACACATGATCCTCGAACGCGTTTTCGAACGATTCCATCGCGATCGAGCCATGGACCGGCTCGAGGTGCGCCTTGTCGGCCATGTTGTCGACCACTTCCTGCGGATGGCAGTCAAGCTCGCCCAGTTCGCGCACGTTCCAGTTGACCCAGTGCGGCGCGTCGTAGCCCTCGAACGGCGGCAGGTCATAATCCGCCTCCTGGCCTTCCGGATCGTACCAGGTCCACAGGCAGCCGGCGCGCTCGACCAGTTTCCAGCTCTTCACGCAGGCCGATTTCGGGATCGGCGCAGGCGAATAGGGGATCTGATTGACCCGGCCATCCGGGCCGAACCGCCAGCCATGGTAGGGGCAGCGGATATTGTCCCCTTCGACATGCTCCCCATCCTTGACGACATAGGACGTGGTGTTGCGCGCCAGGTGGGTTCCCATGTGCGGGCAATAGGCCTCGATCATGAAGGCTTTGCCGCTCTGTCCGCCGCGGTAGATCACCATGTCTTCGCCGAAATAGCGGACTGCAACGGGTGTGGTGGTGATCTCGTCCGATCGGGCAACCATGAACCAGCCGCGCGGGTAGGTGAACTCGCCCAGCCCGTAGTCAGACGTGGTGGCCATCTCTCATCCCCTTCCTCGATTTGCCAGGACGATACGAGAATCGAAGACGATTCACAAGAGATTTACGAGAGGGTGTGCCTAGCGACATCATATTACACGTTATGCGTAGCGAATGCGGTGTAAGCCTTACGCATCGTCATCGTTGAGATCGAACCGCGCGCGATCAGCCTCGGTGATCCTCACCACGCGGGCGTTGTATTTGGTCGTCCGCACCGCAATCGATGTTTCGACATGATGTACCCCCGGCATGGCGAGAATCTGGTTCGATGCCAGTTCGAGCAGATCATCGAGCGTGTTGAACAGGCAGATCGCCAGCACGTTGAACCGGCCCATGGTGATCATGACCGCGTTGATCGACGGAAGTTCGGCGATTTTCTCCGCCACGTCACGCACGTCGCTGACGTTGACACCGACACCGATGAACGCCATCCGGGTGGTGTCCGCCAGCCCGAAGCTGGTAATTGCTGTGAACGAGATGAGGCCGTCCTGTTGCAGACGCTTGATCCTGCCTCGCACAGTGCCCTCGGTCACCCCCAGATCTATTGCGATCTTGCGGTTCGAGACCCGGGCATCGCGCGCAAGGATCTCGATCAGCTGGCGATCGAGTTCGTCCAGTTGCACGTCGCTCATTCGCCTTCCCTCGCCTCTATCGGGGCCACGTCGAACTTGTACTTGATGACATCGACCGCGATCGCCGGAACCATCGACCGGATCCCGGCGACCCGGGCGAATTTTTCCAGGAACAGCCGCGGCAGCTCGTCGATACTGCGCAGGACCACCAGCAGGTCGATATCGTAACGCCCGGTCACCAGGTGGGCGGCGAAGACCTCGGGAAACTGCGACAGTTCCTCCACCACGTCGGCGGCCGGTCGCCCGTCGACCTCGATCGCGACTTCCATCAGCACGTTGTAGCCGTGTGCCGAAAAGTCGGACACAGCCACCACCCGCAGCTTGTCCGCCTCCTCCATCCTGCGAATGCGGGCGGAGACGGTTGCCGCCGTCAGGCCGAGCGTGTTCGCGATCTGCTGGTTTGTGGCCCGTCCGTTGAGGCGCAGCTGCTCGACTATGGCGCGGTCGGCATCGTCGATGATGAAGTCGTCGCTCATGTCGTGCTGCAAACCCCCATGCGAGCGTCGCGTCAAGCGACCCGTACCACGAAGCAAGCTGTTTGGCGGTATCATCTAAATCCCGCAAGTTCCCGGCCGAACATTCGGCCAGAGAAACGCCTGGCGCTGCGCTGTTCGACCCACATGACTTCCAGCCGCCGATCGGAGAAGCGCCATTGTCCGCCCTCCAGCGCGTAGGCGTTGTGATACCGCATAGCGAACTCGAGCAGCGTGACCTCCCCGTTCTCGCCTTCGCCCGGCAGGATATGGCTCGCCACGCCTGTGGTGATGCCGGTCACTGCGCCATCGCTCGAGCGCTCGAAGGTCTGGTTGAAGACGTTGTGCATGGTCGCGGCGAAACTGCCCTCGACTTCGGCGATCATCCGCGCCCATCCCTCTGCCCCACGATAGCGGGCTCCCGGCTGGCCGTGCCCGCCGATCGCGCCATCCGCGGTGAAGATCGCGGTGAGAAGGGCAGCGTCGCGCGTGTCCACTGCCAGCCCGTAGCGAAACGCCAGGTCATGCAGTTCCTGCGGCGCGGTGAACGCCGCCATCAAGCCGATCCCGCCAGTCGCTCGCGGTCGCGCTCCAGCCGGCTGGCGGCAAGGAAGGCCAGCAGGCCAGCCGCGAATCCGACCGGCACGATCACGCTGAGCGCTAGGCGGAGCGAGTGAGCATCATCCCCGAAGGCTTGGCTGAGTGCGCCGGTCAGCCAGGGCCCGACGAAGTAGCCGAGCATGGTGGTGGCGGCGATGAACAGCGCAGTCGCACTGGCGCGGAAACGGACCGGCAGCATGTACTGCAGGGCGGCGAACAGACCGACCGACCAGCCCCCGCCCAACAGCCCGCAGGGGACGGCTAACCACTTCGCGGCAGAGAACGAGGGTGCCCAGATCGCCGCGATCACCAGCAGGGTCGCGGAAGCCAGAGCCAGCGCGGAGAGCATTGCGGGCCAGGCGCGGCTGCGCTGTGACAGCCGGTCGGATACCGCGCCGAAGCAGAGCATTCCGACAAGGCCGGCAAGGCCGAAGTTGACTGCAAACGCGGTCTTCGCCTCTACCGGGTCGATGGCATAGTTGCGGGCGAACAGTTCCGGCCCCCAATAGCCGAACGAGATGCCCGACAGCGCCCCGAGCCCGAAACCGAGCGACATGAGCACGAAGCTGGGCGTGCGGACGAGCAGGCCGACCAGCTCCATCAGCGGTATGGCCTGCTGCGGCTCAGCCCCTGCCTGACCCTCTCGTAGCGGCTCCCGCACCAGCAGCAGGGCCAGGAACCCCAGCACCACGCCCGGTATGCCGATCGCGAAGAATGCCATGCGCCAGCCGTGCTCGGCCGCGATCATCGGACCGCCGGCCTGACCGCCGATCTGGCCGATATAGGTGGCGAGACCCAGAATGGCGAAAGCGATGCCCCGCTTCTCCGGCTTGAAGTAGTCCGACAGCAGGGAATAGGCCGGGGCGACGAAGGCGGCCTCGCCGATGCCGACCGCCACCCGCGCAAGGGCGAGCGTGACAGGACCGGTCGCAAGGCCGGTCGCTGCCGTTGCCAGGCTCCACATCACGCACCCGGCGGCGATGATCCGGATCCGCGAGCTGCGGTCCGCAAGGCGGGCAAACGGAACCCCCATGACGATATAGAGCATTACGAAAGCCGGCCCCATCAACAGGCCCATGACGTTGTCGCCGACGCCGAACTCCTCCTTTATCGGCCCGACCAGCCCGGTCAGCAGATAGCGGTCCGCGAAGTTGAAGATGTAGATCACCAGCAGCGTGGCCAGGACGACCCAGGGGTTGGAGCGCAGTCGTGCCATCGTCATCAGTCCCGCTTGATCATGCCGCCGTTGACGTGCCAGACCTGCCCGTTGACCCACTCGCCATCGTCGGATGCGAGGAAAGCAACGGCGGCGGCGATGTCATCGCCGTGGCCGAGCCGCTTGTGCGGGACCGTCTTGAGCGCGGCTTCGACATAGTCTTCGGTCAGGTGCTGCTTGACCGCTTCGGTGAGCACCACCCCCGGGCAGATCCCGTTCGCGCGGATGCCCTTCTTGCCGTATTTGGCCGCGACGTGGCGGACCAGGGCGTGGATCGCGTTCTTGGTCATCGGATAGGCGACCTGGAATGCGTTGCCGCCGATCGCCGCGCCTGACGAGGTATAGATCATCGCTCCGCTGCCGCGCTCCAGCATGACCGGCAGTGCCGCCTGCGTTGCGAACATATGGCTCTTGGTGTTGATCGCGAACGAGCGGTCGAGGACCTCTTCCGGACAGTTGAGCGCGTCGATATCGCCCTCGGTTCCGCCGGCCAGATTGGAGTGGTAGAAATCGAGGCCGCCAAACTCCTCCAGCGCGGCCTGCACGATCGCTGTCTGCGAGGCGGCCCTGGTGCCATCGAGGTGGACGCCGATGGCCCTGCCTCCAGCGGCGCAAATGGCCTGTGCAGTGTCCTTGGCCCATTCCTCAGCGATGTCGCCGATCACCACGGCGGCACCTTCTTCGGCCAGGCGGCGAGCGGTGGCAGCGCCGATACCGCGACCCCCGCCTGCAACGACCCCGACCTTGCCCTTCAATCCGCGCATTCGCTCCCCCCCGATCCAGCTCCGGCAGCGCCGGCTATCTTCTGTCGATGGCCGGCTTGCGGCCGCTCCACGGCGCAGCCTGTTCAAGCTGGCCGGCAAGACGGAACAGCACGGCTTCCTCGCCATACCGGCCGATGAACATGGTCCCCAACGGCAAGCCTGCGCGAGACATCCCCAGCGGTACCGACATGGCTGGCTGTCCGGTCAGGTTGGCGAGCTGGCAGAACGGCGAGTAGACCGAAGCGCGCTGGCCCCATTCCTGGAAGTCGCAATCGGGCGTCAGGCTGATTCGCCCCAGCACGACCGGCGGGGCGGCCAGTGTCGGCATCAGGATCACGTCGAAGCGCTCCATGAACCGCGCCACCCGGACGGCTGCTTCCTGCAAGGTGTTGTTGGCCCGCACTGCATCCGTTGCGGAGAAGGATGCACCGAACTGCGCGAAGGCCAGGGTGACAGGCTCCAGCACGTCATCGCCGGGTGTGATGCCAAGCAGTCTTGCCCGGTCTGCAATATCGGCGGCCAAGGCCGGCCCGATCATGGCGAAGCTGGCCATGCCGAGGGCGGCGGCATCGAGATCCAGGCTCGCTTCCTCGACCTTGTGGCCGAGGCTTTCGCACAGGCTGGCAGCCGCGCGCGCCGCGTCCACACATTCCGGATCGACGGGGCTGCCAGAGATGGGCTGCGTCACCAGCGCGATGCGGATTTCGCCCGGCGGCCGACCGACTTCTCCCAGAAAGCCACCATCGGGTGCCGCAGGGGCACCATAGCGCGAGCCCGGCTCTGTTCCATGGGTGACATCGAGTATCGCTGCGGAATCGCGCACGCTACGGGTGACCGCATGATGGGTCGACAGCCCACCCCAGCCCTCCGTCCGCAGCGGCCCCATCGGCACGCGTCCGCGGCTGGGCTTCAGTCCGAACAGGCCGCAGCAGGAAGCCGGGATACGGATCGATCCGCCGCCGTCGGTTGCATGAGCAGCCGGCACTACACCTGCCGCGACTGCGGCTGCCGCACCGCCGGATGACCCGCCGGCGCTGTGGGCGGGGTTCCACGGGTTGCGGGTGTTGCCGGTCAGGCGGTTCTCTGTCGTGGGGGTCAGCCCATATTCGGGTGTTGTCGTCTTGCCGAAGATGACGAAGCCCGCCCGCCGATGTCGCTCGACCAGTTGCGATGTGGCAGCGGCGCGGTAGCCCCGGTAGAGCCGGCTGCCGCCTTCGGTCAGTTCCCCCGCAATATGGGTGTTGAGGTCCTTCAGCAGCCAGGGCACCCCGGTGAACGGCCCTTCGTGCAAGCCACGCGCGATCTCGGTTCGGCCGAAGTCATACAGCTTCTGGGCAAGAAAATTGAACCGGGGATTCATCGCCTCTGCTTCTGCGACAGCTGCCTCGAGCAGCTCGCCGGGCGAAACCTGGCGCTTGCGCACAAGTTGCGCCAGGCCCAGCGCATCGTGGGCCTGCAGCAGGTCGCCAGTTCCCGTCGCCGCCATGGCCCTTCCTCCTCCTGCCATACCCACGGCCGCAGCGGCTGCACCACCCGCCAGAACTCCGCGCCGCGTGACCACCGGTTCAGGCCGCCTGCTTCTGCGACGCCGGCACGCCATCGCCGGCCGCGTAGAAGCGCGAATAGAACTTGCGGAAATGCGGGATCGGTCCGTCACCGTCGCAGATGATCGGGTTGGGTTCGTACCGCATCCGGTCCCACACGACCTTGTCCTGGTCCAGCTGCTTGTTGACGTCCTTTATAATCGCCCTGGCCACCCCGGCCATCGGCCCCTCGGCCTGGCTCCTCGGCTGGGTGTAGCAATAGACCACCTGCAACTGGTCGAGCTCGACCGGGATGATGCAGGCGACCAGCAGGGTTTCGCAGATTCCGGTAAAGCGCACCCAAGCCTGCCCCGGCCCGACCGAGGATGCGGTGATCGCGCCATCGACCATGCCCTTCGGCGTGCCCATCTTCGCCCGGACCACCCCCGACCGGTCCCACTCGCCCCAGCTCATTTCCGCTGTCGGGATGTCGGCCGTTCCGTGGATGAACTTGAAATGGGCGAAATCCACGCCGTTCTCGGCCATGTTCTGCAAGCTGCCGAAAATCTTCCACTCGACGATGTCGTAAGAGGTCCAGTCCGGGTCGCTCGCTTCGGGAAGATGGACCACTTCGTACAGCGGTGCCTCATCGTGCGGATGGTACCACATCCACAGCCACTGGTTGGCTTCGCGGATGTGCCAGGTGCGGGTGCACTTGCGCCTGACCTGCGGTGGAATGGCGCGCGCGTAGGGTATCTCCTTGACGACACCTTCCTCGCCGTCATAGCGCCAGGCGTGGAACGGGCATTCGAGCAGGTTGCCATGCACCTTCCCGCCGTGGCCCATGTGCGCGCCCAGGTGCTTGCAATAGGCATCGACCATCCGCACCTCGCCGTCCTCGCCGCGCCACACGGCCACGTCGCGGGCGAAATAGCGGGCGGGCCTGACCTCGCCGACGGCGAGGTCCTTGGCCAACATGAAGGGGTACCACCCGAACGGAAAGCCGATGTCGAGATTGCGCTGCTCGACCGGCACGCGGTTGGCGATATCCGCCACGCGCCAGGCCTCGCGCTCCTCCTTACTCATCTTTTCCAGCACTTGCCAGACCGCGACGGGCGCGGTGCGGGCATCGGTTGCGGCTTGGGTCATGTCATTCTCCCCGGCTGTTCCGGATGGTGAGGTGGGGGGTGAAAAGGTTACAGCTTGAACACCCGCCGGGCGTTCTCGCGCAGGAATCTGGGCCAGACTTCGTCCTTCAGCGGCACGTTCTCCATGTCGGACATGATCCGATCCAGGCTGAGCCCCATCGGGAAGTATCCGGCATAGATGACCTTGTCGGCTCCGCGGGTGTTGGCGTAGTCGATGATCGCCTTGGGGTAATGCTTGGGCGCAAAGGCGCTGGTCGAGTAATAGAGGTTCGGCCACTTTAGCATCAGCTTCACGGCCAGGTCCTGCCACGGTTCAGCCCCGTGGCGCATCACGATCTTCAAGTCCGGGAAGAACCAGCACACCTCGTCGAGGTGCTCCACTTTCTGCGTGTCCATCGGAATGCGCGGGCCCGGAATGCCGACATTGAGGCAGATCGGAATGTCCAGCTCCACCGCGCAGGCGTAGAGCGGAAACATGTACTTGTGATTGATCGCGACCTGCGGCAGCGTGCCGGCCGGGAAGACGCTGATCGCCGACAGGCCGACTTCAGCGTGGACGCGCTTGATCCGGCGCACTTCCTCCATGCCCCCGTTGGGATCGCACGGCAGGTCGAAGAAGAAGCGATCGCCATAGAGCTCCTTCGCTCGCCGGGAAGTCTCGTTCTCGTTCCAGCCGACCAGGGCCTGGGCAATGCCGTGGCGATCCATCTGCTCGACGGTCCACCTGACATAGTCCTCGGCATGGCCGGTCTGCGGCACGTCCTTGAACATGTATTGGGCCGGCATGGAGAACTGCTGGAGAGTCTCGCTATCCTTGATCAGCGGGCGGAAAGCGCTGAACCAGTCGGAACGGTCCTCGGCCTCCGGAATGCCGAGCATACAGTCGATGATGCCGATGTCCTTGGGGAAACCCATCTCATCGTTCTCCGTAAAGGTTCGGCCAGGCGGCGCGCAGAGCGATCTTGTCGACCTTGCCGACGTGACTGCGCGGCAGCGCATCGGCGACGATTGCGACGTGACCCGGCGCCTTGTAGCGCGCCAGCCGCTCGCCGACCCAGGCTATCACCGCCGGTTCGCTGATGCTGTCGCCCTTGACCACGGCGACCAGCAACTCGCCTAGCCGCTCGTCAGGTATGCCGAACGCGGCGCACTCGCCCACCCCGGGCATCTCGCCCATGACCCGCTCGACCTCGGCGCAATAGATGTTTTCGCCGCCGGAGATGACCATGTCTTTCGCCCGGTCGACGATGAAAATGTATCCTTCTGCATCGACGTAGCCGATGTCTCCGGTGCGCAGCCAGCCGTCGTCGGTAAAGGCGGCTGCGGTTTCGTCCGGGCGGTTCCAGTACCCGGCCATGACCATCGCACCCTTGAGCTGGATCTCCCCGCTGGCCCCAGCCGGCGACACCGTGCCATCCGGGCCAACGATCCGCACCTGCGCCAAGGGCAGCACGCGCCCTGCCGAGGCGCGGTTGCGGAGGAAATCCTCGCCCACTGCCTGCGCCAGCGATCCCGAGGCTTCAGTCATGCCATATCCGGTACCCATCACCGCCTGCGGGCACGCAGCGCGGATCGCATCGAGCAGATTCACCGGAAGCGCCTGCCCGCCCGAGGCGATGTTGCGCAACGAGGACAGGTCCGCCTCATCGAGCCTCGCGCGGTGAAGAACATCCCACAGCATGGTGGGAACGGCGGCGAACATGGTGATTTTCTCTCTGGCGATCAGCCGCACAGCCTCCTGTGCGTCCCACCGGCGCATAATCACTACCTTGGACCCGGCGAACAGCGGCGACAGGAAAGCCGAGCCAAGGCCCGATATGTGGAACAAGGGATAGACCATGAGCACGGCCTGCTGCGGTATGTTCGCCATCAGCGTTTCCACCGGAATGCCATGCGCCCTGGACATGTTGTGCAGCACCATCACGCCCGACAGCTGCATCAGCATGAGGCCGGTAATCAGGCTGCGGTGGGTCAGCACCGCGCCCTTGACCCGGCCGGTCGTGCCCGAAGTGAACAGGATGGTTGCCGGATCGAGCGGCTGGGCCAGCCCGGGATCGGGCATCGTTCCGCCGCCGCCTTCCAACGGCCTCGTCAGGTCGAGCAGGCGCCCGCGATAACCGCCGTCCCGGATCAGCGCGGCGCGGCGGCTGTCGGCGAGGACCAGCGCCGGCGTGACATCGTCGATCATCGCCACCAGCTCAGCCGGAGAACCGCGGCTGTTCAGCAGCGCGGCAACGCCGCCCGCCTTGATGACCGCCATGAAGGCCACGACCCACTCGGCCCGGTTGCGCATACAGATCGCGACCCGGTCGCCCCGCGCGACGTGCAGCAACGGCACCAGCGCGTCGCGCCAGGCGAACACCTGCTCGAACGTCAGCCGCCGTTCTTCCCCGTCGGACGAGAAATCGACAAGAAAAGTCCTTTCACCATGCCGCCGGGCCTGCTCGATCATCAGGTTCAGGTCAGGCGCCGCTTTGGCGAACTGCAACAGGCCGTCGCGCTCCTCCAGCTCGAAGGGTGTGCCTCGGGCGGTTACCGCTGAGAAGACGGGGTCGATCTGGCTCATGCCGCGTCCGCCGCCACCTTGCGGGCCCAGCGGTGATCCTGCTTGCCCGCCGGCGACCGCTTGACTTCATCCACCCAGACCAGCGCCTTGGGCACCTTGTAGCCGGCGAGCCGCGCCGCGGTGAAGCCCTTGACCTCTTCGTAAGACGGACGGTCATGGCCGGGCCGCTGCGAGACCACCGCGACCACCCGTTCCCCCCAGCGATCATCCAGCTGACCCGCGACGACGGCATCGAAGATCGCCGGATGAGCCCGAAGCACCTCCTCAACCTCCTCCGGAAAGACCTTCTCGCCGCCAGTGTTGATGCAGGTCGATCCTCGGCCGAACACCGTGATCTTGCCGTCGGGATCGAGGCGCCCGGCATCGCCTGAAACGGCCCACAGCGTGCCGTCTATGCTGATGAAGGTCTCGGCTGTCTTCACCGGATCGTTGTAGTACCCGATCGGCGTGTGGCCGGTGCGGGCGATCAGCCCCGTCTCACCCACGGTGCCGATACGGCCGTCGACCACGATCTGCTGCTGGGCGTTGGCCGGGAGGCGCATGAGCCCTTCGCCCGACTTCTCTGCCTGGCCCGACATTCCCGTCTCGGAGGAACCAAGCCCGTCGCTGATCGCGGCTGAGGGCACCAGCGCCTTGAGGTCATCCTTGAGGTGCTGGGAGAATACCGCGCCGCCCGAACCCAGGTTGACCACGGCCGAGAGGTTCCACCGTCCGGGATTGTCGCGCAGCGCATCCCGCAAGGGGGTGGCCATGGCATCGCCGACAAACTGGATCAGGTTGGCCCCCTCGCGTTCGGCCAGATCGAGCGCCCGCTCGGCATCGAAGACGCGGCCTTCATCCAGCAGGATGGTGACGCCATTGAGCAGGGCGCTCCAGACCGCCCACATTGCCGCCATGTGCATCAGCGGCGCCAGCGGAAACAGCTTGAGCGGATAGCCGTCGCGGGCGCGGCTTACGATATCCCCCGGCTGGCCAAGCGGTCCGTGGGGATTGAAATAGCCGGCCCCTCCGGCACAGGCGAACAGGAACGCACGGTGCGGCCACATCACGCCCTTGGGCAAACCGGTGGTGCCGCCGGTGTAGCACAGGAGATAGTCGTCTTCGCTGCGCTCCCACGGCCCGCCGGCATCGTGCGCCACCAGTTCGGCGAAGGGCACTGACCCGCCAATGTCCGCACCGGAACCGTCATCGATTGCGACGGACACCTTGAGCTTCGGCACCTCGCCGCGCACCTCGCGCACGATCGGGCTGAACTCCGCCCCGTGGATCACTGCAGCACTGTCAGCATTGGCAAACAGGTAGCGCAGCTCGTCAGGCCGGTAGCGATAGTTCACGTTGTAAGGCACCGCGCCCAGCTTGCAGGCGGCAATGAACGCCTCGATATAGGCCGGGCTGTTGCAGAGGTAGAGGCCGACCGTGTCCCCGCGGCCGACCCCATGGGCGGCCAGGCCACTGGCGATCCGGTCGCACCGGTCATTCAGTTCGGAAAAGGTCAGCCGCTCGCTCCTGCCGATCACCGCCAGCCGGTCGGGAACCGTGCGGGCGACGGTTTCGAACAGGTCTGCGAGGTGGAACCGGCTGGACACCTCAGTAGACCGCCGCCGGGTTCTTCGGGCGCGGACTGCCCAGCATCTCGCGATAGGACGGCTTTTCCCGGCCACGGTCGGTTACGCCGAGTTCCTTCGCGATCTCAGCTCCGATCAGGGTCTGGCCGGAAAGCTCGTCACGATTGTGCGCCTTGCCGATGGCATCGATGATGTGGGCGGTGAACTCCGGGTTCTCAGCGGCATCGATGAAGCCCTCGTACTGCTCCGGGTTGGTCTTCTGGGCAATCAGCGAACGCTCCGTCACCAGCGGACCCATCCAGATCGAGACCGCAATCACCCCCGTGCCGCGCAGGTCGTGCTCCATGTCGTGGGCGAACTTGTCCACGCCCGCCTTCTGCGCGCCATAGGCGGGGCCATGCATATAGCACGAGCCCCCGAACGAGGACCCGAAGGCGATCGTGCCGGAGCCGTGCGCCACCATCATCCGCGCAGCGTGCCAGCTTGCCACATAGGCCGAACGCAAGCCGACATCGAGGATCTTCACCGCGTCGAGTTCCTTCTCCCAGAAGGGCTTCTTCTCGATCAGCTGGTGGTGGATGAAGGTGGCGTTGTTGACCAGAACGTCCAGCCGCCCCTGCTCGCGGGCAATCTGCTCGAACAACGCGGCGACCTGCGCATCGTCGGCGTGGTCGCACATCACTGCAATGCCCTTGCCCCCGGCGGCGGTCACTTCGGCAGCGGTTTCCGCCACCGTGCCGGGCAGGACCGATCCGTCCCAGCCGCGGGCATCGCCAGGCGTGGTCGTGCGGCCGGTGACATATACGGTATACCCGAGTTCACCGAACCCCTTGGCGATACCCCGACCCGCACCGCGACTTGCGCCCGTGACAAGGGCCACTCCGGCTGTCATGGATGAACTCTCCCGCGATTCGACGCAGTGCTGCGTTCTGAACGCAGTATACTAGGGTTTTGCGGACTTGGAAGCGTAATGTTTTACGCAAAACCCCTTTCGCGGCGAACAAGGCCCTTCATTCGCGTCGCCGCGCAGATCAGAACCGGTACTGACCAGTGGGGATAACGTCGATCGTGCCGCGATCGATGAAGCGGTCGCAACTCTCCATCATGCGGTCGAGATTGGCCTTGAACCGAACCGTGTCTCCCACCGCATCGAAGAACACGAACGGATCGGTCAGCGCCGCTTCAGGGAAGCACTCCTCGACAATCGCGACATAGGGAGGCGCGCCGTCGGTGATAGGGCGAACAAGAAGGTTCTGCACGTATTCGAAACTGGCCTGCGTCTCGATCGCCACGAGCGTGTGACAATCCTGCCAGAGTCGACGCCACTCCGACACGCTCAGCCGGCCCGGCAACGTGAGGAATGCCATCTGCGCCCAGCCTGAGGTGCGCTGACCGGGTTCTGCCGGATGCAGCGTGTTGGCGATGACCGTCGATTCCGCCACGACCCAGCCGTGCCACCGGATACAGGCCTGATCGAGTACTGCATCCACCGAGCCGCGGAGTATCGGATTGGCGCTCGGCAACCAGAACTGCGCCACCGCATCATGCTGCTGCCCGCCGCGTGACTGGCGCAGGGCGGAACCACGGTCGCTGATCGAGTCTTCCAGATTCAAACCAATACCGCGCGCGCCGGCGACCCGCAGCGCCGGCGGAAGCTCTGCCAGCAGCTGCGCGTTGAAGGCGGCGCGATCCGCCCCTTCTTCCATCCACAGCAGGCAGATCACCTTTTCCATCAGTCAAAGTTCGCCTGCCCGCCATCGAGCGGGATGGTCGCCCCGGTGAGATAGGCCATGTCGTCGCAGCAGAGCGCCGCCACCGCCCGGCCGATATCCTCCTCGAGCCTGCCGATCCGCCCAAGCGGAATGGTGCGGAAGAATGCTTCGGCCTCGTCCGGGTTGTTGGCGACCCACCACTTGAGGCCGGGGCTTTCGGCGTGCGGGGCGATGGTCAGAACGCGGATGCCCTGCCGGCCCCATTCCGCCGCCGCAGCCCGCGAAAGTGCCCGGATCGCCTGCTTGACCGCGCCGTACGCGCCATAACCTGCCATATCCCACCGGATGCCCGCGGACGAAGCGAGGTTGACGATTACGCCGCCCCCGCGCTTCACCATTTGCGGGTGGGCCAATTTCATCAGACGGAAGCTCGCCAACGGCCCGGACTCGAATCCGGCAAGGAAAGCCTCGTCGGTGACGTCCATCAGCTTGCCGTTGGGTACCTCCTGCGCATTGTTGACCAGGATATCGAGTCCGCCGAACCGTGCCGCCGTCTGCGCCACCATATCGGCAAGGCTCCCGGCGTCCTTGACATCGCCTGCAATCGCCAACGCCTCGCCCCCGCGCTCCGCCACCAGCGCGCAGGTCGCGTTCAACTTCGCCCCGGTACGGCCAGTGACCGCCACACTGGCACCTGCTGCTGCCAGAGCCAGGGCGATGCCCTGCCCCACCCCTTGCCCAGCGCCGGTTATCAGTGCCACTTTGCCGGAAAGATTGGCCATGCGCGTTCCTTGCCCGCGAGATTCGTAACGTGTTGTCTTCTTGATTACGCGTTAGGTTGACAGAGGGCGTGCACCCGGGTCAATTGCGTTTTGAAGAATCCCTGCGCGGGTGCGCGACAGGCAAAGCGAACGGGAGCGGGTATGAACCAGGATCTGACCGGCAAGGTCGCCATCGTGACGGGTGGGAGCGACGGAATCGGTTTCGCCACCGCCGCGTTGCTCGCCCGGCGAGGGGCGCAGGTGGTGATCTGCGGGCGGCGGCAGGAACTGCTCGAATCCGCCCGCAGCCGGATCGTGGGCGAAGGCGGCAAGGTCGAGGCCATCCAGCTGGACGTGACCGACTTCCCCGCGTTCGAGGCGCTGGTGGAGGACGTGGCCGCGCGCCACGGGCGGCTCGACATGCTGGTCAACAATGCGATGTCGACCCACTACGCGCCGATTTCCCGGCTGACCCTGGCGCACTGGCGCAAGGACTTCGCAGTGAACTGCGAGGCCGTGTTCGTCGGCACCAAGGCAGCGATGAAGATCATGGCGGTTCAGGGAAAAGGCTCGATCGTCAACATCAGCTCCACCACCGCACTGAGGGCGATGGCGAACTATTCCAGCTATTCGGCGTCGAAAGCGGCGCTGATCCAGTTCACGGCCGTGGCCGCAATGGAGGGCGCGCGGCAGGGCATCCGGGTGAACGCCATCGTTCCCGGCCAGGTCAACACCGCCGCCACGCTGGACTTCGCGTCCAAGGCCCCGGAACTTGCGGCCAAGACTGCCGAGGCCATCCCGATGGGCCGCGGCGGCGAGCCTGACGAACTCGCCGAGGCGATCGTGTTCATGCTGTCCGACGCGGCGAGCTACATCACCGGCGTCGCACTGCCGGTCGATGGCGGCAAGGCCGCCCAGCTCTACATACCGTCCTGAAGCGGGAAAGCAGCATCATGAGCGCCAACTGGGACAAGGAAGTCGATGTCCTCGTGGTCGGATCGGGCGCGGGCGGGATGCTGTCGGCACTGGTCGCAGCGAAGAACCACGCCGAGGTGCTGATCGTCGAGAAGGAAGCCCTGTGGGGCGGCACCTCTGCCACGTCGGGAGCCGGAATCTGGATTCCCGCCAGCGACCAGGCCGCCGAGGCCGGTTTTCACGACGAAGTGGAGGATGCCTTCACCTATGTCCGCGCGCTGTCGGCTGACAACGTGCCGGACGAAAACATCCGCGCCTATGTCGAGAACGCGGCGAAGATGCTGCGCTGGATGGGGGCGAACACCGAGATCGAATACCACGCCTTTCCCTATCCTGATTACCACGCCGAGAATCCTGGCGGATCGCCGACCGGATACCGCACGCATATGCCTCTGCCGCTCGATGGCCGGCGCCTGGGTGACGACGTTCGCACCTTGCGCTTCGCTTCGCCCGCGGCGTCTCTGTTCGGCTATCTCAACTGGCACTTCGACGAGACCTACATCCTGCTGTTTCGGGCCAAAGGATGGTGGTGGCACCTCGCCAGAAGCCTCATGCGTTACTGGTTCGACTGGCCGTTCCGCTTCACCTCGCGCAAGGATCGGCGGCTGACGCTGGGCAACGCGCTGGCCGGCGGGCTGCGGCTGGCGCTGAACGCAGCGAAAGTGCCGCTGTGGCTGGAAAGTCCCCTGGTCGAGCTGGTGGAGGAAGATGGCAAGGTCACTGGCGCAGTGATCCGCCACAGGGCGCGCGAACTGCGCGTGCGCGCCCGCAAGGGGGTGGTGCTGGCAGCCGGAGGCTTCGACAAGAACCAGGCCATGCGTGATGCTCACGCCCCGCTCTATCCCGATGCGCTCTATTCCGGCGGCACCAGCGGGAACACCGGTGACGCGATTCGCGCCGGGCAGACGCTGGGTGCGGACACGATGAACCTGCACTCGACCTGGGCCGCCCCGGTGTTCCACGTTCCAGGCGAGGATCGCGGGCGGCTGTGCACGATAGAGCGGGCGCTGCCCGGCAGCCTGATGATCAACCAGCGCGGCGAGCGTTACCTGAACGAGGCCGCGTCCTATCACGTGACGGGGCAGCAGATGGCGCGGCGTCAGCGCGAGCACGGCGACGCCAGCCCCAGCTGGTTCGTGTTCGACCACGCCTATCGTCATTCCTATCCCGTCGGCCCGGTCTATCCGCTGGTGCCCGACTGGGCGCAGAACGGCATGGTCAAGACCATCCTCAAGAAGGGCCGCACCATTGCCGAGCTGGCAGAGGCCATGGGCGTCGATCCGGTAAGGCTTGAGACCACCGTGGCGCGCTACAACCAGCACGCAGCCCATGGTGAGGACCCCGATTTCCATCGCGGCGAAGCGGCCTACGACAAGATGTACGGCGACCCGCGCGTGGCGCCCAATCCCTGCCTGCGCCCGCTCGACAAGGGGCCCTTCTACGCCATGCCGATCTATCCGGGCGACATTGGCACCAACGGCGGACTGAAAACGGATGCGCGGGCGCGGGTGCTGGACAGGAAAGGCAAGCCGATCCCAGGCCTCTACGCCATCGGCAACTGCGCCGCATCGGCCATGGGCGAAAGCTACCCCGGAGCGGGCGTCACCATCGGCCCGGCCCTGACCTTCGGCTACCTCGCCGCCAACGACATGACCGGGACCAACGCGCCGTGAGCGGGCGATTGGCAGGGCGCGGGGCGATCGTGACCGGAGCCGGCCGGGGGATCGGCGCAGCGGTCGTGCGGCGGTTGATCGACGAAGGGGCGCAGGTGGCGGCGCTCGATCTCGACCGGGATGCAGCGGAAAACAGCGGCGCATCGCTCGCGCTTGCCTGCGATGTCGCCGATTCCCGCTCGGTCGCGTCGGCCATTCGAGCGGCACGCGCGGCTTTCGGCCGGCTCGACATCGCAGTCAGCAATGCCGGCATCGGCAGGGCCGCCCGCGACGGCTCCGACGAGTTCTACGCTGCTATGGCGCAGCGCAATGCCGAACTTGCCGAGCATGGGCGCTCTGACGTGATCGTGGACCAGCTCATTCACATGGAGGATGACGGCTGGGCAGGCGTACTCGCGGTCAACCTGAACGGCACGTTCTACGTCTGCCGCGAGTTCGCACGCGTGCTGGCGCAGGATGGCAGTCCGGGCACGATCATCAATGTAAGCTCGACGAGCGCCCAGTCCGGCGAAGGAAGCGCCCATTATTGCGCCAGCAAGGCGGCGGTCATCGGCTTGACGCGCCAGCTCGCCCGCGAACTGGCTCCGCGCCGAATCCGGGTCAATGCCGTAGCTCCCGGCCCGACAAACACGCCGGTCATGCAGGGCATCCCGAAGGAATGGATCGCGTCGATGGAAGCAGCGATCCCGCTCGGCCGGATGGCTGACCCGGCGGAAATCGCCGCGAGCATCGCCTTCCTCGCAAGCGACGATGCCGCTTACGTGAACGGGTCGGTGCTCGTCGCCAACGGAGCCAGCTACTACTTCTAGTCCGCCCGGACCTTCACTCTGGGAGGTGCTGCGCCTCGACGCATGGCGCTCAGGAAGCCTTCCAGCGGAGCCGGCTCCGCCACCGGGCCGCCGTGATCGCCTTCGCGCGCCCAGAACTCGGCGTAGCTGGGGAAGAGCTTGTGGAAGTTGCCCTCCACCCACTCCGTGTCCGGCCAGCGCATCTTGTTCGCCCCTACCGGCGGCTTGTTGAGGTCGGTCGCGTACCAGTAGAGCGGCAGGCGGCGAGCGAAGTACCAGCGACCGTCCTGGCGGACATAGTCGTCGACGTACATCATCTGCATGATGACCCACTCGTCCGCCCCGCCAGCAACCGGAGTCTCGTGCTCGTTCTTGGAATAGACCACGCCGTGGGCATGGTCGGGATCGTCAAACTCGATCACGTGACCGCCAATGTGGTGGCTGGTGCCGGTGAAGGGGGAGCGCAGGGTGCGATCCATGTAGGCGCGCAGGGCCAGTCGCCCGCTGGCGTCCCTGCCCACCCGCACGTCGGCCGGAAACAGGCCGACCATGGCATCCATGTCGCGCATGTCGAGCGCGAGGGCATACTTGGCAGGCAACTGGCGGATCGCGTCGAGCGATTCCAGCCGGTCAATGCGCGCTTCGAGTGTTGTCATCGCCGATTTCCTGATCCTGAGCGATCCGCTCCACCACAGGCGGAGCATAGTTGCCTTCAAGCGCCTCTTTTCGAGGCAGGTACATGCGAAGCACGATATGGAACGGCGTGGCGGGTACGGGCAGCCAATTGGCTTGCCCCTCGGGCGGAGGGGTGGCCGAGAGATAAAGGCTGAGCGAGCCATCGCTGTCGTGCACCAGCCCCGGGGTGCGGTCGCCTATCGTGTAGCGCTCAATAGCGTTCGGCACGAGCTGGGATGTTGCCCGGTCGTATGCCGTCAGCGACCAGAAGGCATCGACCGGAGGAAGCGCGCCGCGCGCAAAGCGGACACGGTATCGCTTCGTGCCGTCGAGCGGCTCGCCCCGATCATCGGTCACGGCGGCCGGGTAGATCGATTCAGCCGGATCGTTGACGTAGCCACCCCTGGCCGCTTCTGCCCGCAACAGGTAGTCAAATCCCGGGTCGGCAATATCGGCCGACCACATCCACCCGTTGCGGACGTGAGTCGGAGTAAACCCCCTGCGGGACAGCACACCTGGACCAGCCGCCAGCGCGCAGCCCAGCCCCAGCCTCTGCCCATCCGACAAACCATTTGCATCGAACGCCACGCGGGGGCCGAACCCGGCCTGATCGAACAGCGCCATCAGCGCATCTTCGCCCTCACGGATCGGCACGCTGCCCAGCGCCTGGTTGAGCAAGGCGAAGAACTGGAGGCTCTCCATCGGGCGCAGCGGGGCGGCTTCGCTGACCGCCGGGCCGGCCTTCCCCACCAAGCGGATGGCGTCGGCAAGCGCACGGGCGCGCTCCAGGTCGTCGCCTGCGACTGCCAACACGCGGCCCAGCATCCAAACCGTGTCGGTCTCCAGCCGGACGACGTCGGCCCCGGCCGGCGCGGTACCGCCGGGGCCGATCAGCGCATAGCGGCGTGCCTCGCCGCTATTGGTACGGGTGCCGATGTGCACCGGCCGGCCGTAGAGATCCATGAAGGCCAATGTGTAATACCGTTTGCCCATCGCGGGCACATCGAGCATGACCGGGCCCTGCGACAGGTCGAGCCAGGCGTTGAGATAGAGCGTATCGGCGTTCGCCGCGCGCAGTTGACCCTGCACGTCGGCCGTCAGCAGGTGGGGATAGATCGCCAGTGTGTTGACTGGCGCTGCAACGGGCTGGGCAGGCGAGACACGGCGAGTCTCATTGTGTCGCTGCTTGAGCAGGTCGACCATGGGATACCCATAGACATAAGCCTGGAGCCCGATCGAACGCGCCAGCTCTGCTTCTGGATCACCAGATGCGGCCCGGCACTGCTCGGCGTTCGGAAGTTCTGCGGCCATGGCCGCCAGAAGGATCAGCATCCTCACTCCACTGCGTATCATCGACCTATCTGCGCTACGATAACACGTATTGAATTGCCTTAGAAGCTGGTTTCGCGTAATCGAGTCGGATAACGACTACGCATGAGTTTCAACGCGTGGCTGCACGGGGGGAGAGGATAGATGAAGTCACTGTTTGCTTGCGCGTCGCTGGGCTCCATGGTCCTGTCGCTTGCCAGCCCCGCGCTCGCGCAGGACAGCGCAGCGGGCGACGACGGCGGCGACGGGCTTGGCGTTATTGTCGTGACCGCCCAGAAGCGCAGCGAAAACATCCAGGACGTGCCGATCGCGATTTCGGCGGTCGGCTCCGAGTTCCTCGAAAGCCGCGGCATCGATTCCATCGACAAGCTGGGAACCATCGCGCCCAACGTGAAGATCGAGCGCGCCCCGGCATCGAAGTCGATTTCGCAGATCGCCATCCGCGGTTCGGTGACGATCAACCCCGCGATCACCTGGGAGCCGGCGGTGGGCCTCTATCTCGACGGGGTCTATATCGCCAAGGCGCAGGGTTCGATCTTCGACGTTGCCGATCTTGAACGGATCGAGGTGCTGCGCGGGCCCCAGGGAACGCTCTACGGCCGCAACGCGCTGGCTGGCGCGGTCAACCTGATCACGAAGAAGCCGAGCGGCGAGGCGGGGGGCCTGGCCGAAGTGACTTACGGAAGCTTCGACGAGGTGCGCCTGCGCGGTGTGCTCGACCTGCCGCAGATGGGCGCATTCTCCGCGAAGGTTTCGGGCCAGTACCGCAAGCGCGACGGCCTGATCGACTTGGCGCCGGGCAATCCGTCCGGCCGCATGAGCACGGACTCGATCGATTCCGGCAGCTTCATGGTCCAGCTACGGGGGGAAATCGCCGACAACTTCACGGCCGACTACACCTACGATTATTCGAAGATGAGCCAGACTCCGCCATTCTCGCAGTTGCTGCGGGTCAATCGCAACGGCGATCCGCGCGACATCTTCGATCCCGACGGCCCCAGCTATGCCTTCGGCGGCGCGTTCTTCCCGCTCGATACCATTGCCAACCCGGAGCGAGTGACCAGCGCCTCGATCGATGCGCCGGCCTACGAACGATCGCGCAGCTACGGCCACGCCCTCACGCTGACCCTTGGTCTGGGGGATGCAGAACTGAAATCGATCACCGCCTACCGCGACCTCGCCTGGGCCGACGGGCTGGATCTCGATGGCTCCCCCTTTCCGGTCGCCTTCACCCAGCGCATTTCGGACTACAACGCCTTCAGCCAGGAACTGCAGCTGACCGGGGAGGCCTTTGGCAGAGCCCTCAGCTACGTGATCGGCGGTTTCTACTTCGACGAGAAGGCGGAAACCCTGAACCCGCAGACCTATTTCGGCGGTGGGGTCGATCTCGATTCCAATTACGGTTCGAACACCGAAGCGATCGCGCTCTACGCCCAGCTCGATTACCGCCTGACCGAGGCGCTCAAACTCACGCTTGGCGCACGCTACACGCACGAGACCAAGGACATCAGCCGGTTCTTCCGGGTCAACTTCGACCCCGCCAACGGCATCACCACGCCGCTGGTGGTGGCGGACCTGCCCTACGGCAGCATTCCCGATGCAAGCTACAACGACTTCTCGCCCGCGGTGACACTCGCCTACCAGGCTTCGGACGACCTCAATCTCTACGCACGGTTCGCGCGCGGCTTCAAATCGGGGGGGTTCAACGGCGAGACCAACGTGTTCGCCGCGCCCACCCCGGCCTGCCCCAGCGGCGCGCTGGAGCTGTGCGCACCCTATCGGCCGGAAAAGGTCGACAGCTACGAAATCGGCCTCAAGAGCCAACTGCTCGATAACCGGGTGATCCTCAACATCGCTGCCTTCCGCGATGAGCGCAAGGATATGCAGCTGTCAGTCTTCACCGCCACCACCGGCGCTGCATCGATCATTCAGAACGCCGCGGCGGCGCGAATCCAGGGGCTCGAGTTCGAGACCGTGATCCGGCCGTTCGATGCGCTGACCATCAACGCCTCGCTTGCCTTGCTCGATTCCAAGTACAAGAGCTTCATCGACGGAGGGGTGGATGTGTCGAACAACAGGGCTTTCCCTCATGCGCCCAAAGCCACCGCGGCAGTGGGGCTGGACTGGCGGGTGGTCGAGCGCGACTGGGGACGGCTCAACCTCTACGCCGACCTCAGCTATTCGTCGAAATACTACACTTTCCCCTATGCGCTGACTGCACCCACCCCGTCCGACCAGGTGGCAGGCTCGAGCCAGTCACCCGGGCGCACCCTGATCAACATGCGCGCGACGGTCGCCGAGATTCCGCTCAGCGGCGTGGAGGCGGATCTCTCGGTCTTCGTGCGCAACCTGACCAGGGAAGACAGTCCGTCCAACTTCATCGACTTCGGCCCCGGTTTCGGCGGGATCCTGCTCGGCTACTTCCCCGAGCCGCGCACTTTCGGTGTCACCGCCGGCGTCCGGTTCTGATTTGGCCATGCTGTCGCTCGAACAGCGGCTGCGACGGCTCGAGGATGACCGGGCGATCCGCGATCTCAAGGCCCGCTACCTGCGCGCCTGCGATGCGAAGGACCCGGCAAGTGTGCGCGATTGCCTGGTCCCTCATGACCCGGTGATTGCGTATGACGGCTTTCCCGCGTTCGACGACCGCGATGATTTCGTGGCGGTCTTCGCCCGGATGGGGTGCGTGCCCGGGGTATTCGACATCCATCACGGCGCCAACGGCATCGTCACCTTCGATGCGGCTGACCGCGCCACCGGCCAATGGTCGCTGTTGTTCCACACCATCAATCTCACCAGCCGCACGCTGATGCAGATGGGGGTGGAGTACGACGACATCTACGTGAAGCAGGACGGACGCTGGTGGATCGCGGAGACCCGTTCTCGGCGCCAGTCCTGCCTGATCCACAAGGTCGACGAAGCAGGGCGGCCGACCGTGACGGTGATGGGCGATCCGCCCGCAACATTCGGCTGAGGGAGAGCGGCAATGCGGTTCGCCGGCAAACGGGTTCTGGTGACAGGCGCGGCATCGGGCATCGGCCGGGCTACCGCGCTGCTGCTGGCCCGCGAAGGCGCGCAAGTCACCCTTGGCGACATCAACGAAGCGGGTCTCGCCGAAACAGCGGCGATGATCGGTGATTCCGCGCGCGCTGTTCCTTACGATGCCGAGAACCATTCGTCGTGCCGCGCGCTGGTCGATGCTGCTGCGCAGGACGGCCTCGATGTGCTGTGCAACGTCGCCGGGATGCTCAAGTGGGGACCGAGCGAGAGCTTCGCTGTCGAGGACTTCGAACGGATCCTGCGCATCAACACCACCAGTGCGTTCGTGCTGTGCCAGGCCGCGATACCGCACCTCGTGTCCAGCAGGGGCAACGTGGTCAACATCGGCTCGACTTCGGGTCTGCGAGGAATGATCTACACCGCCGCCTATTGCGCGTCGAAGCACGCGGTGGTGGGGATGACAACGGCGCTCGCGGCCGAATACGCGGCACAGGGTGTGCGGGTGAATGCGGTCTGCCCCGGCCATGTAATCACTCCGATGACGCAACAGGCACCGCCGCAGGGGGATATCGACTGGGACATGGTCATGCGCGGAATGCCCAAGCTGGTCGATGGCAGCTGCGCGCCGGAGGACATTGCCGAAGCGGTTGCCTGGCTGGCATCCGACACGGCCCGCAAGGCAACCGGAACAGTGCTTGTGGTCGATGGCGGCCAGTTGGTAAGCTGACCCGAACGAATGGGAGACGAGGATGAACGCCTTGCAGGCGCAACTGATGTCGAAGCACGTCGGCTGCGAGATAAGCGGTGTGCAACTCGCCACCGCCAGCGACAGCCAGATTGCGCAGATCAGGGAACTGCTGGCCGAGCGCGGCCTGGTGGTGTTCCGCGATCAGGATCTTGCGGAAGCGGACCATATCGCCTTTGCCCGCCGCATCGGACCGATCGTGATCAACAACTATTTTCCCGAAAATGGCGGCTATCCCGAGATTGCCGAAGTGCGCAAAAGCGAGACTCAGCTCGCCAATATCGGCGGCGGGTGGCACACCGATCACAGCTATGACGAGGTGCCGGCGATGGGGTCGATCCTGGTCGCGCGCGAACTTCCGCCCACCGGCGGCGATACGCTGTTCGCCAGCATGGCGGCAGCATACGATTCCCTGTCGAAAGGGTTGCAGGCGACACTGGAGACCTTGCGGGCGGTCCACACTGCCGACCACATTTATGGCCCCGACGGGTTCCTGTCCAATTCCGACCAGGGCGCGGACCTGAAGGGTCGGGACCTGAAGACTCGCGCGGTGCACCCCCTGATCATCCGCCACCCCGAGACCGGCCAGAAGCTGCTCTACGTCAATTCGGCCTTCACCACTCATATCGAGGGCTGGACCCGCGACGAGAGCCTCGCTCTGCTGACCTATCTCTATGGCGTCGGTATGCGCGAGGAGTTCCAGTGCCGCCTGCAATGGCGGCCCGGAACAGTGGCGATGTGGGACAACCGCTCCACCTGGCACTACGCGCTCAACGACTACCACGGGCACCGGCGATTGATGCACCGGATCACGATCGAGGGGGTGCCGCTCCACTGACCGCAAACAGCGCGCGGGCAGCGCCCCTGCCGTCGAGCAAGGCATTGTCGCGTCTGGCTGCGCGCCAGCCCGCGCCGGTTCGCACGAGCTGCCAGCGGTTGGCGGCGACGCGCACCGCGCCCCATCCGTCGGGGTTCTGGCGAAAGACGACGCTGTGGCACAGCGCCTCGGCCCGGTCGGTATCAAGGGAGATGGCCGGGGCGGAAAGCACATGGGCGCAGCCGTCCGCCATCAGTTGCTGATGCACCGGGCCTTCGATGAGCGCCGCGATGGCGGCATGGCCTCGCGCCTCGGCAAACCCGTCGACCGCATAGATCCCGTCGCTGGTCCACAAGGCTGCAACCGCAGCCGCATCCCCGGCATCGGCTAGCGGACCATAGCGGGCCAGGAGATCACGGATCTGCTCGCGGTCTTCCAGCGCCCGGAGCCGCTGGTCGAGTGCATCAGCCATGCGCGGCCGCGCGACCCGCCTGCCGGCCGAAGAAAGTGCAGTCAGCCAGGCTCATGCCGGATGAATAGCCGTGCCCCCAGGCGGGCAGGCCGCTGGTGCAGCGCCCGGCTGCGTAAAGGCCCGGGATCGCCGCCCCGCTCCGGTCAAGCACTTCGCCATCGGTCGAGGTGTGCAGGCCACCGAGAGTGAAGTAGCTGAAGTAGCTCGCCTGAAAATCGAGTTCGAGCGCGACGAACGGTGCCTGATCGAGGGGCGCGAGGATTGGCTGGCGCTTGTCGAACAGCGGGTCGCGCCCGTCGCGGGCGTGAGCGTTGTAGAATGCCATGGTCGCGCTGAGCGTGCCCTGCGCCATCTCCAGCTCTGCCTCGACCTCTTCCCAGGTCTCGCCCGTGCCGGCGATGCTCATCCGGGCGAAATCCATCGGCTGGACGAAGTGCGCACTGTCGAGCAGCAGATAGACCTTGCCCCCCGGCTGGTCGACCGCACAGCGACTGACCCGCCCGTGATAGCAATCCTCATTGATGAAGCGCTGGCCACGAACGTTGACGAACACCCCGTTGGCGTGGCTTTCCGGCATGGTCCACGGACAGGTGGTGAAGAACTGGTCCATATGGATCGCCTCCCCACCCGCGCCCATCCCCAGCAGGATGCCGCTGCCGTCGTCCTTGTCGCCGATCGGGTCATTGAGCTTGAAGGTGTCGGGGCAATGCTTGCGCCGCAGCTCCTCGTTGAACACGAACCCGCCGGTGGCGAGCACCACGCCCTTGCTGGCCCGGACGAAGCGCGGCTGATTACCGATCCGGACAACCACGCCGACAATGCGGCCCTGATCCTCGATCAGCGCAAGGGCTCGGGCGTCAAGGACGATGTCGACATCCCGTGCACGCGCGCTCGCCTCCAGGATGTCGACCAGCGGACGCCCCCCGCCCCAGCCCTGATGCTGAATCACGTGCCCGCGCGGTGCCGGCGTGGCGATGTCGCAAAAAGGGGCCGCAGCCTCGCTGCCCGACCAGATCAGCGTGCTGTCATCGATCGGCTCGATATGCTTTCCCGGCAGGTAGTTGCCACGATAGGGTACGCCCTGCGCTTTCAGCCAGGCGTAGTGGCTGAGGGCGTTGCGCCCGTAGAGATCGCACTTCGCCTCGTCCACGCAAGGGCCGCCCGCCGCTTTGAGGTAGGCGGTGAAATCCTCGGTGCTGTCTGCGAACCCGGCGGCGCGCTGAGCATCGGTGCCGCCTCCGCCGCCGATGTAGATCTCACCGCCGGACAGCCCCGACGCACCGCCGCTGCCAGAGTTCCGCTCGAACAGCATGACCCTGGCTCCGGCTTGGGCGGCCTCGATGGCCGCGCAGGCCCCGGCGGCGCCAAAGCCGATCACGGCGACCTCGGTTTCGAAGTCCCACTGCTCGACAGCGTTGGCCGGAAAGGGCCGATGCAGCGAAATCTCAGCCATCGACGCCTTGTGCCTTGAGCATGTCGAGCGCGACGTCGACGATCATGTCTTCCTGACCGCCGACCATCTTGCGGCGCCCCAGTTCAACCAGGATGGCGCGAGTGTCGAGACCGTAGTCCGCCGCCGCCTTTTCGGCATGACGCAGGAAGGAGGAATAGACCCCCGCATAGCCGAGGCTGAGCGTCTCACGGTCAACCCGCACCGGGCGATCCTGCAGCGGACGGACGAGATCTTCCGCTGCGTCCATCAGCGCCATCACGTCGCAGCCGTGGTTCCAGCCTTTCCGGTCGGCGGCCGCGATGAACACCTCAAGCGGGGCATTCCCCGCCCCTGCTCCCATCCCGGCGAGCGAAGCGTCGATCCGCACTGCACCGTACTGGGCCGCGACGATCGAATTGGCCACACCGAGGCCGAGATTGTGGTGTGCGTGCATTCCGCGCTGGGTTTGAGGCTTCAGCACGCGGTCATAAGCCTCAAGCCGCTCGCGCACCCCGTCCATGTCGAGCGCCCCGCCGCTGTCGGTGACATAGACGCACTGCGCGCCATAGCTTTCCATCAGCAGGGCCTGGCCCGCCAGCGCCTCCGCGTCGATCATGTGGCTCATCATCAGGAAGCCCGACACGTCCATCCCTAGGTCGCGGGCTATGCCGATGTGCTGCCTCGACACATCAGCCTCGGTGCAGTGGGTCGCCACCCGCACTGACCGCACGCCGACGTCGTAGGCGCGACGCAGTTCGTCTACGGTGCCGACACCGGGCAGGATCAGCGTAGTCAGCACGCTGCGTTGCAGCACTTCGGCCACTGCCTCCAGCCATTCCCAGTCGGTGTGCGCGCCGAAGCCGTAGTTGAAGCTCATCCCCGACAAGCCGTCGCCGTGGGCGACCTCGATCGCGTTCACACCGGCGGCATCAAGAGCAGCAGCGATCCGGCGTACGTGATCGACGCTGTACATATGGCGTATGGCGTGCATCCCATCGCGCAGGGTCACGTCCTGGATATAGAGGGCATCGCCTTTCTCGACATCGAAGCTCATGCGGCTATCCTCTCGGCAATCAGCTCGCCGGTCGCCTTGGCGGCAGCGGTCATGATGTCGAGGTTGCCTGAATAGCTGGGCAGGTAGTCGCCCGCGCCCTCCACTTCGAGCAGGATCATGGTCTTGATGCCGGTAAACTCGCCCATCCCGGGGATCCTGAGCGGATTGTTGTCCCCGAACCGTTCGAACTGAACCTGCTGCTTCAGACGATAGCCCGGAACATAGGCCTGTACCTTTGCTACCATTGCTTCAACCGAAGCCCGGATCGTGTCCTCGTTCGCGCCCTCCGACAGCGTGAACACGGTGTCGCGCATGATCATCGGCGGCTCGGCGGGATTGAGGATGATGATCGCCTTGCCCCGCGTTGCTCCGCCGACCGCCTCGATCGCGCGGGCGGTTGTGCGGGTGAATTCGTCGATGTTCGCCCGTGTTCCCGGTCCGGCAGAGCGCGAGGAAACCGAAGCGACGATCTCGGCATAGTGCACCTTGGCAACCTGGCTGACCGCCGCCACCATCGGGATCGTGGCCTGCCCGCCGCAGGTGACCATGTTGACATTGGGCGCATCAAGGTGCGCTTCCATGTTGACTGGCGGAACGGTGAACGGCCCGATAGCGGCGGGCGTGAGATCGACCACGCGGATACCGTCGGCGCGCAGCGCCTCGTCATGAAGTTGGTGCGCGTAGGCGCTCGTCGCATCGAACGCGATGCGAATGTCCTTGTAGCATTCGAGCGCCTTGAGCCCCTCGATCCCGCCATGGGTGGTGGCGACGCCGTGCTCGCGCGCCATCGCCAGCCCCTCGCTCGCCGGATCGATCCCGACCACGGCGGCCAGCTCCATGTTCTGCGGATACTTGAGCATCTTGATCATCAGATCGGTGCCGATGTTGCCCGAGCCGATTATCGCGGCCTTCACCTTGACCATTGCTTTCCCTCAGATAAAGCGCGCGGTGCAGGTGCCCACGCCATGCAGTTCCATCTCGAACACGTCACCCGCCACCGCCGGCTCCAGCGGCACCAGCGATCCAGACAGGATCACATCCCCGGCATCGAGCGTGACGCCATACTGGCCAAGCGTATTCGCAAGCCACGCAACGGCTTGCGCAGGATCGCCCTGCACTGCCGAGCCCAGGCCTTCCGACAAAGGCTGCCCATTCTTGGTGACTGTCACCCTGAGGCGGGGCAAGTCATGCGCACGCGGATCAGCACGCGCCGCTCCCAGCACGAACACGCCGCAACTGGCATTGTCTGCCACGGTGTCGACGATACCGATCTCCCAGTCGCGGATCCGGCTATCGACAACCTCGAAGCAGGGAACGATGGCGTCGGTTGCGGCGATGACCTGTTCGGCCGTGACCCCCGGCCCGGTGAGGCAGTGTCGCAGGATGAAGGCGATCTCCGCCTCCGCGCGCGGGGCGATCAGGCGGCGCTGTTCGATGTCGATGGCATCGCCGACGTGCATCCAGTCGGTCAAGAACCCGAAATCGGGCTGATGCACCCCCAGCATATCCTGCACCGCCTTGCTGGTGACGCCGATCTTCTTGCCGACCACCCGTTCTCCATCAGCCAGCCGGCGGGCGAGGAAATCGAGGCTGATGGCATAGGCATCATCGATGGTGAGCGAGCGATCACGCTCGCTGAGCGGCTGGACTGTGTGCCTTCCACGCAGGGCGCGATAGAGCTCTTCGCCGTGCAAGGCGGCACGTTCGATGCGGCTCACAGGTAGCCTCCATCCTGATAGACAAGCGGGTCGACCGTGTCGCTCACCTGCGCCCGGATCACCCGCGCGATCACGATGCTGTGGGTGCCGTAAGCGAGCATCGCGTCGATGACGCATTCAAGCCGCGCTTGCGCATCAGCCAGCGCGGGAAGACCATTCGCCCCGTCATGCCAGTCGCCGACCTTGAAGCGGTCCTCGCGCGGAATGCCGCCGCCGAACGCCATGGAGACATCGCGGTGGTGCCGGGCCAGCAGGTTGACTGACAAGGGAGCGGTGGGAACCAGCAGCGCGTGCAGGCTGGTCATCCTGTTGACGCAGACCAGCACCGCGGGAGGGTCAATCGTAAGCGAGGTGATCGAGGTCGCGGCCATGCCCACCGGCCCCTCGTCGCCTCTGGCAACGACAATGGAGACCGAGGCTGCCAGTCGGCGCATAGCCGCCTTGAACACGACCGGCAGATCGTCGGGGACAGAGGGATAGCCCTCAGCCACGCAGGAACCCGATAGCGTGCGTGTTGAACTCGCCGGCACGCTCGACCTGAACCCAGTGGCCGACATTGTTGAACGTCATCGCGCGCACGTCGCAACCGGCAGCGAGGAAATGGCGCACGCCACTTTCCGGGCAGAACTCGTCCTGCAAGCCCCACATCACCAGCATCGGGTTGGGCAGTTCCCTCAACCGCGGTGCGAGATTGGGCGTGCGCATCCGTACCAGCACGTCCTTGGGTTGCATGCGCGCCACAGCGAAACGCTCCTCGACCAGCGCATCGGGTATGTTCGGCGCAAAATCCGGGTGGACGAGGTTGCCGACCAGCCGCCGCTGTTCTTCGAGGTTGAAGTCCGGACCGCCGAAGTTCGACACCATGCGGGCAATGCCAGGCATCCTGAAGTAGTCCGCCTGCTCCTCGATGCAGCCTGGTGCCATCAGCACCATGCGTTCGACGAAGCCGGGATGATCGAGCGCGATCTGTAGCGCGATCCCGCCCCCCAGAGAGTTGCCGACCATGTGCGCGCGCTCGATCCCGTGCGCCTCCAGCGCCTCGAACACCGTGTCGGCGAACAGTTGCAGGCTATAGTCGATGCCCTCGGGCTTGGACGAGGCACCGTATCCGATCAGGTCGGGCAAGACGACGCGGAAACCCGCATCGACGAATGCCTGCCAGTTGTCGCGGAAATTGGAAGCGCCCGATGCGCCTGGGCCGCTGCCGTGCAGGAACACGACCACCGGACCCGTGCCCGCGTCCTTCAGGTGGATGTCATATCCCCCGGCAACCCGGTAGCTCGCACCATGCATTCCCCCCATGCCCGCTCTCCCTACAGGAACGGGTTGAGCGGCTGTTCGCCCAGCATCGTGCCGATCACATCGCTGGTGCGGTTGTTCGGGTCGTTGGCAACGTGAGCGCGGCCGGCGTGGAGGTCGAGCCAGGGCTGGATGATCTCGCTGGTCATGTAGATCGCACGCCCGCCGAACAGCTGGACAACGTCGTCGATCAGCCGTGCCAGCCGGCGCACCACCGTGCTCGACTGGTAGGTGAAGAACGCCCGCTTCTCCATCGGGATCGCCTCGCCGCGCTCGGCATACCGCATCAGTTCGTCGAACGTCAGCCGCAGCGTCGCTTCCATCTCCTGCTTCTCGGAAATGGCCCGCGCAAGCGCGGCGTGCAGGATCGGATCCTGCCGCGATGCCTTGCCGGTGTTGGTCGAAACGCGGTCCTGCATGATCGCGAGCCCGGCGTTGATCGCGGCCTGTGCGCCGCCAAACGCCGCTGTCGATACCGAGCGGGTGAACACCTGCGCCCAGGGCAAGCGGTATAGCGGCCCGGTGTTCACATCCTGCCCCGGGTTCTGGCACAGGAACCCGTCGATGGACCGGTGGGTGCGGTATTCGGGGATGAAGGCATCGTCGACAATGATGTCATGGCTGCCGGTGCCCTGCAGCCCGAAGGTGTGCCAGGCGTCCTGGTCGATCTCGTAATCGCTGCGCGGCAGCAGGAAGGTGCGCATCTCCGCCGGCGTCCCGTCGTCCTTGGGCGGACAGAACGCGCCCAGCAGGATCCAGCCGGAATGGACCGAACCGGTCGAGAAGCCCCAGCGGCCCGACAGGCGGAAACCGCCCTCGACATGCGTCACCTTGCCTACCGGCTGATAGGTCGAACAGACCAGCATATCGGGGTCTTCGCCCCAGACCTCCTCCTGTGCCTGCTCATGGAACAGCGCCATCTCATAGGGATGGCACCCGAGCACACCGTACATCCACCCGGTCGACATGCACCCCTCGGCGAGCACCTTCTGCACCTCGAAGAAGACGTTGGGATGCATCTCGTACCCGCCGAACTTTTCCGGCTGGAGAACGCGGAAGAACCCCGCCGCCTTCATCTCGGCGATGGTATCCGCCGGCACGTTGCGCGCGCGCGTACATTCCTTTGCGCGGCCCTTGAGCACCGGCACCATGTCGCGGGCACGCCGCAGCAGCTCCTCTGCGGAAGGTTTGACCACGTCCATCTCAACCCGCTTCACGGCAACACCCATGGTCCGGCTCCTCATCATGCACGGGACTGAGCGAACCATATCGACTCAGACGCGCGGCCACTGCTCGTAAATTTTTTTATTGTTTGATACGCAAATCGTCAATTGAAAAGCCCCTAACCTTCCGATAGTGCAGTTTCAATGGCGGTTGGGAGCCGCGATTCAGGGATTAGGCCACAAGCAAGGGGGTGGCGCGATTGGGCGAAGTACCGACCATCGATCTGACCGGGAAAACTGCCCTTGTCACCGGGGGCACGAGGGGGCTGGGTCGCAGCATCGCGCAGGCGCTGGCCGGCGCGGGTGCAAAGGTGGTGGTCTGCGCGCGCAACGCCGCGCACACCTTGCCTGCAGAGGTCGAGTTTGCGCCTGCCGATGTCCGAGATCCGGAAGCCGCCAAGGAGCTGGTGGACGGGCTGGTGGCCCGGCACGGCCGGATCGACATCCTGGTGAACAATGCAGGTGGTTCGCCCGCAGCGCCCGCCGCGCAGGCGAGCCCGCGCTTCGTCGACGCGGTTGTCCGGCTGAACCTTCTTGCACCGCTCTACCTGGCGCAGGCGGCACATCCGCACATGATCGGCCAGGGCGGCGGCAGCGTGGTCAACATCGCCAGCGTATCTGCCATCCGCCCTTCCCCCGGCACCGCGGCCTATGGTGCGGCCAAGGCGGGGTTGCTCAATCTTACGCAGAGCCTGGCGCAGGAATGGGGCCCGCAAGGCATCCGGGTCAACGCGATCATCGCCGGTCTGATGGAAACCGAGAACGCCGAAGCAACCTATGGCGGTGCCGAGGCGCAGGCTGCCGTCGGGCGCTCCATGCCCTTGCAGCGCATGGGTACTGGCCAGGACATCGCCGGGGCGGTGCTGTGGTTGTGCTCCCCGCTCGCCAGCTGGGTCAGCGGCGCTCGGATCAATGTCGATGGCGGCGGGGAGCGGCCGTACTTTCTCGATCTTGTCGAAGGGGTTGGGGCCTGATGGGTGTGAAATCGCTGGGCTATGTGGTTGTTGAGACCGCCAAGCCGCAGGAGTGGGACCGGTTCCTGACCGGGTTGGCAGGCGCGATGCGCGCGCCCGACGCGGCCGACGGGGCGATGCAGTTCCGCATCGACGATCGCCCTTTCAGGTTCCGCATCGAGACATCGCAACGCGACCGGTTCCGGGCTGCCGGCTACGAAGTGGCAGACCACGCAGCGCTGGAGGCCCTCGCCGAGCGGGTTGCCGCCGCCGGCCGCCCGGTCGCCCGCATGAACGCAGAACTGGCGGCGCTGCGAGGGGTCGAGGCGGGGTTCGCCACGAGCGACCCGTGCGGCAACGGCCTGGAGTTCTATTCCGGCGACAGCCGCACGGATGAGCCGTTCGTGTCTCCTCTGGGCATCTCCCATTTCGTAACCGGCGAGATGGGGATGGGCCATGCCGTGTTCTCTGCCCCCGATTTCCCCGCTGCGCTGGCTTTCCACCGCGACGTGATCGGCTTCCACGAGACGGATATGCCCGCTTTCCACCTGATGGGGGCCGATGCGCCGCCGATGCGGTTCGCCTTCCTTCATGCCGACAATGGTCGCCATCACTCGATCGCCTTTGGCGAAGGTCCGGTGCCACCGTCAGGCGCGGTGCACGTCATGCTGGAATATCCGACCCTGGTGGAGGTCGGCAAAGCCTACGACCGGATGAAGGCCATGGGCTATCCCGAAAGCGCCAGCCTCGGTCAGCATTTCAACGACGAGACCGTCGGCTTCTACGTCCAGACTCCCGGCGGTTTCGATCTCGAGATCGGCTGCGACAGCCTGGTGATCGATCCCGCCAGCTGGGAAGTGACCAGGCACATCGGCATCAGCGTGTGGGGTCACGAGTGGGCCTGGCAGAAGGCGATGAAGAGAGCCGAGCGGCCCGAGGCAGCAGGATGAGCCCGCTCGACAAACGCATGACTGCCGCTGAGATCGTCAAGCGGCTGAAGAGCGGGATGACGCTGGGCATCGGCGGCTGGGGTCCGCGCCGCAAGCCGATGGCGCTGGTGCGCGAGATCCTCCGCTCCGACCTGGCTGACCTGACCGTGGTCTCCTACGGGGGGCCTGACGTCGGAATGTTGTGCGCCGCGGGCAAGGTGAAGAAGCTGGTGTTCGCTTTCGTTTCGCTCGACGCGATCCCGCTCGAGCCCTGGTTCCGCAAAAGCCGCGAAGCTGGGGCGATCGAGGTGCTCGAATTGGACGAGGGTATGTTCCAATGGGGGCTGAAGGCGGCCGCGTTCCAGCTCCCCTTCCTGCCAACCCGGGTCGGGCTGGGCACCGATCTGGTCGACCTCGGCGGGCTGAAAACCGTGCAGTCACCCTATGACGATGGCGAGGTGATGGTGGCGATGCCTGCGCTCAAGCTCGATGCCGCGCTCGTTCACGTTCACCGCTGCGACCATCGGGGAAACGTCCAGGCGCTCGGCCCCGACACGTATTACGACGAGTGGTTCGCCAAGGCGGCGGACGAGTGCTTCGTCAGTTGCGAGGAACTGGTCCCGGCGATGGAGGATGCCTATCCCGACGATGTGCGGGCCAACCTGTTCGAACGCTGTTTCGTGACCGGCGTGACCGAAGCGCGCGGCGGGGCACACCCGACCTCGATGCCGCCAACCTACGGCTGGGATATGGGGTGGATGAAGCGCTACGCAGCCGCCGCGAAGGATCCGGGCGACTGGAGCGCGGTATCGGCGCAACTCGTCGGCGCGACCGAGGCGGAATACCTCGCGTCGGTCGGCGGGATTGAGGCGGTGGGGGCGCTCCCCCTGCCGGTGTTCTGATGGGCACGGCGACTCTTGCGGAACTGTGCATCGCAGCGGTTGCGGAAGCCTTCCGCACCGATCGCGAGCTGGTCGGCACCGGCATCGGCCCGATCCCGCGTCTGGGCGTGGGCCTGGCGAAGCTGACTCATTCCCCGGCCCTGATGATGACCGATGGCGAGGCCTTCCTGGTCGAACAGCCCGTTCCACTCGGCCCGCGCGCCTACGACGACCGCAAGCCTGCCGGCTACCTTCCCTTCAGCCGCTTCTTCGACAGCGCCGTTTGGAGCGGGCGGCGGCACGCGATGGTCACGCCGACGCAGGTCGACCGCTTCGGTCAGACCAACCTTTCCGCGCTCGGCGGCACCCATGCCCGGCCCAGGACCCAGATGCTCGGCGCGCGCGGGTTTCCCGGCAACGGCATCTACCACGCCAACTCGATGTTCATCCCGGCTCACGGACCGCGGGTGTTCGTGTCTGGCGAAGTCGACCGGGTATCCAGTCCCGGCTACAACCCTGCCCGGCGGATCGCGGGCGGCAATTATTCCGCCATTGATCTCAGGCGCATCGTCACCAACCTGTGCGTGATGGACTTCGGCGGACCGGGCCACGCGATCCGTGTCGTCTCGCTTCATCCCGGCGTGACTTTCGACGAGGTCCAGTCCCTCACCGGGTTCGACCTGATCAACGCGGTCGCGGGTGAGACCCCCCTGCCCGACCGTGAGCAGCTTGCGGTCATCGCGAGCCTCGACCCGCACGGGATCCGCCATACCGTGCTTGCCGACAACCCGCCTGCCCGGAGGAGCGCCCAATGAGCGACGCCATTGTTCCAAAGGTCGCCCAGCCGCCGGTCTACGAGACCGACGAGCCGGTGCTCTATGCCGCCGCTGAGGGCGTGGCGCGGATCACGCTGAACCGGCCACAGTTCCACAACGTCCAGAACAGCCAGATGACCTACGCTCTGGACGATGCGTTCCATCGTGCGGTCGACGACGATGACGTCAAGGTCATCGTGCTGAAGTCGGACGCCAAGCATTTCACCGCCGGGCACGACATCGGCAGCCCGGGGCGCGACTTTCATTCGAGCTTCGAGCGGCGGCTGATGTGGTACGACCACGCCAACAAGGGCGGCGCGGAGAAGGCTTACATCCGCGAGCAGGAAGTCTATCTGGGAATGTGCAAGCGGTGGCGGGCGATCCCCAAGCCGACCATTGCCCAGGTTCACGGCGCTTGCATCGCAGGCGGCCTGATGCTGGCCTGGGTGTGCGACCTGATTATCGCCAGCGACGATGCCTTCTTCCAGGATCCTGTCTTGCAGATGGGGTTCCCGGGGGTCGAGTATTTCGCCCATGCCCACGAACTCAACCCCCGCATCGCCAAGGAATTCCTGTTCCTGGGCGAACGGATGAGCGCCAGGCGCGCCTACGAGATGGGCATGGTCAACCGTGTGGTGCCCCGTGCGGAGCTGGAAGCGGAAGTGGCGAGGGTCGCCAACCGCATAGCCGAGCAGCCGCGCCTCGCGCTGCAACTGGCCAAGCAGGCGGTCAACCACATGGAGACGCTCGCCGGTAAGGAAGCGGGGATCGACGCGAGCTTCGGCTATCACCACTTCGCCCACGCCAACAACCAGCTCGTGTCCGGAGATTACATCGCCGGGTTCAGCGGCAGGACCATGGCGGAAAGGAACAAAGAGCAGGAAGCGAAGAAGGGCTGACGATGGCCGACCCGCTCGCCACGCCTCTCACCGCCCTCCTGGGCAGCCGCCTGCCGGTGATCCAGACCGCGATGGGCTGGATCGCGACGCCGCGGCTGGTGGCGGCGAGCAGCAATGCGGGCGCATTCGGGTTCATCGCAGGGGCGGTGATGAAGCCTGCGGAACTTGCCGCCGCGATCGCCGAGACCGCGCGAATGACCCCGCACAACTTCGGGGTGAATTTCCATAGCTTCCAGCCCGGCGCACGCGACATCGTCGAGATCATCATCGCCAACGCCGATCGGGTGCGTGCGGTCAGCTTCGGGCGCGGGCCGGATGCCGGGATGATTGCGCGCTTCCGCGAGGCCGGGATCGTCTGCATCCCCACCGTCGGCGCTCTGAAACACGCGCAGAAGATGGTCGCGCTCGGCTGCGAGGCCGTTACCGTGCAAGGTGGCGAAGGCGGGGGGCACACGGGCGCAGTGGCAACCACTGTGCTGGTGCCGCAGGTCCTCGATGCAGTCCGTGTGCCGGTCGCGGCGGCAGGCGGCTTTGCCGACGGCCGGGGGCTGGCGGCCGCTCTCGCTTACGGGGCCAGTGGAATCGCCATGGGCAGCCGCTTCATGATGACGAGCGACAGCCCGGTGCCCGCAGCAGTCAAGGCGGCGTACGTCGAGGCGGGCACGCAGGACATTCTCGTCACCAGCAAGGTAGACGGCATTCCCCAGCGGATGATCCGCAACGCCATGCTCGACCGGATCGAGACGGGCGGCGCGCTGGCCAAGTGGCGCCGCGGCCTGCTGGCAGCATTCACCGTGAAACGAGCTACCGGGGCAAGCTGGGGCGAGCTGCTGGCGGCTGCGCGCGGGATGACCAGCCACGGCGGGATGGCATTGCCCGAGGCAATGCTCGCCGCTGCCGCCCCCACCCTGCTGCAGAAGGCGGTGGTCGAGGGCGATGCGATCGGCGGCTTGATGGCATCCGGGCAAGTCGCCGGCCGGCTCGACGATCTGCCCTCCTGCGCCGACCTCCTCGCGCGGATCGAAACCGAAGCACGCCAACGCATCGCCGCCCTTTCTCAAGAGCCGTTCGTGTCGAGCGCAGACGAGACAGCTGCGCCGGGCTTTTCGACTGCGCTCGAAGCGAACGGAGGGTAAATCCATGCCGATCACCACCACCATCGCGGGCGGAATCGCCGAGATCGTGTTCGACGCGCCCCCGGTCAACGCCTTCGACAGCGCCACCTGGCTGTCGATACCGGGGATGATCACCGGCGCTGCCTCCAACCCGGAGGTCAACTGCGTGCTGATCCGCGCCGCCGAGGAGGCGCGGGGTTTCTGCGGCGGGGTCGATATCAAGGAAATGCAGGCGCACCCCGAGCGTATCACCCTGCTCAACCGAGGCAATTACCTGACCTTCAAGGCGATCCGTGATGCGGAAGTGCCGGTGGTAAGCGCGGTGCACAAGTTCGTGATCGGCGGCGGCATCGGCATCTGCGGGGCCAGCGACACGATCATCGCGGCGGACGATGCCTTCTTCAGCCTGCCCGAGGTCGATCGCGGAGCAATGGGCGGTGCCAGCCACCTTTCACGGATGCTGCCGCTGCACAAGGTCCGGGCGGCCTTCTTTACCGGCGGCAATATCCCGGTGGAGGAAGCCTGGCGCCTGGGCGCAGTCGAGAAGGTGGTGCCGCGGGCGGACCTGCTCGCCGAAGCGCGCGCGTTCTGCAGCGTCATCGCCTCCAAGAGCCGCAAGGCGCTGGTGATCGCCAAGGAGGCGCTGAACGGCCTCGAACCGCGCGATGTCGATCGCGGCTATCGCTGGGAACAGGGCTTCACCCTGGAAATGTACATGCACGAAGACAGCCAGAAGAGCCGCGATGCCTTCGTCGAGACCGGCAAGGCGGCAAAGTTCTAGGCCATGGACCTTACCTACACTCCCCGTCAGCAGGCATTCCGTTCCGAAGTGCGCGAATGGCTCAAGGCGAACGTGCCCGCCAAGCCGCTGCTGACACTCGAATGCGAGGAAGGGTATCACCAGCACGTCGCGTGGGAACGGCAGCTCGCCCGCGGCAACTGGGGCATGGTCACCTGGCCGGAAGCCTTCGGCGGGCGCGGGCTCGACCTGATCGAGTGGCTGATCTTCGAGGAGGAATACTGGGGTGCAGGCGCGCCGCTGCGCGTCAACCAGAACGGGATCTTCCTGCTCGGCCCGACCATCATGGAATACGGCACCGAGGAGCAGAAGGCCCGCTTCCTCACGCCGATGGCGGCGGGCGAGAAGATATGGGCGCAGGCCTGGTCCGAACCTGGGGCAGGCAGCGACATGGCGGCGATCAAGACCACCGCCTTCCGCAGCGGCGATCACTACGTCATCAACGGGCAGAAGACCTGGTCGAGCCGGGCAAGCTTTGCCGACTGGGGCTTCGGCCTGTTCCGCACCGAAGAAGGCAGCCAACGCCACAAGGGGCTGTCGTTCATCCTGTTCGATCTCGACACCCCCGGTGTGACCCGCCGCCCGATACGCCAGCTCCACGGTCATCCGGGCTTTGCCGAGCTGTTCTTCGATGACGTGCGCGTTCCGATCGAGAACCGGCTGGCGGGTGAAGGTGACGGCTGGAAGGTCGCCATGGCCACCGCCGGGTTCGAGCGCGGGCTGATGCTCCGCTCGCCGGGCCGCTTCCAGGCCACTGCCCGGCGACTGGTCGAGCTGTTCCGTCAGCACCAGCACCAGGCCTCGCCCGCCGCGCGGGAGGCGGTTGTTAAGGCGTGGATGGACACGCAGGCCTACGCCTACAACACCTATGCCGTCGCGGCAAAGATCATGGCCGGGGGCAGTATCGGGGCCGAGGCAAGCCTCAACAAGATCTTCTGGTCGGAGCTGGACCGCACGATGCATCGCACGGCCTTGCAGCTGCTGGGTGCTGCGGCGGAACTGCGCCACTTTGCCGACGGCCGGGTGAACGACTGGCTTGAAGGCTACATGTTCTCATTGAGCGGTCCGATCTACGCCGGATCGAACGAGATCCAGCGCAACATCACCGCCGAACGGCTGCTCGGTATGCCGAGAGTGGGGGCCGGCTGATGGACATGGCTCTCTCTCCCGAACGGCTCGAGCTGGCCGAAGCCGTGCGTGCCTACCTGTCGGACACCCATGGCCCGGGCGTGCTGCGGCGGCTCGACGCCGGGCTGAACCGCGACCCCGCGATCTGGCAGGGGCTGATCGACATGGGCCTGCCCGGCCTGCTGGTTCCCGAGGAGCAAGGCGGGCTGGGCATGGGTCTGCTGGACGCCGCGCTGATTGCGCGCGAGTGCGGACGGGTGGCACTGGCCGAGCCGCTGGTGGAGAGCGCCTTCGTGGCTGTGCCCTGGCTGGTTGCGCGCGGGGAGACCGACGAGCTCGCGGCGATTGCCGCCGGTGAGCGCAGGATCGCCCCGGCGCACCGGCTGAACGGCGCGGTTGCCGACGGCGAGGGCGCAGCACTCGACAGCATCGATCCGTTGCGGAACCTGTCGGAGCTTCCCGTGGACGCCAGCGACGATCCGCTGCTGCTCGATCTCGGCGCAATAATGGCTGCCGCGCAGCTGGTCGGATTGGCCGAAGCCATGCTCGACCAGGCGGTCGGATACTCGAATATCCGCACCCAGTTCGGCCAGCCGGTGGGCGGTTTCCAGGCGATCAAGCACAAGCTGGCCGACGTAGCGGTCGCGCTGGAGTTCGCCCGCCCCGTGCTGTGGCGCGCGGCGCAGGCGCTCGAGGACGGCAGCACAAGCGCCAGTCTCCACGTCAGCCACGCCAAGCTCGCCGCAACCGACGCCGCCTACCTCTCGGCCGAAAGCGCGATCCAGGTCCACGGAGCGATGGGCTATACCTATGAGGTTGACCTGCATTTCTGGATGAAGCGCAGCTGGGCACTCGGCGGCACCTGGGGCAGCCGCGCCTTCCACCTCGACCGCATCGACAGGGCCGTGATCGGCGGAACGCACCTCATCGGACCGGAGAACACCTTTGCCTGAGGCCTATATCATCGATGCCGTGCGCAGCCCGATGGGCCGCAAGAAGGGCAGCTTGGCCGCGCTCCATCCGGCTGACCTCGCCGCGCATCCGATCCGCGAGCTGTTCGCCCGCAATCAGATCGACCCTGCTCTGGTCGACGACTGCGTGTGGGGCTGCTGCGACACCATCGGTCCGCAGGCGGGCGACATCGGGCGCACCGCGTGGCTGGTGGCCGGTCTGCCCGAGCACGTGCCCGGCACCACCGTGGACCGGCAGTGCGGATCGAGCCAGCAGGCGCTCCATTTCGCCGCGCAAGGCGTGATGAGCGGGACTCAGGATCTGGTCGTCGCCGGCGGCAGCCAGGCAATGAACGCCATTCCCATTTCCGCCGCGATGTATGCCGGCCAGCCCTACGGGTTCGACAACCCCTTCAACACCTCGCCCGGCTGGGTGGCACGCTACGGCGACGGGCTATTGAACCAGATCGCTTCGGCACAGATGATCGCCGACAAGTGGGGCATCTCGCGCGAGGAGATGGAGGCATTCGCGGTTGCCTCGCACGCCCGCGCACAGGCTGTGACCGACAGCGGTGCGTTCGCGCGCGAGATTGCTCCGCTGGAAGGGCTGGCGCAGGACGAGACGATCCGCCCCGGCACTACCCCGGAAGCTCTTGCGGCGCTCAATCCGGTGGGCGGCGAGGGCACCATTACCGCCGGGGTCGCCAGCCAGAACTGCGACGGCGCGGCCGCGCTGCTGATCGCCAGCGAGCGGGCGGTGAAGGACCACGGTCTCACTCCGCGCGCGCGTGTCCACCACCTGTCTGTCCGGGCCGATGATCCGGTGTGGATGCTCACCGCGCCGATCCCTGCCACGGCTCACGCGCTCAGAAAGGCCGGGATGCGGGTCGAGGATATCGACCTGTTCGAATGCAACGAGGCTTTCGCCAGCGTGCCCATGGCCTGGATGAAGGAACTCGGCATTCCGCACGACAAGGTCAACGTGCGCGGCGGTGCCATCGCCCTCGGGCACCCGCTGGGCGGCACCGGTGCAAGGCTGATGACCACCCTGCTCCACGCGCTGGAAGATACCGGCGGACGCTATGGCCTGCAAACCATGTGCGAAGGCGGCGGCCAGGCCAACGTGACGATTATCGAGAGGCTATGACAATGGGTATCAGCGACGGCATCTGCGCGGGGCGCACTGTCATCATCACCGGCGCTGCACGCGGCCTCGGGCGCGCCTATGCCCTGGCCTTCGCGGCCGAAGGCGCCAACGTGGTGGTCAACGACATCGGCACCTCGCTTGGCGGCGAAGGGCGGGACACCAGCGCCGCGGACGGTGTGGTTGAGGAGATCCGTTCCGCCGGCGGGCAGGCGATTGCCAACTACGACGACGTGACCGACTGGGATGCCGCCGGGCGGATCGTCGAGGCAGCCCTCGCTGCGTTCGGCGACCTCCACGTCGTGGTCAACAACGCCGGGATCGTGCGCGACCGGATGTTCGTTTCCGCCACCGTTGAGGAATGGGACGCCACCATGCAGGTCCACCTGCGCGGGCACTTCTGCGTCAGCCGCCACGCTGTCGACTATTGGCGGACCAAGAGGAAGGACGGGCGCGATCCCGACGCGCGGATCATCAACACGACCAGCGGCGCGGGGCTGCAGGGCTCGATCGCGCAGGCAGCCTATTCCACCGCCAAGGGTGGCATCGCCGCGCTCACGCTGGTGCAGGCGGCGGAGCTGGGCCGCTACGGCATCACCGCCAACGCGCTCGCTCCCTCCGCCCGCACCCGCATGACCGAGCAGGCCTTCGCCGCAAAGATGGCGACCGAGGGGCAGGCCTTCGACGTGATGGACCCGGCCAATATCGCGCCCACGGTCGTATGGCTCGGCAGCAGCCAGAGCCGCGATGTGACCGGCTGCATATTCGAGCTCGAAGGGGGCAAGATCATGCTGGAAGACGGGTGGCGCGAAGGCCCGATGGTCGACATCGGCACGCGGTGGGAACCCGGCAAGGTGGGCGACGCGGTCGATGTTCTGCTGAAGCAGCGCGTGCAGCCGCGCAAGGTATGGGGCACCGCCTGATGGACTTCGCCTTCACCGACGAACAGGCGATGATCGCCGAGACCGCCAAGGCATTCTTCAGTGAAAACGCCACCAGCGCGCGCACCCGCGCAGCCATGGCCGCGGACGGCATCGACCACGCGCTGTGGCAGGCATTCTGCCAGGAACTGGGGCTGTCGGGAATTGGCATACCCGAGGCCGCCGGCGGTGCCGGGCTGGGGCTGGTCGAACTGGCAATCATCGCGGAAGCAGCGGGTGCGCAGGTGGCCGCGCTGCCCATGCTCGGTTCGCTGGTCCTGTGCGGGCAGGCCATTGCGGCAGGCGGCAGCGGTGCTCAGCGGGCAAGCCATCTTCCTTCCCTGCTCTCCGGTGAGACAATCGCGGGCTACGTTCATGACGCGGCGCTCAAGGCTGACGGCACTGCGCTGACCGGAGAAGCGGGCTTCGTGGCCCATGGCGGCTCGGCTGGCCTGTTCGTGGTCACCAGCAGCGCCGGCGCATGGCTCGTCGCCGCCGACGCGCCGGGAGTCACCGTCGCCCCGCTCACGACGATGGACCAGACCCGCCCCTATGCCCGCGTCACGCTCGAGGGCGCGCAAGGGGAACCGCTGGCAGACGCTCGCAAGGCGACCGGAGCGGCGCACCGCGCTGCGTTCGTGGCCGTTGCCGCCGAGGCGCTGGGCGTGGCGCAGGCAGCGCTCGATCGCACGGTCGCTTATGCCCGCGAACGGGTCCAGTTCGGTCGCCCGATCGGTTCGTTCCAGGCCTACAAGCACCGCCTCGCGGACATGGTGGTGGAGATCGAACAGGCGCGGAGCGCAGTCTACTGGGCGGCCTGCGCGGTTGACGAAGGCGCGCAGGAGGCCGAGTTCGCCGTCCATGCGGCGAAGTCGTTCGCAGCCGACACCGCGTTCAAGTGCGCAAGCGACATGATCCAGCTCCACGGCGGGATCGGCTTCACCTGGGAGCATGACGCGCACCTCTTTTTCAAGCGCGCGCGCGCGCTTCAATCGATGCTCGGCTCCGGTGCCTGGCACCGCGAACAGGTCGCCGCCATGATTCTGAGAGACGCGGCATGAGGCTGGGGTTCACTCGCGGCGAGGAAGAGTTCCGCGCCGAATGCGCCGACTGGCTCAACGCGCAGATGGCGGGCGAGTTCGCCGACATAAGAGGTATCACCACGCTCACCGAGAAGGCCGAGCGGCGCAAGGAATGGGAACAGCACCTGGGCGAGCACGGCTGGGGTTGCATCGGTTGGCCCCGGGAATGGGGCGGGCGCGATGCCACGCTGGCCGAACAGGTGATCTTCGCTGAGGAATATGCCCGCGCCGGGGTGCCGGGCCGGGTCAATCACATCGGCGTGGAGCTGGCCGGGCCGACGCTGCTGGCCCTCGGCACGGACGAGCAGAAGCGCCGCTTCCTGCCTGGCATCGCTGCGGGGAGGACAATCTTCTGCCAGGGGTTTTCCGAGCCCGGCGCTGGGTCGGATCTCGCCAGCGTGCGCACCAGGGCGCGGCTCGAAGGCGGCGAATGGGTGGTCGAGGGTCAGAAGATCTGGACCAGCCTCGCCCATATCTCCGACTGGATCTTCGTTGTCGCCCGCAGCGAGGAAGGCTCAAAAGGCCCCAAGGGGCTGACCTTTCTGATGATGGAGATCGATCAGCCCGGCATCGAAATCCGTCCGATCAGGCAGATCAACGGCGATGCCGAATTCAACGAAACCTTCTTCGACGGCGCACGCTGCCCGGCGGACAGCCTGATCGGCGCAGTCGGCGACGGCTGGCGGGTGGCGATGACCCTGCTCAGCTTCGAGCGCGGTGTATCCACCCTTGGCCAGCAGATGGCGTTCCGCAACGAACTGGACGAAGTGATCGCGGCAGCGAAGGTCAACGGCGCGGCCCGCGATCCGCTTGTCCGCCAGCGGATCGCCCGGGCCGAAATCGGCCTGCAACTGATGCGCTACGGCGCGCTGCGGATGCTGTCGAACACCGATCACGGCAAGGTCGACGGCGCTGCACTGACCTACAAGATCCAGTGGGCGACCTGGCGGCGCAACCTCGGCGAGCTGGCGATGGACGTGCTGGGGCAGGCAGGCGAGGTCACCGGCAAAGCCGATTACGAATGGGCTGTGCTGCCCAACCTGTTCCTCTATTCGCGCGCCGACACGATCTATGGCGGCACCAACCAGATCCAGCGCAACCTGATCGCCGAACGTGGCCTGGGCCTTCCCCGCGAACCGAGGGGTGACGCATGAGCCTGAACCCGGCCTATCCCCCGCCCCGCAACCTGCTGGCCGGCAGGACCGTCGTGGTCACCGCCGCCGCCGGCACCGGGATCGGCTTTGCCGTGGCCAAGCGCGCGGCAGAGGAAGGCGCCCGCGTGCTGATCTCCGACTTCCACGAACGTCGGCTGGGCGAAGCGGCCGACCGGATCGCTGCCGAAGTCAGGTGCGAACGCCCGGCCACCTGCCTGTGCGATGTGACTCGGCAGGACCAGGTCGATGCTCTGCGCGATGCGGCACTGGCAGCCCTCGGCCATGTCGATGTGCTGATCAACAACGCGGGCCTCGGCGGTGAAGTGCCGGTGGTCGAGATGACCGACGAGCAATGGCACCGCGTGCTCGATGTCACGCTCACCAGCGTGATGCGGATGACCCGCGCGTTCCTGCCGCACATGCAGGAACGGAAAACGGGTGCGATCGTCAACAACGCGTCGGTGCTCGGCTGGCGCGCGCAGAAGGGCCAGGCGCACTATGCCGCAGCCAAGGCCGGGGTCATGGCCTTCACCCGCTGCTCGGCCGTGGAAGCGGCGGAATTCGGCGTGCGGATCAACGCGGTCGCGCCCTCGATCGCGATGCACGCCTTCCTCGCCAAGGTGACGACCGACGACCTGCTCGCCGAGCTGTCCGCGCGCGAAGCGTTCGGTCGCCCGGCCGAGGTCTGGGAAGTGGCCAACGCGATGATCTTCCTCGCCAGCGACCTTGCCAGCTACATGACCGGCGAAGTGCTGTCGGTTTCCAGCCAGAGAGCCTGACATGACCAAGGTTTTCGCAAGTCCGCACGATCTGATCGGCAGCGAGGGCACCCTGCTCGGCCCATCGGACTGGCTCACCATCGAGCAAGACCGGGTCGACGGGTTCGCAGACGTAACCGAGGACCGGCAGTGGATCCATGTCGATGTGGACCGGGCGAAGGGCGGCCCGTTCGGCGGGACCATTGCCCACGGCTACCTCACCTTGAGCCTGGTCAACCATTTCCTGCCGCAGCTGATCGAAGTGCGCGGATTCAGCCATGCCGTCAACGTGGGCGCTGACCGCCTTCGCTTCCTCACGCCGGTGCGGGTCGGCGCACGCATCCGCGCGACGGGGGAAATCCTCTCGGCGGAGAACATCAAGGGCGCGGTTCAATCAATCTTGCGGGTGACAGTCGAGATCGAGGGACAGGCGAAGCCCGCCTGCATGGTTGACACCATCAGCCGCTATTACACGGGATAAGTCTCATGCCGACGCCTGAATCCATGGAAGCCGCGGTTCACGCCTATGTCGATGCGTTCGCCAGGGGCGATGCCGAAGCGGCCACCGCCATTTTCGCGAACGACGCAGTGGTCGAGGACCCGATCGGCTCGCAGCCGAAATGCGGCCGGGCGGCCATTCTGGAGTTCTACACCCATTCAATGGCAACCGGGGCCAGGCTGCACCTGCAGGGGCCGGTGCGGCTTGCCGCAGCCCATGCCGCGTTCGCCATGCAGGTCCGTCTCCAGTGGGAGGGCAAGGCCACGGCGATCGACGTGATCGACACTTTCGCCTTCAACGAAGCCGGACAGGTGGTGGAAATGAAGGCCTATTTCGGCCCGGCAAACATGGCCCAGGCGTGACCGGCCTGCCCCTGACCATCCCCCACGTGGCCGAAGCGGCAGCCCACCGCTGGCCCGACGCACTCGCGCTGATCGAAGGCGGGGACCGGCGCACGTTCTGGCAAGTCTGGCACGAATGCCGCACGGCCGCCTCGGCTCTGCTTGAACGCGGGATCGGCGCCGGCGACCGGGTTGCGATCTGGGCTCCCAACCGGCGCGAATGGATGGTTGCTGCCGTTGCCGCTCAGGCATGCGGAGCCGCGATCGTGCCGCTCAACACCCGGCTCAAGGGGAAGGAGGCGGGGGACATACTGCGCCGCACCCAGGCGCGCATTCTGTTCACCGTGCGAAGCTTCCTCGACATCGACTACCCCGCGCTTCTGGCCGCAGAGGCCCTGCCCGCACTGGCCGAAACAATCCTGATCGACAGCGCTTGGAGCGCCTTCCTCGCCAGCGGACCGGGCGCGGATGACAGCCGGATCGATGCAAGTCTTGCCGGACTGACTGCTGACCATCTGTCCGACGTGATGTTCACCAGCGGCACCACGGGCACGCCCAAGGGCGTGCTGATGACGCACGGGCGCATCCTGCCGCAGGTCGGCGTTTGGATCGGCAACACCGGCCTTGCCGCGGGCGAGCGTTACCTGATCGCCAACCCGTTCTTCCACAGCTTCGGGATGAAGGTCGGCTGGGTGGCGTGCCTGATGGCGGGCGCGGTCATGGTGCCGATGCCTCAGTTCGACGTTGCCGAAGCCGCCCGTCTGATCGAGCGGGAGCGGATCGCCTTCCTGCCCGGCCCGCCGACCATATTCCAGATGCTGCTGGCCGAGCGCGAGCGGCACCCGTTCGATGTTTCCTCCCTGCGCGGGGGCACAACCGGCGCGGCGACCGTGCCGCCGGTTCTGATCGAGCGAATCCGCAACGAACTCGGCATGGGCGACATCATCACCGCCTATGGCATGACCGAGTGCGTCAACATCACCTCATGCCGCCCGGGCGATCCGGTCGATCTGATTGCGGGAACCTGTGGCGCGGCCATTCCCGGCAACGAGGTGATCGTTGCCGGGCCCGATGGCGCGGAGCTGCCGCTCGGGCAGACAGGCGAGATCCTGGTGCGCGGGACCGGCGTGATGCTGGGTTATCTCGATGATCCAGAAGCGACAGCAGAAGCGATCGATGCCGAAGGGTGGCTCCACACCGGCGACCTTGGGACCATGGACGAGGCCGGCTATCTCCGCATCACCGACCGGAAGAAGGATATGTACATTTCCGGCGGGTTCAACGTCTACCCGGCCGAGGTGGAGAAGCTGATCGCCGCCCACCCGGCAGTGAGCATGGTCGCGGTGATCGGCGTGCCCGACGAACGCATGGGCGAGGTCGGCAAGGCCTTTGTGGTCGTGCGGCAGGGCGCGGAGCTGGAACCAGGCGCGCTGATCGCCTGGGCGCGCGACAACATGGCCAACTACAAGGTGCCGCGCCATGTGGTGTTCATGGACGAACTCCCGCGCAACGCTGCGGGAAAGGTCGCCAAGATCGCGCTGCCGCGCAGGTGAAGACAAACCGCAGCTCGCGAAGCGACCCGATCGTCCCCCGTCGCAGCGGATGGAAGACACTGTCCCGGAGCCATCAGGCTTCCCTTGCAAGCGAGCCTCGCCTCCACCGACAAGCGATCGCATCGAGAGGCAAGGCACGACTCCAGACTTCCCGCTTGTTCGGACCAGGATCGAAACGGCTTGCGCGATTGCCAGGCACTGTCTCTGCCGTGCGCAAGACAGACTGTCGCGATCAGGCAGGCGTGGTCAGGTTTTCGATAATGGTCTCCTTCATTGCAGGAGTCACCCCAAGCTCTCGCTCCATGTACTGCTCGACCGAGCCGTGCCGGGCCGCCATCGCGTCAAGCGCAGCCTCGATGTACGCCGGATCGGACGCCAGCAGCGGCGCGACGACCTCGCGCGGCAGGCTCGCGATAGCGGCGTAGGGGCCGTCCATCGGGCCCTCGGAGAGCTTGGCCATATAGTCGACCAGATCGTCGGACAGGGCGTAATCGGCCACCACGGTTTCGCGCGGCACACCCAGCAAGGTGAGCACCAGCGCGGCGGCCGTGCCGGTGCGGTCCTTGCCGGCCGAGCAGTTGAAGGCGAGCGGCATCTTACCGTCGGCAAGATAGGCGAACATCTGGCGGAAGGCGGGGGCGTGCTGTTCGGGCAGCGCGCGGTAGAAGCCGATCATTGCAGCGCGGGACTTTTCCGCGCTGGCATCCGGACCTCCCAGCACCTTCATGAGATCACCCGCATCGGCGGCATAGTCGCGTGTCCAGTACGTGACATCGCTGTTGGCCGCGACATAGGGGTTGGGCTCGGCCGCGCGCTCTTCGCTCGTGCGCAGGTCGCACACCGTGCGAATGCCGCGGCGGGCGAGCTCGGCCTGGTCCCTGGCCGTGAGGCCGGCGGGCGATCCGGCGCGGTAGAGGACGTCCCATTTGGTCACCCGGCCATCCGTGGTCAGGTAGCCGCCGAGGTCGCGGAAATTGACCCCGCCCTCCAGCGGCAGCACCCGGCGCGGGTCCTTGACCGCGGCAGCGTTGGCCGCCAGCGGATCGAGGCTGGCAGTGGCCGAAGCCGCGGGCGAGGTAGCTTCCTTGCAGGCCGGCAGCAGGGCGAGCACGGCAAGCGGCAGCAACATCAGAGCAGAAGTACGCATTGCTTATTCTCCTTGCACCGGCAGCAGCGCGGCGAGTTGGTCGCGGGTCAGCACCGTGGCCCCGGTCGGATAGGCATAACCCGCCTGCATCGGGCTCACGGCAATGGCCCCGCGATAGACCACGCTTTCATCGTCCAGCTGATCGGGCGCGGGGGCGGCGGTGTTGAAATCGAAGCTCACGCCCGGCAGCGGCGGAATCTCCGCCCCGCGCGATTTCGCCATCGCCTGCATCATCGGCGAGGCGCTCTCGGCCATGTTGGCGGTGAAGCCGACCTTGTAGGCATTGTAGCTGCCGATCTCGGTCAGCTGCCAGCGCGCGCCGGCGGGCTGATCGGGAAAATTGACATTGAGCGCGAGGCCCGGCGGCAGCAGCGCCCCCGCGCCCGCGCGCGCTTCGAGATGGGTGATCAGTTCGACCGCGCGCTGCGCCACCGCATCCGAGACAGGATTGTCGAGGCTCGCCGCTTCGCTATTGGCCCCGGCGCTCAGCGCAATCGCAGGAATGCCGCTGACTGCGGCATATTGAGCCGCGCTGACCGTGCCGGAGGAAAGGATGATCGCGCCGACGTTCTGGCCTTCATTGGGGCCGGACAGCACCAGATCGGGTGCCTTGCCCCAGCGGGCCATCGCGACGACGTCAAGCCCGTGCAGCAGCGCCGCCACCGGCGTGCCGTCGACATAGTGGAAATCGCCCGCCGGCAGGCCCGGACGGCTCATCACCCCCGCGCCCGGTTCGCCGGGCTTGGCCGCATCGTTGAGGCAGGCGGTCTTCAGCGGAGTGATCGGTCGGGCGATGCCCAGCGCCGCGCCCTGGCCGCTCTGGTTGGTGCAGGGCACCGAAACCACCACATCATGACCTGCCGCCTTCAGCGCCTCGTAGAGCGCGACGAGGTTGCTGGTGAGGCCGTCATCGTTGGTGAGCACTATGTTGCGCGCCTCGGCGGCCGGGGCGGCAAGCGCGAGGCTCGCCGCTGCCGCCAACAGGGTGATCCTCGTTGTCGTCATCCTTGCTCCCTCCCCTCAGAAATTGAACCGCATACCAAACAGGTAGCGCTCGCCAATCCGTTCGACCTCCGAAGGCGTCGCGGGGGAGCCTTCGTATGCCACGTAGGTCTCGTCGGTAAGGTTGGCGAGATCGGCGAACAAAGTTATGTTCGGCGTTATGGCGAACCGTGCGGTAATGTCGAGGTTCTCGAAGCCTTGCCGGAATTCGCCCGCGCCAAGACCGCCCAGTGTGTCGAGAAAGTCGGAACGCTTCTGGTAGGCGACGCGCAAGCTGAGCCCGGCATACTCGTAGAACACCGAGGCGTTGAGCACCGTGTCCGACAGCCCTTGGAAGGCGAAGGTTTGCAGCGTGCCGGCGGCATCGCGCGCCTCGAAATCGCCGCCCAGCAGCGTGAGGTTGCCCTGCACCCCGAGCCCGGCGAGCGCGCCCGGAAGGAAGTCGAACTGGGTTTCGACGTTGAACTCGACTCCGTAAAGCCTGCCGCTCTCGCCATTGAAGGTCGAGCCGAGCAGATAGTTCGAACGATCGATGCCGCCACTGTCATAGAGGTCCGATCCGATCCGCTGCTGGCTTTGATACAGCACATCGTCGACCCAGCGGTGGAAGCCGCTGATCGAGGCGATGCCGTTGCTGGCGAAGTAGTATTCCACCGCCGCATCCAGGCCCCAGGTGTATTCCGGGGTGAGGAAGGGGTTGCCGCCATTGATGGTTGCCGCGGTGTCGCTGATCGAGGCGCCGACGCGGATCGCGGCATAGGCAGGCCGCGAGACCCCGCGCTGCCCGCCGAAGCGCAGCACAACGCTGTCGCTTGCCTCGTAACGCAGGTTGAAGCTCGGAAACAGGTCGAAGAAATCCTGCGACACGGCCAGAGGGCTCCGGGTCGCGCCGATCAGCACCGTGCCGGCATTGTCGATCTCATAGTGCTCGGCGCGCACACCGGCGACCAGTTGCAGCGGCCCGGCGTCCCACTGGGCCATGGCATAGCCGGCGATGATGCGTTCTTCCTGCTCGTAGAAGGAGGTCGGCAGAACGAAGGCGTCGGGATCGATCCCGGCGCGGTCCAGCGCTTCCTGCAGCGAGCGGTTCATCGCCCGCGTGTCGACGTAGTTGATCCCGACCCCAAGCGGGAACTGGGTATCCCACGGCCGGTCGGTCGCGAATGCGTTGGGGCTGAATCCGGTCGCCGCCAGCGGCACCACTCCGCCGATGCCGATATTGTTGCCCACGATGTCGCGCTGCGTCGCGTAGAGCCCCGCGCTGAGCTTCAGGTCGTCGACCTTCTTCCACGCATCGAGCCGCCCCGAATAGGCGTCCGCCGTCACGCCCTGCACGATCGGAATGAACACGGTGCGCGGCACGCTCTGCTCGGCAATCGGGATCGACGTCAGCTCCGCTCCGCGCGACAGCACCCCGCCGGTGTTGATCGTACGGAACAGGCGCACGACCGGGAAGCGGGGATCGGCGGTGCGATCGTAGTCGACGCTGATGCCGCGGATGGAAGACTGAATCAGCGGCAGATCGGTGGTGTTCTTCGTGCGGGTGTAGCCGACGATGCCCTTCAGGCCGCCCTCATCCGCCTGCCAGTCGAAGCCGGCCGAACCGATGTAATTACGGTTGACGTAGCGTCCGTCGTTGTAGGCGGTGGTGATGGAGACGTTGTCGAGGCTGCCGGTCAGCAGCCCGCGGGTGCCCCGCGCGGCAGCTTCGCCGATCTCGATCTCGTAGGCGTGGCGTTCCTCACGATCACTGAACTCGGTGAAGATGCCGTTGACGAACAACTTCAAGTCGTCGCTGGCGCGCACCTCGAAGGCGGCAAACAGCCCGTTGTTCTCCCGGGTCAGCTCGTAGTTGCGGATGTCGATATCGATCGGCACGCCATCGGCATCGTAACCGGCCTCGCGGTTGTCGGTTACCTGATTGCGCCGATAGTGCGAACCACCGATGGCAAAACCGATCCGGTCATCGCTCCACGACAGGCGCAACGACCCTTGCCGCTGCGGCCCCTCGCCAAGGCTCATCAGCCCGTAGCCGACATCGCCCGTAACGCTGAAGCCCGCCTCGCCGTCGTCGATCGGCGAGAAGGTCTGCAGGTCGACCAGGGCGGTGATCGCCTCGGCGCTGATGTCAGGCGTGAGCGACTTGTTGACTACCAACTGCTGCAGCAAGACCGCCGGCACCGCATCGAAGCGGAAGGCGCGCTCGCCGCCGCCTTCGTCGGTGCCGGTTTGCGGCAGGCCGTCGATGCTGACCGAGGTCCAGCGGTTGGGCGCGCCGCGCACCTGGAGATAGCGCGCCTGGCCCTGATCGAGCTGCACCGCGACACCAGGCAGACGCGCAAGCGCGGCGGCTATGCTTTCGTCGGGGAAGCGGCCCACGGAGTCCGCGGTCGCCACATCGGTCACGTTGGGCGCGGCGCGCTTGGTCTCGGTCGCATTCTCGAGCGAACCGCGGATCGAGCCGGTGACGATGATGACGTTGCCGTCCTCGCCCGCAGCCACGGCATTTGCCCCGGCCGCAGCGACATCCTGCGCCGCCGCAGGCAGCGCGACAAGCGCGCCGAGCGCACCCGAGCTCAGCAGCGCGATGCGGAAAGACATGGTGGGAAAGGACATTCGGCGATACTCCCGTTGCTTCGATTCGGGGATGCACTAGAACGCTTGTACGTAAGGCAGATTACAGTGACAGAAAAAGGCGCGCGTCGGGGCGAAGACGTGAAGAAATCCACCACCGTTGACAGGGCGATGGTCATGAACCCATCATGCGACGATCACGAAGGTATCGAAAAAACGACAAAAAATCGTCTTATTGACACATTGCTTGCAGTCTGGGCCGAAGCTCCGGCGGACGAGGTCTCGGTCCGCGCCCTGGTGCTGAGGGCCGGGACCGCACACGCGGCGATCCATCATCACTTTGGCGATATGGAACACTTGTATGTCTGCGCATCGCAGACAGCACTGCGAGCGGCGCGCGACTGGATGGAGCAGCAGCTTGCCGCGCTCGCGACGCTTGCCGGGCAGCCACTGCCGGCGGCGCTTCAGGCTTCGGTCATCGCGACGGTCATCGCCGACTGGACACAAGACCAGCGCCGTCTTGCCATGGCCTGGCGCCTGGCCTGCGATCCAGCTTGGCAGGCAGCGTGGCACGGCTTCTGGAGCCGGCTCGCCGCCCTGCTCGGGCTTGGCAAGTCGGCGGAAACGCTCGCCGCCTTCGCCGCCGGCGAGGCGTCGCGGCACCTGCTGGTGTGGAAGCCGGCGCTTGACCGGGCGCTGCTCGAGGAGACAGTGGGCGCCCTCGTCATCTGGCTGCGCGAGGGCCGGCTGGCACCAGACGGAGCCCGCTCGGTCCACAGCGCCCTTGCCCGCCGATTCTACGATGTACCCGCAGTGCCCGACAGCGCGCTGGCGGAGCGGATCGCCGCGAGCGCGGGCCTGCTGCTGGCCGAACAGGGCCATGGCGCGGTGACCTTCCGCGCCGTCGCGTCCGCCGCCAGGGTGACGCTGGGCAAGGTGATCCACGTCTTCGGCACCAAGAGCAGCCTGCTTCGCGCTGCGCTGCACAGCCTCTACAGGCGCGAGGCTCTCGGCGGAGATCTCGCCGCGCTGCTGGCGCAAAGCTTTGCGCCCGAAGCGATGCTGGGCCACGTGCTCGATGCGATTCTCGGCGGAGAGCAGCCGGTGCTCAAAGCCTACGACGAGATCGAGCGCGCGATCTACAACGGCCCCGCATACGCGGCTCTGCGCGGCCTGGTGCGGTCGATGGAGGATCCGAGCGGGACATGGGCGCTGAAGCAGATGCTGGGCGGGCGCGAACCGACGGCATCGCTGGTCGCGGTGTTTTCTGCAGTCATCCGCGGAATCGGCCAGTGCGCCATCCATGGCGGCTCGAACGGGATCGACCTGCGGCCGGTCGCGCGCGCGGCCCTGGGCCCTTTCCTGGCCCGGACCGAACCTCCAGGCTTCTATGCCTCGTGATACCGGAACCTGCGCGGCGGATGGGCTTGCGCGCACGAGGGGCGAGGATCAGCTGCGCCCCTCGATCTCTCCAACGATTTGCGGATGGGTTCAGAAGCGTCGCAAGCTTCCGGGGAGGGCGGTGGTAGCGGAGGAGGGACTCGAACCCCCGACACGCGGATTATGATTCCGCTGCTCTAACCGGCTGAGCTACTCCGCCCCATGGGCTGGCCGCGAACGGCTCCGGCTGGCCCGGCGCGAGGCGCGGGCAGGCGGCGCATTTAGGGCCCGGCGGCGTTCCGGTCAACTGCCCCGGCGGCACATTTTTCCCGCTCTCAGCCGCTCCGGAACGGATAGTTTCCGGCCGCCCGCCAGGGCCCCCCGGCATAGATGTGCAACCCCAGCCCGGTGAAGGCGAAAGCCCGCCTGACGAGGGTCGGGGGAAGCGCGCTCTGGAGGGCGAGCGCTTCGCCGCGCGAGACCTTGTTCTGAATGGTCACGTGCAACCGCGGCCGGTGGCTGTCCTGCGCCGTCAGCAACCCGTGAAACCGCTCGGCCAGTCGGGCCCGCAGGTCGAGCAATGGCGGGCAATCCACGCGCAGCGCCGTTCCCCGGCCGAGGTCGAGCAGCCGCTCGATCCGGGCCGCCGGCGGAGCACAGGCAGCCGCCTCGCTCGCAAGCGCCGCCCGCACCTCGGCCTCGCTGGAGGGCGGCAGGGCATGGAACAGCGTGACGTGGGCTTCGAGGTGGTTGCGCTCCGGGGGGAAATGCCGCCGGCGCAGCTCGCTCGCCCAGCGGTGCACCTCATGCGGGAGGATCGCGGTGACGATTAACGGAGCAGGGGCAGCGGCGCTGGGCATCCCCCGCCCTAGACCGCCGCGCCCCGCCTGCACAGCCACGCCTTGAAAGCGGCAAGCCGCACGGGCACAACAGCCGCAGAAGCGGGTTGGACAGGGGAGAGCGAACATGATCAATGCCAGGTGGCGTGCGCCGGTCCTGCTGGCGCTAGCAGCGGCGGTTCCCGCGGGTGCCGCAGCGCCGGCCATGCCGCAGGCGGCATCGCCCGCGACGGTCGAGGCGCAGGCTCGGGCCGCAGAGGGTCTGCCGCCCGAGGGCACCCGCGACGCCGAGTTCTCCACCCGCGGCTTCCTCGCCACCAGGGCCGATCCAGTGATCCGCAACGCCCAGGGGCAGCCGGTGTGGAATCTCGATGCCTATGCCTTCGTCGAAGGCGCAGCCCCGGCCTCTGTCCACCCCAGCCTGTGGCGGCATATGCGCCATCTCAAGCACCACGGGCTCTACCAGGTGACCGACAACGTCTGGCAGGTGCGCGGATTCGACCTGTCGAACATGACCGTGGTGCGCGGCCGGACCGGCTGGATCGTCATCGACCCGTTGACCGGGATCGAGGTTGCCGCCGCCGCGATGGAACTGGTCAACGCAACCCTCGGCCAGCGGCCGGTGAGCGCGGTGATCTATTCGCACAGCCATGCCGATCATTTCGGCGGAGTGCGCGGCGTGGTCGATCGGGCCGAGGTCGCAGCCGGCAGGGTGCCGGTCATAGCCCCGCACGGCTTTCTGGAAGAGGCGACTTCGGAAAACGTCATGGCGGGGCCGGCGATGATGCGCCGCGCGGCCTACCAGTTCGCAACCGGCATGGCACCCGGACCGCAGGGCCAGATGGGCAGCGGCATCGGCATGGCGGTGTCAGGCGGCACGCTCTCGCTGATTGCGCCGACCGACACGGTCGCGCGCACAGGCGAGACGCGCGTGGTCGACGGCGTGGAGATGGAGTTCCAGATCGTGTCCGGCAGCGAGGCCCCGGCCGAGTTCAATGTCCTCCTGGTTCCCGAACGGACCTTCCTGTCGGCCGAGATCGCCACCTGCACCCTGCACAACGTGCTCACCCCGCGCGGTGCGAAGATCCGCGACGCGCGCGCATGGGCGCGGTTCCTGGACGAGGCCGCGACCCGCTATGCCCCGCGCAGCGATACGGTGATTTCCAGCCACTGCTGGCCGATGTTCGGGCGCGAGGTCGGCATGGCCTGGCTCAGCGCCCAGCGCGACAACTACCGCTATCTCCACGACCAGACGCTGCGCCGGATCAACCGCGGCGAGACCATGGCCGAAATTGCCGAGGCCCTGACCCTTCCCCCGGAGCTGGCGCAGGAATGGTCGACCCGGGGCTACTACGGCACCTACAGCCACAACGCGAAGGCGATCTACCAGTTCTATCTCGGCTGGTACGATTCGGTGCCGGCCAACCTCAACCCGCACCCGCCGGTAGCCAGGGCCAGGCGCATGGTGGAAGCTCTGGGCGGAAGCGAGCGGGTGCTCGCCCTCGCCCGCAACGCGATGGCGTCGGGCGACTACCGCTGGTCTTCGGACCTGCTGCAGAACCTGGTCTTCGCCGAGCCCGGCAACGGTGCCGCGACGGCGATGCTGGCCGACAGCTACGAGCAGCAGGGGTATCAGGCGGAGAGCGGAATCTGGCGCAACCAGTTCCTTGCCGCTGCACGGGATCTGCGCGGCGGCAGCGCGCAGATCCCTGCGGCCCAGAGCGCCGATCTGATCGCGGCAATCCCCACGGTGGAACTGCTCGATTCCGCCGCGACCCGGTTCGCCCCCGAACGGTTCGGCGACCGCAGGCTGTCGGTCGCACTCGACCTGACCGACCGGGGCGAGCAGGCCACGCTGGAGGCGAACGGGATCGTCCTGATCGGCCGGGCGGGAGCGCCGGCGACGGCAGCCGACGTGAACGTGCGGGGTCCGCGCGTCCTTCTGCTTGCCATGCTGTTCATGAAGCAGCCGGTCAGCACGATGCAGGCCGCCGGACTGGCTGTGGAGGGCGATGCCGCCGGGCTCCAGGCGCTGGTCGACGCGCTCGATCCGATGCCAGCGGGCTTTCCCATCGTGACCCCCTAGCCGGGCGCGCCCGCCACTGCCGAGGCGGACAGGCCTACATCTCGCCGCGTGCGCGGCGCAGCGCGTACCACTTGTCCACCGCGCGCTGGTGATCGGCATAGTCGGCGTTGAACTCGTGGCCGCCGCTGCCGTCGGCAACCATGTAGAGCGCGTCGGTCTGCGCCGGGTTCAGCACGGCGGCGATACTCTCGCGGCCGGGGTTGGTGATCGGCCCCTTGGGCAGGCCGGGCATCGAATAGGTGTTGTAGTCGTTGATCGCCGCGATCTCCGACTGGCGGATGCGCCGGCCGAGCGGCTTGCCCCTGGTGATCGGGTAGATGATCGTCGGGTCGGCCTGGAGGAACATCCCCTTCTTCACCCGGTTGGAGTAGAGCCCCGCGACCATGCGGCGCTCGCTCGGCTTGCCGGTCTCCTTCTCCACGATCGAGGCAAGGATGACGGCATCCTTCAGGTTGTCGACCGCGATGCCGGGAGCGCGGCGAGGCCAGGCTTCGGCGAGGTAGTTCCGCATCGCCGCCTGCATCCGCGCGAGCACGGCGGTGCGCGCTTCGCCGCTCTCGAAGTCGTAGGTATCGGGCAGGACCGAGCCTTCGGCCGGCACAGGTATCTCGCCGGTCAGCTTCTCCTCGGCCATCAGCCGTTCCCACACCAGGATCGAAGGCATTCCTTCGGGAATGGTGACGAACCGGCGGATGACGTCGCCGCTCTGGAAAGCGGCCAGAATATCGCCCTGGCTCATTCCCGGCGTCAGCAGGAACTCGCCCGCCTGGATCGGTCGCGAGCCGCCGAGGAGCTTGGCCCGCAGCACGAACCCGCGGCCGGAGGCGACCAGCCCCTCCTCCTCCAGCTTGTTCCCGACCGAGGTGAGCGTGGAGCCTTGCGGAATGACGAACGAGGTCTCTTCCTCGATCGTCGCCGAACCGAAGGCGAGGCTTGCCGCCAGCGCAGCGAGCACGAGTGCAATGGCGGCGAGGACCAGCCCGCCTTTCCACCCGATCCTGCGCACGTCAGTCGACCTTCCTGAGCACGAGCGAGGCGTTGGTCCCGCCGAAGCCGAAGCTGTTGTTCAGCGCCGCGCGCACCGTCCGCTTCCTGGCGGTGTGCGGCACCAGGTCGACCCCCTCGGTCCCTTCGTCGGGATTGTCGAGGTTGAGGGTCGGCGGAACGATCTGGTCGCGGATTGCAAGGATGCAGAAGATCGCCTCCACCGCCCCGGCACCCCCGAGCAGGTGGCCGATGGCGGACTTGGTGCTGCTCATCGAGGCGCCCGAGAGGTCGTCGCCGAGCACGCGCTTCACCGCCGCGAGCTCGATCGTGTCGGCCATCGTGCTGGTGCCGTGGGCGTTGACATAGTCGATGTCGCCCGGACCCATGCCAGCCCGCTTCAGCGCCATCCGCATGGCCAGCTCCGCACCCTTGCCTTCAGGATGGGGGGCGGTGACGTGGTAGGCATCGCCGGACAGGCCGTAGCCCACCACCTCGGCGTAGATCTTCGCGCCGCGCGCCTTGGCGTGCTCGTATTCCTCGAGCACCACCACCCCTGCACCCTCGCCCATGACGAAACCGTCGCGGTCCTTGTCATAGGGGCGGCTGGCCTGCTCCGGGCGGTCGTTCATGCTCATGTTGAGCGCGCGCGCCTGGGCGAAGCCGGCCACGCCGAGCGGATTCACGGTGCTTTCCGCTCCGCCTGCCAGCATGACGTCGGCATCACCGTCGCGGATCATCCGCGCCGCATCGCCGATGGAATGGGCACCGGTCGAGCAGGCCGTGACCACTGCATGGTTCGGGCCCATCAGGCCGTACTTGATCGAGACCTGCCCGGAGATGAGATTGATGAGACGGCCGTGGACGAAGTGCGGGCTGACCCGGCCCGGGCCGCGTTCCTTGAGCACGATGGACTCGCTCTCGATCCCCGGCAGACCGCCGATCCCCGAGCCGATCGAGCAGCCGGTGCGCTCCCTCAGCGCCTCGTCCATGGCCGCAAGTCCCGCATCTTCCAGCGCCTGCCCGGCCGCGTCGATGCCATAGACGATGAAGGGATCGACCTGACGCTGGACCTTGTGATCGACCCGCTTGTCAGGGTCGAAGCCCCAGGGATGATCCTTCGGCTTCACCTCGCAGGCGATGGTGCACTTCTGGTCGGCAGCATCGAACCGGGTGATCGTCCCCGCCCCGCTCTTGCCCGCGATCAGGTTCGCCCAGGTCGTCTCGACGTCGCCGCCCAGCGGGGTAACGAGGCCAAGACCGGTAACGACCACACGACGCATAGTGTTCTCCAAAACGCAAAACAGGCTCAACCCGCCGGGGCTGAGCCTGCAAGTCCCTGCGAAAGCCGGGATCGAAGCCCGGCCCTTCGGCCCCCGCCTTCGCGGGGGCAAGCAAGCTCAGGGCGGACGGGCAATAGGGGCCGGTTAGCCCTTGTGCTCTTCGATGTACTTCGTGGCATCGCCGACCGTGGTGATCTTCTCTGCCGCATCGTCGGGGATCTCGACGCCGAACTCTTCCTCGAACGCCATCACCAGCT